>JGI24729J20445_1000001_pt1 | contig 419765 bp, 181 predicted proteins | sample EPASupsiteSAE323_FD_20445 | JGI IMG/M metagenome (IMG submission 20445) | reverse complement strand
GTTAAATTCAGAGAAAGGAACAGTCGAGTCTATTTTTACTCTCGGAACGCATAGCTAAACTGTACCCGTGCATATAGATAGAGAAAAAGACTATTGACTTAGTATAAGATTTACTTAACAGCGACGAGCTTTTAAGTATTGAGTATTATCTCTTATTATTATACTATTATAGTATTATCTTGATAGTATGTTTAGTATAGTCGGCTTTTGAAGTCTTGAGAAAACAAGTTTGATTGAATTTATCTTTACATATTTTCTTATAGTGTTATAGTAAGAGAGTAAGAAGCAAGCAAGAGTAATTAGGAAATAGCACGGATCTTTGACAAGTTAAAGCACAAGAAAACTCCTAAAATTAGTTAAGTATCTAACAGCAAAAACTATTTATTAAAGAATAGTCGCAAATTAACTAATAAAAAGGGGGATTAAAATGAGTTTATTAAATGAGTTTGACGCTTTAGCAAGTGTTTCAAGAGTTAGGGTTAACAGCGTTAGCAATAAACTTCTTGATTTCTTAAGAAGTGAGAAGGCTAACAAAGCAGAGATTACTAAGATTACGGCAGAAATGCTTGATTGCGACAAGATACATATTCAGGCGTTGTATTCTGCTTTAAAGAAGTTAGGTATTGAAGTTTCAAGAGGTAAGTCTTTTGTAGTAAAGACGGTTGATACTCATTACTTTAATGAGGCAATCGTCAAGTTATAAACTAATAAAAAGAGTTTTCTTGTGTTTTATCTTGTTATACATAAATTTTTTTAAAGGTTTTTGTGAAGGAAATCACATAAAAGTTAATAAGTTTGTTAATAAGTTAGGATTAGTTATTAACAGAGTTATACACAGAAAAGAAAACGTTTTCATTAGAAAAATAGATTTAAAAAGCAATATGGAGTTAAATATGTTACTTTTGGAGCATAAGACAGAAAAAGACGAATTGTTAGAAGAATTTAACTCTTTAGGAGTTAAATCTGTTGTTTTTACTGGTTCAAGAGAAGGATTAGACAAGGAATTTGAAGAGTTGCATAAAAGAGAAGAGTTTTTACGTATTATGGAGATTAGACCGTTTAATAGTCCGAAAAGTCTTTGGATGACTATGAATTGCAAGTTTTATATGAAGAATACTAAGGAACAAGGATATGCTCATATAGATTGGGCTGGATTGACTTTAGCGAAACATAGGAGATAAATATGAATATATTACTCGGTATTATTGTGTTATTAAGTGGTAAAGTAGCGGATGAAAGCGAATACGCTAATCCAGCATAAAAGAATATGAATAACAAAAAGAAAATATATTTAGCTTTGGTTTTCTTATTAGTATTCAATAGTTCAGCTTTTGCTGCGGGGCATACTAGAAATAGAGCTATAAAGAAGATAAATGCTACAATATCGCAAATGGATCTTAGCAGAGCTGTAATACATCATTCGGCTTCTGCGGATGTAAGTGCTAAAACTATTGATACTTGGCATAAAGCACGAGGTTTTGATGGTATTGGATATCATTTTGTAATTAGAACAGATGGTAGTATTGAAAAAGGTCGTAATATCAATAAAATAGGAGCTCACTCTAAAGGTCGCAATAATTTAGTTGGAATATGTTTAACCGGTAATGATAAGTTTACGGAAGCACAAAAAAAGTCGTTAATATCTCTTTTAAATCAGTTGAGAATTAGTAATATTGAAAGGCATCACGAGGAATGTCCAGGAAAAGGATTGAATTTAGATTATATTAGAGCCAATTTAGTTGGAGTTAAAGTTATGATAGGTAAAGCTTCTTTTTATAAGGATACAATTACAGCAACAGGAGAACGCTTTAATGCTAATGAATTAACTTGTGCATTAAAGAAAGGAATTAAAACCTATGGAAAATCTTATAAAGTAACTAATATTGATAATGGAAAGTCAGTTATAGTACGTCATAATGATTGCGGTACACTAAAACCGGGTAGAGTAATAGATTTAACTCCGGAGGCATTTAAAAGAATAGGAAATATTAATGATGGATTGTTAAATGTTAGAGTTGAGGTTATAAAATAAATGCACAAAGATATAAATTATATAGTACATAAGAAAAATTCTTCGGAATATGTAATATCTAAGTTCTTAAATGGAGAGTTTTCTCAGAATTACAGATTAGTAAAAGACAAAAAACAATATGTTTGCTCTTGTTTATCTGGAATATATCGTAATTACTGCAAACATAAAGACTGGATTAGCTTGTTATTAAAACATAAAAAACTACCAGAAAACGTTGAAATAGAACAAGAAATTACTTCAGATGAAACTAATAAGTTAGTTAATTCTATATTAGGAGAATAAAAATGATAGAACCTACTTGGATTTGTGTTTGCGGTAGAGAGGTTCCTGGAGAATGCTCAAGATGTTTATGTGGCAGAACAGAGAGGCAAAGCGATAGAGAAAAAGAAGTGGATTTTATAGATAATGACTAAAAGGAGTTAAGCGTGGGAAAGACAGAAAAATGCCAAGAGTGTAATAAACCTTTAAATAAAGAAGAAGTAAAAAGATACACAATATGTAAAAAATGTAAAGGTTTATTACATAATCTTATAGATAAACTAAATGAAGGAATTGAAATATGTATAAAGTAAAAGTGCCGGGAATCTTGGATAGTTCTAAATCTGCTTTAGTGAATAGTAAAGGAAGGGCAGATGCCCCCTCTATCACTAACAGGATTCCCGGTTTTATTATAGAAAGAAGAGCTGGTGAGTATCCTAATATATCATAATATAAGAAGTGGAGAAAACCAGCTCTACTATAATAAAAGAATAGGAAATACAATGAATTAACATATTATCAACGTCCATTTTCTTAAGGAGAGAGATGGATAAACTAAAAATTAAGTTTTCTAATGACCGTCTATTCGTAACAGGAGTAGACGGTTTTTTTGTTATCTATAATGAGGAATAAGATGAAAAACAAAGAGAATTTAAGATTTTTATATTTTGAGGGAGAATTAGTTGTTAATAGTAAAGAGGAACAAGATGAATTATGTGATAAAATTGAAGAATTTATTAAAAATAAACTAAAAAGAAAAGGTAAAATAAGTATTTACAGAGTTATTGAGCAATTTTAAAGGAGGAGTGAGATGGAAAATGAAGTATTTGCAGGAATTAAGAATGCTTTGATGAGAACCAATATGTCCACTTATGAAATAGCTGAAGCGTTCAAGGTAAGTGAAAGAGAAGTATTAGATATTATGACGGAATTAGATTTTATTGTAGTATAATAGGAGAACAATATGGAAATAAGAGAAGGAAATATAATAGTTTCAGTTGATAAGATATTAACACCGGATAAGAATGAATTTCTTAGGAAAACCACAGAATTGCTTGGTAAACTAATAGAAACTGAAAACGAGTTAGTTTGGGTAGTGGCGGCAGATGGAATCTTAAAAACAGCTTTAGCAGTTAAGATGACTAAAGATATGATCGGAGAAGATAAATGAGTAGAATTGAAGAAATAAGAAAAAAGTTTTTTAGATTGGTAGATTTAGATTATATTTTTGATATGTATCAAAGTGATTTAAAAAATGGAATAACTCAACAGAATGTTAATTTTAAAGCGTATTATGAGAGTTGTAAAGAGTTAGGATGGATGATAATATGAGTAAAAAAAGTAGAAGAGAAGACTGGAAAAGATTATGTGTAATTTGCCACCAAAAATATGGCGGTAGAAAGAGAGGAAAAGATGGGAAATTTTTGGCTTCCAACTCATAAGTGGCAATATGTTCAATGGTTTGAGGATCAGAAGATATTAACTCGTGAGAAAGCTAATCGGATGTCATTAAAGCAATTAAGAGGTAAGTATTGTGAGATAAGGAGTAAAGAATGAAACTTACTAAAAAATTAAAAATAAAATTAGAAAAACTTGAAGAATTGAAAAATAAAAGGTTACATTATTGGTATGTATTTGATATGGCAAATTTTTATTTAAAAGATAAAGAAACTACAGATTTTATTAAAAACAATTTTTCTGTAAATGAGATTTGTCTTCTTTTGAAAAAAAACTTTAATAAGCTAAAAATAGGTATTATTTGGACTATTATTACTGGAGAAAATGATTGAACCAATAGAAAATAAGAGTTTCTTCCCAATGGATGAAACATATCAAGAATGAAAATTGACGAAGCAATAATTTTGGATGAATGTGTTGATTTAATTGAATTAAGAAAACAGTTAAAATCAGCTAAGGATTCTTTTTGTTTGAATTGTGGTTGTGCAGACCCACTAAATATGTGGGAAGTATGTTTTATATGTGGTAAAGTACCTTATATTAAGTCTTTAAAAGGGCTAAAAAAAGTAATTAAAGGTTGGTTAAAATGGAGTTTTAAATGAATGATTTTATGAGATGGATTAAAAGAATTAGTGTGATAGAATACTTCAAAAATGATGATAAACATAACGGAATACTCTTCTCAAGAGAAATTTCTCGTAAAGATATATCAATATGGTTAGAAAAAGAGAAAAAAGGCGAAATTACCATATTTAATTTAGTTAAATGAGGAAAATAAGATGGAAATAAAATTGGATAGAGAAAAAGCTATACAAGTTTTAGAGAATTATGTTAAAAGACAGTTAAAAAACGCTAAAGAAGTGAAAATAAAGAGTGAAAGCATTATTTATCAGGATTTACTTTTCAATATAAAGGAATAGTCTTATTTTAATTCCCTAAATAATATAATTGGAATAGAGTTATACTATATAGATTTTTTGTTATTAAAAATGAGGAATTAAAGAGGAGAATATAATGGAAGAAGATTTAAAACGTTTTATAGGAAAAACAATAAAGACTATACAAAAAAGAAAGGGTCTGTGTGGATACTATTATACTCTTGTATTTGAAGACGACACTAAATTAAGTGCAATAGATGGAGAATACGGAGACGATGCTTTTTATATAGGTGAACAAGAAGATATAATTACAGAGGAGTTAAAATGACTTTAGAAGAACAGGAAATAGAAGAATTAAAAAAAGCTAAGAAAAATGTATTAGAATGGTTTGAAATTGCTTTAAAATATGGGGAATGTGGAATAAATCTATATTATTCTCCTAATAATAAAGCTTGGGAAAGTTTAAAAAGTCAAAAAGACTTTAAAGAAGCTAAATACAAAGGTGTTTTTGTTGGTTATGAATATAAAGGATATTTATTTAATATTAAATATGGACCCGGAGACTGTGAAGAAAACTTGATTAGAGGAGAAAAATTAAAATGACACAAGAAGAACAGAAAAGAGAAGACAGAAGAAAAATATATATACCTTGTGATATATGTTTAACAGAAGGAGCAAGTGAGATAAAAGGCGGTTATTACAATATGGAACATAATATATGGTTTGTTTGTAAAGACTGTCTATGTAAAATAGAAGATAAAAGGAAAAAAGAATGAAAGAAGAGCTTAAGTTTATTGTAATTAACGTGGGTTCAGTAATTGTATATGCTGTAATAATGCAATCTTTGATTAAATAAGAGAGGGTTTAAAACTTTCTTGTAGAGATATATTGTTTTTTAAAATTAGGAATTAGAAAGGAGATAGCTATGTTTTATGAACTTAGAGCAGAACGAACGGTTGCAATTGCAGTGAAAGATATAAAGAAAATGAGACTAATTAAATTTAGAGCTAAAACTATAGAAACCAGGAAATGGGTTTATGGCTATCTTAACGTTAATTCTAAAGGCGACACTATTATTAGCAATGAATTTAGTTTTTGGTTTGTTGACCCTAAAACAGTAGGAGAATTCACCGGCTTGCTTGATAAGAATGGCAAGGAGATTTATGAAGGTGACATTATTGAGGAAAATTCTTGGGTTGGTAAACGAATCAATACAGTAATTTATAGGAATGATCTTGTTGGTTTCGGTACACCAGATGGTAGAAATTATATAAGTTTATCTGATGGCGATACTAGTCCTAAACCCAAATTTATCGTTATTGGCAATATCTATGAGAACCCGGAGTTGCTGAATGAAAGTTAAAGATTTACTTAAAGTAAGGGAAAGTGCTAAAAAGTCCTATCCGGATTTTCTTAACTGGACTATTGCTCTTGAACAACTTCCGCGGATTACGGCGGGGTTGCCGGCAGAGTATAAATATTTTAATAAAGAAGGAAAATTATTAAGAGATGAGGATTATAAGATTATAATTTATTTAGTTAATAAATTAACAGATAATTAGAAAGGAGGTGAAAGTATGTCTGTATTTAAAAAAGGAGATGTTTTAAGAGTTATAGGAAAGAGTAATGGGCAAGTCGCTGCAACTATTGGAGACATAATTGTAGTTGATTACATTGATATTTATGGTAGAGTTATCGCTACAGCAAAAACAGGAAGTTCTTATCGGTGGGATGACGAAGATTTAGAATACGTAAATAAATCGAAAGGAGAAATAAAAATGTTAAAAAGTCTGAAAAAGTATTACGAAGATCATCAGGATATTATTTTAACCGTAGGTGTTGTTGTTTTATTGGATCATTTTCTTTTTGGAGGTGCTTTGAGAGCGAAGATACAGACCACCATTGAGAAATTGTTAAGTGGTGTAGAAAAGAAGGTGGAATCAGTCAGTTAAGTTTTCTATCCACTTAGTTAAGAAAGGAGAAGACGTGGAAGATAAGAATAAAGGAAAATTCATAGCTTTCTTCTTAGGATTAGTCTTAGGAGGGAAGGTTCTTCCTTGGTTTATACATCTAATATATATTTCTATTATTATATTAGTTTGGTTAATACTTAAATAAGGTCGAAACGGAGAGTTACATTATCTCCGTCTTTTGTTTAATACAAAACTGAATGAGACCAATTAAGGAGAATAAAAATGGAAAAAGTTGGAAATATTATTAAGTTAATGAAAGAGGCTCACGTAATTTTTAAGGATTTAACAGAAGACGAGAAGATTTTATTAGAGGAAGAGATAGTTAAATTAGAAAGAGAGTTTGATAATGAGAAATAATAAAAAGAAATTAAGTAGAGATGAAATGTTTAAAATTTCAGATAATCTAAATGAAAAGGTCTCTAAATTAAAAAGAATTGACGATATTGTAGCTTTAGACGATATTGTAGCTTTAAGTGGAACAAAAATAACCGTAGATGATGAATTTTTAGCGACTTTAATTGTAATGAGAGCGTATTTAGACAATACTCTAAATAAATTTGGTTATTAAATAGGAGGAAGTAAAATGGATCAAAACGTTGTAAATAAGCTAAATAACCTGACAGAAAAGCAACAAATTGATGTGGTTTTAGCAAGAGCAAAAGAACACGCTTGGAAAATTTATATGGGAACACAGAAAATGGCAATGAGAGATAGAAAGAATTTTCATATTCTTACGGATAATAACATAATGCTACAAAGAATGGAGTATAAAAACTACTTACAACATCAGGTTGTAACTTGGTCTATTGTTAAGAAAGATACTAATGAGAGAATAGAAGGAGACTATGGAACTATAATATGTAAGTTCGTGGAAGAATATGAAAAAACACATCAAGCTATCTGTTTGTAAATAAGTTTGGTTCTTTGACAATCTAAGTAGTAGACCAAAAAAGGAGATAAGAATGAAATTTCTATTATTTGGTCTTGCAATATTGTTTTTTGTTTTAGGAACAATTCTCGGAGTTGATATTGCATATAACTACGAGGTAAAATATAAACAGTTCTTAAAATTAGCGGATGACGCTTCAACAGCTAAAGATAAACTGATGTATTTTAAGGAATACAGAGAAAAAGTTAGTAATATTAGCGAAGAACATGCTAACTATATCTTTAAAACGGAAAGAATGACTAAATCTACTCAATTAAAGATATTAGATACTTTAATAAGCAGACTAGAAACAACTTCTAGAATGAAAGAAAAATCTCTTGAATATCAACAAGCTATGTATCAAATAAGCGGTCAAGAGATGGATCATACTTTGGGAGATATAGATAGTGTGTTTCGTGGTTGTTATGGAATAGAAAGACGAGAAATAGTTATTTTGTGTTGGTTATTTTTAGGTTTTGTGTTTTTTGTTGGCGGTCTATTGACAATGGAGAGTTATTTCTAAAAAATCTACTACTTAGATTGTTCCTCTTAATGTAATTCATTAACTGATGAGGGCATTAAATAAGCCCGAAAGGAGAATAGATGATTTGGACTAATGGTTATACAAAAGAAAATATAGTAAGATTGAAAAAAGAAATTAAAGATAAAGAAATAAAAAAACTTGAAGAATGGCACAAGTGGTTTGCTTGGTTTCCTATAGTTGTAGATATTACAAAAGATAAAAGAGAAGTTAAAGCGTGGCTGTGTTTTGTAGAAAGAAAAGGTACATTTTATGTAGGAACTATAGAAGATTGGTGGAATTGGGAATATAGAATTTCACATCAAGATTCTAAAAACTAATCTAAAGAGGAGAATATAAAATGAAAGTAATATATGATACAGATAAACAAAAAGTTCCAATAAAGATGTGGTTAGATGAGATAGAAGACGGAGCTGTGAAACAATTGGTTAATTTATCCAATTTACCATTCGCTTTCAAACACATAGCGGTAATGCCGGACTGTCATCAAGGATTTGGTATGCCTATTGGTGGAGTATTAGCTACTAAGAAAGTAGTAATACCTAATGCAGTAGGTGTTGATATTGGATGTTTTACTGGTGATACAAAAGTTAAATTAACTGATGGAAGAGATTTATCATTTTTAGAATTAATTAAAGAATATAATAGAGGTAAAGAAAATTTTTGTTACTCTCTGGATAAAGAATCAAATATTGTTATATCAAAAATTAATAGTCCCAGAAAAACACGAATTGCCAACGAACTTTTAGAAATAAAATTGGATAATAATGAAATAATTAAATGCACTAAAGATCATATATTTTATGATAGAGAAAATAAAGAAATTAGAGCGAAAAAATTAAAAATTGGACAATCGTTAATGCCAATTTACATTAATAAAGCATTTGAAGTGGAAGATATTGAATTTGAGCATCAATTTAAAAAAGAAAAAATGAAAGATTATAATGTAATTTATAATCCTAAGAATAATAAGTATCGCTATATTCATATTTTAGCAGATGAGTTTAATATATTAAATGGTATTTATAAAAAAACTAAAGGAGTTAGACACCATATAGATTTTAATAAATATAACAATAACCCTACAAACATAAAACGAGTTAATTGGAAAAAACATTGGGAAATACATTATAAAAATGTTGGTAAAAACTCTAAATTAGGTATCGTTGGATTTAAAATAGCAAGAAAGAATAATCCCATTTTATTTTCTAAAATGGCATCAGAAAATATGAGAAAATTACATCAAAGAAAAGATTTCCAAGAAATTGTAAAAAAGAACGCAATACAAAATTGGATTAATTATTCAAAAACTGAAAAATTTAAAGAACAAGCTAAATTAGCTGGAGAAAGAGGAAAGAAATTTTTAATTCAATATAACAAATCTGAAAAAGGAAGAGTCAAATCTTCTGAAATTGGTAAAAAATATGGTTTTGGAGCTTATTGGAATAAAAATAGAAAAAATCATAAAATTATTTCAATTAAACTAATAAATAAAAAAGAAGATGTTTATTGTTTAACTATTGATAAATATCATAATTTTGCCTTATCTTCTGGGGTATTTGTTCATAATTGCGGTATGTGTGCGGTTAAGACTTCTTTAAAATCAGAACAATTAGATAGAGAAACTTTAAAGAAGATAATGGGAAAGATTAGAGAAGTTATTCCTGTTGGAAACGGGCGTGACGGAAGTCATAAAGAAAGACAAGATGAAAATTTAATGCCAATTAAAGCAGAAACAATTAGAGATATGTTAGAAAACTATAATGTTATTAAAAAAGAATATTTCAACGCGTTAAAACAAATCGGTACTTTAGGAGGGGGAAATCATTTTATTGAGATTCAAAAAGATACCGAGAATAATATCTGGATTATGATACATTCAGGAAGTCGGAACTTAGGATATAAAGTAGCTAACTATTATAATGAGTTAGCAAAGAACCTAAACGGTAAGTGGTATGTTTATGTTCCTAAAGAATGTGAATTGGCTTTCTTACCTATAGAAACTCAGGAAGCTAAAGACTATATGTTGGAAATGCAGTATTGTGTGGATTTTGCTTTAGCTAATAGGTTTTTAATGATGAGTAATATAGTAGAGATATTTAACAAAGAATTTAACGATGAAGGATTCTATCTAAAAGACATAAACAATCAAGAAACCGGTTGCGGTAAAGCAACAATAAATATAGCACATAATTACGCAATATGGGAAAATCACTTTGGAGAGAATGTAATAGTACATAGAAAAGGAGCAACATTAGCTCGTGAAGGAACAATAGGTATAATACCGGGATCTCAAGGAACTAAGTCTTATATAGTTAAAGGTTTAGGAAACAAAGAAAGCTTTGAAAGTTGTTCTCACGGTGCAGGTAGAGTTATGGGAAGAAAAGAGGCTTGTCGTCAATTAAATCTAAAAGAAGAAATTAAGATATTGGACGATCAAGGAATTATTCACGGTATTAGAAATGTAAATAATTTAGAAGAGGCTTCTGGAGCGTATAAGAAAATTGAAGATGTTATGAAAAATCAGTCGGATTTAGTAGAAATACTTGTGGAATTAAGCCCTTTGGCTGTAATTAAAGGAGATTAATATGGCATTTCCCAAAAATTTAAACAATGTTAAAATAAAAGGATTTAAAAGAAATATTCTAAAAGATTTAGTTAGAGCTATTGAAAACAAAGAAATTAAATGGATTAAAATAAATACATATTATATTAGCTCATGTGGAGATTTTATCTGGAAAAAGGATAAATATCATTTAGAAGAAGTTTTGGAAACTGTTGTTTCTATTGAAAAATATCATTAAAATAATGATAACAGCGTCCATGTTCTTAGGTAAAAGAAATATGAAGAGAAACTATCAGAAGGAATCTATTTTAACAGCAGATAGATTTAAGGAACCTATAGAAGACTGGGAAATAGAGAGATTCAAGTCAAAAACTTCTAATGAAATAAAGGAAGAAGAAAAACTCTTTGATTTAGCTAAAGAATTAGGTAGGACTTACAAAGCTATGATGTGGTGGTATGAATTGATGTATAGAAGTGATAAATATGAGGATAGACAACATCACGCTAAAAGTATAATAGAAAGATTTGCTAAATTTTAAAAAGAAGACTTAGATGACAAACTGTTTACATTTGGATGTTAGATTTTCGGGAGGTTTCTGGTTACGATGTCTACATTGCGGAAAGTTTATGGAATCTAAACCGTCTTGGTGGGTTGGCTTCAAAAGAATTTGGTTTATAGGAGAATAACCCATATTACACAAGTATATAAAAGGAGAATAAAATGACTTGTAATTGCACAAATTGGGTTGGAATCAAAAGAAATAAAAAAGGTAAGAATATTTGTACTGGTTGTGGTAGAGAAAAAATGAATAAAGATATGAGCATTCCTCTTGTTAAAATTCTAAAAGACATAAAAGACGATATACAACAAATAAATCAGTGGAGACAACATATTGAAGTTGATTGGGCACAAAGCGTCGCAGAATATTCAGCAAAAGCTGAGGCTCTTATTGAATTATTAGAAGCACATTTGTTTGGTTCTGTAGGCGGTTTTGGTCCCGAGCAGATAGATAAAAGTTTAGAAGGAAGATATAATTATTTAGTCATTTATATATATGAGAAGAGGAGAAAAAGAAAATGAGAGGAAAAGGGTTAAAAACTTTTATTGGTAAAATTGGTAGAGACGAGTTTGGTATAAATAGAATATATGTAAAATTAAAGAATATACCAAAAGATATGTTGAAGGAACTTAAAACAAAAATAAATTTTAAATGTTCGGATTGTGAGACTAATGTAGCAGAGTTATCTATAAATATGCAAGATTTTATAGATACTGAAAGAAGTAAAGATAGAAGAGAAACTAATACAAGTATGTATTTTGATTGTGGAAATTGTGCTGTAGGAGGATAAAAATGGCAGATTATGATTGGGTATTTAAAAAAGGATATGCAAATTTTGATAATCAGTCAGAATGTGAAGATTTTATTAGATGGGCGATAGATGAAATAAAAAGATTAAAAGATTTATCTTGGAAAAGTGTTGTAATATATATAAAATGAGCAAATTTAAGACTGGAGATAAAGTAAAGGTTGTTAAAAAAAATGATTGTTTTGTATGTGGTGATTTTTGCCCATTTGTTGGTTTAATAGGAATAGTCAGTAATCCGAAAATCTATGATTGTTATGTTTATGTATCTAATTTTGAGAAGAAAGCTGGAGGATGCTCCGGTTTTTTAGAGAGTGATTTAGAATTAGTTGAGAAAAAGAAAATAATAAGAGAATATGAAATAGTCAGATTTATGAGAGAAACAACTAAGAAAATCGCCTTTATAATATTATCTTTGTTTTTATTAAGTGGATGCAAAGATTTAGATATGGAAAATAGTTTAAAACAAATAGAAATATATGAATTAAGACAAAATAAAGTTGGTGTAAATCAAAGACGTTCGGTAGAAATATTAACTGAAAAAATACAAGAATTAACTGATAAAGTTAAAGAGTTAGATAAATCTAATGAAAAACTTTATAAAATAATTATGGAGAAGTCTAATGCGTGTACAACTCTTCAGAAAGAGTAAAGAAAATATTAATGTTTATGGTTATTTAGATGAAGAAACTATCTATATAAGAGAAGATATGAAAGGAATAGATTATATAGAAACTTTTATTCATGAATTTATACATTGGATTATATATAAAATAATTCCCACTAAACTACAGCGATTTTTTAATTGTTGGTTCGATATGCTAGATGGATTTATAAATAGTTTTAATTTTAATCTAGTAAAGAGTTATTATAGAGAATACTATGAAATTTAAAAAAGGAGACCGAGTAAAGGTAGTAATATCATACGATCTTTGGCTACCTTATGCTCAAACAGGATGGACAGGAACTATCGTAAGATACTTTTCCGTTTATGAATATATTATAATATGGGATTCAAGTTATAATCACGAAGAAAAAACGGGTGATTTAATTAAAGAATTTATGATAGAATTAATTGAAAAGAAAAAGAAAGTTATTAAACCGTTTCCCATAGTAAAATTCTTGGAGAATGTAAATGCGAGAGTTTAAAGAGGGAGATAAAATAAGAATATTGTCTGATTGTTCAGGAGCGAAGGAAGGACAGATTTACACTCTAAGATACTTATTGGTTAAAGAAAGTAAAATATTATATGCAAGTAATCAAAGAAGAATGACAGAAGTCACTCACGATTGTGGTTGTTCTTGCCTGAATAATTGGAAGTTGATAGAAAAAAATAAAGTTATCAGAGAATATCCGATAGTAGCTTTTATGAGAGGTGATTTAATTAAATCTCTTTAAAAACATATGAAAGTTAAATGTAAAGATAATTCAGGACGTGGGATTGAATTAACTATAAATAAAATCTATTATGTTTTGTCAAAATCCGACGATATGGTTTATATAATAAACAATCTTGGTAGAAAATATGGTTATATGTCTTTTAGATTTTCTCTTATAAAAGAAAAAAATACAGTTAAAGAGTTTGAAATATCTAAATTTTGTAAAAAAATGTATGATAAATGAAGGAGAATTAAATGAAAATTCTATTTCTTGACGATATGCAAACAAGACACGATTCTTTCTCTAGAAAATATGTTGGGCATAATATAACATTTGTCAAAACAGCTAAAGACGCTATTAATATTCTAAAAAGAGATTTAAATTGGGATTTAATATGTTTAGATCACGATTTAGGAAATAGAATATTTGTCAACTCAAACGATGAAAATACGGGTTATCAGGTAGCTAAATATCTTGAAGATAAAAATCTAACCTGTAAAATAATAATACATAGTTGTAATCCAATAGGTGCAAAGAATATGCAAAGATGTTTACCAAATGCGATATATAGACCTATATTTTGGTTTTAATATTGAAAGGAGGAATAAAGTGAGACACTACTAAATAAAAGTTATATATTATTAACTGTAAAGAAAAGGAGATAAAATGGATAATGATTTAGATAAATTTAGTGTTGGTGACAAGATTCTTTTAATAAAAGGAAGAAACAGTGGTACTGTTGGTTATGAAGGACAAGTTTTAATAATTACTGCGGTCTACGTTGGATATTATTCTGTAAAAAGTGACAAAAATACAACTTTTAATATATTCTATGATTATGAAGGATATAAAAAAGACGATTTCTGTCTAGCTTCTAGAAAGGAAAAAGCTAAATACTTAAAGAATTTAGTTAATGTATTAAAGAAACAAGTAGAGGAGAATGAAAGGGAGATAGAATTCTTAGAGAAATATGAAACAGAAGAAGACTATCTTGCGGAAAAGTTAATGCAGTTAATGGAAGCTAAAAATAGGTTAGGTATAGTTAAGCTTCTAAAGGAAATGAGAAAAACAGATCATCTATAAGATGATTTATTATTAACCAGTAACAAAAGAGGAGGAAGAAATGAAAGTTAAAGTTATTTATGTAACTGGAACAAGAGATTTAGCGATTGGTAAGACTTATGACGTAATTCGTCAGAAGGAAAATGGCAACTTCGTTATTATTAACGAAGCTGGAAGAGAGGTGTCTTTTAAAGCTTCAAGATTTGAGTTAGTACCGGAGATTGTTACTTTCAAAGCGGGAGACGTCTTAAAAGATTCTGATGATAGAAAATATCAGCTAATTCGTTCAGGAAAATTAGTTGCTCTTCTTGATGTTTCAATAGGAGAAGTAACTAATGGATTTCATCCTGTAGAGGATACTCAATCTATCACAGATGATGAAATGTCATTAATTGATTCTGAATGGACTTCGGAACGCTTGGTAAAAGCGTAAAATCTCTGAAGAGTTAGTGAAAATCTAACGAAACTAAAAAGGTTCTGCTCGCCTTTATCAACATCAGTTGATATAAAGCACGATAAGAACTAAAAATTGGTAGTTAGTCACCTTTTTAGTCAGATTATATATTAAGATTAGGAGAAGTTTAAGTGAAATTTAAAGTTGGAGACATAGTAAAAGTTATAAGAAGTGGTAGAGGTGTTTCTCTAGAAAATATAGGGAGAAAAACTGTAATAACAGAGATAGGACGAAGAAAATATAATAATTTTGATGCTGTAAAAACTAGAGATTTAGATAATCCAGATTTTGAAGATTGGATTAATGAAGATAGTTTTGTATTAGTAAAAAAGAAGACAATTAAACCATATAATATAGTTAATTTCTGTAAGAAATTTTATGAATAACCCCAAATTTAAGATTGGAGATAAAGTAAAATGTGTATTAACATCTAAAGGATCTGATGATGACTGTTCTTATGGAGGAGCGGGTTGGGTATTAAACAAAAAATTTAAGATAGCTTACATAACAAGAAACTGTTCTCCATATATTTATTGGGACTCACAAAATAGGTACGGTGTTTGGGAACATCATCTAGAATTAGTTAAAAGAAATATTAAACCATATGGAATCGTGAATTTTATGAATAATATAAATAAAAAATAAGGAGAGAGAAATGAGAATAACACAGATTAGATTTAGTCCAGAAATAGAGGTTGAATATCCTGACGATATTGATACTTATGATATAATAAATAATAAACGTTGGAATAGAGAACATTACTTAGAAGGATGGGAAATAACAGAAGATGGTTCGCTAGACAACGGACTTGAATATAAACCTTCATATAAAAATTATCTTTTTTACAACAAAAAATCGTTATTAGAAATCAAAAAATTATTAGAAATGATAAAAACAAACGAAGGATATATTAATAGTACTTGTGGGTTACATATTCACGTTAATATATCAAACTTTTCAGACGAAGAAATAACGAATGTAATTAAAAGATTTTTAGTTAATCAAAAAGCTATTATAACAAAATTTAAAGTACAACGGAATAGATTGTGTTCATATTGTCATCCTTTACCTGAACATCTTAAAAACTTAACGATAAATAATATTTCAGAGTTTAGAAAGTATTGCAAAGATGATTTCTGGAGAGAAGATAGAAAATATTACGCTCTTAATATTGATTGTATTAGAAACTCCAGCTATAAAACTCTTGAATTTAGATTGTTTAATGGAACTTTAAATTATGAAACTATGAAAATGTATATATTTTGGGTATTGAAATTTGTTTCTAAAGCGAAGAGTTTAAAATATGCAAATATTTAAAATAAACACTAAGGTTATTTGTGTTTCAAATCGTGGGCTTAATATTGGTGAGTTAACTATAAATAAAGAATATACTATTTTAAATAGTTATATGAGCGGAAATACTCTATTTTATCAAGTTATTTCTGACAGACTTCAAATAGAAGATTATTTCGATTGGAGATTTAAACTTGTAAATACACGAAAAAATAAAGAATATAATATTGCAAAATGGTGCAAGAAGAACTATAAATAAATGAAATATAAAATTGGAGATAAGATAAAAATAATAAAAGAAGGTAAATTTGATTGGAATAAAATTATGAACGCATTTATAGGCAAAACATTTACCATATCTAAAATATTCAACTTTCCAACTGCTCCCGGAAAAAAAGTTTACAATGTTTTGGAGAATAATTGGAGTTGGTATGAAGATTCTTTTATTCTTTCTACAAAGAAAATAATAAGAGAATATGGTATAGTTAGATTTATGCGTTCTATTGAAAAGAAATAACTAGGAAGAGACCCTCTAATATTACGGTTCTTATATCTCCCTTATCCGAATATTATGGTCTCTTCGTTAAATTTGGAGACAATACAATGATTAATAGCAAAGCTAGAATAAAAACAAGAGGAAAGTTTTGTACTCGTCCCTGTTCTTTACCTTGCGTGGGAGAAAAAGTACTTATGTTAGGAGCTCTTCATAAAGACATAGATATGGATAAAAGAGAAAATTCTATAGTGGTAAGGTTTTTCAGAGATAATACGAGATGTTCAGGTTTTTCTATAGATGATTTAGAAATGATTAATAAATATAGTAAACCATTTGGTATAGTAGAATTCTGTAAGAAATATTATTAAAAAGGAGAGAATGTATGTTTAAATTGGGAGAAATAGCAAGAATAAAAAACGAAAGTACTTTGATAAAAATACTGTCAAAAACTGAAGTAACAGAAGGAGAAACAAAGTACTTGACAAGTATTCTTAAAAATGATTTAGAAATAGAATTATATGAGTGCGGTATTGAGAAGGTAAATAAATACTATATAAATGAGATTTCTAATAAAATAAACGTTGGTGATTTAATTGCAACTAATGCGAACGACACAGAAACTATTGCGAATAAAAAATATATTTATGGAAAAGTGGGAGAAATTTTTACTAGAAATGAAAATAAATATATCTGTTTATGGAACAATACTCTTAACGGTGGTACTGGAATTAAAGAAAGACCGGGCAAGTGGAGATATTCTTGGTTAATAAATTTAGACAATACAGAAGCTCATATAATTTTTGAAAAGGAGAAAAACATGAGAAAACTCAAAACAAAGGAAATTGTAAAATGTTCATCGTGTAAAAAAAATATTGAGAAAGAAGAATGTTCTCACGAGTTTGATGGTAAAATTTGGTGTGAAGAATGTTATAATCAACAAGTTGGTTCTTGTTCGTGTTGTGAGGGAAATTTTTATATTGATGATTTGCTTACTTCGGAAGAAGGAGATCGTTATTGCGATGATTGTTACTCTGAAAATTTCGCTACTTGTTATTCTTGTGATTGTGAATTAGATTGTCATTCAGGTGAAATATTCACGGGAACGGATGATAACGTTTATTGTAGTGATTGTTTTAGTGAAAGATTTTCTGTATGCAACGCCTGTGGAGATACTTTTCGTGTTGATGATATGAGAACTAGAGAAAGTGATGGATTTCTTTTTTGTGAAGATTGTTATTCTGAAGAGGGTTCTACCGCAGAAGAAAGATTGATTCACGATTATTCATATAAACCCTCTCCAGAATTTAAAAAATTAAAATGGGAGAAGGAAAATTCAGAAGATCAGAAAGCCTCTTTATTTATGGGATTAGAATTAGAGGTACAAAGAGATTCTTCAGAAAAAGAAGCTTCTTCAAAATTAATTTCTTTTCTTAAAAAAGAAAAAGTAGAAAAACATTACTATCTCAAGCACGATGGAAGCGTTCCAAATGGTTTTGAGATAGTTACTCATCCGTTTACTCTATCTTATGCACACAGAGAAATGAAATTAAACAAGATATTAAGATGGATGAAAGAACAAGAATTTACCTCAGAAGAGAGTGGTAAATGTGGATTACATATACATCTCTCAAGAGATTTCTTTGAAGATTTAGAAATTACCAAAATGAGATTATTCTTTAAAGAAAATGAAGATAAACTTAAAGAATTGTCTAGAAGAAAGGGAGTTGGGGAAAACTATTGTAAATTTGAGACAATTAACACAAAGGATATATTAAACGATAGCTCTCAAAGTGGTCGATATTGGGCTTTAAATTTGAATAGTTCTACTAATACTGTAGAAATAAGAATGTTTAGAGGAACATTAAATCCAAAAAGAATAACTGCTATATTACAATTTATGGAAGCTCTAAGTTATTTTGTAAAAGTTGTTGGAGTTACGTCTCTAGTAATAGGAGAAAGAGAATATAGAAAAAATAGTTGGAAGTTGTTTATAGATTGGGCTAAAGACCAGGAAAAATATGGAACAATGTTAAAACATCTGAAAGGAGAAAAATTATGTGCTTAATTGCTGTTAAAGAGAAGGGAGTAGATTTTCCTAAAGAAGCTTATTTATTATACGCAGAAACTAGAAATAGTGACGGAATAGGTATTATGTACTGGAAAGTAAATTCTAATGAAGTTTGTATTAAGAAGGACTTTACTAATGCAAAACATATGATCGCTTGGTGTAAAGATAATCTCTCTAAAGAAGACGCTTTAGTAATTCATTTTAGATTCGCTACTCACGGTCTAAAAGATATAGGAAATAGGCATCCGTTTCCTATAACTAAGAATACTGAACTGTTAAGAAAACCGGAGTTAATCTGTCAAGTTGCAGTAGCTCACAATGGAGTAATTACTAACTACGGTCATCACGAAAAATTCTCAGATACACAAAAGTTTATATTAGATATTTTATCTGACGAATCAATAAAAAATAATCTTCACAGTGAAGCGGTAATTAAACTAATTAACGTATTTATTGAAGGAGATAAGTTAGCTATTATGCACAACAATGGAGAAATTCAGAAGTTTGGTGCTTGGGAAACAGAAAGTAATATATTTTATTCAAACAGTGGTTATAAATCTTGTTCTTATTTTGAAAGAGGAGCCGGTTTGTTGGGTTTTCATAATTATGAAAGAGAAGAAAACTATAATGATAATACAAACAGCTCCGTGAGAGATAAAGTAGATAACAAAGGCAAATCTGTAGTTTTTGAAGGTTTATGTGAAGGATGTAATGAGATGAAATATGTAATGACGGTAGATATTGAAACTGAAACAAAAGGAGATTTTATTTCTTTCAACTTATGTAAAAAATGTAGAAAAGCTGTGAAAAAGGGAGAAATTAAATTAGTAGAAAATAACGAAGAAGATATAGAATCTGAACAGTGTTGTGAAAGTTGTGGAGAGTTCTTTCCAACTAAAGAAATGATAGAAATTTCTCTAGAGGGAGGAACAATGATATGTAAAGATTGCAACAAAGCTTATATGGAAAGCGGTTCTCTACCACAAAAATAATATGAGATTTGTACATCCAAAAGATTTAAAAATAGGAGACATTGTTAGATATGTTAGTAGAAAATCTTGGATTTCTCCTAATTATCATGATACAGATAACTATGGAACAATCAATCAGTTATATAAAGTACATAAAATATTAAAAACTACCGCAAGACATCATATGTGCGGTGAAGATGGATTAAATAATCCTTTACTTGCTTCTGTAAGCGATGATTTTAGAGATTTTAGTGCTTGGTATGGTAGTTTTGTAATTGTTAATAGAGAAATAAAGAAAACAATCAAAGAATATGGTATTGTAAAATTTTGTAGAAGATACTATAAATGAAATTTAAGATTGGTGACTTTGTCTTTTATAAGATAAGAACTTCTCTTTATGATGATATTTTTCAAGGATACTGTACGCAAGGATACTGTGTAATTAAAGAAATTGAAGAAAACAAAGCGTACGGTTATTGGGGAAACACAATAAAAGAAGCTTTATATATGTTTAAACATAATAATGAAAAAAAATTTAGAACTTTTTATGGATATATGCCTTTTAGTACAATTAAATTAGTAAATAGAATAATTAAACCATTTGGTATAGTAGAATTCTGTAAGAAATATTATTAAAAAGGAGAGAATGTATGTTTATTTTTAGAAGAAAAGGGGGAATAACCGCTAAAAAATTAGCGATAGAATTAAATTGTAGAACAAGTAAAATTAATATTCCTTCTTTTAGAGAGTTTATAGTTAATTACGGAGGAAAATTTACTGGAGCGAATTTAAACGCAAACTGTGAATTTGATAAGTATAAAGCGTCTAAAATAATGCAAAACAATGAAATCTCTACTCCCAAAACCTTTCTTAGAGGAGAAAGAATACCAAATGATATGTTCCCTTTATTGGCAAGAAAAAGATTTCATTCTCAAGGAAGAGATGTGATTTTCGTTAGAAATCAAGAGGAATTAAATAGATTAAATAGAGATTATGATTATCTAATTCAATATATAGATAAAACAAGTGAATATAGAGTACATATTCTCGGAGATTATGATACAATAGTTAGTGTAAAAATACCTAAAGTAGAGACGGCTAACAAAGTAGTAAGAAGTAAAAGAAATGGCTGGATTCAGGTATCTTATGATAGAGAATATAAACACTCTTTAATAGATTTAGCTAAGAGAGCAGTTAAAACATTAAATTTAAATTTTGGAGCAGTTGATATTATTCGTAAAGACAATAAACTTTACGTATTAGAAATTAACTGTGCACCTGGGTTGGAAGATAGAAAACTAAAGAAATACGCTGAATATTTTAAATACGAAGAAAATAGAATTCAAACTAGAAACAATATAGCTTATTCTTCTAGAAGGAGAAGTCGTTAATGAATTGTGAATTTAAGATTGGTGATTTGATTACTTATAAATATCCTTCTAAATCTTACTGTATTATAGTTAAAATAGATAGGAATAAAATATGGGGATTTTGGGCAGATAGTATAAAAAGAGCAAAAACAATATATAAAAATCCTACTAACGAATATATGTTGACATTTATGTACGTAGATGAATGTGTGTTGATAAAAGAACATAAAAAGATAACACAACCTTATGAAATAGTTAAATTTTGTAAAAAATACTATGTATAAATTTAAAGCGGGAGATAAAGTAAGAGTAAAAAATTTCTGTAGCGGAGCGTGTCCCGATATTATATATACTCTTATTAAATATGATAAAAATATATTAAAAACATACAAGATAGGACAAGATAAAGATGAAGGATGTACTTGTGAATATAATTGGATATTAGTATCTCCTTATAAGAAGATAATAAAAGAATATCCAATAGTTGCTTTTATGAAAAATACAACTAAGAAGGAGTAAGAATGTCTAAAGACAACGCAAAAGCAGTGTTAGACGTATGGAAAGAGACAGAAACAAAATTAAGAAAAGATTCTATTGGAAGAGAACTTTTTAAAGAATTATTAAAAAGAGTTTATATAAAACTAGAAAATGTATAAATTTAAAATTGGAGACATAGTAAGAGTAAAATTTTCTCAACATAATACTTATTGTTCTAGTAATAGCAAACTATTATCGGGGAAAATAGGAAAAGTTACATATGTGGGAGACGCTTACAGATATTCTTCCCTAAGAATAGAAAAATTTGTTCATTTAGATATTGAAAAATCTCTTTTATCTGCTAGAGGTCTTTGGATTGATGAAATAGAATTGATTGAGAGAAAGAAAAGAATTGTAAGAGAATTTGGAATAGTTAAGTTTATGAGAGAAACTTCTTGACAAATATATTTTTATATGATATAATAGAAAGGAGAAGAGATGAGTAACGATATAGTAAAGTTTATTAAGAAAACAATAGTTTTACAAGGTATTTTAGATTGTTTTGTACAAAAGTGTCATTCAGAATATGCAATAGATTATTTTGGAATTAGGGATAAAACTATTCAAGAAATTGATAAATTATTTGAAAAATCAAATAAGGAGCTAAAATGACCAAATCATTGACAGATATTTTAGAGGAGTTAATTTATAAAAAGTGTTGTAAAACAATAGGTAGTAAAAAGTATGAGCCTTATGATAAAGCAATCGCCCACAGCCAAATAAGGGGGGAGGGGAATGAAAGGACAATGTAGGTGGAAAACAAGAACAGATTGCCAAGATTATTGCGTTCTTAATTATCAACTTTTAGCAGGTGGTACTTGTGAAGGTTGCCCTGATTACGAAGAACAGGAAGATTAAATCACACTCAATAAAGGAGTTGATATGTCAGATTGTGTATTTTGTGGCAAGGAATTAGGTATTTTTAATTTTGGTGCGTATCATGATTACAATGGATATTTTTGTTCGGTGCAACATTATAGAGATTATGAAAGGGAACAAGAAAACAAAAGGGAAGAGAACAAGAATAAACAAAACGCTAAAGAAATTCAAAGAGTAAGTGAATTATACAATAAACAAAAATGCATTGCACATGAAATATACCAACAAAGAATGAAAGACGGAAGACAAGGAACTCCAGAAAGTGACTGGTACGAAGCGAGGCTTGTAATCTATGGTGTAGGTGCAGTAGATCACGGGCTACCTAATAATAAAATAGATTTTAACCCAGAAGCATACGACTACTCTAATTATTTTTAATTAGAAAGAGGTAATAAAACAAATGAGAGATATTCTTAAGATTGACAGAAGTCTAAAAAATGCTTGTTTTTTGCGTTTTGGCTCTTGTAAAATAGCTTATTTCTGCTTTTTTCAAGTCTTTAGTATATATGTATTAACTAAATTTTAAGTGTCTGGAAAGTCTTGGTTTGACGTATTTTGATAGTGTTTCTGCTCTTTTTAACATAACATCTTGATAAGACTGCTACTTAGGAGAACTATGTCATTTCTAAACTGGTTGTTAAATCCTTATGTAGAAGGAGTCTGCACTTCTTCTACTTCTCAAAAGGACAAGACTAGAATTATTCTGCCATCAAAGTCTATATATAGACCGGAAACATTTGATGACTATATAGGACAAAACAAAGCTAAAAATATAATTAAAGGATATATAGAAGGAACTCAGAAGAGAGATGTTATCTTTCCTCATACTCTAATTTCAGGTTCTCCTGGTTTTGGTAAAACATCTTTGGCTTTGCTTATAGCTTTGTATTTAAAAGTAAAATATGTCTATTGTATAGGAAGTGATATAGAAAGTTATGAAGATATAATTGATAGAATAGAAAAAGTTAACGGAGGAATTATTTTCTTAGATGAAATACATTCTCTTAAAAGAGAGATGGCGGAGAAACTATATCCAATATTAGAAGATTTTAGAGGTTGTGAAAGCGTCTTTACGTTAGTTGGCGCCACTACTGAATTGGGGGAAATAATAAAAGATAGAAAACCCTTCTTTGATAGATTCAAAATAATAATAGAATTAGAAAAATATACTCTTGAAGATTTAGTTAGAATGGTTTGTCTCTATAAAAATAGATTATTTAACAAAGAAAACATTAACAATAAATGTTATAAGCTTTTAGCTGAAAATTGCAGAGGAACTCCTAGAAATTTAATTAGACTGTTAGAATCTTTAGTATATCTAGATGGAAATATAGAACGAGTCTTAAAAAACTTCTCTATTATTAAAGATGGTTATACTGCATCTGACTTAAAAATATTAGAGTATATCAAATCTAGTAAAAATGTTGTTGGGTTAAATAGCTTATCCAATTATTTAGATACTTCGGTAGAAAACTATCTCTATTATATAGAACCTTATTTGTTGCAAACCGATATAATAGTGAGAACTTCTAAAGGCAGAAGATTGACTGAAAAAGGAATGAACTTAATTGAGAGACTAAACAATGCCTAATATTGGAACAAGTTGTAGTTATAATCCTAGATCATATGTAGGAACTACATCTATAAACGACAATTTAGATAATGATTTTTTTGGTATTACTAATTCTGATATAAGAAGTTTTGTTTCTATATTAGAAAATTATACTAACGATTGCGAAACTTTAAAATCTACTTCTCTCGTAGAAAGATATAAAAAGAAGAATATTAAGAGATTTAAGTTAGTTGATTTTTTGGAGAATAAAAATGTTAAGAGCTAAGCCTGGAGATAAAATAAGACTAAGAGAAAATAAAGAACGATTTGGTATCTTAATAAAGGTCTCGAAAGATAGATTCAAAATAGACTGGGGAGATTATACTTCTGTGTCATTTAATTTGAATGGTTTGTCTGAAAGTGATTGGGAAATTATACCACAAAATAGAGAATCAAGAGTATTTGAAATAGCTAAGTGGTGTAAGAAATATTATGTTTAAAAAAAGAGACATATATATAATCAAATTTAAAGAAGAAAACTTTAAATATTTTAATAGAGAGGTGTATATTACTCAATCTTCAAAATTTCAAAATTGTTATTGGATTAAATTAATTAACAGTGAAAAATTTAGTTCATATAAATTTTCAGAGTGTTTCATAAGAAATGGGGGGAAAGAAATTCTTTGTCATAAAGATTTCTTAAAATTAAAAAAGAAAATAATAAGAGAATATGGTATAGTTAGATTTATGAGAGAAACTTCTAAAAAGGAGAATAAATGGAACAAGATATATTTAAAACCGGCGGAAGTATTTGGGGTAATAAACCAAAATCTAAACAATATAGTGAAAAAACTCGTGAACAAGAAATGAAAGAAATTAGTGAAGATGCAACTAGACAAGCAAAAGCTATTCTCGACGAAATAATTAAAAAGAGATACTATACTGAAGAAGATTTCAAGAACATAATTAATCAAGCTTGTTGGATAGAAAAAATATGATAAAAAGAAAATTTAGTGTTGGCGATAGAGTTAGACAGATTTGTTCGGGATATAATACTCATCCGAAAGACATTAATAAAGAAGCAATAGTTATACGTGTTGGAGGAAGATATATTGATACTAATGATGGAATAATTATAAAATGTTCAGATGATTGGCATCATATCGTTAGTGATTGGAGAGGTCAAGATGCTTTTGAATTAGTAGAAAGAAAGATTATTAAACCTTACGGTATTGTGAATTTTTGTAAAAACTATTACTAAGGAGAGTAATGTTTAAAATAGGAGATAAAGTTAAAATTATTGACTTATTTAAAAATAGAAAAACTGGGAGAATTAAAAAAGGAATGATAGGTACAGTAACCCGTGTATGTACAGAGACGTACACTTCTAGAGATTATGTTCATTTAGATATTGAAGGAGAAGATTATGATGGAGGATTCTGGTTTAGTGAGATTAAAAAGATTTCAAAAGAACCGAGAGTATTTGAAATAGCTAAGTGGTGTAAGAAATATTATGAAAGAAAAATAGAATGAAAAATATTGTTAAGTTAGCTTTATACATATTGGAGCATTAAAAATATGTTAGTAACTGAATTAAACTCTATAAAAAATAATTCTATAAAAGCTATAAGAAATCGTTCTTATAGTAGAACGATAAATCTATTCTGTAAATATATAGAGGAAAAATATAAAGATTATATGTACAGAGAATATGAATATAAAGATGATATTACTCTAAGTAGAATATTTGAAAACAATATTAATCTAATAAAAGAGTTTGCAACAACTAAATTGATAGAAAACTTCTCCAAATATATGAAATTTAATACGGGACTGTCTTCTTTAATAATCTTTTATAAGTATTTAAATAAAAAGAATCTTATTAGTAAAGGATATTTAAAAGCTATTGTTACAGTTATAAACTTACATAAAAAAGAAGTCCCGGTCTTAACAAAGAAAGACGAATATCTTACACACAAAATGTTATGTTCTATAACAGATAGAGCTAATTTTTGGGCTAATCATTACGATGCACTTAAATTCAAAACTATAATACATTTTGTGTATTTTACTGGTATACGCAGATATGAAATAGAAAAAATTAAAAGAGTTGATTTTGATTTAGAAAGATGTTCTGTAAAGATTGGGGAAAGAGAGTGTTTCTATAACAAAGAAGTAAAAGATATGATAACGTTCTATTTTAATAAGGAACCAGAAGTTAAAAACGCTTTTAATATTACCAATTCTATAATAGGAAGATATAACAAGATTTTATCTAGATATAAATATAAAGACAAAGCAATTACTTTTGAATCTTTAAGAGACGCTAATGCTCATATGATTATGAGAAAGACTAAGAATATAGGTATTTTAGCTAAATTGCACGGAGAAACAGATGAGTTGTATTTAAAAAAATATGCTCTAAAAAATAAATACGTAGAATCTATATATAGAAGATTTATAAAATAAAGGATTATTATATGTTTAGAGTTGGAGATAGAGTACTACATAGAAATTTTGGGTATGAAGGAAGAGTTGTTTCAGTAGAAGAAGATGGCGCTTATTTAAGAATTATATGGGATCCTAAATATAGAATTCGTGGAATTTATATGAATCCCATTGAAGATATAACTCTGTTAGAAAAGAAGAGAATTAAACCATATGGTATAGTTGAATTTATGAATAAGATTAATAGAAAGGAGTATGTATGAACAGATTTTTAAAAGACACGCTAGATTTATTATCAATAATTTTAGGAACAGCTATTTGTTTGATATTATCTGGAATGATATTAAAAATATTATATATCCCGTTTAGATTCGGTTGGAATCTATATTAAGAAGGAGAAAAATGATAGAAAAACATCGAGAGTTGTTCGAGTATGCAGAAACTATAGTTAAAAGATATTGTAGATTTTATAATAAACAATATTTAAATAATTCTATTAGTTTTGACGATTTAATGCAAGAGGCTTCTATAGTAGTGTCTCATCTTCTTAAAAAAATAGAGAGCGGATTAATCTTTAATAAAGATAAAATTAAATTGAATATATCAAATGCCGTAGAAGTGAAAAGATTTATTGGTAATGCTGTTGGAAGAAGAATGAATATTATAAGAATACATAGTAAAAGGAAAAATCTTGGCTCTATAACTGGAGATAAAGTTTGTCAATGCCCAAGAGTAACAAGAGGAGGCGATTATTCAATAGATATTGATGGATACTGCATACTTTGTGGTTTACCTATAGGAAGAAAAATGGATAATTCTATAGAAATAGAGGACGATAACTATGTAATGTCTAATAATAACGCCTTTGAAATAAAAGATGAAAAATTACAGTTAACAGTAGAAGAGATGGCGGAAATATGTTTTAGACATCCTCAAATTAAAGAAAATGACTTTAGAATGTTTTGTGAGAAATTTATTGAAGATAAAACTTATAAGGAGGTGGGAGATAGATATAATGTTAGTAGACAACGAGTTAGACAAAAAATCGAAAGAGTAATTAGTGTGTTAAAAAAGTATTATGAAAAATAACTCTTGACAAATGTGCTTTTTTATATATAAATAATAGTGAAGGGTACATAACTAAGGAGGGCTGTATGATTGTTAATCGTGATGTGCTGTTATGCTTCTTAAAGAAGCACAGTATCAGTGGTGATTTTGCAAATGACGAATTGATTTTAAATATTAGAAAAGACAAAATAGAGATACTAACTGTATCAAACGGTAAACACGTAGTGATAAATGGACAATTAAAAGGAGTATTTGAGGATATTGGTGAGATAGCTTTAGATAAGGTTTCTAATTTAATATCATTAATTTCAAACTTCTCTTCTAAAGAAATATCTATCTCTAAGAAAGACAACAAACTGATAATAGAGTCTGATGAAGATAAGACTAAAGCAACTTTTACTCTTAAAAATCCCGAATATATATTAAATAAAATAAGTGGGTCTAAACTAAAAGAACTTCTTGATAAAGCTTCTGAAAACAAAGTTACTCTCTCTAAAGAGATCGTTCTTAAAATAATCTCTACTGCAAATGCAGTTAAAGCGGATAACATATCTCTTAAACTAAAAGAGAAGTCTCTTGTTATAGAAGTAGATAATGGTTCTCAATCTATAGAAACTTATTTTGAATTAAAAGAGATCGCTAAACCAGTTAGTTTAAAACTAAATAAAGCGATAGTAGATATATTTAAACTTCTGGAAGAAGAAAGTACATTATCTGTTAATGTTGATAGTCCAGTTTTACTAACTGTTACCAATAAAGCGTTTCATATACATTATATAGTTGCTACTTTAAAAAAATAAAGGAGGTTAAAGATGAAAATAATTGTCAAGTTGCTCGCTTGTTTTATCAGCGGGGCAGTTTTTAGTACCATTATTAATTTCAATGATTTGAATACTATTTGTTTATATGTTCTCGGTTTAGTTTTGTTTGGAATTGGAGTTAAATTATAATGAAGAATGAATTAGAATCTATGGTATTTGTAGAGAAGTATAGACCGGATACTTTAAAAGATTTGATATTAGAGAACAAACAAACTATTATCAATCAATTAAAGTCTAAAAACACTATACCAAGCTTTATACTATACTCAAACAAGCCAGGCACCGGGAAGAGCTCATGTGCCAAAGCTATAGCTAAAGAATTGGATTGTGATACTCTATATCTTAATAGCAGTTTAGATAGAGGTATAGAGGTGGTGAGAGATGAAATTAGATTATTTACTCAATCTATGTCCTCTAAAGAAGAAACTAAGAGATTGGTGTTTATGGATGAAGCCGACGGTATTTCCTCTGTTGCTCAAAATAGTTTAAGAAATATAATGGAAGAATACTCTAGCAACTGTTTCTTTATTCTAACGGCGAACGACGTATCGAAAATAATTGAACCGATCAGAAGTAGATGTGTAATGATAAACTTTGAGAGACCCAACAGAAAGGAAATAGTTGATAGATTAGAATACATATGTTCTGAGGAGAAGATAGAAGCTGATATTGAAGATATAGTCAAGTTAGTAGATAAACTGTATCCCGATATTAGAAGTATGATAATGACACTACAAAGCTGTAAGTTAGATAATAAACCTTTATTAGTTGAGTACGATGAATACAATGAGTTTATTAAAGCTATTAAACTTAAAGATGTTCAAACTATATACTCTAAAGTATTTGGTAGTAGTTTTGATATATTAGGTTTTAATAGGTTTTTCTTTAATCATCTAATGGAAAACTATGATAAATATCAAGGAAAGACTAAAGAAATAGCTTTATGTTTAGCTGAAGTGGAGAAGTATTGGAATCTCGGAGCAAATCTTCCGATCATATTCATTTCGGAGATGCTAAAAGTGGCAGATATATTACAATAATGAAAATAAATTTAACTAATGAAGAAAAAATCTTAAAAAAGAAGGAATATGACAAAAATTGGAGAGAAAAAAATAGAGACTATCATAAAAAATGGGCGTTAAAAAACCCTATTAAATATAAAGAATATCATAAAAAATATAATAACAATCATAAAGATAAAAGAAAAGAATATTGGGATAAAAATAAACACGATATTAGAGAATATAGATTATTAAAAAAATATGGTATTAATAATGAACAATATAATTCTCTTATAAAAAAACAAAATAATAAATGTGCTATTTGTAATACTCAAGACAATAATTTTAGAAAAAAATTATCTGTTGATCACGATCATAAAACTGGTAAAATTAGAGGTTTATTATGTTATAAATGTAATTTAATCTTGGGAAATGCAAATGATTCTATAGAAATTTTGAATAAAGCTAAGAAATATTTGAAAAAAATAATAAATTAAGTCTAGCGAGTATTAGTCCCAGTGAGAACCACTGCAATCAAGGCTCCTCTAGATGATAAGTAAGGAATAAGGCTCTTTACCTTGTAAAACCAATTCTGGTTGACGACAGTCTACTTTACTTAGTCCTTTTATTAGTTTTAAGACAAAACTAACTAGTTTTAGTAGTATTTTGTGGATAGATAATGGTAATGCTCTAATTAAAATTATTAACTAATGAGTATAGAGACATTTAGAAAAATTTTTTGAGAAATTTTTCAGAATGTTATAGTAATGAGAATGAAAGATTATAAACTAATAGAAGAAATAGCTAAAATCTTAATTACGGAAGAGTGTAAAAACTGGGTTTGGGAAGTTATAAACCAAACATTAAGAAACAAATACTTAAAACAAGCGGAAAAAATATACGATAAGTTAATAGATTTAGGTTATAAAAAGGAGATATTATGATTAATTTAGATGAAGCGGAAAAACAATATTTAATTATTCTTATAGATAGTTCTATTGAGAGTAGAGAGCAACTTAAAGAATACTGTAAATCTACCTATAAGACCTTTAAAAACGTAGCTCATTATAGACTTATAAAAGAGACAAATAAAAGAATCAAGTGGCTAAAAGAGTTGAGAAATAAAATAAATGTTTAATATATTTACAGAAAGGAAACAATGAAAGAAGAAATTATTTGTAAAATTTGTAGTAATAAATTTATTGATTATAAAATAAAGAAAAGAAAGTTTTGTTCTAAAAAATGTTATGCCTCTTATAATAAAAGAGAAAATCATTCTAAATATATTGGTAAAAATCAATTTATAGATGGGAATTGTATAGATTGTAGTATAAAAATTTCTAATGGACAACATAAAAGATGTAGAAAATGTAATAGTGACTATCTTACTAAAAAAGTTATGTTTACTCATCATATTAGAATGGATAAAGATGATAATAATGTAATAAAATTAAGTCGTAGTAAACATTTACAATTACATAGAATAGCGTATAACTATTTATTATTAATTAATAAAGAAAAGGATTACATTAAATGGTTTATTAAAAATTATGGCACAAAATGAAAAATTAAACATCTTTCTTTTAATAAAATCTATCTATACTAAGAAAACTCTTAATATAGAAGAAGTAGAGAGCTATCACAATATAGCAATTTTGAAGTGGTTGAGCTACGACTCTTCTAATCTAGCTACTTTAGAAGAGATTAGTAAGTATTTCTTCTATCTTAGTCCCGAATTATATCTTAAGTTAATATATCTGTCTATAGATAAGAAAGAACAAGTACCTTTCTTACATAAGATAACTAAAGAAACTAAGAAAGAAAACGAACTTTATAATAAAATAAGAGATACTCTAAGATGGACTGATAGAGAGTTAAGACTATACAGTAGATTATTAGATAAGATTATAGAACCTAAATATTGGAAACAACAACTGGGAGTTTAGAAGAATGTTAAATTTATTTGATGATGATTTTTTGGAAGTTAATATGTCTTTTAGTGTAGATTTAGTAGATGAGAAAAAAGAAGCTCAGTATATAGCTGATTCTTTTGGTTTAGGTTATCAAACACAACATTTTGATGTTTATAAAGATTTTAAGTTAGATATAACTAAACAAATATACTATATAACTGGAGACAGCGGTTCTGGTAAATCTCTTTTGTTAAAGTTTATATCGGATTATTATAAAGAGAAAGTAATTAACTTCAATGAAATAACAATAGACAATGAAGAACAACTCTATACCGTTACTAATGATTTAAATACCAGTTTAAAATATCTTACTTCAATAGGTTTAGGAGACGCTTTTCTATTTCTAAATAAATATAAAAATCTATCGGATGGACAAAAAACAAGATATAAACTACTCAAATGTTTATTGTCTGATAAACAATATATAATTATAGATGAGTTTTTAGCAACGTTAGATAGAGAGTCTGCTCAAGTTGTAAGTTACAATCTACAGAAATTAATGAGAAATGAGTTTAAAGATAAGAAATTGTTTGTAGCAACTACTCACGGAGACTTATTTTATTATCTTCAAGCAGATTTAACTATTCAAAAGCTATATGGTAGCAGAGTAATAGCTATTCCTTATGAAAATTCTAAAGATATTTTTGAAAAGAACCCTTTTCTGAAACATATTGTAGTGAATTTAGATAAAGAAAACGGGCAAAAACTGTGGAATGAAGTATTTGCAGACTTTCACTATAGAAGTCATAAAATTCCTTTTCTTATTGATATAGCTTTGTTAAGATTAAGAAAAGACTCTATGCCAGTGGGAATTATAGTATATAAACACGGTAGTTATAAAGTAAATAAAAAAACACAGGATCTAGCAAGAATATCTAGAGTAGTAATATTACCAAAATTTAGAGGTTGTGGTCTCGCTCATCATTTTGTTAAGGAAGCAAATAAACTTTTCTTTGAAAAACACACTGAGTTTAATGAAGTAGATAGTGTAGCAATAATGGCTAACTTTAATCCATTCTTTGTAAAGGCAGGTATGGAAGAAGTAAATACTTTTTATCCTCAAGACGATGGGTTTAAGATAAAAGAATATTTAGATAATAAAAATATAAACTTCTTTAAATTTAGAATTAACAAAGAGTACGCTCTGTCTAATATGGATAATAATTTAAGAGAAATGCTAAAGAAATTGTATATTAAGAAAAAAAGAAGTTATACTAGTTTTAATGTAGATAGAGAGATGCCAGATATAGACACAGAAATAGAAAAGTTTCTTTTCTACTTAGAAGTATTACAGCCAAAGAAGTATCTTTTGAAGAGAGAAAAATAAATAAAATAACTCTTGACAAATGTGCTTTTTTATATATAAATAATAGTGAAGGGTACAGAGACGTTCAACTACGGATGTTAGAAAGGAGCAACCTTGGATATGACTAAGAGAATGCAAGAAACTTGCAAGTATTGTGATAAAGAATTGCAAGGAAATGAGTTTCATTATATATATAGATTATTAGTTGCTACAGATAAACAGTTGCATTATATAGGTATTCAGAAGATATTAGAAGAGATAGCTGAATATGCTATGAACAAAGGATATCATCTTTCTGCTTCGGAGATTATACTTCTGAGACCGGACGTAGTGAAGGCTTATTTGGAAGAAAGAATAAAAGGGGAGAAGATACTCTTCTATTTTCTACAAGAATCAGAAATTTGCTATGAGTGTTTCGAAACTGAGTATGTAAATATGGTACCTTTAAGATAAGGAGAATAGATGAAAAATCTTATTAAATATATTTTTATAATATGTTTAGTTATAGGAGTTGTTAAGAAAGTAGATTATATTAGTGCGACTCCTGGAGGTGGATTTATGGGTGGAGGAGGGACTTCTGCATATACAATTGTTTATCTAGAAAACGGTAATGTTGTTCCGGTTGTAGGAATGCATGAGGTAAAAATAGGCTCTATTGTAGACGTTGAAAAATATGGTATTTACACGATTGATATTAAGAACTTTAAAGTTAATGAAATATAAGGAGAGAACGTGAAATCAGAAGAATTGTATCAGTTAATAGAAAAAGAAATTCTACCACAATGTTTTGCTATAATGAAATCTAAGGGAGAAGCATACAGTGGCACTGAAGATAAACTAGGCAACTTTAAAAGATGCTCTAGTTTGGCTGGAGTTCCTGTAGAGAAAGCTTGGTATATATATTTCGTAAAACATTTTGACGCTTTGAGTAGTTATATAAGAGGAGAATATAAAGACAGTGAACCTATTAAAGGAAGAATACAAGACTTAATTAACTATCTGTTTTTACTCAGCGGTATACTAAAAGAGAAAAACGAATTATAAAATGAAATATGACGAGGAAGACATAATTGATTTTTGTAGTGAATGTAAAGAAGAGATTCTTGCTAGACAAGGTTTTGTCTATAAAGAAAACAAATACTATCATTTAGAGTGTTATCATTTGCTAATAGATGTTCCTTTGGAAGTTGAATCTAATGTTGAAGAAAACATTGAATAAAAAAATAGTATTTGTAGACAGCTCTTATCTATTCTTTAGAGCTCTCTTTGCTTGTAAAGATGTACATAAAGCACAGAGTTTATATCAAAAAATGTTGTTTAGTAGTCTACGCAGATTAAATCTAAACATATGTGATATAGTAATATTAGCTTTAGACTCTCCTAAAGGTTCGTGGAGGAAGGATCACGACAAGTTATATAAGTGTAATAGAAAAGAACAAAGAGAAGCACATAGAGATATAGATTGGACTAAAGCCTTCTCTCTTTTTGAGAATACAATAAACAGATTGTATTACGCAACCAATTTTAATATGATCTTGATAAATAAATTGGAAGCGGATGACATAATAGCTTATGGATGCAGATACTTCAAAGATAACGAAGTTATAATTGTTAGCTCGGATAGTGATTTTGAAATGCTAACTGCACTAAAAAACGTGAAACTGTTTTCCCCAGTAAGCAAATACTTTAAACAAGTATCAAACCCATACTCTGTACTTCATAGTAAAATAGTAAAAGAACAAGCCGACAATTTAGTAAGTCCTATTCTTAGCGAGAAAGATTATAATAGACGTAATTTGATAGTTAATTTGTTAACTCTACCGGAAGAAATAGAAATGAAGGTAGAGAACGCTCTGTCTAATTTAGATTACGATAAACAATATGATGTTAATCTTCTTTCTCCAGAGATGAAAAGATTATATAATAATATATATGATAGTTATATACCGCCAGAAGAAACACCTAAAAAAAGAAAAAAATATAAACAAGAAACGTTAATATAAAGGAGAAGAAAATGCAAAAATCAGTGAATGAGATAATGTGCTTACAAAAAGCAGTAAGAGAAAGATTAGCAGAATTACAGCAGTTAAGAAATCAGGTGTCAACGACAGATACATATTACGGAGCTAAAGATCGTGTTGTGGAAGCAAACTATAATGTTAAAGATGTAGATAAGAAGATAGTTGAGTTACGTAACTTCTTATTAGAGATTGATTCAAAGATTAAGCAATCAAATGCTGTAACGTTAATAAGTATTGATTATGATATTAAAGATTTGCTAACTCCGCTTCAATAACGGAGAAAGCAACGAGAGATTAGAGTAGATAACAGTCTTCACTTTGTTATTAATTTTTGTCTAGTGTGTTGATTCGGTTAAAAACTAGGATTGTTGCATAAAAATACTAGTGTTGATACCGTCAATTATCTATTAAGATTGTTATTTATTCTAACTTCTCGTAAAATATAGGAGAAATAAAATGATAGAAATAAGAAAAGCTTTTATGATTGTAATGGGTATAGTGTGGTTAATAAATTATTGTTTTACTAGAGAAAACTCTAGTGTTATAATAAGTAATATTTGGATAGCTGGTTCATTATTATAGAAAGGAGTAATGTAAAATGATCTTGTTAGCTAGAAGCAAAGGTGAAGGTAATATGTTGAAGTTTGAAGACAAGTCTACAGAGAAGGGATATGTGTGGTATTTTGTGTCTCCCAATTTAGTAGAGTTATCTAAAACTCTTCAGTATGGGTCTAATTTAGATTTAAAGATAGAAGTAAAGGACGGGAAGGAGTATATAACACAAATAGAAGTTTTAAAAACAACTAACACAAACGACTTTAATCCTTCTGGAGTATTCAAGTGTATTAGATGCGGAGCTAAACTTAAAGACGACACATATAAAACCTGTTATACTTGTAGTATGGAAATAAAAAAAGAAACAGCTAACTCACCAGAAGAGAAAGAAAAACAGGAAGTATCTAAGAGACAAACTGTAGCACATGCTGTATCAAGAGCATTAATAGCTTTACAGGGGCAAGTAGATGTTAATAATATCAATTCTATTATTGACAGTTTGGCTTCTAAATTCAAACAAATAGTTGACTAATATGCTAAAAATAAAATGTTCTAAATGTAATAAAGAACTAAAATGTCTAGGAGCTTTAATATTATCTCCTCCTATAGATAATTTAGTTCATAAGTTTCACATTTGTATATGTTGTTATGAAAAACTCTGTAATTGGTTACTAAAAAAACAAATAACGAAAGGAGAAAAAAATGATTCTGAACAGTAAAAGAAATTATCTTAAAGTTGAAGATGTAAAATCTGGAGATGTAGTTGAAATTAATAGTGAGGGAGAATGGACGGAGAGTACTAAATATAAATATGAAGACGGTACTCCTCGCAAGCAGTTTGCAATTGAAGTTATTTACGCTAAAGAACCAAGAACACTGACGCTCAACTCTACTAACAGAAGTAATCTAACCAATGTTTGGGGCAACGATACTGCTAACTGGTTAGGAAAGAAAGCTTCAGTAGAGATTATTAAAGTTAGTGTTGCTGGTAAGTTAATGAATAGTATTTTGTTGAACCCTATTAAAGAAGTAGCTGAACCAGAAGTAGAATAAGAAATTAGGAGCCAGTGCTAAAGTGTGTTCGGTTCGCCACCGACTTTAGGACATTAAAGGTCCACGCCTAACTGATGAGGCACTACGCAGAGCGAATATGCTTATGAAAACCACAAAGAGGACTAAATAAGCTATGTCGCACTAGAGTAATTCTAGTGATGGCAAACTCAACATTTCAGTTGGCTTCTATTAATTTTAGCGGCTCAATGATTGTGAGTAATCTCACGTGGACGGAGAGACTGCCAGTAAAAGTGTCTTTGGTAGAGAAATCTACCAGTCGCTCATTTGAAGAGAGTAAGGAAAGAAAGTTTTCTTGATTAGAGAACGGTACTAGAGCTAATGAGAAAACCTAAAAGGAGCATGGGAAGTCTAATATGAATGTACCCTCTTTTTAGACAGATACCGCACCTGCTCTCTTCTCTAAATGTAAAGGAAATATGAACGATCAAAAAATATTAGATAAAATATTAGATTACTTAGCAAAGAAGATAACTAACTTTAAAGTAAGAACTTCTGGTAAGTGCACATATTTTACCTGTCCTTCTTGTAGAATAGAAGGTTTTACAGCCACTATAATACCAAATACAGAGAAAGTTAGATGTGTAGCTTGTAATATAGTAATAGACGGATTTGATAACGTAGTTAAGACGGTAGAACCAGATTTATGTTCTTATGAGAAGACAGAAATAGTAGCTCATCTTAGAGATGTGTTAGATTTACCTATAAATACAGAAGATGAAACTAAAAAAGCTTTAGACTTCTATGAGAAGAATGGATTTAATTTAATACCAATTGCCAAAAATCAGAAGAATCCTATAGAATGTTTTGATAAGGAAACAGAAATACTTACTGAGAAAGGTTTTAAGTATTTTAAAGATTTAAAAAAAGAAGATAAAGTAGCTCAGAGAAATAAAGAAGGATTGTTAGAATTTGTAACTCCTTTAAACATAATTAATTACAAATATGAAGGTATTATGTACTTTGTTGAACATAAAAATCTATCTTTATGTATAACTCCTAATCATATCATACATTATCATAGTTCACATAACAAAGAACAGTCAGATACTATAGAAAATTTCTATAATAGAATCAAAAATTTCGAGAATAAATTTTATATTCCTTCTATTTTAAATTACAAAGATTGTGATGATATAAACTATTTCTATCTTCCTAAAGTTGAAAATAAATTTAATAGACATATTGAAAAAATAGATATGAATTTATGGTTAGAATTTTTAGGGTATTTTTTAAGTGAAGGATGGACAACCGGTTCTAAACAGTATAAGATTTGTATAGCACAGAAAAATTCATGGAAAAAAGATATTATTAGAAAATGTTTAAAAAAACTACCTTATAATTTTTGTGAATTAGAAGACAGATTTACAACAAATAATAAGCAACTGTACACTTATTTAAAACAATTCGGTAAAGCTCATGATAAGTTTATACCAAGAGAATTACTAAGTCTATCTAGAAAACAAACGAAAATATTATTAGATGCTTTAATGTTAGGAGACGGACATATTCCAGCAAACTGTTATTCCACTTGCTCTAAAAATTTAAAAGAAGGAGTTTATGAACTTTTTTTAAGACTTAATTATGTTGTAAATTCATACACTGCTAAAGTAATGTCGAAAGGTCGTTATTATAAAGATCATTTTATAAAATCTAATGATTCTCAGTATCTAATTAGAGGACAAAAATATAAAAGTAGAACCATTAGAAAACGTCATATTAAGAAAATTAACTATAATGATAATGTTTATTGCGTAGAAGTTCCTAGTAATGTAATATTTGTTCGAAGAAAAGGAAGAAGTTTTTGGAGTGGTAACTGTGCTTGGACTACTAAGACTCATAAAAATAGAAAAGAATGGGAAGACTGGCTTAAAGACGGTCTTAATATAGGTTTAAAGACAGGGAAATGTTCTAATGTTACAATCATTGATATAGATCAAGAAGAGATACCACCTGGAATAGACAATCTACTTCTACCTACCTTAACTTTTAAAACAAATAAAGGTTGGCATCTTGTTTTTAAGTACACAGAGGAATTAAAGAATACTAGATACGATGAGTATAAAACTGACTTGTTAAATGACGGTAAACAATCTGTAGTCTTCCCTTCTGTAGTAGATGGTAAAATAAGAGAGATTAGATATAATGAAATAGCAGAAATGCCTAAAGAGTTAATTGCTCTTCTTAAATCTAAAACTTCTGTTCCTTTGCAAACTTTTAGTGAAAGAATGATAGAAGAGATTAAATTAGGTAGCGTAAATCTGGAAGATTTAAATCTAAGACAAGTAAGCGAGGGGAACCGAAACTCTTTTCTTATTAGATTTGGTGGTATTCTTCGTAAAGAAATGAACTTAGCACAAACCGCATATACTCTAGATTTGATAAACAAGCATTTTTGTAATCCTCCTCTCTCTGCAAGAGAATTCGACGCTATTGTTAATAGTTTAGATAAATATATATCTATGGATGGTACAGAACTAGCTGTAAAAGTTCTAAATTATTTGAGAATAGTAGAAGAAGCTAACTCTATGGACATCAGAGAAGCTATAGGAGAGAAAACTTCAGAAGGAAAGCAGAGAATGGAGAAAGCTATAGCTTATCTTATAAAAGAAGGACTAGTATATAAGAAGCGTAAAGCTTTTCATCTAATTAAGAAAGCTGAGTGGAGAGAGACTTTTCTAGATGAAGGCTCCACTATAGATTTTAATATGCCATATCTTAATGACGTAGCTACTTTTCGTAATGGCGATATGATAGTAATTGGTGCAAAAAGTAAGGTGGGGAAAAGCCATATAAGTTTGAATATAATTAAACAACTTATAGATCAAGGAAAAAAACCTCACTATATTAGTCTTGAATCAGGTAATAGATTTGTATCAATTGCTAAAACGTTAGGTATAAGTGAGGGACAGTTCAAATGGTGCGTACATTTTTCTCCCGAAAATATAGAAATAGAAAAAAATGCAATAACCATAATAGATTGGGTGCTCCCAACCGATTATGCAGAAACAGATAAGTTGTTTAAACACTTTGCTGAACAGTTAGTTAAACAAGGAGGCATATTAATCTGTTTTGTTCAGTTAAAACAAGACGGTACTTTCTTCGCTCAAAATATGATTTCTTTTTTCCCAGCTTTAGTTACAAGATATATGTATGATGATGAAAAAGGAGACGGAACTTATGGTGGTTTTCATATAGACTATATTCGTGAACCTAAAATAAGACAAAAATTTATGAAAGTACCGTGTAAATATAATTGGGAGAAAAAGACTCTAGAAAAATTGGAGAATGCTATAGATGAAGACTAAATTAGTTTGGGATGTAGATGGAGTCATTAGAGATTTATATATTGCAGTTACTAAAGCTTTTAACTTCGAGATAAAAGAGTGGAACTGGAAGTTAGATGGTAAAGATATATATGATTTAGCTAGAGAGAAGCCGGAAATAGTTAGCGACGCTCCTGCAACTAAGTATTTAGATACTATAAATTCTTTTGTAAACGGGCACATAGAGCTTTGGTCTCATCAACCAGACGATTGGAAACTCTATACTAATCTATGGTTAAGACAACACCTAAAGTCGGGAATAGATATAGACATTAGATATTTAACTCCTAAAGAGAAGTATAGAGCTTTGTTAAGAGAAAAGAACGTTATATTGATAGATGACTATCCCTTTTTTGATAGTTACAAGAGAATAATTACTATAGACCAACCATATAATCAGAAAACTAAAGCTTCTGTAAGAGTTAAAACTGTAGAAGAGTTGGAAGATATATTAAAACAATATAAATGAGTAAAAACTTTTTTACCGCAGATCAACATTTCTTTCATTGGAATATGAACACTTATGCTTCTAGAGAATTTAAGACTTTAGAAGATATGAATGAGACAATGATTAGAAATCACAACGCTAGAGTCAAAGAAGAGGATAATTGTTTTCATATTGGAGACTTTATCTTTCGTAACTCTAAAGGTGGTAAGAGTGGAGAGGGAGAACCAGTTAAAGTTTTTGAGTTTAAGAAAAGATTAAATGGTAATAATATTTTTATAGGTGGTAATCATTGTCACAATAACGGTAATAAAACTCCTATAGAAAGTCTAGTTATTAGATATGCTGGGAAGAGAATTAATCTAGTTCACAACCCAGACTACGCTAATCTAAACTATGAAATTAATTTGGTTGGCCATGTCCACAATTTGTGGAAGTTTAAAAGAATAGTTAGTGGAGCAAGAATTACAGATTGTATTAACGTGGGTGTTGATGTAAACAATTTTATGCCAAGAACTTTTGAAGAACTGTACGGAGAATACTGTAAGTGGAAAAAGAAAGAAGGATTGAAATAAATACTGAAAACTTCAAATTCTTTCAACATAAACAATGTGAATTTTTTCCTTGTCACAAGATCAAAGTTTGGAAGTTTAATTGTTTATGGTGTTACTGCTCTCTTTTTAACACTAAAGAGTGTGTAAATAACAATCAATGTGAAGAATGTATCTTTCCTCACGTAAAAGATAATTATGATACTATAATAAAATCATTAAAGAGGTTATATGAGTATAGGCGACCTAAAAAAACGTAATATAGAAAAAAACGCTTGTAAAACAACTAAAGCACAAAGAAGAAAGAAGTTAGACAAGTTTAAAGACACTGCTCATAAATGTTTTGGTAATCCCTTTACTGTAGTGGGCGTGTGTCTTAAAAACTGTTCTAATAAGAATATTAAATGTGAGGAGTGTTATCGTTTCAGTGAGTTAAAGGAGATTAAATAATGTCTAATTATAATGATTTTTGTAGCCCATATATAATAAGTAATCCTAGCAAATGGGTAACTCCAGCTGGTCTTTGTAACCCATTTAACCCTATAAAACTGTTTAATAGTGAAACTAAAGAAGAAATAAAAGTTAATAATTCATTTCCTTCTTCTGAACAACCATTCTTCGCAAATACATTTGAAGCTTTTACTGGCGTATTGATATTTTTACTATTCATAATCTTTTTAAATAAATTATTAGAAAAATAATTAGGAAAAATTAATTAAAAAATGGGTTGGCAAACACTAGAAGCTTTAAAAGAGAGAAAGTTAGTTTCTTGGTTAAGAAAAGGAACTATCACTAAAGAACAGTTCTTTAAAATATGTTCTATGTGTGAAGACAAGGGATTTTGGGAAGCTCTCGGTTACGCTACTAAATGTAAATACAAAACTCATCCAGAACTAAAGAAAAGATATGAGTATAAATGGATTAACATACCAAAGAAAGAATGTAAATTATTTGATTATGTAACTACTGGTAGAGGGTTAAGTAATCAGAAAAGACATAGAATGTGGAGAAATATATTTTTTAAGTTAGATGATTCTGATAGATTGACAGAAGTAAGAAGGTTATATCCTAATTGGGAAGTATTTTTTATGAAACACAATCATTATCGTATAGGATTAAGAAAGGAGATATGATGAAAAAAATATTAATGTTATTTATTTTTTGTCTAGTTTGCAATAATTTAGTTTTTTCAGACGATAATATATCTGTTGGCGATAGTTATTTATCCAAAGCTCAAGAAGTAACTTACAATAATCGTAATTTGGCTGTAGAAATAGCTTCGGCGTTTTATTTGAGAAGCATAGCGGTCAGTTTAAGTGATAAAAACAAAAAGAATGAAGATGACAATTTTTCTTACAGTGACTATTTAGGATACAAAATGTTAGATAGATTAACACCATTCTAATAAACTCTTAAAGAAACAAGTTCACTAAAATTAAGTAGCATAGACTGCCAAATGAGCAGAGTGCCCGATAAGCATATCAAAACTATCATCGCTATGAGAAGGAGAAAACTAGCAATGGATCGGAAAGGTGTAAGAAGACTAGCTTCGTAAACGCCTCAACTCATAGTTAAGGAGAAATAAGATGGGAATAAAAAGTAGAGGAAACTATTCAATAAATTTTTGTTTAAAAATGGATTGTGTTTTTAGAGAGATAAAATGCAAAGAATGTATTAGATACAGCGAATATAAAAAGTTATTTACTAAGGAAAAATCAAATGAGTTGCACGAAAAAAAATAAAAACTGTCAATCTACTTTATTAATTAAAGGTAAAGAAGATAATTTTATCTGTGCCGGTATTAGTACAAAACCTACTAATTATAAAAAAGACAATATATGGTTGTGCTCTAAAGGAGCTGTTTGTCAATTCGCTTTGGAATTAACTGTTGAAGAAGCTCTGTATATATGTTCAGCTTTAAACTCAGCTTTAGGTTGGTTGGCTCCAGGAATTATATATAAAGAAATAAAAAAGAGGAATAAAAAATGATTCTATCTATAGATCCCGGAACTATACAAAGTGCTTATGTTATATGGGATAATAAGGAAAAGAAAATAAAGGATAAAGGAATAATTTCTAATGAGAATATGTTGAAGTTAATAGAAAATAATGAAGATATAGAACTTGTAATTGAAATGGTAGCTTGTTATGGAATGCCTGTAGGTAAAACCACCTTTGAAACTGTTTTATGGATAGGACGTTTCGTACAGCTAGCAAAAAAATCAACTCTTGTTTATAGAAAAGATATTAAAATGTTTTTCTGTAACACCACTAGAGCTAAAGATAGTAACGTTAGACAAGTATTAATTGATAAATTTGGGGAAACAGGAACTAAGAAGACTCCCGGTAAGTTATATGGCGTTTCTAAAGATATTTGGAGTGCTCTTGCTATAGCTGTATTTTTTAGTGAAACGTTTCTAAAAAAGGAGAAAAAATGAATGAGATAACTAAAGTTTATATAAGAAGCAGAATTGAAGAATTAGATTGTTATATAAAGGGAAACAAAGAACGTACTGAGCAATATAGTAAGATTCTTTCTAAAATTGAAAAAGAAACTAATGAGTATATAAAAGAAAAAAATGTATTGACGGAAGATTTAAAAGATGAACACTAGAGACATAGGAAAAAAACTTGAGTCTTTTGTAGCTGACTATCTAAAGAGTATAGATAAGAAAGCAAGACCTAGCAAGAATTCTGGAGCATCCACCGAAATAGGAGACATCCTAAATACCGAGTATAGTGTGGAATGTAAAAAGAGAAACACAGAAAATATAACAGTTAAGTCAAAAATTTGGAACAAATTGTGTTCAGATATACCGGTTTCTTCTTTAAAAACTCCTTTATATATCTTACAGAATTCTAAGAATGAAACCTTTGCAGTACTAGACCTAAAAGATTTTATTAGATTAGCTGAATTCTATTATAAAAATAATATATGATACCATTTCCTAATAAAAAATACAGTATAATATATGCCGATCCTCCCTGGCCGGAATATGGTGGCGGTAAGATTAAAAGAGGAGCCGATAGACATTATAATTTAATGAGCATAGAAGAAATAAAAAATCTTCCTGTTGAATCTATCTGTGAAAACAACGCTCATTTATATCTTTGGGTAACAAACAACTATCTTCCTGCTGGATTAGAAGTTATGAAAAAATGGGGATTTGACTACAAAACTACAATTACTTGGGTTAAAGATAGATTTGGTTTAGGACAGTATTTTAGAGGAATTACTGAACATTGTCTATTTGGTGTTAAAGGAATGATTCCTTATAAAGTAATTGATGGTAAAAGACAACAAGGTGTTACTGTAATCAATGCTTCAAGAACCGAACACAGTACTAAACCTGAAGAGATGAGAAGAATGATAGAAAAAGTTAGTACTGGAAAGAAGATAGAACTTTTTGCTAGACGTAAAGTATTAAATTGGGATAGTTGGGGCAATCAAATAGACGAAAGTTCTTTACAAATATAAGGAGAAATATGAGAAGGCCTAAAAAATTAAAAACTGTTAAAGAATATATAGAAGAACAACCTCAAGAAGTAAAAGAATTAATTGAGAAAGAAAAACTCATTTTAACTAAAGAACAAAAAGAGAAGATAGAGAAACTTCATAGAGTGATGAATGAAATTAACCGTGATAATAAATCAGTGGTGTTAAAATTTGCTAAAGATGAGCCAGATAAAGAGAGACTACCTTTTGGAGTTAAAGAAATTGATGAACTTACTGGTAATGGTGGTATAGCAGGTAACTTTATTATAATCTGGGGGTCAGAAAGTACTGGAAAGAGTAGTCTTTGTTTGTCTCAAATAGCAGAAGCACAGAAACGCAATAAAATATGTGCATATTTAGATTTGGAGCATTCATTTTCTAAAGAGAGAGCTATAATGTTTGGAGTTAATATAGAAGAACTAGTCTTGATAGAAGATGCAACTAACGCAGAAGAAGCAATGGACTGGGTTTTAAAGCTTTCTAATGAAAAAGTAGTTGATCTTATTGTTATAGATAGTATTCAAGCTATGTCTACTCAAGAAGAGAACGAAGCTAAGAGTGGTAAAGAAAGACTGATGGCAGAAAACGAAATAGCTTCTCTTGCTAAGAAAATGGGAAAGTTCCTAAGACGTTGTGCTACACCTATTTATAAAGCTAAGATAGCAGTTACTCTAGTAGGTCAAAGCAGAACTGGTGGTATAGGTACTTTTGCTGTTCACGAAGAACTTACTGGTGGTAGAGCACAGAAACATTGGTCTTTACTTACTTTATTTATGAGACAAGGAGCAGATGCCCCTACAGAAAAGATGAACACAGGAGAAGTAGATGAGAATGGTAAAGCTATTAAAGTAAATAGGAAAATAGGATTTGACTTAGTTGTAAAGATACAAAAAACCAAGACAAATTCTAAACCTGAGGGGTATGATACTCATCTTCCTTTCTTTTTCAAAACCGGTTTTCGAAAGGAATAAAATGAAAATTGGTATATTATAGAAAATAGTTAAAATAACTCTTGACAAACAGCGTTTTTTATATATAAATATATATAGAGGGTATAAATATAGCTAATATGCAATCTAATCTAAAACTAACAAATATATGTAATTACAAAAGAAATATTTATCTTTTCACTAGAGATGAATATGGAACTCTATCTATAACAGAGGATAAAAGTTTCTTCCCGTACTTCTTTGAAAAAGATAATGATAAAGGTAAGTTCAAAGCTATAGATGGCAATATGTTACGAAAAGTTTACTGTTCAGAACCCGCAGATGTACCAAAAATGCGTTCTTTGTCAAGTTATTCCTCAGATGTGCTATTTACAACTAATTACATAGTAAATAAGATAGATAACATTCTTCCCACCACTTTAAAATATCTCTTTCTAGACATAGAAATACTAGCAAAAGAACTCCCAGAAACAGCTACAGCCAAGTACCCAGTCTCTTGTATAAGTATCTACAACTCTTTTAGCAAAGAAGTCTTAACCTGGTTTCTCCCAGAGCAGAAGGGAAGTACTTTAGAAGAGCAGGAGAGAAATTTATTGAACTCTTTTGTAGACTATATTAAAAAAGAGCAACCTGATATGATTTTAGCTTGGAATATTAAGTTCGACTATCAATATCTTTTTAGACGTATTAAAGACTTTGCTAAACGTATATCTCCTATAGATTTATCTAGAAGAGGAGATGAAGAGAACATCTTCTTTCCCTGTGGTATTTCAATTTTAGACTATCTAAGTCTCTTTAAAAAAGTATATATGAGAGAAGCTAGTTATACACTCAACTACATAGCAGAGAAACATTTAGGAAAAGGGAAAGAACATAAGAGTGTAGATTTTGGCGTCTTAAACGAAACTATTAAAAAACGTAATCGTGGTGATGTAGAGATTATGGTAGAATTGGAGAAGAAGTGTAAACTAATACCCTACTACAATAAGATTAGAATATTGAGTAAATGTAACTGGGAAGATTTGTATTTTAATTCTCGTATTATGGAATTTCTTCTGTTATCAGAAGCTAAAGAAAAGAATCTTATATTACCAAATAAACCTTCTAAAGAAGACACTTCTAACGTAACAGATGAACCTGCTTTTGAAGGAGCTTTTAGAGGAGTAGAAAACACAGGTTTGTTTAGAGACGTCGCTAAGCTCGATCTTACATCAGCATACCCCTCTATGATTATAAATTTTTGTTTAGATGGGCAAAACATAAACGAAAAAGAAGGTATAGATATAAACGGTATTAAATTTAAACAGAATACAGAAGCTTTACTGCCCACCGTAGTTAAAAAAATACTTACATTAAAAGACGAATACAAAAGAATATTAAAAGAAAATCCAAGCGAAGAAAATAAAATAGCTTACGCCGCAATTAAGTCTGTAGCAAACTCGGCTTTCGGAATTTGTGGGTCTCCATATTTTCGCTTATTTAACTTAGACGTTGCTTCAAGTATTACTTTCTTGGTAAGAGATTTAATGATGTATGTCAAAGGTAGAGTGGAAAAAAGTGGGTTAAAAGTCTTGTATGCGGATACGGATGCTGTTTTTTTAAACAGCAAAGTAGATTATAGTAATATATTAAATCAGTATATTAAAGATTGGGCTAAAGAAAAGTATAATAAAGATAGTATTGATTTAAAGTTCGAATATGAGGGATATTTTACTAAGGTAGTTTTTCTTGGCTCATGTCATTATTACGGATACTTAGAAGGTAAAAAGAATCCAGAAATTAAGGGAGTAGAAGTAAAACGTTCCTCTTCAAGTAAATTTGAGGCTCAGTTTCAAGAAGCTCTTCTCAATCATATTATAAATGGAGAAACTAGAGAAGATATTATAGAGTGGATTAACTCTGAGAAAGAAAGAATTAAAGAAGCAGATTTAGAAGATATGGCGTTTCCTTGTAAACTCACTAATCAGAAGTATAAGAATTATCCTATCAATAAAAGAGCTTTCGATAACAGTAAAAAATTAAAGAAAGATTTTAAAGTCGCCGTAGGTGAATTGTTTTGGTACATATTCACAAAAGATTCTAATGAAGTATTATCATTTACTTTAGATGATAACGACTTTATTAAAAGAGAAAATTTAAACTGGAATAGAATTATAGAAAGAAACATCGAGAGTAAAGCAAGAAAAATATTCGAATGTCTGAAATGGAATTTACCAAGTAATACTAGACAAATGCAATTATTTTGAAAGGGAGGTGATTCAGATTAGTAAAGAAAAGAATAAACAGAAGAAAGAGATTAAGAAGAAAGCGAAAGGTAAAAAATGATAGATTACGATGGGGAGGATGCAAGATGATTAGTAAAACAATTTATTTTATGGTAGAGTTAATTGACTTACTTGACGGAAATCCTAATCAAGTATTGTGTAAAGAAGAAGGTTTAGCTGACTTTATTGCAAATTATGATAAGGATAAATATAAAATAGTCAACGTTTACGGTGTAACAAATTTATTTTTAGAGAGTAAAGAGTTTATTAAACAAGAAGACGCACTAGAAAAAGGAGTTGAAAAATGTTAAGCAACGAAGACTTGTATGATGAATTAGAGACAATAGAGAAAGTTCGTGAGGGGCTTAAGAGTGAGTTTGAGAAAGCTCAACTTAAGGCTTTAGTATTAGGTGTTAAACTTCTTCACAATATTCGTTCTAATATGGTCACTGTTATGAAACATCAAGGTATCGATCTTATCAAACCAAAAAACAAAGTGGAAGTTGAATAAATGAAATAGCCCTCAGGGAAACTAAAAAGTCTCTGAGGGTTTTCGTTTTTATAATAATATAAAGAGGAAATAACTTAATGCAAATATATACTTCACCGATTATAACAGAAGAATTTTTAAAAAAATATAAAGGAACAAATCCTAACTTTGGATTTAACGGACTCGGCTATGTGGTGTTTCGTAGAACATATTCGAGATTGAAGAAAGATGAGACTTACGAAGATTGGTATGAGACAGTAGCTAGATGTGTTAACGGAGCACAAGAAATAGGATCAGATTATACTCAGAAAGAAGCTGAGAGACTATATGATTATGTATTTAATCTTAAATGTTCGTTTGCAGGTAGAATGTTATGGATGTTGGGTACTGAACATATTAAAAGATGGGGCGGAAATGCACTTATCAACTGTTTTGGGATGACTATCACCGAATATGAAGATTTCTGTTTTCTATTTGAGAATTTAATGTTGGGAGGGGGAGTTGGTTTCTCCGTTAGAAGAGAAGATATTCACGAATTGCCGAAAGTAAAAGAAAATATAAAAGTTACTCATAAAAATACAAATGATGCAGACTTTATAGTACCTGACAGTAGAGAAGGATGGGTATATTTGTTAAGACAGGTATTAAAATCATATTTTAGAAGTGGTAAATCGTTTTCTTATTCTACTATATTAGTAAGAGGATATGGAGAAAAAATAAATGGACTCGGCGGCACAGCTTCGGGACCAAAAATCTTAGTAGACGGTATTGAAAATATATGTAAAATAATATCTGCTAGAGAAGGAAAGAAACTACGATCTATAGACGTTTTAGACGTCTGTCTAGGAAAAGGAACCAAGATATTAACTAACAATGGTTATGTAAATATAGAGAATATCACAAATGAAAAGATAGTAGTGCCGTTTTGTTCTGATGAAAACATAAAAGATAGTTATAGATTTCTTCCCGGAAAAATAATTAATAAAGGAATACAGAAAACTCTACGTATAGATACTCTTTCAGGAAATTCAATTATAACAACACCGAATCACAAATTTTTGATCAAAAAATCTCATAATTATATTAGAGGAAAACTTTATCAAAAATTTTCTTGGAAAAGAGCAGATGAGTTGGTTATTGGGGATGCAATTGTTAGCCCAAATAATCCAAGTATTAACACCAAACCGGAGTTCAAACAAGACTTTGGAGTATTAGGGTGGGTTGTTGGTGATGGTTATTTCACGAAAAATAAAAGAGGTAAACTAACTCTGGGAGCTATTTTCGGACCGGGGGAGGAAAAAGCGAAAAGAATGGTTTCTGATCAGTTTATGGAATGGTATAAAACTGTAAAAATTGAATCAAATAATCAACACACTAATACATTTCCAAAGATTTCCTATGAAAATAACGGAGTCGGAACACTACCCATAAATAGACAAGAAGTTTTGAAGTATTTAATGAACAAATACAAGTTAGAAACCGGTACTGCGGTATTTAAAAAGATACCTCCTTCGGTGGTTATGACACAGAATTTCTCAATTAAATCTAGTTTTTTATCTGGGCTATTTTCTGCAGATGGATGTATTCAAAAGATCGGCGGTAAAAAAAATACTTGGGCAATTTCTCTGTCTACTGTAAGTAAGGAAGTATCAGAGCAGGTGTATTTAATGCTTAAAGAGTTTGGTATACATGGTAGAATCTCAAAATTTCATAGTAAAGGTAAAAATACGTTATTTCAGATTGTTATACAGAGTAAAGATAGTCTTTTGAACTTCGCAAACTATATTGGGTTTTCTTTAAGCGAAGCAAAAAATAAAAAAACGTTAATAATGTTGCCCGAAATTAGTGATAAGAAAAATCGTGGGGCTGAAATACAAAAAGTGTCAAGAGTTACTGATGGAGAAGAAATAGAAACTTATGATATATGTCTTTCTGAAGGGCATCATTTTATTGCAAATGGTCTTGTGGTACATAACTGTAACTTAATCGCCAGTGTAGTAGTGTCTGGAAATATTCGAAGATCGGCCACTGTAGCCTTAGGAGATCCAGATGATTATTTATTTATTAGAGCAAAAAGATGGGATTTAGGAGATATTCCTAATTGGCGAGCTCTAAGTAATAATACAATTTATGTGGATGATTTTTCTCATATTCAACCAGATATATGGGAAGGATATCTAGGAAACGGGGAACCTTACGGATTTTTTAATATTAAATTAACACAAAAAGTTGGGCGTATTAGAGAATTACGCAAAGATAACGCCGAGTTGCTAAATCCTTGTGCGGAAATTCCTTTAGCTAATAAAGAGATATGTTGTTTATCAGAACTATATTTAAACAATATAAAATCCAAAGAAGAATTAATTGATTGTGCAAAGCTTCTATATAAAACTCAAAAGGCAATATGTTCTATGAAGTTCATTCACGAAGATACGAATAGAATAGTACATAAAAATATGCGTATTGGTATAGGTGTTACTGGAGTTTGTCAATCTCTCGATAAGATAGAGTGGTTAGATGAGTGTTATAATACTATAAGAGAGTACGATAAAGAATGGAGTGCTAAAAAGGGATATAATGAAAGTATTAGAATTAGTACCATAAAACCGTCAGGAACCTTGAGTTTATTAGCAGGTGCTACTCCTGGAATACATCCAGCTTATAGTCAATATTATATTAGACGCATTAGAATGTCTAGTGATGATAAATTAGTTGCTACGTGTAAAGACCTGGGCTATATTGTAGAAGCTGAGAGAAATTTTGACGATACTATTAATTATAAGACAGTAATAGTAGAGTTTCCTTGTTATGCGGGGGAAAACGTTGTTTTAGCAAAAGATATGACAGCGGTAAAACAATTAGAATTGGTAAAGAAATTAATGACTATTTGGGCAGACAACTCCATTAGCGTTACTGTATATTATAAAAAGGAAGAGTTACCTGAAATAAAACAATGGTTGAAAGAACATTATAAAGATAGTATCAAAAGTGTTAGTTTTCTGTTACACAAAGAACACGGTTTTAAGCAAGCTCCCTATGAGGAGATTACTAAAGAGCAATATGAAGAAAGGATTTCTAAGATAAAAACTTTAAAAGATATTACAGTAGAAAATAAACATATTGACTTTGAAGAGTGTAAAGGCGGGGCGTGCCCTGTTAAATAAAGGAGAAATATTATGTCAATTGAAGTTAGTAAGATGACTAAACAGGAAATATTAGCAAGGGAAAGATTCAGATGCCCAGAAAAAGGGCACGGTTCTAAGAATGGGTTTGAACATCCGGTTTGTTTTGATAGAAACACCAAAGGGTTGTTTCAAGAGAAAGTTCTATTCTTCGATATTGAAGCAGAAGACCTTTCGGCGGATTATGGTATTATGTTTAATTGGTTTGCCATAGATGAAGACGGTAATGAGTTTGAAGATTATATTACTTTAGATGACATTAAAAAATATAAATCTTCTCATAGAGATATTGAACCCAGAGAGGATACTAGAATAGTTAAAAGTTTAGTAGATTTAATGAGTAAATATACTAGAGTAGTGGGGCATTATAGCTGTGTAGATCCAGAACAAAGAATTTTGTTGGGAGATTTAACTTATAAAAAAGCTAGAGATATTAAAATAGGTGATAAATTATTAGCTTTTGAAGAAAAACAAAGAAAAGGAAAACGTAGACGATATAGACTTTCTACTGTAACGTTTTCTAAATTAGATAAAAAACAAAAAATTCGTTTTACGTTATCAGATGGAACTATTTTAGAAGTTTCTAGAGAACATCCATTTTTATATCCTTCAGGTAAAGCAAATCTAGCTAGTTGGAAATGGCAAGAAGCAAAAGATTTTGAAGTTGGAGATTGTTTAACGAGATTCGTACCTGTTTATGATAAAGAAAAAAATAACTATGATTATGGATATTTAGCCGCTTCAGTAGACGGTGAAGGTTGGTTAAGTTCAGAAGGTAGAGGAATTCGTATGGGATTTTCACAGAAAAAGAACGCTATGTATAAAGAATTTTTAGCATTAATAAAAAAATATAATTTCCCATTTTGCCATAGAGAAAAAAGAATAGATGGAGTACAAACATTTTCTTTATATAATATGTGGAATTGTGTTAAGTTTCTAGGTAGAATACAACCAAAACGTTTATTAGTCAATTTCCATAAAAAATTAAGTAAAGATTTAACCGTTCATGTTCCAGTAGAAAATAGAACTAAAATTGTAAAAATAGAAGAAATAGGCGTAGGTGATGTTATGGTTATTTCTACCACTACTCATACATATATTTCCGAAGGTTTTCCTAGTCATAACTGCGGCTATGATCTGCCTTTTGCCAGAACCCGTGCTGTTATAGATAAAGTAGATTTCCCTGGATATGGTATGTTGTTTCAAAGCGATACTTGGGTAATTCTAAAGAAGAAGTTTAAGTTGTCAAGAAATAGTTTAGAGAATGGTTGTAGAAAATTAGTTGGCGTTACACATAAAGATAAATTGTCTCTATCTATTAAACACGGTTGTCTTAGAGGTGAGAAATGGGCGATAAATGATTCAAGAAAGCATTGTCGTCAAGACGTAATTGATTTAGTCGCTCTATTTAATTTAACCAGTAAATATATGCGGCGTACGAAAAGCTCCATTTAAGATGAAAAAGTCTAAGAAAAAGATATTTTCATACAGACGTACTTGATCAGTTTCACCAATTACTAAAGTTAAAAAAAGTGAGAAGCTCTATTTAAGAGCTAAAAATAAAAGAGAAGTAGATAAACAAATAGGAGAGGAGATACAAAGTGAAAACGTTAGAATTAAAGCTTAACACAGAGCAGTTAAACCTTACAGAAGAGGATAAGAAACAAACAGTACAACAGACTATTAACAACGTTATACAGAATGTTATATTAGGTTCAGCTCAAGCACAAAGAGGGTTTGATGAGAAAGAACGCAGACAGTATTACAAGATTGCAGACGCTTTAGAGTTGGCTGTAAAAGAGAATAAAGAAACTGTTGATTTAGAAGATGATCAAGCTGGGTTTTTAAAGAAATGTTTTAGAGAAAGTAAGCTAATGCCCAATAAATTATTACGACAAATTGAGGACTTGGTAAAGAACATACAAGATCGCTAAATGAAAAGTCTATGTTTAACTTGTAAAGTTAAATGTAAAGAATGTTTTGATAAAGATACAACTGTGTACGAATGTGACTTTTATATAAAGAAAGGAAAGAATGACGATAAAAGAATTAATGAAAAAAAGCCACGCAACGGCGGTTGAAAAAGGTTTTTGGGCTAGTGAAAAGGGAATAACAGGTGATACTAATCTTTCTTCTTTCGAAAGTTTAAAAGATGTGTGCAGAATAGAGAAACGCAACGACGGAGAGTTAATAGCCTTAATGCACAGTGAACTTTCTGAAGCTCTTGAAGCTTTAAGACACGGAAATCCTAAAAGCGAACACATTCCTGAATTCAGTGCTGTTGAGGAAGAGATGTCAGATTTACTTATACGTGCGTGTGACATGGCAGAAGCTAGAGGATATAAATTGGAAGAAGCATTAGAGGCTAAACTTTTGTACAATAAGACTAGACCATATAAACATAATAAGGAGTTTTGATGGAAAAAAATTCTGATCAAAAACAATTAGAGAAAGACATTAGATTCTTACGTATTGCTAGGGAAGTAGCTAAATCTTCCAAGTGTATGTCGAGAAAGATCGGTTCGGTACTTGTGAAAAACGGTTCAATAGTTTCTGAAGGATATAACGGACCCGCTAGAGGAGTTAAACATTGTAACGAAAGAGATATAGCTTTCTTTGCTATATTGGATAGAAAGATTATAGATAGAAAGGTTTTTAAAGAAAATGTTCCGATAGATCGATGCCCAAGAAGAATATTTGATTATCAGTCGGGACAAGGAAGTCACCTTTGCCAAGCTGTGCATAGCGAACGTAACGCTATTCTTCAAGCAGCGAGAAATGGTATATCTACATTAGACACTACTCTATATCTATACTGTGAAGGAGTTTCTCTTCCTTGTAAAGATTGTTGTATAGAGTTAATTAATGCTGGAGTAAAGGAGATTGTATGTTTAGAAGGAAAGTTATATGACAAGTATGCTCAAACTATATTAGAAGAAGCTAATATTATAGTTAGAATGATAAATAAGGAGTTATTGGAGTAAATATTATATGGAGAAAAACAGTGCTGTACACTAATCATTATTCGATGCCAGATGCTTTTGTGAGAGTGATAGACTCTCTTACTAGAGATTTATCTGAATCTGATCCTAAAAGAATAGGAGTAACAACTCTTATTAATTCTCCTAGAATAAGAGCTTTAACCGTAAGACATTTTAAAGAGCTGGAGGAAGATTATAGTGATCACATATGGAGAATTCTTGGAGAAAGTATTCACTGGGTATTACTCCATGCAGAAAATCATGAAAATCTAGTAGAGCAAAAAATAGAAGAAGTTATAGATGGAATTACAGTAGTTGCTAAACCAGATTTATACGAAGATAAAATTAAATCTGTTGAGGATTGGAAGGTCACGTCTGTTTGGGCAATTAAGTTTAAAGATAGACAGGAATGGGCAGAGCAACTAAATCCCTATGCGTGGTTTCTTCGTAGAGCAGGTTTTGAGGTAAATAAATTATATATTAATGCTATATTAAAAGATTGGCGAAAAAGCGAATCTAAAAAATATGAGGATTATCCAAAAATACCTTTTCAGAGAATAGAAATAGAATTATGGTCTAATGAAAAAACAGAAAAGTTTATAAAAGATAGAATTAAAGAATATCAAATAGCTTTAGAATTAGCAGATGATGAACTTCCTTTATGTACTAAAAAGGAACGCTGGGCTAAGGACGACGTGTTTGCTATTTATAAAAACTCTAATAAAACAGCTACTAAGCTATGTGATTCTAAAGAAGAAGCAGACAAATATCTATTAGAATTAGGTAAAACAAAAGATGTATATAGAATAGATAAAAGAGAAGGAACAGATGTTAGATGTAATGATTATTGTATTTGCCGTTCATATTGTGATTATTTTTTGAAGAAATACGGAAAGAACAATGAGTAAAGACATAGTATTAGTGGGAGGAGGAAACTCTATAAGAGAACAACTTCCTCTTCTTTGGGATAAACTAAAAGAAAGCAAGGCTGAAATATGGTCAATTAACTTTGCTTTTATGTGTATGCCTTTTCTACCATCTCGTGAGATTTGGGTAGATATTAGTTTCTTTAGAAACAATATGGAAACTCTACAGAAACTTCAAGCTCAGAGCGTTAAGTGTTGTTGTAAGAAACATATGAGTTATGCTAACATATCTGAAATAACTACATATGAAGCGACTAGAGATCCTAAAGAAATGGATAGAAAGATATATATAGGAAGAATGGGTCTAGGTGGGTTTTTTGCTTTGCATTTAGCTATTAAAGAAAATTCAGAAAACATATATCTGTTGGGTTTTGATTTTGGCTCTAACAGTAGTAAAACACATTTCTATCAAGATGTAATAGAAGTTAAATCTACTGGAGTTGGTAAACCGGAATTATATAGAAACGGAACTAATATTAAAGATGAAGTATCAGATTGGCAATATTTTACTAGTCCAGATATAAAGACTAAGATATACAACGTGAGTCCGGAAAGTTCTATTACTTGCTTTGAAAAAATTAATTATGAGCGGTTCTATAGTAAATTAAATGAAAACAGAGATTAGTATTCTTTTACCTTCTTTAAGACCAGAAGCTTTAACAAAAAGCATTAGAGAGTTTGACGAAACTAATTTTTCTACAAACTACGAGTTGGTAGTTGTTAGTCCTTTTGAAGTAAAGGGAATAAAGACTAAATGGATAAAAGAAGATGTATGTAAAGGTAGTGCTCCCGCAACAAATGTGGCTTGGGAAAACTCTAGTTCTGAATATGTAGTATATTTTAGTGATGATGTAAGTCCTACAAAAGACTGTTTAAAGAATATGCTTAATTTTATGAAAGATAAGAAAGAACATTTTATAGGTGCCTTTAAGATGATGCATCCAAACGGTAAGGAAATCGGGCCCTTCGGCTGTTATGATAGATTATATGCTTGCTATGGATGTTTGAGTAGAGACACTGTATATTTCTTAGGTAATGTCTTTCATAAAGATTTTATGTATAGTTGGGGAGATATAGATGCAAGTCTCAAATGCTGGACTAATAATGGAAGCGTAGAGATATGTCAAGACGCTTGTGTTATACCAAGACAAATTGATGATGAGATATATAGAGAACACAGAAGTAAATATTGGGAACAAGATGTAGAGACTTTTCTAAATAAATGGCATCCAATTTTGGGCAAAGATTATGAACGTAATACAGATAAAATAAATAGGAGACTAAAATTAACAATTTAAACATTGTGTTGCCTACATATCACAGACGTGAAAAATTACTTCGTTGTTTGAAGTCAGTAGAAGAAGCCAGAGCTAGATTAGATTGTCATTCTTATGTTTACATATATTATAGTGATAAAGCAGACTTTCAAACAGACAGTAATATACTAAGAGAAAATAAAGGTGTCTTTACTAGACTCTTAGATTTTCCTTATGAAGCTTCTAAACTCTGGAATTATCATCTAAAAAATATGAACGCAGATATGATGGTATATATTAACGATGACGTAGAACTACATCCTGAATGTTTGTTTAGAGTTAAAACTGCTATGAATGTTTGGTTCCCAGACACAGACGGAGTAGTTTCTATAATACAAGAGAATATACCCGAAAATCAAGCTTGTAAAACAGCTTTTGGTGCTGTAGGAAATAAATTTGCCGATAGATTTCCGGAAAGAAAAGTTTTTTGTGAATCATATAAAAGACTGTATTTAGATACTGAGCTTTATGAATATGCTAGTAAACATAAAAAATTGTTCTATAAAAACGATAAAGAAATAGCTCCATTGTTAACCCACTATCATCCAGCTTTCTTTAAAAATGAGATGGACGAAACTCATACTGATGTTAGAAAACATTTAAACGCAGACAAGATAATGTATAATAGAAGAAAAGCAAAGAATTTAATATGGGGAGACTCCTTTGAGCTTATCAACTCCAAAAATTAGTGTTTTGGTTCCATCTAGAAACAGGGAACAACAGTTTAATAAACTGATAAAAAATATATATGAAACCGTCAGTGATTTAAACAATATAGAATTATTAGTAAAGTTAGATAACGATAGTTTATATACACTAAATTCAAAAGATGTTTTTTTAAAGAGTTTTGTTTCTGAAAGAAGTGAATCACTAAATCGAGATTACTATAATTTTTTAGCAAAAGAAGCTAGAGGACAGTTTCTTTTTGGTATAGGTGACGATGTAAAGTTTCTTACGAAGAACTGGGATAAAGTTTTAATAGAAAAAATAGAAGCTTTTCTTATAAATAAATCAGATAGAATAGCATATGTATCAGTGAATGAAAAAGGAAGTAAAGCTACTCATCCTTGTTTTCCATTAATAACTAGAGAAGCTTTTGAATTATTGGGAGAATATCACTGTTCCAAACTATTGTCTTGGGGAAGCGATAGAATACTTTGGGAGATATATTCACATCCCTCTATTAACAGAACGTTGCACATATCAGATATAAACATAGAACATTTAAGCTATCACGACGGTAAAGCTCCCTATGACGAAACAGCTAGAAGTATGAAAGAGAGATTTTTTAGAGACCCTAATTGTCACAATCTCATAAGTTTATATGGAGTTCCTCAATATCGAAAAAGAATAGAAAATTATATAAAGGAGTTTAATAAAAATGAGTAAAGAGTGGGATGATTGGTACAATTCGTTTAATTCTGCTAAAGGATTAACATACATAAATCACTATACCGCTATAGATAAATGGAAACTTGGTAAGAGAAACTCTCCGTTAGCTCCTATAGAAGTATCGTTAGATCCTATTAATGCTTGCCAACTTAAATGCCAACATTGCAATTATGGGAAATATCTTAAAAATGATAAAATAAATAGACTAGACGATGAACACTATTTGAATCTAATAAAGTTCTTCGCTAAGTGGGGAGTTCGTGGAATATGTCACGGGGGAGGCGGAGAGCCAACTCTTCACACTAAACTTTGGGATGCGTTATTATTGGCTAAAGAACTTGGTATGGAAAATAGTATTGCTACAAATGGCATAAATTTTAATGATGAAACTATTGATATAGCGGTTCAAACTTGCAGATGGATAGGCGTATCTGTAGATTCAGCCACTGAAGAAACTTATGGAATAGGAAGAAAAGCTAATTATTTTAACAAAGTAATAGAAAATATTCAAAAACTAACAAAACGAGCTAAAGAACTAAATACTAACTGTGATGTAGCGTTTAAATTTTTAGTGTTTAGTTATAATCAACACGAAATATACGATGCTTGCAAACTAGCTAAAGAGATTGGAGTTAAGGATTGTCACATTAGACCAGCTGACTTCAGACATCAGGGAATATCCGAAGAAGCTAAATCTAATCCTTATGATATAGAATCTATAAAAAAACAATTTGAAGAATGTCAAAAACTTAATGATAAAGATTTTCACGCATATACCATTGTTCATAAATTTAACGATGATTTTACCCCACTAAGAACTTTTTCACAGTGTTACGCAAGTCCATTGTGTTTGCAAGTAAATCCTTCTGGAAGTTGTTATCTTTGCCCAGACACTAGAGAACTGGAGTATTATAAATTAGGAGAACACTATCCAAATCCGGAAAATATATGGAAGTTTTGGGGTAGTAAAAAACATTATGATTTAGTCTTCAATAGTGGGTGTGCTAATTGTAAATCAAGATGTACCTTCAATCATTACAACATTCAATGTGAAAGATTAGCAATTAATAAAGATGATCCTATGTGCAGAAATTTTGTCTAAATGAATGAATTTAGAAAAGACTTTTATGAATATTTTTTGAAATATGTTAAAATAACTCATAATAGAGGTATTACTTTTGATTTGAGTGAAATAACAGATAAACTACTAGAAAAATATGTAATAAAGAGACGTGAGAACAGTGAAGTATCTATATAAATTCAATGACAAATTATATTGTAATAGATGTAAAAAAATGATAGATAAGTATTTAGAAACTATAGTAGTAGATGGTCAAGTTATGTGTATATACTGTGATAACTGGATTACTACTGAATTTGACGCATTTGGAATAAGAGAGGAAGAATAATATGGAAAGGGACAACGGCGATATATTAGACCGTGCATCTATAGCTAAATTAAAACACGAAAGAATTAGAGACCCTGAGAATGATAAAGAGTGGGAAGCTTTTAGTAAAGAGCTCTCTATTTTAGAGAAAAAATATTCTCAATTCTATATTGATAATTTTTTTAAAATATTATACGATATTAATTCTTTAGTTTGGGAAAAAGAATCTGATATGAGACAAGGAAAACTAGATGGTATTCTATATGAAGTAGGGATAAGAGCTATAGAAATACGTAAATTAAATAATCTTAGAATAAGTGTAAAAAATCTAGTTAATAAAATAACAGATTCTGGTTTTCAGGACATCAAGAAAAATCACCTAAGTGAATAGAAAAAAATATTTTAAACATTTTAAAGTTATTAGAAAAGGAGACGGTAATCCTTACTGGAAAGGAGGTCTCCCTTTATGTATAGATTGCAATAAATCTGTAAAAGTCTATACCGCAAAGAGATGTAGATCATGTGCCAGTAAATATATTCATACTGGTAGAAAAAGACAACAATGGGAAAAAGATAAGATAAGTGAATCAATGAAAATACTATTAAAAGATCCAACTAAAAATCCTTCTTGGAAAGGTGGATTATCTTATGAAAGATATCCTAGAGAATTCAATAGAGAATTAAAAGAAGAAATTAAAAAAAGAGATAATTATGTATGTAAAAATTGTAATATGACAGAAAAAGAACATATAATAGTTATGGGATATGGTTTAGCGTGTCATCATATAGATTACGATAAGAAAAATAATGATATTAATAATTTAATAGCTTTATGTAATTGGTGTAATATAAGAGCTAATTATAATAGAGACTACTGGAAAAATAAATTTAAATTGGAAGTGAGGATCACCTAAGTGAGTAAAATAGTAATAATAAAAAGTAACGGTAACTCACAATATTGTAAAGACTTACACGAATATAAGTCTATAGAAACTCCCGTTTGGCAGTTGGTTTTAGCCGACTACTATAAAACAGATTTAATCATAGATGCTGAAGCAGATGATTTGTCTCATAAAGAGATATTGAATAAAGCTTTAAATGATATGAAAGCGGAAACTGTAGTATTGTTAGCCACCGGTAGTCATCCTTCCGGATTTATTCAACAGAAAGACGAGATTAATAAATTAGAGAAACTGTTTGAAAAACAAGTTAAGGTTATTTCTCATAGTAGTTTGCCAGTAGATCCTTGTAAATACAAAATTAATTGGGATTTAGTAGACTTAAATAAATACAGAGCTTCTAATTGGCACAGTTTTACTAATAATTTAGAAGCTTCTCCATACGGAGTTAACTATAGTTCTATATCGTGTTATTTCAAGTGTAATTTTTGCGTGATCAAAAATTTTTACGGGAATAAGTTTAGAGAAAGAAACATAAAAAGCGTAATTAGAGATTTTGATGAGCTAGCTAAAAGAAATGTTGTAAATATAAAGATGATGGATGAGTTATTTGTATCTAGTCCTAAAAGAATAAAAGAGGTATGTCAAGCTATTATAGATAGAAATTATAATTTTAATATCTGGGCTTATGCTAGAATAGATATTATGAACGATGAAATGCTTAAACTAATGAGAAAAGCGGGTATTAGATGGCTTGCTCTCGGGATAGAAAGTGGTTCAGATGAAATCAGAAAAGGAGTTCTCAAAGGTAATTTTACTAAAGAAAAAATTAAAACTATAGTAAAGATGATAAAAGATAATGATATATGTGTGTTGGGTAATTTTATGTTCGGTTTTTGGGAAGATAAAAAAGACACTATGCAAGAAACGTTGGATTTAGCTATAGAACTAAACTGTGAATATGTAAACTTCTACTGTGTTACTTCTTTTCCAGAAACAAGTTTTTATAATGAACTTAAAGCTAAAGGAGTAATTCTACCTACAAAATGGTCTCAATATGCTCAAGTGAGTGAAGAATTCAAATCTTTACCTACTAAGTATTTAACTGCAAAAGAAGTGCTTCGGTTTAGAGATTCCGCTTTTCAACAGTTTTTTAGAAATGATAGATACTTAAATATGATAGAAAAGAAATTCGGGGGGAAAATATTATCTCATATAGATGGTATGATACATAAAAGGATAGGGAGACTGTATTTATAATGAGCGTATTTAAACAAGAACAATCTACTAATTTTAGTATAGTGTTACCTTCTTTAAGATGGGAATGGATACGCACTGTATTAAATTCAATATATGACAACGCTACTTATCCAGATACGATAGATACTCATATAGCTATAAATACTGGAGACGTTAGATTAAAAGCTATTTTAGATAAATACAAAGAAAAGAACAAGCAAGTATTTTATTATGAAATAGATCCAGTTTCTATGACTTTTCATAATCAGAACTTCCCCGGTATAGTAGCTTATGTAAATCTTCTTACTAGAGAGTACGCTAAAGGTAAATACATAATGCCAATGAATGATGACGCTGTATTTGCCTATAAAGATTGGGACAGTAAAGCATTGTCTAAACTACCCGATGATATAGTATTGGGTATAACTAAAGACAATATAGGAGCTAGAGGATTTAATGGAGAACCTATCCCAGCGTGTTCTTTTCCTGTAATATCAAGAAGAGGAATAGAACATTTTGGTCATTTATTCGATCCTTTCTTTTATCATAATACTGCTGACACGCACATAACTTCAGTATATTATAAAATGAAAAAAACTGTTGATTTAACAGATTGTATATTTATTAAACATAGAACTGAAGAATTATGCAATTTTATACCAACCGACTATCTAACGGAAGTAGAGAAATGCTAACTAAACAGGAACTTGTAGAATTTGAGAAGGAAATAGCTGAACTTTACAACAAAGGGGAAATAAAAGCTCCCGTTCATCTAGTAGATAATAATGAAGAACAACTAATACAAATATTTAAAGACAATTATAAAGACGGAGACGTAATACTGTCAACGTGGAGATCACATTTACATTGGTTGCTATCAGGACGTTCTAAAGAAGAACTTAAAAAACAGATATTAGAAGGATATTCTATGAGCGTCTTTGATAAAAACTTTATAACTTCTTCTATAGTAGCTGGTATAGCACCAATAGCCGTAGGTATAGCTATGGGGTTAAAACTAAAGAACAGTAAGAATAAAGTATTGTGCTTCTTAGGAGATATGACATCTTTAACAGGTATAGCTACAGAATCCATTAGATTTTCTTGTGGATTTCAATTACCTATCATTTTTATTATAGAAAATAATCATTATAGCGTTAATGCAAATACTTTAAATTCATGGGGATGTGAGAATTGTAAGAATAAATGCGACTTGTTTAATATTTATAAAAAAAATGTAATTATGTACGAGTATAATCGTCAATATCCTCATTCTGGGAGCACAAAATATGTTATGTTCTAATTCTGGTCAATTTAAAAAAGGAATTCATCCTTTGACTGAATTTAAAAAGGGGCAAATACCTTGGAATAAGGGATTAACTAAAGAAACTAATGAAAAAGTTTTGAAAGTCGCAGTATTAAAAATAAAACAACGAGAAGAAAGAAATTGTAGTTGTGGATGCAATAATAAATTTGAGTGTATTGTTACTTCTAAAAAGAGATTTATTAATGGTCATTATACAAAACAAAATCCTCCAATTAAAAATTTACAAAAGGGATGGTTAAGACAAAAAGAGAGGAAAATTCCTTTAGAAATAAGATATTGTATTTGTGGTTGTGGTATTAGTTTTGAATGTAAAGTTAATTCTACAAAAAGATTTATAAGTGGGCATAATAATAGAAATCTTCCATCTAAAAGAAAAATTCCAATTGAAAATAGATTCTGTAATTGTGGATGTGGAATAACTTTTGAATGTAAGATAAATTCTATACAAAAATTTATTTCTGGGCATTCTACCAGGGGTATAAAATTAACAAAAGAACATATACAAAAATTATCTAATTCGCATAAAGGACAAAAATTAAGAGAAATTCATAAAATAGATTGCCCATGTTCATGTTGTAAAGCTATGAGAGGAGAATATACTGGAGAAAATAGTCCACTTTGGAAAGAAAATAAATCTTTTAAAATATATCCATTAGGTTGGAACAAAACTTTTAAAGAACAAATTAGATTTAGAGATGGTTATAAATGCCAAATATGTGGAGTATCAGAAACAGAATGTAAACGTAAACTTTGTATTCATCATATTAATTATGATAAAATGAATATAAATGTAGATAATTTGATAAGTTTGTGTAATAGTTGCCATATAAAAACTAACACTAATAGAGAATATTGGATTGAATATTTTAAAATTTTTAATATTAGATTATTAACAATTTTAGAAAAAAGTGAAATATGACATTTAAACCTTATAGTAATTATCACAGAGCAATAGTCGAAGAGAATATTAAACTAGCAGAAAATCCTAAAGTAATATTTCTTGGGCAACAGGTTGCTAGCGAAGACCACTACTCTACTCTCAAAGACATTTCTTTGAACAGAAGAGTTGAGATGCCTGTAGCAGAGGAGCTTCAACTCTCTCTGAGTTTGGGATTATCTTTAGAGGGATTTTTACCGGTGTCCATATATCAGAGATGTGACTTCTTACCCAGAGCCATGGATGCCATAGTTAATCATCTAAACTGCTTTGAGAAGTTAAGTAGAGGGTTATATAAACCAAAAATAATATTTAGAACCACTATAGGCCTTAAGAAGGCTGGCATACAACACAGTCAAGATTTAACAGAGTTATTGAAAGTAGCTTGCAAGTTCCCTGTATTTAAATTAAATGATGTACAAGAAGTGCATTACGTATATGATTTTGCTAGAAAAACAGATACTTCAATATTAATTATAGAGAGACAGGATCTTTTCTACGATTAAATGAAAATACTATTCGTAATACAACAATTAGATTTTGCTGATCATATAGCAATATCTTATCTATCGGCGGTAGCTAAACAAAGAAAACATAGTACTTATTTTTGTTCTTTGAGAAGTCACGATTTTAGAAAAACGGTAGATACAATTAGACCAGATGTAATAGCTTATTCTGCTAATATAATGGGATTTAAAGAATTGATAGAAGCTAATAAGCAGGCTCAAGACATTCATAAATGCGTAACAATTTTGGGAGGTCCTCAAGCAACTTTCTCTCCAGAAACATATGAAGATAGTGGTATTGATGTATTTTGCAGAGGAGAGGGGGAATTAGTTTTTGAAGAGTTTTTAGATAGATTAGAACAAGATAGAAATTATGATGATGTAGAGAATCTTATTACTCCTAAAGGTATTAATCCAGTAAGAAATCTGATTAGCAACTTAGATGAAATGCCTTTTCCTGACAGAGATTTGGTATTATCTAATTCCTGGTTAAAGAATATTCCGAAGAAAACCTTTTATACTAGTCGTGGATGTTTTTTCCGGTGTAATTATTGTTGCAACGTGCATTATCACGAGCTTTATAAAAATAAAGGTACATTGTTTAGACGATTTTCAGTTGAAAGAATTATTAAAGAAATAGAATATGTGCAAGAAAGATACAAGATGGATTTTGTTAAGATGGGAGATGATTTATTCGCTATGAAAGCTGATGACTGGCTAAAAGAATTTAGTGAAAAATATTCCAAAAGAATAGGAAAACCGTTCAACTGTTATTTGCGGTTTGATAGAGTAGATGACGATATTCTAAAACTACTCAAGAAAGCGGGATGTTACTCTGTTAATTTATCTGTAGACAGTCTCTCTCAACACGTTAGAGAAAAAGTGTTGAATAGAAGTATGAGAGATGTGAATATAGAATATGAACTAAAAAGAATTAAAAGCTATGATATAAACACTTTTGTTAATTTTATGTTAGCTACACCAGAATCTACATTAGAAGACGATTTAAATACTATAGAAGTAAGTAGGAGAGCAAAAGTAACTTATGTAAACTATACTACAACTGAACCTATGAAAGGCACTAAACTTTACGATTACTGTATAGAACATAAATATATAGATAAAGATACATTTGTAGGAGATATGACTCATATGTTTCAGAAGTCTCCTCTAAACTGTTTTAGTGAGAAAGAAAAAAATATTAGATATAATATTTATGCTCTCGGTTGTTTAGTTTCTAAACTATCCGGCTTATCTCGTTACTTTGGTATGTGGATTATAAAGAATATACCAGCAAATAGATTTTTTGGTTTTATTAGACGTTGTGTATACAACTATCATATAGAAAACAAAATATTCTCTTTCCCGAAAGAGACTAAAAAAATAAGAAATGAGATAAAACAAAGAATGGATTCTTTATCCTCAAAATCAACTTTAATTATAGAAAGATAGAATTTATATAATGAAATTAATAATCTAATATCTATTTGTAGAAAATGTCATGCAAAAACTAATGGAAATAGAAAATATTGGATAGAATATTTTAGGAGTAAAAATGAAAAGTTTCTCAATTCTGATAACTACTAGAACTAGAGTAATAATGTTACACAATCTACTGAAGAGTATTTATGAAAGTACTATAAATAAGAATGAAGTAGAAATTAGAGTTATTTATGATAATGACGATGTTATAACAGATAGTTATGTAAAGAACGCTTTTATAAACGAATTTACCATAACCCCGGCGGTTGAGACGTTTTTTCATTGTAGAGAGCGTTCTCCCAATCTAGTAAAAGACTATCATAATTGGTGTTCTGTTAATTTCGCTCAGGGGAAATACATTATATTTTCTAATGATGACGCTTTGTTCGAACTGCACGGATGGGATGACAGAGCTTGGAATAAATTATCTGAATTTGAGAGAATACATCCAGACGGAATACTTTACGGAATGCCGGAAGACTTTGAAAGAGAGCCTCACAGAAACATAAACAATTGGATGGCTTGTTTTCCTCTTCTTTCTAAGAAAGCGATAGATGTATTAGGTTATGCTTTTGACCCCGAATTTGTTAGAGACGGAGCAGATTGGGCGTTAGCCGCCACATATCGAGCTATAAATAGAGTAGTTGATTTGAGAGATTGTATCATTATCAAACATTTGTCCTTTCGATCAGGTAGAAGACCAAAGGACGATTTAGATGTGTATGCTCACAGTTTAGGAATATCAGCTCCAAGAGCAGATAAATACGTAGCAAGAAACGTAGAAAAATTGAGCCAATATATAGATAAGTATCAGGAGTGTAAATTATGAACAAACAATTCTCCTTAATATGCCCAAGTATAAGACCTCAGTATTGGAAAGAGTTTTGTGATTCTTTAAAAGACAATGAACTAAATTGGGAAGTACTATTTATTGGTCCCAAATCTCCAATAGAAGAGTTACCGTCTAACGCTAGATGGATAGAAACCTCTGTAAAGCCAGCTCAGTGTACACATATAGGATTTATGGAAGCTAAGGGAGAGTATGTGTCAATAACAGCGGATGACGCAGTTTATTTTACTCCTGATCACAGGGGAGCTTTAGATAATATGTATAAGTTTATAAAAGACTTCCCAGAAAACACTAATTATAATAAATATAAAATAGCTTATGGTTTTAGAATGTTTGAAGACGCTTTTTGTGCAGAAACATCTTATACACATTATATAGTAGCTAAGGATAGAGAGATGCCACCTGAAAGACGTACTTCTCCTTTATTGTTTCCTTTCTTTGTTATAGCTAACGGTTTATATCAAGAGATGAGTGGTTACGACAATAGATTCATTACTGGACAATGTGAAAACGATTTATTATTTAGAATTAAATCTGCTAGCGGTCATACAGCAAACGCACTGTGTCCCACAGCTATGGTTTGGGCTATACACAATAAGCACAGTAATAGTGGCAGTTTTAGAAAGTATCATCAACAAGATTTTAGTACATTAAGAAATCTTTGGGTAAGTAGAAATCCAGAAGGGAAAGAAACTTTTCTGAGATTTAGAACTGATATTAACGTACAAAAATATGATAATAATGATACTTTATATACTATCAGTCAAGGGGAAAAAGGCGAATGGATTTGAGTAATAAAATATGTGCCATAGTAGCACACGGTAGTAGTCTTTCTGAACTTGAGTCTAGAATAGAAGAGTTTAGAAACTTAAATATAGTTTGGTGTGGTATGAATTACTTTAATCCAAGTGAAGAGATATTAAAGAAGATAAACAAGTCTTTTGATATAGTATTTGACTGTTCTACTGTTAAAAATAATGTAGAATATGAGAGTAGAGTTAGATTACCAAGATTAATAGAGTATCTAAACAGAGAAAACACTACTTATATTACTCTAAAACAAGGTAAAGATAATTTATATGATTTAAGAAATAGAATAGGAAGCGACTTTAATGAGAAATATAAAAATAAAATTATTTACGGAGAAAATCTTGGATTTGATTGCAACCAATTTTGTGTTAGTTTACATTTATATATTGCTTGCTTGCTCAAACTTAATGCGAAAACAATCATATTGTTTGGTGCTGACGGTGGTGGTATTTATGATAATTCAGTATCTTCTTATTACAAACCGGAACTAATATTAGAAGATAAAAAATTAGCTGATAATGTGTCTTACAATATGACTGGAGATACAAATAACATCAATAGTTCCTTTAATCCCATTATGCGTTCTATATTTGGATATATACCGAGTATAATTAATTGTTCTGACGTATCTACATATAATGTATTTCGTAAATTAACATATAATCAAACTATAGAGGAGATTAAAAATGATTCCAAAATTTAAGAAACCTGGAGAGAAAGTAATCATTACTTGTCCCGCTTGCGATGGAACTGGTAAGAACGTGACAAATGAAGAAGAGAACTGTCCTGACTGTAAAGGTACTGGAAAAATGGAAGGTGTTGTCTCCGTCAGATGAAAATTCTCTTATCTGTGCTAAATAATTCGAACTATATTCACTCATTCCCTCTAGGAGTAGCTTACCTTGCTAGTGTTCTAAGAGAAGCGGGTAATGAGATAGTGATTTATAATCAAGACGTTAATCACTATCCAAACGAGCATATAACCGAATATTTAGATAACAATCATTTTGATATAGTAGCTGTTGGGAGCATAGCTGGTTATTATACTTATAAAACATTATTATCGTTTAGTAAAGCTGTTAACGCTTCCATTAACAGAAAAAAGTTTAAGTATATTATCGGTGGTCATATGCCGTCAGCAGATCCTGAATATTTTCTTAGAAAGACTGAGGCTGACGTTTGCATAAAGGGAGAAGGAGAGTTAACTTTTCAAAATTTAACAAATGATAGAATACAAGAAGGAAAGTTAGTAGAAAATCTAGATGATTTACCGTTTCCAGCTTATGATATGTTTCCTATTTCATATTATCGTCTACAAAGATTTCCTAACATAAGTAACAATGAATTTTCAATGTCTATGCTTACTGGAAGAGGATGTTGGGGAAGATGTACATTTTGCTACAGAAATGTTCCTGGAGTAAGATTAAGAAGTGTTAAAAAAATAGTTTCTGAAATTAAATTTCTTAAAGACAAATATAATATAACTTATATAGATTTTGCAGATGATTTAACATTCACTTCTAAACAACGTACGGTAGAATTAGCGGAAGCTTTAATTCCTTTAAATATTAAATGGCGATGTGAAGGTAGATTAAACTATACAGATTCAGAAATACTAAAATTGCTTAAGAAAGCAGGATGTATATTTATTAATTACGGTATAGAGAGTTTAGATGACAAAGTTCTAACTAACATAAAAAAAGATTTAACAGTATCTCAGATTATTAATGGTGTAGAAGCTACTTTAAAAGAAGGAATTAGTCCAGGTCTTAACATAATGTTTGGAAACATAGGAGATAATAAAGAAACTCTCAAGAAAGCAATAGAGTTTTTAATTAAATATGATGATGGGGCTCAGTTAAGAACTATATCACCAGTACAACCTTATCCGGGGTCAGAGTTATTTGAAACAGCAAAAGAAAAGAATTTAGTTAAAGATACTGCGAATTTTTATGAGAAAAAACTTAAAAACAGTGACTTATTAAGTATAAATTTTACAGAGTTAACTGACGAAGAATTTTATAAAGCTTTATATAGTGCTAACTTTCAGTTGTTATGTAACTACTATAAGAATAAAATATACTCAGCAGAGAAACAACTAAAGAGACTTTATATAGAGAAAGACTTAACGTGGAGAGGCTTTCGTCATAATTAAATGGAGAAAAAAATGCATTGTAGTATTTGTGGAGAAGACTTGTTTAAATCAAGAACGATAGCAAGAAAAGATGAGATTAGATTTAAGTGTTATAATACTAGAAGAAAGATAGTGGAGTGTAAGAACTGTAAAACAGTACAGTTAATACCTCAATGGAGTGATAAAGAACTGGAGAAGATATATAAAAATTATAATCAGCAGAAAGATTTCTCAAATCAGAAAACTCCTTCTGATCGTATTAGCAAATATATAAAAAGATATATTAACAGAAATTACTCTATATTAGAAGTAGGTTGTGGTTCTGGGAGTAATGTTAGATATTTGACTAAACATAAATATCATATTGTTGGCATAGATAAAGACTTCTCAGTAACTGATGAGAAAGCTAAAATTTACTGTAATGATATTTTTGATAAAGAGTTAGACAACGCTAAATATGATTTTATTTATGGACTACATATTTTAGAACATATGAAAGATCCGATTAAGTTTATAAGTAGATTGAAAGATTTACTAAAAGATAACGGAACTATATTACTGGAATTTCCTAATCTAGAAGATCCTTTATTGACTATATATAAGATTAAAGAGTTTGAGAAGTTTTATTATAGACCAGATCATCATTTCTTCTATACTATAGAAACCGTAAGTGGTTTATTATATAGAAATAAGATAATTAACTGTACCGTAGAAAGAAAACAGAATTACGGAATAGTTAATCATTTAAACTGGCTAATTAGAAAGAAACCAACAAATCTAAAGATAAATATACCAATTCTTGATAATCTATATAAATGGTACTTGTGTAGAATATTAAAGAAATCAGATACTATAGTTTTGACTATTAAAAAGGAGAAATAATGAAGACATTAATCGTCGCTGAAGCCGGGATTAATCATCTTGGAAATATAGAATTGTGTAAAAAATTGATTGACGGTGCAGTGTTCGCTGGTGCGGATGTATTTAAACTACAAAAGAGAAATGTAAATTCTACATACACCAAAGAAGAGTTAGATAAATATAGAGAGTCTCCTTTTGGATTATCAAATAGGGATTTGAAGGAGCAGTTAGAATTTAATGAAGAAGAATATGATATTATAAAGAAATATTGTGATTTACAGAAGATAGATTTGATGGTATCTTCTTGGGATTTATCAAGTTTAGAATTTATGAAGAAATACGACTGTAAATATAATAAAGTAGCCTCAGCTAGATTGGGTCATGAAGAATTATTAAGAGAAATAGCTAAAGAAGGGAAATATACTTTCATTTCTACCGGTATGTCTACGATACAAGAGATTGATTATGCTATTAATATTTTTAAAGAATATGACTGTAGTTATGAACTGATGTCTTGTAACAGTACCTATCCCTGTCCCGATGAAGATTTGAACTTACTAACTATAAATACTCTGAAAGACACTTTCAATTGTAAAGTGGGGTTTAGTAGTCATTCTCCCGGTATTATTCCTCCCGTATTAGCTGTTGTTTTGGGAGCAAGTTCTATAGAAGCCCACATAACTTTAGATAGGACAATGTATGGGAGTGACCAAGCATCTTCAATAGAAATTAATGGATTTAAAAAAATGGTCGATTATATTAAAGACGCTGAAAAGCAACTGGGAGACGGTAGAAAGGTTATAACGCCTTCGGAAATGAAGATTAGAGAAAAACTTTGGAGAACTAAAGATGTACAATAGAATTGTAATTTGCGGAGCTCGTTCAGGTAGTCAAAGAGTAAAGAACAAGAATATTAAAAATCTTGGGAAACATAAACTAATAGAATATACTCTACGAGTAGCGAGAATGCTTAGTTTGCCAGTATATGTTTCTTCAGACTCAGACGAGATACTGAAAGCTGTTAGCGATTTTTCTGATAGTTTAGTACGCTCCACTTTTATAAATATCAAGAGGCCGATAGAGTTAGCTTCAAATATTTCAACTGATTTAGATTGGATCAAACATCTCTTAGATGAATATTACATAACAAAAAGAGAATATCCAGATCAATTGATATTTTTAAGACCTACTACTCCTTTTAGAGACGCTAACATAGTAAGAAAAGCTATGAAAAAGTTTGACAGTACTAAATATTCTTCTTTAAGAAGCGTAGAAGAGATGAAGGAAAGTATATATAAAACATATTCTATTAAGAACTGCTATCTAGAGCCGTTTAATAAAGAATTAAGTAACTTGCCAAATCAACAAGTTCCTACGTCTTATAGTGCTAATGGTTATGTTGATATATTAGTTACCAAACAAATACTGGAAAACAACGAGTTGTATGGTAACTCTATAATGCCTTTTGTAACAGAAAGAACAATGGAGATAGACGATGAATTTGATTTTAAACTAGCGAAAGGATTAATGAAATGAAATATGCTAAGATAGTTACACAACTGCCTCATTTTAAAGATTTAGAACTTTTAAAAAATTTAAATAAATATGAAGCACATAGTATGCAAGGACAGATACCTGTAGTTTGGGATAAAGCTAAAGATTTTTTAGTTTGGGATAGACACGGTAACCAATTTATTGATTTTACAAGTGGCATATGTGTAGCAAACTGTGGGCACGGTAACAGAGATGTTATGAATGCTATCAGAAAGAAGATTAATAGACCGTTAGCTCACTCATATACTTTTGGAACAGAAGTGCGGTATAACTTTATAAAAGAACTAATAGAAACTTGCTATCCTAAAGGCAAAGCTTTCTTGGTAAGTGCAGGCACAGAAGCCACAGAAGTTGCTGTTAAATTAATGAAAAGTTATGGATTAAAAAAAGGAAGAAATGTTATTTATTCTGTTAAAGGAGCTATGCACGGAAGAACAATGTTAGCTGAAAGATTAAAAGGAGAAACTAAAGAAAACAGCTGGGCTTTTAATACGAATGAAGAATATAAAGATGTTGGATATATAAATCCTTTTCAAGAAAATATAGAAAGTTTTATTAATATATTTGACAATGGTAAATCTAGAGGTGTTGCTGGTATTATAATAGAAAGTTATCAAGGATGGTCTGCTAAGTTTTATCCTAAACAATATATACAATATTTAGTTAAATGGGCTAAAAATAATGATATATTAGTATGCTTTGATGAGATACAGGGGGGGTTTGGTAGAACAGGCAAGATGTTTGCTTATGAACACTATGATATAGATAGACCTGATTTAATCTGTCTAGGAAAAGGTATTAGCTCTAGTGTTTCTCTGTCTGGAGTTATAGGAAGAAAAGATATAATTGACTGTGTAGACGTAGGTAGTATGTCTTCTACACATTCAGCTAATCCTATTGCTTGTTCGGCAGGGCTAGCTAATCTTAAGTATTTAAAAAAACACAAGTTAGTAGAACGTTCTGCTAAACTAGGATATTCTATGATTAACTTTCTTACGGATTATTTAGGATTGAAAGTTGAAGGAAATGGTTTATTATGTGCTATACACACTGAGAATGAAAAAGAAGCAGATAGAATAGTTATGAAATGTTTTAAGAAAGGTCTTTTATTGATTAGAACACATAAAAATAGCGTCAAAATAGCTCCGCCGTTGACGATTACAGACGAAGCTCTCACGGAAGGATTAGAAATTATAGCTTCAGTAGTGAAAGAGAAATAAATATGCCTAAAAATATACGTCATAGTGCTATCTGTGTAAACAATTTAGAAAAAGCCAACTTCTTCTATCAGAAACTATTGGGGTTGAAATACGACAGTACTGGCAGAGAAGAGGGAGATTATATAGAGTCTCTTTTAGGGTTAAAGGTTTTAACTTGGGTAAAATTAAGAACTGACAACGGAGACATGTTAGAACTATATTGGATGCCTAATAACTCTACAGAGTCTTTCAATCACATAGCTTTTACTGTAGACAATGTGCAGTATATAAGAAATAAGTTAGTTGAATATGAGATTGTTTGTTCTCCTATAAAAACAGATAAGACTAAAACACACAAAGTAATGTTTTGTAAAGATTACGATAAAAACATGTGTGAAATAGTGGAGGAATTAAATGAGTCGAAGCAGAAAAAAGACCCCGATAGTTGGATTTACAACAGCAAAAAGCGAAAAGTTAGACAAAAGAATATTAAACAGAATACTAAGACACAAAGTGAAAAGTAGTATGAAAACTAAAGATTTAACAGAACTTGAAGAGTTCTTAGAACCTAAGAAAGACGAAATAATGAACGTTTGGAATATGCAAAAAGACGGTAAACAAAGAGTTTCTAAGAATAGCGAATACTACAAGAAAGCGATAAGAAAATGAGTAATCTAAATGGATTAAGTGTAGTGAATATAGAAATCAGTTCTGAATGTAATAAAAGCTGTTGGATGTGCGGTCGTAGACGTTTAGAAAAAGAGCATCCTGAACTTTGTAATTTTGGATATATGGATTTCGAATTGTTGGAGAAAATAACTATACAAATCCCTAAAGAAATCATTATTCAATTTCATAGTAATGGAGAACCGTTACTCTATCCTAGATTCTCAGATGCTTTGAAGTTATTTCCAAATAATATAAAATGTTTAAATACTAATGGTAAACTATTAGCAAGAACAGAAATTAGAGAAGCTATAAAAGAAAATTTAAATACGTTAACTATTTCAGTGATAGAAAATGATCCTGAAGGAGATAAACAACTTACAACAGTTTTTGAATTTTTAATGAATAAAGATTTCCAAAAATCTCCACTTGTTATATTTAGATTATTGGGTAATGTAGAAAACAAGGAAAAGTGGGAAACATTAGCAAAAGTTCACAATTGTATTATAGCTACAAGAATACTTCATAAACCCGAAGGAAGTTTTGGTTACACTAAGAAAGTAACAATCCCAGAAGTTGGTTTTTGTCAAGATTTATATACACATTTAGTTATAGATAGATTCGGTGATATATTTCCTTGTGTAAGATTTGATCCAACTAAAATAAATAAACTCGGTAATATTAAAGATATGACATTAGAAGAAGCTTGGAATAGTAATAAAAGATTAGATTTACTCAAAGAACACATAAAAGGAAACAGAAATTCTAGTGTTTTGTGTTCAAAATGTGACTTTTACGGTTGCTCAACTAGTTCATAAGAAGCGTTTTAAGACACGATCTACATATAGAAGTAGATATATACGCTTTTTAATTTTAGAGCTCAGATCGTTGAATTTTGAAGAGCCAAAACTCAAAAAACAGCTATATTTTAACAAACAAGGAGATTTGAATGAAAGCTAAAAAGAGTAACTCGAAATACACCAGTGCTATAAGAATAAGAAACAAGACTAGAAAACTCGAAAAAAGACTTAAAAACATCAAGAAAGAAGAGAGTATAGAGCACATTAAAAGAGATTGTAAAATAGATAGAGTAAAAGAGGGATATAAAAAGGAAGAATTTAAGTTTAAGACTAAATCGAGGAGAGATAAATGAGTGACATACGGATCTCAATTTGTGCGAGTGCTCTGAGGCCAAAACAATGGGAAGCTACATATAACTCTTTAAAACAGAATGATTTGAAGTGGGAGTTAATATATGTAGGTCCCAATCCTCCTTTAGTACAGTTACCGAATAACTTTAAGTATATTTCCTCAAAAACTAAGCCTAGCCAGTGCTATCAAATAGCTTTTAACGAAGCTAAAGGAGAGCTCATAAATTGGAGTGCCGATGACGCCATTTACCCTCCCAACGCTTTGGATAGAGTATATGAGTTCTTTAAGATGTTTAATAATAGAAAACTAGTAGTAGCTTTTAGAACTGTAGAAGACGGTAGAGACATAACTGAGTTTCATAGACTTAGAGGTAAAGATCCCAATGCTCCTAGAATGGCTCCTTTTGGAGTAATGAATAGAGAGTTTTTTAATGAGCTTGGAGGATATGACAGAAGATTTATATGTGGTCAATCTGAGAACGATGTAGTTATGAGAGCATATGAAGCAGGAGGACAGTTAGAAATAGCACCCGTACCTGTAATAGTCAATCATAAAGAAGCTCACACTGATACTGTATTTAGAAGTGGATTCTATAAGGAAGATAGAAAAATATTAGAAGGAAGTTGGATAAAAGAAGGAATAATTCAAAATAAGAGATTAGATAATTTTGAACCATTTTCTAAAGAAAATATATTAACCGAAACACAGTCGCAAAGAGGAGTTTGGTAATAAAATGATATTTGAACAAGGAAATATAAAAATAGATAATTGTATAGTAAGTGCATTTGTTTCGGAAAACAGCCCCTATGAACTAATACTTTCCACACAACTGCTACCTAGCTTAGATAAGTTGGGATTGAAGTATCACATAGAAGTAGTTGAGAATAGAGGTTCTTGGATAAAGAATGTAGCTCAGAAACCACTTTCTATATTAAGAACTATGGAAAAGTTCCCTTCCTATAATATAATCGTCTTGGACGCCGATTCGGAAGTTCTCTCCTATCCCAAATTGTTTAACGAAATTCCAGAAGATGTAGATATAGCTTTCCATACACTAAATTGGGACTTTTGGTATAAAAACAACTCTCATATAATGGAAGTACTTAGTGGGACTATGTTTATACGCAATAGTGAAAAGATGAGAGATTTTGTAAGAGAGTGGTATGTTCGTGCAGAAACGGCACAAGAGTGGGAGCAGAAGGTTTTAGCAAAGTTATTAGAGGAGAGAAAAGAATCTATTAAAATCTTTCCTCTTCCTCTAAATTACTGTTGGATCTCATCTCTCCCAGACGGGAAAGAACCTTATATTAAATGTGATAATATTGTAATAAAACATAACGCCGCCTCTAGAAAATATAAGAGATTAATAAAATGAGAATAAAAACTAAATGTAAACTATGTAAAAAAAGAAAATAACTAAGTAATTATACCAAATACATCTATCGCTTGAGCTATTTCAAAATTATCTAAATAAATTGTATTCGCCGCATCCGCATTTGTCGGCGTAATCGTAAAAGTATCAATAGCATTTTTATCGCTATCCGCTACTGCTGATAAATCCCAGGTCTTTGTTTCGTAGGTATCTGCTGTGATTATGGTGGGAGTAATTTCAGTAGTTGTTCCGCCTGTGTCGTGCAATCCTAATTTAACATTAGTCCCTGTCCTACTTGCCCGCATATCTAATTTGAGAGTGTTTACTCCTGACAGGTCTTGATTGCTTGAGAATGTTTTGATCAAGGTCTTATTTAGGCTGTACGTCTGCGTCGCCTGTATCTTTAACGCATAACTTCCTTGAGTTTTGATTGTGGATTCGGAAAAAGAGCCTAAATAACTTTGTGAAGAAGTTAGATAACGAATGATTACAATACCAGAACCACCTGCACCACCATTACCCATAAATCCACCATAATTAGCCTGCCCACTTCCACCACCGCCTCCTCCAGTATTGACACCTCCAGCACCACCATTGGCACTTGTATCACCATTAAAACCGTTTGCACTACCTCCAGTTCCACCTGTTCCAGCACCACCCGCATTGGCACTTCCACCGCCACCGCCTCCTCCAGTTCCACCATTTCCTGCTACCACGGCACTTGACCAAACACCACCTCCACCACCACCTGAATAATAATAACTTGTTCCCGAAATATCATTCAAATGACCTGCACCACCTGTTGGTTTTGTCCCAGTAATACCTGTTCCAGCACCACCCGCACCACCACCGCCACCACCAATTCTCTCATCTTCGCCGCCAACATTACCCATACCACCATTATAAGCATAACCAGTAGCAGAACCAAAATCGTTAGTAACAGATTGAACGCCGCTCCCTCCAGGTGGAGTTCCACTTTCACCTCGTCCACCTCCACCACCACCTCCATTGGTTGCGGAATGACCTGTGTAAGCACCACCACCACCACCACCTGAAGCAGTTTCTGTTTTTGAATCACCAGAAAATACAGAATCTGAACCATTTTGTCCCGTAGCGTCAGTCCCAGCAGTATTAGTAGGGGCACCATTCCCAACAGTTACTGTATATGCGGTAGCAGTTAAAGTAGCAACTGGAATATGGATAACTCCCCCTCCACCCCCTCCTCCACCATGTCTATTTCCACCAGCACCGCCACCAGCTACAATGAGAATTTCTGCGTTTCCAGAGTTAAAAGGCGTGAAAGTTCCGCTGGAAGTAAATGTATGGACAGTATAATTTCCGTCGGTAGTTATTGTTCCACCCGTAGCCCCAGAAGTAGCATTCGTTACATACGCCGTCTGTGCAAGTTCTGGAGTGCTATACTCCATATTATCCACCTCAAGTGTTGCCATTGTATATTCTCCTCAATGATTTATGATGCGATTCGCAATAAGTTTTTCCATTATTTATATCCCAGAAAGGTTTATAATTAACAGCTAATCGTAATAATATCTCGGTATCATCAATTGGACTAAATTGATTATATTCTTGTAAAAACTCTATAACTAATTCCGTAAATGATTTTATATGATGAACTTCTAAATTCTCTTTGGTAGCACACTCTTGACACTTAAACCAATCCCTTTTTAAACAATCCATCCGCCATACAGCATATTCTTCTAATTGTCTAAACCGATGAACAAATCTTTCTGTGGGAGAAAGTTTATAAATAGTTTGTGCTTTAACATAACATTTACGACTACAATATTTTCCCCTATCTCTCTCACTATGACACTTTCTAATCTTAAAACTATTACTACATTCTTGGCATTGATATTCCAACCAAACAGATGTTCCCTTATTATGGGGAATCTGTCCTTTTAATCTACCTTTAATAGCTCCACCATAAGGTTTATGACCTTTCTGAAATCCACTTGCATTGGCGTCGGAGGAGTATTCCATTTTATCTATTTCTAAAGTAGCCATTTATATTTCTCCTTAAAGTATTTTCATTGTATAATCGAACGTAACAATTACTCTCGTAACGGAACCAGTAACGGTTGTTGTTTTCCATCCTAAATAATTACCAGCAACTATTAATCCACCGGAACTACCACTGTCATCTATTGTACCATCGTCATCAACGTTTTGACCAGCTAAACCAATAATACTGGATGTATCTATTGAAGAACCATTTAAACCATTAGAATCATATTGCCACAATCTTCCTTCAATACTAGTTCCTCCTATACATAACACGTGTATATGAGTTATTGTTATAGACTCTGGCACTCTCCATATTGGACTGTCCGCAGATGCTGTTGGATAAGTAATAACAAAAGATTTAGAATAAATAGGTAAAATATTTCTCCAAGTAGCGTCTGCGCTATCCCAAGTCAGAACTTGACCAGTAACTAAACCGGAAGCTACAGATACATCAGTTAATTCATCTAGAGAAGAAGCACCTCCAGTAGAGTCTTGAAAAGTTGGTGCTGAACCAACCCCATTACTTGTTAATACTTGACCACTAGTTCCAATAGCTATTTGACTAAAAGAAGTTGTGGTATCAGCATAAGGAATTAAATATTGAGTCCAAGAAGATTTACCAGTTCCTCCATCTACAACAGCAACATCACCACCTATAGCAGTGGAAAGCCCAGCAGAATTAACTAAAGATGATTGAAATCCAGTATGTCCAGAGGAAGCATAATCAAGTTCTGTTAACAAAGGATGACTTGTTACTCCAGCGGGAGAAGTCATATTTCTCCATATAGAGTCTCCAGAGTCCCACGTCAACACTTGTCCATTAGTTAAACCAGAACTTACCATTACGTCTGATAGACTATCTAAAGTAGTTACTCCGCTAGTTGCGTTTATAGTGAAGTTTGGATAAGTTCCAGTTATTGTTATATTTGATCCTTCAGTTAAAACAACAGTTTGATCATATTTATTTGTAGCACCCTGAGATAAATCATCTGTATCTAAACCAGATAAATCAGTTAAATAACTACCTGTCGGTTGAAAACCTGTATGACCCGATGAAGCGTAGTCTAAATTTGATAAGAGAGCGTGATTAGTTACTCCAGCCACTGGAGTTATATTACGCCACATTGAATCTCCAGAATCCCAAGTAAGTATTTGACCGTCAATTAATCCACTAGATACCATAACATCAGATAAATTATCTAAAGTATGAGTATGTGCGGAAATAGAGTAAGTATTAGTGTCAACTGAAAGAGTTCCATCTTCTCCAGAAGTTTTTACAAATCCATTTGAAGTTAAACTTCCTAATTTTACATTTGAAATAGCATAACCACCAACACTAATATTGCCACTTAAAGCTCTTGTTCCGTCAACTAATAAATATTGAGTGTGATCGTCATCAGCAAGACCAGAAAGATTACCATGATCAGTTACTACGCTCGCTGAAAATGTAGTAGTAAAAGCTGTCTGAGTTGCTACAGGAGCATCTACTGATTGTTTTATAATTATTCTTCCCAATAAAATACCTACATTACTGATATGAGTAGGAAGATTTGAGGGAGCGGAGGTTGCTTCAGCAGACGCAGGAGTATTATATTGTGCTTGTGGATAAATAATAGCTACTTTTGGAGTATTTGCATCAAGTTCCACATATACCCAAACGTTACAGTATTTGTTAGCATCAATAGTTTGCAAAGTTGTCTGAGACACATCATTCCACTGAGTAACTGAATATTGACTAACATCAGAACTCTGCCAACCCGTTCCCGACTTATACCAATAAGCTTCTACGGTTCCAGAAACAGAAGTATCTATTCCACTAAAATTAAATTCATTTAATGCACTCCAAACTGTTCCCGCTGTTACTGAAATATTTCTTGTTCCAGTAACAGATAGCGTTAATCCTCCTAATGATTCATCTCTTCGAAGTAATCCAAAACTACGTATAACTTCTATAGTATTTGTCATTCCATCAGTTACCCACCAAGGAGAATTATAAACATACAATTTATCAGACCCGTTAATATTTTCATTAATAACTCTACCCAGAGGAAATTCACTGTCTAAATTCCAGTTGAAACTACTTCTTACGACTACTTGAGGAGTTCCTAAATTATATTCTACACCGATATAACGAGTAGAGAAGGAAGGTATTTGAATATTTGACGGAGACGGCCAATCAAAGAATAAAATATTTGTATTATCATCATCAGTGGCTTTAATAAATCCCGTTCCTGTAGTAACTGCTACATAACCACTTCCAGCGTCACTTATAACTCCTCCTGTCTTTCTACCTGCTGATCCAAATGAGTTAGCAAAATCTTTTATGGTAGAATACGTTGAAGTTCCTAAAGACATCCCGGATATTTTAATGTCTGAAAATATAGGAGTACCGATAACTGTTTGAACGGTAGATTGATCTAATAATAAAACTTCTTGATTTCTCCATATGGAATCTCCAGAATCCCATACTAACCCTTGTCCGTAAGCTAATCCAGAATCAACTCTTACGTCGCTCAAATTATCTAAAGATGTTATTTCTATAGCTAAATTACTATTAACCCAATTAGAACCATTCCAAGCAAGTACCTGATTAGTAGTTTGTCCTGATATTTGTACATCAGTTAAATTAGTAATAGAGTGTGTATGACTAGTTAAAGAATAAGCATTTGTATCTAAAGTAAAAGTATCTGCTCCAGTATATTTTACAAAGGCCGTTGCTGTATAAGTTAATCCCGCAAGAGATGTTAAACCAGAATCGAGATTCTGTTTACCGGCTAACAAAGAAGTTATCTCTGCTTCTGTATAATATCTTGCGTCATGATCTGAATTAGTCCCACCGATGTCTGGCATATCTGATAAACCAGAATGTGTCATAGTCTCTGATATAGTAGCATTTCTCCAAACTTGATCTCCAGAGTCCCAAGTTAGTACTTCTCCGTTAGTTAAACCACTATCAACAGCTACGTTATTTAAATCATCTAAATTTAAAGTTTTGTTAGTCCAAACAGCATCTCCTGCGTCCCAAACTAAAAACTGCCAATCTATTAATCCTGAATTTACTACAACATCACTTAAATCATCAAGATTAGTTATTAAATCAGTTTGTACATAAGTAGAATCTTCATAATCCGCTAAAAATTCGTGATTGTGTATAAAATAATTCTGTTTATTTACAGATGTACTAGAAGAAGTTATATAATAGTTTCCTTCATAAGCAGACTGACCGGCATTTCTTATAGTTACATATATAGAAGAACCATAACTACACCACGCCCAATCTTCATTTAAAATCTCTTCGCTAGACATTTTCAATAAAGAAATAACCGAATTAGCTGGAGTAATTATATAAGACGTAGCTGTAGTTACCGGTGTTGTTGACGTTGAAATACGAACCCAGTAAGCGGAAGCACTATTAATAGTAGTTATAGCCCAATTAGAAGGAATAGTCCAATAAATTCTTCCATCGCTTTCAAAATTAGAAGTATCGTCAGTATAAGTTGCTCCCGATATATCTAAACTAGTCCAAACACTTCCATTATAATACTCACATTCAAGAGTGTAGTTAGAACCTCTAGTATCAAACTCAAAAGAAATACCTGCAAAAGTTGAAGAAAGACCCATATATAAATAATCACTTGTATCATTCATTAGACTAAAACTAGTTCCATCTTCAGTACCAGCTTCAGTTGTATTATTTATAAATAAAGACCCGGCATCTAAATAGACATAAGTAAAAGTAGTATCTGATTCAGAATTTGCTTCTCCTCTATTTTCTAACACTACGTCATCTAAATATAATTCATTAACTGAATTGTATTTATAGTTAGTAGGAGAATATTTCCATAAAGAGTAACCACTTTCTGAGTGTAGATGAGTCCAACCAGTATAAGTACTTAAAGTATGTCCTAAAGATTGATTTCTCAGATATTTTCTATCTAAACCAAAATCTGTAGTTAACTGAGAAACATCATTCTCCGAAAATTTAGCTTGCTGAACTAAACCGAATATTTCTAGTATTTGTTCAGACAATGTAGATATTTTAGTTGTTACTGGTAGATTGTCATTCACACGAGATACACTCATTTTATTTTCCTCTTACTTTATTTATATTTTTAACTTCCTAATGATATCCAATAAACTGCCATTACACCAACACCAGAATTTACAACTTTCCAATAATCGTTCTTTTTTACAGGACAGAAAATATTACCATATATTTCGGTAGTTCCGCTATTTGTATATATTTGTCCTTTTAATGAAGTTGGATCACTACTCCCATCTGTATAGAAATAAGCATAAGTTCCAGAAGCACTAGCACGACCAAGTACAATAATAAATCCATCAGTAGTTGCTTGTTGTGCTCCATAAGAAGAAGTTTTATCCACCCAAGATCCTAGTTGAGCTATTGGTATCTTACTATTTGAATCTAAAAAAACGGGACCACTAGCTGTATTATTAGCTATAGTTGTAGCTAATCCTCCATTTGCTCTTGGTAAGATACCTGTAATGTCATTAGTAGTTAAATCTATTTGTGACAATACAATATTAGAACCATTTCCTTTTAAGACTCTATTGGCGGTTACTCCTCCAGCCAAAGCATTTAAAGCATCTTGTAATGTAGAAACTCCAGTACCTCCATTAAGAACAGGTAAGATACTAGTTATTCCAGTAGTTAGATTAATTAATCCTCCCTCAGCATTAGAAGTATGATTATGCACAGCATCTGACCAACAACTATCCCAATCTAATTGTGCTCCATCATCACTAGAACCATCATGTGTATGTGTTCTGTAAGCTCCAGAAGCGTGTTTTAAAAAATAATCTATAGATGTAACTACAGCAGAACTATCTATACCGATCTTATCTTCTAAGTATCTAACCTCGGCACTTAAAACGTTAGGATGAGTTGCTAAAACATCGTCGACATTATCAACCAACGTGTAAATTGTTAATAAATTCTGTGGATATGACATTTTATTCTCCGATTAAATATTTAAATTTGTTTGACAAACTTAATATTTCTTTTATATATTTTTCTTCTTTTATTTGCATCAATCTATTATCAATTGTGTTCCCTATTATTATTATATTATTTAAAGTAGCTTTTGTTTCATCAACATCTGAACATATTAATATTTCTATTCTATAAAAGATATGAGTTATAGTTTTTTCTAATTTATTTTTACAAAAAGAGCAACAACCTGTATTCCAAGTCCAATTCATTTTAAAATTTATGTGTTCTAAAATTTCTTTTATTATAAATACTTTATCACTAAATGTAAATTTTCTAGTATCTTCTAATTTTGTTTTCATATTTTCTTTATGATACTGTAAATGAATAAGCTCCTATATCCATTTCTCTGTCTTGCATAATAAAAGCTACTTTATAATAAGGTGGATAATTAGCTTGAGATGAACAGTTATCTATTGTAACAGTTGTTGATTGATTAGTAGCAGTAGTTAATGCGTCAGAAACTGTATGTGAGTGATTGTGTCTCATAGCAGGTGTACCGTTATTCGCATATTGATTATTTACTACTTCATCACCACTATTATTAGCTAATATTGTATGACTATGTGAATTTTGTATATGAGTGTGAGAGCTGGCAGTATGATTATGAATCGATGAACCGCCAATATTTAATAATTCACTAGAGTCATTTGCTCCTTTTATAAAATAATTTCTTAAATCTGGAGTTTCATTTTCTCCATTACATAAAACATAACCCAATGGAATATTTGCAATACTTCCCGTCCAAATTAATATTGAATATTTTGGTCTATTACTAATACCTGTATTTAATATAATTAAAAGTTTTTTAAAATTAGGTTGACCATCTTCAGAACTTATCTCAGAATTATCATTTTGATTAATAGTTGAATATAAATTAACAGTTAAACTATGTATATGCCCAGCCGGGGCTGTCCAATAAGTTGGACTAGCTGGATAATAAGGTTGATGAACAATAGTTGAGGTTGTATTTGTATTCCCACTGTGATTATGCTCATCTTGTATATGAGTGTGTGTTGTTGTATGTGAGTGTGTGTTAGAACCTCCCGTATCTCCGGGATTTTCTTCTGAGTTTATAAATTTTAAGAAACAATTTCTTAAATCCGGAGTATCTTCAGTCCCATTACAAATAGACCAACCATATGGTAAAGTAGATTGCCCCCAAAATACTATAGAATTGTTAGGATATTTACTTCCATTAATAGAAACGTCTATTATAGGAGCAACTTTATAATGACGTGGGTTGTTACTTGTCGAATCTACAATATTACTCGTCACTTGATTTGTAGCTATTGCTGAAGACGTAGTAAAAGAATGATAATGAGGACTTCCAGCATATTGTCCATAGTATATAAGAATACCGCTACGACCATCATCAGCAGTTGTATTTGTATTCCCACTATGACTGTGTGCATCTTGTGTATGAGTATGCTCAGGAGAAGTATGTGTATGTGTTTCTGAACCTCCAGTTGTTCCCGGTTCTTCACCATCTCCAACTGATAAAAGATACTTTCCCAGTAAATTAGGTGTAGAATTATTACCGTCGCATAATAACCAATCGCTTGGTATTGATGCAATAGTTCCTATCCAGTTTATAATTATACCTTTCATTTATTCCTTAGTTCTATAAGTAATTGTGGTATCCAAGCTATTGCACATCTACCTTCGGGAGTATTCTTTGTTTCTCCATTTTCTAATTTAACACTGTTATTTAAAATAACCCATTGAGGACATTTTTCTTTTAAACAATTATAAATACAATCTTTCTTTTCCCAAAACATCGCTACTCCTTTTGTTATGAAGCTTCTATTTTTATTCTTACTGTTAATTTCGCTCCCGTTATTGTACTACCTACCGCATCTATATCTATAGTTAAATAATCTCCATCTACTAAAGATGTTGTATCAAATGTACTCTTTGTACCAACATATTCAGTTGCTGCTATTGAAACTCTATTAGCCTGCGTAGTCCAAATTGTGCTACCATTCTTATTTATATCTAATATTATTGAAGCTCCAGTGGGAGCAGTGTTAACTGAAGCGTGTACTTCTTTTATTGTACCCGCAAAGTTTACATATATTCTTCCTATCTTGTCTGTATTAACAACTAAAGCCTCTTCAGGCACAACAAAGTAAATATATTTGATCATTTTTGTTAGTAAACTACCATCAACAGCAGGTATTTGTGCTGAGCTATTTAACTGTAATATTTTACTAGCCGTTGTTCCTACATCTATATTTGCAACGGGAATAATTCCCGCTTCACTTGGTATACTAGCTAAATTTACAAAATTTTCTCCACTGGATATATTAGTAAATGTTCCTGGAGTTCCACCACTTGTACACATTCTTAAATCACCATCAACACAGATGATGTCGCCAACAGTATGTGTTCCGGCAATAGGATCACTTGCTCTATTATACAAATGAATATCAGCTACATCTTGAGAAGAAACTATTGATAGAGGAGGAAAGTTAGGATTAAATAAAAAAGCAACAACACCGCTACCATAATGAGTTCCATCACCATATTTAAATCCATAACTACCTGACTCTGAAGAACCATACTTTCCTGAAGTAGAAGCTACTTGATAATAAAATCCTTCATCATCTAATCTTATTTTAGGAAATGACTCTCTATTCTCAATAATAGTACCACGAATAGTGGCTCCTTCTATTAATCCTCCCAGCAATTTAGTGGAATTAATAACAGTGTCACCTATTTTACCAGAACTAGCTTCAATTTCTCCCTTTATCTTAATAGTACCATCTATTAAAGCTTTTAAATTAGCTTCAGTTAAAGATTGATTAGCTTCACAACCATATAACCCAGTATTGTTTATTAAAATTCCAGCACTGTTTGTCGTACCATCTCCAACAGTTTCTGAAGTTCTTATAACTGCGCTAGTATCTACAGTAAATACACTACTCGTTATAACGCCACTAGAAAACGTCGGTGCGGAACCATCAGAAGGTAGATTAATAACATTGCCCAAAATAGAATCATATACTCTTAATCCGTCTTTGTCTAAAACTACACCATCATAACCACTTCCAGCATTTATTGAAGTTTTTATTGTTCCTGTTGCAGTAGCATATAATTCATTTGCTGTTATAGTCCATCCACCTATACTACCAGATAATGCGGTTAAAATCCCACCTACTAATACGTCTCCTGTTATAGAACCAGACGTAGCGTATATAGTGCCTCTGGCAGTTATATCATTAAACTCTACATCTCCATCGTCTTTAATACGAAAACCAGTATTTCCACTTACAAAATTACCGCTCTGAATAGCGTTTTTTAATACTCTAATATTACCTACTCTAGCTTCATCTGTAGTAAATTTAGCTATTTCTATACCACTATCATCATAAAAGAAGGTACCGTTTCTATTAAATTTAGCTAACGCAGTTTCATTTGTTGAAAGTAATCTTAATTCAGCACTATCCAATTCTAAAGTGCCTTGAGTATTTATAATCTTTAAATTTTCACTTAATCTAATATTTCCTATTAAATTATCTGCTAAAATTGGGGATATATTATCTCTCAATAACTCTATAGTATCTTCTTCAAAACGATCTTGATAACCGTATAATTTAAACTCTTTAAAATTAACGATATAAGCATTCCAAGATTCGTCTTTATCATCTTGAACTAAATTAGTAACTCCGGGTCTTGGAACTACTATTTTAGCTATAGTTAATTTCTTAGAATCATAAGTCTTTTCTATTTCTATACTGTCTTTATAAAGAACTATATAGAATATAGTGTTTGAACTATCAAAAGGTATTTTAAGAGTTAGTTTTTCAGAAAGTTCATATAATACTCCTCCAACTGAACCTTTACCAGCAGTAATTATCACACTATCTGAAATAGGAGTTGTTTCACTAACTTCTAATCCTTCTATAATACTAGATGGAAGAGCTTCTTCTAATAAATTTTGTATAGCAGAAACTATTTCAGCAGTGGTAGCGTCTGATGTAGCACTAGAATAAGACCCAACAAAATCTCTACTGGTTTGATTTTTGTAAGAAGAAGCGTTGTTATAAGTTACTCTCTTCTCAATTTCCTTTACTACATTACTATAGAGATTTTTATATGTAATCTTACTCACTTATTAATTTATTCCTTTTTTTCTACTTTTGATTCTTCTGTCTTTAACAAATCCTGTATTAATAGAATCTGTCCAACTAACTGTTGCATAGTATTACGAACTCTTTCTAACAAATCTTCCTTCTCTTTTAACATATTTTTTAATTCTTCTTTGTTCATTTTCTTACTCCTTTCATACTTGTGTTTCGTTATTATATTCCGCTTTTAATTTCATTCCCCAACCACGTGTAAGATTTTCAAACATCTCTATTGGGAATTTACAATTTAAACCCTCTTTAGTTCCAATACGTATTATAGCTTCACAAAATCTAGACCCAAGAAAGTTAGTATTAGCATAAGATATTTTACTCACATCAGCATTACTAAAATTACAAAATTGTGCGTCGCAACTTCTAATCCAAGAAATACCTATAAAATTAGCTCCTTCAAAATTACAATGTTGCATCTTACAATCAATAAAAGAAACCGATAATTTAACTTCTGGATCACCAAGAATAGTGTTACTGAAATTACATCCAGATATATCTCTATTTCTTATATTTAATTTCTTTATAATAGCTCTAGATAGATTGAGATTTCTTAAATCTACATCTTCTATAAGATTAGAAATATCTATTTTATTTTTAATAGCAGTTTCTATTTTAATTTTTAAATCATTTGTTAAAGGTTTCATAATAATTCCTTTCTTATGAAGAGGGATAATAACTTAACACTAAAGTGTAAAACCCGTTACTATCTTTTATACTTTCTATAAAGTAGTTACGATCTATACCTGAAAAAGAATCAATTACTCTAATAGTATCTCCTACGTTTAAATGAGGAGAATATAATACTTCGACTTGTATCTTAGTGTGATTCTTAACAAATTCTTTTAAATACTCCTTAGCTACATAATCTAATTGTGATTGACTATATAAAGTATTATCATCTACTTTATTAGCTTTATATAATCTATCTCCCAGTTTAGGTCTTAAAGTATTATAATCATAAATTGTAGTGTCACCAGCTATTTCCTGAACAACTGCATCATCTACAGAATGAGATTCAGCTAAACCAGTTACTCCAGTAAATGAAGTTGCTGTTAATCCTGTATAAGTAAAAGCATCATATGTTCCATCATCATTTAATATATAAGCTGTTTTGTATGTGTAACCAGACTCTACATCATCAAATCCAGTGGTAGAATCTACATTTACTGTAGTTGGATAACTACCAGAAACATCTCCAGATTCTATACTTATAGCTTGAGATAGTAAAGTTCTCGGTATTAATTTAGCTTCAGATTTCATTACAATGTTATCAAAGGCGGATATTTCTGTTAGAGCAACTACCCATACGCCAGACTGAATGGTTACTATTGTTCCGTTATCTGTATCACTATCTATAGTTCCATAATCTATTAATTGTTGTCTATTAGTATCACTAACAGTAACTTTAGTAGAAGAATATTCTATTTTATCTACATTTTCTAAAAGAAGTTTTAAATATCTAGCAGTAAAACCTACTCCCAAATCTTCTTCTTCAAAACTCTTAGATTCACCACCACTTAAAGAGAAAGTATTTGTTTTGTCAGAAATATCATAATAATCTGTTCCGTTTAGAGAATATTGTATAGTTGCTTTAAAATTAACATTAAATTTTCTGTTTTCATCTGGTTTAAAAAAACCAGTTAGTATATCTAAAGCCTGAATTGTTTTAACAGCTCCTAAGTCTATAATCGCATAGTTATATCCAGTCGGTGGTTCTCCATAAAATATAGTTTGAACTTGAGTATCGTATCTTCCGTCTATTACCGAGGCTACGTCTGTGAAAATAGTCACAACACTGTAATACTGATAAGTAGCTTTTACAACAGCTTGAGCTGGTACTTTTATTAATTTTTTAGCTATTTTAAATTCCGCTTTCTCATAATCAATAATTATATTATCAGTAGAATAGAATACATAATAAGTAGCTGTAGCAATACTTTCTACAGTAAGATTTTTTTCGGAACCAGGCACGTTTACAATACCCATACCGTAATCCATATATTCACTGTACGGTGCTAACGTGTAAATCTCTACTCCATAAGCGTCGTAAAAAATAATTGACTTAGAAGGATCTAAACTCGTATGAGGCATCTTTATACGATAATAATAGTAAGTGTGAGAGGATACTTCCCCCCCACCGCCTCCTCTTATTTCTCTAGGAACACCAAGTATAGGATGTTTATGTGAATGACTTAAAAGATAACTCCAAGATAACAAAGATAATAAAATAATTAAAATCATTTACCCCCCGACTTAGTTTCTGTAGTTGTAGTTATCTCTAAAACAACCGATTGCCCAGCAACTAAATGAGAAGTATTGTCTATAGCGACTTCATTTATATATACAATAGGTTTAATAGTTTCTACTGTTATAGCTCCTACACCGGAAACAGGAGAACCGTAGACATAATAGTTACCATCTTCTCTTAAATTAGTAAGTTCCGACGCTGTAGCTGTAGCTTTATAAGATTCACCAGTTCCTACAAAAGTAACTCCATCATTATACATTAAATTAGTCGGGTTTTTATTCTTCCCAAAAAACATCACTCTAGTATATAAATCTTCATCTTCCATAAAAGTCATAGATGTAGCTAATTTAAGAGTATAATCTTCGTTTACTTTCTGTGAAAAATAACTAGACCATATTTTATTATCACCTTTAGTTCTCACTAAATAGTTGGGAGCTAAATATTCACGAACCTTCTTTATAGCTTCATATCTATTCTCCACCTCTCTAGAACGAAAAACTATTCTATTTAATTCTATTCCCGAAGCTTGCAACGTTTTAAATCTATAATTAATATTACAAGTAACTGTACTTGTAGTTGACAATGCCACACTTAAAATTATTCTTCCGTATCTAGCGTCAAAATATTCAAGTGTACCTGAAGGTATTGTAAAATGACTATTCATTAAACTACTCTGAATATTACTATAAGTTAAATACCATACCTGCCCGGCAGAATAAGTATGAGTATATTCAAAATAACTGTCTTTAGTATGAGCTTTTAAAGCGTAACTTCCACTAGTAGATATTCCCGATAAAGTATTTCCAGATATTGAAGTCCAAGTAAAGATGTCTCCATTGATATTACCTTCTCCAGAATCAGGTAGTCCTTCTACGGAATCTAGTGTTATACTTGTAGTTCCCGCACTAATACTAGCAGATAATTGATGATAAATAGTTATCTCAGTTTGAGTATAGTTAGGAACCATCGTATCAGTATTAGTACCTGTTTCATCATAAAATGTTGTTGTTAGATGATTATCTATAACTGCTTGAGCGTTAGACTCATTAAAGAGATATTTACCATAGCCATCTACTTCAGTAAGTATTTCTTCTATTATGTCTTCTGCATAAACACCTTTTACATAAAAATAATATGATGTAGCTACTAAATCATAATTATCTTTAGCGTTTAAGCAACTACCTAACTTAACCTGTCCGTTTTCATACATAATTTCATAACCATCCCACTGTGGGTCTTCAACATCAGTATTTTTATTTCTAATAGTCAAAATAGGTAATGGGTTATCTGCTATTCCATCATTTGCAAAATTAAATACTTGTGCCAATGTATCGTTTGGAGAAGATAGATAATTCGGTGTTAATATTTCCTCTTCCACCTTTATTTTAGTTCCTTCAACCTCCAAATCTATATCTAAAAATTGTAAAGAAGAAATAAAATCAAGACCAACTATGCTTACATTTCTATCTGTTCCCGTTTCAACATAAGAACGTTGATTTACTTGTCCATAAAATTTTTTGAATTCTTTAGTAGAACCTTCAAAAAGTTCGTTAAATTCTATAATGTCTCCAACTTCTATTTTGCTACTGCCATTATCTCCAAATATATTTGCATCGTTATTTAACACAAAAGTTGCTGACATGGAGCCGAAATTAACATCGCTACTTACAGACCAACTTATTAAATAATTAGAATAATCTACACTATCAATCTTTAGAATAAACTTCATCTTCACATCAGCATTATTTAGTTGATTTTGTATTGTAGCTGGTAATAAATCTTCTTTAGACATATTAAGAATCAGACTCCTTGAAAGTTGCAGTTATGTCAAATTGAGAAGTATCTCCAGTAAACCAAACTCTTTTATAATCCATAAATCTACCATATATAGTTTGATTATCATGAGTAACTATTTTTATTTTTTCTCCGAAGTTAATATAACCTTCTATTTGATTTCTTAAAGTTGAAGTTGTGTCTGCCCAAAAGAAAGTTATAGTACCTTTGTTACGTCTAACCTCTGGAGTTACAAAAGCTTCACTTCCGTCAGCTAATTTAATAGTTTGAACAGTAGAAATTATGTTCTTCTCTAAATCCTGATTTGGTCTAGGAAGAGAAGTATCTGCATCCCAAGTAGAACCATCTGAGTTGATTGTATATACAGTCCAATCGTAGGTTTTGCTCATTTTATTTTTCCTTTATTCTATTGAAGCCATTCTAGAAGCTATAGAGAATTCTTCATCAAGACTAGTCTTAGAACTAAAATAAGCAGAACTTGGCAATATATATGTACGTATATCCGTTCTTAATCCTATTAAATTTCTATTAATTATCTCTAAATTCTTATTTGTTACATCTATTCTAGAAGATATTTTATTTTCAGTTGTTTTAGTTTCTGTAGAAGTTTTTTCTTCTCCACCTAATAAACTTGGTATCATTGCAGCTATCATTAACCCTACTCCCATCATAGCCCAACCAACAGGTCCCATAGAAAGACCCAATACACTAGCGGTACCAGTAGTAGCGGCAGAGGTTGCCGTAGCTGCTGTTCCTGAAGCCATCGCTATACCAGACATTACTCCAGCAAAACTCCCACCTGCTGCTAATAATCCGCTAGCAATAGACCCTCCCACTCCGAGACCACCTTGAGAAGCTGACTGATAAGCTGAATATCCAGTCAATGCAGATTGAGCTCCTCCTAAAGCCATTTGCCCTCTTTGATAAGAACCCAAACTAGATTGTTTATAACCTCTTTGCCCATAATTACTAGCAGGAACCCAGACATTTCTATTATTACCAGCTACCGGTTGATAACCTGCTCCGGTATATCCAGCCCAAAAACCTCCAGTTGTAGATAAAGCTCCAGCTATTGTACTTGAAGAAGCAGTTCCTGATACTCCCGGTAAAATAGCTTTTGTTCCAGATAAACCATCTCTATGCCCTCTAACTATTTGTCCATATACAGTTTCATGAGCAGCTTCTATCATACCTCTAACTCCACCTAATTGACCCTTTAGTTTAGACATAGCTCCACCGAACATTTCACCAATACCGGTAGACATAATGATACTAGAAACTCCTTCAGACATTGTATTTCTATAATTATCTACTATAGCCGTGTTAAAGGCGGTAAAGATATTTCCTCCCTTACCGCTCATTATATCCTTTAAAGAAGAACTAAGAGAAGTTTGTATATTTTGAGAATATTTAATTACTTCTTCATTTTCTAATTGAATTATTTTTAACTTTTGTTCGTGTACTGTTTTATCTTTTTCTGTTATATCAGTACTTTGTATAATTAAATCTAATCTTCTTCTTTCTATATCTAACTGATCTTGGCCAAGAATTTTACCTCTTTCTAACATCATAGATTGATAATCATAAAAACCAGTTATATCTTCTTCTGTATTTCTAGTTTCTTTTATAATTTTTTGAGTATCTTCGGTTGCTTTCTTTATTATTTTTATGGGTTCTAACTCAATACCTGCTATATCCTTTTTGTTTCCAAAAGTGAGATTTTCTCTATATAAACCAGGACCCATTTTACCACCCGAAGCTAGATAAGCTTTATATTGATCAGACTGAGAAGTCTTTTTAGAAGCTTTTCTTTCTTCTTCTAATTTAGAAAGTATAGTACCACCTAAAATTGCTCCTCCAACAACACCTGCTGTGACTGGAGTCTTCTTTAAGAAATTTAAAAATACTTTTGCTTCTCTTAAAGCTACCAAAGTCGATAAAAGAAGTAATAGAGGTCTTATTGCACTACCTACGGCGTTTAAAGTAGGTATCATATCATTTAATCTATCATTAATTAATTTCAATCCTTCAGCAGCGTCTTTAGTATTTGTTAAATCAATACCTATAATTCCAGCAAGAAAATTAGCTCCCATTTGTTCTCTAATCTTTTGTAATCTCTGTACTTGACGTTCTATAGTTAAAGTAGCTGTATTAAACTGATCATTAAGAATTTCCATTCTTCTTTCTGGAGATAAATTTTCAAAGTTTTTCCATTCTTTCACTACATCTTTAAATCTAACTACAAAAGCTGCAACTGACTTTTCCGCTCTTATACCAAATATATCAAAGAGTTCTTGACTTATGTCTTTACCTTGAGTAAAACGAGTGTTTAATTCTTCCATCATACTCAACATTAAATCAAACTTATCTACATTGTCAAGATTTATGGCTTTCCCTAGCAATAAGCCAGATTTTTGTGCGTTAATAGATAACTCTTTAAAAGCTCTGGCTAACTGAGTACCACCAGTAGAACCTCTTTGCATAAAGTTACTAGTTTTAGCAAGCATAAATGTCATCTGATCTAGAGTTAAATTACTAGAAGCGGCGGAAGCTGCAAATGACTTTAAACCTTCTATATATTCATTTAATTCAAATTTATTAGTTTTCTGTAGAACAGCTATGGAAGACATAATTCTTTCCATACGTTCTTGAGGAGTTCTCGCTCCCTCTATTTTATCTCCCATCAAAACATAAATATCTGTAAGAGTTTTGGCTGTTTCTTTTAAATCACCAAATAAAGCTATTGAGCCTTTAACAGATACTTTCATGCCTTCCATAGCTACTTCTGTAGATAAGCCAGCATCTTTAAATCCATAGAAAGCGTGAAGTATATCTTCTACAGAAGCTCCCGTCTCCGTGGACATTCTTCTTGCAGTAGTTCCTAATTCATCTAAAAATCCAGTCATATCAGTTACATCATCTGTAACTGTTCTAATTCTAGCTAATTCTCTATCCATATCTACAATAGATTTAGCACCAGATGTAATAGTAGTCAATACTCCCATAAAAGCTGAACGTAATGCTAACCATATAGGAATAGTAACAGCTGCACGTAATGCTAGTTTCCCTAAATCCATATCTAAACCTTTAGTTTCTTTACCTAAATCTTTCGTGTGTTTCCTACTTCTATTAAATTCTTCAGTGAGATCCTGAAATCCTGTTCTCGCTTTAGAAGTTGATTTTTCAACTTTTTCTAGAGATTCAGCAACTCCAGTAAATTCTTCTTTTCTAGCTCCTCCACCTATCACCCCTGTAGGCATAATAATCTTGGGAGAAGAAATTCCTTGCAACATTCTTTTCTGTTCTGCCGTTTGAGCAAATCCCGGAGTTCTTCTAGCAATCTCCTCAGTGGCTGATCTTCCAGAGGGAGCGATTATTGTTCTTTGAAGATTAGAAGCAGTTTTGGTTGCTTGCGCTTCTAACTGTTTCATATCTTGAATAGACTTCTGAATTCCCTGAGTCTCGGATACTATTCTAAATATATATTGTTTTTCGTCGCCCATTATTTTTTCCCTGCTTTAGGAGGATTTTTAAATATCCACCTAGAACCAGAAACAGGAACTTTCTTATTATCATTATTTTTATTCTCTTTCAGTTTATTAGTATCTGTTTTATTTTTATACATTATATAAGCATCTTCATACATAAAATCATTTAAAACTATTTCAGTAACGTCTCCTAAGGCTATATCAGTAAATATAGTGTTGTAAAAATTAAGATACTTTAAGAATGTTATCTGCAAGTCAGTAAAGTTATCTTCATTCTTAAAAATACGAAAATAACTTCTTTCTTTAGCAAGAGTATAGACGTTCTGATAATAATCAGACTTTGCTAGTTTTCGCACTGAAGATATTATATCCACAGTATTATTCCAATGAACTAATTAGTGTAACATAATAAGCTAATTTATTTCCTATAGTAGTAGAGTCGTTTTGAAAATCATCAAAACTCTTCCATACTTTTACCCAACTATCTCCTTCTTTCTTTTCAGAAACTAAATAAGTAAGATATGAATAAGTATGTATTAAAACCTGATTCTCTATTGAGAATTCTAATAAAGATGTTTTATTAATAGAGATTAATTTAATCTCTTCTTGTATTTCTTGTATTTCTGTTTTTAATTTCTTTAAATCGTCTTCTGAAGCTGAGTTTTTAACTAACTCTCCTAACTGAAGCATTAATTCATCTCGCCTTTTAATTTTCTTAGACATCTTTGAAGACATTTCATCTATATCAATACCTCTCTTTAAATACATCTTCTTTAAATCTAACTCTAAAGAATATTTTTCGTTATTTAATAACTCAGTAAATCTTTCCACTCTTTTCTGATAAACTTCTTGTTTTTCTTTATAAGTAGGTTTTCTAACTTTATAAGTAATTCCATTGTCTTCAAAAATCTTTTCATTACTTTTCACTAACTCTTCCATCTCAGTTAAATCTAAAACTTCGGTCAATTTCTTTTTAATCTCTTCTATTTTTTCTTCTTTCAATTCGTCTTTTACTATTTCGTCCATTTACCCGTTCTCCTTTTCATTCTTACTCTTAAAGTCAAAATACGACACTTCTAGCCCTTTTGAGTACGAGTCGAAAATGTCACGCATTTCCCTCGAGGATTCATATACAAGTTCTTTAATCTCTTTTTTTAGGTATTCTCTGTCTTCAAGAATTTCTACTCTTTTAAGTAGTTTTCCTACAAGCTTTGCAAATTCTTTAGTGAAGACTTGATCTAGGTAGGCTAGTAAAATTTCTTTTGTGAGATCCTTACTCATACTTTTCTCCATTCTTACGTTGTTAAATCAAGGGAGAGAATAGTCATAAGACTACTCCCCCCCCCCAGTGTTATTTTTAAGCGTTTATAGTTGCTTCAGAACTACTGATCGTGAGGTCTTCCCCTTCTAACGAAGCTCCTCTAGTTACATAATCATTCAAAGGTACACCGTTATCAAATCCAGTTGGAGATAAATTAGTCATCTTATAACCAATATTAAACGTATTCTTGAGATGACTACCATAACATTTAACTCTCAAAGTAATAGCGTCACCAAATTCTCTAGGATCTAATTTGCCGTAATTAGCAACTGCACCACGAAGAACCTCTTCAATAGTATAGGCTTCTAGAATACGACCTAAAGTAACTCTAACTGTTTTCTCACGAATACCTGTTTGTATTACCTCTTTATTACCAATTTCATAATAATCACTTCTATCAAAAGACACGTCTATACCAACGCTTTGAAGTTTATAAACATAATTATCAGAAGAAACATAAAGATATATACTAGCCGCTTCAGCTATTAATGAACCTGCGTCAGTATCGTTATTTGTAAACACAGCAGATTGTGTTTGAGTATTAAATGTTGCGGCGGTATAATAAACTTTAATAACATCTCCAGCACTAGTAGCTACGGTTAAAGTAGATGGTGCCGAAAAGGCATAATTAGTGCCTGAAGCTGTACCGGTAGTGTATGTTAAATCATCTGTAGTGCCGTCACTAACGTTAACTCTTAGAACTTTCAAGAGATATTGACCAGAATTATCTGGATCGACAACAGGGCTAGGACTGTTAACAGTAAAAGATTCTGGTGCTCCACCGGAAGCGGGGAATCTTTGATAATTAAAATACTTGTTATCTCCCTGAAAAATAATCTCATCTTCTCCAACAAAATCAAAGTTTCTTTCAATGTATGCTTGAGGATCACCTATGTTTATACCAAAACCAGAAGTTCTTAATTTAGGATACCAAACACTTCCCAAGAAAGTACCGCTATCATCTGTTTTATAACCAACTATATCTACTTTTGAAGTTTTAAAGTCATTCAAAGTAATGTCAGTATCATTACCTGCTACGTTTGCTAATTTCTGCCAAAACTCAATGTCTCCATATTCTAACTGTCTTGCAGTAACTCTAACTGAAGGAACTTTTTTTCTCCAATCTACAGTGCCGTCTCTACCTATTTCTCTAATCTTTTCTCTATTTAAAGTAACCGAAGCGGATAAATCTTGCAAACGATCAATTTGTGCCGGAGGGATGTCTCCCTTATGAGGGTAAACACGTGGTCTCCAATAAGATGTATGAATCATTTTTGCTAGTCTCCTTTACTAGTGAGTGTTTGTTGTTTTTGATCTCTCCTATAGACAAAAACCACTCAATGTAATCTTGTTTTTTTATTTTTTGAAACAATCTATCTTACTTACAACCTACTTAAATATTGTTTAATTATACTTTCAGACCATTTCTCAACATCAATACCAAATCTTGATAATAATTGTTCTCTTTTCTCTAAAGAAATAGTCTTTAAAAAAGATTCTTTCTCTGAAGATTTAGCTAATCTATTAAGTTCATTTCTATATTTCTGTTCTAATAGCGCAATTTCAATCTCAAATACTTTTGTCATTTCCTCCAAATAATGCATTGGAGTAATTGGTTTGTTTGGTTGTAACAAAGAAGGAAGTATTTCCCCTTTTTTTCTACCGGTATTGGTATGATGAAAAGCTTGTTTTTTTCCTCCCATAGCCCAAAGAGCTATAGGTTTTTCTCCAGTACCAAAATAACCATAAGTCTTAGGAGGTATATAAACTCCCCCACCAAACTTCTTCCCGTAGTTAACTACATACCAATAACGAGCATAAGTATTAAGATATTTTTTACTACCAATACCTAATCTAATTTTATTATCTTCAGTATGTTCTATTGAACTACCTTCTCTTAAAACATTAATTAAATTATTTTTTAAAGTAAATCTAAAACCCTCTTTAGCGCCATACATAGTATGTTGTTCAACTTCTCTTTGCCTATTAGCATTTATAAACATAGCTACGTGTTCTAAAACTTTATTTTTAACAACAGCTAAATCTCTTTGTATAGCTTCTTTAGAAAATTTTTGTTCTAAACTTTTTAATAAAGTTGTTGGATTAGCACCTTTAGTTTCTGTTATCCTTAATCTCAACTGTAATTCAGCCATTAAGAAGAATCCTTTTTAACCTGCAAACTTAGAAAATGACGATACAAATCGTATTTGTCAACTCCTTCTTCACCAAAATTCAACTTTGTATTAGATAAAAATCTATGTATAAATATTCTTCCAGAAGCAGTTCTAGTTAAAGTTTCTGGAGATCCCGATGTTTGAGAATGAGTATAATAAGTAAATCCATCTTTTAATTTATCAATTAAATAATCAGCTAAATCTATTCTTTGTCCATTACTTTTAGCAAAAATATCTATATTTATAATATAATCATTATATAATGAAGTAGAACCTATTTCTTTCCAATTATTCTGAGTATTAGCTAATTCTACAGAAACTACTGGCAAAGTTGCTTTATATGCATTAACAAAAGATTTTACTGTTGTTACTCCAGTCCAATCTGCGTTAAGACTTGTTTCTACAAAATAAATTGCAGAAAGTTCCACACATCTAGACTCACGAAAATAACCCATTATTTCACCTTCACTAGCATTATTTTACATAACTCGAAAGGAATCTTAGTAATTTGTAATCTATTTCCAACGTTGTCCTTATAAACCTGAAATTGATCATTGTTAATTTCAATCTTATTAGCAAGTCTAAAATATTCAGCAAATCTGTTTTCACATAACACTTCAACTGCTCCAGTTTCAGCTAAACCAACTTGTCTATATATTAAAGATTCTGGTTTTATATCAGTAACGTATCCTTTAACTGTTATTGGATTTAAATTAGAGTAGGTGTAATTCTTTTCTTCACTATCAAAATCTTCTCCTGCTGTTTTAGTAGACATATAAAGATAAATCTTAGTACAAAGATTTTTATCTCTTAAGAGTCTATTTATTTTTAAATTTCTTTTATGTATATTTATCATACTTGAGATATTATTAAAATAACCAAAGAAAATACCACTTCTTTTGTTTTGTTTTAACAATCTCCTTTGTTATTTTATCATTTATCTTTGATACTAAAATATCAGAGTTTATTGTTGGATCTATTTTAACTACTTCTTTGATTATAGTTGCTGTAATACTAGTAAAATCATACTTAACTACTCCAATATCAGTACCCCATAGAGTTCCTCCAAATCCAAAAACTCTTTTAGCTGGGACATTAATAGTAAAATGATAAATTACTTGAGCATTTTCCTCTGTTGTTGGGTTTGGATTAGTGTGTGGTTTTACAAATAAAACATATGACCCCCATAATATTAAAGCGGGAATACCCACAATAAGCATTATTTTAAAAATAAGAGACAGTATTTTTTTTATTGTAGGGAAACTAAAATCAAACACTTTTGACCATAGAAAAGGTTCCATTATTCTCCCTTTTTCTTTAAATAAACACTAGCAAAATAAGTAGTGGCTGCTATTGCGTCAATTAAGACCAAAATTGGATGAGAATAAAGTATAAAACCAGTAATTATTACTCCCGCTGTTATACTTGAATATTTTAAAATTGCACTTAATTTCATTTTTTCTCCTTAGATATTTCTCTTTTTATATTTGCACATTCTATTACTTGATTCATATCCTGAACGTCCTTTAAGAGCATACTCTTTATAGGAAGAGATTTGCCACTTATCATAGATATTAATTTACGATGATTATATAATATTGTTCTCAATTCTTTAGTTATTGACATCTTCTCTCCTTATCCTACTATATGATTAATTAAAGCAGTTATAAAAACTCCTTCTAAAATTACAAAGAAAGTTAAGACTCCCCACATCCATTTAATTTGAACTCCTTGAGATAACCATCTTTCTTCTCTTCTATCACAAGGGAGTTTAATAATTATATTAGTTAGTTTATCTAACTTAGTACAAAAACTTTTTCTCCACTCTTCCGCAACATCTAAATCCTTCTGTTGCATTACTTCCAATACAGCCAATCGTTCCATAATAGCGGGGTAATCTTTTCGTCTTTCTTCCATTGATAAAAACCTTTCTAATTATTCTTGTTCTATTAATTCAAAATACTTTTGAACTACACCCGTATTAGTACCATCACTTACCTCTATTGTTGCTATATAGTCCCCCTCTTCATCAGTTGAAACACTTTGATATACATAACTGTAAATTTTGTCAGCATCTTTAGTCATACTAACAGCGTTCACTTTGATAGTTTCAAAGGGATCATCTATAGTAATCTTTGCGGTTGTTGCTGTATTTATGTTTAAACGCACAGTTATCTTTACTGCGGTTCCCAATACAAATGTTTTTTTAGCCATTTGAAGTAGAGTCCTCTACATCAGCTACTATTGTAATTTTTTCTTCAATTATGGAGGATATTTTTATAATCTCATCTACAGTTACACTCAATATTTTAATCATATTAATATTCTCCTGTTCCTAAAATATCAAAAACACCATGACCGTCTTTTTTAAAACGACCTATGATTTTAGCTATTTTTTGATCGGTAGGGTAATCTTTTGCGTTACTAATATTTAAATCCTTTAATCTAATACTTCTATTATCAGGATCAATCAGAATACTAGTAACTAAAGCTATTAAATTTTCTTCTTTATCATCTGGAGTTGGATATATCGAATCTGTAGTCGAATCGTAATTAAAATTATAATAATTATTTATTGAAAGATGTATTAATGCAGCTTGTATATAAGCTGTTATTTCCGTGTCTGAATAATTTTGATAGCAAGTATATTCTACTTTTATACTATCTCCACTTGTAAGAGAAGAAGATATTGTTACTTTCCCAGTAGTAGAACTATACGTATGAATTACCGCACTTGAAATATCGTTTTTGTAAACATCAGTAATAGTTACAACATTATTCTCTGTTAAGGTAAAGATAGCACTGTTATCATAAGTAAATAAATCTGAAACAGTTGTTAAGTTATCATCAATTAAAACTCTGACTTTAGATATTATACTATCCATTAGATTTCCTATACTGATTATTAAGAATTAGTAAAACCTCTTTACCTCTATCACCTCTAAACTCAAATCCTTTATTCTTAAAAGTCTTAAGAAATAAAGAATCTTTTTTAATTTTTATATGAAGATATTTTCTATTATTCCACAAAAGTACTGTTAAAAGATTATTAGCTACTAACTCATTTGACGCATTTAACTTTATATAAAATCTCTCTACATTACCGAAAGATTTCCAAATACCAATAATTCCTTGTATATCACCTTTTTCTTCTATTATTAGAACAGAACGCGTTTCTTTTAAAAATTTTTTAAATGTTTTCTCATCATAAATTGTTTTTCTTTCGTTATTATCAGTAATGTAAAAATCTTCGTTTTTAAAATTCTTTAAAAATTGTAAAATATTAAATAAATACTTTGATCTATATTCTTCTACCAATTAAACCTCTCTTGTTAAAAGTTAAAAAGTTGAGAAGGGGAGTAGTTGGCTCCCCATTCTCTATATATACTAACTATTAGCTTCTAATAAATCTTGAAACAGCGTAAGGGTTAATACAAGCCGCAACGATCTCTTCAAAACCTGTAACACCAACTGCTAAATAACGAGTAGTTCCACCTGAAGCGACTATCGGGTTAGGAGATACGAAAACTAAACGTTCTGGTTTTTCACCAGAGGACTTAATTGCTCCACCTAAAAGATCAATATCGTTTAAACGTTTACGAACAAACAAGAACGGTTTTCCAACTTCAGTACTATTAGCAATTAAATATCCATAACTAGCTAACAACTGACGTACACCAGTGGCGCTATCAATTGCTAAATTACCGGTACCCATACGTATTTTTGTAATGCCTAAATCACCAAAAGCGGCGATCATAGAATGATATTTATTATCATTCCAATCCCATAACTTAATATCAGTATCAAGCTCTGACCCAACAAACAACGTATAATTATCACCGTAATCTACAACTTGCTGAACCATCGTAATTAAATCATTATAAGAGAATCTCATCTGACCTGAAGTTAAAGTATTCTGAAAACCTGAAGTGCTTGTAGCAGTAGAAGCTAAATCAAAAATATATTTGTTTTCATACATATTTAACGTTCTTTCAATCGTTTTTAACTTACGAGCTAAAGTAGACTCTTTTGAGGAGGCTAAATCAGTAATCTTAACATAATACTCAGGAGTTGCAACATCAATAAATGTAAAAGCAGTAGCAGAGTCGGGAGATACATTTGAACTAGTTACGTTTCCACCTGAAGTAATCGTATAAATTGTATCTGTTTCGTTTAACACATCAAAATAATAAACATATTCGTTTGGATCTGCATATTGTGTTTCAGCTACAGCAGCAACTACATCAGTATAGGGTTTCCTGGGATCCAGGGGTTCACCTATGACTCTAGCCATTTCGAGCTGAGAGTATTTAATTTTTGAATCTTCCATTTTTTTAAACTTCCTCCGTTTATTTCTTTGTTTCGTCTATTTTTCCAAATGCTTGATCTCGTATTGCTTCTTGTTTCTTAAAACTTTCAGAATTTGCTTCAGCCTTAATCTTAGAACCAGCTTCCATTCCTGAAGTTGTCGATCCTTTTTCTTGTTTAGCTATAGATAACTCTTTCTTCAACTTTGCATTCTCAAATTTTAAATCATTTTGTATATCTTCATCACTTAATTCTTTAGCAAACTCTTCACCGATCTCATCTCTACGAGCCTTTACAAAAGCTGCTTTTTCGGTAGAGATTCTCTTGTCTAGTTCGGTTTTAACATTAGCAAACTCCGTTTTAATCTTTTCCGTTTCTAACTTTGCGTTCTCTATAATTAACTTTGATTCCTCTACTGTTTTTGTTAATGCTTCCTTTTCAGACTTCAAGGTAGCGTTTTCTGTTTCTTTAGCAGATAGAGACGCTAAAGTTTCATCAAAAAACTTGGAGAGTTCCTCAACTGATGCTTTATTATATTTCTTTATCAATTCGTCCACTATGTTTCCTCCTTCTTTCTTTATTTCACTTTCCTTAGCATTACTATCTGTTATATTTACGTCTTTTTTTGCAGTTTCTGGTTTTTTACCTTTCTTTATAATACTAGAACTTGGTTTTAAATCATACAAAGCAATTTCGTTACATTGATAGCATTTAGTCTTCACCTTACTATTTTCAAAATCAATAGATAAAATATCATTAAATCCTTTTGCTTTACAAGTAGAACATTCCGTTTCCATCATAATTCTTCCAATAAATTCCTGATCATAATAAAAATTTAATTTAGCTTCTTCCATTTCTTCCTCTTTCATAATTTTTTCTTCTGATTTCGCATTTTCTATCAATTTAGCGAATTCTAATATCTGACCTTTTTTAGTAGAAAACTCCAAAACTTCCGCATCGGGAAAAGCTGGGATTGTATCAAATAACAAAGCTCCACCAGCAAATTCTATATTATGTAATTCATAACTTTTCTCTCCTGTAAAGGTTCTATCCCCCCAAGCTTCAAAGGAAATTTTCATAGAGCCATCCAACATTCTTTTCTTTATCTCTTCGTAATCTTCAGAAAAGTTAGATTTCCAAAAAGCTCCATAAGCTATAATGTTTCCTTCATCTAATTGAGCATCTAACCAATATCCTATAGTTGATTTTCTTAAATGATCTTTATCTACAGCTTTACCTACAAGAGTTTTTAGAGCCTTCTTAACTTCTTTTTTAGGAAGAGTACAACCGTTTCTATTCTCTTCATCTATCATAGCATAAGTACATTTAAAAATAGCTATATCTTTAGAAGGTAATTGTATTCCTCTTTTTATAGCTATTTCTTTTAATTCATCATTCTCTTTAGAAAACTCCATCAGTTCATATGTCGAGTTAAAAGTAAGGTCTTCTAAAAAGTACTTATTTCTATCATTCATTTGATTCTTCCCCTTTATGCTTAAAAAATTCTATTTGTCGGAGTCTCTTTACGGCTTGTTTACGAGTTTTATAGGGACCACCTAAATTTTTATTTGTTTTTTCAGAAATTACGTGCCAACCGTCTTTTTTCTTTACAATAACACTTTCCTCTAATTCTTCATCAGATATTTCTAATTTATTTAAAATTTCTATTTCTTCTACAGTTAAATTTTCTTCCTCTTCATTACCTTTATAATTCTTTTTTTCTATTCCTTTTTTATCAGAAGAAATATTATCATTATTTTTAGAAGGAAAATCTTCAACATTTGATTTATCTTCTATATTCTGAGTAAGATGAGGATACATAAGTTTATCTATTTTTTCAGACTTCTCTAATTTTCTTCTAGTTATTTCAATATCAAAATCAGTTTGCCCAACTACTTCAGCATAAGTCTGTTGAGAAATAACTCCTCTGTCATAACAACTACGTAAATGATCTCTTAGATTGTCATTTATAAAATCTTCTATTGGAGTATAATGAAACTGTATTTTTTCTCCAAAGAATTTAGGATGTTTTGCTTCGTTCTTCTCACGAATCATAATCATAATATCAGTTAAGAGACTTGTAAAATCTGAAATCCCAGTTTTTACTTCTCTTATAAAAGGTTTAGGATTTAAAATAGATTCACGTCTACTAGCAGATGTTCCTTCAACTATATCTATTAAACCCAAACCGGCTAAAATACGTTTTTCTATGGGCCCATATATTTCACTATTCATTACTAACTTATAATCGGGAGATATATGTTCTAACATAGTATCAAAATTAGTAACATATGTTGGAGTTCCAGATTCTGATTTATTATTGTTCACTAATGTTTTAAAATCATCTTTAACTTTTTTCAAATCTTCTTCACTGTAATTATACTCAGACCCTCCATCTACAGTTAATTTCTCAGAACCTTTCTTCAACATCAATAAATATTCTAAAGCTTTTGCTATAAACTTTTCTCCTTTTTTACTCAATAAATCAAATAATTTTAGATTCTTATACAAACCTCTTTGTATAATAAAAGGAGTCGGTTCAAGACTAGACCAAGAATTAAAAGGTTTTTGAATAAAAATATATTCATCTTTAGAAGTTGGTAGTAATTTATTATGTTTCTCATTACTATCTACTCTTAAATAATAATTCTCTTCCCCAATAATTCTAGTAGAATTGTCGTCAGTTACCTGAATATTACCTCCGTCCACAAACCACATTTTAACAGGCATATATAAAGAAGTACCGTTTATTTCAATATTATCCCAAACAGTTCTTAATAAAATAAGAGAAGAATTCTTCCATCTTTCTCTAAAATTTTCTTTCGCTAATGCTTTTATTCCTGTTGGGACTCTACCCAAAGAAGATATATTTATTCTTTTAAACCATTCACTTATAATTGCAGTAAAATTTTCGTTATCAGTTTCAATAGTATAGTCTACAGAAGCACTGTTAATAGCAAAGTCTAATACCGAGTTTACTATACCTGAGGTATCGCTAGATAAAACACTTTTTACTTGTTCTACTTGTTCTCTAAAAGTTGTAGGTATTTTTATCTCATCAGATACATAAAAACTCATCATATCCCACAGCCAAGCTAAGGTTGGATTCATCTTCTTTCTAACACTTGTATTTTTCTCTGTCATTTATGCCTCTGATTTTTTATTATCATACCCCGGATTTAAAAAATTTCTTCTTTTTAATATTTTTTACTATAGTTAAATAATTTGTCCACTCTGTTATTCCAAACACTCTAAAAGCGGCGAATAAGTGATCTTCTGCTGAAATACACGTGTATAGCGTTCTATTTCCAGACTGAGTAGCGATTACTTGATTTAATTGAGAATCAAATTTATAATCTAAAGGCAGTTCGAATTTTCCCTCTTCATATAATAAATCTCTTAATCTCTTTACAGACCAACTATCAACATATTCCTCTTTCCAAACCGGTTTACCATCCTTAAGTATAACATTATCTTTATCGTCTTTTTCTATCTCTACTCTAATCTTTTCGTTAAATCCTACCCAACAAAGATTTTCTTTAGGAAAAACTTCTTCTAATGAACGATAAATTGCTCTACCCATACCATCAGTAACGTCTAATCCAATTAAATTAGCGGATGTTTTTTCACCTATGTACTTAAAAATCTTAAATTGTTCTTTATCGCTTAGATTATATAAAGTAATGTTATATAGATAATAATATTTATTATTAACTTCCGAAACAAGAACTATTTCAGTAATCGCTTCACCAATGTCAGCACACACAAACAATCTATCTGAATTAAGAGGTCTTTCTACTATTATTATATTTTCAAAATTACCAAAGTTTTCTTTACTAACTTCTATATGTTTAATGGTTTTCTTAGTATTATAGTTCTTACGAACTCTTTCCATATCTATAGCGGATACGCCATCTTCAACTACTTCTCCTCTAACGAAGATTCTATAACCCATCGAATCTTCCCCGCCATGCTCTCTAATAGCTCTCTGTTTTTCAGCTTCACCCCATTTTGGATTTACGTACTGAGGATAGTTAATTAATAAAGATTTTCTAGTTAAATCATAAAAAGCTTTACCTGCTGGACTATATTTAGTAAAGTTAGTCATTCCAGCTATTCTATTAACACAGCCGTTTTCACTTATAGCATCTAGTCTCTTCTCATATACCTTCTGAGTTTCAAAACTAGCCTCTTCCACGTACAGTCTAGTAAGATGCTTCTGAAAGAACTGTCCTCCGGAATTTTCACCACTCAAGTTCATGTTTATAGATTCGCAACAGTATCCATTTCTTTTAAGAAAAATTCTATAAGTAGGGCTTCTATTTATTTGAGCTTCAAATATTTGAAAGAACACGTGATTCTCTAATACTTGTATTACTTTCTCTAGTATGCTTCTTATGTGCATAGCATCAAAAGAACTAAATCCACAAGATTCACCGTTATTATGAACCATTGAAAGTAATAAATCTGCTATCTCTACCAATAGTGTTTTACCAAATCTACGTCCTCCAAAACAATAAATACTGCCACTGTTCTCTTTTAACTTAAAATTCTCTTTTTCGCTAAAATGAGGTATATTATCTACTAAATACTCATAAGAAAGTAAAGGAAATTGATATAGTCTTACATTACTGAAAGTATCTTCTTCTAGTAATGTTAAATTATCTAGATTACTAAATACAGTTTCTATAAAAGATATTGGATAGTTTAATAGTTCTAAAAACTCTAATTCGGATTCTTCTATTTTTTCTAAAAGCATAATGACTTAATAGTTCTTCACACTACCAAGCTTTGCTTGGTCTCAGCAACATAAAATTCATGTTGCTTCGTAGTAAAATCTTTTTTAATAATATTTAATTACTCTAAATAGTGTTGTAATAAATCTGTTTAATTCTTTAAAGACTCCTTCACTATCTATATTAAAATTTACTCTAAAACTAGTTAGTTTTAAGATATACTAATAAACAAGCTAATTAGACTTTAGTAGTTAAATATTACACTACTGTACTCAGAATAGAGTTTTCAAGGTATAGAGCCTTACGCCTAACTAGTGAGCGACGATGCCTTGAATCCATTGATTTGTGACTAATACACGGCCGCTACTACTTTTCTTCTTGAACAATTTCTTTTTCTACATTGTTTTCTTTCTTAACTTCTGTAGCTTCTTGTTCAGAGTGTATGCCTGCTTTGGAAGGAGTGTTTACATCTACACTCCAATGATTTATCAGCCACTCTGTATAGTCTGAACTAGTACCTAAAACGGAAGCTACTTCCTCTTTAGTTAGTCTTCCTAACTTATAGAGACGTATTAGCGATTCATTACCCAGTAGTCTGTCTTTAAAAAATGTGTGTTTTTGAGCTTCCCAAGCTTCTGTACGCATCTTTAACATAATCATCTGTGAACAGTGAGGACATACTAAAGTTCGTGAAGCCTGATTGTTCTCTGCCCAAACTTTGAACTTCTTCTTCAGAAGCTCCAACGACTGATAAGCGTCGTTTGAGACTTCTTCTTTTTTTGTAAGTCCAAGCTTATCTTTAATCTCTATTATTTGATTTATATTCTTGTGAATTGCATCTAGAAGTTGCAACGGTAGGTTATCATTGCTTACGGTGAACTCGTTAGCTGTTTTTTGAAGCTTTGCTGTATGTAATACCTCTAAGTAGATTAGATAGTATAATAGATTCTTATCTGAGACTGTTTCTATGTTGTATTCAGTCAGATACTTCTTTTCTAGCTCTTTAGCTAGTTTAATTTCTTCTTTGTCTGTAAAAAGACCCTCTACACCTAATTTCAACGCTCTCTTACTTACTATATTAACATCCGCTTTATCTCTATATGGTGAGTCTTCAGTCAGAACTCTTTTCTTCGTTTTGTCTATCACGTAGTTCTCTCAATAGGTTGTGAAACTCTTCATCTGTACCCCATAACAGAATTTCTAAATTTTTGTTCATCTTTATCTCCTTTACTGTTAAATGGAGCTCAATCTCAGACATGCACTGAGCTCTGTGGTTTACAAAACCACTGCATCGCTGTCTATGCTTATCGAGCAGTTAGTTAACTAGGATTCGTATAAATTAACGCCGTACAATTAGTTAAAGTAGTTACTTCTAATCCAGTAGACCAAAAAGGAACACACGGAGGCATAGCCCCGTTAGAACCAACGTTATCTGCAAAGAAAATTGTATCTCCAGCACCATTCTTAATTGTTATAGCCCAAGTAGCATTACTAGGTAATACTAAAATACCATTAATAGATATTCTTGTATTAACTCCTATTAAAGATCCAGTAGTATCTATATACATCGGATTGATTCTGCTGTTGTTTGACATATTATTTCCTTTATTCTATTAAATTTCCGTTCGGTCTCCACAGAGGGTCTTTAAAATTAACAATTTTCTGCTTTCTAGCTCCCTTGTGAGACATATACTTAAAGTGATCTTCTACTTGTTCAGATATACTCTTAGTTTCTCTTCTAAATACTCTTTTTTTACTCATTTTATACTTAACTTGTTGTTATATATGTAGTTATATTAAAAATAAATATAGTATCAATATTCATAGCTCTCATATATATTTATATACAAAATCAATCATTTGTCAAGACTTATTTTAACTATTTTTAAAATTAATCTAAATAATCATAAATTATACAAAATAAATAAGAATATGACATAAACACTCATTAACAAGCAATTATACACACAATACGTTGTAATAAATAAGGTTAAATTCAGAGAAAGGAACAGTCGAGTCTATTTTTACTCTCGGAACGCATAGCTAAACTGTACCCGTGCATATAGATAGAGAAAAAGACTATTGACTTAGTATAAGATTTACTTAACAGCGACGAGCTTTTAAGTATTGAGTATTATCTCTTATTATTATACTATTATAGTATTATCTTGATAGTATGTTTAGTATAGTCGGCTTTTGAAGTCTTGAGAAAACAAGTTTGATTGAATTTATCTTTACATATTTTCTTATAGTGTTATAGTAAGAGAGTAAGAAGCAAGCAAGAGTAATTAGGAAATAGCACGGATCTTTGACAAGTTAAAGCACAAGAAAACTCCTAAAATTAGTTAAGTATCTAACAGCAAAAACTATTTATTAAAGAATAGTCGCAAATTAACTAATAAAAAGGGGGATTAAAATGAGTTTATTAAATGAGTTTGACGCTTTAGCAAGTGTTTCAAGAGTTAGGGTTAACAGCGTTAGCAATAAACTTCTTGATTTCTTAAGAAGTGAGAAGGCTAACAAAGCAGAGATTACTAAGATTACGGCAGAAATGCTTGATTGCGACAAGATACATATTCAGGCGTTGTATTCTGCTTTAAAGAAGTTAGGTATTGAAGTTTCAAGAGGTAAGTCTTTTGTAGTAAAGACGGTTGATACTCATTACTTTAATGAGGCAATCGTCAAGTTATAAACTAATAAAAAGAGTTTTCTTGTGTTTTATCTTGTTATACATAAATTTTTTTAAAGGTTTTTGTGAAGGAAATCACATAAAAGTTAATAAGTTTGTTAATAAGTTAGGATTAGTTATTAACAGAGTTATACACAGAAAAGAAAACGTTTTCATTAGAAAAATAGATTTAAAAAGCAATATGGAGTTAAATATGTTACTTTTGGAGCATAAGACAGAAAAAGACGAATTGTTAGAAGAATTTAACTCTTTAGGAGTTAAATCTGTTGTTTTTACTGGTTCAAGAGAAGGATTAGACAAGGAATTTGAAGAGTTGCATAAAAGAGAAGAGTTTTTACGTATTATGGAGATTAGACCGTTTAATAGTCCGAAAAGTCTTTGGATGACTATGAATTGCAAGTTTTATATGAAGAATACTAAGGAACAAGGATATGCTCATATAGATTGGGCTGGATTGACTTTAGCGAAACATAGGAGATAAATATGAATATATTACTCGGTATTATTGTGTTATTAAGTGGTAAAGTAGCGGATGAAAGCGAATACGCTAATCCAGCATAAAAGAATATGAATAACAAAAAGAAAATATATTTAGCTTTGGTTTTCTTATTAGTATTCAATAGTTCAGCTTTTGCTGCGGGGCATACTAGAAATAGAGCTATAAAGAAGATAAATGCTACAATATCGCAAATGGATCTTAGCAGAGCTGTAATACATCATTCGGCTTCTGCGGATGTAAGTGCTAAAACTATTGATACTTGGCATAAAGCACGAGGTTTTGATGGTATTGGATATCATTTTGTAATTAGAACAGATGGTAGTATTGAAAAAGGTCGTAATATCAATAAAATAGGAGCTCACTCTAAAGGTCGCAATAATTTAGTTGGAATATGTTTAACCGGTAATGATAAGTTTACGGAAGCACAAAAAAAGTCGTTAATATCTCTTTTAAATCAGTTGAGAATTAGTAATATTGAAAGGCATCACGAGGAATGTCCAGGAAAAGGATTGAATTTAGATTATATTAGAGCCAATTTAGTTGGAGTTAAAGTTATGATAGGTAAAGCTTCTTTTTATAAGGATACAATTACAGCAACAGGAGAACGCTTTAATGCTAATGAATTAACTTGTGCATTAAAGAAAGGAATTAAAACCTATGGAAAATCTTATAAAGTAACTAATATTGATAATGGAAAGTCAGTTATAGTACGTCATAATGATTGCGGTACACTAAAACCGGGTAGAGTAATAGATTTAACTCCGGAGGCATTTAAAAGAATAGGAAATATTAATGATGGATTGTTAAATGTTAGAGTTGAGGTTATAAAATAAATGCACAAAGATATAAATTATATAGTACATAAGAAAAATTCTTCGGAATATGTAATATCTAAGTTCTTAAATGGAGAGTTTTCTCAGAATTACAGATTAGTAAAAGACAAAAAACAATATGTTTGCTCTTGTTTATCTGGAATATATCGTAATTACTGCAAACATAAAGACTGGATTAGCTTGTTATTAAAACATAAAAAACTACCAGAAAACGTTGAAATAGAACAAGAAATTACTTCAGATGAAACTAATAAGTTAGTTAATTCTATATTAGGAGAATAAAAATGATAGAACCTACTTGGATTTGTGTTTGCGGTAGAGAGGTTCCTGGAGAATGCTCAAGATGTTTATGTGGCAGAACAGAGAGGCAAAGCGATAGAGAAAAAGAAGTGGATTTTATAGATAATGACTAAAAGGAGTTAAGCGTGGGAAAGACAGAAAAATGCCAAGAGTGTAATAAACCTTTAAATAAAGAAGAAGTAAAAAGATACACAATATGTAAAAAATGTAAAGGTTTATTACATAATCTTATAGATAAACTAAATGAAGGAATTGAAATATGTATAAAGTAAAAGTGCCGGGAATCTTGGATAGTTCTAAATCTGCTTTAGTGAATAGTAAAGGAAGGGCAGATGCCCCCTCTATCACTAACAGGATTCCCGGTTTTATTATAGAAAGAAGAGCTGGTGAGTATCCTAATATATCATAATATAAGAAGTGGAGAAAACCAGCTCTACTATAATAAAAGAATAGGAAATACAATGAATTAACATATTATCAACGTCCATTTTCTTAAGGAGAGAGATGGATAAACTAAAAATTAAGTTTTCTAATGACCGTCTATTCGTAACAGGAGTAGACGGTTTTTTTGTTATCTATAATGAGGAATAAGATGAAAAACAAAGAGAATTTAAGATTTTTATATTTTGAGGGAGAATTAGTTGTTAATAGTAAAGAGGAACAAGATGAATTATGTGATAAAATTGAAGAATTTATTAAAAATAAACTAAAAAGAAAAGGTAAAATAAGTATTTACAGAGTTATTGAGCAATTTTAAAGGAGGAGTGAGATGGAAAATGAAGTATTTGCAGGAATTAAGAATGCTTTGATGAGAACCAATATGTCCACTTATGAAATAGCTGAAGCGTTCAAGGTAAGTGAAAGAGAAGTATTAGATATTATGACGGAATTAGATTTTATTGTAGTATAATAGGAGAACAATATGGAAATAAGAGAAGGAAATATAATAGTTTCAGTTGATAAGATATTAACACCGGATAAGAATGAATTTCTTAGGAAAACCACAGAATTGCTTGGTAAACTAATAGAAACTGAAAACGAGTTAGTTTGGGTAGTGGCGGCAGATGGAATCTTAAAAACAGCTTTAGCAGTTAAGATGACTAAAGATATGATCGGAGAAGATAAATGAGTAGAATTGAAGAAATAAGAAAAAAGTTTTTTAGATTGGTAGATTTAGATTATATTTTTGATATGTATCAAAGTGATTTAAAAAATGGAATAACTCAACAGAATGTTAATTTTAAAGCGTATTATGAGAGTTGTAAAGAGTTAGGATGGATGATAATATGAGTAAAAAAAGTAGAAGAGAAGACTGGAAAAGATTATGTGTAATTTGCCACCAAAAATATGGCGGTAGAAAGAGAGGAAAAGATGGGAAATTTTTGGCTTCCAACTCATAAGTGGCAATATGTTCAATGGTTTGAGGATCAGAAGATATTAACTCGTGAGAAAGCTAATCGGATGTCATTAAAGCAATTAAGAGGTAAGTATTGTGAGATAAGGAGTAAAGAATGAAACTTACTAAAAAATTAAAAATAAAATTAGAAAAACTTGAAGAATTGAAAAATAAAAGGTTACATTATTGGTATGTATTTGATATGGCAAATTTTTATTTAAAAGATAAAGAAACTACAGATTTTATTAAAAACAATTTTTCTGTAAATGAGATTTGTCTTCTTTTGAAAAAAAACTTTAATAAGCTAAAAATAGGTATTATTTGGACTATTATTACTGGAGAAAATGATTGAACCAATAGAAAATAAGAGTTTCTTCCCAATGGATGAAACATATCAAGAATGAAAATTGACGAAGCAATAATTTTGGATGAATGTGTTGATTTAATTGAATTAAGAAAACAGTTAAAATCAGCTAAGGATTCTTTTTGTTTGAATTGTGGTTGTGCAGACCCACTAAATATGTGGGAAGTATGTTTTATATGTGGTAAAGTACCTTATATTAAGTCTTTAAAAGGGCTAAAAAAAGTAATTAAAGGTTGGTTAAAATGGAGTTTTAAATGAATGATTTTATGAGATGGATTAAAAGAATTAGTGTGATAGAATACTTCAAAAATGATGATAAACATAACGGAATACTCTTCTCAAGAGAAATTTCTCGTAAAGATATATCAATATGGTTAGAAAAAGAGAAAAAAGGCGAAATTACCATATTTAATTTAGTTAAATGAGGAAAATAAGATGGAAATAAAATTGGATAGAGAAAAAGCTATACAAGTTTTAGAGAATTATGTTAAAAGACAGTTAAAAAACGCTAAAGAAGTGAAAATAAAGAGTGAAAGCATTATTTATCAGGATTTACTTTTCAATATAAAGGAATAGTCTTATTTTAATTCCCTAAATAATATAATTGGAATAGAGTTATACTATATAGATTTTTTGTTATTAAAAATGAGGAATTAAAGAGGAGAATATAATGGAAGAAGATTTAAAACGTTTTATAGGAAAAACAATAAAGACTATACAAAAAAGAAAGGGTCTGTGTGGATACTATTATACTCTTGTATTTGAAGACGACACTAAATTAAGTGCAATAGATGGAGAATACGGAGACGATGCTTTTTATATAGGTGAACAAGAAGATATAATTACAGAGGAGTTAAAATGACTTTAGAAGAACAGGAAATAGAAGAATTAAAAAAAGCTAAGAAAAATGTATTAGAATGGTTTGAAATTGCTTTAAAATATGGGGAATGTGGAATAAATCTATATTATTCTCCTAATAATAAAGCTTGGGAAAGTTTAAAAAGTCAAAAAGACTTTAAAGAAGCTAAATACAAAGGTGTTTTTGTTGGTTATGAATATAAAGGATATTTATTTAATATTAAATATGGACCCGGAGACTGTGAAGAAAACTTGATTAGAGGAGAAAAATTAAAATGACACAAGAAGAACAGAAAAGAGAAGACAGAAGAAAAATATATATACCTTGTGATATATGTTTAACAGAAGGAGCAAGTGAGATAAAAGGCGGTTATTACAATATGGAACATAATATATGGTTTGTTTGTAAAGACTGTCTATGTAAAATAGAAGATAAAAGGAAAAAAGAATGAAAGAAGAGCTTAAGTTTATTGTAATTAACGTGGGTTCAGTAATTGTATATGCTGTAATAATGCAATCTTTGATTAAATAAGAGAGGGTTTAAAACTTTCTTGTAGAGATATATTGTTTTTTAAAATTAGGAATTAGAAAGGAGATAGCTATGTTTTATGAACTTAGAGCAGAACGAACGGTTGCAATTGCAGTGAAAGATATAAAGAAAATGAGACTAATTAAATTTAGAGCTAAAACTATAGAAACCAGGAAATGGGTTTATGGCTATCTTAACGTTAATTCTAAAGGCGACACTATTATTAGCAATGAATTTAGTTTTTGGTTTGTTGACCCTAAAACAGTAGGAGAATTCACCGGCTTGCTTGATAAGAATGGCAAGGAGATTTATGAAGGTGACATTATTGAGGAAAATTCTTGGGTTGGTAAACGAATCAATACAGTAATTTATAGGAATGATCTTGTTGGTTTCGGTACACCAGATGGTAGAAATTATATAAGTTTATCTGATGGCGATACTAGTCCTAAACCCAAATTTATCGTTATTGGCAATATCTATGAGAACCCGGAGTTGCTGAATGAAAGTTAAAGATTTACTTAAAGTAAGGGAAAGTGCTAAAAAGTCCTATCCGGATTTTCTTAACTGGACTATTGCTCTTGAACAACTTCCGCGGATTACGGCGGGGTTGCCGGCAGAGTATAAATATTTTAATAAAGAAGGAAAATTATTAAGAGATGAGGATTATAAGATTATAATTTATTTAGTTAATAAATTAACAGATAATTAGAAAGGAGGTGAAAGTATGTCTGTATTTAAAAAAGGAGATGTTTTAAGAGTTATAGGAAAGAGTAATGGGCAAGTCGCTGCAACTATTGGAGACATAATTGTAGTTGATTACATTGATATTTATGGTAGAGTTATCGCTACAGCAAAAACAGGAAGTTCTTATCGGTGGGATGACGAAGATTTAGAATACGTAAATAAATCGAAAGGAGAAATAAAAATGTTAAAAAGTCTGAAAAAGTATTACGAAGATCATCAGGATATTATTTTAACCGTAGGTGTTGTTGTTTTATTGGATCATTTTCTTTTTGGAGGTGCTTTGAGAGCGAAGATACAGACCACCATTGAGAAATTGTTAAGTGGTGTAGAAAAGAAGGTGGAATCAGTCAGTTAAGTTTTCTATCCACTTAGTTAAGAAAGGAGAAGACGTGGAAGATAAGAATAAAGGAAAATTCATAGCTTTCTTCTTAGGATTAGTCTTAGGAGGGAAGGTTCTTCCTTGGTTTATACATCTAATATATATTTCTATTATTATATTAGTTTGGTTAATACTTAAATAAGGTCGAAACGGAGAGTTACATTATCTCCGTCTTTTGTTTAATACAAAACTGAATGAGACCAATTAAGGAGAATAAAAATGGAAAAAGTTGGAAATATTATTAAGTTAATGAAAGAGGCTCACGTAATTTTTAAGGATTTAACAGAAGACGAGAAGATTTTATTAGAGGAAGAGATAGTTAAATTAGAAAGAGAGTTTGATAATGAGAAATAATAAAAAGAAATTAAGTAGAGATGAAATGTTTAAAATTTCAGATAATCTAAATGAAAAGGTCTCTAAATTAAAAAGAATTGACGATATTGTAGCTTTAGACGATATTGTAGCTTTAAGTGGAACAAAAATAACCGTAGATGATGAATTTTTAGCGACTTTAATTGTAATGAGAGCGTATTTAGACAATACTCTAAATAAATTTGGTTATTAAATAGGAGGAAGTAAAATGGATCAAAACGTTGTAAATAAGCTAAATAACCTGACAGAAAAGCAACAAATTGATGTGGTTTTAGCAAGAGCAAAAGAACACGCTTGGAAAATTTATATGGGAACACAGAAAATGGCAATGAGAGATAGAAAGAATTTTCATATTCTTACGGATAATAACATAATGCTACAAAGAATGGAGTATAAAAACTACTTACAACATCAGGTTGTAACTTGGTCTATTGTTAAGAAAGATACTAATGAGAGAATAGAAGGAGACTATGGAACTATAATATGTAAGTTCGTGGAAGAATATGAAAAAACACATCAAGCTATCTGTTTGTAAATAAGTTTGGTTCTTTGACAATCTAAGTAGTAGACCAAAAAAGGAGATAAGAATGAAATTTCTATTATTTGGTCTTGCAATATTGTTTTTTGTTTTAGGAACAATTCTCGGAGTTGATATTGCATATAACTACGAGGTAAAATATAAACAGTTCTTAAAATTAGCGGATGACGCTTCAACAGCTAAAGATAAACTGATGTATTTTAAGGAATACAGAGAAAAAGTTAGTAATATTAGCGAAGAACATGCTAACTATATCTTTAAAACGGAAAGAATGACTAAATCTACTCAATTAAAGATATTAGATACTTTAATAAGCAGACTAGAAACAACTTCTAGAATGAAAGAAAAATCTCTTGAATATCAACAAGCTATGTATCAAATAAGCGGTCAAGAGATGGATCATACTTTGGGAGATATAGATAGTGTGTTTCGTGGTTGTTATGGAATAGAAAGACGAGAAATAGTTATTTTGTGTTGGTTATTTTTAGGTTTTGTGTTTTTTGTTGGCGGTCTATTGACAATGGAGAGTTATTTCTAAAAAATCTACTACTTAGATTGTTCCTCTTAATGTAATTCATTAACTGATGAGGGCATTAAATAAGCCCGAAAGGAGAATAGATGATTTGGACTAATGGTTATACAAAAGAAAATATAGTAAGATTGAAAAAAGAAATTAAAGATAAAGAAATAAAAAAACTTGAAGAATGGCACAAGTGGTTTGCTTGGTTTCCTATAGTTGTAGATATTACAAAAGATAAAAGAGAAGTTAAAGCGTGGCTGTGTTTTGTAGAAAGAAAAGGTACATTTTATGTAGGAACTATAGAAGATTGGTGGAATTGGGAATATAGAATTTCACATCAAGATTCTAAAAACTAATCTAAAGAGGAGAATATAAAATGAAAGTAATATATGATACAGATAAACAAAAAGTTCCAATAAAGATGTGGTTAGATGAGATAGAAGACGGAGCTGTGAAACAATTGGTTAATTTATCCAATTTACCATTCGCTTTCAAACACATAGCGGTAATGCCGGACTGTCATCAAGGATTTGGTATGCCTATTGGTGGAGTATTAGCTACTAAGAAAGTAGTAATACCTAATGCAGTAGGTGTTGATATTGGATGTTTTACTGGTGATACAAAAGTTAAATTAACTGATGGAAGAGATTTATCATTTTTAGAATTAATTAAAGAATATAATAGAGGTAAAGAAAATTTTTGTTACTCTCTGGATAAAGAATCAAATATTGTTATATCAAAAATTAATAGTCCCAGAAAAACACGAATTGCCAACGAACTTTTAGAAATAAAATTGGATAATAATGAAATAATTAAATGCACTAAAGATCATATATTTTATGATAGAGAAAATAAAGAAATTAGAGCGAAAAAATTAAAAATTGGACAATCGTTAATGCCAATTTACATTAATAAAGCATTTGAAGTGGAAGATATTGAATTTGAGCATCAATTTAAAAAAGAAAAAATGAAAGATTATAATGTAATTTATAATCCTAAGAATAATAAGTATCGCTATATTCATATTTTAGCAGATGAGTTTAATATATTAAATGGTATTTATAAAAAAACTAAAGGAGTTAGACACCATATAGATTTTAATAAATATAACAATAACCCTACAAACATAAAACGAGTTAATTGGAAAAAACATTGGGAAATACATTATAAAAATGTTGGTAAAAACTCTAAATTAGGTATCGTTGGATTTAAAATAGCAAGAAAGAATAATCCCATTTTATTTTCTAAAATGGCATCAGAAAATATGAGAAAATTACATCAAAGAAAAGATTTCCAAGAAATTGTAAAAAAGAACGCAATACAAAATTGGATTAATTATTCAAAAACTGAAAAATTTAAAGAACAAGCTAAATTAGCTGGAGAAAGAGGAAAGAAATTTTTAATTCAATATAACAAATCTGAAAAAGGAAGAGTCAAATCTTCTGAAATTGGTAAAAAATATGGTTTTGGAGCTTATTGGAATAAAAATAGAAAAAATCATAAAATTATTTCAATTAAACTAATAAATAAAAAAGAAGATGTTTATTGTTTAACTATTGATAAATATCATAATTTTGCCTTATCTTCTGGGGTATTTGTTCATAATTGCGGTATGTGTGCGGTTAAGACTTCTTTAAAATCAGAACAATTAGATAGAGAAACTTTAAAGAAGATAATGGGAAAGATTAGAGAAGTTATTCCTGTTGGAAACGGGCGTGACGGAAGTCATAAAGAAAGACAAGATGAAAATTTAATGCCAATTAAAGCAGAAACAATTAGAGATATGTTAGAAAACTATAATGTTATTAAAAAAGAATATTTCAACGCGTTAAAACAAATCGGTACTTTAGGAGGGGGAAATCATTTTATTGAGATTCAAAAAGATACCGAGAATAATATCTGGATTATGATACATTCAGGAAGTCGGAACTTAGGATATAAAGTAGCTAACTATTATAATGAGTTAGCAAAGAACCTAAACGGTAAGTGGTATGTTTATGTTCCTAAAGAATGTGAATTGGCTTTCTTACCTATAGAAACTCAGGAAGCTAAAGACTATATGTTGGAAATGCAGTATTGTGTGGATTTTGCTTTAGCTAATAGGTTTTTAATGATGAGTAATATAGTAGAGATATTTAACAAAGAATTTAACGATGAAGGATTCTATCTAAAAGACATAAACAATCAAGAAACCGGTTGCGGTAAAGCAACAATAAATATAGCACATAATTACGCAATATGGGAAAATCACTTTGGAGAGAATGTAATAGTACATAGAAAAGGAGCAACATTAGCTCGTGAAGGAACAATAGGTATAATACCGGGATCTCAAGGAACTAAGTCTTATATAGTTAAAGGTTTAGGAAACAAAGAAAGCTTTGAAAGTTGTTCTCACGGTGCAGGTAGAGTTATGGGAAGAAAAGAGGCTTGTCGTCAATTAAATCTAAAAGAAGAAATTAAGATATTGGACGATCAAGGAATTATTCACGGTATTAGAAATGTAAATAATTTAGAAGAGGCTTCTGGAGCGTATAAGAAAATTGAAGATGTTATGAAAAATCAGTCGGATTTAGTAGAAATACTTGTGGAATTAAGCCCTTTGGCTGTAATTAAAGGAGATTAATATGGCATTTCCCAAAAATTTAAACAATGTTAAAATAAAAGGATTTAAAAGAAATATTCTAAAAGATTTAGTTAGAGCTATTGAAAACAAAGAAATTAAATGGATTAAAATAAATACATATTATATTAGCTCATGTGGAGATTTTATCTGGAAAAAGGATAAATATCATTTAGAAGAAGTTTTGGAAACTGTTGTTTCTATTGAAAAATATCATTAAAATAATGATAACAGCGTCCATGTTCTTAGGTAAAAGAAATATGAAGAGAAACTATCAGAAGGAATCTATTTTAACAGCAGATAGATTTAAGGAACCTATAGAAGACTGGGAAATAGAGAGATTCAAGTCAAAAACTTCTAATGAAATAAAGGAAGAAGAAAAACTCTTTGATTTAGCTAAAGAATTAGGTAGGACTTACAAAGCTATGATGTGGTGGTATGAATTGATGTATAGAAGTGATAAATATGAGGATAGACAACATCACGCTAAAAGTATAATAGAAAGATTTGCTAAATTTTAAAAAGAAGACTTAGATGACAAACTGTTTACATTTGGATGTTAGATTTTCGGGAGGTTTCTGGTTACGATGTCTACATTGCGGAAAGTTTATGGAATCTAAACCGTCTTGGTGGGTTGGCTTCAAAAGAATTTGGTTTATAGGAGAATAACCCATATTACACAAGTATATAAAAGGAGAATAAAATGACTTGTAATTGCACAAATTGGGTTGGAATCAAAAGAAATAAAAAAGGTAAGAATATTTGTACTGGTTGTGGTAGAGAAAAAATGAATAAAGATATGAGCATTCCTCTTGTTAAAATTCTAAAAGACATAAAAGACGATATACAACAAATAAATCAGTGGAGACAACATATTGAAGTTGATTGGGCACAAAGCGTCGCAGAATATTCAGCAAAAGCTGAGGCTCTTATTGAATTATTAGAAGCACATTTGTTTGGTTCTGTAGGCGGTTTTGGTCCCGAGCAGATAGATAAAAGTTTAGAAGGAAGATATAATTATTTAGTCATTTATATATATGAGAAGAGGAGAAAAAGAAAATGAGAGGAAAAGGGTTAAAAACTTTTATTGGTAAAATTGGTAGAGACGAGTTTGGTATAAATAGAATATATGTAAAATTAAAGAATATACCAAAAGATATGTTGAAGGAACTTAAAACAAAAATAAATTTTAAATGTTCGGATTGTGAGACTAATGTAGCAGAGTTATCTATAAATATGCAAGATTTTATAGATACTGAAAGAAGTAAAGATAGAAGAGAAACTAATACAAGTATGTATTTTGATTGTGGAAATTGTGCTGTAGGAGGATAAAAATGGCAGATTATGATTGGGTATTTAAAAAAGGATATGCAAATTTTGATAATCAGTCAGAATGTGAAGATTTTATTAGATGGGCGATAGATGAAATAAAAAGATTAAAAGATTTATCTTGGAAAAGTGTTGTAATATATATAAAATGAGCAAATTTAAGACTGGAGATAAAGTAAAGGTTGTTAAAAAAAATGATTGTTTTGTATGTGGTGATTTTTGCCCATTTGTTGGTTTAATAGGAATAGTCAGTAATCCGAAAATCTATGATTGTTATGTTTATGTATCTAATTTTGAGAAGAAAGCTGGAGGATGCTCCGGTTTTTTAGAGAGTGATTTAGAATTAGTTGAGAAAAAGAAAATAATAAGAGAATATGAAATAGTCAGATTTATGAGAGAAACAACTAAGAAAATCGCCTTTATAATATTATCTTTGTTTTTATTAAGTGGATGCAAAGATTTAGATATGGAAAATAGTTTAAAACAAATAGAAATATATGAATTAAGACAAAATAAAGTTGGTGTAAATCAAAGACGTTCGGTAGAAATATTAACTGAAAAAATACAAGAATTAACTGATAAAGTTAAAGAGTTAGATAAATCTAATGAAAAACTTTATAAAATAATTATGGAGAAGTCTAATGCGTGTACAACTCTTCAGAAAGAGTAAAGAAAATATTAATGTTTATGGTTATTTAGATGAAGAAACTATCTATATAAGAGAAGATATGAAAGGAATAGATTATATAGAAACTTTTATTCATGAATTTATACATTGGATTATATATAAAATAATTCCCACTAAACTACAGCGATTTTTTAATTGTTGGTTCGATATGCTAGATGGATTTATAAATAGTTTTAATTTTAATCTAGTAAAGAGTTATTATAGAGAATACTATGAAATTTAAAAAAGGAGACCGAGTAAAGGTAGTAATATCATACGATCTTTGGCTACCTTATGCTCAAACAGGATGGACAGGAACTATCGTAAGATACTTTTCCGTTTATGAATATATTATAATATGGGATTCAAGTTATAATCACGAAGAAAAAACGGGTGATTTAATTAAAGAATTTATGATAGAATTAATTGAAAAGAAAAAGAAAGTTATTAAACCGTTTCCCATAGTAAAATTCTTGGAGAATGTAAATGCGAGAGTTTAAAGAGGGAGATAAAATAAGAATATTGTCTGATTGTTCAGGAGCGAAGGAAGGACAGATTTACACTCTAAGATACTTATTGGTTAAAGAAAGTAAAATATTATATGCAAGTAATCAAAGAAGAATGACAGAAGTCACTCACGATTGTGGTTGTTCTTGCCTGAATAATTGGAAGTTGATAGAAAAAAATAAAGTTATCAGAGAATATCCGATAGTAGCTTTTATGAGAGGTGATTTAATTAAATCTCTTTAAAAACATATGAAAGTTAAATGTAAAGATAATTCAGGACGTGGGATTGAATTAACTATAAATAAAATCTATTATGTTTTGTCAAAATCCGACGATATGGTTTATATAATAAACAATCTTGGTAGAAAATATGGTTATATGTCTTTTAGATTTTCTCTTATAAAAGAAAAAAATACAGTTAAAGAGTTTGAAATATCTAAATTTTGTAAAAAAATGTATGATAAATGAAGGAGAATTAAATGAAAATTCTATTTCTTGACGATATGCAAACAAGACACGATTCTTTCTCTAGAAAATATGTTGGGCATAATATAACATTTGTCAAAACAGCTAAAGACGCTATTAATATTCTAAAAAGAGATTTAAATTGGGATTTAATATGTTTAGATCACGATTTAGGAAATAGAATATTTGTCAACTCAAACGATGAAAATACGGGTTATCAGGTAGCTAAATATCTTGAAGATAAAAATCTAACCTGTAAAATAATAATACATAGTTGTAATCCAATAGGTGCAAAGAATATGCAAAGATGTTTACCAAATGCGATATATAGACCTATATTTTGGTTTTAATATTGAAAGGAGGAATAAAGTGAGACACTACTAAATAAAAGTTATATATTATTAACTGTAAAGAAAAGGAGATAAAATGGATAATGATTTAGATAAATTTAGTGTTGGTGACAAGATTCTTTTAATAAAAGGAAGAAACAGTGGTACTGTTGGTTATGAAGGACAAGTTTTAATAATTACTGCGGTCTACGTTGGATATTATTCTGTAAAAAGTGACAAAAATACAACTTTTAATATATTCTATGATTATGAAGGATATAAAAAAGACGATTTCTGTCTAGCTTCTAGAAAGGAAAAAGCTAAATACTTAAAGAATTTAGTTAATGTATTAAAGAAACAAGTAGAGGAGAATGAAAGGGAGATAGAATTCTTAGAGAAATATGAAACAGAAGAAGACTATCTTGCGGAAAAGTTAATGCAGTTAATGGAAGCTAAAAATAGGTTAGGTATAGTTAAGCTTCTAAAGGAAATGAGAAAAACAGATCATCTATAAGATGATTTATTATTAACCAGTAACAAAAGAGGAGGAAGAAATGAAAGTTAAAGTTATTTATGTAACTGGAACAAGAGATTTAGCGATTGGTAAGACTTATGACGTAATTCGTCAGAAGGAAAATGGCAACTTCGTTATTATTAACGAAGCTGGAAGAGAGGTGTCTTTTAAAGCTTCAAGATTTGAGTTAGTACCGGAGATTGTTACTTTCAAAGCGGGAGACGTCTTAAAAGATTCTGATGATAGAAAATATCAGCTAATTCGTTCAGGAAAATTAGTTGCTCTTCTTGATGTTTCAATAGGAGAAGTAACTAATGGATTTCATCCTGTAGAGGATACTCAATCTATCACAGATGATGAAATGTCATTAATTGATTCTGAATGGACTTCGGAACGCTTGGTAAAAGCGTAAAATCTCTGAAGAGTTAGTGAAAATCTAACGAAACTAAAAAGGTTCTGCTCGCCTTTATCAACATCAGTTGATATAAAGCACGATAAGAACTAAAAATTGGTAGTTAGTCACCTTTTTAGTCAGATTATATATTAAGATTAGGAGAAGTTTAAGTGAAATTTAAAGTTGGAGACATAGTAAAAGTTATAAGAAGTGGTAGAGGTGTTTCTCTAGAAAATATAGGGAGAAAAACTGTAATAACAGAGATAGGACGAAGAAAATATAATAATTTTGATGCTGTAAAAACTAGAGATTTAGATAATCCAGATTTTGAAGATTGGATTAATGAAGATAGTTTTGTATTAGTAAAAAAGAAGACAATTAAACCATATAATATAGTTAATTTCTGTAAGAAATTTTATGAATAACCCCAAATTTAAGATTGGAGATAAAGTAAAATGTGTATTAACATCTAAAGGATCTGATGATGACTGTTCTTATGGAGGAGCGGGTTGGGTATTAAACAAAAAATTTAAGATAGCTTACATAACAAGAAACTGTTCTCCATATATTTATTGGGACTCACAAAATAGGTACGGTGTTTGGGAACATCATCTAGAATTAGTTAAAAGAAATATTAAACCATATGGAATCGTGAATTTTATGAATAATATAAATAAAAAATAAGGAGAGAGAAATGAGAATAACACAGATTAGATTTAGTCCAGAAATAGAGGTTGAATATCCTGACGATATTGATACTTATGATATAATAAATAATAAACGTTGGAATAGAGAACATTACTTAGAAGGATGGGAAATAACAGAAGATGGTTCGCTAGACAACGGACTTGAATATAAACCTTCATATAAAAATTATCTTTTTTACAACAAAAAATCGTTATTAGAAATCAAAAAATTATTAGAAATGATAAAAACAAACGAAGGATATATTAATAGTACTTGTGGGTTACATATTCACGTTAATATATCAAACTTTTCAGACGAAGAAATAACGAATGTAATTAAAAGATTTTTAGTTAATCAAAAAGCTATTATAACAAAATTTAAAGTACAACGGAATAGATTGTGTTCATATTGTCATCCTTTACCTGAACATCTTAAAAACTTAACGATAAATAATATTTCAGAGTTTAGAAAGTATTGCAAAGATGATTTCTGGAGAGAAGATAGAAAATATTACGCTCTTAATATTGATTGTATTAGAAACTCCAGCTATAAAACTCTTGAATTTAGATTGTTTAATGGAACTTTAAATTATGAAACTATGAAAATGTATATATTTTGGGTATTGAAATTTGTTTCTAAAGCGAAGAGTTTAAAATATGCAAATATTTAAAATAAACACTAAGGTTATTTGTGTTTCAAATCGTGGGCTTAATATTGGTGAGTTAACTATAAATAAAGAATATACTATTTTAAATAGTTATATGAGCGGAAATACTCTATTTTATCAAGTTATTTCTGACAGACTTCAAATAGAAGATTATTTCGATTGGAGATTTAAACTTGTAAATACACGAAAAAATAAAGAATATAATATTGCAAAATGGTGCAAGAAGAACTATAAATAAATGAAATATAAAATTGGAGATAAGATAAAAATAATAAAAGAAGGTAAATTTGATTGGAATAAAATTATGAACGCATTTATAGGCAAAACATTTACCATATCTAAAATATTCAACTTTCCAACTGCTCCCGGAAAAAAAGTTTACAATGTTTTGGAGAATAATTGGAGTTGGTATGAAGATTCTTTTATTCTTTCTACAAAGAAAATAATAAGAGAATATGGTATAGTTAGATTTATGCGTTCTATTGAAAAGAAATAACTAGGAAGAGACCCTCTAATATTACGGTTCTTATATCTCCCTTATCCGAATATTATGGTCTCTTCGTTAAATTTGGAGACAATACAATGATTAATAGCAAAGCTAGAATAAAAACAAGAGGAAAGTTTTGTACTCGTCCCTGTTCTTTACCTTGCGTGGGAGAAAAAGTACTTATGTTAGGAGCTCTTCATAAAGACATAGATATGGATAAAAGAGAAAATTCTATAGTGGTAAGGTTTTTCAGAGATAATACGAGATGTTCAGGTTTTTCTATAGATGATTTAGAAATGATTAATAAATATAGTAAACCATTTGGTATAGTAGAATTCTGTAAGAAATATTATTAAAAAGGAGAGAATGTATGTTTAAATTGGGAGAAATAGCAAGAATAAAAAACGAAAGTACTTTGATAAAAATACTGTCAAAAACTGAAGTAACAGAAGGAGAAACAAAGTACTTGACAAGTATTCTTAAAAATGATTTAGAAATAGAATTATATGAGTGCGGTATTGAGAAGGTAAATAAATACTATATAAATGAGATTTCTAATAAAATAAACGTTGGTGATTTAATTGCAACTAATGCGAACGACACAGAAACTATTGCGAATAAAAAATATATTTATGGAAAAGTGGGAGAAATTTTTACTAGAAATGAAAATAAATATATCTGTTTATGGAACAATACTCTTAACGGTGGTACTGGAATTAAAGAAAGACCGGGCAAGTGGAGATATTCTTGGTTAATAAATTTAGACAATACAGAAGCTCATATAATTTTTGAAAAGGAGAAAAACATGAGAAAACTCAAAACAAAGGAAATTGTAAAATGTTCATCGTGTAAAAAAAATATTGAGAAAGAAGAATGTTCTCACGAGTTTGATGGTAAAATTTGGTGTGAAGAATGTTATAATCAACAAGTTGGTTCTTGTTCGTGTTGTGAGGGAAATTTTTATATTGATGATTTGCTTACTTCGGAAGAAGGAGATCGTTATTGCGATGATTGTTACTCTGAAAATTTCGCTACTTGTTATTCTTGTGATTGTGAATTAGATTGTCATTCAGGTGAAATATTCACGGGAACGGATGATAACGTTTATTGTAGTGATTGTTTTAGTGAAAGATTTTCTGTATGCAACGCCTGTGGAGATACTTTTCGTGTTGATGATATGAGAACTAGAGAAAGTGATGGATTTCTTTTTTGTGAAGATTGTTATTCTGAAGAGGGTTCTACCGCAGAAGAAAGATTGATTCACGATTATTCATATAAACCCTCTCCAGAATTTAAAAAATTAAAATGGGAGAAGGAAAATTCAGAAGATCAGAAAGCCTCTTTATTTATGGGATTAGAATTAGAGGTACAAAGAGATTCTTCAGAAAAAGAAGCTTCTTCAAAATTAATTTCTTTTCTTAAAAAAGAAAAAGTAGAAAAACATTACTATCTCAAGCACGATGGAAGCGTTCCAAATGGTTTTGAGATAGTTACTCATCCGTTTACTCTATCTTATGCACACAGAGAAATGAAATTAAACAAGATATTAAGATGGATGAAAGAACAAGAATTTACCTCAGAAGAGAGTGGTAAATGTGGATTACATATACATCTCTCAAGAGATTTCTTTGAAGATTTAGAAATTACCAAAATGAGATTATTCTTTAAAGAAAATGAAGATAAACTTAAAGAATTGTCTAGAAGAAAGGGAGTTGGGGAAAACTATTGTAAATTTGAGACAATTAACACAAAGGATATATTAAACGATAGCTCTCAAAGTGGTCGATATTGGGCTTTAAATTTGAATAGTTCTACTAATACTGTAGAAATAAGAATGTTTAGAGGAACATTAAATCCAAAAAGAATAACTGCTATATTACAATTTATGGAAGCTCTAAGTTATTTTGTAAAAGTTGTTGGAGTTACGTCTCTAGTAATAGGAGAAAGAGAATATAGAAAAAATAGTTGGAAGTTGTTTATAGATTGGGCTAAAGACCAGGAAAAATATGGAACAATGTTAAAACATCTGAAAGGAGAAAAATTATGTGCTTAATTGCTGTTAAAGAGAAGGGAGTAGATTTTCCTAAAGAAGCTTATTTATTATACGCAGAAACTAGAAATAGTGACGGAATAGGTATTATGTACTGGAAAGTAAATTCTAATGAAGTTTGTATTAAGAAGGACTTTACTAATGCAAAACATATGATCGCTTGGTGTAAAGATAATCTCTCTAAAGAAGACGCTTTAGTAATTCATTTTAGATTCGCTACTCACGGTCTAAAAGATATAGGAAATAGGCATCCGTTTCCTATAACTAAGAATACTGAACTGTTAAGAAAACCGGAGTTAATCTGTCAAGTTGCAGTAGCTCACAATGGAGTAATTACTAACTACGGTCATCACGAAAAATTCTCAGATACACAAAAGTTTATATTAGATATTTTATCTGACGAATCAATAAAAAATAATCTTCACAGTGAAGCGGTAATTAAACTAATTAACGTATTTATTGAAGGAGATAAGTTAGCTATTATGCACAACAATGGAGAAATTCAGAAGTTTGGTGCTTGGGAAACAGAAAGTAATATATTTTATTCAAACAGTGGTTATAAATCTTGTTCTTATTTTGAAAGAGGAGCCGGTTTGTTGGGTTTTCATAATTATGAAAGAGAAGAAAACTATAATGATAATACAAACAGCTCCGTGAGAGATAAAGTAGATAACAAAGGCAAATCTGTAGTTTTTGAAGGTTTATGTGAAGGATGTAATGAGATGAAATATGTAATGACGGTAGATATTGAAACTGAAACAAAAGGAGATTTTATTTCTTTCAACTTATGTAAAAAATGTAGAAAAGCTGTGAAAAAGGGAGAAATTAAATTAGTAGAAAATAACGAAGAAGATATAGAATCTGAACAGTGTTGTGAAAGTTGTGGAGAGTTCTTTCCAACTAAAGAAATGATAGAAATTTCTCTAGAGGGAGGAACAATGATATGTAAAGATTGCAACAAAGCTTATATGGAAAGCGGTTCTCTACCACAAAAATAATATGAGATTTGTACATCCAAAAGATTTAAAAATAGGAGACATTGTTAGATATGTTAGTAGAAAATCTTGGATTTCTCCTAATTATCATGATACAGATAACTATGGAACAATCAATCAGTTATATAAAGTACATAAAATATTAAAAACTACCGCAAGACATCATATGTGCGGTGAAGATGGATTAAATAATCCTTTACTTGCTTCTGTAAGCGATGATTTTAGAGATTTTAGTGCTTGGTATGGTAGTTTTGTAATTGTTAATAGAGAAATAAAGAAAACAATCAAAGAATATGGTATTGTAAAATTTTGTAGAAGATACTATAAATGAAATTTAAGATTGGTGACTTTGTCTTTTATAAGATAAGAACTTCTCTTTATGATGATATTTTTCAAGGATACTGTACGCAAGGATACTGTGTAATTAAAGAAATTGAAGAAAACAAAGCGTACGGTTATTGGGGAAACACAATAAAAGAAGCTTTATATATGTTTAAACATAATAATGAAAAAAAATTTAGAACTTTTTATGGATATATGCCTTTTAGTACAATTAAATTAGTAAATAGAATAATTAAACCATTTGGTATAGTAGAATTCTGTAAGAAATATTATTAAAAAGGAGAGAATGTATGTTTATTTTTAGAAGAAAAGGGGGAATAACCGCTAAAAAATTAGCGATAGAATTAAATTGTAGAACAAGTAAAATTAATATTCCTTCTTTTAGAGAGTTTATAGTTAATTACGGAGGAAAATTTACTGGAGCGAATTTAAACGCAAACTGTGAATTTGATAAGTATAAAGCGTCTAAAATAATGCAAAACAATGAAATCTCTACTCCCAAAACCTTTCTTAGAGGAGAAAGAATACCAAATGATATGTTCCCTTTATTGGCAAGAAAAAGATTTCATTCTCAAGGAAGAGATGTGATTTTCGTTAGAAATCAAGAGGAATTAAATAGATTAAATAGAGATTATGATTATCTAATTCAATATATAGATAAAACAAGTGAATATAGAGTACATATTCTCGGAGATTATGATACAATAGTTAGTGTAAAAATACCTAAAGTAGAGACGGCTAACAAAGTAGTAAGAAGTAAAAGAAATGGCTGGATTCAGGTATCTTATGATAGAGAATATAAACACTCTTTAATAGATTTAGCTAAGAGAGCAGTTAAAACATTAAATTTAAATTTTGGAGCAGTTGATATTATTCGTAAAGACAATAAACTTTACGTATTAGAAATTAACTGTGCACCTGGGTTGGAAGATAGAAAACTAAAGAAATACGCTGAATATTTTAAATACGAAGAAAATAGAATTCAAACTAGAAACAATATAGCTTATTCTTCTAGAAGGAGAAGTCGTTAATGAATTGTGAATTTAAGATTGGTGATTTGATTACTTATAAATATCCTTCTAAATCTTACTGTATTATAGTTAAAATAGATAGGAATAAAATATGGGGATTTTGGGCAGATAGTATAAAAAGAGCAAAAACAATATATAAAAATCCTACTAACGAATATATGTTGACATTTATGTACGTAGATGAATGTGTGTTGATAAAAGAACATAAAAAGATAACACAACCTTATGAAATAGTTAAATTTTGTAAAAAATACTATGTATAAATTTAAAGCGGGAGATAAAGTAAGAGTAAAAAATTTCTGTAGCGGAGCGTGTCCCGATATTATATATACTCTTATTAAATATGATAAAAATATATTAAAAACATACAAGATAGGACAAGATAAAGATGAAGGATGTACTTGTGAATATAATTGGATATTAGTATCTCCTTATAAGAAGATAATAAAAGAATATCCAATAGTTGCTTTTATGAAAAATACAACTAAGAAGGAGTAAGAATGTCTAAAGACAACGCAAAAGCAGTGTTAGACGTATGGAAAGAGACAGAAACAAAATTAAGAAAAGATTCTATTGGAAGAGAACTTTTTAAAGAATTATTAAAAAGAGTTTATATAAAACTAGAAAATGTATAAATTTAAAATTGGAGACATAGTAAGAGTAAAATTTTCTCAACATAATACTTATTGTTCTAGTAATAGCAAACTATTATCGGGGAAAATAGGAAAAGTTACATATGTGGGAGACGCTTACAGATATTCTTCCCTAAGAATAGAAAAATTTGTTCATTTAGATATTGAAAAATCTCTTTTATCTGCTAGAGGTCTTTGGATTGATGAAATAGAATTGATTGAGAGAAAGAAAAGAATTGTAAGAGAATTTGGAATAGTTAAGTTTATGAGAGAAACTTCTTGACAAATATATTTTTATATGATATAATAGAAAGGAGAAGAGATGAGTAACGATATAGTAAAGTTTATTAAGAAAACAATAGTTTTACAAGGTATTTTAGATTGTTTTGTACAAAAGTGTCATTCAGAATATGCAATAGATTATTTTGGAATTAGGGATAAAACTATTCAAGAAATTGATAAATTATTTGAAAAATCAAATAAGGAGCTAAAATGACCAAATCATTGACAGATATTTTAGAGGAGTTAATTTATAAAAAGTGTTGTAAAACAATAGGTAGTAAAAAGTATGAGCCTTATGATAAAGCAATCGCCCACAGCCAAATAAGGGGGGAGGGGAATGAAAGGACAATGTAGGTGGAAAACAAGAACAGATTGCCAAGATTATTGCGTTCTTAATTATCAACTTTTAGCAGGTGGTACTTGTGAAGGTTGCCCTGATTACGAAGAACAGGAAGATTAAATCACACTCAATAAAGGAGTTGATATGTCAGATTGTGTATTTTGTGGCAAGGAATTAGGTATTTTTAATTTTGGTGCGTATCATGATTACAATGGATATTTTTGTTCGGTGCAACATTATAGAGATTATGAAAGGGAACAAGAAAACAAAAGGGAAGAGAACAAGAATAAACAAAACGCTAAAGAAATTCAAAGAGTAAGTGAATTATACAATAAACAAAAATGCATTGCACATGAAATATACCAACAAAGAATGAAAGACGGAAGACAAGGAACTCCAGAAAGTGACTGGTACGAAGCGAGGCTTGTAATCTATGGTGTAGGTGCAGTAGATCACGGGCTACCTAATAATAAAATAGATTTTAACCCAGAAGCATACGACTACTCTAATTATTTTTAATTAGAAAGAGGTAATAAAACAAATGAGAGATATTCTTAAGATTGACAGAAGTCTAAAAAATGCTTGTTTTTTGCGTTTTGGCTCTTGTAAAATAGCTTATTTCTGCTTTTTTCAAGTCTTTAGTATATATGTATTAACTAAATTTTAAGTGTCTGGAAAGTCTTGGTTTGACGTATTTTGATAGTGTTTCTGCTCTTTTTAACATAACATCTTGATAAGACTGCTACTTAGGAGAACTATGTCATTTCTAAACTGGTTGTTAAATCCTTATGTAGAAGGAGTCTGCACTTCTTCTACTTCTCAAAAGGACAAGACTAGAATTATTCTGCCATCAAAGTCTATATATAGACCGGAAACATTTGATGACTATATAGGACAAAACAAAGCTAAAAATATAATTAAAGGATATATAGAAGGAACTCAGAAGAGAGATGTTATCTTTCCTCATACTCTAATTTCAGGTTCTCCTGGTTTTGGTAAAACATCTTTGGCTTTGCTTATAGCTTTGTATTTAAAAGTAAAATATGTCTATTGTATAGGAAGTGATATAGAAAGTTATGAAGATATAATTGATAGAATAGAAAAAGTTAACGGAGGAATTATTTTCTTAGATGAAATACATTCTCTTAAAAGAGAGATGGCGGAGAAACTATATCCAATATTAGAAGATTTTAGAGGTTGTGAAAGCGTCTTTACGTTAGTTGGCGCCACTACTGAATTGGGGGAAATAATAAAAGATAGAAAACCCTTCTTTGATAGATTCAAAATAATAATAGAATTAGAAAAATATACTCTTGAAGATTTAGTTAGAATGGTTTGTCTCTATAAAAATAGATTATTTAACAAAGAAAACATTAACAATAAATGTTATAAGCTTTTAGCTGAAAATTGCAGAGGAACTCCTAGAAATTTAATTAGACTGTTAGAATCTTTAGTATATCTAGATGGAAATATAGAACGAGTCTTAAAAAACTTCTCTATTATTAAAGATGGTTATACTGCATCTGACTTAAAAATATTAGAGTATATCAAATCTAGTAAAAATGTTGTTGGGTTAAATAGCTTATCCAATTATTTAGATACTTCGGTAGAAAACTATCTCTATTATATAGAACCTTATTTGTTGCAAACCGATATAATAGTGAGAACTTCTAAAGGCAGAAGATTGACTGAAAAAGGAATGAACTTAATTGAGAGACTAAACAATGCCTAATATTGGAACAAGTTGTAGTTATAATCCTAGATCATATGTAGGAACTACATCTATAAACGACAATTTAGATAATGATTTTTTTGGTATTACTAATTCTGATATAAGAAGTTTTGTTTCTATATTAGAAAATTATACTAACGATTGCGAAACTTTAAAATCTACTTCTCTCGTAGAAAGATATAAAAAGAAGAATATTAAGAGATTTAAGTTAGTTGATTTTTTGGAGAATAAAAATGTTAAGAGCTAAGCCTGGAGATAAAATAAGACTAAGAGAAAATAAAGAACGATTTGGTATCTTAATAAAGGTCTCGAAAGATAGATTCAAAATAGACTGGGGAGATTATACTTCTGTGTCATTTAATTTGAATGGTTTGTCTGAAAGTGATTGGGAAATTATACCACAAAATAGAGAATCAAGAGTATTTGAAATAGCTAAGTGGTGTAAGAAATATTATGTTTAAAAAAAGAGACATATATATAATCAAATTTAAAGAAGAAAACTTTAAATATTTTAATAGAGAGGTGTATATTACTCAATCTTCAAAATTTCAAAATTGTTATTGGATTAAATTAATTAACAGTGAAAAATTTAGTTCATATAAATTTTCAGAGTGTTTCATAAGAAATGGGGGGAAAGAAATTCTTTGTCATAAAGATTTCTTAAAATTAAAAAAGAAAATAATAAGAGAATATGGTATAGTTAGATTTATGAGAGAAACTTCTAAAAAGGAGAATAAATGGAACAAGATATATTTAAAACCGGCGGAAGTATTTGGGGTAATAAACCAAAATCTAAACAATATAGTGAAAAAACTCGTGAACAAGAAATGAAAGAAATTAGTGAAGATGCAACTAGACAAGCAAAAGCTATTCTCGACGAAATAATTAAAAAGAGATACTATACTGAAGAAGATTTCAAGAACATAATTAATCAAGCTTGTTGGATAGAAAAAATATGATAAAAAGAAAATTTAGTGTTGGCGATAGAGTTAGACAGATTTGTTCGGGATATAATACTCATCCGAAAGACATTAATAAAGAAGCAATAGTTATACGTGTTGGAGGAAGATATATTGATACTAATGATGGAATAATTATAAAATGTTCAGATGATTGGCATCATATCGTTAGTGATTGGAGAGGTCAAGATGCTTTTGAATTAGTAGAAAGAAAGATTATTAAACCTTACGGTATTGTGAATTTTTGTAAAAACTATTACTAAGGAGAGTAATGTTTAAAATAGGAGATAAAGTTAAAATTATTGACTTATTTAAAAATAGAAAAACTGGGAGAATTAAAAAAGGAATGATAGGTACAGTAACCCGTGTATGTACAGAGACGTACACTTCTAGAGATTATGTTCATTTAGATATTGAAGGAGAAGATTATGATGGAGGATTCTGGTTTAGTGAGATTAAAAAGATTTCAAAAGAACCGAGAGTATTTGAAATAGCTAAGTGGTGTAAGAAATATTATGAAAGAAAAATAGAATGAAAAATATTGTTAAGTTAGCTTTATACATATTGGAGCATTAAAAATATGTTAGTAACTGAATTAAACTCTATAAAAAATAATTCTATAAAAGCTATAAGAAATCGTTCTTATAGTAGAACGATAAATCTATTCTGTAAATATATAGAGGAAAAATATAAAGATTATATGTACAGAGAATATGAATATAAAGATGATATTACTCTAAGTAGAATATTTGAAAACAATATTAATCTAATAAAAGAGTTTGCAACAACTAAATTGATAGAAAACTTCTCCAAATATATGAAATTTAATACGGGACTGTCTTCTTTAATAATCTTTTATAAGTATTTAAATAAAAAGAATCTTATTAGTAAAGGATATTTAAAAGCTATTGTTACAGTTATAAACTTACATAAAAAAGAAGTCCCGGTCTTAACAAAGAAAGACGAATATCTTACACACAAAATGTTATGTTCTATAACAGATAGAGCTAATTTTTGGGCTAATCATTACGATGCACTTAAATTCAAAACTATAATACATTTTGTGTATTTTACTGGTATACGCAGATATGAAATAGAAAAAATTAAAAGAGTTGATTTTGATTTAGAAAGATGTTCTGTAAAGATTGGGGAAAGAGAGTGTTTCTATAACAAAGAAGTAAAAGATATGATAACGTTCTATTTTAATAAGGAACCAGAAGTTAAAAACGCTTTTAATATTACCAATTCTATAATAGGAAGATATAACAAGATTTTATCTAGATATAAATATAAAGACAAAGCAATTACTTTTGAATCTTTAAGAGACGCTAATGCTCATATGATTATGAGAAAGACTAAGAATATAGGTATTTTAGCTAAATTGCACGGAGAAACAGATGAGTTGTATTTAAAAAAATATGCTCTAAAAAATAAATACGTAGAATCTATATATAGAAGATTTATAAAATAAAGGATTATTATATGTTTAGAGTTGGAGATAGAGTACTACATAGAAATTTTGGGTATGAAGGAAGAGTTGTTTCAGTAGAAGAAGATGGCGCTTATTTAAGAATTATATGGGATCCTAAATATAGAATTCGTGGAATTTATATGAATCCCATTGAAGATATAACTCTGTTAGAAAAGAAGAGAATTAAACCATATGGTATAGTTGAATTTATGAATAAGATTAATAGAAAGGAGTATGTATGAACAGATTTTTAAAAGACACGCTAGATTTATTATCAATAATTTTAGGAACAGCTATTTGTTTGATATTATCTGGAATGATATTAAAAATATTATATATCCCGTTTAGATTCGGTTGGAATCTATATTAAGAAGGAGAAAAATGATAGAAAAACATCGAGAGTTGTTCGAGTATGCAGAAACTATAGTTAAAAGATATTGTAGATTTTATAATAAACAATATTTAAATAATTCTATTAGTTTTGACGATTTAATGCAAGAGGCTTCTATAGTAGTGTCTCATCTTCTTAAAAAAATAGAGAGCGGATTAATCTTTAATAAAGATAAAATTAAATTGAATATATCAAATGCCGTAGAAGTGAAAAGATTTATTGGTAATGCTGTTGGAAGAAGAATGAATATTATAAGAATACATAGTAAAAGGAAAAATCTTGGCTCTATAACTGGAGATAAAGTTTGTCAATGCCCAAGAGTAACAAGAGGAGGCGATTATTCAATAGATATTGATGGATACTGCATACTTTGTGGTTTACCTATAGGAAGAAAAATGGATAATTCTATAGAAATAGAGGACGATAACTATGTAATGTCTAATAATAACGCCTTTGAAATAAAAGATGAAAAATTACAGTTAACAGTAGAAGAGATGGCGGAAATATGTTTTAGACATCCTCAAATTAAAGAAAATGACTTTAGAATGTTTTGTGAGAAATTTATTGAAGATAAAACTTATAAGGAGGTGGGAGATAGATATAATGTTAGTAGACAACGAGTTAGACAAAAAATCGAAAGAGTAATTAGTGTGTTAAAAAAGTATTATGAAAAATAACTCTTGACAAATGTGCTTTTTTATATATAAATAATAGTGAAGGGTACATAACTAAGGAGGGCTGTATGATTGTTAATCGTGATGTGCTGTTATGCTTCTTAAAGAAGCACAGTATCAGTGGTGATTTTGCAAATGACGAATTGATTTTAAATATTAGAAAAGACAAAATAGAGATACTAACTGTATCAAACGGTAAACACGTAGTGATAAATGGACAATTAAAAGGAGTATTTGAGGATATTGGTGAGATAGCTTTAGATAAGGTTTCTAATTTAATATCATTAATTTCAAACTTCTCTTCTAAAGAAATATCTATCTCTAAGAAAGACAACAAACTGATAATAGAGTCTGATGAAGATAAGACTAAAGCAACTTTTACTCTTAAAAATCCCGAATATATATTAAATAAAATAAGTGGGTCTAAACTAAAAGAACTTCTTGATAAAGCTTCTGAAAACAAAGTTACTCTCTCTAAAGAGATCGTTCTTAAAATAATCTCTACTGCAAATGCAGTTAAAGCGGATAACATATCTCTTAAACTAAAAGAGAAGTCTCTTGTTATAGAAGTAGATAATGGTTCTCAATCTATAGAAACTTATTTTGAATTAAAAGAGATCGCTAAACCAGTTAGTTTAAAACTAAATAAAGCGATAGTAGATATATTTAAACTTCTGGAAGAAGAAAGTACATTATCTGTTAATGTTGATAGTCCAGTTTTACTAACTGTTACCAATAAAGCGTTTCATATACATTATATAGTTGCTACTTTAAAAAAATAAAGGAGGTTAAAGATGAAAATAATTGTCAAGTTGCTCGCTTGTTTTATCAGCGGGGCAGTTTTTAGTACCATTATTAATTTCAATGATTTGAATACTATTTGTTTATATGTTCTCGGTTTAGTTTTGTTTGGAATTGGAGTTAAATTATAATGAAGAATGAATTAGAATCTATGGTATTTGTAGAGAAGTATAGACCGGATACTTTAAAAGATTTGATATTAGAGAACAAACAAACTATTATCAATCAATTAAAGTCTAAAAACACTATACCAAGCTTTATACTATACTCAAACAAGCCAGGCACCGGGAAGAGCTCATGTGCCAAAGCTATAGCTAAAGAATTGGATTGTGATACTCTATATCTTAATAGCAGTTTAGATAGAGGTATAGAGGTGGTGAGAGATGAAATTAGATTATTTACTCAATCTATGTCCTCTAAAGAAGAAACTAAGAGATTGGTGTTTATGGATGAAGCCGACGGTATTTCCTCTGTTGCTCAAAATAGTTTAAGAAATATAATGGAAGAATACTCTAGCAACTGTTTCTTTATTCTAACGGCGAACGACGTATCGAAAATAATTGAACCGATCAGAAGTAGATGTGTAATGATAAACTTTGAGAGACCCAACAGAAAGGAAATAGTTGATAGATTAGAATACATATGTTCTGAGGAGAAGATAGAAGCTGATATTGAAGATATAGTCAAGTTAGTAGATAAACTGTATCCCGATATTAGAAGTATGATAATGACACTACAAAGCTGTAAGTTAGATAATAAACCTTTATTAGTTGAGTACGATGAATACAATGAGTTTATTAAAGCTATTAAACTTAAAGATGTTCAAACTATATACTCTAAAGTATTTGGTAGTAGTTTTGATATATTAGGTTTTAATAGGTTTTTCTTTAATCATCTAATGGAAAACTATGATAAATATCAAGGAAAGACTAAAGAAATAGCTTTATGTTTAGCTGAAGTGGAGAAGTATTGGAATCTCGGAGCAAATCTTCCGATCATATTCATTTCGGAGATGCTAAAAGTGGCAGATATATTACAATAATGAAAATAAATTTAACTAATGAAGAAAAAATCTTAAAAAAGAAGGAATATGACAAAAATTGGAGAGAAAAAAATAGAGACTATCATAAAAAATGGGCGTTAAAAAACCCTATTAAATATAAAGAATATCATAAAAAATATAATAACAATCATAAAGATAAAAGAAAAGAATATTGGGATAAAAATAAACACGATATTAGAGAATATAGATTATTAAAAAAATATGGTATTAATAATGAACAATATAATTCTCTTATAAAAAAACAAAATAATAAATGTGCTATTTGTAATACTCAAGACAATAATTTTAGAAAAAAATTATCTGTTGATCACGATCATAAAACTGGTAAAATTAGAGGTTTATTATGTTATAAATGTAATTTAATCTTGGGAAATGCAAATGATTCTATAGAAATTTTGAATAAAGCTAAGAAATATTTGAAAAAAATAATAAATTAAGTCTAGCGAGTATTAGTCCCAGTGAGAACCACTGCAATCAAGGCTCCTCTAGATGATAAGTAAGGAATAAGGCTCTTTACCTTGTAAAACCAATTCTGGTTGACGACAGTCTACTTTACTTAGTCCTTTTATTAGTTTTAAGACAAAACTAACTAGTTTTAGTAGTATTTTGTGGATAGATAATGGTAATGCTCTAATTAAAATTATTAACTAATGAGTATAGAGACATTTAGAAAAATTTTTTGAGAAATTTTTCAGAATGTTATAGTAATGAGAATGAAAGATTATAAACTAATAGAAGAAATAGCTAAAATCTTAATTACGGAAGAGTGTAAAAACTGGGTTTGGGAAGTTATAAACCAAACATTAAGAAACAAATACTTAAAACAAGCGGAAAAAATATACGATAAGTTAATAGATTTAGGTTATAAAAAGGAGATATTATGATTAATTTAGATGAAGCGGAAAAACAATATTTAATTATTCTTATAGATAGTTCTATTGAGAGTAGAGAGCAACTTAAAGAATACTGTAAATCTACCTATAAGACCTTTAAAAACGTAGCTCATTATAGACTTATAAAAGAGACAAATAAAAGAATCAAGTGGCTAAAAGAGTTGAGAAATAAAATAAATGTTTAATATATTTACAGAAAGGAAACAATGAAAGAAGAAATTATTTGTAAAATTTGTAGTAATAAATTTATTGATTATAAAATAAAGAAAAGAAAGTTTTGTTCTAAAAAATGTTATGCCTCTTATAATAAAAGAGAAAATCATTCTAAATATATTGGTAAAAATCAATTTATAGATGGGAATTGTATAGATTGTAGTATAAAAATTTCTAATGGACAACATAAAAGATGTAGAAAATGTAATAGTGACTATCTTACTAAAAAAGTTATGTTTACTCATCATATTAGAATGGATAAAGATGATAATAATGTAATAAAATTAAGTCGTAGTAAACATTTACAATTACATAGAATAGCGTATAACTATTTATTATTAATTAATAAAGAAAAGGATTACATTAAATGGTTTATTAAAAATTATGGCACAAAATGAAAAATTAAACATCTTTCTTTTAATAAAATCTATCTATACTAAGAAAACTCTTAATATAGAAGAAGTAGAGAGCTATCACAATATAGCAATTTTGAAGTGGTTGAGCTACGACTCTTCTAATCTAGCTACTTTAGAAGAGATTAGTAAGTATTTCTTCTATCTTAGTCCCGAATTATATCTTAAGTTAATATATCTGTCTATAGATAAGAAAGAACAAGTACCTTTCTTACATAAGATAACTAAAGAAACTAAGAAAGAAAACGAACTTTATAATAAAATAAGAGATACTCTAAGATGGACTGATAGAGAGTTAAGACTATACAGTAGATTATTAGATAAGATTATAGAACCTAAATATTGGAAACAACAACTGGGAGTTTAGAAGAATGTTAAATTTATTTGATGATGATTTTTTGGAAGTTAATATGTCTTTTAGTGTAGATTTAGTAGATGAGAAAAAAGAAGCTCAGTATATAGCTGATTCTTTTGGTTTAGGTTATCAAACACAACATTTTGATGTTTATAAAGATTTTAAGTTAGATATAACTAAACAAATATACTATATAACTGGAGACAGCGGTTCTGGTAAATCTCTTTTGTTAAAGTTTATATCGGATTATTATAAAGAGAAAGTAATTAACTTCAATGAAATAACAATAGACAATGAAGAACAACTCTATACCGTTACTAATGATTTAAATACCAGTTTAAAATATCTTACTTCAATAGGTTTAGGAGACGCTTTTCTATTTCTAAATAAATATAAAAATCTATCGGATGGACAAAAAACAAGATATAAACTACTCAAATGTTTATTGTCTGATAAACAATATATAATTATAGATGAGTTTTTAGCAACGTTAGATAGAGAGTCTGCTCAAGTTGTAAGTTACAATCTACAGAAATTAATGAGAAATGAGTTTAAAGATAAGAAATTGTTTGTAGCAACTACTCACGGAGACTTATTTTATTATCTTCAAGCAGATTTAACTATTCAAAAGCTATATGGTAGCAGAGTAATAGCTATTCCTTATGAAAATTCTAAAGATATTTTTGAAAAGAACCCTTTTCTGAAACATATTGTAGTGAATTTAGATAAAGAAAACGGGCAAAAACTGTGGAATGAAGTATTTGCAGACTTTCACTATAGAAGTCATAAAATTCCTTTTCTTATTGATATAGCTTTGTTAAGATTAAGAAAAGACTCTATGCCAGTGGGAATTATAGTATATAAACACGGTAGTTATAAAGTAAATAAAAAAACACAGGATCTAGCAAGAATATCTAGAGTAGTAATATTACCAAAATTTAGAGGTTGTGGTCTCGCTCATCATTTTGTTAAGGAAGCAAATAAACTTTTCTTTGAAAAACACACTGAGTTTAATGAAGTAGATAGTGTAGCAATAATGGCTAACTTTAATCCATTCTTTGTAAAGGCAGGTATGGAAGAAGTAAATACTTTTTATCCTCAAGACGATGGGTTTAAGATAAAAGAATATTTAGATAATAAAAATATAAACTTCTTTAAATTTAGAATTAACAAAGAGTACGCTCTGTCTAATATGGATAATAATTTAAGAGAAATGCTAAAGAAATTGTATATTAAGAAAAAAAGAAGTTATACTAGTTTTAATGTAGATAGAGAGATGCCAGATATAGACACAGAAATAGAAAAGTTTCTTTTCTACTTAGAAGTATTACAGCCAAAGAAGTATCTTTTGAAGAGAGAAAAATAAATAAAATAACTCTTGACAAATGTGCTTTTTTATATATAAATAATAGTGAAGGGTACAGAGACGTTCAACTACGGATGTTAGAAAGGAGCAACCTTGGATATGACTAAGAGAATGCAAGAAACTTGCAAGTATTGTGATAAAGAATTGCAAGGAAATGAGTTTCATTATATATATAGATTATTAGTTGCTACAGATAAACAGTTGCATTATATAGGTATTCAGAAGATATTAGAAGAGATAGCTGAATATGCTATGAACAAAGGATATCATCTTTCTGCTTCGGAGATTATACTTCTGAGACCGGACGTAGTGAAGGCTTATTTGGAAGAAAGAATAAAAGGGGAGAAGATACTCTTCTATTTTCTACAAGAATCAGAAATTTGCTATGAGTGTTTCGAAACTGAGTATGTAAATATGGTACCTTTAAGATAAGGAGAATAGATGAAAAATCTTATTAAATATATTTTTATAATATGTTTAGTTATAGGAGTTGTTAAGAAAGTAGATTATATTAGTGCGACTCCTGGAGGTGGATTTATGGGTGGAGGAGGGACTTCTGCATATACAATTGTTTATCTAGAAAACGGTAATGTTGTTCCGGTTGTAGGAATGCATGAGGTAAAAATAGGCTCTATTGTAGACGTTGAAAAATATGGTATTTACACGATTGATATTAAGAACTTTAAAGTTAATGAAATATAAGGAGAGAACGTGAAATCAGAAGAATTGTATCAGTTAATAGAAAAAGAAATTCTACCACAATGTTTTGCTATAATGAAATCTAAGGGAGAAGCATACAGTGGCACTGAAGATAAACTAGGCAACTTTAAAAGATGCTCTAGTTTGGCTGGAGTTCCTGTAGAGAAAGCTTGGTATATATATTTCGTAAAACATTTTGACGCTTTGAGTAGTTATATAAGAGGAGAATATAAAGACAGTGAACCTATTAAAGGAAGAATACAAGACTTAATTAACTATCTGTTTTTACTCAGCGGTATACTAAAAGAGAAAAACGAATTATAAAATGAAATATGACGAGGAAGACATAATTGATTTTTGTAGTGAATGTAAAGAAGAGATTCTTGCTAGACAAGGTTTTGTCTATAAAGAAAACAAATACTATCATTTAGAGTGTTATCATTTGCTAATAGATGTTCCTTTGGAAGTTGAATCTAATGTTGAAGAAAACATTGAATAAAAAAATAGTATTTGTAGACAGCTCTTATCTATTCTTTAGAGCTCTCTTTGCTTGTAAAGATGTACATAAAGCACAGAGTTTATATCAAAAAATGTTGTTTAGTAGTCTACGCAGATTAAATCTAAACATATGTGATATAGTAATATTAGCTTTAGACTCTCCTAAAGGTTCGTGGAGGAAGGATCACGACAAGTTATATAAGTGTAATAGAAAAGAACAAAGAGAAGCACATAGAGATATAGATTGGACTAAAGCCTTCTCTCTTTTTGAGAATACAATAAACAGATTGTATTACGCAACCAATTTTAATATGATCTTGATAAATAAATTGGAAGCGGATGACATAATAGCTTATGGATGCAGATACTTCAAAGATAACGAAGTTATAATTGTTAGCTCGGATAGTGATTTTGAAATGCTAACTGCACTAAAAAACGTGAAACTGTTTTCCCCAGTAAGCAAATACTTTAAACAAGTATCAAACCCATACTCTGTACTTCATAGTAAAATAGTAAAAGAACAAGCCGACAATTTAGTAAGTCCTATTCTTAGCGAGAAAGATTATAATAGACGTAATTTGATAGTTAATTTGTTAACTCTACCGGAAGAAATAGAAATGAAGGTAGAGAACGCTCTGTCTAATTTAGATTACGATAAACAATATGATGTTAATCTTCTTTCTCCAGAGATGAAAAGATTATATAATAATATATATGATAGTTATATACCGCCAGAAGAAACACCTAAAAAAAGAAAAAAATATAAACAAGAAACGTTAATATAAAGGAGAAGAAAATGCAAAAATCAGTGAATGAGATAATGTGCTTACAAAAAGCAGTAAGAGAAAGATTAGCAGAATTACAGCAGTTAAGAAATCAGGTGTCAACGACAGATACATATTACGGAGCTAAAGATCGTGTTGTGGAAGCAAACTATAATGTTAAAGATGTAGATAAGAAGATAGTTGAGTTACGTAACTTCTTATTAGAGATTGATTCAAAGATTAAGCAATCAAATGCTGTAACGTTAATAAGTATTGATTATGATATTAAAGATTTGCTAACTCCGCTTCAATAACGGAGAAAGCAACGAGAGATTAGAGTAGATAACAGTCTTCACTTTGTTATTAATTTTTGTCTAGTGTGTTGATTCGGTTAAAAACTAGGATTGTTGCATAAAAATACTAGTGTTGATACCGTCAATTATCTATTAAGATTGTTATTTATTCTAACTTCTCGTAAAATATAGGAGAAATAAAATGATAGAAATAAGAAAAGCTTTTATGATTGTAATGGGTATAGTGTGGTTAATAAATTATTGTTTTACTAGAGAAAACTCTAGTGTTATAATAAGTAATATTTGGATAGCTGGTTCATTATTATAGAAAGGAGTAATGTAAAATGATCTTGTTAGCTAGAAGCAAAGGTGAAGGTAATATGTTGAAGTTTGAAGACAAGTCTACAGAGAAGGGATATGTGTGGTATTTTGTGTCTCCCAATTTAGTAGAGTTATCTAAAACTCTTCAGTATGGGTCTAATTTAGATTTAAAGATAGAAGTAAAGGACGGGAAGGAGTATATAACACAAATAGAAGTTTTAAAAACAACTAACACAAACGACTTTAATCCTTCTGGAGTATTCAAGTGTATTAGATGCGGAGCTAAACTTAAAGACGACACATATAAAACCTGTTATACTTGTAGTATGGAAATAAAAAAAGAAACAGCTAACTCACCAGAAGAGAAAGAAAAACAGGAAGTATCTAAGAGACAAACTGTAGCACATGCTGTATCAAGAGCATTAATAGCTTTACAGGGGCAAGTAGATGTTAATAATATCAATTCTATTATTGACAGTTTGGCTTCTAAATTCAAACAAATAGTTGACTAATATGCTAAAAATAAAATGTTCTAAATGTAATAAAGAACTAAAATGTCTAGGAGCTTTAATATTATCTCCTCCTATAGATAATTTAGTTCATAAGTTTCACATTTGTATATGTTGTTATGAAAAACTCTGTAATTGGTTACTAAAAAAACAAATAACGAAAGGAGAAAAAAATGATTCTGAACAGTAAAAGAAATTATCTTAAAGTTGAAGATGTAAAATCTGGAGATGTAGTTGAAATTAATAGTGAGGGAGAATGGACGGAGAGTACTAAATATAAATATGAAGACGGTACTCCTCGCAAGCAGTTTGCAATTGAAGTTATTTACGCTAAAGAACCAAGAACACTGACGCTCAACTCTACTAACAGAAGTAATCTAACCAATGTTTGGGGCAACGATACTGCTAACTGGTTAGGAAAGAAAGCTTCAGTAGAGATTATTAAAGTTAGTGTTGCTGGTAAGTTAATGAATAGTATTTTGTTGAACCCTATTAAAGAAGTAGCTGAACCAGAAGTAGAATAAGAAATTAGGAGCCAGTGCTAAAGTGTGTTCGGTTCGCCACCGACTTTAGGACATTAAAGGTCCACGCCTAACTGATGAGGCACTACGCAGAGCGAATATGCTTATGAAAACCACAAAGAGGACTAAATAAGCTATGTCGCACTAGAGTAATTCTAGTGATGGCAAACTCAACATTTCAGTTGGCTTCTATTAATTTTAGCGGCTCAATGATTGTGAGTAATCTCACGTGGACGGAGAGACTGCCAGTAAAAGTGTCTTTGGTAGAGAAATCTACCAGTCGCTCATTTGAAGAGAGTAAGGAAAGAAAGTTTTCTTGATTAGAGAACGGTACTAGAGCTAATGAGAAAACCTAAAAGGAGCATGGGAAGTCTAATATGAATGTACCCTCTTTTTAGACAGATACCGCACCTGCTCTCTTCTCTAAATGTAAAGGAAATATGAACGATCAAAAAATATTAGATAAAATATTAGATTACTTAGCAAAGAAGATAACTAACTTTAAAGTAAGAACTTCTGGTAAGTGCACATATTTTACCTGTCCTTCTTGTAGAATAGAAGGTTTTACAGCCACTATAATACCAAATACAGAGAAAGTTAGATGTGTAGCTTGTAATATAGTAATAGACGGATTTGATAACGTAGTTAAGACGGTAGAACCAGATTTATGTTCTTATGAGAAGACAGAAATAGTAGCTCATCTTAGAGATGTGTTAGATTTACCTATAAATACAGAAGATGAAACTAAAAAAGCTTTAGACTTCTATGAGAAGAATGGATTTAATTTAATACCAATTGCCAAAAATCAGAAGAATCCTATAGAATGTTTTGATAAGGAAACAGAAATACTTACTGAGAAAGGTTTTAAGTATTTTAAAGATTTAAAAAAAGAAGATAAAGTAGCTCAGAGAAATAAAGAAGGATTGTTAGAATTTGTAACTCCTTTAAACATAATTAATTACAAATATGAAGGTATTATGTACTTTGTTGAACATAAAAATCTATCTTTATGTATAACTCCTAATCATATCATACATTATCATAGTTCACATAACAAAGAACAGTCAGATACTATAGAAAATTTCTATAATAGAATCAAAAATTTCGAGAATAAATTTTATATTCCTTCTATTTTAAATTACAAAGATTGTGATGATATAAACTATTTCTATCTTCCTAAAGTTGAAAATAAATTTAATAGACATATTGAAAAAATAGATATGAATTTATGGTTAGAATTTTTAGGGTATTTTTTAAGTGAAGGATGGACAACCGGTTCTAAACAGTATAAGATTTGTATAGCACAGAAAAATTCATGGAAAAAAGATATTATTAGAAAATGTTTAAAAAAACTACCTTATAATTTTTGTGAATTAGAAGACAGATTTACAACAAATAATAAGCAACTGTACACTTATTTAAAACAATTCGGTAAAGCTCATGATAAGTTTATACCAAGAGAATTACTAAGTCTATCTAGAAAACAAACGAAAATATTATTAGATGCTTTAATGTTAGGAGACGGACATATTCCAGCAAACTGTTATTCCACTTGCTCTAAAAATTTAAAAGAAGGAGTTTATGAACTTTTTTTAAGACTTAATTATGTTGTAAATTCATACACTGCTAAAGTAATGTCGAAAGGTCGTTATTATAAAGATCATTTTATAAAATCTAATGATTCTCAGTATCTAATTAGAGGACAAAAATATAAAAGTAGAACCATTAGAAAACGTCATATTAAGAAAATTAACTATAATGATAATGTTTATTGCGTAGAAGTTCCTAGTAATGTAATATTTGTTCGAAGAAAAGGAAGAAGTTTTTGGAGTGGTAACTGTGCTTGGACTACTAAGACTCATAAAAATAGAAAAGAATGGGAAGACTGGCTTAAAGACGGTCTTAATATAGGTTTAAAGACAGGGAAATGTTCTAATGTTACAATCATTGATATAGATCAAGAAGAGATACCACCTGGAATAGACAATCTACTTCTACCTACCTTAACTTTTAAAACAAATAAAGGTTGGCATCTTGTTTTTAAGTACACAGAGGAATTAAAGAATACTAGATACGATGAGTATAAAACTGACTTGTTAAATGACGGTAAACAATCTGTAGTCTTCCCTTCTGTAGTAGATGGTAAAATAAGAGAGATTAGATATAATGAAATAGCAGAAATGCCTAAAGAGTTAATTGCTCTTCTTAAATCTAAAACTTCTGTTCCTTTGCAAACTTTTAGTGAAAGAATGATAGAAGAGATTAAATTAGGTAGCGTAAATCTGGAAGATTTAAATCTAAGACAAGTAAGCGAGGGGAACCGAAACTCTTTTCTTATTAGATTTGGTGGTATTCTTCGTAAAGAAATGAACTTAGCACAAACCGCATATACTCTAGATTTGATAAACAAGCATTTTTGTAATCCTCCTCTCTCTGCAAGAGAATTCGACGCTATTGTTAATAGTTTAGATAAATATATATCTATGGATGGTACAGAACTAGCTGTAAAAGTTCTAAATTATTTGAGAATAGTAGAAGAAGCTAACTCTATGGACATCAGAGAAGCTATAGGAGAGAAAACTTCAGAAGGAAAGCAGAGAATGGAGAAAGCTATAGCTTATCTTATAAAAGAAGGACTAGTATATAAGAAGCGTAAAGCTTTTCATCTAATTAAGAAAGCTGAGTGGAGAGAGACTTTTCTAGATGAAGGCTCCACTATAGATTTTAATATGCCATATCTTAATGACGTAGCTACTTTTCGTAATGGCGATATGATAGTAATTGGTGCAAAAAGTAAGGTGGGGAAAAGCCATATAAGTTTGAATATAATTAAACAACTTATAGATCAAGGAAAAAAACCTCACTATATTAGTCTTGAATCAGGTAATAGATTTGTATCAATTGCTAAAACGTTAGGTATAAGTGAGGGACAGTTCAAATGGTGCGTACATTTTTCTCCCGAAAATATAGAAATAGAAAAAAATGCAATAACCATAATAGATTGGGTGCTCCCAACCGATTATGCAGAAACAGATAAGTTGTTTAAACACTTTGCTGAACAGTTAGTTAAACAAGGAGGCATATTAATCTGTTTTGTTCAGTTAAAACAAGACGGTACTTTCTTCGCTCAAAATATGATTTCTTTTTTCCCAGCTTTAGTTACAAGATATATGTATGATGATGAAAAAGGAGACGGAACTTATGGTGGTTTTCATATAGACTATATTCGTGAACCTAAAATAAGACAAAAATTTATGAAAGTACCGTGTAAATATAATTGGGAGAAAAAGACTCTAGAAAAATTGGAGAATGCTATAGATGAAGACTAAATTAGTTTGGGATGTAGATGGAGTCATTAGAGATTTATATATTGCAGTTACTAAAGCTTTTAACTTCGAGATAAAAGAGTGGAACTGGAAGTTAGATGGTAAAGATATATATGATTTAGCTAGAGAGAAGCCGGAAATAGTTAGCGACGCTCCTGCAACTAAGTATTTAGATACTATAAATTCTTTTGTAAACGGGCACATAGAGCTTTGGTCTCATCAACCAGACGATTGGAAACTCTATACTAATCTATGGTTAAGACAACACCTAAAGTCGGGAATAGATATAGACATTAGATATTTAACTCCTAAAGAGAAGTATAGAGCTTTGTTAAGAGAAAAGAACGTTATATTGATAGATGACTATCCCTTTTTTGATAGTTACAAGAGAATAATTACTATAGACCAACCATATAATCAGAAAACTAAAGCTTCTGTAAGAGTTAAAACTGTAGAAGAGTTGGAAGATATATTAAAACAATATAAATGAGTAAAAACTTTTTTACCGCAGATCAACATTTCTTTCATTGGAATATGAACACTTATGCTTCTAGAGAATTTAAGACTTTAGAAGATATGAATGAGACAATGATTAGAAATCACAACGCTAGAGTCAAAGAAGAGGATAATTGTTTTCATATTGGAGACTTTATCTTTCGTAACTCTAAAGGTGGTAAGAGTGGAGAGGGAGAACCAGTTAAAGTTTTTGAGTTTAAGAAAAGATTAAATGGTAATAATATTTTTATAGGTGGTAATCATTGTCACAATAACGGTAATAAAACTCCTATAGAAAGTCTAGTTATTAGATATGCTGGGAAGAGAATTAATCTAGTTCACAACCCAGACTACGCTAATCTAAACTATGAAATTAATTTGGTTGGCCATGTCCACAATTTGTGGAAGTTTAAAAGAATAGTTAGTGGAGCAAGAATTACAGATTGTATTAACGTGGGTGTTGATGTAAACAATTTTATGCCAAGAACTTTTGAAGAACTGTACGGAGAATACTGTAAGTGGAAAAAGAAAGAAGGATTGAAATAAATACTGAAAACTTCAAATTCTTTCAACATAAACAATGTGAATTTTTTCCTTGTCACAAGATCAAAGTTTGGAAGTTTAATTGTTTATGGTGTTACTGCTCTCTTTTTAACACTAAAGAGTGTGTAAATAACAATCAATGTGAAGAATGTATCTTTCCTCACGTAAAAGATAATTATGATACTATAATAAAATCATTAAAGAGGTTATATGAGTATAGGCGACCTAAAAAAACGTAATATAGAAAAAAACGCTTGTAAAACAACTAAAGCACAAAGAAGAAAGAAGTTAGACAAGTTTAAAGACACTGCTCATAAATGTTTTGGTAATCCCTTTACTGTAGTGGGCGTGTGTCTTAAAAACTGTTCTAATAAGAATATTAAATGTGAGGAGTGTTATCGTTTCAGTGAGTTAAAGGAGATTAAATAATGTCTAATTATAATGATTTTTGTAGCCCATATATAATAAGTAATCCTAGCAAATGGGTAACTCCAGCTGGTCTTTGTAACCCATTTAACCCTATAAAACTGTTTAATAGTGAAACTAAAGAAGAAATAAAAGTTAATAATTCATTTCCTTCTTCTGAACAACCATTCTTCGCAAATACATTTGAAGCTTTTACTGGCGTATTGATATTTTTACTATTCATAATCTTTTTAAATAAATTATTAGAAAAATAATTAGGAAAAATTAATTAAAAAATGGGTTGGCAAACACTAGAAGCTTTAAAAGAGAGAAAGTTAGTTTCTTGGTTAAGAAAAGGAACTATCACTAAAGAACAGTTCTTTAAAATATGTTCTATGTGTGAAGACAAGGGATTTTGGGAAGCTCTCGGTTACGCTACTAAATGTAAATACAAAACTCATCCAGAACTAAAGAAAAGATATGAGTATAAATGGATTAACATACCAAAGAAAGAATGTAAATTATTTGATTATGTAACTACTGGTAGAGGGTTAAGTAATCAGAAAAGACATAGAATGTGGAGAAATATATTTTTTAAGTTAGATGATTCTGATAGATTGACAGAAGTAAGAAGGTTATATCCTAATTGGGAAGTATTTTTTATGAAACACAATCATTATCGTATAGGATTAAGAAAGGAGATATGATGAAAAAAATATTAATGTTATTTATTTTTTGTCTAGTTTGCAATAATTTAGTTTTTTCAGACGATAATATATCTGTTGGCGATAGTTATTTATCCAAAGCTCAAGAAGTAACTTACAATAATCGTAATTTGGCTGTAGAAATAGCTTCGGCGTTTTATTTGAGAAGCATAGCGGTCAGTTTAAGTGATAAAAACAAAAAGAATGAAGATGACAATTTTTCTTACAGTGACTATTTAGGATACAAAATGTTAGATAGATTAACACCATTCTAATAAACTCTTAAAGAAACAAGTTCACTAAAATTAAGTAGCATAGACTGCCAAATGAGCAGAGTGCCCGATAAGCATATCAAAACTATCATCGCTATGAGAAGGAGAAAACTAGCAATGGATCGGAAAGGTGTAAGAAGACTAGCTTCGTAAACGCCTCAACTCATAGTTAAGGAGAAATAAGATGGGAATAAAAAGTAGAGGAAACTATTCAATAAATTTTTGTTTAAAAATGGATTGTGTTTTTAGAGAGATAAAATGCAAAGAATGTATTAGATACAGCGAATATAAAAAGTTATTTACTAAGGAAAAATCAAATGAGTTGCACGAAAAAAAATAAAAACTGTCAATCTACTTTATTAATTAAAGGTAAAGAAGATAATTTTATCTGTGCCGGTATTAGTACAAAACCTACTAATTATAAAAAAGACAATATATGGTTGTGCTCTAAAGGAGCTGTTTGTCAATTCGCTTTGGAATTAACTGTTGAAGAAGCTCTGTATATATGTTCAGCTTTAAACTCAGCTTTAGGTTGGTTGGCTCCAGGAATTATATATAAAGAAATAAAAAAGAGGAATAAAAAATGATTCTATCTATAGATCCCGGAACTATACAAAGTGCTTATGTTATATGGGATAATAAGGAAAAGAAAATAAAGGATAAAGGAATAATTTCTAATGAGAATATGTTGAAGTTAATAGAAAATAATGAAGATATAGAACTTGTAATTGAAATGGTAGCTTGTTATGGAATGCCTGTAGGTAAAACCACCTTTGAAACTGTTTTATGGATAGGACGTTTCGTACAGCTAGCAAAAAAATCAACTCTTGTTTATAGAAAAGATATTAAAATGTTTTTCTGTAACACCACTAGAGCTAAAGATAGTAACGTTAGACAAGTATTAATTGATAAATTTGGGGAAACAGGAACTAAGAAGACTCCCGGTAAGTTATATGGCGTTTCTAAAGATATTTGGAGTGCTCTTGCTATAGCTGTATTTTTTAGTGAAACGTTTCTAAAAAAGGAGAAAAAATGAATGAGATAACTAAAGTTTATATAAGAAGCAGAATTGAAGAATTAGATTGTTATATAAAGGGAAACAAAGAACGTACTGAGCAATATAGTAAGATTCTTTCTAAAATTGAAAAAGAAACTAATGAGTATATAAAAGAAAAAAATGTATTGACGGAAGATTTAAAAGATGAACACTAGAGACATAGGAAAAAAACTTGAGTCTTTTGTAGCTGACTATCTAAAGAGTATAGATAAGAAAGCAAGACCTAGCAAGAATTCTGGAGCATCCACCGAAATAGGAGACATCCTAAATACCGAGTATAGTGTGGAATGTAAAAAGAGAAACACAGAAAATATAACAGTTAAGTCAAAAATTTGGAACAAATTGTGTTCAGATATACCGGTTTCTTCTTTAAAAACTCCTTTATATATCTTACAGAATTCTAAGAATGAAACCTTTGCAGTACTAGACCTAAAAGATTTTATTAGATTAGCTGAATTCTATTATAAAAATAATATATGATACCATTTCCTAATAAAAAATACAGTATAATATATGCCGATCCTCCCTGGCCGGAATATGGTGGCGGTAAGATTAAAAGAGGAGCCGATAGACATTATAATTTAATGAGCATAGAAGAAATAAAAAATCTTCCTGTTGAATCTATCTGTGAAAACAACGCTCATTTATATCTTTGGGTAACAAACAACTATCTTCCTGCTGGATTAGAAGTTATGAAAAAATGGGGATTTGACTACAAAACTACAATTACTTGGGTTAAAGATAGATTTGGTTTAGGACAGTATTTTAGAGGAATTACTGAACATTGTCTATTTGGTGTTAAAGGAATGATTCCTTATAAAGTAATTGATGGTAAAAGACAACAAGGTGTTACTGTAATCAATGCTTCAAGAACCGAACACAGTACTAAACCTGAAGAGATGAGAAGAATGATAGAAAAAGTTAGTACTGGAAAGAAGATAGAACTTTTTGCTAGACGTAAAGTATTAAATTGGGATAGTTGGGGCAATCAAATAGACGAAAGTTCTTTACAAATATAAGGAGAAATATGAGAAGGCCTAAAAAATTAAAAACTGTTAAAGAATATATAGAAGAACAACCTCAAGAAGTAAAAGAATTAATTGAGAAAGAAAAACTCATTTTAACTAAAGAACAAAAAGAGAAGATAGAGAAACTTCATAGAGTGATGAATGAAATTAACCGTGATAATAAATCAGTGGTGTTAAAATTTGCTAAAGATGAGCCAGATAAAGAGAGACTACCTTTTGGAGTTAAAGAAATTGATGAACTTACTGGTAATGGTGGTATAGCAGGTAACTTTATTATAATCTGGGGGTCAGAAAGTACTGGAAAGAGTAGTCTTTGTTTGTCTCAAATAGCAGAAGCACAGAAACGCAATAAAATATGTGCATATTTAGATTTGGAGCATTCATTTTCTAAAGAGAGAGCTATAATGTTTGGAGTTAATATAGAAGAACTAGTCTTGATAGAAGATGCAACTAACGCAGAAGAAGCAATGGACTGGGTTTTAAAGCTTTCTAATGAAAAAGTAGTTGATCTTATTGTTATAGATAGTATTCAAGCTATGTCTACTCAAGAAGAGAACGAAGCTAAGAGTGGTAAAGAAAGACTGATGGCAGAAAACGAAATAGCTTCTCTTGCTAAGAAAATGGGAAAGTTCCTAAGACGTTGTGCTACACCTATTTATAAAGCTAAGATAGCAGTTACTCTAGTAGGTCAAAGCAGAACTGGTGGTATAGGTACTTTTGCTGTTCACGAAGAACTTACTGGTGGTAGAGCACAGAAACATTGGTCTTTACTTACTTTATTTATGAGACAAGGAGCAGATGCCCCTACAGAAAAGATGAACACAGGAGAAGTAGATGAGAATGGTAAAGCTATTAAAGTAAATAGGAAAATAGGATTTGACTTAGTTGTAAAGATACAAAAAACCAAGACAAATTCTAAACCTGAGGGGTATGATACTCATCTTCCTTTCTTTTTCAAAACCGGTTTTCGAAAGGAATAAAATGAAAATTGGTATATTATAGAAAATAGTTAAAATAACTCTTGACAAACAGCGTTTTTTATATATAAATATATATAGAGGGTATAAATATAGCTAATATGCAATCTAATCTAAAACTAACAAATATATGTAATTACAAAAGAAATATTTATCTTTTCACTAGAGATGAATATGGAACTCTATCTATAACAGAGGATAAAAGTTTCTTCCCGTACTTCTTTGAAAAAGATAATGATAAAGGTAAGTTCAAAGCTATAGATGGCAATATGTTACGAAAAGTTTACTGTTCAGAACCCGCAGATGTACCAAAAATGCGTTCTTTGTCAAGTTATTCCTCAGATGTGCTATTTACAACTAATTACATAGTAAATAAGATAGATAACATTCTTCCCACCACTTTAAAATATCTCTTTCTAGACATAGAAATACTAGCAAAAGAACTCCCAGAAACAGCTACAGCCAAGTACCCAGTCTCTTGTATAAGTATCTACAACTCTTTTAGCAAAGAAGTCTTAACCTGGTTTCTCCCAGAGCAGAAGGGAAGTACTTTAGAAGAGCAGGAGAGAAATTTATTGAACTCTTTTGTAGACTATATTAAAAAAGAGCAACCTGATATGATTTTAGCTTGGAATATTAAGTTCGACTATCAATATCTTTTTAGACGTATTAAAGACTTTGCTAAACGTATATCTCCTATAGATTTATCTAGAAGAGGAGATGAAGAGAACATCTTCTTTCCCTGTGGTATTTCAATTTTAGACTATCTAAGTCTCTTTAAAAAAGTATATATGAGAGAAGCTAGTTATACACTCAACTACATAGCAGAGAAACATTTAGGAAAAGGGAAAGAACATAAGAGTGTAGATTTTGGCGTCTTAAACGAAACTATTAAAAAACGTAATCGTGGTGATGTAGAGATTATGGTAGAATTGGAGAAGAAGTGTAAACTAATACCCTACTACAATAAGATTAGAATATTGAGTAAATGTAACTGGGAAGATTTGTATTTTAATTCTCGTATTATGGAATTTCTTCTGTTATCAGAAGCTAAAGAAAAGAATCTTATATTACCAAATAAACCTTCTAAAGAAGACACTTCTAACGTAACAGATGAACCTGCTTTTGAAGGAGCTTTTAGAGGAGTAGAAAACACAGGTTTGTTTAGAGACGTCGCTAAGCTCGATCTTACATCAGCATACCCCTCTATGATTATAAATTTTTGTTTAGATGGGCAAAACATAAACGAAAAAGAAGGTATAGATATAAACGGTATTAAATTTAAACAGAATACAGAAGCTTTACTGCCCACCGTAGTTAAAAAAATACTTACATTAAAAGACGAATACAAAAGAATATTAAAAGAAAATCCAAGCGAAGAAAATAAAATAGCTTACGCCGCAATTAAGTCTGTAGCAAACTCGGCTTTCGGAATTTGTGGGTCTCCATATTTTCGCTTATTTAACTTAGACGTTGCTTCAAGTATTACTTTCTTGGTAAGAGATTTAATGATGTATGTCAAAGGTAGAGTGGAAAAAAGTGGGTTAAAAGTCTTGTATGCGGATACGGATGCTGTTTTTTTAAACAGCAAAGTAGATTATAGTAATATATTAAATCAGTATATTAAAGATTGGGCTAAAGAAAAGTATAATAAAGATAGTATTGATTTAAAGTTCGAATATGAGGGATATTTTACTAAGGTAGTTTTTCTTGGCTCATGTCATTATTACGGATACTTAGAAGGTAAAAAGAATCCAGAAATTAAGGGAGTAGAAGTAAAACGTTCCTCTTCAAGTAAATTTGAGGCTCAGTTTCAAGAAGCTCTTCTCAATCATATTATAAATGGAGAAACTAGAGAAGATATTATAGAGTGGATTAACTCTGAGAAAGAAAGAATTAAAGAAGCAGATTTAGAAGATATGGCGTTTCCTTGTAAACTCACTAATCAGAAGTATAAGAATTATCCTATCAATAAAAGAGCTTTCGATAACAGTAAAAAATTAAAGAAAGATTTTAAAGTCGCCGTAGGTGAATTGTTTTGGTACATATTCACAAAAGATTCTAATGAAGTATTATCATTTACTTTAGATGATAACGACTTTATTAAAAGAGAAAATTTAAACTGGAATAGAATTATAGAAAGAAACATCGAGAGTAAAGCAAGAAAAATATTCGAATGTCTGAAATGGAATTTACCAAGTAATACTAGACAAATGCAATTATTTTGAAAGGGAGGTGATTCAGATTAGTAAAGAAAAGAATAAACAGAAGAAAGAGATTAAGAAGAAAGCGAAAGGTAAAAAATGATAGATTACGATGGGGAGGATGCAAGATGATTAGTAAAACAATTTATTTTATGGTAGAGTTAATTGACTTACTTGACGGAAATCCTAATCAAGTATTGTGTAAAGAAGAAGGTTTAGCTGACTTTATTGCAAATTATGATAAGGATAAATATAAAATAGTCAACGTTTACGGTGTAACAAATTTATTTTTAGAGAGTAAAGAGTTTATTAAACAAGAAGACGCACTAGAAAAAGGAGTTGAAAAATGTTAAGCAACGAAGACTTGTATGATGAATTAGAGACAATAGAGAAAGTTCGTGAGGGGCTTAAGAGTGAGTTTGAGAAAGCTCAACTTAAGGCTTTAGTATTAGGTGTTAAACTTCTTCACAATATTCGTTCTAATATGGTCACTGTTATGAAACATCAAGGTATCGATCTTATCAAACCAAAAAACAAAGTGGAAGTTGAATAAATGAAATAGCCCTCAGGGAAACTAAAAAGTCTCTGAGGGTTTTCGTTTTTATAATAATATAAAGAGGAAATAACTTAATGCAAATATATACTTCACCGATTATAACAGAAGAATTTTTAAAAAAATATAAAGGAACAAATCCTAACTTTGGATTTAACGGACTCGGCTATGTGGTGTTTCGTAGAACATATTCGAGATTGAAGAAAGATGAGACTTACGAAGATTGGTATGAGACAGTAGCTAGATGTGTTAACGGAGCACAAGAAATAGGATCAGATTATACTCAGAAAGAAGCTGAGAGACTATATGATTATGTATTTAATCTTAAATGTTCGTTTGCAGGTAGAATGTTATGGATGTTGGGTACTGAACATATTAAAAGATGGGGCGGAAATGCACTTATCAACTGTTTTGGGATGACTATCACCGAATATGAAGATTTCTGTTTTCTATTTGAGAATTTAATGTTGGGAGGGGGAGTTGGTTTCTCCGTTAGAAGAGAAGATATTCACGAATTGCCGAAAGTAAAAGAAAATATAAAAGTTACTCATAAAAATACAAATGATGCAGACTTTATAGTACCTGACAGTAGAGAAGGATGGGTATATTTGTTAAGACAGGTATTAAAATCATATTTTAGAAGTGGTAAATCGTTTTCTTATTCTACTATATTAGTAAGAGGATATGGAGAAAAAATAAATGGACTCGGCGGCACAGCTTCGGGACCAAAAATCTTAGTAGACGGTATTGAAAATATATGTAAAATAATATCTGCTAGAGAAGGAAAGAAACTACGATCTATAGACGTTTTAGACGTCTGTCTAGGAAAAGGAACCAAGATATTAACTAACAATGGTTATGTAAATATAGAGAATATCACAAATGAAAAGATAGTAGTGCCGTTTTGTTCTGATGAAAACATAAAAGATAGTTATAGATTTCTTCCCGGAAAAATAATTAATAAAGGAATACAGAAAACTCTACGTATAGATACTCTTTCAGGAAATTCAATTATAACAACACCGAATCACAAATTTTTGATCAAAAAATCTCATAATTATATTAGAGGAAAACTTTATCAAAAATTTTCTTGGAAAAGAGCAGATGAGTTGGTTATTGGGGATGCAATTGTTAGCCCAAATAATCCAAGTATTAACACCAAACCGGAGTTCAAACAAGACTTTGGAGTATTAGGGTGGGTTGTTGGTGATGGTTATTTCACGAAAAATAAAAGAGGTAAACTAACTCTGGGAGCTATTTTCGGACCGGGGGAGGAAAAAGCGAAAAGAATGGTTTCTGATCAGTTTATGGAATGGTATAAAACTGTAAAAATTGAATCAAATAATCAACACACTAATACATTTCCAAAGATTTCCTATGAAAATAACGGAGTCGGAACACTACCCATAAATAGACAAGAAGTTTTGAAGTATTTAATGAACAAATACAAGTTAGAAACCGGTACTGCGGTATTTAAAAAGATACCTCCTTCGGTGGTTATGACACAGAATTTCTCAATTAAATCTAGTTTTTTATCTGGGCTATTTTCTGCAGATGGATGTATTCAAAAGATCGGCGGTAAAAAAAATACTTGGGCAATTTCTCTGTCTACTGTAAGTAAGGAAGTATCAGAGCAGGTGTATTTAATGCTTAAAGAGTTTGGTATACATGGTAGAATCTCAAAATTTCATAGTAAAGGTAAAAATACGTTATTTCAGATTGTTATACAGAGTAAAGATAGTCTTTTGAACTTCGCAAACTATATTGGGTTTTCTTTAAGCGAAGCAAAAAATAAAAAAACGTTAATAATGTTGCCCGAAATTAGTGATAAGAAAAATCGTGGGGCTGAAATACAAAAAGTGTCAAGAGTTACTGATGGAGAAGAAATAGAAACTTATGATATATGTCTTTCTGAAGGGCATCATTTTATTGCAAATGGTCTTGTGGTACATAACTGTAACTTAATCGCCAGTGTAGTAGTGTCTGGAAATATTCGAAGATCGGCCACTGTAGCCTTAGGAGATCCAGATGATTATTTATTTATTAGAGCAAAAAGATGGGATTTAGGAGATATTCCTAATTGGCGAGCTCTAAGTAATAATACAATTTATGTGGATGATTTTTCTCATATTCAACCAGATATATGGGAAGGATATCTAGGAAACGGGGAACCTTACGGATTTTTTAATATTAAATTAACACAAAAAGTTGGGCGTATTAGAGAATTACGCAAAGATAACGCCGAGTTGCTAAATCCTTGTGCGGAAATTCCTTTAGCTAATAAAGAGATATGTTGTTTATCAGAACTATATTTAAACAATATAAAATCCAAAGAAGAATTAATTGATTGTGCAAAGCTTCTATATAAAACTCAAAAGGCAATATGTTCTATGAAGTTCATTCACGAAGATACGAATAGAATAGTACATAAAAATATGCGTATTGGTATAGGTGTTACTGGAGTTTGTCAATCTCTCGATAAGATAGAGTGGTTAGATGAGTGTTATAATACTATAAGAGAGTACGATAAAGAATGGAGTGCTAAAAAGGGATATAATGAAAGTATTAGAATTAGTACCATAAAACCGTCAGGAACCTTGAGTTTATTAGCAGGTGCTACTCCTGGAATACATCCAGCTTATAGTCAATATTATATTAGACGCATTAGAATGTCTAGTGATGATAAATTAGTTGCTACGTGTAAAGACCTGGGCTATATTGTAGAAGCTGAGAGAAATTTTGACGATACTATTAATTATAAGACAGTAATAGTAGAGTTTCCTTGTTATGCGGGGGAAAACGTTGTTTTAGCAAAAGATATGACAGCGGTAAAACAATTAGAATTGGTAAAGAAATTAATGACTATTTGGGCAGACAACTCCATTAGCGTTACTGTATATTATAAAAAGGAAGAGTTACCTGAAATAAAACAATGGTTGAAAGAACATTATAAAGATAGTATCAAAAGTGTTAGTTTTCTGTTACACAAAGAACACGGTTTTAAGCAAGCTCCCTATGAGGAGATTACTAAAGAGCAATATGAAGAAAGGATTTCTAAGATAAAAACTTTAAAAGATATTACAGTAGAAAATAAACATATTGACTTTGAAGAGTGTAAAGGCGGGGCGTGCCCTGTTAAATAAAGGAGAAATATTATGTCAATTGAAGTTAGTAAGATGACTAAACAGGAAATATTAGCAAGGGAAAGATTCAGATGCCCAGAAAAAGGGCACGGTTCTAAGAATGGGTTTGAACATCCGGTTTGTTTTGATAGAAACACCAAAGGGTTGTTTCAAGAGAAAGTTCTATTCTTCGATATTGAAGCAGAAGACCTTTCGGCGGATTATGGTATTATGTTTAATTGGTTTGCCATAGATGAAGACGGTAATGAGTTTGAAGATTATATTACTTTAGATGACATTAAAAAATATAAATCTTCTCATAGAGATATTGAACCCAGAGAGGATACTAGAATAGTTAAAAGTTTAGTAGATTTAATGAGTAAATATACTAGAGTAGTGGGGCATTATAGCTGTGTAGATCCAGAACAAAGAATTTTGTTGGGAGATTTAACTTATAAAAAAGCTAGAGATATTAAAATAGGTGATAAATTATTAGCTTTTGAAGAAAAACAAAGAAAAGGAAAACGTAGACGATATAGACTTTCTACTGTAACGTTTTCTAAATTAGATAAAAAACAAAAAATTCGTTTTACGTTATCAGATGGAACTATTTTAGAAGTTTCTAGAGAACATCCATTTTTATATCCTTCAGGTAAAGCAAATCTAGCTAGTTGGAAATGGCAAGAAGCAAAAGATTTTGAAGTTGGAGATTGTTTAACGAGATTCGTACCTGTTTATGATAAAGAAAAAAATAACTATGATTATGGATATTTAGCCGCTTCAGTAGACGGTGAAGGTTGGTTAAGTTCAGAAGGTAGAGGAATTCGTATGGGATTTTCACAGAAAAAGAACGCTATGTATAAAGAATTTTTAGCATTAATAAAAAAATATAATTTCCCATTTTGCCATAGAGAAAAAAGAATAGATGGAGTACAAACATTTTCTTTATATAATATGTGGAATTGTGTTAAGTTTCTAGGTAGAATACAACCAAAACGTTTATTAGTCAATTTCCATAAAAAATTAAGTAAAGATTTAACCGTTCATGTTCCAGTAGAAAATAGAACTAAAATTGTAAAAATAGAAGAAATAGGCGTAGGTGATGTTATGGTTATTTCTACCACTACTCATACATATATTTCCGAAGGTTTTCCTAGTCATAACTGCGGCTATGATCTGCCTTTTGCCAGAACCCGTGCTGTTATAGATAAAGTAGATTTCCCTGGATATGGTATGTTGTTTCAAAGCGATACTTGGGTAATTCTAAAGAAGAAGTTTAAGTTGTCAAGAAATAGTTTAGAGAATGGTTGTAGAAAATTAGTTGGCGTTACACATAAAGATAAATTGTCTCTATCTATTAAACACGGTTGTCTTAGAGGTGAGAAATGGGCGATAAATGATTCAAGAAAGCATTGTCGTCAAGACGTAATTGATTTAGTCGCTCTATTTAATTTAACCAGTAAATATATGCGGCGTACGAAAAGCTCCATTTAAGATGAAAAAGTCTAAGAAAAAGATATTTTCATACAGACGTACTTGATCAGTTTCACCAATTACTAAAGTTAAAAAAAGTGAGAAGCTCTATTTAAGAGCTAAAAATAAAAGAGAAGTAGATAAACAAATAGGAGAGGAGATACAAAGTGAAAACGTTAGAATTAAAGCTTAACACAGAGCAGTTAAACCTTACAGAAGAGGATAAGAAACAAACAGTACAACAGACTATTAACAACGTTATACAGAATGTTATATTAGGTTCAGCTCAAGCACAAAGAGGGTTTGATGAGAAAGAACGCAGACAGTATTACAAGATTGCAGACGCTTTAGAGTTGGCTGTAAAAGAGAATAAAGAAACTGTTGATTTAGAAGATGATCAAGCTGGGTTTTTAAAGAAATGTTTTAGAGAAAGTAAGCTAATGCCCAATAAATTATTACGACAAATTGAGGACTTGGTAAAGAACATACAAGATCGCTAAATGAAAAGTCTATGTTTAACTTGTAAAGTTAAATGTAAAGAATGTTTTGATAAAGATACAACTGTGTACGAATGTGACTTTTATATAAAGAAAGGAAAGAATGACGATAAAAGAATTAATGAAAAAAAGCCACGCAACGGCGGTTGAAAAAGGTTTTTGGGCTAGTGAAAAGGGAATAACAGGTGATACTAATCTTTCTTCTTTCGAAAGTTTAAAAGATGTGTGCAGAATAGAGAAACGCAACGACGGAGAGTTAATAGCCTTAATGCACAGTGAACTTTCTGAAGCTCTTGAAGCTTTAAGACACGGAAATCCTAAAAGCGAACACATTCCTGAATTCAGTGCTGTTGAGGAAGAGATGTCAGATTTACTTATACGTGCGTGTGACATGGCAGAAGCTAGAGGATATAAATTGGAAGAAGCATTAGAGGCTAAACTTTTGTACAATAAGACTAGACCATATAAACATAATAAGGAGTTTTGATGGAAAAAAATTCTGATCAAAAACAATTAGAGAAAGACATTAGATTCTTACGTATTGCTAGGGAAGTAGCTAAATCTTCCAAGTGTATGTCGAGAAAGATCGGTTCGGTACTTGTGAAAAACGGTTCAATAGTTTCTGAAGGATATAACGGACCCGCTAGAGGAGTTAAACATTGTAACGAAAGAGATATAGCTTTCTTTGCTATATTGGATAGAAAGATTATAGATAGAAAGGTTTTTAAAGAAAATGTTCCGATAGATCGATGCCCAAGAAGAATATTTGATTATCAGTCGGGACAAGGAAGTCACCTTTGCCAAGCTGTGCATAGCGAACGTAACGCTATTCTTCAAGCAGCGAGAAATGGTATATCTACATTAGACACTACTCTATATCTATACTGTGAAGGAGTTTCTCTTCCTTGTAAAGATTGTTGTATAGAGTTAATTAATGCTGGAGTAAAGGAGATTGTATGTTTAGAAGGAAAGTTATATGACAAGTATGCTCAAACTATATTAGAAGAAGCTAATATTATAGTTAGAATGATAAATAAGGAGTTATTGGAGTAAATATTATATGGAGAAAAACAGTGCTGTACACTAATCATTATTCGATGCCAGATGCTTTTGTGAGAGTGATAGACTCTCTTACTAGAGATTTATCTGAATCTGATCCTAAAAGAATAGGAGTAACAACTCTTATTAATTCTCCTAGAATAAGAGCTTTAACCGTAAGACATTTTAAAGAGCTGGAGGAAGATTATAGTGATCACATATGGAGAATTCTTGGAGAAAGTATTCACTGGGTATTACTCCATGCAGAAAATCATGAAAATCTAGTAGAGCAAAAAATAGAAGAAGTTATAGATGGAATTACAGTAGTTGCTAAACCAGATTTATACGAAGATAAAATTAAATCTGTTGAGGATTGGAAGGTCACGTCTGTTTGGGCAATTAAGTTTAAAGATAGACAGGAATGGGCAGAGCAACTAAATCCCTATGCGTGGTTTCTTCGTAGAGCAGGTTTTGAGGTAAATAAATTATATATTAATGCTATATTAAAAGATTGGCGAAAAAGCGAATCTAAAAAATATGAGGATTATCCAAAAATACCTTTTCAGAGAATAGAAATAGAATTATGGTCTAATGAAAAAACAGAAAAGTTTATAAAAGATAGAATTAAAGAATATCAAATAGCTTTAGAATTAGCAGATGATGAACTTCCTTTATGTACTAAAAAGGAACGCTGGGCTAAGGACGACGTGTTTGCTATTTATAAAAACTCTAATAAAACAGCTACTAAGCTATGTGATTCTAAAGAAGAAGCAGACAAATATCTATTAGAATTAGGTAAAACAAAAGATGTATATAGAATAGATAAAAGAGAAGGAACAGATGTTAGATGTAATGATTATTGTATTTGCCGTTCATATTGTGATTATTTTTTGAAGAAATACGGAAAGAACAATGAGTAAAGACATAGTATTAGTGGGAGGAGGAAACTCTATAAGAGAACAACTTCCTCTTCTTTGGGATAAACTAAAAGAAAGCAAGGCTGAAATATGGTCAATTAACTTTGCTTTTATGTGTATGCCTTTTCTACCATCTCGTGAGATTTGGGTAGATATTAGTTTCTTTAGAAACAATATGGAAACTCTACAGAAACTTCAAGCTCAGAGCGTTAAGTGTTGTTGTAAGAAACATATGAGTTATGCTAACATATCTGAAATAACTACATATGAAGCGACTAGAGATCCTAAAGAAATGGATAGAAAGATATATATAGGAAGAATGGGTCTAGGTGGGTTTTTTGCTTTGCATTTAGCTATTAAAGAAAATTCAGAAAACATATATCTGTTGGGTTTTGATTTTGGCTCTAACAGTAGTAAAACACATTTCTATCAAGATGTAATAGAAGTTAAATCTACTGGAGTTGGTAAACCGGAATTATATAGAAACGGAACTAATATTAAAGATGAAGTATCAGATTGGCAATATTTTACTAGTCCAGATATAAAGACTAAGATATACAACGTGAGTCCGGAAAGTTCTATTACTTGCTTTGAAAAAATTAATTATGAGCGGTTCTATAGTAAATTAAATGAAAACAGAGATTAGTATTCTTTTACCTTCTTTAAGACCAGAAGCTTTAACAAAAAGCATTAGAGAGTTTGACGAAACTAATTTTTCTACAAACTACGAGTTGGTAGTTGTTAGTCCTTTTGAAGTAAAGGGAATAAAGACTAAATGGATAAAAGAAGATGTATGTAAAGGTAGTGCTCCCGCAACAAATGTGGCTTGGGAAAACTCTAGTTCTGAATATGTAGTATATTTTAGTGATGATGTAAGTCCTACAAAAGACTGTTTAAAGAATATGCTTAATTTTATGAAAGATAAGAAAGAACATTTTATAGGTGCCTTTAAGATGATGCATCCAAACGGTAAGGAAATCGGGCCCTTCGGCTGTTATGATAGATTATATGCTTGCTATGGATGTTTGAGTAGAGACACTGTATATTTCTTAGGTAATGTCTTTCATAAAGATTTTATGTATAGTTGGGGAGATATAGATGCAAGTCTCAAATGCTGGACTAATAATGGAAGCGTAGAGATATGTCAAGACGCTTGTGTTATACCAAGACAAATTGATGATGAGATATATAGAGAACACAGAAGTAAATATTGGGAACAAGATGTAGAGACTTTTCTAAATAAATGGCATCCAATTTTGGGCAAAGATTATGAACGTAATACAGATAAAATAAATAGGAGACTAAAATTAACAATTTAAACATTGTGTTGCCTACATATCACAGACGTGAAAAATTACTTCGTTGTTTGAAGTCAGTAGAAGAAGCCAGAGCTAGATTAGATTGTCATTCTTATGTTTACATATATTATAGTGATAAAGCAGACTTTCAAACAGACAGTAATATACTAAGAGAAAATAAAGGTGTCTTTACTAGACTCTTAGATTTTCCTTATGAAGCTTCTAAACTCTGGAATTATCATCTAAAAAATATGAACGCAGATATGATGGTATATATTAACGATGACGTAGAACTACATCCTGAATGTTTGTTTAGAGTTAAAACTGCTATGAATGTTTGGTTCCCAGACACAGACGGAGTAGTTTCTATAATACAAGAGAATATACCCGAAAATCAAGCTTGTAAAACAGCTTTTGGTGCTGTAGGAAATAAATTTGCCGATAGATTTCCGGAAAGAAAAGTTTTTTGTGAATCATATAAAAGACTGTATTTAGATACTGAGCTTTATGAATATGCTAGTAAACATAAAAAATTGTTCTATAAAAACGATAAAGAAATAGCTCCATTGTTAACCCACTATCATCCAGCTTTCTTTAAAAATGAGATGGACGAAACTCATACTGATGTTAGAAAACATTTAAACGCAGACAAGATAATGTATAATAGAAGAAAAGCAAAGAATTTAATATGGGGAGACTCCTTTGAGCTTATCAACTCCAAAAATTAGTGTTTTGGTTCCATCTAGAAACAGGGAACAACAGTTTAATAAACTGATAAAAAATATATATGAAACCGTCAGTGATTTAAACAATATAGAATTATTAGTAAAGTTAGATAACGATAGTTTATATACACTAAATTCAAAAGATGTTTTTTTAAAGAGTTTTGTTTCTGAAAGAAGTGAATCACTAAATCGAGATTACTATAATTTTTTAGCAAAAGAAGCTAGAGGACAGTTTCTTTTTGGTATAGGTGACGATGTAAAGTTTCTTACGAAGAACTGGGATAAAGTTTTAATAGAAAAAATAGAAGCTTTTCTTATAAATAAATCAGATAGAATAGCATATGTATCAGTGAATGAAAAAGGAAGTAAAGCTACTCATCCTTGTTTTCCATTAATAACTAGAGAAGCTTTTGAATTATTGGGAGAATATCACTGTTCCAAACTATTGTCTTGGGGAAGCGATAGAATACTTTGGGAGATATATTCACATCCCTCTATTAACAGAACGTTGCACATATCAGATATAAACATAGAACATTTAAGCTATCACGACGGTAAAGCTCCCTATGACGAAACAGCTAGAAGTATGAAAGAGAGATTTTTTAGAGACCCTAATTGTCACAATCTCATAAGTTTATATGGAGTTCCTCAATATCGAAAAAGAATAGAAAATTATATAAAGGAGTTTAATAAAAATGAGTAAAGAGTGGGATGATTGGTACAATTCGTTTAATTCTGCTAAAGGATTAACATACATAAATCACTATACCGCTATAGATAAATGGAAACTTGGTAAGAGAAACTCTCCGTTAGCTCCTATAGAAGTATCGTTAGATCCTATTAATGCTTGCCAACTTAAATGCCAACATTGCAATTATGGGAAATATCTTAAAAATGATAAAATAAATAGACTAGACGATGAACACTATTTGAATCTAATAAAGTTCTTCGCTAAGTGGGGAGTTCGTGGAATATGTCACGGGGGAGGCGGAGAGCCAACTCTTCACACTAAACTTTGGGATGCGTTATTATTGGCTAAAGAACTTGGTATGGAAAATAGTATTGCTACAAATGGCATAAATTTTAATGATGAAACTATTGATATAGCGGTTCAAACTTGCAGATGGATAGGCGTATCTGTAGATTCAGCCACTGAAGAAACTTATGGAATAGGAAGAAAAGCTAATTATTTTAACAAAGTAATAGAAAATATTCAAAAACTAACAAAACGAGCTAAAGAACTAAATACTAACTGTGATGTAGCGTTTAAATTTTTAGTGTTTAGTTATAATCAACACGAAATATACGATGCTTGCAAACTAGCTAAAGAGATTGGAGTTAAGGATTGTCACATTAGACCAGCTGACTTCAGACATCAGGGAATATCCGAAGAAGCTAAATCTAATCCTTATGATATAGAATCTATAAAAAAACAATTTGAAGAATGTCAAAAACTTAATGATAAAGATTTTCACGCATATACCATTGTTCATAAATTTAACGATGATTTTACCCCACTAAGAACTTTTTCACAGTGTTACGCAAGTCCATTGTGTTTGCAAGTAAATCCTTCTGGAAGTTGTTATCTTTGCCCAGACACTAGAGAACTGGAGTATTATAAATTAGGAGAACACTATCCAAATCCGGAAAATATATGGAAGTTTTGGGGTAGTAAAAAACATTATGATTTAGTCTTCAATAGTGGGTGTGCTAATTGTAAATCAAGATGTACCTTCAATCATTACAACATTCAATGTGAAAGATTAGCAATTAATAAAGATGATCCTATGTGCAGAAATTTTGTCTAAATGAATGAATTTAGAAAAGACTTTTATGAATATTTTTTGAAATATGTTAAAATAACTCATAATAGAGGTATTACTTTTGATTTGAGTGAAATAACAGATAAACTACTAGAAAAATATGTAATAAAGAGACGTGAGAACAGTGAAGTATCTATATAAATTCAATGACAAATTATATTGTAATAGATGTAAAAAAATGATAGATAAGTATTTAGAAACTATAGTAGTAGATGGTCAAGTTATGTGTATATACTGTGATAACTGGATTACTACTGAATTTGACGCATTTGGAATAAGAGAGGAAGAATAATATGGAAAGGGACAACGGCGATATATTAGACCGTGCATCTATAGCTAAATTAAAACACGAAAGAATTAGAGACCCTGAGAATGATAAAGAGTGGGAAGCTTTTAGTAAAGAGCTCTCTATTTTAGAGAAAAAATATTCTCAATTCTATATTGATAATTTTTTTAAAATATTATACGATATTAATTCTTTAGTTTGGGAAAAAGAATCTGATATGAGACAAGGAAAACTAGATGGTATTCTATATGAAGTAGGGATAAGAGCTATAGAAATACGTAAATTAAATAATCTTAGAATAAGTGTAAAAAATCTAGTTAATAAAATAACAGATTCTGGTTTTCAGGACATCAAGAAAAATCACCTAAGTGAATAGAAAAAAATATTTTAAACATTTTAAAGTTATTAGAAAAGGAGACGGTAATCCTTACTGGAAAGGAGGTCTCCCTTTATGTATAGATTGCAATAAATCTGTAAAAGTCTATACCGCAAAGAGATGTAGATCATGTGCCAGTAAATATATTCATACTGGTAGAAAAAGACAACAATGGGAAAAAGATAAGATAAGTGAATCAATGAAAATACTATTAAAAGATCCAACTAAAAATCCTTCTTGGAAAGGTGGATTATCTTATGAAAGATATCCTAGAGAATTCAATAGAGAATTAAAAGAAGAAATTAAAAAAAGAGATAATTATGTATGTAAAAATTGTAATATGACAGAAAAAGAACATATAATAGTTATGGGATATGGTTTAGCGTGTCATCATATAGATTACGATAAGAAAAATAATGATATTAATAATTTAATAGCTTTATGTAATTGGTGTAATATAAGAGCTAATTATAATAGAGACTACTGGAAAAATAAATTTAAATTGGAAGTGAGGATCACCTAAGTGAGTAAAATAGTAATAATAAAAAGTAACGGTAACTCACAATATTGTAAAGACTTACACGAATATAAGTCTATAGAAACTCCCGTTTGGCAGTTGGTTTTAGCCGACTACTATAAAACAGATTTAATCATAGATGCTGAAGCAGATGATTTGTCTCATAAAGAGATATTGAATAAAGCTTTAAATGATATGAAAGCGGAAACTGTAGTATTGTTAGCCACCGGTAGTCATCCTTCCGGATTTATTCAACAGAAAGACGAGATTAATAAATTAGAGAAACTGTTTGAAAAACAAGTTAAGGTTATTTCTCATAGTAGTTTGCCAGTAGATCCTTGTAAATACAAAATTAATTGGGATTTAGTAGACTTAAATAAATACAGAGCTTCTAATTGGCACAGTTTTACTAATAATTTAGAAGCTTCTCCATACGGAGTTAACTATAGTTCTATATCGTGTTATTTCAAGTGTAATTTTTGCGTGATCAAAAATTTTTACGGGAATAAGTTTAGAGAAAGAAACATAAAAAGCGTAATTAGAGATTTTGATGAGCTAGCTAAAAGAAATGTTGTAAATATAAAGATGATGGATGAGTTATTTGTATCTAGTCCTAAAAGAATAAAAGAGGTATGTCAAGCTATTATAGATAGAAATTATAATTTTAATATCTGGGCTTATGCTAGAATAGATATTATGAACGATGAAATGCTTAAACTAATGAGAAAAGCGGGTATTAGATGGCTTGCTCTCGGGATAGAAAGTGGTTCAGATGAAATCAGAAAAGGAGTTCTCAAAGGTAATTTTACTAAAGAAAAAATTAAAACTATAGTAAAGATGATAAAAGATAATGATATATGTGTGTTGGGTAATTTTATGTTCGGTTTTTGGGAAGATAAAAAAGACACTATGCAAGAAACGTTGGATTTAGCTATAGAACTAAACTGTGAATATGTAAACTTCTACTGTGTTACTTCTTTTCCAGAAACAAGTTTTTATAATGAACTTAAAGCTAAAGGAGTAATTCTACCTACAAAATGGTCTCAATATGCTCAAGTGAGTGAAGAATTCAAATCTTTACCTACTAAGTATTTAACTGCAAAAGAAGTGCTTCGGTTTAGAGATTCCGCTTTTCAACAGTTTTTTAGAAATGATAGATACTTAAATATGATAGAAAAGAAATTCGGGGGGAAAATATTATCTCATATAGATGGTATGATACATAAAAGGATAGGGAGACTGTATTTATAATGAGCGTATTTAAACAAGAACAATCTACTAATTTTAGTATAGTGTTACCTTCTTTAAGATGGGAATGGATACGCACTGTATTAAATTCAATATATGACAACGCTACTTATCCAGATACGATAGATACTCATATAGCTATAAATACTGGAGACGTTAGATTAAAAGCTATTTTAGATAAATACAAAGAAAAGAACAAGCAAGTATTTTATTATGAAATAGATCCAGTTTCTATGACTTTTCATAATCAGAACTTCCCCGGTATAGTAGCTTATGTAAATCTTCTTACTAGAGAGTACGCTAAAGGTAAATACATAATGCCAATGAATGATGACGCTGTATTTGCCTATAAAGATTGGGACAGTAAAGCATTGTCTAAACTACCCGATGATATAGTATTGGGTATAACTAAAGACAATATAGGAGCTAGAGGATTTAATGGAGAACCTATCCCAGCGTGTTCTTTTCCTGTAATATCAAGAAGAGGAATAGAACATTTTGGTCATTTATTCGATCCTTTCTTTTATCATAATACTGCTGACACGCACATAACTTCAGTATATTATAAAATGAAAAAAACTGTTGATTTAACAGATTGTATATTTATTAAACATAGAACTGAAGAATTATGCAATTTTATACCAACCGACTATCTAACGGAAGTAGAGAAATGCTAACTAAACAGGAACTTGTAGAATTTGAGAAGGAAATAGCTGAACTTTACAACAAAGGGGAAATAAAAGCTCCCGTTCATCTAGTAGATAATAATGAAGAACAACTAATACAAATATTTAAAGACAATTATAAAGACGGAGACGTAATACTGTCAACGTGGAGATCACATTTACATTGGTTGCTATCAGGACGTTCTAAAGAAGAACTTAAAAAACAGATATTAGAAGGATATTCTATGAGCGTCTTTGATAAAAACTTTATAACTTCTTCTATAGTAGCTGGTATAGCACCAATAGCCGTAGGTATAGCTATGGGGTTAAAACTAAAGAACAGTAAGAATAAAGTATTGTGCTTCTTAGGAGATATGACATCTTTAACAGGTATAGCTACAGAATCCATTAGATTTTCTTGTGGATTTCAATTACCTATCATTTTTATTATAGAAAATAATCATTATAGCGTTAATGCAAATACTTTAAATTCATGGGGATGTGAGAATTGTAAGAATAAATGCGACTTGTTTAATATTTATAAAAAAAATGTAATTATGTACGAGTATAATCGTCAATATCCTCATTCTGGGAGCACAAAATATGTTATGTTCTAATTCTGGTCAATTTAAAAAAGGAATTCATCCTTTGACTGAATTTAAAAAGGGGCAAATACCTTGGAATAAGGGATTAACTAAAGAAACTAATGAAAAAGTTTTGAAAGTCGCAGTATTAAAAATAAAACAACGAGAAGAAAGAAATTGTAGTTGTGGATGCAATAATAAATTTGAGTGTATTGTTACTTCTAAAAAGAGATTTATTAATGGTCATTATACAAAACAAAATCCTCCAATTAAAAATTTACAAAAGGGATGGTTAAGACAAAAAGAGAGGAAAATTCCTTTAGAAATAAGATATTGTATTTGTGGTTGTGGTATTAGTTTTGAATGTAAAGTTAATTCTACAAAAAGATTTATAAGTGGGCATAATAATAGAAATCTTCCATCTAAAAGAAAAATTCCAATTGAAAATAGATTCTGTAATTGTGGATGTGGAATAACTTTTGAATGTAAGATAAATTCTATACAAAAATTTATTTCTGGGCATTCTACCAGGGGTATAAAATTAACAAAAGAACATATACAAAAATTATCTAATTCGCATAAAGGACAAAAATTAAGAGAAATTCATAAAATAGATTGCCCATGTTCATGTTGTAAAGCTATGAGAGGAGAATATACTGGAGAAAATAGTCCACTTTGGAAAGAAAATAAATCTTTTAAAATATATCCATTAGGTTGGAACAAAACTTTTAAAGAACAAATTAGATTTAGAGATGGTTATAAATGCCAAATATGTGGAGTATCAGAAACAGAATGTAAACGTAAACTTTGTATTCATCATATTAATTATGATAAAATGAATATAAATGTAGATAATTTGATAAGTTTGTGTAATAGTTGCCATATAAAAACTAACACTAATAGAGAATATTGGATTGAATATTTTAAAATTTTTAATATTAGATTATTAACAATTTTAGAAAAAAGTGAAATATGACATTTAAACCTTATAGTAATTATCACAGAGCAATAGTCGAAGAGAATATTAAACTAGCAGAAAATCCTAAAGTAATATTTCTTGGGCAACAGGTTGCTAGCGAAGACCACTACTCTACTCTCAAAGACATTTCTTTGAACAGAAGAGTTGAGATGCCTGTAGCAGAGGAGCTTCAACTCTCTCTGAGTTTGGGATTATCTTTAGAGGGATTTTTACCGGTGTCCATATATCAGAGATGTGACTTCTTACCCAGAGCCATGGATGCCATAGTTAATCATCTAAACTGCTTTGAGAAGTTAAGTAGAGGGTTATATAAACCAAAAATAATATTTAGAACCACTATAGGCCTTAAGAAGGCTGGCATACAACACAGTCAAGATTTAACAGAGTTATTGAAAGTAGCTTGCAAGTTCCCTGTATTTAAATTAAATGATGTACAAGAAGTGCATTACGTATATGATTTTGCTAGAAAAACAGATACTTCAATATTAATTATAGAGAGACAGGATCTTTTCTACGATTAAATGAAAATACTATTCGTAATACAACAATTAGATTTTGCTGATCATATAGCAATATCTTATCTATCGGCGGTAGCTAAACAAAGAAAACATAGTACTTATTTTTGTTCTTTGAGAAGTCACGATTTTAGAAAAACGGTAGATACAATTAGACCAGATGTAATAGCTTATTCTGCTAATATAATGGGATTTAAAGAATTGATAGAAGCTAATAAGCAGGCTCAAGACATTCATAAATGCGTAACAATTTTGGGAGGTCCTCAAGCAACTTTCTCTCCAGAAACATATGAAGATAGTGGTATTGATGTATTTTGCAGAGGAGAGGGGGAATTAGTTTTTGAAGAGTTTTTAGATAGATTAGAACAAGATAGAAATTATGATGATGTAGAGAATCTTATTACTCCTAAAGGTATTAATCCAGTAAGAAATCTGATTAGCAACTTAGATGAAATGCCTTTTCCTGACAGAGATTTGGTATTATCTAATTCCTGGTTAAAGAATATTCCGAAGAAAACCTTTTATACTAGTCGTGGATGTTTTTTCCGGTGTAATTATTGTTGCAACGTGCATTATCACGAGCTTTATAAAAATAAAGGTACATTGTTTAGACGATTTTCAGTTGAAAGAATTATTAAAGAAATAGAATATGTGCAAGAAAGATACAAGATGGATTTTGTTAAGATGGGAGATGATTTATTCGCTATGAAAGCTGATGACTGGCTAAAAGAATTTAGTGAAAAATATTCCAAAAGAATAGGAAAACCGTTCAACTGTTATTTGCGGTTTGATAGAGTAGATGACGATATTCTAAAACTACTCAAGAAAGCGGGATGTTACTCTGTTAATTTATCTGTAGACAGTCTCTCTCAACACGTTAGAGAAAAAGTGTTGAATAGAAGTATGAGAGATGTGAATATAGAATATGAACTAAAAAGAATTAAAAGCTATGATATAAACACTTTTGTTAATTTTATGTTAGCTACACCAGAATCTACATTAGAAGACGATTTAAATACTATAGAAGTAAGTAGGAGAGCAAAAGTAACTTATGTAAACTATACTACAACTGAACCTATGAAAGGCACTAAACTTTACGATTACTGTATAGAACATAAATATATAGATAAAGATACATTTGTAGGAGATATGACTCATATGTTTCAGAAGTCTCCTCTAAACTGTTTTAGTGAGAAAGAAAAAAATATTAGATATAATATTTATGCTCTCGGTTGTTTAGTTTCTAAACTATCCGGCTTATCTCGTTACTTTGGTATGTGGATTATAAAGAATATACCAGCAAATAGATTTTTTGGTTTTATTAGACGTTGTGTATACAACTATCATATAGAAAACAAAATATTCTCTTTCCCGAAAGAGACTAAAAAAATAAGAAATGAGATAAAACAAAGAATGGATTCTTTATCCTCAAAATCAACTTTAATTATAGAAAGATAGAATTTATATAATGAAATTAATAATCTAATATCTATTTGTAGAAAATGTCATGCAAAAACTAATGGAAATAGAAAATATTGGATAGAATATTTTAGGAGTAAAAATGAAAAGTTTCTCAATTCTGATAACTACTAGAACTAGAGTAATAATGTTACACAATCTACTGAAGAGTATTTATGAAAGTACTATAAATAAGAATGAAGTAGAAATTAGAGTTATTTATGATAATGACGATGTTATAACAGATAGTTATGTAAAGAACGCTTTTATAAACGAATTTACCATAACCCCGGCGGTTGAGACGTTTTTTCATTGTAGAGAGCGTTCTCCCAATCTAGTAAAAGACTATCATAATTGGTGTTCTGTTAATTTCGCTCAGGGGAAATACATTATATTTTCTAATGATGACGCTTTGTTCGAACTGCACGGATGGGATGACAGAGCTTGGAATAAATTATCTGAATTTGAGAGAATACATCCAGACGGAATACTTTACGGAATGCCGGAAGACTTTGAAAGAGAGCCTCACAGAAACATAAACAATTGGATGGCTTGTTTTCCTCTTCTTTCTAAGAAAGCGATAGATGTATTAGGTTATGCTTTTGACCCCGAATTTGTTAGAGACGGAGCAGATTGGGCGTTAGCCGCCACATATCGAGCTATAAATAGAGTAGTTGATTTGAGAGATTGTATCATTATCAAACATTTGTCCTTTCGATCAGGTAGAAGACCAAAGGACGATTTAGATGTGTATGCTCACAGTTTAGGAATATCAGCTCCAAGAGCAGATAAATACGTAGCAAGAAACGTAGAAAAATTGAGCCAATATATAGATAAGTATCAGGAGTGTAAATTATGAACAAACAATTCTCCTTAATATGCCCAAGTATAAGACCTCAGTATTGGAAAGAGTTTTGTGATTCTTTAAAAGACAATGAACTAAATTGGGAAGTACTATTTATTGGTCCCAAATCTCCAATAGAAGAGTTACCGTCTAACGCTAGATGGATAGAAACCTCTGTAAAGCCAGCTCAGTGTACACATATAGGATTTATGGAAGCTAAGGGAGAGTATGTGTCAATAACAGCGGATGACGCAGTTTATTTTACTCCTGATCACAGGGGAGCTTTAGATAATATGTATAAGTTTATAAAAGACTTCCCAGAAAACACTAATTATAATAAATATAAAATAGCTTATGGTTTTAGAATGTTTGAAGACGCTTTTTGTGCAGAAACATCTTATACACATTATATAGTAGCTAAGGATAGAGAGATGCCACCTGAAAGACGTACTTCTCCTTTATTGTTTCCTTTCTTTGTTATAGCTAACGGTTTATATCAAGAGATGAGTGGTTACGACAATAGATTCATTACTGGACAATGTGAAAACGATTTATTATTTAGAATTAAATCTGCTAGCGGTCATACAGCAAACGCACTGTGTCCCACAGCTATGGTTTGGGCTATACACAATAAGCACAGTAATAGTGGCAGTTTTAGAAAGTATCATCAACAAGATTTTAGTACATTAAGAAATCTTTGGGTAAGTAGAAATCCAGAAGGGAAAGAAACTTTTCTGAGATTTAGAACTGATATTAACGTACAAAAATATGATAATAATGATACTTTATATACTATCAGTCAAGGGGAAAAAGGCGAATGGATTTGAGTAATAAAATATGTGCCATAGTAGCACACGGTAGTAGTCTTTCTGAACTTGAGTCTAGAATAGAAGAGTTTAGAAACTTAAATATAGTTTGGTGTGGTATGAATTACTTTAATCCAAGTGAAGAGATATTAAAGAAGATAAACAAGTCTTTTGATATAGTATTTGACTGTTCTACTGTTAAAAATAATGTAGAATATGAGAGTAGAGTTAGATTACCAAGATTAATAGAGTATCTAAACAGAGAAAACACTACTTATATTACTCTAAAACAAGGTAAAGATAATTTATATGATTTAAGAAATAGAATAGGAAGCGACTTTAATGAGAAATATAAAAATAAAATTATTTACGGAGAAAATCTTGGATTTGATTGCAACCAATTTTGTGTTAGTTTACATTTATATATTGCTTGCTTGCTCAAACTTAATGCGAAAACAATCATATTGTTTGGTGCTGACGGTGGTGGTATTTATGATAATTCAGTATCTTCTTATTACAAACCGGAACTAATATTAGAAGATAAAAAATTAGCTGATAATGTGTCTTACAATATGACTGGAGATACAAATAACATCAATAGTTCCTTTAATCCCATTATGCGTTCTATATTTGGATATATACCGAGTATAATTAATTGTTCTGACGTATCTACATATAATGTATTTCGTAAATTAACATATAATCAAACTATAGAGGAGATTAAAAATGATTCCAAAATTTAAGAAACCTGGAGAGAAAGTAATCATTACTTGTCCCGCTTGCGATGGAACTGGTAAGAACGTGACAAATGAAGAAGAGAACTGTCCTGACTGTAAAGGTACTGGAAAAATGGAAGGTGTTGTCTCCGTCAGATGAAAATTCTCTTATCTGTGCTAAATAATTCGAACTATATTCACTCATTCCCTCTAGGAGTAGCTTACCTTGCTAGTGTTCTAAGAGAAGCGGGTAATGAGATAGTGATTTATAATCAAGACGTTAATCACTATCCAAACGAGCATATAACCGAATATTTAGATAACAATCATTTTGATATAGTAGCTGTTGGGAGCATAGCTGGTTATTATACTTATAAAACATTATTATCGTTTAGTAAAGCTGTTAACGCTTCCATTAACAGAAAAAAGTTTAAGTATATTATCGGTGGTCATATGCCGTCAGCAGATCCTGAATATTTTCTTAGAAAGACTGAGGCTGACGTTTGCATAAAGGGAGAAGGAGAGTTAACTTTTCAAAATTTAACAAATGATAGAATACAAGAAGGAAAGTTAGTAGAAAATCTAGATGATTTACCGTTTCCAGCTTATGATATGTTTCCTATTTCATATTATCGTCTACAAAGATTTCCTAACATAAGTAACAATGAATTTTCAATGTCTATGCTTACTGGAAGAGGATGTTGGGGAAGATGTACATTTTGCTACAGAAATGTTCCTGGAGTAAGATTAAGAAGTGTTAAAAAAATAGTTTCTGAAATTAAATTTCTTAAAGACAAATATAATATAACTTATATAGATTTTGCAGATGATTTAACATTCACTTCTAAACAACGTACGGTAGAATTAGCGGAAGCTTTAATTCCTTTAAATATTAAATGGCGATGTGAAGGTAGATTAAACTATACAGATTCAGAAATACTAAAATTGCTTAAGAAAGCAGGATGTATATTTATTAATTACGGTATAGAGAGTTTAGATGACAAAGTTCTAACTAACATAAAAAAAGATTTAACAGTATCTCAGATTATTAATGGTGTAGAAGCTACTTTAAAAGAAGGAATTAGTCCAGGTCTTAACATAATGTTTGGAAACATAGGAGATAATAAAGAAACTCTCAAGAAAGCAATAGAGTTTTTAATTAAATATGATGATGGGGCTCAGTTAAGAACTATATCACCAGTACAACCTTATCCGGGGTCAGAGTTATTTGAAACAGCAAAAGAAAAGAATTTAGTTAAAGATACTGCGAATTTTTATGAGAAAAAACTTAAAAACAGTGACTTATTAAGTATAAATTTTACAGAGTTAACTGACGAAGAATTTTATAAAGCTTTATATAGTGCTAACTTTCAGTTGTTATGTAACTACTATAAGAATAAAATATACTCAGCAGAGAAACAACTAAAGAGACTTTATATAGAGAAAGACTTAACGTGGAGAGGCTTTCGTCATAATTAAATGGAGAAAAAAATGCATTGTAGTATTTGTGGAGAAGACTTGTTTAAATCAAGAACGATAGCAAGAAAAGATGAGATTAGATTTAAGTGTTATAATACTAGAAGAAAGATAGTGGAGTGTAAGAACTGTAAAACAGTACAGTTAATACCTCAATGGAGTGATAAAGAACTGGAGAAGATATATAAAAATTATAATCAGCAGAAAGATTTCTCAAATCAGAAAACTCCTTCTGATCGTATTAGCAAATATATAAAAAGATATATTAACAGAAATTACTCTATATTAGAAGTAGGTTGTGGTTCTGGGAGTAATGTTAGATATTTGACTAAACATAAATATCATATTGTTGGCATAGATAAAGACTTCTCAGTAACTGATGAGAAAGCTAAAATTTACTGTAATGATATTTTTGATAAAGAGTTAGACAACGCTAAATATGATTTTATTTATGGACTACATATTTTAGAACATATGAAAGATCCGATTAAGTTTATAAGTAGATTGAAAGATTTACTAAAAGATAACGGAACTATATTACTGGAATTTCCTAATCTAGAAGATCCTTTATTGACTATATATAAGATTAAAGAGTTTGAGAAGTTTTATTATAGACCAGATCATCATTTCTTCTATACTATAGAAACCGTAAGTGGTTTATTATATAGAAATAAGATAATTAACTGTACCGTAGAAAGAAAACAGAATTACGGAATAGTTAATCATTTAAACTGGCTAATTAGAAAGAAACCAACAAATCTAAAGATAAATATACCAATTCTTGATAATCTATATAAATGGTACTTGTGTAGAATATTAAAGAAATCAGATACTATAGTTTTGACTATTAAAAAGGAGAAATAATGAAGACATTAATCGTCGCTGAAGCCGGGATTAATCATCTTGGAAATATAGAATTGTGTAAAAAATTGATTGACGGTGCAGTGTTCGCTGGTGCGGATGTATTTAAACTACAAAAGAGAAATGTAAATTCTACATACACCAAAGAAGAGTTAGATAAATATAGAGAGTCTCCTTTTGGATTATCAAATAGGGATTTGAAGGAGCAGTTAGAATTTAATGAAGAAGAATATGATATTATAAAGAAATATTGTGATTTACAGAAGATAGATTTGATGGTATCTTCTTGGGATTTATCAAGTTTAGAATTTATGAAGAAATACGACTGTAAATATAATAAAGTAGCCTCAGCTAGATTGGGTCATGAAGAATTATTAAGAGAAATAGCTAAAGAAGGGAAATATACTTTCATTTCTACCGGTATGTCTACGATACAAGAGATTGATTATGCTATTAATATTTTTAAAGAATATGACTGTAGTTATGAACTGATGTCTTGTAACAGTACCTATCCCTGTCCCGATGAAGATTTGAACTTACTAACTATAAATACTCTGAAAGACACTTTCAATTGTAAAGTGGGGTTTAGTAGTCATTCTCCCGGTATTATTCCTCCCGTATTAGCTGTTGTTTTGGGAGCAAGTTCTATAGAAGCCCACATAACTTTAGATAGGACAATGTATGGGAGTGACCAAGCATCTTCAATAGAAATTAATGGATTTAAAAAAATGGTCGATTATATTAAAGACGCTGAAAAGCAACTGGGAGACGGTAGAAAGGTTATAACGCCTTCGGAAATGAAGATTAGAGAAAAACTTTGGAGAACTAAAGATGTACAATAGAATTGTAATTTGCGGAGCTCGTTCAGGTAGTCAAAGAGTAAAGAACAAGAATATTAAAAATCTTGGGAAACATAAACTAATAGAATATACTCTACGAGTAGCGAGAATGCTTAGTTTGCCAGTATATGTTTCTTCAGACTCAGACGAGATACTGAAAGCTGTTAGCGATTTTTCTGATAGTTTAGTACGCTCCACTTTTATAAATATCAAGAGGCCGATAGAGTTAGCTTCAAATATTTCAACTGATTTAGATTGGATCAAACATCTCTTAGATGAATATTACATAACAAAAAGAGAATATCCAGATCAATTGATATTTTTAAGACCTACTACTCCTTTTAGAGACGCTAACATAGTAAGAAAAGCTATGAAAAAGTTTGACAGTACTAAATATTCTTCTTTAAGAAGCGTAGAAGAGATGAAGGAAAGTATATATAAAACATATTCTATTAAGAACTGCTATCTAGAGCCGTTTAATAAAGAATTAAGTAACTTGCCAAATCAACAAGTTCCTACGTCTTATAGTGCTAATGGTTATGTTGATATATTAGTTACCAAACAAATACTGGAAAACAACGAGTTGTATGGTAACTCTATAATGCCTTTTGTAACAGAAAGAACAATGGAGATAGACGATGAATTTGATTTTAAACTAGCGAAAGGATTAATGAAATGAAATATGCTAAGATAGTTACACAACTGCCTCATTTTAAAGATTTAGAACTTTTAAAAAATTTAAATAAATATGAAGCACATAGTATGCAAGGACAGATACCTGTAGTTTGGGATAAAGCTAAAGATTTTTTAGTTTGGGATAGACACGGTAACCAATTTATTGATTTTACAAGTGGCATATGTGTAGCAAACTGTGGGCACGGTAACAGAGATGTTATGAATGCTATCAGAAAGAAGATTAATAGACCGTTAGCTCACTCATATACTTTTGGAACAGAAGTGCGGTATAACTTTATAAAAGAACTAATAGAAACTTGCTATCCTAAAGGCAAAGCTTTCTTGGTAAGTGCAGGCACAGAAGCCACAGAAGTTGCTGTTAAATTAATGAAAAGTTATGGATTAAAAAAAGGAAGAAATGTTATTTATTCTGTTAAAGGAGCTATGCACGGAAGAACAATGTTAGCTGAAAGATTAAAAGGAGAAACTAAAGAAAACAGCTGGGCTTTTAATACGAATGAAGAATATAAAGATGTTGGATATATAAATCCTTTTCAAGAAAATATAGAAAGTTTTATTAATATATTTGACAATGGTAAATCTAGAGGTGTTGCTGGTATTATAATAGAAAGTTATCAAGGATGGTCTGCTAAGTTTTATCCTAAACAATATATACAATATTTAGTTAAATGGGCTAAAAATAATGATATATTAGTATGCTTTGATGAGATACAGGGGGGGTTTGGTAGAACAGGCAAGATGTTTGCTTATGAACACTATGATATAGATAGACCTGATTTAATCTGTCTAGGAAAAGGTATTAGCTCTAGTGTTTCTCTGTCTGGAGTTATAGGAAGAAAAGATATAATTGACTGTGTAGACGTAGGTAGTATGTCTTCTACACATTCAGCTAATCCTATTGCTTGTTCGGCAGGGCTAGCTAATCTTAAGTATTTAAAAAAACACAAGTTAGTAGAACGTTCTGCTAAACTAGGATATTCTATGATTAACTTTCTTACGGATTATTTAGGATTGAAAGTTGAAGGAAATGGTTTATTATGTGCTATACACACTGAGAATGAAAAAGAAGCAGATAGAATAGTTATGAAATGTTTTAAGAAAGGTCTTTTATTGATTAGAACACATAAAAATAGCGTCAAAATAGCTCCGCCGTTGACGATTACAGACGAAGCTCTCACGGAAGGATTAGAAATTATAGCTTCAGTAGTGAAAGAGAAATAAATATGCCTAAAAATATACGTCATAGTGCTATCTGTGTAAACAATTTAGAAAAAGCCAACTTCTTCTATCAGAAACTATTGGGGTTGAAATACGACAGTACTGGCAGAGAAGAGGGAGATTATATAGAGTCTCTTTTAGGGTTAAAGGTTTTAACTTGGGTAAAATTAAGAACTGACAACGGAGACATGTTAGAACTATATTGGATGCCTAATAACTCTACAGAGTCTTTCAATCACATAGCTTTTACTGTAGACAATGTGCAGTATATAAGAAATAAGTTAGTTGAATATGAGATTGTTTGTTCTCCTATAAAAACAGATAAGACTAAAACACACAAAGTAATGTTTTGTAAAGATTACGATAAAAACATGTGTGAAATAGTGGAGGAATTAAATGAGTCGAAGCAGAAAAAAGACCCCGATAGTTGGATTTACAACAGCAAAAAGCGAAAAGTTAGACAAAAGAATATTAAACAGAATACTAAGACACAAAGTGAAAAGTAGTATGAAAACTAAAGATTTAACAGAACTTGAAGAGTTCTTAGAACCTAAGAAAGACGAAATAATGAACGTTTGGAATATGCAAAAAGACGGTAAACAAAGAGTTTCTAAGAATAGCGAATACTACAAGAAAGCGATAAGAAAATGAGTAATCTAAATGGATTAAGTGTAGTGAATATAGAAATCAGTTCTGAATGTAATAAAAGCTGTTGGATGTGCGGTCGTAGACGTTTAGAAAAAGAGCATCCTGAACTTTGTAATTTTGGATATATGGATTTCGAATTGTTGGAGAAAATAACTATACAAATCCCTAAAGAAATCATTATTCAATTTCATAGTAATGGAGAACCGTTACTCTATCCTAGATTCTCAGATGCTTTGAAGTTATTTCCAAATAATATAAAATGTTTAAATACTAATGGTAAACTATTAGCAAGAACAGAAATTAGAGAAGCTATAAAAGAAAATTTAAATACGTTAACTATTTCAGTGATAGAAAATGATCCTGAAGGAGATAAACAACTTACAACAGTTTTTGAATTTTTAATGAATAAAGATTTCCAAAAATCTCCACTTGTTATATTTAGATTATTGGGTAATGTAGAAAACAAGGAAAAGTGGGAAACATTAGCAAAAGTTCACAATTGTATTATAGCTACAAGAATACTTCATAAACCCGAAGGAAGTTTTGGTTACACTAAGAAAGTAACAATCCCAGAAGTTGGTTTTTGTCAAGATTTATATACACATTTAGTTATAGATAGATTCGGTGATATATTTCCTTGTGTAAGATTTGATCCAACTAAAATAAATAAACTCGGTAATATTAAAGATATGACATTAGAAGAAGCTTGGAATAGTAATAAAAGATTAGATTTACTCAAAGAACACATAAAAGGAAACAGAAATTCTAGTGTTTTGTGTTCAAAATGTGACTTTTACGGTTGCTCAACTAGTTCATAAGAAGCGTTTTAAGACACGATCTACATATAGAAGTAGATATATACGCTTTTTAATTTTAGAGCTCAGATCGTTGAATTTTGAAGAGCCAAAACTCAAAAAACAGCTATATTTTAACAAACAAGGAGATTTGAATGAAAGCTAAAAAGAGTAACTCGAAATACACCAGTGCTATAAGAATAAGAAACAAGACTAGAAAACTCGAAAAAAGACTTAAAAACATCAAGAAAGAAGAGAGTATAGAGCACATTAAAAGAGATTGTAAAATAGATAGAGTAAAAGAGGGATATAAAAAGGAAGAATTTAAGTTTAAGACTAAATCGAGGAGAGATAAATGAGTGACATACGGATCTCAATTTGTGCGAGTGCTCTGAGGCCAAAACAATGGGAAGCTACATATAACTCTTTAAAACAGAATGATTTGAAGTGGGAGTTAATATATGTAGGTCCCAATCCTCCTTTAGTACAGTTACCGAATAACTTTAAGTATATTTCCTCAAAAACTAAGCCTAGCCAGTGCTATCAAATAGCTTTTAACGAAGCTAAAGGAGAGCTCATAAATTGGAGTGCCGATGACGCCATTTACCCTCCCAACGCTTTGGATAGAGTATATGAGTTCTTTAAGATGTTTAATAATAGAAAACTAGTAGTAGCTTTTAGAACTGTAGAAGACGGTAGAGACATAACTGAGTTTCATAGACTTAGAGGTAAAGATCCCAATGCTCCTAGAATGGCTCCTTTTGGAGTAATGAATAGAGAGTTTTTTAATGAGCTTGGAGGATATGACAGAAGATTTATATGTGGTCAATCTGAGAACGATGTAGTTATGAGAGCATATGAAGCAGGAGGACAGTTAGAAATAGCACCCGTACCTGTAATAGTCAATCATAAAGAAGCTCACACTGATACTGTATTTAGAAGTGGATTCTATAAGGAAGATAGAAAAATATTAGAAGGAAGTTGGATAAAAGAAGGAATAATTCAAAATAAGAGATTAGATAATTTTGAACCATTTTCTAAAGAAAATATATTAACCGAAACACAGTCGCAAAGAGGAGTTTGGTAATAAAATGATATTTGAACAAGGAAATATAAAAATAGATAATTGTATAGTAAGTGCATTTGTTTCGGAAAACAGCCCCTATGAACTAATACTTTCCACACAACTGCTACCTAGCTTAGATAAGTTGGGATTGAAGTATCACATAGAAGTAGTTGAGAATAGAGGTTCTTGGATAAAGAATGTAGCTCAGAAACCACTTTCTATATTAAGAACTATGGAAAAGTTCCCTTCCTATAATATAATCGTCTTGGACGCCGATTCGGAAGTTCTCTCCTATCCCAAATTGTTTAACGAAATTCCAGAAGATGTAGATATAGCTTTCCATACACTAAATTGGGACTTTTGGTATAAAAACAACTCTCATATAATGGAAGTACTTAGTGGGACTATGTTTATACGCAATAGTGAAAAGATGAGAGATTTTGTAAGAGAGTGGTATGTTCGTGCAGAAACGGCACAAGAGTGGGAGCAGAAGGTTTTAGCAAAGTTATTAGAGGAGAGAAAAGAATCTATTAAAATCTTTCCTCTTCCTCTAAATTACTGTTGGATCTCATCTCTCCCAGACGGGAAAGAACCTTATATTAAATGTGATAATATTGTAATAAAACATAACGCCGCCTCTAGAAAATATAAGAGATTAATAAAATGAGAATAAAAACTAAATGTAAACTATGTAAAAAAAGAAAATAACTAAGTAATTATACCAAATACATCTATCGCTTGAGCTATTTCAAAATTATCTAAATAAATTGTATTCGCCGCATCCGCATTTGTCGGCGTAATCGTAAAAGTATCAATAGCATTTTTATCGCTATCCGCTACTGCTGATAAATCCCAGGTCTTTGTTTCGTAGGTATCTGCTGTGATTATGGTGGGAGTAATTTCAGTAGTTGTTCCGCCTGTGTCGTGCAATCCTAATTTAACATTAGTCCCTGTCCTACTTGCCCGCATATCTAATTTGAGAGTGTTTACTCCTGACAGGTCTTGATTGCTTGAGAATGTTTTGATCAAGGTCTTATTTAGGCTGTACGTCTGCGTCGCCTGTATCTTTAACGCATAACTTCCTTGAGTTTTGATTGTGGATTCGGAAAAAGAGCCTAAATAACTTTGTGAAGAAGTTAGATAACGAATGATTACAATACCAGAACCACCTGCACCACCATTACCCATAAATCCACCATAATTAGCCTGCCCACTTCCACCACCGCCTCCTCCAGTATTGACACCTCCAGCACCACCATTGGCACTTGTATCACCATTAAAACCGTTTGCACTACCTCCAGTTCCACCTGTTCCAGCACCACCCGCATTGGCACTTCCACCGCCACCGCCTCCTCCAGTTCCACCATTTCCTGCTACCACGGCACTTGACCAAACACCACCTCCACCACCACCTGAATAATAATAACTTGTTCCCGAAATATCATTCAAATGACCTGCACCACCTGTTGGTTTTGTCCCAGTAATACCTGTTCCAGCACCACCCGCACCACCACCGCCACCACCAATTCTCTCATCTTCGCCGCCAACATTACCCATACCACCATTATAAGCATAACCAGTAGCAGAACCAAAATCGTTAGTAACAGATTGAACGCCGCTCCCTCCAGGTGGAGTTCCACTTTCACCTCGTCCACCTCCACCACCACCTCCATTGGTTGCGGAATGACCTGTGTAAGCACCACCACCACCACCACCTGAAGCAGTTTCTGTTTTTGAATCACCAGAAAATACAGAATCTGAACCATTTTGTCCCGTAGCGTCAGTCCCAGCAGTATTAGTAGGGGCACCATTCCCAACAGTTACTGTATATGCGGTAGCAGTTAAAGTAGCAACTGGAATATGGATAACTCCCCCTCCACCCCCTCCTCCACCATGTCTATTTCCACCAGCACCGCCACCAGCTACAATGAGAATTTCTGCGTTTCCAGAGTTAAAAGGCGTGAAAGTTCCGCTGGAAGTAAATGTATGGACAGTATAATTTCCGTCGGTAGTTATTGTTCCACCCGTAGCCCCAGAAGTAGCATTCGTTACATACGCCGTCTGTGCAAGTTCTGGAGTGCTATACTCCATATTATCCACCTCAAGTGTTGCCATTGTATATTCTCCTCAATGATTTATGATGCGATTCGCAATAAGTTTTTCCATTATTTATATCCCAGAAAGGTTTATAATTAACAGCTAATCGTAATAATATCTCGGTATCATCAATTGGACTAAATTGATTATATTCTTGTAAAAACTCTATAACTAATTCCGTAAATGATTTTATATGATGAACTTCTAAATTCTCTTTGGTAGCACACTCTTGACACTTAAACCAATCCCTTTTTAAACAATCCATCCGCCATACAGCATATTCTTCTAATTGTCTAAACCGATGAACAAATCTTTCTGTGGGAGAAAGTTTATAAATAGTTTGTGCTTTAACATAACATTTACGACTACAATATTTTCCCCTATCTCTCTCACTATGACACTTTCTAATCTTAAAACTATTACTACATTCTTGGCATTGATATTCCAACCAAACAGATGTTCCCTTATTATGGGGAATCTGTCCTTTTAATCTACCTTTAATAGCTCCACCATAAGGTTTATGACCTTTCTGAAATCCACTTGCATTGGCGTCGGAGGAGTATTCCATTTTATCTATTTCTAAAGTAGCCATTTATATTTCTCCTTAAAGTATTTTCATTGTATAATCGAACGTAACAATTACTCTCGTAACGGAACCAGTAACGGTTGTTGTTTTCCATCCTAAATAATTACCAGCAACTATTAATCCACCGGAACTACCACTGTCATCTATTGTACCATCGTCATCAACGTTTTGACCAGCTAAACCAATAATACTGGATGTATCTATTGAAGAACCATTTAAACCATTAGAATCATATTGCCACAATCTTCCTTCAATACTAGTTCCTCCTATACATAACACGTGTATATGAGTTATTGTTATAGACTCTGGCACTCTCCATATTGGACTGTCCGCAGATGCTGTTGGATAAGTAATAACAAAAGATTTAGAATAAATAGGTAAAATATTTCTCCAAGTAGCGTCTGCGCTATCCCAAGTCAGAACTTGACCAGTAACTAAACCGGAAGCTACAGATACATCAGTTAATTCATCTAGAGAAGAAGCACCTCCAGTAGAGTCTTGAAAAGTTGGTGCTGAACCAACCCCATTACTTGTTAATACTTGACCACTAGTTCCAATAGCTATTTGACTAAAAGAAGTTGTGGTATCAGCATAAGGAATTAAATATTGAGTCCAAGAAGATTTACCAGTTCCTCCATCTACAACAGCAACATCACCACCTATAGCAGTGGAAAGCCCAGCAGAATTAACTAAAGATGATTGAAATCCAGTATGTCCAGAGGAAGCATAATCAAGTTCTGTTAACAAAGGATGACTTGTTACTCCAGCGGGAGAAGTCATATTTCTCCATATAGAGTCTCCAGAGTCCCACGTCAACACTTGTCCATTAGTTAAACCAGAACTTACCATTACGTCTGATAGACTATCTAAAGTAGTTACTCCGCTAGTTGCGTTTATAGTGAAGTTTGGATAAGTTCCAGTTATTGTTATATTTGATCCTTCAGTTAAAACAACAGTTTGATCATATTTATTTGTAGCACCCTGAGATAAATCATCTGTATCTAAACCAGATAAATCAGTTAAATAACTACCTGTCGGTTGAAAACCTGTATGACCCGATGAAGCGTAGTCTAAATTTGATAAGAGAGCGTGATTAGTTACTCCAGCCACTGGAGTTATATTACGCCACATTGAATCTCCAGAATCCCAAGTAAGTATTTGACCGTCAATTAATCCACTAGATACCATAACATCAGATAAATTATCTAAAGTATGAGTATGTGCGGAAATAGAGTAAGTATTAGTGTCAACTGAAAGAGTTCCATCTTCTCCAGAAGTTTTTACAAATCCATTTGAAGTTAAACTTCCTAATTTTACATTTGAAATAGCATAACCACCAACACTAATATTGCCACTTAAAGCTCTTGTTCCGTCAACTAATAAATATTGAGTGTGATCGTCATCAGCAAGACCAGAAAGATTACCATGATCAGTTACTACGCTCGCTGAAAATGTAGTAGTAAAAGCTGTCTGAGTTGCTACAGGAGCATCTACTGATTGTTTTATAATTATTCTTCCCAATAAAATACCTACATTACTGATATGAGTAGGAAGATTTGAGGGAGCGGAGGTTGCTTCAGCAGACGCAGGAGTATTATATTGTGCTTGTGGATAAATAATAGCTACTTTTGGAGTATTTGCATCAAGTTCCACATATACCCAAACGTTACAGTATTTGTTAGCATCAATAGTTTGCAAAGTTGTCTGAGACACATCATTCCACTGAGTAACTGAATATTGACTAACATCAGAACTCTGCCAACCCGTTCCCGACTTATACCAATAAGCTTCTACGGTTCCAGAAACAGAAGTATCTATTCCACTAAAATTAAATTCATTTAATGCACTCCAAACTGTTCCCGCTGTTACTGAAATATTTCTTGTTCCAGTAACAGATAGCGTTAATCCTCCTAATGATTCATCTCTTCGAAGTAATCCAAAACTACGTATAACTTCTATAGTATTTGTCATTCCATCAGTTACCCACCAAGGAGAATTATAAACATACAATTTATCAGACCCGTTAATATTTTCATTAATAACTCTACCCAGAGGAAATTCACTGTCTAAATTCCAGTTGAAACTACTTCTTACGACTACTTGAGGAGTTCCTAAATTATATTCTACACCGATATAACGAGTAGAGAAGGAAGGTATTTGAATATTTGACGGAGACGGCCAATCAAAGAATAAAATATTTGTATTATCATCATCAGTGGCTTTAATAAATCCCGTTCCTGTAGTAACTGCTACATAACCACTTCCAGCGTCACTTATAACTCCTCCTGTCTTTCTACCTGCTGATCCAAATGAGTTAGCAAAATCTTTTATGGTAGAATACGTTGAAGTTCCTAAAGACATCCCGGATATTTTAATGTCTGAAAATATAGGAGTACCGATAACTGTTTGAACGGTAGATTGATCTAATAATAAAACTTCTTGATTTCTCCATATGGAATCTCCAGAATCCCATACTAACCCTTGTCCGTAAGCTAATCCAGAATCAACTCTTACGTCGCTCAAATTATCTAAAGATGTTATTTCTATAGCTAAATTACTATTAACCCAATTAGAACCATTCCAAGCAAGTACCTGATTAGTAGTTTGTCCTGATATTTGTACATCAGTTAAATTAGTAATAGAGTGTGTATGACTAGTTAAAGAATAAGCATTTGTATCTAAAGTAAAAGTATCTGCTCCAGTATATTTTACAAAGGCCGTTGCTGTATAAGTTAATCCCGCAAGAGATGTTAAACCAGAATCGAGATTCTGTTTACCGGCTAACAAAGAAGTTATCTCTGCTTCTGTATAATATCTTGCGTCATGATCTGAATTAGTCCCACCGATGTCTGGCATATCTGATAAACCAGAATGTGTCATAGTCTCTGATATAGTAGCATTTCTCCAAACTTGATCTCCAGAGTCCCAAGTTAGTACTTCTCCGTTAGTTAAACCACTATCAACAGCTACGTTATTTAAATCATCTAAATTTAAAGTTTTGTTAGTCCAAACAGCATCTCCTGCGTCCCAAACTAAAAACTGCCAATCTATTAATCCTGAATTTACTACAACATCACTTAAATCATCAAGATTAGTTATTAAATCAGTTTGTACATAAGTAGAATCTTCATAATCCGCTAAAAATTCGTGATTGTGTATAAAATAATTCTGTTTATTTACAGATGTACTAGAAGAAGTTATATAATAGTTTCCTTCATAAGCAGACTGACCGGCATTTCTTATAGTTACATATATAGAAGAACCATAACTACACCACGCCCAATCTTCATTTAAAATCTCTTCGCTAGACATTTTCAATAAAGAAATAACCGAATTAGCTGGAGTAATTATATAAGACGTAGCTGTAGTTACCGGTGTTGTTGACGTTGAAATACGAACCCAGTAAGCGGAAGCACTATTAATAGTAGTTATAGCCCAATTAGAAGGAATAGTCCAATAAATTCTTCCATCGCTTTCAAAATTAGAAGTATCGTCAGTATAAGTTGCTCCCGATATATCTAAACTAGTCCAAACACTTCCATTATAATACTCACATTCAAGAGTGTAGTTAGAACCTCTAGTATCAAACTCAAAAGAAATACCTGCAAAAGTTGAAGAAAGACCCATATATAAATAATCACTTGTATCATTCATTAGACTAAAACTAGTTCCATCTTCAGTACCAGCTTCAGTTGTATTATTTATAAATAAAGACCCGGCATCTAAATAGACATAAGTAAAAGTAGTATCTGATTCAGAATTTGCTTCTCCTCTATTTTCTAACACTACGTCATCTAAATATAATTCATTAACTGAATTGTATTTATAGTTAGTAGGAGAATATTTCCATAAAGAGTAACCACTTTCTGAGTGTAGATGAGTCCAACCAGTATAAGTACTTAAAGTATGTCCTAAAGATTGATTTCTCAGATATTTTCTATCTAAACCAAAATCTGTAGTTAACTGAGAAACATCATTCTCCGAAAATTTAGCTTGCTGAACTAAACCGAATATTTCTAGTATTTGTTCAGACAATGTAGATATTTTAGTTGTTACTGGTAGATTGTCATTCACACGAGATACACTCATTTTATTTTCCTCTTACTTTATTTATATTTTTAACTTCCTAATGATATCCAATAAACTGCCATTACACCAACACCAGAATTTACAACTTTCCAATAATCGTTCTTTTTTACAGGACAGAAAATATTACCATATATTTCGGTAGTTCCGCTATTTGTATATATTTGTCCTTTTAATGAAGTTGGATCACTACTCCCATCTGTATAGAAATAAGCATAAGTTCCAGAAGCACTAGCACGACCAAGTACAATAATAAATCCATCAGTAGTTGCTTGTTGTGCTCCATAAGAAGAAGTTTTATCCACCCAAGATCCTAGTTGAGCTATTGGTATCTTACTATTTGAATCTAAAAAAACGGGACCACTAGCTGTATTATTAGCTATAGTTGTAGCTAATCCTCCATTTGCTCTTGGTAAGATACCTGTAATGTCATTAGTAGTTAAATCTATTTGTGACAATACAATATTAGAACCATTTCCTTTTAAGACTCTATTGGCGGTTACTCCTCCAGCCAAAGCATTTAAAGCATCTTGTAATGTAGAAACTCCAGTACCTCCATTAAGAACAGGTAAGATACTAGTTATTCCAGTAGTTAGATTAATTAATCCTCCCTCAGCATTAGAAGTATGATTATGCACAGCATCTGACCAACAACTATCCCAATCTAATTGTGCTCCATCATCACTAGAACCATCATGTGTATGTGTTCTGTAAGCTCCAGAAGCGTGTTTTAAAAAATAATCTATAGATGTAACTACAGCAGAACTATCTATACCGATCTTATCTTCTAAGTATCTAACCTCGGCACTTAAAACGTTAGGATGAGTTGCTAAAACATCGTCGACATTATCAACCAACGTGTAAATTGTTAATAAATTCTGTGGATATGACATTTTATTCTCCGATTAAATATTTAAATTTGTTTGACAAACTTAATATTTCTTTTATATATTTTTCTTCTTTTATTTGCATCAATCTATTATCAATTGTGTTCCCTATTATTATTATATTATTTAAAGTAGCTTTTGTTTCATCAACATCTGAACATATTAATATTTCTATTCTATAAAAGATATGAGTTATAGTTTTTTCTAATTTATTTTTACAAAAAGAGCAACAACCTGTATTCCAAGTCCAATTCATTTTAAAATTTATGTGTTCTAAAATTTCTTTTATTATAAATACTTTATCACTAAATGTAAATTTTCTAGTATCTTCTAATTTTGTTTTCATATTTTCTTTATGATACTGTAAATGAATAAGCTCCTATATCCATTTCTCTGTCTTGCATAATAAAAGCTACTTTATAATAAGGTGGATAATTAGCTTGAGATGAACAGTTATCTATTGTAACAGTTGTTGATTGATTAGTAGCAGTAGTTAATGCGTCAGAAACTGTATGTGAGTGATTGTGTCTCATAGCAGGTGTACCGTTATTCGCATATTGATTATTTACTACTTCATCACCACTATTATTAGCTAATATTGTATGACTATGTGAATTTTGTATATGAGTGTGAGAGCTGGCAGTATGATTATGAATCGATGAACCGCCAATATTTAATAATTCACTAGAGTCATTTGCTCCTTTTATAAAATAATTTCTTAAATCTGGAGTTTCATTTTCTCCATTACATAAAACATAACCCAATGGAATATTTGCAATACTTCCCGTCCAAATTAATATTGAATATTTTGGTCTATTACTAATACCTGTATTTAATATAATTAAAAGTTTTTTAAAATTAGGTTGACCATCTTCAGAACTTATCTCAGAATTATCATTTTGATTAATAGTTGAATATAAATTAACAGTTAAACTATGTATATGCCCAGCCGGGGCTGTCCAATAAGTTGGACTAGCTGGATAATAAGGTTGATGAACAATAGTTGAGGTTGTATTTGTATTCCCACTGTGATTATGCTCATCTTGTATATGAGTGTGTGTTGTTGTATGTGAGTGTGTGTTAGAACCTCCCGTATCTCCGGGATTTTCTTCTGAGTTTATAAATTTTAAGAAACAATTTCTTAAATCCGGAGTATCTTCAGTCCCATTACAAATAGACCAACCATATGGTAAAGTAGATTGCCCCCAAAATACTATAGAATTGTTAGGATATTTACTTCCATTAATAGAAACGTCTATTATAGGAGCAACTTTATAATGACGTGGGTTGTTACTTGTCGAATCTACAATATTACTCGTCACTTGATTTGTAGCTATTGCTGAAGACGTAGTAAAAGAATGATAATGAGGACTTCCAGCATATTGTCCATAGTATATAAGAATACCGCTACGACCATCATCAGCAGTTGTATTTGTATTCCCACTATGACTGTGTGCATCTTGTGTATGAGTATGCTCAGGAGAAGTATGTGTATGTGTTTCTGAACCTCCAGTTGTTCCCGGTTCTTCACCATCTCCAACTGATAAAAGATACTTTCCCAGTAAATTAGGTGTAGAATTATTACCGTCGCATAATAACCAATCGCTTGGTATTGATGCAATAGTTCCTATCCAGTTTATAATTATACCTTTCATTTATTCCTTAGTTCTATAAGTAATTGTGGTATCCAAGCTATTGCACATCTACCTTCGGGAGTATTCTTTGTTTCTCCATTTTCTAATTTAACACTGTTATTTAAAATAACCCATTGAGGACATTTTTCTTTTAAACAATTATAAATACAATCTTTCTTTTCCCAAAACATCGCTACTCCTTTTGTTATGAAGCTTCTATTTTTATTCTTACTGTTAATTTCGCTCCCGTTATTGTACTACCTACCGCATCTATATCTATAGTTAAATAATCTCCATCTACTAAAGATGTTGTATCAAATGTACTCTTTGTACCAACATATTCAGTTGCTGCTATTGAAACTCTATTAGCCTGCGTAGTCCAAATTGTGCTACCATTCTTATTTATATCTAATATTATTGAAGCTCCAGTGGGAGCAGTGTTAACTGAAGCGTGTACTTCTTTTATTGTACCCGCAAAGTTTACATATATTCTTCCTATCTTGTCTGTATTAACAACTAAAGCCTCTTCAGGCACAACAAAGTAAATATATTTGATCATTTTTGTTAGTAAACTACCATCAACAGCAGGTATTTGTGCTGAGCTATTTAACTGTAATATTTTACTAGCCGTTGTTCCTACATCTATATTTGCAACGGGAATAATTCCCGCTTCACTTGGTATACTAGCTAAATTTACAAAATTTTCTCCACTGGATATATTAGTAAATGTTCCTGGAGTTCCACCACTTGTACACATTCTTAAATCACCATCAACACAGATGATGTCGCCAACAGTATGTGTTCCGGCAATAGGATCACTTGCTCTATTATACAAATGAATATCAGCTACATCTTGAGAAGAAACTATTGATAGAGGAGGAAAGTTAGGATTAAATAAAAAAGCAACAACACCGCTACCATAATGAGTTCCATCACCATATTTAAATCCATAACTACCTGACTCTGAAGAACCATACTTTCCTGAAGTAGAAGCTACTTGATAATAAAATCCTTCATCATCTAATCTTATTTTAGGAAATGACTCTCTATTCTCAATAATAGTACCACGAATAGTGGCTCCTTCTATTAATCCTCCCAGCAATTTAGTGGAATTAATAACAGTGTCACCTATTTTACCAGAACTAGCTTCAATTTCTCCCTTTATCTTAATAGTACCATCTATTAAAGCTTTTAAATTAGCTTCAGTTAAAGATTGATTAGCTTCACAACCATATAACCCAGTATTGTTTATTAAAATTCCAGCACTGTTTGTCGTACCATCTCCAACAGTTTCTGAAGTTCTTATAACTGCGCTAGTATCTACAGTAAATACACTACTCGTTATAACGCCACTAGAAAACGTCGGTGCGGAACCATCAGAAGGTAGATTAATAACATTGCCCAAAATAGAATCATATACTCTTAATCCGTCTTTGTCTAAAACTACACCATCATAACCACTTCCAGCATTTATTGAAGTTTTTATTGTTCCTGTTGCAGTAGCATATAATTCATTTGCTGTTATAGTCCATCCACCTATACTACCAGATAATGCGGTTAAAATCCCACCTACTAATACGTCTCCTGTTATAGAACCAGACGTAGCGTATATAGTGCCTCTGGCAGTTATATCATTAAACTCTACATCTCCATCGTCTTTAATACGAAAACCAGTATTTCCACTTACAAAATTACCGCTCTGAATAGCGTTTTTTAATACTCTAATATTACCTACTCTAGCTTCATCTGTAGTAAATTTAGCTATTTCTATACCACTATCATCATAAAAGAAGGTACCGTTTCTATTAAATTTAGCTAACGCAGTTTCATTTGTTGAAAGTAATCTTAATTCAGCACTATCCAATTCTAAAGTGCCTTGAGTATTTATAATCTTTAAATTTTCACTTAATCTAATATTTCCTATTAAATTATCTGCTAAAATTGGGGATATATTATCTCTCAATAACTCTATAGTATCTTCTTCAAAACGATCTTGATAACCGTATAATTTAAACTCTTTAAAATTAACGATATAAGCATTCCAAGATTCGTCTTTATCATCTTGAACTAAATTAGTAACTCCGGGTCTTGGAACTACTATTTTAGCTATAGTTAATTTCTTAGAATCATAAGTCTTTTCTATTTCTATACTGTCTTTATAAAGAACTATATAGAATATAGTGTTTGAACTATCAAAAGGTATTTTAAGAGTTAGTTTTTCAGAAAGTTCATATAATACTCCTCCAACTGAACCTTTACCAGCAGTAATTATCACACTATCTGAAATAGGAGTTGTTTCACTAACTTCTAATCCTTCTATAATACTAGATGGAAGAGCTTCTTCTAATAAATTTTGTATAGCAGAAACTATTTCAGCAGTGGTAGCGTCTGATGTAGCACTAGAATAAGACCCAACAAAATCTCTACTGGTTTGATTTTTGTAAGAAGAAGCGTTGTTATAAGTTACTCTCTTCTCAATTTCCTTTACTACATTACTATAGAGATTTTTATATGTAATCTTACTCACTTATTAATTTATTCCTTTTTTTCTACTTTTGATTCTTCTGTCTTTAACAAATCCTGTATTAATAGAATCTGTCCAACTAACTGTTGCATAGTATTACGAACTCTTTCTAACAAATCTTCCTTCTCTTTTAACATATTTTTTAATTCTTCTTTGTTCATTTTCTTACTCCTTTCATACTTGTGTTTCGTTATTATATTCCGCTTTTAATTTCATTCCCCAACCACGTGTAAGATTTTCAAACATCTCTATTGGGAATTTACAATTTAAACCCTCTTTAGTTCCAATACGTATTATAGCTTCACAAAATCTAGACCCAAGAAAGTTAGTATTAGCATAAGATATTTTACTCACATCAGCATTACTAAAATTACAAAATTGTGCGTCGCAACTTCTAATCCAAGAAATACCTATAAAATTAGCTCCTTCAAAATTACAATGTTGCATCTTACAATCAATAAAAGAAACCGATAATTTAACTTCTGGATCACCAAGAATAGTGTTACTGAAATTACATCCAGATATATCTCTATTTCTTATATTTAATTTCTTTATAATAGCTCTAGATAGATTGAGATTTCTTAAATCTACATCTTCTATAAGATTAGAAATATCTATTTTATTTTTAATAGCAGTTTCTATTTTAATTTTTAAATCATTTGTTAAAGGTTTCATAATAATTCCTTTCTTATGAAGAGGGATAATAACTTAACACTAAAGTGTAAAACCCGTTACTATCTTTTATACTTTCTATAAAGTAGTTACGATCTATACCTGAAAAAGAATCAATTACTCTAATAGTATCTCCTACGTTTAAATGAGGAGAATATAATACTTCGACTTGTATCTTAGTGTGATTCTTAACAAATTCTTTTAAATACTCCTTAGCTACATAATCTAATTGTGATTGACTATATAAAGTATTATCATCTACTTTATTAGCTTTATATAATCTATCTCCCAGTTTAGGTCTTAAAGTATTATAATCATAAATTGTAGTGTCACCAGCTATTTCCTGAACAACTGCATCATCTACAGAATGAGATTCAGCTAAACCAGTTACTCCAGTAAATGAAGTTGCTGTTAATCCTGTATAAGTAAAAGCATCATATGTTCCATCATCATTTAATATATAAGCTGTTTTGTATGTGTAACCAGACTCTACATCATCAAATCCAGTGGTAGAATCTACATTTACTGTAGTTGGATAACTACCAGAAACATCTCCAGATTCTATACTTATAGCTTGAGATAGTAAAGTTCTCGGTATTAATTTAGCTTCAGATTTCATTACAATGTTATCAAAGGCGGATATTTCTGTTAGAGCAACTACCCATACGCCAGACTGAATGGTTACTATTGTTCCGTTATCTGTATCACTATCTATAGTTCCATAATCTATTAATTGTTGTCTATTAGTATCACTAACAGTAACTTTAGTAGAAGAATATTCTATTTTATCTACATTTTCTAAAAGAAGTTTTAAATATCTAGCAGTAAAACCTACTCCCAAATCTTCTTCTTCAAAACTCTTAGATTCACCACCACTTAAAGAGAAAGTATTTGTTTTGTCAGAAATATCATAATAATCTGTTCCGTTTAGAGAATATTGTATAGTTGCTTTAAAATTAACATTAAATTTTCTGTTTTCATCTGGTTTAAAAAAACCAGTTAGTATATCTAAAGCCTGAATTGTTTTAACAGCTCCTAAGTCTATAATCGCATAGTTATATCCAGTCGGTGGTTCTCCATAAAATATAGTTTGAACTTGAGTATCGTATCTTCCGTCTATTACCGAGGCTACGTCTGTGAAAATAGTCACAACACTGTAATACTGATAAGTAGCTTTTACAACAGCTTGAGCTGGTACTTTTATTAATTTTTTAGCTATTTTAAATTCCGCTTTCTCATAATCAATAATTATATTATCAGTAGAATAGAATACATAATAAGTAGCTGTAGCAATACTTTCTACAGTAAGATTTTTTTCGGAACCAGGCACGTTTACAATACCCATACCGTAATCCATATATTCACTGTACGGTGCTAACGTGTAAATCTCTACTCCATAAGCGTCGTAAAAAATAATTGACTTAGAAGGATCTAAACTCGTATGAGGCATCTTTATACGATAATAATAGTAAGTGTGAGAGGATACTTCCCCCCCACCGCCTCCTCTTATTTCTCTAGGAACACCAAGTATAGGATGTTTATGTGAATGACTTAAAAGATAACTCCAAGATAACAAAGATAATAAAATAATTAAAATCATTTACCCCCCGACTTAGTTTCTGTAGTTGTAGTTATCTCTAAAACAACCGATTGCCCAGCAACTAAATGAGAAGTATTGTCTATAGCGACTTCATTTATATATACAATAGGTTTAATAGTTTCTACTGTTATAGCTCCTACACCGGAAACAGGAGAACCGTAGACATAATAGTTACCATCTTCTCTTAAATTAGTAAGTTCCGACGCTGTAGCTGTAGCTTTATAAGATTCACCAGTTCCTACAAAAGTAACTCCATCATTATACATTAAATTAGTCGGGTTTTTATTCTTCCCAAAAAACATCACTCTAGTATATAAATCTTCATCTTCCATAAAAGTCATAGATGTAGCTAATTTAAGAGTATAATCTTCGTTTACTTTCTGTGAAAAATAACTAGACCATATTTTATTATCACCTTTAGTTCTCACTAAATAGTTGGGAGCTAAATATTCACGAACCTTCTTTATAGCTTCATATCTATTCTCCACCTCTCTAGAACGAAAAACTATTCTATTTAATTCTATTCCCGAAGCTTGCAACGTTTTAAATCTATAATTAATATTACAAGTAACTGTACTTGTAGTTGACAATGCCACACTTAAAATTATTCTTCCGTATCTAGCGTCAAAATATTCAAGTGTACCTGAAGGTATTGTAAAATGACTATTCATTAAACTACTCTGAATATTACTATAAGTTAAATACCATACCTGCCCGGCAGAATAAGTATGAGTATATTCAAAATAACTGTCTTTAGTATGAGCTTTTAAAGCGTAACTTCCACTAGTAGATATTCCCGATAAAGTATTTCCAGATATTGAAGTCCAAGTAAAGATGTCTCCATTGATATTACCTTCTCCAGAATCAGGTAGTCCTTCTACGGAATCTAGTGTTATACTTGTAGTTCCCGCACTAATACTAGCAGATAATTGATGATAAATAGTTATCTCAGTTTGAGTATAGTTAGGAACCATCGTATCAGTATTAGTACCTGTTTCATCATAAAATGTTGTTGTTAGATGATTATCTATAACTGCTTGAGCGTTAGACTCATTAAAGAGATATTTACCATAGCCATCTACTTCAGTAAGTATTTCTTCTATTATGTCTTCTGCATAAACACCTTTTACATAAAAATAATATGATGTAGCTACTAAATCATAATTATCTTTAGCGTTTAAGCAACTACCTAACTTAACCTGTCCGTTTTCATACATAATTTCATAACCATCCCACTGTGGGTCTTCAACATCAGTATTTTTATTTCTAATAGTCAAAATAGGTAATGGGTTATCTGCTATTCCATCATTTGCAAAATTAAATACTTGTGCCAATGTATCGTTTGGAGAAGATAGATAATTCGGTGTTAATATTTCCTCTTCCACCTTTATTTTAGTTCCTTCAACCTCCAAATCTATATCTAAAAATTGTAAAGAAGAAATAAAATCAAGACCAACTATGCTTACATTTCTATCTGTTCCCGTTTCAACATAAGAACGTTGATTTACTTGTCCATAAAATTTTTTGAATTCTTTAGTAGAACCTTCAAAAAGTTCGTTAAATTCTATAATGTCTCCAACTTCTATTTTGCTACTGCCATTATCTCCAAATATATTTGCATCGTTATTTAACACAAAAGTTGCTGACATGGAGCCGAAATTAACATCGCTACTTACAGACCAACTTATTAAATAATTAGAATAATCTACACTATCAATCTTTAGAATAAACTTCATCTTCACATCAGCATTATTTAGTTGATTTTGTATTGTAGCTGGTAATAAATCTTCTTTAGACATATTAAGAATCAGACTCCTTGAAAGTTGCAGTTATGTCAAATTGAGAAGTATCTCCAGTAAACCAAACTCTTTTATAATCCATAAATCTACCATATATAGTTTGATTATCATGAGTAACTATTTTTATTTTTTCTCCGAAGTTAATATAACCTTCTATTTGATTTCTTAAAGTTGAAGTTGTGTCTGCCCAAAAGAAAGTTATAGTACCTTTGTTACGTCTAACCTCTGGAGTTACAAAAGCTTCACTTCCGTCAGCTAATTTAATAGTTTGAACAGTAGAAATTATGTTCTTCTCTAAATCCTGATTTGGTCTAGGAAGAGAAGTATCTGCATCCCAAGTAGAACCATCTGAGTTGATTGTATATACAGTCCAATCGTAGGTTTTGCTCATTTTATTTTTCCTTTATTCTATTGAAGCCATTCTAGAAGCTATAGAGAATTCTTCATCAAGACTAGTCTTAGAACTAAAATAAGCAGAACTTGGCAATATATATGTACGTATATCCGTTCTTAATCCTATTAAATTTCTATTAATTATCTCTAAATTCTTATTTGTTACATCTATTCTAGAAGATATTTTATTTTCAGTTGTTTTAGTTTCTGTAGAAGTTTTTTCTTCTCCACCTAATAAACTTGGTATCATTGCAGCTATCATTAACCCTACTCCCATCATAGCCCAACCAACAGGTCCCATAGAAAGACCCAATACACTAGCGGTACCAGTAGTAGCGGCAGAGGTTGCCGTAGCTGCTGTTCCTGAAGCCATCGCTATACCAGACATTACTCCAGCAAAACTCCCACCTGCTGCTAATAATCCGCTAGCAATAGACCCTCCCACTCCGAGACCACCTTGAGAAGCTGACTGATAAGCTGAATATCCAGTCAATGCAGATTGAGCTCCTCCTAAAGCCATTTGCCCTCTTTGATAAGAACCCAAACTAGATTGTTTATAACCTCTTTGCCCATAATTACTAGCAGGAACCCAGACATTTCTATTATTACCAGCTACCGGTTGATAACCTGCTCCGGTATATCCAGCCCAAAAACCTCCAGTTGTAGATAAAGCTCCAGCTATTGTACTTGAAGAAGCAGTTCCTGATACTCCCGGTAAAATAGCTTTTGTTCCAGATAAACCATCTCTATGCCCTCTAACTATTTGTCCATATACAGTTTCATGAGCAGCTTCTATCATACCTCTAACTCCACCTAATTGACCCTTTAGTTTAGACATAGCTCCACCGAACATTTCACCAATACCGGTAGACATAATGATACTAGAAACTCCTTCAGACATTGTATTTCTATAATTATCTACTATAGCCGTGTTAAAGGCGGTAAAGATATTTCCTCCCTTACCGCTCATTATATCCTTTAAAGAAGAACTAAGAGAAGTTTGTATATTTTGAGAATATTTAATTACTTCTTCATTTTCTAATTGAATTATTTTTAACTTTTGTTCGTGTACTGTTTTATCTTTTTCTGTTATATCAGTACTTTGTATAATTAAATCTAATCTTCTTCTTTCTATATCTAACTGATCTTGGCCAAGAATTTTACCTCTTTCTAACATCATAGATTGATAATCATAAAAACCAGTTATATCTTCTTCTGTATTTCTAGTTTCTTTTATAATTTTTTGAGTATCTTCGGTTGCTTTCTTTATTATTTTTATGGGTTCTAACTCAATACCTGCTATATCCTTTTTGTTTCCAAAAGTGAGATTTTCTCTATATAAACCAGGACCCATTTTACCACCCGAAGCTAGATAAGCTTTATATTGATCAGACTGAGAAGTCTTTTTAGAAGCTTTTCTTTCTTCTTCTAATTTAGAAAGTATAGTACCACCTAAAATTGCTCCTCCAACAACACCTGCTGTGACTGGAGTCTTCTTTAAGAAATTTAAAAATACTTTTGCTTCTCTTAAAGCTACCAAAGTCGATAAAAGAAGTAATAGAGGTCTTATTGCACTACCTACGGCGTTTAAAGTAGGTATCATATCATTTAATCTATCATTAATTAATTTCAATCCTTCAGCAGCGTCTTTAGTATTTGTTAAATCAATACCTATAATTCCAGCAAGAAAATTAGCTCCCATTTGTTCTCTAATCTTTTGTAATCTCTGTACTTGACGTTCTATAGTTAAAGTAGCTGTATTAAACTGATCATTAAGAATTTCCATTCTTCTTTCTGGAGATAAATTTTCAAAGTTTTTCCATTCTTTCACTACATCTTTAAATCTAACTACAAAAGCTGCAACTGACTTTTCCGCTCTTATACCAAATATATCAAAGAGTTCTTGACTTATGTCTTTACCTTGAGTAAAACGAGTGTTTAATTCTTCCATCATACTCAACATTAAATCAAACTTATCTACATTGTCAAGATTTATGGCTTTCCCTAGCAATAAGCCAGATTTTTGTGCGTTAATAGATAACTCTTTAAAAGCTCTGGCTAACTGAGTACCACCAGTAGAACCTCTTTGCATAAAGTTACTAGTTTTAGCAAGCATAAATGTCATCTGATCTAGAGTTAAATTACTAGAAGCGGCGGAAGCTGCAAATGACTTTAAACCTTCTATATATTCATTTAATTCAAATTTATTAGTTTTCTGTAGAACAGCTATGGAAGACATAATTCTTTCCATACGTTCTTGAGGAGTTCTCGCTCCCTCTATTTTATCTCCCATCAAAACATAAATATCTGTAAGAGTTTTGGCTGTTTCTTTTAAATCACCAAATAAAGCTATTGAGCCTTTAACAGATACTTTCATGCCTTCCATAGCTACTTCTGTAGATAAGCCAGCATCTTTAAATCCATAGAAAGCGTGAAGTATATCTTCTACAGAAGCTCCCGTCTCCGTGGACATTCTTCTTGCAGTAGTTCCTAATTCATCTAAAAATCCAGTCATATCAGTTACATCATCTGTAACTGTTCTAATTCTAGCTAATTCTCTATCCATATCTACAATAGATTTAGCACCAGATGTAATAGTAGTCAATACTCCCATAAAAGCTGAACGTAATGCTAACCATATAGGAATAGTAACAGCTGCACGTAATGCTAGTTTCCCTAAATCCATATCTAAACCTTTAGTTTCTTTACCTAAATCTTTCGTGTGTTTCCTACTTCTATTAAATTCTTCAGTGAGATCCTGAAATCCTGTTCTCGCTTTAGAAGTTGATTTTTCAACTTTTTCTAGAGATTCAGCAACTCCAGTAAATTCTTCTTTTCTAGCTCCTCCACCTATCACCCCTGTAGGCATAATAATCTTGGGAGAAGAAATTCCTTGCAACATTCTTTTCTGTTCTGCCGTTTGAGCAAATCCCGGAGTTCTTCTAGCAATCTCCTCAGTGGCTGATCTTCCAGAGGGAGCGATTATTGTTCTTTGAAGATTAGAAGCAGTTTTGGTTGCTTGCGCTTCTAACTGTTTCATATCTTGAATAGACTTCTGAATTCCCTGAGTCTCGGATACTATTCTAAATATATATTGTTTTTCGTCGCCCATTATTTTTTCCCTGCTTTAGGAGGATTTTTAAATATCCACCTAGAACCAGAAACAGGAACTTTCTTATTATCATTATTTTTATTCTCTTTCAGTTTATTAGTATCTGTTTTATTTTTATACATTATATAAGCATCTTCATACATAAAATCATTTAAAACTATTTCAGTAACGTCTCCTAAGGCTATATCAGTAAATATAGTGTTGTAAAAATTAAGATACTTTAAGAATGTTATCTGCAAGTCAGTAAAGTTATCTTCATTCTTAAAAATACGAAAATAACTTCTTTCTTTAGCAAGAGTATAGACGTTCTGATAATAATCAGACTTTGCTAGTTTTCGCACTGAAGATATTATATCCACAGTATTATTCCAATGAACTAATTAGTGTAACATAATAAGCTAATTTATTTCCTATAGTAGTAGAGTCGTTTTGAAAATCATCAAAACTCTTCCATACTTTTACCCAACTATCTCCTTCTTTCTTTTCAGAAACTAAATAAGTAAGATATGAATAAGTATGTATTAAAACCTGATTCTCTATTGAGAATTCTAATAAAGATGTTTTATTAATAGAGATTAATTTAATCTCTTCTTGTATTTCTTGTATTTCTGTTTTTAATTTCTTTAAATCGTCTTCTGAAGCTGAGTTTTTAACTAACTCTCCTAACTGAAGCATTAATTCATCTCGCCTTTTAATTTTCTTAGACATCTTTGAAGACATTTCATCTATATCAATACCTCTCTTTAAATACATCTTCTTTAAATCTAACTCTAAAGAATATTTTTCGTTATTTAATAACTCAGTAAATCTTTCCACTCTTTTCTGATAAACTTCTTGTTTTTCTTTATAAGTAGGTTTTCTAACTTTATAAGTAATTCCATTGTCTTCAAAAATCTTTTCATTACTTTTCACTAACTCTTCCATCTCAGTTAAATCTAAAACTTCGGTCAATTTCTTTTTAATCTCTTCTATTTTTTCTTCTTTCAATTCGTCTTTTACTATTTCGTCCATTTACCCGTTCTCCTTTTCATTCTTACTCTTAAAGTCAAAATACGACACTTCTAGCCCTTTTGAGTACGAGTCGAAAATGTCACGCATTTCCCTCGAGGATTCATATACAAGTTCTTTAATCTCTTTTTTTAGGTATTCTCTGTCTTCAAGAATTTCTACTCTTTTAAGTAGTTTTCCTACAAGCTTTGCAAATTCTTTAGTGAAGACTTGATCTAGGTAGGCTAGTAAAATTTCTTTTGTGAGATCCTTACTCATACTTTTCTCCATTCTTACGTTGTTAAATCAAGGGAGAGAATAGTCATAAGACTACTCCCCCCCCCCAGTGTTATTTTTAAGCGTTTATAGTTGCTTCAGAACTACTGATCGTGAGGTCTTCCCCTTCTAACGAAGCTCCTCTAGTTACATAATCATTCAAAGGTACACCGTTATCAAATCCAGTTGGAGATAAATTAGTCATCTTATAACCAATATTAAACGTATTCTTGAGATGACTACCATAACATTTAACTCTCAAAGTAATAGCGTCACCAAATTCTCTAGGATCTAATTTGCCGTAATTAGCAACTGCACCACGAAGAACCTCTTCAATAGTATAGGCTTCTAGAATACGACCTAAAGTAACTCTAACTGTTTTCTCACGAATACCTGTTTGTATTACCTCTTTATTACCAATTTCATAATAATCACTTCTATCAAAAGACACGTCTATACCAACGCTTTGAAGTTTATAAACATAATTATCAGAAGAAACATAAAGATATATACTAGCCGCTTCAGCTATTAATGAACCTGCGTCAGTATCGTTATTTGTAAACACAGCAGATTGTGTTTGAGTATTAAATGTTGCGGCGGTATAATAAACTTTAATAACATCTCCAGCACTAGTAGCTACGGTTAAAGTAGATGGTGCCGAAAAGGCATAATTAGTGCCTGAAGCTGTACCGGTAGTGTATGTTAAATCATCTGTAGTGCCGTCACTAACGTTAACTCTTAGAACTTTCAAGAGATATTGACCAGAATTATCTGGATCGACAACAGGGCTAGGACTGTTAACAGTAAAAGATTCTGGTGCTCCACCGGAAGCGGGGAATCTTTGATAATTAAAATACTTGTTATCTCCCTGAAAAATAATCTCATCTTCTCCAACAAAATCAAAGTTTCTTTCAATGTATGCTTGAGGATCACCTATGTTTATACCAAAACCAGAAGTTCTTAATTTAGGATACCAAACACTTCCCAAGAAAGTACCGCTATCATCTGTTTTATAACCAACTATATCTACTTTTGAAGTTTTAAAGTCATTCAAAGTAATGTCAGTATCATTACCTGCTACGTTTGCTAATTTCTGCCAAAACTCAATGTCTCCATATTCTAACTGTCTTGCAGTAACTCTAACTGAAGGAACTTTTTTTCTCCAATCTACAGTGCCGTCTCTACCTATTTCTCTAATCTTTTCTCTATTTAAAGTAACCGAAGCGGATAAATCTTGCAAACGATCAATTTGTGCCGGAGGGATGTCTCCCTTATGAGGGTAAACACGTGGTCTCCAATAAGATGTATGAATCATTTTTGCTAGTCTCCTTTACTAGTGAGTGTTTGTTGTTTTTGATCTCTCCTATAGACAAAAACCACTCAATGTAATCTTGTTTTTTTATTTTTTGAAACAATCTATCTTACTTACAACCTACTTAAATATTGTTTAATTATACTTTCAGACCATTTCTCAACATCAATACCAAATCTTGATAATAATTGTTCTCTTTTCTCTAAAGAAATAGTCTTTAAAAAAGATTCTTTCTCTGAAGATTTAGCTAATCTATTAAGTTCATTTCTATATTTCTGTTCTAATAGCGCAATTTCAATCTCAAATACTTTTGTCATTTCCTCCAAATAATGCATTGGAGTAATTGGTTTGTTTGGTTGTAACAAAGAAGGAAGTATTTCCCCTTTTTTTCTACCGGTATTGGTATGATGAAAAGCTTGTTTTTTTCCTCCCATAGCCCAAAGAGCTATAGGTTTTTCTCCAGTACCAAAATAACCATAAGTCTTAGGAGGTATATAAACTCCCCCACCAAACTTCTTCCCGTAGTTAACTACATACCAATAACGAGCATAAGTATTAAGATATTTTTTACTACCAATACCTAATCTAATTTTATTATCTTCAGTATGTTCTATTGAACTACCTTCTCTTAAAACATTAATTAAATTATTTTTTAAAGTAAATCTAAAACCCTCTTTAGCGCCATACATAGTATGTTGTTCAACTTCTCTTTGCCTATTAGCATTTATAAACATAGCTACGTGTTCTAAAACTTTATTTTTAACAACAGCTAAATCTCTTTGTATAGCTTCTTTAGAAAATTTTTGTTCTAAACTTTTTAATAAAGTTGTTGGATTAGCACCTTTAGTTTCTGTTATCCTTAATCTCAACTGTAATTCAGCCATTAAGAAGAATCCTTTTTAACCTGCAAACTTAGAAAATGACGATACAAATCGTATTTGTCAACTCCTTCTTCACCAAAATTCAACTTTGTATTAGATAAAAATCTATGTATAAATATTCTTCCAGAAGCAGTTCTAGTTAAAGTTTCTGGAGATCCCGATGTTTGAGAATGAGTATAATAAGTAAATCCATCTTTTAATTTATCAATTAAATAATCAGCTAAATCTATTCTTTGTCCATTACTTTTAGCAAAAATATCTATATTTATAATATAATCATTATATAATGAAGTAGAACCTATTTCTTTCCAATTATTCTGAGTATTAGCTAATTCTACAGAAACTACTGGCAAAGTTGCTTTATATGCATTAACAAAAGATTTTACTGTTGTTACTCCAGTCCAATCTGCGTTAAGACTTGTTTCTACAAAATAAATTGCAGAAAGTTCCACACATCTAGACTCACGAAAATAACCCATTATTTCACCTTCACTAGCATTATTTTACATAACTCGAAAGGAATCTTAGTAATTTGTAATCTATTTCCAACGTTGTCCTTATAAACCTGAAATTGATCATTGTTAATTTCAATCTTATTAGCAAGTCTAAAATATTCAGCAAATCTGTTTTCACATAACACTTCAACTGCTCCAGTTTCAGCTAAACCAACTTGTCTATATATTAAAGATTCTGGTTTTATATCAGTAACGTATCCTTTAACTGTTATTGGATTTAAATTAGAGTAGGTGTAATTCTTTTCTTCACTATCAAAATCTTCTCCTGCTGTTTTAGTAGACATATAAAGATAAATCTTAGTACAAAGATTTTTATCTCTTAAGAGTCTATTTATTTTTAAATTTCTTTTATGTATATTTATCATACTTGAGATATTATTAAAATAACCAAAGAAAATACCACTTCTTTTGTTTTGTTTTAACAATCTCCTTTGTTATTTTATCATTTATCTTTGATACTAAAATATCAGAGTTTATTGTTGGATCTATTTTAACTACTTCTTTGATTATAGTTGCTGTAATACTAGTAAAATCATACTTAACTACTCCAATATCAGTACCCCATAGAGTTCCTCCAAATCCAAAAACTCTTTTAGCTGGGACATTAATAGTAAAATGATAAATTACTTGAGCATTTTCCTCTGTTGTTGGGTTTGGATTAGTGTGTGGTTTTACAAATAAAACATATGACCCCCATAATATTAAAGCGGGAATACCCACAATAAGCATTATTTTAAAAATAAGAGACAGTATTTTTTTTATTGTAGGGAAACTAAAATCAAACACTTTTGACCATAGAAAAGGTTCCATTATTCTCCCTTTTTCTTTAAATAAACACTAGCAAAATAAGTAGTGGCTGCTATTGCGTCAATTAAGACCAAAATTGGATGAGAATAAAGTATAAAACCAGTAATTATTACTCCCGCTGTTATACTTGAATATTTTAAAATTGCACTTAATTTCATTTTTTCTCCTTAGATATTTCTCTTTTTATATTTGCACATTCTATTACTTGATTCATATCCTGAACGTCCTTTAAGAGCATACTCTTTATAGGAAGAGATTTGCCACTTATCATAGATATTAATTTACGATGATTATATAATATTGTTCTCAATTCTTTAGTTATTGACATCTTCTCTCCTTATCCTACTATATGATTAATTAAAGCAGTTATAAAAACTCCTTCTAAAATTACAAAGAAAGTTAAGACTCCCCACATCCATTTAATTTGAACTCCTTGAGATAACCATCTTTCTTCTCTTCTATCACAAGGGAGTTTAATAATTATATTAGTTAGTTTATCTAACTTAGTACAAAAACTTTTTCTCCACTCTTCCGCAACATCTAAATCCTTCTGTTGCATTACTTCCAATACAGCCAATCGTTCCATAATAGCGGGGTAATCTTTTCGTCTTTCTTCCATTGATAAAAACCTTTCTAATTATTCTTGTTCTATTAATTCAAAATACTTTTGAACTACACCCGTATTAGTACCATCACTTACCTCTATTGTTGCTATATAGTCCCCCTCTTCATCAGTTGAAACACTTTGATATACATAACTGTAAATTTTGTCAGCATCTTTAGTCATACTAACAGCGTTCACTTTGATAGTTTCAAAGGGATCATCTATAGTAATCTTTGCGGTTGTTGCTGTATTTATGTTTAAACGCACAGTTATCTTTACTGCGGTTCCCAATACAAATGTTTTTTTAGCCATTTGAAGTAGAGTCCTCTACATCAGCTACTATTGTAATTTTTTCTTCAATTATGGAGGATATTTTTATAATCTCATCTACAGTTACACTCAATATTTTAATCATATTAATATTCTCCTGTTCCTAAAATATCAAAAACACCATGACCGTCTTTTTTAAAACGACCTATGATTTTAGCTATTTTTTGATCGGTAGGGTAATCTTTTGCGTTACTAATATTTAAATCCTTTAATCTAATACTTCTATTATCAGGATCAATCAGAATACTAGTAACTAAAGCTATTAAATTTTCTTCTTTATCATCTGGAGTTGGATATATCGAATCTGTAGTCGAATCGTAATTAAAATTATAATAATTATTTATTGAAAGATGTATTAATGCAGCTTGTATATAAGCTGTTATTTCCGTGTCTGAATAATTTTGATAGCAAGTATATTCTACTTTTATACTATCTCCACTTGTAAGAGAAGAAGATATTGTTACTTTCCCAGTAGTAGAACTATACGTATGAATTACCGCACTTGAAATATCGTTTTTGTAAACATCAGTAATAGTTACAACATTATTCTCTGTTAAGGTAAAGATAGCACTGTTATCATAAGTAAATAAATCTGAAACAGTTGTTAAGTTATCATCAATTAAAACTCTGACTTTAGATATTATACTATCCATTAGATTTCCTATACTGATTATTAAGAATTAGTAAAACCTCTTTACCTCTATCACCTCTAAACTCAAATCCTTTATTCTTAAAAGTCTTAAGAAATAAAGAATCTTTTTTAATTTTTATATGAAGATATTTTCTATTATTCCACAAAAGTACTGTTAAAAGATTATTAGCTACTAACTCATTTGACGCATTTAACTTTATATAAAATCTCTCTACATTACCGAAAGATTTCCAAATACCAATAATTCCTTGTATATCACCTTTTTCTTCTATTATTAGAACAGAACGCGTTTCTTTTAAAAATTTTTTAAATGTTTTCTCATCATAAATTGTTTTTCTTTCGTTATTATCAGTAATGTAAAAATCTTCGTTTTTAAAATTCTTTAAAAATTGTAAAATATTAAATAAATACTTTGATCTATATTCTTCTACCAATTAAACCTCTCTTGTTAAAAGTTAAAAAGTTGAGAAGGGGAGTAGTTGGCTCCCCATTCTCTATATATACTAACTATTAGCTTCTAATAAATCTTGAAACAGCGTAAGGGTTAATACAAGCCGCAACGATCTCTTCAAAACCTGTAACACCAACTGCTAAATAACGAGTAGTTCCACCTGAAGCGACTATCGGGTTAGGAGATACGAAAACTAAACGTTCTGGTTTTTCACCAGAGGACTTAATTGCTCCACCTAAAAGATCAATATCGTTTAAACGTTTACGAACAAACAAGAACGGTTTTCCAACTTCAGTACTATTAGCAATTAAATATCCATAACTAGCTAACAACTGACGTACACCAGTGGCGCTATCAATTGCTAAATTACCGGTACCCATACGTATTTTTGTAATGCCTAAATCACCAAAAGCGGCGATCATAGAATGATATTTATTATCATTCCAATCCCATAACTTAATATCAGTATCAAGCTCTGACCCAACAAACAACGTATAATTATCACCGTAATCTACAACTTGCTGAACCATCGTAATTAAATCATTATAAGAGAATCTCATCTGACCTGAAGTTAAAGTATTCTGAAAACCTGAAGTGCTTGTAGCAGTAGAAGCTAAATCAAAAATATATTTGTTTTCATACATATTTAACGTTCTTTCAATCGTTTTTAACTTACGAGCTAAAGTAGACTCTTTTGAGGAGGCTAAATCAGTAATCTTAACATAATACTCAGGAGTTGCAACATCAATAAATGTAAAAGCAGTAGCAGAGTCGGGAGATACATTTGAACTAGTTACGTTTCCACCTGAAGTAATCGTATAAATTGTATCTGTTTCGTTTAACACATCAAAATAATAAACATATTCGTTTGGATCTGCATATTGTGTTTCAGCTACAGCAGCAACTACATCAGTATAGGGTTTCCTGGGATCCAGGGGTTCACCTATGACTCTAGCCATTTCGAGCTGAGAGTATTTAATTTTTGAATCTTCCATTTTTTTAAACTTCCTCCGTTTATTTCTTTGTTTCGTCTATTTTTCCAAATGCTTGATCTCGTATTGCTTCTTGTTTCTTAAAACTTTCAGAATTTGCTTCAGCCTTAATCTTAGAACCAGCTTCCATTCCTGAAGTTGTCGATCCTTTTTCTTGTTTAGCTATAGATAACTCTTTCTTCAACTTTGCATTCTCAAATTTTAAATCATTTTGTATATCTTCATCACTTAATTCTTTAGCAAACTCTTCACCGATCTCATCTCTACGAGCCTTTACAAAAGCTGCTTTTTCGGTAGAGATTCTCTTGTCTAGTTCGGTTTTAACATTAGCAAACTCCGTTTTAATCTTTTCCGTTTCTAACTTTGCGTTCTCTATAATTAACTTTGATTCCTCTACTGTTTTTGTTAATGCTTCCTTTTCAGACTTCAAGGTAGCGTTTTCTGTTTCTTTAGCAGATAGAGACGCTAAAGTTTCATCAAAAAACTTGGAGAGTTCCTCAACTGATGCTTTATTATATTTCTTTATCAATTCGTCCACTATGTTTCCTCCTTCTTTCTTTATTTCACTTTCCTTAGCATTACTATCTGTTATATTTACGTCTTTTTTTGCAGTTTCTGGTTTTTTACCTTTCTTTATAATACTAGAACTTGGTTTTAAATCATACAAAGCAATTTCGTTACATTGATAGCATTTAGTCTTCACCTTACTATTTTCAAAATCAATAGATAAAATATCATTAAATCCTTTTGCTTTACAAGTAGAACATTCCGTTTCCATCATAATTCTTCCAATAAATTCCTGATCATAATAAAAATTTAATTTAGCTTCTTCCATTTCTTCCTCTTTCATAATTTTTTCTTCTGATTTCGCATTTTCTATCAATTTAGCGAATTCTAATATCTGACCTTTTTTAGTAGAAAACTCCAAAACTTCCGCATCGGGAAAAGCTGGGATTGTATCAAATAACAAAGCTCCACCAGCAAATTCTATATTATGTAATTCATAACTTTTCTCTCCTGTAAAGGTTCTATCCCCCCAAGCTTCAAAGGAAATTTTCATAGAGCCATCCAACATTCTTTTCTTTATCTCTTCGTAATCTTCAGAAAAGTTAGATTTCCAAAAAGCTCCATAAGCTATAATGTTTCCTTCATCTAATTGAGCATCTAACCAATATCCTATAGTTGATTTTCTTAAATGATCTTTATCTACAGCTTTACCTACAAGAGTTTTTAGAGCCTTCTTAACTTCTTTTTTAGGAAGAGTACAACCGTTTCTATTCTCTTCATCTATCATAGCATAAGTACATTTAAAAATAGCTATATCTTTAGAAGGTAATTGTATTCCTCTTTTTATAGCTATTTCTTTTAATTCATCATTCTCTTTAGAAAACTCCATCAGTTCATATGTCGAGTTAAAAGTAAGGTCTTCTAAAAAGTACTTATTTCTATCATTCATTTGATTCTTCCCCTTTATGCTTAAAAAATTCTATTTGTCGGAGTCTCTTTACGGCTTGTTTACGAGTTTTATAGGGACCACCTAAATTTTTATTTGTTTTTTCAGAAATTACGTGCCAACCGTCTTTTTTCTTTACAATAACACTTTCCTCTAATTCTTCATCAGATATTTCTAATTTATTTAAAATTTCTATTTCTTCTACAGTTAAATTTTCTTCCTCTTCATTACCTTTATAATTCTTTTTTTCTATTCCTTTTTTATCAGAAGAAATATTATCATTATTTTTAGAAGGAAAATCTTCAACATTTGATTTATCTTCTATATTCTGAGTAAGATGAGGATACATAAGTTTATCTATTTTTTCAGACTTCTCTAATTTTCTTCTAGTTATTTCAATATCAAAATCAGTTTGCCCAACTACTTCAGCATAAGTCTGTTGAGAAATAACTCCTCTGTCATAACAACTACGTAAATGATCTCTTAGATTGTCATTTATAAAATCTTCTATTGGAGTATAATGAAACTGTATTTTTTCTCCAAAGAATTTAGGATGTTTTGCTTCGTTCTTCTCACGAATCATAATCATAATATCAGTTAAGAGACTTGTAAAATCTGAAATCCCAGTTTTTACTTCTCTTATAAAAGGTTTAGGATTTAAAATAGATTCACGTCTACTAGCAGATGTTCCTTCAACTATATCTATTAAACCCAAACCGGCTAAAATACGTTTTTCTATGGGCCCATATATTTCACTATTCATTACTAACTTATAATCGGGAGATATATGTTCTAACATAGTATCAAAATTAGTAACATATGTTGGAGTTCCAGATTCTGATTTATTATTGTTCACTAATGTTTTAAAATCATCTTTAACTTTTTTCAAATCTTCTTCACTGTAATTATACTCAGACCCTCCATCTACAGTTAATTTCTCAGAACCTTTCTTCAACATCAATAAATATTCTAAAGCTTTTGCTATAAACTTTTCTCCTTTTTTACTCAATAAATCAAATAATTTTAGATTCTTATACAAACCTCTTTGTATAATAAAAGGAGTCGGTTCAAGACTAGACCAAGAATTAAAAGGTTTTTGAATAAAAATATATTCATCTTTAGAAGTTGGTAGTAATTTATTATGTTTCTCATTACTATCTACTCTTAAATAATAATTCTCTTCCCCAATAATTCTAGTAGAATTGTCGTCAGTTACCTGAATATTACCTCCGTCCACAAACCACATTTTAACAGGCATATATAAAGAAGTACCGTTTATTTCAATATTATCCCAAACAGTTCTTAATAAAATAAGAGAAGAATTCTTCCATCTTTCTCTAAAATTTTCTTTCGCTAATGCTTTTATTCCTGTTGGGACTCTACCCAAAGAAGATATATTTATTCTTTTAAACCATTCACTTATAATTGCAGTAAAATTTTCGTTATCAGTTTCAATAGTATAGTCTACAGAAGCACTGTTAATAGCAAAGTCTAATACCGAGTTTACTATACCTGAGGTATCGCTAGATAAAACACTTTTTACTTGTTCTACTTGTTCTCTAAAAGTTGTAGGTATTTTTATCTCATCAGATACATAAAAACTCATCATATCCCACAGCCAAGCTAAGGTTGGATTCATCTTCTTTCTAACACTTGTATTTTTCTCTGTCATTTATGCCTCTGATTTTTTATTATCATACCCCGGATTTAAAAAATTTCTTCTTTTTAATATTTTTTACTATAGTTAAATAATTTGTCCACTCTGTTATTCCAAACACTCTAAAAGCGGCGAATAAGTGATCTTCTGCTGAAATACACGTGTATAGCGTTCTATTTCCAGACTGAGTAGCGATTACTTGATTTAATTGAGAATCAAATTTATAATCTAAAGGCAGTTCGAATTTTCCCTCTTCATATAATAAATCTCTTAATCTCTTTACAGACCAACTATCAACATATTCCTCTTTCCAAACCGGTTTACCATCCTTAAGTATAACATTATCTTTATCGTCTTTTTCTATCTCTACTCTAATCTTTTCGTTAAATCCTACCCAACAAAGATTTTCTTTAGGAAAAACTTCTTCTAATGAACGATAAATTGCTCTACCCATACCATCAGTAACGTCTAATCCAATTAAATTAGCGGATGTTTTTTCACCTATGTACTTAAAAATCTTAAATTGTTCTTTATCGCTTAGATTATATAAAGTAATGTTATATAGATAATAATATTTATTATTAACTTCCGAAACAAGAACTATTTCAGTAATCGCTTCACCAATGTCAGCACACACAAACAATCTATCTGAATTAAGAGGTCTTTCTACTATTATTATATTTTCAAAATTACCAAAGTTTTCTTTACTAACTTCTATATGTTTAATGGTTTTCTTAGTATTATAGTTCTTACGAACTCTTTCCATATCTATAGCGGATACGCCATCTTCAACTACTTCTCCTCTAACGAAGATTCTATAACCCATCGAATCTTCCCCGCCATGCTCTCTAATAGCTCTCTGTTTTTCAGCTTCACCCCATTTTGGATTTACGTACTGAGGATAGTTAATTAATAAAGATTTTCTAGTTAAATCATAAAAAGCTTTACCTGCTGGACTATATTTAGTAAAGTTAGTCATTCCAGCTATTCTATTAACACAGCCGTTTTCACTTATAGCATCTAGTCTCTTCTCATATACCTTCTGAGTTTCAAAACTAGCCTCTTCCACGTACAGTCTAGTAAGATGCTTCTGAAAGAACTGTCCTCCGGAATTTTCACCACTCAAGTTCATGTTTATAGATTCGCAACAGTATCCATTTCTTTTAAGAAAAATTCTATAAGTAGGGCTTCTATTTATTTGAGCTTCAAATATTTGAAAGAACACGTGATTCTCTAATACTTGTATTACTTTCTCTAGTATGCTTCTTATGTGCATAGCATCAAAAGAACTAAATCCACAAGATTCACCGTTATTATGAACCATTGAAAGTAATAAATCTGCTATCTCTACCAATAGTGTTTTACCAAATCTACGTCCTCCAAAACAATAAATACTGCCACTGTTCTCTTTTAACTTAAAATTCTCTTTTTCGCTAAAATGAGGTATATTATCTACTAAATACTCATAAGAAAGTAAAGGAAATTGATATAGTCTTACATTACTGAAAGTATCTTCTTCTAGTAATGTTAAATTATCTAGATTACTAAATACAGTTTCTATAAAAGATATTGGATAGTTTAATAGTTCTAAAAACTCTAATTCGGATTCTTCTATTTTTTCTAAAAGCATAATGACTTAATAGTTCTTCACACTACCAAGCTTTGCTTGGTCTCAGCAACATAAAATTCATGTTGCTTCGTAGTAAAATCTTTTTTAATAATATTTAATTACTCTAAATAGTGTTGTAATAAATCTGTTTAATTCTTTAAAGACTCCTTCACTATCTATATTAAAATTTACTCTAAAACTAGTTAGTTTTAAGATATACTAATAAACAAGCTAATTAGACTTTAGTAGTTAAATATTACACTACTGTACTCAGAATAGAGTTTTCAAGGTATAGAGCCTTACGCCTAACTAGTGAGCGACGATGCCTTGAATCCATTGATTTGTGACTAATACACGGCCGCTACTACTTTTCTTCTTGAACAATTTCTTTTTCTACATTGTTTTCTTTCTTAACTTCTGTAGCTTCTTGTTCAGAGTGTATGCCTGCTTTGGAAGGAGTGTTTACATCTACACTCCAATGATTTATCAGCCACTCTGTATAGTCTGAACTAGTACCTAAAACGGAAGCTACTTCCTCTTTAGTTAGTCTTCCTAACTTATAGAGACGTATTAGCGATTCATTACCCAGTAGTCTGTCTTTAAAAAATGTGTGTTTTTGAGCTTCCCAAGCTTCTGTACGCATCTTTAACATAATCATCTGTGAACAGTGAGGACATACTAAAGTTCGTGAAGCCTGATTGTTCTCTGCCCAAACTTTGAACTTCTTCTTCAGAAGCTCCAACGACTGATAAGCGTCGTTTGAGACTTCTTCTTTTTTTGTAAGTCCAAGCTTATCTTTAATCTCTATTATTTGATTTATATTCTTGTGAATTGCATCTAGAAGTTGCAACGGTAGGTTATCATTGCTTACGGTGAACTCGTTAGCTGTTTTTTGAAGCTTTGCTGTATGTAATACCTCTAAGTAGATTAGATAGTATAATAGATTCTTATCTGAGACTGTTTCTATGTTGTATTCAGTCAGATACTTCTTTTCTAGCTCTTTAGCTAGTTTAATTTCTTCTTTGTCTGTAAAAAGACCCTCTACACCTAATTTCAACGCTCTCTTACTTACTATATTAACATCCGCTTTATCTCTATATGGTGAGTCTTCAGTCAGAACTCTTTTCTTCGTTTTGTCTATCACGTAGTTCTCTCAATAGGTTGTGAAACTCTTCATCTGTACCCCATAACAGAATTTCTAAATTTTTGTTCATCTTTATCTCCTTTACTGTTAAATGGAGCTCAATCTCAGACATGCACTGAGCTCTGTGGTTTACAAAACCACTGCATCGCTGTCTATGCTTATCGAGCAGTTAGTTAACTAGGATTCGTATAAATTAACGCCGTACAATTAGTTAAAGTAGTTACTTCTAATCCAGTAGACCAAAAAGGAACACACGGAGGCATAGCCCCGTTAGAACCAACGTTATCTGCAAAGAAAATTGTATCTCCAGCACCATTCTTAATTGTTATAGCCCAAGTAGCATTACTAGGTAATACTAAAATACCATTAATAGATATTCTTGTATTAACTCCTATTAAAGATCCAGTAGTATCTATATACATCGGATTGATTCTGCTGTTGTTTGACATATTATTTCCTTTATTCTATTAAATTTCCGTTCGGTCTCCACAGAGGGTCTTTAAAATTAACAATTTTCTGCTTTCTAGCTCCCTTGTGAGACATATACTTAAAGTGATCTTCTACTTGTTCAGATATACTCTTAGTTTCTCTTCTAAATACTCTTTTTTTACTCATTTTATACTTAACTTGTTGTTATATATGTAGTTATATTAAAAATAAATATAGTATCAATATTCATAGCTCTCATATATATTTATATACAAAATCAATCATTTGTCAAGACTTATTTTAACTATTTTTAAAATTAATCTAAATAATCATAAATTATACAAAATAAATAAGAATATGACATAAACACTCATTAACAAGCAATTATACACACAATACGTTGTAATAAATAAGGTTAAATTCAGAGAAAGGAACAGTCGAGTCTATTTTTACTCTCGGAACGCATAGCTAAACTGTACCCGTGCATATAGATAGAGAAAAAGACTATTGACTTAGTATAAGATTTACTTAACAGCGACGAGCTTTTAAGTATTGAGTATTATCTCTTATTATTATACTATTATAGTATTATCTTGATAGTATGTTTAGTATAGTCGGCTTTTGAAGTCTTGAGAAAACAAGTTTGATTGAATTTATCTTTACATATTTTCTTATAGTGTTATAGTAAGAGAGTAAGAAGCAAGCAAGAGTAATTAGGAAATAGCACGGATCTTTGACAAGTTAAAGCACAAGAAAACTCCTAAAATTAGTTAAGTATCTAACAGCAAAAACTATTTATTAAAGAATAGTCGCAAATTAACTAATAAAAAGGGGGATTAAAATGAGTTTATTAAATGAGTTTGACGCTTTAGCAAGTGTTTCAAGAGTTAGGGTTAACAGCGTTAGCAATAAACTTCTTGATTTCTTAAGAAGTGAGAAGGCTAACAAAGCAGAGATTACTAAGATTACGGCAGAAATGCTTGATTGCGACAAGATACATATTCAGGCGTTGTATTCTGCTTTAAAGAAGTTAGGTATTGAAGTTTCAAGAGGTAAGTCTTTTGTAGTAAAGACGGTTGATACTCATTACTTTAATGAGGCAATCGTCAAGTTATAAACTAATAAAAAGAGTTTTCTTGTGTTTTATCTTGTTATACATAAATTTTTTTAAAGGTTTTTGTGAAGGAAATCACATAAAAGTTAATAAGTTTGTTAATAAGTTAGGATTAGTTATTAACAGAGTTATACACAGAAAAGAAAACGTTTTCATTAGAAAAATAGATTTAAAAAGCAATATGGAGTTAAATATGTTACTTTTGGAGCATAAGACAGAAAAAGACGAATTGTTAGAAGAATTTAACTCTTTAGGAGTTAAATCTGTTGTTTTTACTGGTTCAAGAGAAGGATTAGACAAGGAATTTGAAGAGTTGCATAAAAGAGAAGAGTTTTTACGTATTATGGAGATTAGACCGTTTAATAGTCCGAAAAGTCTTTGGATGACTATGAATTGCAAGTTTTATATGAAGAATACTAAGGAACAAGGATATGCTCATATAGATTGGGCTGGATTGACTTTAGCGAAACATAGGAGATAAATATGAATATATTACTCGGTATTATTGTGTTATTAAGTGGTAAAGTAGCGGATGAAAGCGAATACGCTAATCCAGCATAAAAGAATATGAATAACAAAAAGAAAATATATTTAGCTTTGGTTTTCTTATTAGTATTCAATAGTTCAGCTTTTGCTGCGGGGCATACTAGAAATAGAGCTATAAAGAAGATAAATGCTACAATATCGCAAATGGATCTTAGCAGAGCTGTAATACATCATTCGGCTTCTGCGGATGTAAGTGCTAAAACTATTGATACTTGGCATAAAGCACGAGGTTTTGATGGTATTGGATATCATTTTGTAATTAGAACAGATGGTAGTATTGAAAAAGGTCGTAATATCAATAAAATAGGAGCTCACTCTAAAGGTCGCAATAATTTAGTTGGAATATGTTTAACCGGTAATGATAAGTTTACGGAAGCACAAAAAAAGTCGTTAATATCTCTTTTAAATCAGTTGAGAATTAGTAATATTGAAAGGCATCACGAGGAATGTCCAGGAAAAGGATTGAATTTAGATTATATTAGAGCCAATTTAGTTGGAGTTAAAGTTATGATAGGTAAAGCTTCTTTTTATAAGGATACAATTACAGCAACAGGAGAACGCTTTAATGCTAATGAATTAACTTGTGCATTAAAGAAAGGAATTAAAACCTATGGAAAATCTTATAAAGTAACTAATATTGATAATGGAAAGTCAGTTATAGTACGTCATAATGATTGCGGTACACTAAAACCGGGTAGAGTAATAGATTTAACTCCGGAGGCATTTAAAAGAATAGGAAATATTAATGATGGATTGTTAAATGTTAGAGTTGAGGTTATAAAATAAATGCACAAAGATATAAATTATATAGTACATAAGAAAAATTCTTCGGAATATGTAATATCTAAGTTCTTAAATGGAGAGTTTTCTCAGAATTACAGATTAGTAAAAGACAAAAAACAATATGTTTGCTCTTGTTTATCTGGAATATATCGTAATTACTGCAAACATAAAGACTGGATTAGCTTGTTATTAAAACATAAAAAACTACCAGAAAACGTTGAAATAGAACAAGAAATTACTTCAGATGAAACTAATAAGTTAGTTAATTCTATATTAGGAGAATAAAAATGATAGAACCTACTTGGATTTGTGTTTGCGGTAGAGAGGTTCCTGGAGAATGCTCAAGATGTTTATGTGGCAGAACAGAGAGGCAAAGCGATAGAGAAAAAGAAGTGGATTTTATAGATAATGACTAAAAGGAGTTAAGCGTGGGAAAGACAGAAAAATGCCAAGAGTGTAATAAACCTTTAAATAAAGAAGAAGTAAAAAGATACACAATATGTAAAAAATGTAAAGGTTTATTACATAATCTTATAGATAAACTAAATGAAGGAATTGAAATATGTATAAAGTAAAAGTGCCGGGAATCTTGGATAGTTCTAAATCTGCTTTAGTGAATAGTAAAGGAAGGGCAGATGCCCCCTCTATCACTAACAGGATTCCCGGTTTTATTATAGAAAGAAGAGCTGGTGAGTATCCTAATATATCATAATATAAGAAGTGGAGAAAACCAGCTCTACTATAATAAAAGAATAGGAAATACAATGAATTAACATATTATCAACGTCCATTTTCTTAAGGAGAGAGATGGATAAACTAAAAATTAAGTTTTCTAATGACCGTCTATTCGTAACAGGAGTAGACGGTTTTTTTGTTATCTATAATGAGGAATAAGATGAAAAACAAAGAGAATTTAAGATTTTTATATTTTGAGGGAGAATTAGTTGTTAATAGTAAAGAGGAACAAGATGAATTATGTGATAAAATTGAAGAATTTATTAAAAATAAACTAAAAAGAAAAGGTAAAATAAGTATTTACAGAGTTATTGAGCAATTTTAAAGGAGGAGTGAGATGGAAAATGAAGTATTTGCAGGAATTAAGAATGCTTTGATGAGAACCAATATGTCCACTTATGAAATAGCTGAAGCGTTCAAGGTAAGTGAAAGAGAAGTATTAGATATTATGACGGAATTAGATTTTATTGTAGTATAATAGGAGAACAATATGGAAATAAGAGAAGGAAATATAATAGTTTCAGTTGATAAGATATTAACACCGGATAAGAATGAATTTCTTAGGAAAACCACAGAATTGCTTGGTAAACTAATAGAAACTGAAAACGAGTTAGTTTGGGTAGTGGCGGCAGATGGAATCTTAAAAACAGCTTTAGCAGTTAAGATGACTAAAGATATGATCGGAGAAGATAAATGAGTAGAATTGAAGAAATAAGAAAAAAGTTTTTTAGATTGGTAGATTTAGATTATATTTTTGATATGTATCAAAGTGATTTAAAAAATGGAATAACTCAACAGAATGTTAATTTTAAAGCGTATTATGAGAGTTGTAAAGAGTTAGGATGGATGATAATATGAGTAAAAAAAGTAGAAGAGAAGACTGGAAAAGATTATGTGTAATTTGCCACCAAAAATATGGCGGTAGAAAGAGAGGAAAAGATGGGAAATTTTTGGCTTCCAACTCATAAGTGGCAATATGTTCAATGGTTTGAGGATCAGAAGATATTAACTCGTGAGAAAGCTAATCGGATGTCATTAAAGCAATTAAGAGGTAAGTATTGTGAGATAAGGAGTAAAGAATGAAACTTACTAAAAAATTAAAAATAAAATTAGAAAAACTTGAAGAATTGAAAAATAAAAGGTTACATTATTGGTATGTATTTGATATGGCAAATTTTTATTTAAAAGATAAAGAAACTACAGATTTTATTAAAAACAATTTTTCTGTAAATGAGATTTGTCTTCTTTTGAAAAAAAACTTTAATAAGCTAAAAATAGGTATTATTTGGACTATTATTACTGGAGAAAATGATTGAACCAATAGAAAATAAGAGTTTCTTCCCAATGGATGAAACATATCAAGAATGAAAATTGACGAAGCAATAATTTTGGATGAATGTGTTGATTTAATTGAATTAAGAAAACAGTTAAAATCAGCTAAGGATTCTTTTTGTTTGAATTGTGGTTGTGCAGACCCACTAAATATGTGGGAAGTATGTTTTATATGTGGTAAAGTACCTTATATTAAGTCTTTAAAAGGGCTAAAAAAAGTAATTAAAGGTTGGTTAAAATGGAGTTTTAAATGAATGATTTTATGAGATGGATTAAAAGAATTAGTGTGATAGAATACTTCAAAAATGATGATAAACATAACGGAATACTCTTCTCAAGAGAAATTTCTCGTAAAGATATATCAATATGGTTAGAAAAAGAGAAAAAAGGCGAAATTACCATATTTAATTTAGTTAAATGAGGAAAATAAGATGGAAATAAAATTGGATAGAGAAAAAGCTATACAAGTTTTAGAGAATTATGTTAAAAGACAGTTAAAAAACGCTAAAGAAGTGAAAATAAAGAGTGAAAGCATTATTTATCAGGATTTACTTTTCAATATAAAGGAATAGTCTTATTTTAATTCCCTAAATAATATAATTGGAATAGAGTTATACTATATAGATTTTTTGTTATTAAAAATGAGGAATTAAAGAGGAGAATATAATGGAAGAAGATTTAAAACGTTTTATAGGAAAAACAATAAAGACTATACAAAAAAGAAAGGGTCTGTGTGGATACTATTATACTCTTGTATTTGAAGACGACACTAAATTAAGTGCAATAGATGGAGAATACGGAGACGATGCTTTTTATATAGGTGAACAAGAAGATATAATTACAGAGGAGTTAAAATGACTTTAGAAGAACAGGAAATAGAAGAATTAAAAAAAGCTAAGAAAAATGTATTAGAATGGTTTGAAATTGCTTTAAAATATGGGGAATGTGGAATAAATCTATATTATTCTCCTAATAATAAAGCTTGGGAAAGTTTAAAAAGTCAAAAAGACTTTAAAGAAGCTAAATACAAAGGTGTTTTTGTTGGTTATGAATATAAAGGATATTTATTTAATATTAAATATGGACCCGGAGACTGTGAAGAAAACTTGATTAGAGGAGAAAAATTAAAATGACACAAGAAGAACAGAAAAGAGAAGACAGAAGAAAAATATATATACCTTGTGATATATGTTTAACAGAAGGAGCAAGTGAGATAAAAGGCGGTTATTACAATATGGAACATAATATATGGTTTGTTTGTAAAGACTGTCTATGTAAAATAGAAGATAAAAGGAAAAAAGAATGAAAGAAGAGCTTAAGTTTATTGTAATTAACGTGGGTTCAGTAATTGTATATGCTGTAATAATGCAATCTTTGATTAAATAAGAGAGGGTTTAAAACTTTCTTGTAGAGATATATTGTTTTTTAAAATTAGGAATTAGAAAGGAGATAGCTATGTTTTATGAACTTAGAGCAGAACGAACGGTTGCAATTGCAGTGAAAGATATAAAGAAAATGAGACTAATTAAATTTAGAGCTAAAACTATAGAAACCAGGAAATGGGTTTATGGCTATCTTAACGTTAATTCTAAAGGCGACACTATTATTAGCAATGAATTTAGTTTTTGGTTTGTTGACCCTAAAACAGTAGGAGAATTCACCGGCTTGCTTGATAAGAATGGCAAGGAGATTTATGAAGGTGACATTATTGAGGAAAATTCTTGGGTTGGTAAACGAATCAATACAGTAATTTATAGGAATGATCTTGTTGGTTTCGGTACACCAGATGGTAGAAATTATATAAGTTTATCTGATGGCGATACTAGTCCTAAACCCAAATTTATCGTTATTGGCAATATCTATGAGAACCCGGAGTTGCTGAATGAAAGTTAAAGATTTACTTAAAGTAAGGGAAAGTGCTAAAAAGTCCTATCCGGATTTTCTTAACTGGACTATTGCTCTTGAACAACTTCCGCGGATTACGGCGGGGTTGCCGGCAGAGTATAAATATTTTAATAAAGAAGGAAAATTATTAAGAGATGAGGATTATAAGATTATAATTTATTTAGTTAATAAATTAACAGATAATTAGAAAGGAGGTGAAAGTATGTCTGTATTTAAAAAAGGAGATGTTTTAAGAGTTATAGGAAAGAGTAATGGGCAAGTCGCTGCAACTATTGGAGACATAATTGTAGTTGATTACATTGATATTTATGGTAGAGTTATCGCTACAGCAAAAACAGGAAGTTCTTATCGGTGGGATGACGAAGATTTAGAATACGTAAATAAATCGAAAGGAGAAATAAAAATGTTAAAAAGTCTGAAAAAGTATTACGAAGATCATCAGGATATTATTTTAACCGTAGGTGTTGTTGTTTTATTGGATCATTTTCTTTTTGGAGGTGCTTTGAGAGCGAAGATACAGACCACCATTGAGAAATTGTTAAGTGGTGTAGAAAAGAAGGTGGAATCAGTCAGTTAAGTTTTCTATCCACTTAGTTAAGAAAGGAGAAGACGTGGAAGATAAGAATAAAGGAAAATTCATAGCTTTCTTCTTAGGATTAGTCTTAGGAGGGAAGGTTCTTCCTTGGTTTATACATCTAATATATATTTCTATTATTATATTAGTTTGGTTAATACTTAAATAAGGTCGAAACGGAGAGTTACATTATCTCCGTCTTTTGTTTAATACAAAACTGAATGAGACCAATTAAGGAGAATAAAAATGGAAAAAGTTGGAAATATTATTAAGTTAATGAAAGAGGCTCACGTAATTTTTAAGGATTTAACAGAAGACGAGAAGATTTTATTAGAGGAAGAGATAGTTAAATTAGAAAGAGAGTTTGATAATGAGAAATAATAAAAAGAAATTAAGTAGAGATGAAATGTTTAAAATTTCAGATAATCTAAATGAAAAGGTCTCTAAATTAAAAAGAATTGACGATATTGTAGCTTTAGACGATATTGTAGCTTTAAGTGGAACAAAAATAACCGTAGATGATGAATTTTTAGCGACTTTAATTGTAATGAGAGCGTATTTAGACAATACTCTAAATAAATTTGGTTATTAAATAGGAGGAAGTAAAATGGATCAAAACGTTGTAAATAAGCTAAATAACCTGACAGAAAAGCAACAAATTGATGTGGTTTTAGCAAGAGCAAAAGAACACGCTTGGAAAATTTATATGGGAACACAGAAAATGGCAATGAGAGATAGAAAGAATTTTCATATTCTTACGGATAATAACATAATGCTACAAAGAATGGAGTATAAAAACTACTTACAACATCAGGTTGTAACTTGGTCTATTGTTAAGAAAGATACTAATGAGAGAATAGAAGGAGACTATGGAACTATAATATGTAAGTTCGTGGAAGAATATGAAAAAACACATCAAGCTATCTGTTTGTAAATAAGTTTGGTTCTTTGACAATCTAAGTAGTAGACCAAAAAAGGAGATAAGAATGAAATTTCTATTATTTGGTCTTGCAATATTGTTTTTTGTTTTAGGAACAATTCTCGGAGTTGATATTGCATATAACTACGAGGTAAAATATAAACAGTTCTTAAAATTAGCGGATGACGCTTCAACAGCTAAAGATAAACTGATGTATTTTAAGGAATACAGAGAAAAAGTTAGTAATATTAGCGAAGAACATGCTAACTATATCTTTAAAACGGAAAGAATGACTAAATCTACTCAATTAAAGATATTAGATACTTTAATAAGCAGACTAGAAACAACTTCTAGAATGAAAGAAAAATCTCTTGAATATCAACAAGCTATGTATCAAATAAGCGGTCAAGAGATGGATCATACTTTGGGAGATATAGATAGTGTGTTTCGTGGTTGTTATGGAATAGAAAGACGAGAAATAGTTATTTTGTGTTGGTTATTTTTAGGTTTTGTGTTTTTTGTTGGCGGTCTATTGACAATGGAGAGTTATTTCTAAAAAATCTACTACTTAGATTGTTCCTCTTAATGTAATTCATTAACTGATGAGGGCATTAAATAAGCCCGAAAGGAGAATAGATGATTTGGACTAATGGTTATACAAAAGAAAATATAGTAAGATTGAAAAAAGAAATTAAAGATAAAGAAATAAAAAAACTTGAAGAATGGCACAAGTGGTTTGCTTGGTTTCCTATAGTTGTAGATATTACAAAAGATAAAAGAGAAGTTAAAGCGTGGCTGTGTTTTGTAGAAAGAAAAGGTACATTTTATGTAGGAACTATAGAAGATTGGTGGAATTGGGAATATAGAATTTCACATCAAGATTCTAAAAACTAATCTAAAGAGGAGAATATAAAATGAAAGTAATATATGATACAGATAAACAAAAAGTTCCAATAAAGATGTGGTTAGATGAGATAGAAGACGGAGCTGTGAAACAATTGGTTAATTTATCCAATTTACCATTCGCTTTCAAACACATAGCGGTAATGCCGGACTGTCATCAAGGATTTGGTATGCCTATTGGTGGAGTATTAGCTACTAAGAAAGTAGTAATACCTAATGCAGTAGGTGTTGATATTGGATGTTTTACTGGTGATACAAAAGTTAAATTAACTGATGGAAGAGATTTATCATTTTTAGAATTAATTAAAGAATATAATAGAGGTAAAGAAAATTTTTGTTACTCTCTGGATAAAGAATCAAATATTGTTATATCAAAAATTAATAGTCCCAGAAAAACACGAATTGCCAACGAACTTTTAGAAATAAAATTGGATAATAATGAAATAATTAAATGCACTAAAGATCATATATTTTATGATAGAGAAAATAAAGAAATTAGAGCGAAAAAATTAAAAATTGGACAATCGTTAATGCCAATTTACATTAATAAAGCATTTGAAGTGGAAGATATTGAATTTGAGCATCAATTTAAAAAAGAAAAAATGAAAGATTATAATGTAATTTATAATCCTAAGAATAATAAGTATCGCTATATTCATATTTTAGCAGATGAGTTTAATATATTAAATGGTATTTATAAAAAAACTAAAGGAGTTAGACACCATATAGATTTTAATAAATATAACAATAACCCTACAAACATAAAACGAGTTAATTGGAAAAAACATTGGGAAATACATTATAAAAATGTTGGTAAAAACTCTAAATTAGGTATCGTTGGATTTAAAATAGCAAGAAAGAATAATCCCATTTTATTTTCTAAAATGGCATCAGAAAATATGAGAAAATTACATCAAAGAAAAGATTTCCAAGAAATTGTAAAAAAGAACGCAATACAAAATTGGATTAATTATTCAAAAACTGAAAAATTTAAAGAACAAGCTAAATTAGCTGGAGAAAGAGGAAAGAAATTTTTAATTCAATATAACAAATCTGAAAAAGGAAGAGTCAAATCTTCTGAAATTGGTAAAAAATATGGTTTTGGAGCTTATTGGAATAAAAATAGAAAAAATCATAAAATTATTTCAATTAAACTAATAAATAAAAAAGAAGATGTTTATTGTTTAACTATTGATAAATATCATAATTTTGCCTTATCTTCTGGGGTATTTGTTCATAATTGCGGTATGTGTGCGGTTAAGACTTCTTTAAAATCAGAACAATTAGATAGAGAAACTTTAAAGAAGATAATGGGAAAGATTAGAGAAGTTATTCCTGTTGGAAACGGGCGTGACGGAAGTCATAAAGAAAGACAAGATGAAAATTTAATGCCAATTAAAGCAGAAACAATTAGAGATATGTTAGAAAACTATAATGTTATTAAAAAAGAATATTTCAACGCGTTAAAACAAATCGGTACTTTAGGAGGGGGAAATCATTTTATTGAGATTCAAAAAGATACCGAGAATAATATCTGGATTATGATACATTCAGGAAGTCGGAACTTAGGATATAAAGTAGCTAACTATTATAATGAGTTAGCAAAGAACCTAAACGGTAAGTGGTATGTTTATGTTCCTAAAGAATGTGAATTGGCTTTCTTACCTATAGAAACTCAGGAAGCTAAAGACTATATGTTGGAAATGCAGTATTGTGTGGATTTTGCTTTAGCTAATAGGTTTTTAATGATGAGTAATATAGTAGAGATATTTAACAAAGAATTTAACGATGAAGGATTCTATCTAAAAGACATAAACAATCAAGAAACCGGTTGCGGTAAAGCAACAATAAATATAGCACATAATTACGCAATATGGGAAAATCACTTTGGAGAGAATGTAATAGTACATAGAAAAGGAGCAACATTAGCTCGTGAAGGAACAATAGGTATAATACCGGGATCTCAAGGAACTAAGTCTTATATAGTTAAAGGTTTAGGAAACAAAGAAAGCTTTGAAAGTTGTTCTCACGGTGCAGGTAGAGTTATGGGAAGAAAAGAGGCTTGTCGTCAATTAAATCTAAAAGAAGAAATTAAGATATTGGACGATCAAGGAATTATTCACGGTATTAGAAATGTAAATAATTTAGAAGAGGCTTCTGGAGCGTATAAGAAAATTGAAGATGTTATGAAAAATCAGTCGGATTTAGTAGAAATACTTGTGGAATTAAGCCCTTTGGCTGTAATTAAAGGAGATTAATATGGCATTTCCCAAAAATTTAAACAATGTTAAAATAAAAGGATTTAAAAGAAATATTCTAAAAGATTTAGTTAGAGCTATTGAAAACAAAGAAATTAAATGGATTAAAATAAATACATATTATATTAGCTCATGTGGAGATTTTATCTGGAAAAAGGATAAATATCATTTAGAAGAAGTTTTGGAAACTGTTGTTTCTATTGAAAAATATCATTAAAATAATGATAACAGCGTCCATGTTCTTAGGTAAAAGAAATATGAAGAGAAACTATCAGAAGGAATCTATTTTAACAGCAGATAGATTTAAGGAACCTATAGAAGACTGGGAAATAGAGAGATTCAAGTCAAAAACTTCTAATGAAATAAAGGAAGAAGAAAAACTCTTTGATTTAGCTAAAGAATTAGGTAGGACTTACAAAGCTATGATGTGGTGGTATGAATTGATGTATAGAAGTGATAAATATGAGGATAGACAACATCACGCTAAAAGTATAATAGAAAGATTTGCTAAATTTTAAAAAGAAGACTTAGATGACAAACTGTTTACATTTGGATGTTAGATTTTCGGGAGGTTTCTGGTTACGATGTCTACATTGCGGAAAGTTTATGGAATCTAAACCGTCTTGGTGGGTTGGCTTCAAAAGAATTTGGTTTATAGGAGAATAACCCATATTACACAAGTATATAAAAGGAGAATAAAATGACTTGTAATTGCACAAATTGGGTTGGAATCAAAAGAAATAAAAAAGGTAAGAATATTTGTACTGGTTGTGGTAGAGAAAAAATGAATAAAGATATGAGCATTCCTCTTGTTAAAATTCTAAAAGACATAAAAGACGATATACAACAAATAAATCAGTGGAGACAACATATTGAAGTTGATTGGGCACAAAGCGTCGCAGAATATTCAGCAAAAGCTGAGGCTCTTATTGAATTATTAGAAGCACATTTGTTTGGTTCTGTAGGCGGTTTTGGTCCCGAGCAGATAGATAAAAGTTTAGAAGGAAGATATAATTATTTAGTCATTTATATATATGAGAAGAGGAGAAAAAGAAAATGAGAGGAAAAGGGTTAAAAACTTTTATTGGTAAAATTGGTAGAGACGAGTTTGGTATAAATAGAATATATGTAAAATTAAAGAATATACCAAAAGATATGTTGAAGGAACTTAAAACAAAAATAAATTTTAAATGTTCGGATTGTGAGACTAATGTAGCAGAGTTATCTATAAATATGCAAGATTTTATAGATACTGAAAGAAGTAAAGATAGAAGAGAAACTAATACAAGTATGTATTTTGATTGTGGAAATTGTGCTGTAGGAGGATAAAAATGGCAGATTATGATTGGGTATTTAAAAAAGGATATGCAAATTTTGATAATCAGTCAGAATGTGAAGATTTTATTAGATGGGCGATAGATGAAATAAAAAGATTAAAAGATTTATCTTGGAAAAGTGTTGTAATATATATAAAATGAGCAAATTTAAGACTGGAGATAAAGTAAAGGTTGTTAAAAAAAATGATTGTTTTGTATGTGGTGATTTTTGCCCATTTGTTGGTTTAATAGGAATAGTCAGTAATCCGAAAATCTATGATTGTTATGTTTATGTATCTAATTTTGAGAAGAAAGCTGGAGGATGCTCCGGTTTTTTAGAGAGTGATTTAGAATTAGTTGAGAAAAAGAAAATAATAAGAGAATATGAAATAGTCAGATTTATGAGAGAAACAACTAAGAAAATCGCCTTTATAATATTATCTTTGTTTTTATTAAGTGGATGCAAAGATTTAGATATGGAAAATAGTTTAAAACAAATAGAAATATATGAATTAAGACAAAATAAAGTTGGTGTAAATCAAAGACGTTCGGTAGAAATATTAACTGAAAAAATACAAGAATTAACTGATAAAGTTAAAGAGTTAGATAAATCTAATGAAAAACTTTATAAAATAATTATGGAGAAGTCTAATGCGTGTACAACTCTTCAGAAAGAGTAAAGAAAATATTAATGTTTATGGTTATTTAGATGAAGAAACTATCTATATAAGAGAAGATATGAAAGGAATAGATTATATAGAAACTTTTATTCATGAATTTATACATTGGATTATATATAAAATAATTCCCACTAAACTACAGCGATTTTTTAATTGTTGGTTCGATATGCTAGATGGATTTATAAATAGTTTTAATTTTAATCTAGTAAAGAGTTATTATAGAGAATACTATGAAATTTAAAAAAGGAGACCGAGTAAAGGTAGTAATATCATACGATCTTTGGCTACCTTATGCTCAAACAGGATGGACAGGAACTATCGTAAGATACTTTTCCGTTTATGAATATATTATAATATGGGATTCAAGTTATAATCACGAAGAAAAAACGGGTGATTTAATTAAAGAATTTATGATAGAATTAATTGAAAAGAAAAAGAAAGTTATTAAACCGTTTCCCATAGTAAAATTCTTGGAGAATGTAAATGCGAGAGTTTAAAGAGGGAGATAAAATAAGAATATTGTCTGATTGTTCAGGAGCGAAGGAAGGACAGATTTACACTCTAAGATACTTATTGGTTAAAGAAAGTAAAATATTATATGCAAGTAATCAAAGAAGAATGACAGAAGTCACTCACGATTGTGGTTGTTCTTGCCTGAATAATTGGAAGTTGATAGAAAAAAATAAAGTTATCAGAGAATATCCGATAGTAGCTTTTATGAGAGGTGATTTAATTAAATCTCTTTAAAAACATATGAAAGTTAAATGTAAAGATAATTCAGGACGTGGGATTGAATTAACTATAAATAAAATCTATTATGTTTTGTCAAAATCCGACGATATGGTTTATATAATAAACAATCTTGGTAGAAAATATGGTTATATGTCTTTTAGATTTTCTCTTATAAAAGAAAAAAATACAGTTAAAGAGTTTGAAATATCTAAATTTTGTAAAAAAATGTATGATAAATGAAGGAGAATTAAATGAAAATTCTATTTCTTGACGATATGCAAACAAGACACGATTCTTTCTCTAGAAAATATGTTGGGCATAATATAACATTTGTCAAAACAGCTAAAGACGCTATTAATATTCTAAAAAGAGATTTAAATTGGGATTTAATATGTTTAGATCACGATTTAGGAAATAGAATATTTGTCAACTCAAACGATGAAAATACGGGTTATCAGGTAGCTAAATATCTTGAAGATAAAAATCTAACCTGTAAAATAATAATACATAGTTGTAATCCAATAGGTGCAAAGAATATGCAAAGATGTTTACCAAATGCGATATATAGACCTATATTTTGGTTTTAATATTGAAAGGAGGAATAAAGTGAGACACTACTAAATAAAAGTTATATATTATTAACTGTAAAGAAAAGGAGATAAAATGGATAATGATTTAGATAAATTTAGTGTTGGTGACAAGATTCTTTTAATAAAAGGAAGAAACAGTGGTACTGTTGGTTATGAAGGACAAGTTTTAATAATTACTGCGGTCTACGTTGGATATTATTCTGTAAAAAGTGACAAAAATACAACTTTTAATATATTCTATGATTATGAAGGATATAAAAAAGACGATTTCTGTCTAGCTTCTAGAAAGGAAAAAGCTAAATACTTAAAGAATTTAGTTAATGTATTAAAGAAACAAGTAGAGGAGAATGAAAGGGAGATAGAATTCTTAGAGAAATATGAAACAGAAGAAGACTATCTTGCGGAAAAGTTAATGCAGTTAATGGAAGCTAAAAATAGGTTAGGTATAGTTAAGCTTCTAAAGGAAATGAGAAAAACAGATCATCTATAAGATGATTTATTATTAACCAGTAACAAAAGAGGAGGAAGAAATGAAAGTTAAAGTTATTTATGTAACTGGAACAAGAGATTTAGCGATTGGTAAGACTTATGACGTAATTCGTCAGAAGGAAAATGGCAACTTCGTTATTATTAACGAAGCTGGAAGAGAGGTGTCTTTTAAAGCTTCAAGATTTGAGTTAGTACCGGAGATTGTTACTTTCAAAGCGGGAGACGTCTTAAAAGATTCTGATGATAGAAAATATCAGCTAATTCGTTCAGGAAAATTAGTTGCTCTTCTTGATGTTTCAATAGGAGAAGTAACTAATGGATTTCATCCTGTAGAGGATACTCAATCTATCACAGATGATGAAATGTCATTAATTGATTCTGAATGGACTTCGGAACGCTTGGTAAAAGCGTAAAATCTCTGAAGAGTTAGTGAAAATCTAACGAAACTAAAAAGGTTCTGCTCGCCTTTATCAACATCAGTTGATATAAAGCACGATAAGAACTAAAAATTGGTAGTTAGTCACCTTTTTAGTCAGATTATATATTAAGATTAGGAGAAGTTTAAGTGAAATTTAAAGTTGGAGACATAGTAAAAGTTATAAGAAGTGGTAGAGGTGTTTCTCTAGAAAATATAGGGAGAAAAACTGTAATAACAGAGATAGGACGAAGAAAATATAATAATTTTGATGCTGTAAAAACTAGAGATTTAGATAATCCAGATTTTGAAGATTGGATTAATGAAGATAGTTTTGTATTAGTAAAAAAGAAGACAATTAAACCATATAATATAGTTAATTTCTGTAAGAAATTTTATGAATAACCCCAAATTTAAGATTGGAGATAAAGTAAAATGTGTATTAACATCTAAAGGATCTGATGATGACTGTTCTTATGGAGGAGCGGGTTGGGTATTAAACAAAAAATTTAAGATAGCTTACATAACAAGAAACTGTTCTCCATATATTTATTGGGACTCACAAAATAGGTACGGTGTTTGGGAACATCATCTAGAATTAGTTAAAAGAAATATTAAACCATATGGAATCGTGAATTTTATGAATAATATAAATAAAAAATAAGGAGAGAGAAATGAGAATAACACAGATTAGATTTAGTCCAGAAATAGAGGTTGAATATCCTGACGATATTGATACTTATGATATAATAAATAATAAACGTTGGAATAGAGAACATTACTTAGAAGGATGGGAAATAACAGAAGATGGTTCGCTAGACAACGGACTTGAATATAAACCTTCATATAAAAATTATCTTTTTTACAACAAAAAATCGTTATTAGAAATCAAAAAATTATTAGAAATGATAAAAACAAACGAAGGATATATTAATAGTACTTGTGGGTTACATATTCACGTTAATATATCAAACTTTTCAGACGAAGAAATAACGAATGTAATTAAAAGATTTTTAGTTAATCAAAAAGCTATTATAACAAAATTTAAAGTACAACGGAATAGATTGTGTTCATATTGTCATCCTTTACCTGAACATCTTAAAAACTTAACGATAAATAATATTTCAGAGTTTAGAAAGTATTGCAAAGATGATTTCTGGAGAGAAGATAGAAAATATTACGCTCTTAATATTGATTGTATTAGAAACTCCAGCTATAAAACTCTTGAATTTAGATTGTTTAATGGAACTTTAAATTATGAAACTATGAAAATGTATATATTTTGGGTATTGAAATTTGTTTCTAAAGCGAAGAGTTTAAAATATGCAAATATTTAAAATAAACACTAAGGTTATTTGTGTTTCAAATCGTGGGCTTAATATTGGTGAGTTAACTATAAATAAAGAATATACTATTTTAAATAGTTATATGAGCGGAAATACTCTATTTTATCAAGTTATTTCTGACAGACTTCAAATAGAAGATTATTTCGATTGGAGATTTAAACTTGTAAATACACGAAAAAATAAAGAATATAATATTGCAAAATGGTGCAAGAAGAACTATAAATAAATGAAATATAAAATTGGAGATAAGATAAAAATAATAAAAGAAGGTAAATTTGATTGGAATAAAATTATGAACGCATTTATAGGCAAAACATTTACCATATCTAAAATATTCAACTTTCCAACTGCTCCCGGAAAAAAAGTTTACAATGTTTTGGAGAATAATTGGAGTTGGTATGAAGATTCTTTTATTCTTTCTACAAAGAAAATAATAAGAGAATATGGTATAGTTAGATTTATGCGTTCTATTGAAAAGAAATAACTAGGAAGAGACCCTCTAATATTACGGTTCTTATATCTCCCTTATCCGAATATTATGGTCTCTTCGTTAAATTTGGAGACAATACAATGATTAATAGCAAAGCTAGAATAAAAACAAGAGGAAAGTTTTGTACTCGTCCCTGTTCTTTACCTTGCGTGGGAGAAAAAGTACTTATGTTAGGAGCTCTTCATAAAGACATAGATATGGATAAAAGAGAAAATTCTATAGTGGTAAGGTTTTTCAGAGATAATACGAGATGTTCAGGTTTTTCTATAGATGATTTAGAAATGATTAATAAATATAGTAAACCATTTGGTATAGTAGAATTCTGTAAGAAATATTATTAAAAAGGAGAGAATGTATGTTTAAATTGGGAGAAATAGCAAGAATAAAAAACGAAAGTACTTTGATAAAAATACTGTCAAAAACTGAAGTAACAGAAGGAGAAACAAAGTACTTGACAAGTATTCTTAAAAATGATTTAGAAATAGAATTATATGAGTGCGGTATTGAGAAGGTAAATAAATACTATATAAATGAGATTTCTAATAAAATAAACGTTGGTGATTTAATTGCAACTAATGCGAACGACACAGAAACTATTGCGAATAAAAAATATATTTATGGAAAAGTGGGAGAAATTTTTACTAGAAATGAAAATAAATATATCTGTTTATGGAACAATACTCTTAACGGTGGTACTGGAATTAAAGAAAGACCGGGCAAGTGGAGATATTCTTGGTTAATAAATTTAGACAATACAGAAGCTCATATAATTTTTGAAAAGGAGAAAAACATGAGAAAACTCAAAACAAAGGAAATTGTAAAATGTTCATCGTGTAAAAAAAATATTGAGAAAGAAGAATGTTCTCACGAGTTTGATGGTAAAATTTGGTGTGAAGAATGTTATAATCAACAAGTTGGTTCTTGTTCGTGTTGTGAGGGAAATTTTTATATTGATGATTTGCTTACTTCGGAAGAAGGAGATCGTTATTGCGATGATTGTTACTCTGAAAATTTCGCTACTTGTTATTCTTGTGATTGTGAATTAGATTGTCATTCAGGTGAAATATTCACGGGAACGGATGATAACGTTTATTGTAGTGATTGTTTTAGTGAAAGATTTTCTGTATGCAACGCCTGTGGAGATACTTTTCGTGTTGATGATATGAGAACTAGAGAAAGTGATGGATTTCTTTTTTGTGAAGATTGTTATTCTGAAGAGGGTTCTACCGCAGAAGAAAGATTGATTCACGATTATTCATATAAACCCTCTCCAGAATTTAAAAAATTAAAATGGGAGAAGGAAAATTCAGAAGATCAGAAAGCCTCTTTATTTATGGGATTAGAATTAGAGGTACAAAGAGATTCTTCAGAAAAAGAAGCTTCTTCAAAATTAATTTCTTTTCTTAAAAAAGAAAAAGTAGAAAAACATTACTATCTCAAGCACGATGGAAGCGTTCCAAATGGTTTTGAGATAGTTACTCATCCGTTTACTCTATCTTATGCACACAGAGAAATGAAATTAAACAAGATATTAAGATGGATGAAAGAACAAGAATTTACCTCAGAAGAGAGTGGTAAATGTGGATTACATATACATCTCTCAAGAGATTTCTTTGAAGATTTAGAAATTACCAAAATGAGATTATTCTTTAAAGAAAATGAAGATAAACTTAAAGAATTGTCTAGAAGAAAGGGAGTTGGGGAAAACTATTGTAAATTTGAGACAATTAACACAAAGGATATATTAAACGATAGCTCTCAAAGTGGTCGATATTGGGCTTTAAATTTGAATAGTTCTACTAATACTGTAGAAATAAGAATGTTTAGAGGAACATTAAATCCAAAAAGAATAACTGCTATATTACAATTTATGGAAGCTCTAAGTTATTTTGTAAAAGTTGTTGGAGTTACGTCTCTAGTAATAGGAGAAAGAGAATATAGAAAAAATAGTTGGAAGTTGTTTATAGATTGGGCTAAAGACCAGGAAAAATATGGAACAATGTTAAAACATCTGAAAGGAGAAAAATTATGTGCTTAATTGCTGTTAAAGAGAAGGGAGTAGATTTTCCTAAAGAAGCTTATTTATTATACGCAGAAACTAGAAATAGTGACGGAATAGGTATTATGTACTGGAAAGTAAATTCTAATGAAGTTTGTATTAAGAAGGACTTTACTAATGCAAAACATATGATCGCTTGGTGTAAAGATAATCTCTCTAAAGAAGACGCTTTAGTAATTCATTTTAGATTCGCTACTCACGGTCTAAAAGATATAGGAAATAGGCATCCGTTTCCTATAACTAAGAATACTGAACTGTTAAGAAAACCGGAGTTAATCTGTCAAGTTGCAGTAGCTCACAATGGAGTAATTACTAACTACGGTCATCACGAAAAATTCTCAGATACACAAAAGTTTATATTAGATATTTTATCTGACGAATCAATAAAAAATAATCTTCACAGTGAAGCGGTAATTAAACTAATTAACGTATTTATTGAAGGAGATAAGTTAGCTATTATGCACAACAATGGAGAAATTCAGAAGTTTGGTGCTTGGGAAACAGAAAGTAATATATTTTATTCAAACAGTGGTTATAAATCTTGTTCTTATTTTGAAAGAGGAGCCGGTTTGTTGGGTTTTCATAATTATGAAAGAGAAGAAAACTATAATGATAATACAAACAGCTCCGTGAGAGATAAAGTAGATAACAAAGGCAAATCTGTAGTTTTTGAAGGTTTATGTGAAGGATGTAATGAGATGAAATATGTAATGACGGTAGATATTGAAACTGAAACAAAAGGAGATTTTATTTCTTTCAACTTATGTAAAAAATGTAGAAAAGCTGTGAAAAAGGGAGAAATTAAATTAGTAGAAAATAACGAAGAAGATATAGAATCTGAACAGTGTTGTGAAAGTTGTGGAGAGTTCTTTCCAACTAAAGAAATGATAGAAATTTCTCTAGAGGGAGGAACAATGATATGTAAAGATTGCAACAAAGCTTATATGGAAAGCGGTTCTCTACCACAAAAATAATATGAGATTTGTACATCCAAAAGATTTAAAAATAGGAGACATTGTTAGATATGTTAGTAGAAAATCTTGGATTTCTCCTAATTATCATGATACAGATAACTATGGAACAATCAATCAGTTATATAAAGTACATAAAATATTAAAAACTACCGCAAGACATCATATGTGCGGTGAAGATGGATTAAATAATCCTTTACTTGCTTCTGTAAGCGATGATTTTAGAGATTTTAGTGCTTGGTATGGTAGTTTTGTAATTGTTAATAGAGAAATAAAGAAAACAATCAAAGAATATGGTATTGTAAAATTTTGTAGAAGATACTATAAATGAAATTTAAGATTGGTGACTTTGTCTTTTATAAGATAAGAACTTCTCTTTATGATGATATTTTTCAAGGATACTGTACGCAAGGATACTGTGTAATTAAAGAAATTGAAGAAAACAAAGCGTACGGTTATTGGGGAAACACAATAAAAGAAGCTTTATATATGTTTAAACATAATAATGAAAAAAAATTTAGAACTTTTTATGGATATATGCCTTTTAGTACAATTAAATTAGTAAATAGAATAATTAAACCATTTGGTATAGTAGAATTCTGTAAGAAATATTATTAAAAAGGAGAGAATGTATGTTTATTTTTAGAAGAAAAGGGGGAATAACCGCTAAAAAATTAGCGATAGAATTAAATTGTAGAACAAGTAAAATTAATATTCCTTCTTTTAGAGAGTTTATAGTTAATTACGGAGGAAAATTTACTGGAGCGAATTTAAACGCAAACTGTGAATTTGATAAGTATAAAGCGTCTAAAATAATGCAAAACAATGAAATCTCTACTCCCAAAACCTTTCTTAGAGGAGAAAGAATACCAAATGATATGTTCCCTTTATTGGCAAGAAAAAGATTTCATTCTCAAGGAAGAGATGTGATTTTCGTTAGAAATCAAGAGGAATTAAATAGATTAAATAGAGATTATGATTATCTAATTCAATATATAGATAAAACAAGTGAATATAGAGTACATATTCTCGGAGATTATGATACAATAGTTAGTGTAAAAATACCTAAAGTAGAGACGGCTAACAAAGTAGTAAGAAGTAAAAGAAATGGCTGGATTCAGGTATCTTATGATAGAGAATATAAACACTCTTTAATAGATTTAGCTAAGAGAGCAGTTAAAACATTAAATTTAAATTTTGGAGCAGTTGATATTATTCGTAAAGACAATAAACTTTACGTATTAGAAATTAACTGTGCACCTGGGTTGGAAGATAGAAAACTAAAGAAATACGCTGAATATTTTAAATACGAAGAAAATAGAATTCAAACTAGAAACAATATAGCTTATTCTTCTAGAAGGAGAAGTCGTTAATGAATTGTGAATTTAAGATTGGTGATTTGATTACTTATAAATATCCTTCTAAATCTTACTGTATTATAGTTAAAATAGATAGGAATAAAATATGGGGATTTTGGGCAGATAGTATAAAAAGAGCAAAAACAATATATAAAAATCCTACTAACGAATATATGTTGACATTTATGTACGTAGATGAATGTGTGTTGATAAAAGAACATAAAAAGATAACACAACCTTATGAAATAGTTAAATTTTGTAAAAAATACTATGTATAAATTTAAAGCGGGAGATAAAGTAAGAGTAAAAAATTTCTGTAGCGGAGCGTGTCCCGATATTATATATACTCTTATTAAATATGATAAAAATATATTAAAAACATACAAGATAGGACAAGATAAAGATGAAGGATGTACTTGTGAATATAATTGGATATTAGTATCTCCTTATAAGAAGATAATAAAAGAATATCCAATAGTTGCTTTTATGAAAAATACAACTAAGAAGGAGTAAGAATGTCTAAAGACAACGCAAAAGCAGTGTTAGACGTATGGAAAGAGACAGAAACAAAATTAAGAAAAGATTCTATTGGAAGAGAACTTTTTAAAGAATTATTAAAAAGAGTTTATATAAAACTAGAAAATGTATAAATTTAAAATTGGAGACATAGTAAGAGTAAAATTTTCTCAACATAATACTTATTGTTCTAGTAATAGCAAACTATTATCGGGGAAAATAGGAAAAGTTACATATGTGGGAGACGCTTACAGATATTCTTCCCTAAGAATAGAAAAATTTGTTCATTTAGATATTGAAAAATCTCTTTTATCTGCTAGAGGTCTTTGGATTGATGAAATAGAATTGATTGAGAGAAAGAAAAGAATTGTAAGAGAATTTGGAATAGTTAAGTTTATGAGAGAAACTTCTTGACAAATATATTTTTATATGATATAATAGAAAGGAGAAGAGATGAGTAACGATATAGTAAAGTTTATTAAGAAAACAATAGTTTTACAAGGTATTTTAGATTGTTTTGTACAAAAGTGTCATTCAGAATATGCAATAGATTATTTTGGAATTAGGGATAAAACTATTCAAGAAATTGATAAATTATTTGAAAAATCAAATAAGGAGCTAAAATGACCAAATCATTGACAGATATTTTAGAGGAGTTAATTTATAAAAAGTGTTGTAAAACAATAGGTAGTAAAAAGTATGAGCCTTATGATAAAGCAATCGCCCACAGCCAAATAAGGGGGGAGGGGAATGAAAGGACAATGTAGGTGGAAAACAAGAACAGATTGCCAAGATTATTGCGTTCTTAATTATCAACTTTTAGCAGGTGGTACTTGTGAAGGTTGCCCTGATTACGAAGAACAGGAAGATTAAATCACACTCAATAAAGGAGTTGATATGTCAGATTGTGTATTTTGTGGCAAGGAATTAGGTATTTTTAATTTTGGTGCGTATCATGATTACAATGGATATTTTTGTTCGGTGCAACATTATAGAGATTATGAAAGGGAACAAGAAAACAAAAGGGAAGAGAACAAGAATAAACAAAACGCTAAAGAAATTCAAAGAGTAAGTGAATTATACAATAAACAAAAATGCATTGCACATGAAATATACCAACAAAGAATGAAAGACGGAAGACAAGGAACTCCAGAAAGTGACTGGTACGAAGCGAGGCTTGTAATCTATGGTGTAGGTGCAGTAGATCACGGGCTACCTAATAATAAAATAGATTTTAACCCAGAAGCATACGACTACTCTAATTATTTTTAATTAGAAAGAGGTAATAAAACAAATGAGAGATATTCTTAAGATTGACAGAAGTCTAAAAAATGCTTGTTTTTTGCGTTTTGGCTCTTGTAAAATAGCTTATTTCTGCTTTTTTCAAGTCTTTAGTATATATGTATTAACTAAATTTTAAGTGTCTGGAAAGTCTTGGTTTGACGTATTTTGATAGTGTTTCTGCTCTTTTTAACATAACATCTTGATAAGACTGCTACTTAGGAGAACTATGTCATTTCTAAACTGGTTGTTAAATCCTTATGTAGAAGGAGTCTGCACTTCTTCTACTTCTCAAAAGGACAAGACTAGAATTATTCTGCCATCAAAGTCTATATATAGACCGGAAACATTTGATGACTATATAGGACAAAACAAAGCTAAAAATATAATTAAAGGATATATAGAAGGAACTCAGAAGAGAGATGTTATCTTTCCTCATACTCTAATTTCAGGTTCTCCTGGTTTTGGTAAAACATCTTTGGCTTTGCTTATAGCTTTGTATTTAAAAGTAAAATATGTCTATTGTATAGGAAGTGATATAGAAAGTTATGAAGATATAATTGATAGAATAGAAAAAGTTAACGGAGGAATTATTTTCTTAGATGAAATACATTCTCTTAAAAGAGAGATGGCGGAGAAACTATATCCAATATTAGAAGATTTTAGAGGTTGTGAAAGCGTCTTTACGTTAGTTGGCGCCACTACTGAATTGGGGGAAATAATAAAAGATAGAAAACCCTTCTTTGATAGATTCAAAATAATAATAGAATTAGAAAAATATACTCTTGAAGATTTAGTTAGAATGGTTTGTCTCTATAAAAATAGATTATTTAACAAAGAAAACATTAACAATAAATGTTATAAGCTTTTAGCTGAAAATTGCAGAGGAACTCCTAGAAATTTAATTAGACTGTTAGAATCTTTAGTATATCTAGATGGAAATATAGAACGAGTCTTAAAAAACTTCTCTATTATTAAAGATGGTTATACTGCATCTGACTTAAAAATATTAGAGTATATCAAATCTAGTAAAAATGTTGTTGGGTTAAATAGCTTATCCAATTATTTAGATACTTCGGTAGAAAACTATCTCTATTATATAGAACCTTATTTGTTGCAAACCGATATAATAGTGAGAACTTCTAAAGGCAGAAGATTGACTGAAAAAGGAATGAACTTAATTGAGAGACTAAACAATGCCTAATATTGGAACAAGTTGTAGTTATAATCCTAGATCATATGTAGGAACTACATCTATAAACGACAATTTAGATAATGATTTTTTTGGTATTACTAATTCTGATATAAGAAGTTTTGTTTCTATATTAGAAAATTATACTAACGATTGCGAAACTTTAAAATCTACTTCTCTCGTAGAAAGATATAAAAAGAAGAATATTAAGAGATTTAAGTTAGTTGATTTTTTGGAGAATAAAAATGTTAAGAGCTAAGCCTGGAGATAAAATAAGACTAAGAGAAAATAAAGAACGATTTGGTATCTTAATAAAGGTCTCGAAAGATAGATTCAAAATAGACTGGGGAGATTATACTTCTGTGTCATTTAATTTGAATGGTTTGTCTGAAAGTGATTGGGAAATTATACCACAAAATAGAGAATCAAGAGTATTTGAAATAGCTAAGTGGTGTAAGAAATATTATGTTTAAAAAAAGAGACATATATATAATCAAATTTAAAGAAGAAAACTTTAAATATTTTAATAGAGAGGTGTATATTACTCAATCTTCAAAATTTCAAAATTGTTATTGGATTAAATTAATTAACAGTGAAAAATTTAGTTCATATAAATTTTCAGAGTGTTTCATAAGAAATGGGGGGAAAGAAATTCTTTGTCATAAAGATTTCTTAAAATTAAAAAAGAAAATAATAAGAGAATATGGTATAGTTAGATTTATGAGAGAAACTTCTAAAAAGGAGAATAAATGGAACAAGATATATTTAAAACCGGCGGAAGTATTTGGGGTAATAAACCAAAATCTAAACAATATAGTGAAAAAACTCGTGAACAAGAAATGAAAGAAATTAGTGAAGATGCAACTAGACAAGCAAAAGCTATTCTCGACGAAATAATTAAAAAGAGATACTATACTGAAGAAGATTTCAAGAACATAATTAATCAAGCTTGTTGGATAGAAAAAATATGATAAAAAGAAAATTTAGTGTTGGCGATAGAGTTAGACAGATTTGTTCGGGATATAATACTCATCCGAAAGACATTAATAAAGAAGCAATAGTTATACGTGTTGGAGGAAGATATATTGATACTAATGATGGAATAATTATAAAATGTTCAGATGATTGGCATCATATCGTTAGTGATTGGAGAGGTCAAGATGCTTTTGAATTAGTAGAAAGAAAGATTATTAAACCTTACGGTATTGTGAATTTTTGTAAAAACTATTACTAAGGAGAGTAATGTTTAAAATAGGAGATAAAGTTAAAATTATTGACTTATTTAAAAATAGAAAAACTGGGAGAATTAAAAAAGGAATGATAGGTACAGTAACCCGTGTATGTACAGAGACGTACACTTCTAGAGATTATGTTCATTTAGATATTGAAGGAGAAGATTATGATGGAGGATTCTGGTTTAGTGAGATTAAAAAGATTTCAAAAGAACCGAGAGTATTTGAAATAGCTAAGTGGTGTAAGAAATATTATGAAAGAAAAATAGAATGAAAAATATTGTTAAGTTAGCTTTATACATATTGGAGCATTAAAAATATGTTAGTAACTGAATTAAACTCTATAAAAAATAATTCTATAAAAGCTATAAGAAATCGTTCTTATAGTAGAACGATAAATCTATTCTGTAAATATATAGAGGAAAAATATAAAGATTATATGTACAGAGAATATGAATATAAAGATGATATTACTCTAAGTAGAATATTTGAAAACAATATTAATCTAATAAAAGAGTTTGCAACAACTAAATTGATAGAAAACTTCTCCAAATATATGAAATTTAATACGGGACTGTCTTCTTTAATAATCTTTTATAAGTATTTAAATAAAAAGAATCTTATTAGTAAAGGATATTTAAAAGCTATTGTTACAGTTATAAACTTACATAAAAAAGAAGTCCCGGTCTTAACAAAGAAAGACGAATATCTTACACACAAAATGTTATGTTCTATAACAGATAGAGCTAATTTTTGGGCTAATCATTACGATGCACTTAAATTCAAAACTATAATACATTTTGTGTATTTTACTGGTATACGCAGATATGAAATAGAAAAAATTAAAAGAGTTGATTTTGATTTAGAAAGATGTTCTGTAAAGATTGGGGAAAGAGAGTGTTTCTATAACAAAGAAGTAAAAGATATGATAACGTTCTATTTTAATAAGGAACCAGAAGTTAAAAACGCTTTTAATATTACCAATTCTATAATAGGAAGATATAACAAGATTTTATCTAGATATAAATATAAAGACAAAGCAATTACTTTTGAATCTTTAAGAGACGCTAATGCTCATATGATTATGAGAAAGACTAAGAATATAGGTATTTTAGCTAAATTGCACGGAGAAACAGATGAGTTGTATTTAAAAAAATATGCTCTAAAAAATAAATACGTAGAATCTATATATAGAAGATTTATAAAATAAAGGATTATTATATGTTTAGAGTTGGAGATAGAGTACTACATAGAAATTTTGGGTATGAAGGAAGAGTTGTTTCAGTAGAAGAAGATGGCGCTTATTTAAGAATTATATGGGATCCTAAATATAGAATTCGTGGAATTTATATGAATCCCATTGAAGATATAACTCTGTTAGAAAAGAAGAGAATTAAACCATATGGTATAGTTGAATTTATGAATAAGATTAATAGAAAGGAGTATGTATGAACAGATTTTTAAAAGACACGCTAGATTTATTATCAATAATTTTAGGAACAGCTATTTGTTTGATATTATCTGGAATGATATTAAAAATATTATATATCCCGTTTAGATTCGGTTGGAATCTATATTAAGAAGGAGAAAAATGATAGAAAAACATCGAGAGTTGTTCGAGTATGCAGAAACTATAGTTAAAAGATATTGTAGATTTTATAATAAACAATATTTAAATAATTCTATTAGTTTTGACGATTTAATGCAAGAGGCTTCTATAGTAGTGTCTCATCTTCTTAAAAAAATAGAGAGCGGATTAATCTTTAATAAAGATAAAATTAAATTGAATATATCAAATGCCGTAGAAGTGAAAAGATTTATTGGTAATGCTGTTGGAAGAAGAATGAATATTATAAGAATACATAGTAAAAGGAAAAATCTTGGCTCTATAACTGGAGATAAAGTTTGTCAATGCCCAAGAGTAACAAGAGGAGGCGATTATTCAATAGATATTGATGGATACTGCATACTTTGTGGTTTACCTATAGGAAGAAAAATGGATAATTCTATAGAAATAGAGGACGATAACTATGTAATGTCTAATAATAACGCCTTTGAAATAAAAGATGAAAAATTACAGTTAACAGTAGAAGAGATGGCGGAAATATGTTTTAGACATCCTCAAATTAAAGAAAATGACTTTAGAATGTTTTGTGAGAAATTTATTGAAGATAAAACTTATAAGGAGGTGGGAGATAGATATAATGTTAGTAGACAACGAGTTAGACAAAAAATCGAAAGAGTAATTAGTGTGTTAAAAAAGTATTATGAAAAATAACTCTTGACAAATGTGCTTTTTTATATATAAATAATAGTGAAGGGTACATAACTAAGGAGGGCTGTATGATTGTTAATCGTGATGTGCTGTTATGCTTCTTAAAGAAGCACAGTATCAGTGGTGATTTTGCAAATGACGAATTGATTTTAAATATTAGAAAAGACAAAATAGAGATACTAACTGTATCAAACGGTAAACACGTAGTGATAAATGGACAATTAAAAGGAGTATTTGAGGATATTGGTGAGATAGCTTTAGATAAGGTTTCTAATTTAATATCATTAATTTCAAACTTCTCTTCTAAAGAAATATCTATCTCTAAGAAAGACAACAAACTGATAATAGAGTCTGATGAAGATAAGACTAAAGCAACTTTTACTCTTAAAAATCCCGAATATATATTAAATAAAATAAGTGGGTCTAAACTAAAAGAACTTCTTGATAAAGCTTCTGAAAACAAAGTTACTCTCTCTAAAGAGATCGTTCTTAAAATAATCTCTACTGCAAATGCAGTTAAAGCGGATAACATATCTCTTAAACTAAAAGAGAAGTCTCTTGTTATAGAAGTAGATAATGGTTCTCAATCTATAGAAACTTATTTTGAATTAAAAGAGATCGCTAAACCAGTTAGTTTAAAACTAAATAAAGCGATAGTAGATATATTTAAACTTCTGGAAGAAGAAAGTACATTATCTGTTAATGTTGATAGTCCAGTTTTACTAACTGTTACCAATAAAGCGTTTCATATACATTATATAGTTGCTACTTTAAAAAAATAAAGGAGGTTAAAGATGAAAATAATTGTCAAGTTGCTCGCTTGTTTTATCAGCGGGGCAGTTTTTAGTACCATTATTAATTTCAATGATTTGAATACTATTTGTTTATATGTTCTCGGTTTAGTTTTGTTTGGAATTGGAGTTAAATTATAATGAAGAATGAATTAGAATCTATGGTATTTGTAGAGAAGTATAGACCGGATACTTTAAAAGATTTGATATTAGAGAACAAACAAACTATTATCAATCAATTAAAGTCTAAAAACACTATACCAAGCTTTATACTATACTCAAACAAGCCAGGCACCGGGAAGAGCTCATGTGCCAAAGCTATAGCTAAAGAATTGGATTGTGATACTCTATATCTTAATAGCAGTTTAGATAGAGGTATAGAGGTGGTGAGAGATGAAATTAGATTATTTACTCAATCTATGTCCTCTAAAGAAGAAACTAAGAGATTGGTGTTTATGGATGAAGCCGACGGTATTTCCTCTGTTGCTCAAAATAGTTTAAGAAATATAATGGAAGAATACTCTAGCAACTGTTTCTTTATTCTAACGGCGAACGACGTATCGAAAATAATTGAACCGATCAGAAGTAGATGTGTAATGATAAACTTTGAGAGACCCAACAGAAAGGAAATAGTTGATAGATTAGAATACATATGTTCTGAGGAGAAGATAGAAGCTGATATTGAAGATATAGTCAAGTTAGTAGATAAACTGTATCCCGATATTAGAAGTATGATAATGACACTACAAAGCTGTAAGTTAGATAATAAACCTTTATTAGTTGAGTACGATGAATACAATGAGTTTATTAAAGCTATTAAACTTAAAGATGTTCAAACTATATACTCTAAAGTATTTGGTAGTAGTTTTGATATATTAGGTTTTAATAGGTTTTTCTTTAATCATCTAATGGAAAACTATGATAAATATCAAGGAAAGACTAAAGAAATAGCTTTATGTTTAGCTGAAGTGGAGAAGTATTGGAATCTCGGAGCAAATCTTCCGATCATATTCATTTCGGAGATGCTAAAAGTGGCAGATATATTACAATAATGAAAATAAATTTAACTAATGAAGAAAAAATCTTAAAAAAGAAGGAATATGACAAAAATTGGAGAGAAAAAAATAGAGACTATCATAAAAAATGGGCGTTAAAAAACCCTATTAAATATAAAGAATATCATAAAAAATATAATAACAATCATAAAGATAAAAGAAAAGAATATTGGGATAAAAATAAACACGATATTAGAGAATATAGATTATTAAAAAAATATGGTATTAATAATGAACAATATAATTCTCTTATAAAAAAACAAAATAATAAATGTGCTATTTGTAATACTCAAGACAATAATTTTAGAAAAAAATTATCTGTTGATCACGATCATAAAACTGGTAAAATTAGAGGTTTATTATGTTATAAATGTAATTTAATCTTGGGAAATGCAAATGATTCTATAGAAATTTTGAATAAAGCTAAGAAATATTTGAAAAAAATAATAAATTAAGTCTAGCGAGTATTAGTCCCAGTGAGAACCACTGCAATCAAGGCTCCTCTAGATGATAAGTAAGGAATAAGGCTCTTTACCTTGTAAAACCAATTCTGGTTGACGACAGTCTACTTTACTTAGTCCTTTTATTAGTTTTAAGACAAAACTAACTAGTTTTAGTAGTATTTTGTGGATAGATAATGGTAATGCTCTAATTAAAATTATTAACTAATGAGTATAGAGACATTTAGAAAAATTTTTTGAGAAATTTTTCAGAATGTTATAGTAATGAGAATGAAAGATTATAAACTAATAGAAGAAATAGCTAAAATCTTAATTACGGAAGAGTGTAAAAACTGGGTTTGGGAAGTTATAAACCAAACATTAAGAAACAAATACTTAAAACAAGCGGAAAAAATATACGATAAGTTAATAGATTTAGGTTATAAAAAGGAGATATTATGATTAATTTAGATGAAGCGGAAAAACAATATTTAATTATTCTTATAGATAGTTCTATTGAGAGTAGAGAGCAACTTAAAGAATACTGTAAATCTACCTATAAGACCTTTAAAAACGTAGCTCATTATAGACTTATAAAAGAGACAAATAAAAGAATCAAGTGGCTAAAAGAGTTGAGAAATAAAATAAATGTTTAATATATTTACAGAAAGGAAACAATGAAAGAAGAAATTATTTGTAAAATTTGTAGTAATAAATTTATTGATTATAAAATAAAGAAAAGAAAGTTTTGTTCTAAAAAATGTTATGCCTCTTATAATAAAAGAGAAAATCATTCTAAATATATTGGTAAAAATCAATTTATAGATGGGAATTGTATAGATTGTAGTATAAAAATTTCTAATGGACAACATAAAAGATGTAGAAAATGTAATAGTGACTATCTTACTAAAAAAGTTATGTTTACTCATCATATTAGAATGGATAAAGATGATAATAATGTAATAAAATTAAGTCGTAGTAAACATTTACAATTACATAGAATAGCGTATAACTATTTATTATTAATTAATAAAGAAAAGGATTACATTAAATGGTTTATTAAAAATTATGGCACAAAATGAAAAATTAAACATCTTTCTTTTAATAAAATCTATCTATACTAAGAAAACTCTTAATATAGAAGAAGTAGAGAGCTATCACAATATAGCAATTTTGAAGTGGTTGAGCTACGACTCTTCTAATCTAGCTACTTTAGAAGAGATTAGTAAGTATTTCTTCTATCTTAGTCCCGAATTATATCTTAAGTTAATATATCTGTCTATAGATAAGAAAGAACAAGTACCTTTCTTACATAAGATAACTAAAGAAACTAAGAAAGAAAACGAACTTTATAATAAAATAAGAGATACTCTAAGATGGACTGATAGAGAGTTAAGACTATACAGTAGATTATTAGATAAGATTATAGAACCTAAATATTGGAAACAACAACTGGGAGTTTAGAAGAATGTTAAATTTATTTGATGATGATTTTTTGGAAGTTAATATGTCTTTTAGTGTAGATTTAGTAGATGAGAAAAAAGAAGCTCAGTATATAGCTGATTCTTTTGGTTTAGGTTATCAAACACAACATTTTGATGTTTATAAAGATTTTAAGTTAGATATAACTAAACAAATATACTATATAACTGGAGACAGCGGTTCTGGTAAATCTCTTTTGTTAAAGTTTATATCGGATTATTATAAAGAGAAAGTAATTAACTTCAATGAAATAACAATAGACAATGAAGAACAACTCTATACCGTTACTAATGATTTAAATACCAGTTTAAAATATCTTACTTCAATAGGTTTAGGAGACGCTTTTCTATTTCTAAATAAATATAAAAATCTATCGGATGGACAAAAAACAAGATATAAACTACTCAAATGTTTATTGTCTGATAAACAATATATAATTATAGATGAGTTTTTAGCAACGTTAGATAGAGAGTCTGCTCAAGTTGTAAGTTACAATCTACAGAAATTAATGAGAAATGAGTTTAAAGATAAGAAATTGTTTGTAGCAACTACTCACGGAGACTTATTTTATTATCTTCAAGCAGATTTAACTATTCAAAAGCTATATGGTAGCAGAGTAATAGCTATTCCTTATGAAAATTCTAAAGATATTTTTGAAAAGAACCCTTTTCTGAAACATATTGTAGTGAATTTAGATAAAGAAAACGGGCAAAAACTGTGGAATGAAGTATTTGCAGACTTTCACTATAGAAGTCATAAAATTCCTTTTCTTATTGATATAGCTTTGTTAAGATTAAGAAAAGACTCTATGCCAGTGGGAATTATAGTATATAAACACGGTAGTTATAAAGTAAATAAAAAAACACAGGATCTAGCAAGAATATCTAGAGTAGTAATATTACCAAAATTTAGAGGTTGTGGTCTCGCTCATCATTTTGTTAAGGAAGCAAATAAACTTTTCTTTGAAAAACACACTGAGTTTAATGAAGTAGATAGTGTAGCAATAATGGCTAACTTTAATCCATTCTTTGTAAAGGCAGGTATGGAAGAAGTAAATACTTTTTATCCTCAAGACGATGGGTTTAAGATAAAAGAATATTTAGATAATAAAAATATAAACTTCTTTAAATTTAGAATTAACAAAGAGTACGCTCTGTCTAATATGGATAATAATTTAAGAGAAATGCTAAAGAAATTGTATATTAAGAAAAAAAGAAGTTATACTAGTTTTAATGTAGATAGAGAGATGCCAGATATAGACACAGAAATAGAAAAGTTTCTTTTCTACTTAGAAGTATTACAGCCAAAGAAGTATCTTTTGAAGAGAGAAAAATAAATAAAATAACTCTTGACAAATGTGCTTTTTTATATATAAATAATAGTGAAGGGTACAGAGACGTTCAACTACGGATGTTAGAAAGGAGCAACCTTGGATATGACTAAGAGAATGCAAGAAACTTGCAAGTATTGTGATAAAGAATTGCAAGGAAATGAGTTTCATTATATATATAGATTATTAGTTGCTACAGATAAACAGTTGCATTATATAGGTATTCAGAAGATATTAGAAGAGATAGCTGAATATGCTATGAACAAAGGATATCATCTTTCTGCTTCGGAGATTATACTTCTGAGACCGGACGTAGTGAAGGCTTATTTGGAAGAAAGAATAAAAGGGGAGAAGATACTCTTCTATTTTCTACAAGAATCAGAAATTTGCTATGAGTGTTTCGAAACTGAGTATGTAAATATGGTACCTTTAAGATAAGGAGAATAGATGAAAAATCTTATTAAATATATTTTTATAATATGTTTAGTTATAGGAGTTGTTAAGAAAGTAGATTATATTAGTGCGACTCCTGGAGGTGGATTTATGGGTGGAGGAGGGACTTCTGCATATACAATTGTTTATCTAGAAAACGGTAATGTTGTTCCGGTTGTAGGAATGCATGAGGTAAAAATAGGCTCTATTGTAGACGTTGAAAAATATGGTATTTACACGATTGATATTAAGAACTTTAAAGTTAATGAAATATAAGGAGAGAACGTGAAATCAGAAGAATTGTATCAGTTAATAGAAAAAGAAATTCTACCACAATGTTTTGCTATAATGAAATCTAAGGGAGAAGCATACAGTGGCACTGAAGATAAACTAGGCAACTTTAAAAGATGCTCTAGTTTGGCTGGAGTTCCTGTAGAGAAAGCTTGGTATATATATTTCGTAAAACATTTTGACGCTTTGAGTAGTTATATAAGAGGAGAATATAAAGACAGTGAACCTATTAAAGGAAGAATACAAGACTTAATTAACTATCTGTTTTTACTCAGCGGTATACTAAAAGAGAAAAACGAATTATAAAATGAAATATGACGAGGAAGACATAATTGATTTTTGTAGTGAATGTAAAGAAGAGATTCTTGCTAGACAAGGTTTTGTCTATAAAGAAAACAAATACTATCATTTAGAGTGTTATCATTTGCTAATAGATGTTCCTTTGGAAGTTGAATCTAATGTTGAAGAAAACATTGAATAAAAAAATAGTATTTGTAGACAGCTCTTATCTATTCTTTAGAGCTCTCTTTGCTTGTAAAGATGTACATAAAGCACAGAGTTTATATCAAAAAATGTTGTTTAGTAGTCTACGCAGATTAAATCTAAACATATGTGATATAGTAATATTAGCTTTAGACTCTCCTAAAGGTTCGTGGAGGAAGGATCACGACAAGTTATATAAGTGTAATAGAAAAGAACAAAGAGAAGCACATAGAGATATAGATTGGACTAAAGCCTTCTCTCTTTTTGAGAATACAATAAACAGATTGTATTACGCAACCAATTTTAATATGATCTTGATAAATAAATTGGAAGCGGATGACATAATAGCTTATGGATGCAGATACTTCAAAGATAACGAAGTTATAATTGTTAGCTCGGATAGTGATTTTGAAATGCTAACTGCACTAAAAAACGTGAAACTGTTTTCCCCAGTAAGCAAATACTTTAAACAAGTATCAAACCCATACTCTGTACTTCATAGTAAAATAGTAAAAGAACAAGCCGACAATTTAGTAAGTCCTATTCTTAGCGAGAAAGATTATAATAGACGTAATTTGATAGTTAATTTGTTAACTCTACCGGAAGAAATAGAAATGAAGGTAGAGAACGCTCTGTCTAATTTAGATTACGATAAACAATATGATGTTAATCTTCTTTCTCCAGAGATGAAAAGATTATATAATAATATATATGATAGTTATATACCGCCAGAAGAAACACCTAAAAAAAGAAAAAAATATAAACAAGAAACGTTAATATAAAGGAGAAGAAAATGCAAAAATCAGTGAATGAGATAATGTGCTTACAAAAAGCAGTAAGAGAAAGATTAGCAGAATTACAGCAGTTAAGAAATCAGGTGTCAACGACAGATACATATTACGGAGCTAAAGATCGTGTTGTGGAAGCAAACTATAATGTTAAAGATGTAGATAAGAAGATAGTTGAGTTACGTAACTTCTTATTAGAGATTGATTCAAAGATTAAGCAATCAAATGCTGTAACGTTAATAAGTATTGATTATGATATTAAAGATTTGCTAACTCCGCTTCAATAACGGAGAAAGCAACGAGAGATTAGAGTAGATAACAGTCTTCACTTTGTTATTAATTTTTGTCTAGTGTGTTGATTCGGTTAAAAACTAGGATTGTTGCATAAAAATACTAGTGTTGATACCGTCAATTATCTATTAAGATTGTTATTTATTCTAACTTCTCGTAAAATATAGGAGAAATAAAATGATAGAAATAAGAAAAGCTTTTATGATTGTAATGGGTATAGTGTGGTTAATAAATTATTGTTTTACTAGAGAAAACTCTAGTGTTATAATAAGTAATATTTGGATAGCTGGTTCATTATTATAGAAAGGAGTAATGTAAAATGATCTTGTTAGCTAGAAGCAAAGGTGAAGGTAATATGTTGAAGTTTGAAGACAAGTCTACAGAGAAGGGATATGTGTGGTATTTTGTGTCTCCCAATTTAGTAGAGTTATCTAAAACTCTTCAGTATGGGTCTAATTTAGATTTAAAGATAGAAGTAAAGGACGGGAAGGAGTATATAACACAAATAGAAGTTTTAAAAACAACTAACACAAACGACTTTAATCCTTCTGGAGTATTCAAGTGTATTAGATGCGGAGCTAAACTTAAAGACGACACATATAAAACCTGTTATACTTGTAGTATGGAAATAAAAAAAGAAACAGCTAACTCACCAGAAGAGAAAGAAAAACAGGAAGTATCTAAGAGACAAACTGTAGCACATGCTGTATCAAGAGCATTAATAGCTTTACAGGGGCAAGTAGATGTTAATAATATCAATTCTATTATTGACAGTTTGGCTTCTAAATTCAAACAAATAGTTGACTAATATGCTAAAAATAAAATGTTCTAAATGTAATAAAGAACTAAAATGTCTAGGAGCTTTAATATTATCTCCTCCTATAGATAATTTAGTTCATAAGTTTCACATTTGTATATGTTGTTATGAAAAACTCTGTAATTGGTTACTAAAAAAACAAATAACGAAAGGAGAAAAAAATGATTCTGAACAGTAAAAGAAATTATCTTAAAGTTGAAGATGTAAAATCTGGAGATGTAGTTGAAATTAATAGTGAGGGAGAATGGACGGAGAGTACTAAATATAAATATGAAGACGGTACTCCTCGCAAGCAGTTTGCAATTGAAGTTATTTACGCTAAAGAACCAAGAACACTGACGCTCAACTCTACTAACAGAAGTAATCTAACCAATGTTTGGGGCAACGATACTGCTAACTGGTTAGGAAAGAAAGCTTCAGTAGAGATTATTAAAGTTAGTGTTGCTGGTAAGTTAATGAATAGTATTTTGTTGAACCCTATTAAAGAAGTAGCTGAACCAGAAGTAGAATAAGAAATTAGGAGCCAGTGCTAAAGTGTGTTCGGTTCGCCACCGACTTTAGGACATTAAAGGTCCACGCCTAACTGATGAGGCACTACGCAGAGCGAATATGCTTATGAAAACCACAAAGAGGACTAAATAAGCTATGTCGCACTAGAGTAATTCTAGTGATGGCAAACTCAACATTTCAGTTGGCTTCTATTAATTTTAGCGGCTCAATGATTGTGAGTAATCTCACGTGGACGGAGAGACTGCCAGTAAAAGTGTCTTTGGTAGAGAAATCTACCAGTCGCTCATTTGAAGAGAGTAAGGAAAGAAAGTTTTCTTGATTAGAGAACGGTACTAGAGCTAATGAGAAAACCTAAAAGGAGCATGGGAAGTCTAATATGAATGTACCCTCTTTTTAGACAGATACCGCACCTGCTCTCTTCTCTAAATGTAAAGGAAATATGAACGATCAAAAAATATTAGATAAAATATTAGATTACTTAGCAAAGAAGATAACTAACTTTAAAGTAAGAACTTCTGGTAAGTGCACATATTTTACCTGTCCTTCTTGTAGAATAGAAGGTTTTACAGCCACTATAATACCAAATACAGAGAAAGTTAGATGTGTAGCTTGTAATATAGTAATAGACGGATTTGATAACGTAGTTAAGACGGTAGAACCAGATTTATGTTCTTATGAGAAGACAGAAATAGTAGCTCATCTTAGAGATGTGTTAGATTTACCTATAAATACAGAAGATGAAACTAAAAAAGCTTTAGACTTCTATGAGAAGAATGGATTTAATTTAATACCAATTGCCAAAAATCAGAAGAATCCTATAGAATGTTTTGATAAGGAAACAGAAATACTTACTGAGAAAGGTTTTAAGTATTTTAAAGATTTAAAAAAAGAAGATAAAGTAGCTCAGAGAAATAAAGAAGGATTGTTAGAATTTGTAACTCCTTTAAACATAATTAATTACAAATATGAAGGTATTATGTACTTTGTTGAACATAAAAATCTATCTTTATGTATAACTCCTAATCATATCATACATTATCATAGTTCACATAACAAAGAACAGTCAGATACTATAGAAAATTTCTATAATAGAATCAAAAATTTCGAGAATAAATTTTATATTCCTTCTATTTTAAATTACAAAGATTGTGATGATATAAACTATTTCTATCTTCCTAAAGTTGAAAATAAATTTAATAGACATATTGAAAAAATAGATATGAATTTATGGTTAGAATTTTTAGGGTATTTTTTAAGTGAAGGATGGACAACCGGTTCTAAACAGTATAAGATTTGTATAGCACAGAAAAATTCATGGAAAAAAGATATTATTAGAAAATGTTTAAAAAAACTACCTTATAATTTTTGTGAATTAGAAGACAGATTTACAACAAATAATAAGCAACTGTACACTTATTTAAAACAATTCGGTAAAGCTCATGATAAGTTTATACCAAGAGAATTACTAAGTCTATCTAGAAAACAAACGAAAATATTATTAGATGCTTTAATGTTAGGAGACGGACATATTCCAGCAAACTGTTATTCCACTTGCTCTAAAAATTTAAAAGAAGGAGTTTATGAACTTTTTTTAAGACTTAATTATGTTGTAAATTCATACACTGCTAAAGTAATGTCGAAAGGTCGTTATTATAAAGATCATTTTATAAAATCTAATGATTCTCAGTATCTAATTAGAGGACAAAAATATAAAAGTAGAACCATTAGAAAACGTCATATTAAGAAAATTAACTATAATGATAATGTTTATTGCGTAGAAGTTCCTAGTAATGTAATATTTGTTCGAAGAAAAGGAAGAAGTTTTTGGAGTGGTAACTGTGCTTGGACTACTAAGACTCATAAAAATAGAAAAGAATGGGAAGACTGGCTTAAAGACGGTCTTAATATAGGTTTAAAGACAGGGAAATGTTCTAATGTTACAATCATTGATATAGATCAAGAAGAGATACCACCTGGAATAGACAATCTACTTCTACCTACCTTAACTTTTAAAACAAATAAAGGTTGGCATCTTGTTTTTAAGTACACAGAGGAATTAAAGAATACTAGATACGATGAGTATAAAACTGACTTGTTAAATGACGGTAAACAATCTGTAGTCTTCCCTTCTGTAGTAGATGGTAAAATAAGAGAGATTAGATATAATGAAATAGCAGAAATGCCTAAAGAGTTAATTGCTCTTCTTAAATCTAAAACTTCTGTTCCTTTGCAAACTTTTAGTGAAAGAATGATAGAAGAGATTAAATTAGGTAGCGTAAATCTGGAAGATTTAAATCTAAGACAAGTAAGCGAGGGGAACCGAAACTCTTTTCTTATTAGATTTGGTGGTATTCTTCGTAAAGAAATGAACTTAGCACAAACCGCATATACTCTAGATTTGATAAACAAGCATTTTTGTAATCCTCCTCTCTCTGCAAGAGAATTCGACGCTATTGTTAATAGTTTAGATAAATATATATCTATGGATGGTACAGAACTAGCTGTAAAAGTTCTAAATTATTTGAGAATAGTAGAAGAAGCTAACTCTATGGACATCAGAGAAGCTATAGGAGAGAAAACTTCAGAAGGAAAGCAGAGAATGGAGAAAGCTATAGCTTATCTTATAAAAGAAGGACTAGTATATAAGAAGCGTAAAGCTTTTCATCTAATTAAGAAAGCTGAGTGGAGAGAGACTTTTCTAGATGAAGGCTCCACTATAGATTTTAATATGCCATATCTTAATGACGTAGCTACTTTTCGTAATGGCGATATGATAGTAATTGGTGCAAAAAGTAAGGTGGGGAAAAGCCATATAAGTTTGAATATAATTAAACAACTTATAGATCAAGGAAAAAAACCTCACTATATTAGTCTTGAATCAGGTAATAGATTTGTATCAATTGCTAAAACGTTAGGTATAAGTGAGGGACAGTTCAAATGGTGCGTACATTTTTCTCCCGAAAATATAGAAATAGAAAAAAATGCAATAACCATAATAGATTGGGTGCTCCCAACCGATTATGCAGAAACAGATAAGTTGTTTAAACACTTTGCTGAACAGTTAGTTAAACAAGGAGGCATATTAATCTGTTTTGTTCAGTTAAAACAAGACGGTACTTTCTTCGCTCAAAATATGATTTCTTTTTTCCCAGCTTTAGTTACAAGATATATGTATGATGATGAAAAAGGAGACGGAACTTATGGTGGTTTTCATATAGACTATATTCGTGAACCTAAAATAAGACAAAAATTTATGAAAGTACCGTGTAAATATAATTGGGAGAAAAAGACTCTAGAAAAATTGGAGAATGCTATAGATGAAGACTAAATTAGTTTGGGATGTAGATGGAGTCATTAGAGATTTATATATTGCAGTTACTAAAGCTTTTAACTTCGAGATAAAAGAGTGGAACTGGAAGTTAGATGGTAAAGATATATATGATTTAGCTAGAGAGAAGCCGGAAATAGTTAGCGACGCTCCTGCAACTAAGTATTTAGATACTATAAATTCTTTTGTAAACGGGCACATAGAGCTTTGGTCTCATCAACCAGACGATTGGAAACTCTATACTAATCTATGGTTAAGACAACACCTAAAGTCGGGAATAGATATAGACATTAGATATTTAACTCCTAAAGAGAAGTATAGAGCTTTGTTAAGAGAAAAGAACGTTATATTGATAGATGACTATCCCTTTTTTGATAGTTACAAGAGAATAATTACTATAGACCAACCATATAATCAGAAAACTAAAGCTTCTGTAAGAGTTAAAACTGTAGAAGAGTTGGAAGATATATTAAAACAATATAAATGAGTAAAAACTTTTTTACCGCAGATCAACATTTCTTTCATTGGAATATGAACACTTATGCTTCTAGAGAATTTAAGACTTTAGAAGATATGAATGAGACAATGATTAGAAATCACAACGCTAGAGTCAAAGAAGAGGATAATTGTTTTCATATTGGAGACTTTATCTTTCGTAACTCTAAAGGTGGTAAGAGTGGAGAGGGAGAACCAGTTAAAGTTTTTGAGTTTAAGAAAAGATTAAATGGTAATAATATTTTTATAGGTGGTAATCATTGTCACAATAACGGTAATAAAACTCCTATAGAAAGTCTAGTTATTAGATATGCTGGGAAGAGAATTAATCTAGTTCACAACCCAGACTACGCTAATCTAAACTATGAAATTAATTTGGTTGGCCATGTCCACAATTTGTGGAAGTTTAAAAGAATAGTTAGTGGAGCAAGAATTACAGATTGTATTAACGTGGGTGTTGATGTAAACAATTTTATGCCAAGAACTTTTGAAGAACTGTACGGAGAATACTGTAAGTGGAAAAAGAAAGAAGGATTGAAATAAATACTGAAAACTTCAAATTCTTTCAACATAAACAATGTGAATTTTTTCCTTGTCACAAGATCAAAGTTTGGAAGTTTAATTGTTTATGGTGTTACTGCTCTCTTTTTAACACTAAAGAGTGTGTAAATAACAATCAATGTGAAGAATGTATCTTTCCTCACGTAAAAGATAATTATGATACTATAATAAAATCATTAAAGAGGTTATATGAGTATAGGCGACCTAAAAAAACGTAATATAGAAAAAAACGCTTGTAAAACAACTAAAGCACAAAGAAGAAAGAAGTTAGACAAGTTTAAAGACACTGCTCATAAATGTTTTGGTAATCCCTTTACTGTAGTGGGCGTGTGTCTTAAAAACTGTTCTAATAAGAATATTAAATGTGAGGAGTGTTATCGTTTCAGTGAGTTAAAGGAGATTAAATAATGTCTAATTATAATGATTTTTGTAGCCCATATATAATAAGTAATCCTAGCAAATGGGTAACTCCAGCTGGTCTTTGTAACCCATTTAACCCTATAAAACTGTTTAATAGTGAAACTAAAGAAGAAATAAAAGTTAATAATTCATTTCCTTCTTCTGAACAACCATTCTTCGCAAATACATTTGAAGCTTTTACTGGCGTATTGATATTTTTACTATTCATAATCTTTTTAAATAAATTATTAGAAAAATAATTAGGAAAAATTAATTAAAAAATGGGTTGGCAAACACTAGAAGCTTTAAAAGAGAGAAAGTTAGTTTCTTGGTTAAGAAAAGGAACTATCACTAAAGAACAGTTCTTTAAAATATGTTCTATGTGTGAAGACAAGGGATTTTGGGAAGCTCTCGGTTACGCTACTAAATGTAAATACAAAACTCATCCAGAACTAAAGAAAAGATATGAGTATAAATGGATTAACATACCAAAGAAAGAATGTAAATTATTTGATTATGTAACTACTGGTAGAGGGTTAAGTAATCAGAAAAGACATAGAATGTGGAGAAATATATTTTTTAAGTTAGATGATTCTGATAGATTGACAGAAGTAAGAAGGTTATATCCTAATTGGGAAGTATTTTTTATGAAACACAATCATTATCGTATAGGATTAAGAAAGGAGATATGATGAAAAAAATATTAATGTTATTTATTTTTTGTCTAGTTTGCAATAATTTAGTTTTTTCAGACGATAATATATCTGTTGGCGATAGTTATTTATCCAAAGCTCAAGAAGTAACTTACAATAATCGTAATTTGGCTGTAGAAATAGCTTCGGCGTTTTATTTGAGAAGCATAGCGGTCAGTTTAAGTGATAAAAACAAAAAGAATGAAGATGACAATTTTTCTTACAGTGACTATTTAGGATACAAAATGTTAGATAGATTAACACCATTCTAATAAACTCTTAAAGAAACAAGTTCACTAAAATTAAGTAGCATAGACTGCCAAATGAGCAGAGTGCCCGATAAGCATATCAAAACTATCATCGCTATGAGAAGGAGAAAACTAGCAATGGATCGGAAAGGTGTAAGAAGACTAGCTTCGTAAACGCCTCAACTCATAGTTAAGGAGAAATAAGATGGGAATAAAAAGTAGAGGAAACTATTCAATAAATTTTTGTTTAAAAATGGATTGTGTTTTTAGAGAGATAAAATGCAAAGAATGTATTAGATACAGCGAATATAAAAAGTTATTTACTAAGGAAAAATCAAATGAGTTGCACGAAAAAAAATAAAAACTGTCAATCTACTTTATTAATTAAAGGTAAAGAAGATAATTTTATCTGTGCCGGTATTAGTACAAAACCTACTAATTATAAAAAAGACAATATATGGTTGTGCTCTAAAGGAGCTGTTTGTCAATTCGCTTTGGAATTAACTGTTGAAGAAGCTCTGTATATATGTTCAGCTTTAAACTCAGCTTTAGGTTGGTTGGCTCCAGGAATTATATATAAAGAAATAAAAAAGAGGAATAAAAAATGATTCTATCTATAGATCCCGGAACTATACAAAGTGCTTATGTTATATGGGATAATAAGGAAAAGAAAATAAAGGATAAAGGAATAATTTCTAATGAGAATATGTTGAAGTTAATAGAAAATAATGAAGATATAGAACTTGTAATTGAAATGGTAGCTTGTTATGGAATGCCTGTAGGTAAAACCACCTTTGAAACTGTTTTATGGATAGGACGTTTCGTACAGCTAGCAAAAAAATCAACTCTTGTTTATAGAAAAGATATTAAAATGTTTTTCTGTAACACCACTAGAGCTAAAGATAGTAACGTTAGACAAGTATTAATTGATAAATTTGGGGAAACAGGAACTAAGAAGACTCCCGGTAAGTTATATGGCGTTTCTAAAGATATTTGGAGTGCTCTTGCTATAGCTGTATTTTTTAGTGAAACGTTTCTAAAAAAGGAGAAAAAATGAATGAGATAACTAAAGTTTATATAAGAAGCAGAATTGAAGAATTAGATTGTTATATAAAGGGAAACAAAGAACGTACTGAGCAATATAGTAAGATTCTTTCTAAAATTGAAAAAGAAACTAATGAGTATATAAAAGAAAAAAATGTATTGACGGAAGATTTAAAAGATGAACACTAGAGACATAGGAAAAAAACTTGAGTCTTTTGTAGCTGACTATCTAAAGAGTATAGATAAGAAAGCAAGACCTAGCAAGAATTCTGGAGCATCCACCGAAATAGGAGACATCCTAAATACCGAGTATAGTGTGGAATGTAAAAAGAGAAACACAGAAAATATAACAGTTAAGTCAAAAATTTGGAACAAATTGTGTTCAGATATACCGGTTTCTTCTTTAAAAACTCCTTTATATATCTTACAGAATTCTAAGAATGAAACCTTTGCAGTACTAGACCTAAAAGATTTTATTAGATTAGCTGAATTCTATTATAAAAATAATATATGATACCATTTCCTAATAAAAAATACAGTATAATATATGCCGATCCTCCCTGGCCGGAATATGGTGGCGGTAAGATTAAAAGAGGAGCCGATAGACATTATAATTTAATGAGCATAGAAGAAATAAAAAATCTTCCTGTTGAATCTATCTGTGAAAACAACGCTCATTTATATCTTTGGGTAACAAACAACTATCTTCCTGCTGGATTAGAAGTTATGAAAAAATGGGGATTTGACTACAAAACTACAATTACTTGGGTTAAAGATAGATTTGGTTTAGGACAGTATTTTAGAGGAATTACTGAACATTGTCTATTTGGTGTTAAAGGAATGATTCCTTATAAAGTAATTGATGGTAAAAGACAACAAGGTGTTACTGTAATCAATGCTTCAAGAACCGAACACAGTACTAAACCTGAAGAGATGAGAAGAATGATAGAAAAAGTTAGTACTGGAAAGAAGATAGAACTTTTTGCTAGACGTAAAGTATTAAATTGGGATAGTTGGGGCAATCAAATAGACGAAAGTTCTTTACAAATATAAGGAGAAATATGAGAAGGCCTAAAAAATTAAAAACTGTTAAAGAATATATAGAAGAACAACCTCAAGAAGTAAAAGAATTAATTGAGAAAGAAAAACTCATTTTAACTAAAGAACAAAAAGAGAAGATAGAGAAACTTCATAGAGTGATGAATGAAATTAACCGTGATAATAAATCAGTGGTGTTAAAATTTGCTAAAGATGAGCCAGATAAAGAGAGACTACCTTTTGGAGTTAAAGAAATTGATGAACTTACTGGTAATGGTGGTATAGCAGGTAACTTTATTATAATCTGGGGGTCAGAAAGTACTGGAAAGAGTAGTCTTTGTTTGTCTCAAATAGCAGAAGCACAGAAACGCAATAAAATATGTGCATATTTAGATTTGGAGCATTCATTTTCTAAAGAGAGAGCTATAATGTTTGGAGTTAATATAGAAGAACTAGTCTTGATAGAAGATGCAACTAACGCAGAAGAAGCAATGGACTGGGTTTTAAAGCTTTCTAATGAAAAAGTAGTTGATCTTATTGTTATAGATAGTATTCAAGCTATGTCTACTCAAGAAGAGAACGAAGCTAAGAGTGGTAAAGAAAGACTGATGGCAGAAAACGAAATAGCTTCTCTTGCTAAGAAAATGGGAAAGTTCCTAAGACGTTGTGCTACACCTATTTATAAAGCTAAGATAGCAGTTACTCTAGTAGGTCAAAGCAGAACTGGTGGTATAGGTACTTTTGCTGTTCACGAAGAACTTACTGGTGGTAGAGCACAGAAACATTGGTCTTTACTTACTTTATTTATGAGACAAGGAGCAGATGCCCCTACAGAAAAGATGAACACAGGAGAAGTAGATGAGAATGGTAAAGCTATTAAAGTAAATAGGAAAATAGGATTTGACTTAGTTGTAAAGATACAAAAAACCAAGACAAATTCTAAACCTGAGGGGTATGATACTCATCTTCCTTTCTTTTTCAAAACCGGTTTTCGAAAGGAATAAAATGAAAATTGGTATATTATAGAAAATAGTTAAAATAACTCTTGACAAACAGCGTTTTTTATATATAAATATATATAGAGGGTATAAATATAGCTAATATGCAATCTAATCTAAAACTAACAAATATATGTAATTACAAAAGAAATATTTATCTTTTCACTAGAGATGAATATGGAACTCTATCTATAACAGAGGATAAAAGTTTCTTCCCGTACTTCTTTGAAAAAGATAATGATAAAGGTAAGTTCAAAGCTATAGATGGCAATATGTTACGAAAAGTTTACTGTTCAGAACCCGCAGATGTACCAAAAATGCGTTCTTTGTCAAGTTATTCCTCAGATGTGCTATTTACAACTAATTACATAGTAAATAAGATAGATAACATTCTTCCCACCACTTTAAAATATCTCTTTCTAGACATAGAAATACTAGCAAAAGAACTCCCAGAAACAGCTACAGCCAAGTACCCAGTCTCTTGTATAAGTATCTACAACTCTTTTAGCAAAGAAGTCTTAACCTGGTTTCTCCCAGAGCAGAAGGGAAGTACTTTAGAAGAGCAGGAGAGAAATTTATTGAACTCTTTTGTAGACTATATTAAAAAAGAGCAACCTGATATGATTTTAGCTTGGAATATTAAGTTCGACTATCAATATCTTTTTAGACGTATTAAAGACTTTGCTAAACGTATATCTCCTATAGATTTATCTAGAAGAGGAGATGAAGAGAACATCTTCTTTCCCTGTGGTATTTCAATTTTAGACTATCTAAGTCTCTTTAAAAAAGTATATATGAGAGAAGCTAGTTATACACTCAACTACATAGCAGAGAAACATTTAGGAAAAGGGAAAGAACATAAGAGTGTAGATTTTGGCGTCTTAAACGAAACTATTAAAAAACGTAATCGTGGTGATGTAGAGATTATGGTAGAATTGGAGAAGAAGTGTAAACTAATACCCTACTACAATAAGATTAGAATATTGAGTAAATGTAACTGGGAAGATTTGTATTTTAATTCTCGTATTATGGAATTTCTTCTGTTATCAGAAGCTAAAGAAAAGAATCTTATATTACCAAATAAACCTTCTAAAGAAGACACTTCTAACGTAACAGATGAACCTGCTTTTGAAGGAGCTTTTAGAGGAGTAGAAAACACAGGTTTGTTTAGAGACGTCGCTAAGCTCGATCTTACATCAGCATACCCCTCTATGATTATAAATTTTTGTTTAGATGGGCAAAACATAAACGAAAAAGAAGGTATAGATATAAACGGTATTAAATTTAAACAGAATACAGAAGCTTTACTGCCCACCGTAGTTAAAAAAATACTTACATTAAAAGACGAATACAAAAGAATATTAAAAGAAAATCCAAGCGAAGAAAATAAAATAGCTTACGCCGCAATTAAGTCTGTAGCAAACTCGGCTTTCGGAATTTGTGGGTCTCCATATTTTCGCTTATTTAACTTAGACGTTGCTTCAAGTATTACTTTCTTGGTAAGAGATTTAATGATGTATGTCAAAGGTAGAGTGGAAAAAAGTGGGTTAAAAGTCTTGTATGCGGATACGGATGCTGTTTTTTTAAACAGCAAAGTAGATTATAGTAATATATTAAATCAGTATATTAAAGATTGGGCTAAAGAAAAGTATAATAAAGATAGTATTGATTTAAAGTTCGAATATGAGGGATATTTTACTAAGGTAGTTTTTCTTGGCTCATGTCATTATTACGGATACTTAGAAGGTAAAAAGAATCCAGAAATTAAGGGAGTAGAAGTAAAACGTTCCTCTTCAAGTAAATTTGAGGCTCAGTTTCAAGAAGCTCTTCTCAATCATATTATAAATGGAGAAACTAGAGAAGATATTATAGAGTGGATTAACTCTGAGAAAGAAAGAATTAAAGAAGCAGATTTAGAAGATATGGCGTTTCCTTGTAAACTCACTAATCAGAAGTATAAGAATTATCCTATCAATAAAAGAGCTTTCGATAACAGTAAAAAATTAAAGAAAGATTTTAAAGTCGCCGTAGGTGAATTGTTTTGGTACATATTCACAAAAGATTCTAATGAAGTATTATCATTTACTTTAGATGATAACGACTTTATTAAAAGAGAAAATTTAAACTGGAATAGAATTATAGAAAGAAACATCGAGAGTAAAGCAAGAAAAATATTCGAATGTCTGAAATGGAATTTACCAAGTAATACTAGACAAATGCAATTATTTTGAAAGGGAGGTGATTCAGATTAGTAAAGAAAAGAATAAACAGAAGAAAGAGATTAAGAAGAAAGCGAAAGGTAAAAAATGATAGATTACGATGGGGAGGATGCAAGATGATTAGTAAAACAATTTATTTTATGGTAGAGTTAATTGACTTACTTGACGGAAATCCTAATCAAGTATTGTGTAAAGAAGAAGGTTTAGCTGACTTTATTGCAAATTATGATAAGGATAAATATAAAATAGTCAACGTTTACGGTGTAACAAATTTATTTTTAGAGAGTAAAGAGTTTATTAAACAAGAAGACGCACTAGAAAAAGGAGTTGAAAAATGTTAAGCAACGAAGACTTGTATGATGAATTAGAGACAATAGAGAAAGTTCGTGAGGGGCTTAAGAGTGAGTTTGAGAAAGCTCAACTTAAGGCTTTAGTATTAGGTGTTAAACTTCTTCACAATATTCGTTCTAATATGGTCACTGTTATGAAACATCAAGGTATCGATCTTATCAAACCAAAAAACAAAGTGGAAGTTGAATAAATGAAATAGCCCTCAGGGAAACTAAAAAGTCTCTGAGGGTTTTCGTTTTTATAATAATATAAAGAGGAAATAACTTAATGCAAATATATACTTCACCGATTATAACAGAAGAATTTTTAAAAAAATATAAAGGAACAAATCCTAACTTTGGATTTAACGGACTCGGCTATGTGGTGTTTCGTAGAACATATTCGAGATTGAAGAAAGATGAGACTTACGAAGATTGGTATGAGACAGTAGCTAGATGTGTTAACGGAGCACAAGAAATAGGATCAGATTATACTCAGAAAGAAGCTGAGAGACTATATGATTATGTATTTAATCTTAAATGTTCGTTTGCAGGTAGAATGTTATGGATGTTGGGTACTGAACATATTAAAAGATGGGGCGGAAATGCACTTATCAACTGTTTTGGGATGACTATCACCGAATATGAAGATTTCTGTTTTCTATTTGAGAATTTAATGTTGGGAGGGGGAGTTGGTTTCTCCGTTAGAAGAGAAGATATTCACGAATTGCCGAAAGTAAAAGAAAATATAAAAGTTACTCATAAAAATACAAATGATGCAGACTTTATAGTACCTGACAGTAGAGAAGGATGGGTATATTTGTTAAGACAGGTATTAAAATCATATTTTAGAAGTGGTAAATCGTTTTCTTATTCTACTATATTAGTAAGAGGATATGGAGAAAAAATAAATGGACTCGGCGGCACAGCTTCGGGACCAAAAATCTTAGTAGACGGTATTGAAAATATATGTAAAATAATATCTGCTAGAGAAGGAAAGAAACTACGATCTATAGACGTTTTAGACGTCTGTCTAGGAAAAGGAACCAAGATATTAACTAACAATGGTTATGTAAATATAGAGAATATCACAAATGAAAAGATAGTAGTGCCGTTTTGTTCTGATGAAAACATAAAAGATAGTTATAGATTTCTTCCCGGAAAAATAATTAATAAAGGAATACAGAAAACTCTACGTATAGATACTCTTTCAGGAAATTCAATTATAACAACACCGAATCACAAATTTTTGATCAAAAAATCTCATAATTATATTAGAGGAAAACTTTATCAAAAATTTTCTTGGAAAAGAGCAGATGAGTTGGTTATTGGGGATGCAATTGTTAGCCCAAATAATCCAAGTATTAACACCAAACCGGAGTTCAAACAAGACTTTGGAGTATTAGGGTGGGTTGTTGGTGATGGTTATTTCACGAAAAATAAAAGAGGTAAACTAACTCTGGGAGCTATTTTCGGACCGGGGGAGGAAAAAGCGAAAAGAATGGTTTCTGATCAGTTTATGGAATGGTATAAAACTGTAAAAATTGAATCAAATAATCAACACACTAATACATTTCCAAAGATTTCCTATGAAAATAACGGAGTCGGAACACTACCCATAAATAGACAAGAAGTTTTGAAGTATTTAATGAACAAATACAAGTTAGAAACCGGTACTGCGGTATTTAAAAAGATACCTCCTTCGGTGGTTATGACACAGAATTTCTCAATTAAATCTAGTTTTTTATCTGGGCTATTTTCTGCAGATGGATGTATTCAAAAGATCGGCGGTAAAAAAAATACTTGGGCAATTTCTCTGTCTACTGTAAGTAAGGAAGTATCAGAGCAGGTGTATTTAATGCTTAAAGAGTTTGGTATACATGGTAGAATCTCAAAATTTCATAGTAAAGGTAAAAATACGTTATTTCAGATTGTTATACAGAGTAAAGATAGTCTTTTGAACTTCGCAAACTATATTGGGTTTTCTTTAAGCGAAGCAAAAAATAAAAAAACGTTAATAATGTTGCCCGAAATTAGTGATAAGAAAAATCGTGGGGCTGAAATACAAAAAGTGTCAAGAGTTACTGATGGAGAAGAAATAGAAACTTATGATATATGTCTTTCTGAAGGGCATCATTTTATTGCAAATGGTCTTGTGGTACATAACTGTAACTTAATCGCCAGTGTAGTAGTGTCTGGAAATATTCGAAGATCGGCCACTGTAGCCTTAGGAGATCCAGATGATTATTTATTTATTAGAGCAAAAAGATGGGATTTAGGAGATATTCCTAATTGGCGAGCTCTAAGTAATAATACAATTTATGTGGATGATTTTTCTCATATTCAACCAGATATATGGGAAGGATATCTAGGAAACGGGGAACCTTACGGATTTTTTAATATTAAATTAACACAAAAAGTTGGGCGTATTAGAGAATTACGCAAAGATAACGCCGAGTTGCTAAATCCTTGTGCGGAAATTCCTTTAGCTAATAAAGAGATATGTTGTTTATCAGAACTATATTTAAACAATATAAAATCCAAAGAAGAATTAATTGATTGTGCAAAGCTTCTATATAAAACTCAAAAGGCAATATGTTCTATGAAGTTCATTCACGAAGATACGAATAGAATAGTACATAAAAATATGCGTATTGGTATAGGTGTTACTGGAGTTTGTCAATCTCTCGATAAGATAGAGTGGTTAGATGAGTGTTATAATACTATAAGAGAGTACGATAAAGAATGGAGTGCTAAAAAGGGATATAATGAAAGTATTAGAATTAGTACCATAAAACCGTCAGGAACCTTGAGTTTATTAGCAGGTGCTACTCCTGGAATACATCCAGCTTATAGTCAATATTATATTAGACGCATTAGAATGTCTAGTGATGATAAATTAGTTGCTACGTGTAAAGACCTGGGCTATATTGTAGAAGCTGAGAGAAATTTTGACGATACTATTAATTATAAGACAGTAATAGTAGAGTTTCCTTGTTATGCGGGGGAAAACGTTGTTTTAGCAAAAGATATGACAGCGGTAAAACAATTAGAATTGGTAAAGAAATTAATGACTATTTGGGCAGACAACTCCATTAGCGTTACTGTATATTATAAAAAGGAAGAGTTACCTGAAATAAAACAATGGTTGAAAGAACATTATAAAGATAGTATCAAAAGTGTTAGTTTTCTGTTACACAAAGAACACGGTTTTAAGCAAGCTCCCTATGAGGAGATTACTAAAGAGCAATATGAAGAAAGGATTTCTAAGATAAAAACTTTAAAAGATATTACAGTAGAAAATAAACATATTGACTTTGAAGAGTGTAAAGGCGGGGCGTGCCCTGTTAAATAAAGGAGAAATATTATGTCAATTGAAGTTAGTAAGATGACTAAACAGGAAATATTAGCAAGGGAAAGATTCAGATGCCCAGAAAAAGGGCACGGTTCTAAGAATGGGTTTGAACATCCGGTTTGTTTTGATAGAAACACCAAAGGGTTGTTTCAAGAGAAAGTTCTATTCTTCGATATTGAAGCAGAAGACCTTTCGGCGGATTATGGTATTATGTTTAATTGGTTTGCCATAGATGAAGACGGTAATGAGTTTGAAGATTATATTACTTTAGATGACATTAAAAAATATAAATCTTCTCATAGAGATATTGAACCCAGAGAGGATACTAGAATAGTTAAAAGTTTAGTAGATTTAATGAGTAAATATACTAGAGTAGTGGGGCATTATAGCTGTGTAGATCCAGAACAAAGAATTTTGTTGGGAGATTTAACTTATAAAAAAGCTAGAGATATTAAAATAGGTGATAAATTATTAGCTTTTGAAGAAAAACAAAGAAAAGGAAAACGTAGACGATATAGACTTTCTACTGTAACGTTTTCTAAATTAGATAAAAAACAAAAAATTCGTTTTACGTTATCAGATGGAACTATTTTAGAAGTTTCTAGAGAACATCCATTTTTATATCCTTCAGGTAAAGCAAATCTAGCTAGTTGGAAATGGCAAGAAGCAAAAGATTTTGAAGTTGGAGATTGTTTAACGAGATTCGTACCTGTTTATGATAAAGAAAAAAATAACTATGATTATGGATATTTAGCCGCTTCAGTAGACGGTGAAGGTTGGTTAAGTTCAGAAGGTAGAGGAATTCGTATGGGATTTTCACAGAAAAAGAACGCTATGTATAAAGAATTTTTAGCATTAATAAAAAAATATAATTTCCCATTTTGCCATAGAGAAAAAAGAATAGATGGAGTACAAACATTTTCTTTATATAATATGTGGAATTGTGTTAAGTTTCTAGGTAGAATACAACCAAAACGTTTATTAGTCAATTTCCATAAAAAATTAAGTAAAGATTTAACCGTTCATGTTCCAGTAGAAAATAGAACTAAAATTGTAAAAATAGAAGAAATAGGCGTAGGTGATGTTATGGTTATTTCTACCACTACTCATACATATATTTCCGAAGGTTTTCCTAGTCATAACTGCGGCTATGATCTGCCTTTTGCCAGAACCCGTGCTGTTATAGATAAAGTAGATTTCCCTGGATATGGTATGTTGTTTCAAAGCGATACTTGGGTAATTCTAAAGAAGAAGTTTAAGTTGTCAAGAAATAGTTTAGAGAATGGTTGTAGAAAATTAGTTGGCGTTACACATAAAGATAAATTGTCTCTATCTATTAAACACGGTTGTCTTAGAGGTGAGAAATGGGCGATAAATGATTCAAGAAAGCATTGTCGTCAAGACGTAATTGATTTAGTCGCTCTATTTAATTTAACCAGTAAATATATGCGGCGTACGAAAAGCTCCATTTAAGATGAAAAAGTCTAAGAAAAAGATATTTTCATACAGACGTACTTGATCAGTTTCACCAATTACTAAAGTTAAAAAAAGTGAGAAGCTCTATTTAAGAGCTAAAAATAAAAGAGAAGTAGATAAACAAATAGGAGAGGAGATACAAAGTGAAAACGTTAGAATTAAAGCTTAACACAGAGCAGTTAAACCTTACAGAAGAGGATAAGAAACAAACAGTACAACAGACTATTAACAACGTTATACAGAATGTTATATTAGGTTCAGCTCAAGCACAAAGAGGGTTTGATGAGAAAGAACGCAGACAGTATTACAAGATTGCAGACGCTTTAGAGTTGGCTGTAAAAGAGAATAAAGAAACTGTTGATTTAGAAGATGATCAAGCTGGGTTTTTAAAGAAATGTTTTAGAGAAAGTAAGCTAATGCCCAATAAATTATTACGACAAATTGAGGACTTGGTAAAGAACATACAAGATCGCTAAATGAAAAGTCTATGTTTAACTTGTAAAGTTAAATGTAAAGAATGTTTTGATAAAGATACAACTGTGTACGAATGTGACTTTTATATAAAGAAAGGAAAGAATGACGATAAAAGAATTAATGAAAAAAAGCCACGCAACGGCGGTTGAAAAAGGTTTTTGGGCTAGTGAAAAGGGAATAACAGGTGATACTAATCTTTCTTCTTTCGAAAGTTTAAAAGATGTGTGCAGAATAGAGAAACGCAACGACGGAGAGTTAATAGCCTTAATGCACAGTGAACTTTCTGAAGCTCTTGAAGCTTTAAGACACGGAAATCCTAAAAGCGAACACATTCCTGAATTCAGTGCTGTTGAGGAAGAGATGTCAGATTTACTTATACGTGCGTGTGACATGGCAGAAGCTAGAGGATATAAATTGGAAGAAGCATTAGAGGCTAAACTTTTGTACAATAAGACTAGACCATATAAACATAATAAGGAGTTTTGATGGAAAAAAATTCTGATCAAAAACAATTAGAGAAAGACATTAGATTCTTACGTATTGCTAGGGAAGTAGCTAAATCTTCCAAGTGTATGTCGAGAAAGATCGGTTCGGTACTTGTGAAAAACGGTTCAATAGTTTCTGAAGGATATAACGGACCCGCTAGAGGAGTTAAACATTGTAACGAAAGAGATATAGCTTTCTTTGCTATATTGGATAGAAAGATTATAGATAGAAAGGTTTTTAAAGAAAATGTTCCGATAGATCGATGCCCAAGAAGAATATTTGATTATCAGTCGGGACAAGGAAGTCACCTTTGCCAAGCTGTGCATAGCGAACGTAACGCTATTCTTCAAGCAGCGAGAAATGGTATATCTACATTAGACACTACTCTATATCTATACTGTGAAGGAGTTTCTCTTCCTTGTAAAGATTGTTGTATAGAGTTAATTAATGCTGGAGTAAAGGAGATTGTATGTTTAGAAGGAAAGTTATATGACAAGTATGCTCAAACTATATTAGAAGAAGCTAATATTATAGTTAGAATGATAAATAAGGAGTTATTGGAGTAAATATTATATGGAGAAAAACAGTGCTGTACACTAATCATTATTCGATGCCAGATGCTTTTGTGAGAGTGATAGACTCTCTTACTAGAGATTTATCTGAATCTGATCCTAAAAGAATAGGAGTAACAACTCTTATTAATTCTCCTAGAATAAGAGCTTTAACCGTAAGACATTTTAAAGAGCTGGAGGAAGATTATAGTGATCACATATGGAGAATTCTTGGAGAAAGTATTCACTGGGTATTACTCCATGCAGAAAATCATGAAAATCTAGTAGAGCAAAAAATAGAAGAAGTTATAGATGGAATTACAGTAGTTGCTAAACCAGATTTATACGAAGATAAAATTAAATCTGTTGAGGATTGGAAGGTCACGTCTGTTTGGGCAATTAAGTTTAAAGATAGACAGGAATGGGCAGAGCAACTAAATCCCTATGCGTGGTTTCTTCGTAGAGCAGGTTTTGAGGTAAATAAATTATATATTAATGCTATATTAAAAGATTGGCGAAAAAGCGAATCTAAAAAATATGAGGATTATCCAAAAATACCTTTTCAGAGAATAGAAATAGAATTATGGTCTAATGAAAAAACAGAAAAGTTTATAAAAGATAGAATTAAAGAATATCAAATAGCTTTAGAATTAGCAGATGATGAACTTCCTTTATGTACTAAAAAGGAACGCTGGGCTAAGGACGACGTGTTTGCTATTTATAAAAACTCTAATAAAACAGCTACTAAGCTATGTGATTCTAAAGAAGAAGCAGACAAATATCTATTAGAATTAGGTAAAACAAAAGATGTATATAGAATAGATAAAAGAGAAGGAACAGATGTTAGATGTAATGATTATTGTATTTGCCGTTCATATTGTGATTATTTTTTGAAGAAATACGGAAAGAACAATGAGTAAAGACATAGTATTAGTGGGAGGAGGAAACTCTATAAGAGAACAACTTCCTCTTCTTTGGGATAAACTAAAAGAAAGCAAGGCTGAAATATGGTCAATTAACTTTGCTTTTATGTGTATGCCTTTTCTACCATCTCGTGAGATTTGGGTAGATATTAGTTTCTTTAGAAACAATATGGAAACTCTACAGAAACTTCAAGCTCAGAGCGTTAAGTGTTGTTGTAAGAAACATATGAGTTATGCTAACATATCTGAAATAACTACATATGAAGCGACTAGAGATCCTAAAGAAATGGATAGAAAGATATATATAGGAAGAATGGGTCTAGGTGGGTTTTTTGCTTTGCATTTAGCTATTAAAGAAAATTCAGAAAACATATATCTGTTGGGTTTTGATTTTGGCTCTAACAGTAGTAAAACACATTTCTATCAAGATGTAATAGAAGTTAAATCTACTGGAGTTGGTAAACCGGAATTATATAGAAACGGAACTAATATTAAAGATGAAGTATCAGATTGGCAATATTTTACTAGTCCAGATATAAAGACTAAGATATACAACGTGAGTCCGGAAAGTTCTATTACTTGCTTTGAAAAAATTAATTATGAGCGGTTCTATAGTAAATTAAATGAAAACAGAGATTAGTATTCTTTTACCTTCTTTAAGACCAGAAGCTTTAACAAAAAGCATTAGAGAGTTTGACGAAACTAATTTTTCTACAAACTACGAGTTGGTAGTTGTTAGTCCTTTTGAAGTAAAGGGAATAAAGACTAAATGGATAAAAGAAGATGTATGTAAAGGTAGTGCTCCCGCAACAAATGTGGCTTGGGAAAACTCTAGTTCTGAATATGTAGTATATTTTAGTGATGATGTAAGTCCTACAAAAGACTGTTTAAAGAATATGCTTAATTTTATGAAAGATAAGAAAGAACATTTTATAGGTGCCTTTAAGATGATGCATCCAAACGGTAAGGAAATCGGGCCCTTCGGCTGTTATGATAGATTATATGCTTGCTATGGATGTTTGAGTAGAGACACTGTATATTTCTTAGGTAATGTCTTTCATAAAGATTTTATGTATAGTTGGGGAGATATAGATGCAAGTCTCAAATGCTGGACTAATAATGGAAGCGTAGAGATATGTCAAGACGCTTGTGTTATACCAAGACAAATTGATGATGAGATATATAGAGAACACAGAAGTAAATATTGGGAACAAGATGTAGAGACTTTTCTAAATAAATGGCATCCAATTTTGGGCAAAGATTATGAACGTAATACAGATAAAATAAATAGGAGACTAAAATTAACAATTTAAACATTGTGTTGCCTACATATCACAGACGTGAAAAATTACTTCGTTGTTTGAAGTCAGTAGAAGAAGCCAGAGCTAGATTAGATTGTCATTCTTATGTTTACATATATTATAGTGATAAAGCAGACTTTCAAACAGACAGTAATATACTAAGAGAAAATAAAGGTGTCTTTACTAGACTCTTAGATTTTCCTTATGAAGCTTCTAAACTCTGGAATTATCATCTAAAAAATATGAACGCAGATATGATGGTATATATTAACGATGACGTAGAACTACATCCTGAATGTTTGTTTAGAGTTAAAACTGCTATGAATGTTTGGTTCCCAGACACAGACGGAGTAGTTTCTATAATACAAGAGAATATACCCGAAAATCAAGCTTGTAAAACAGCTTTTGGTGCTGTAGGAAATAAATTTGCCGATAGATTTCCGGAAAGAAAAGTTTTTTGTGAATCATATAAAAGACTGTATTTAGATACTGAGCTTTATGAATATGCTAGTAAACATAAAAAATTGTTCTATAAAAACGATAAAGAAATAGCTCCATTGTTAACCCACTATCATCCAGCTTTCTTTAAAAATGAGATGGACGAAACTCATACTGATGTTAGAAAACATTTAAACGCAGACAAGATAATGTATAATAGAAGAAAAGCAAAGAATTTAATATGGGGAGACTCCTTTGAGCTTATCAACTCCAAAAATTAGTGTTTTGGTTCCATCTAGAAACAGGGAACAACAGTTTAATAAACTGATAAAAAATATATATGAAACCGTCAGTGATTTAAACAATATAGAATTATTAGTAAAGTTAGATAACGATAGTTTATATACACTAAATTCAAAAGATGTTTTTTTAAAGAGTTTTGTTTCTGAAAGAAGTGAATCACTAAATCGAGATTACTATAATTTTTTAGCAAAAGAAGCTAGAGGACAGTTTCTTTTTGGTATAGGTGACGATGTAAAGTTTCTTACGAAGAACTGGGATAAAGTTTTAATAGAAAAAATAGAAGCTTTTCTTATAAATAAATCAGATAGAATAGCATATGTATCAGTGAATGAAAAAGGAAGTAAAGCTACTCATCCTTGTTTTCCATTAATAACTAGAGAAGCTTTTGAATTATTGGGAGAATATCACTGTTCCAAACTATTGTCTTGGGGAAGCGATAGAATACTTTGGGAGATATATTCACATCCCTCTATTAACAGAACGTTGCACATATCAGATATAAACATAGAACATTTAAGCTATCACGACGGTAAAGCTCCCTATGACGAAACAGCTAGAAGTATGAAAGAGAGATTTTTTAGAGACCCTAATTGTCACAATCTCATAAGTTTATATGGAGTTCCTCAATATCGAAAAAGAATAGAAAATTATATAAAGGAGTTTAATAAAAATGAGTAAAGAGTGGGATGATTGGTACAATTCGTTTAATTCTGCTAAAGGATTAACATACATAAATCACTATACCGCTATAGATAAATGGAAACTTGGTAAGAGAAACTCTCCGTTAGCTCCTATAGAAGTATCGTTAGATCCTATTAATGCTTGCCAACTTAAATGCCAACATTGCAATTATGGGAAATATCTTAAAAATGATAAAATAAATAGACTAGACGATGAACACTATTTGAATCTAATAAAGTTCTTCGCTAAGTGGGGAGTTCGTGGAATATGTCACGGGGGAGGCGGAGAGCCAACTCTTCACACTAAACTTTGGGATGCGTTATTATTGGCTAAAGAACTTGGTATGGAAAATAGTATTGCTACAAATGGCATAAATTTTAATGATGAAACTATTGATATAGCGGTTCAAACTTGCAGATGGATAGGCGTATCTGTAGATTCAGCCACTGAAGAAACTTATGGAATAGGAAGAAAAGCTAATTATTTTAACAAAGTAATAGAAAATATTCAAAAACTAACAAAACGAGCTAAAGAACTAAATACTAACTGTGATGTAGCGTTTAAATTTTTAGTGTTTAGTTATAATCAACACGAAATATACGATGCTTGCAAACTAGCTAAAGAGATTGGAGTTAAGGATTGTCACATTAGACCAGCTGACTTCAGACATCAGGGAATATCCGAAGAAGCTAAATCTAATCCTTATGATATAGAATCTATAAAAAAACAATTTGAAGAATGTCAAAAACTTAATGATAAAGATTTTCACGCATATACCATTGTTCATAAATTTAACGATGATTTTACCCCACTAAGAACTTTTTCACAGTGTTACGCAAGTCCATTGTGTTTGCAAGTAAATCCTTCTGGAAGTTGTTATCTTTGCCCAGACACTAGAGAACTGGAGTATTATAAATTAGGAGAACACTATCCAAATCCGGAAAATATATGGAAGTTTTGGGGTAGTAAAAAACATTATGATTTAGTCTTCAATAGTGGGTGTGCTAATTGTAAATCAAGATGTACCTTCAATCATTACAACATTCAATGTGAAAGATTAGCAATTAATAAAGATGATCCTATGTGCAGAAATTTTGTCTAAATGAATGAATTTAGAAAAGACTTTTATGAATATTTTTTGAAATATGTTAAAATAACTCATAATAGAGGTATTACTTTTGATTTGAGTGAAATAACAGATAAACTACTAGAAAAATATGTAATAAAGAGACGTGAGAACAGTGAAGTATCTATATAAATTCAATGACAAATTATATTGTAATAGATGTAAAAAAATGATAGATAAGTATTTAGAAACTATAGTAGTAGATGGTCAAGTTATGTGTATATACTGTGATAACTGGATTACTACTGAATTTGACGCATTTGGAATAAGAGAGGAAGAATAATATGGAAAGGGACAACGGCGATATATTAGACCGTGCATCTATAGCTAAATTAAAACACGAAAGAATTAGAGACCCTGAGAATGATAAAGAGTGGGAAGCTTTTAGTAAAGAGCTCTCTATTTTAGAGAAAAAATATTCTCAATTCTATATTGATAATTTTTTTAAAATATTATACGATATTAATTCTTTAGTTTGGGAAAAAGAATCTGATATGAGACAAGGAAAACTAGATGGTATTCTATATGAAGTAGGGATAAGAGCTATAGAAATACGTAAATTAAATAATCTTAGAATAAGTGTAAAAAATCTAGTTAATAAAATAACAGATTCTGGTTTTCAGGACATCAAGAAAAATCACCTAAGTGAATAGAAAAAAATATTTTAAACATTTTAAAGTTATTAGAAAAGGAGACGGTAATCCTTACTGGAAAGGAGGTCTCCCTTTATGTATAGATTGCAATAAATCTGTAAAAGTCTATACCGCAAAGAGATGTAGATCATGTGCCAGTAAATATATTCATACTGGTAGAAAAAGACAACAATGGGAAAAAGATAAGATAAGTGAATCAATGAAAATACTATTAAAAGATCCAACTAAAAATCCTTCTTGGAAAGGTGGATTATCTTATGAAAGATATCCTAGAGAATTCAATAGAGAATTAAAAGAAGAAATTAAAAAAAGAGATAATTATGTATGTAAAAATTGTAATATGACAGAAAAAGAACATATAATAGTTATGGGATATGGTTTAGCGTGTCATCATATAGATTACGATAAGAAAAATAATGATATTAATAATTTAATAGCTTTATGTAATTGGTGTAATATAAGAGCTAATTATAATAGAGACTACTGGAAAAATAAATTTAAATTGGAAGTGAGGATCACCTAAGTGAGTAAAATAGTAATAATAAAAAGTAACGGTAACTCACAATATTGTAAAGACTTACACGAATATAAGTCTATAGAAACTCCCGTTTGGCAGTTGGTTTTAGCCGACTACTATAAAACAGATTTAATCATAGATGCTGAAGCAGATGATTTGTCTCATAAAGAGATATTGAATAAAGCTTTAAATGATATGAAAGCGGAAACTGTAGTATTGTTAGCCACCGGTAGTCATCCTTCCGGATTTATTCAACAGAAAGACGAGATTAATAAATTAGAGAAACTGTTTGAAAAACAAGTTAAGGTTATTTCTCATAGTAGTTTGCCAGTAGATCCTTGTAAATACAAAATTAATTGGGATTTAGTAGACTTAAATAAATACAGAGCTTCTAATTGGCACAGTTTTACTAATAATTTAGAAGCTTCTCCATACGGAGTTAACTATAGTTCTATATCGTGTTATTTCAAGTGTAATTTTTGCGTGATCAAAAATTTTTACGGGAATAAGTTTAGAGAAAGAAACATAAAAAGCGTAATTAGAGATTTTGATGAGCTAGCTAAAAGAAATGTTGTAAATATAAAGATGATGGATGAGTTATTTGTATCTAGTCCTAAAAGAATAAAAGAGGTATGTCAAGCTATTATAGATAGAAATTATAATTTTAATATCTGGGCTTATGCTAGAATAGATATTATGAACGATGAAATGCTTAAACTAATGAGAAAAGCGGGTATTAGATGGCTTGCTCTCGGGATAGAAAGTGGTTCAGATGAAATCAGAAAAGGAGTTCTCAAAGGTAATTTTACTAAAGAAAAAATTAAAACTATAGTAAAGATGATAAAAGATAATGATATATGTGTGTTGGGTAATTTTATGTTCGGTTTTTGGGAAGATAAAAAAGACACTATGCAAGAAACGTTGGATTTAGCTATAGAACTAAACTGTGAATATGTAAACTTCTACTGTGTTACTTCTTTTCCAGAAACAAGTTTTTATAATGAACTTAAAGCTAAAGGAGTAATTCTACCTACAAAATGGTCTCAATATGCTCAAGTGAGTGAAGAATTCAAATCTTTACCTACTAAGTATTTAACTGCAAAAGAAGTGCTTCGGTTTAGAGATTCCGCTTTTCAACAGTTTTTTAGAAATGATAGATACTTAAATATGATAGAAAAGAAATTCGGGGGGAAAATATTATCTCATATAGATGGTATGATACATAAAAGGATAGGGAGACTGTATTTATAATGAGCGTATTTAAACAAGAACAATCTACTAATTTTAGTATAGTGTTACCTTCTTTAAGATGGGAATGGATACGCACTGTATTAAATTCAATATATGACAACGCTACTTATCCAGATACGATAGATACTCATATAGCTATAAATACTGGAGACGTTAGATTAAAAGCTATTTTAGATAAATACAAAGAAAAGAACAAGCAAGTATTTTATTATGAAATAGATCCAGTTTCTATGACTTTTCATAATCAGAACTTCCCCGGTATAGTAGCTTATGTAAATCTTCTTACTAGAGAGTACGCTAAAGGTAAATACATAATGCCAATGAATGATGACGCTGTATTTGCCTATAAAGATTGGGACAGTAAAGCATTGTCTAAACTACCCGATGATATAGTATTGGGTATAACTAAAGACAATATAGGAGCTAGAGGATTTAATGGAGAACCTATCCCAGCGTGTTCTTTTCCTGTAATATCAAGAAGAGGAATAGAACATTTTGGTCATTTATTCGATCCTTTCTTTTATCATAATACTGCTGACACGCACATAACTTCAGTATATTATAAAATGAAAAAAACTGTTGATTTAACAGATTGTATATTTATTAAACATAGAACTGAAGAATTATGCAATTTTATACCAACCGACTATCTAACGGAAGTAGAGAAATGCTAACTAAACAGGAACTTGTAGAATTTGAGAAGGAAATAGCTGAACTTTACAACAAAGGGGAAATAAAAGCTCCCGTTCATCTAGTAGATAATAATGAAGAACAACTAATACAAATATTTAAAGACAATTATAAAGACGGAGACGTAATACTGTCAACGTGGAGATCACATTTACATTGGTTGCTATCAGGACGTTCTAAAGAAGAACTTAAAAAACAGATATTAGAAGGATATTCTATGAGCGTCTTTGATAAAAACTTTATAACTTCTTCTATAGTAGCTGGTATAGCACCAATAGCCGTAGGTATAGCTATGGGGTTAAAACTAAAGAACAGTAAGAATAAAGTATTGTGCTTCTTAGGAGATATGACATCTTTAACAGGTATAGCTACAGAATCCATTAGATTTTCTTGTGGATTTCAATTACCTATCATTTTTATTATAGAAAATAATCATTATAGCGTTAATGCAAATACTTTAAATTCATGGGGATGTGAGAATTGTAAGAATAAATGCGACTTGTTTAATATTTATAAAAAAAATGTAATTATGTACGAGTATAATCGTCAATATCCTCATTCTGGGAGCACAAAATATGTTATGTTCTAATTCTGGTCAATTTAAAAAAGGAATTCATCCTTTGACTGAATTTAAAAAGGGGCAAATACCTTGGAATAAGGGATTAACTAAAGAAACTAATGAAAAAGTTTTGAAAGTCGCAGTATTAAAAATAAAACAACGAGAAGAAAGAAATTGTAGTTGTGGATGCAATAATAAATTTGAGTGTATTGTTACTTCTAAAAAGAGATTTATTAATGGTCATTATACAAAACAAAATCCTCCAATTAAAAATTTACAAAAGGGATGGTTAAGACAAAAAGAGAGGAAAATTCCTTTAGAAATAAGATATTGTATTTGTGGTTGTGGTATTAGTTTTGAATGTAAAGTTAATTCTACAAAAAGATTTATAAGTGGGCATAATAATAGAAATCTTCCATCTAAAAGAAAAATTCCAATTGAAAATAGATTCTGTAATTGTGGATGTGGAATAACTTTTGAATGTAAGATAAATTCTATACAAAAATTTATTTCTGGGCATTCTACCAGGGGTATAAAATTAACAAAAGAACATATACAAAAATTATCTAATTCGCATAAAGGACAAAAATTAAGAGAAATTCATAAAATAGATTGCCCATGTTCATGTTGTAAAGCTATGAGAGGAGAATATACTGGAGAAAATAGTCCACTTTGGAAAGAAAATAAATCTTTTAAAATATATCCATTAGGTTGGAACAAAACTTTTAAAGAACAAATTAGATTTAGAGATGGTTATAAATGCCAAATATGTGGAGTATCAGAAACAGAATGTAAACGTAAACTTTGTATTCATCATATTAATTATGATAAAATGAATATAAATGTAGATAATTTGATAAGTTTGTGTAATAGTTGCCATATAAAAACTAACACTAATAGAGAATATTGGATTGAATATTTTAAAATTTTTAATATTAGATTATTAACAATTTTAGAAAAAAGTGAAATATGACATTTAAACCTTATAGTAATTATCACAGAGCAATAGTCGAAGAGAATATTAAACTAGCAGAAAATCCTAAAGTAATATTTCTTGGGCAACAGGTTGCTAGCGAAGACCACTACTCTACTCTCAAAGACATTTCTTTGAACAGAAGAGTTGAGATGCCTGTAGCAGAGGAGCTTCAACTCTCTCTGAGTTTGGGATTATCTTTAGAGGGATTTTTACCGGTGTCCATATATCAGAGATGTGACTTCTTACCCAGAGCCATGGATGCCATAGTTAATCATCTAAACTGCTTTGAGAAGTTAAGTAGAGGGTTATATAAACCAAAAATAATATTTAGAACCACTATAGGCCTTAAGAAGGCTGGCATACAACACAGTCAAGATTTAACAGAGTTATTGAAAGTAGCTTGCAAGTTCCCTGTATTTAAATTAAATGATGTACAAGAAGTGCATTACGTATATGATTTTGCTAGAAAAACAGATACTTCAATATTAATTATAGAGAGACAGGATCTTTTCTACGATTAAATGAAAATACTATTCGTAATACAACAATTAGATTTTGCTGATCATATAGCAATATCTTATCTATCGGCGGTAGCTAAACAAAGAAAACATAGTACTTATTTTTGTTCTTTGAGAAGTCACGATTTTAGAAAAACGGTAGATACAATTAGACCAGATGTAATAGCTTATTCTGCTAATATAATGGGATTTAAAGAATTGATAGAAGCTAATAAGCAGGCTCAAGACATTCATAAATGCGTAACAATTTTGGGAGGTCCTCAAGCAACTTTCTCTCCAGAAACATATGAAGATAGTGGTATTGATGTATTTTGCAGAGGAGAGGGGGAATTAGTTTTTGAAGAGTTTTTAGATAGATTAGAACAAGATAGAAATTATGATGATGTAGAGAATCTTATTACTCCTAAAGGTATTAATCCAGTAAGAAATCTGATTAGCAACTTAGATGAAATGCCTTTTCCTGACAGAGATTTGGTATTATCTAATTCCTGGTTAAAGAATATTCCGAAGAAAACCTTTTATACTAGTCGTGGATGTTTTTTCCGGTGTAATTATTGTTGCAACGTGCATTATCACGAGCTTTATAAAAATAAAGGTACATTGTTTAGACGATTTTCAGTTGAAAGAATTATTAAAGAAATAGAATATGTGCAAGAAAGATACAAGATGGATTTTGTTAAGATGGGAGATGATTTATTCGCTATGAAAGCTGATGACTGGCTAAAAGAATTTAGTGAAAAATATTCCAAAAGAATAGGAAAACCGTTCAACTGTTATTTGCGGTTTGATAGAGTAGATGACGATATTCTAAAACTACTCAAGAAAGCGGGATGTTACTCTGTTAATTTATCTGTAGACAGTCTCTCTCAACACGTTAGAGAAAAAGTGTTGAATAGAAGTATGAGAGATGTGAATATAGAATATGAACTAAAAAGAATTAAAAGCTATGATATAAACACTTTTGTTAATTTTATGTTAGCTACACCAGAATCTACATTAGAAGACGATTTAAATACTATAGAAGTAAGTAGGAGAGCAAAAGTAACTTATGTAAACTATACTACAACTGAACCTATGAAAGGCACTAAACTTTACGATTACTGTATAGAACATAAATATATAGATAAAGATACATTTGTAGGAGATATGACTCATATGTTTCAGAAGTCTCCTCTAAACTGTTTTAGTGAGAAAGAAAAAAATATTAGATATAATATTTATGCTCTCGGTTGTTTAGTTTCTAAACTATCCGGCTTATCTCGTTACTTTGGTATGTGGATTATAAAGAATATACCAGCAAATAGATTTTTTGGTTTTATTAGACGTTGTGTATACAACTATCATATAGAAAACAAAATATTCTCTTTCCCGAAAGAGACTAAAAAAATAAGAAATGAGATAAAACAAAGAATGGATTCTTTATCCTCAAAATCAACTTTAATTATAGAAAGATAGAATTTATATAATGAAATTAATAATCTAATATCTATTTGTAGAAAATGTCATGCAAAAACTAATGGAAATAGAAAATATTGGATAGAATATTTTAGGAGTAAAAATGAAAAGTTTCTCAATTCTGATAACTACTAGAACTAGAGTAATAATGTTACACAATCTACTGAAGAGTATTTATGAAAGTACTATAAATAAGAATGAAGTAGAAATTAGAGTTATTTATGATAATGACGATGTTATAACAGATAGTTATGTAAAGAACGCTTTTATAAACGAATTTACCATAACCCCGGCGGTTGAGACGTTTTTTCATTGTAGAGAGCGTTCTCCCAATCTAGTAAAAGACTATCATAATTGGTGTTCTGTTAATTTCGCTCAGGGGAAATACATTATATTTTCTAATGATGACGCTTTGTTCGAACTGCACGGATGGGATGACAGAGCTTGGAATAAATTATCTGAATTTGAGAGAATACATCCAGACGGAATACTTTACGGAATGCCGGAAGACTTTGAAAGAGAGCCTCACAGAAACATAAACAATTGGATGGCTTGTTTTCCTCTTCTTTCTAAGAAAGCGATAGATGTATTAGGTTATGCTTTTGACCCCGAATTTGTTAGAGACGGAGCAGATTGGGCGTTAGCCGCCACATATCGAGCTATAAATAGAGTAGTTGATTTGAGAGATTGTATCATTATCAAACATTTGTCCTTTCGATCAGGTAGAAGACCAAAGGACGATTTAGATGTGTATGCTCACAGTTTAGGAATATCAGCTCCAAGAGCAGATAAATACGTAGCAAGAAACGTAGAAAAATTGAGCCAATATATAGATAAGTATCAGGAGTGTAAATTATGAACAAACAATTCTCCTTAATATGCCCAAGTATAAGACCTCAGTATTGGAAAGAGTTTTGTGATTCTTTAAAAGACAATGAACTAAATTGGGAAGTACTATTTATTGGTCCCAAATCTCCAATAGAAGAGTTACCGTCTAACGCTAGATGGATAGAAACCTCTGTAAAGCCAGCTCAGTGTACACATATAGGATTTATGGAAGCTAAGGGAGAGTATGTGTCAATAACAGCGGATGACGCAGTTTATTTTACTCCTGATCACAGGGGAGCTTTAGATAATATGTATAAGTTTATAAAAGACTTCCCAGAAAACACTAATTATAATAAATATAAAATAGCTTATGGTTTTAGAATGTTTGAAGACGCTTTTTGTGCAGAAACATCTTATACACATTATATAGTAGCTAAGGATAGAGAGATGCCACCTGAAAGACGTACTTCTCCTTTATTGTTTCCTTTCTTTGTTATAGCTAACGGTTTATATCAAGAGATGAGTGGTTACGACAATAGATTCATTACTGGACAATGTGAAAACGATTTATTATTTAGAATTAAATCTGCTAGCGGTCATACAGCAAACGCACTGTGTCCCACAGCTATGGTTTGGGCTATACACAATAAGCACAGTAATAGTGGCAGTTTTAGAAAGTATCATCAACAAGATTTTAGTACATTAAGAAATCTTTGGGTAAGTAGAAATCCAGAAGGGAAAGAAACTTTTCTGAGATTTAGAACTGATATTAACGTACAAAAATATGATAATAATGATACTTTATATACTATCAGTCAAGGGGAAAAAGGCGAATGGATTTGAGTAATAAAATATGTGCCATAGTAGCACACGGTAGTAGTCTTTCTGAACTTGAGTCTAGAATAGAAGAGTTTAGAAACTTAAATATAGTTTGGTGTGGTATGAATTACTTTAATCCAAGTGAAGAGATATTAAAGAAGATAAACAAGTCTTTTGATATAGTATTTGACTGTTCTACTGTTAAAAATAATGTAGAATATGAGAGTAGAGTTAGATTACCAAGATTAATAGAGTATCTAAACAGAGAAAACACTACTTATATTACTCTAAAACAAGGTAAAGATAATTTATATGATTTAAGAAATAGAATAGGAAGCGACTTTAATGAGAAATATAAAAATAAAATTATTTACGGAGAAAATCTTGGATTTGATTGCAACCAATTTTGTGTTAGTTTACATTTATATATTGCTTGCTTGCTCAAACTTAATGCGAAAACAATCATATTGTTTGGTGCTGACGGTGGTGGTATTTATGATAATTCAGTATCTTCTTATTACAAACCGGAACTAATATTAGAAGATAAAAAATTAGCTGATAATGTGTCTTACAATATGACTGGAGATACAAATAACATCAATAGTTCCTTTAATCCCATTATGCGTTCTATATTTGGATATATACCGAGTATAATTAATTGTTCTGACGTATCTACATATAATGTATTTCGTAAATTAACATATAATCAAACTATAGAGGAGATTAAAAATGATTCCAAAATTTAAGAAACCTGGAGAGAAAGTAATCATTACTTGTCCCGCTTGCGATGGAACTGGTAAGAACGTGACAAATGAAGAAGAGAACTGTCCTGACTGTAAAGGTACTGGAAAAATGGAAGGTGTTGTCTCCGTCAGATGAAAATTCTCTTATCTGTGCTAAATAATTCGAACTATATTCACTCATTCCCTCTAGGAGTAGCTTACCTTGCTAGTGTTCTAAGAGAAGCGGGTAATGAGATAGTGATTTATAATCAAGACGTTAATCACTATCCAAACGAGCATATAACCGAATATTTAGATAACAATCATTTTGATATAGTAGCTGTTGGGAGCATAGCTGGTTATTATACTTATAAAACATTATTATCGTTTAGTAAAGCTGTTAACGCTTCCATTAACAGAAAAAAGTTTAAGTATATTATCGGTGGTCATATGCCGTCAGCAGATCCTGAATATTTTCTTAGAAAGACTGAGGCTGACGTTTGCATAAAGGGAGAAGGAGAGTTAACTTTTCAAAATTTAACAAATGATAGAATACAAGAAGGAAAGTTAGTAGAAAATCTAGATGATTTACCGTTTCCAGCTTATGATATGTTTCCTATTTCATATTATCGTCTACAAAGATTTCCTAACATAAGTAACAATGAATTTTCAATGTCTATGCTTACTGGAAGAGGATGTTGGGGAAGATGTACATTTTGCTACAGAAATGTTCCTGGAGTAAGATTAAGAAGTGTTAAAAAAATAGTTTCTGAAATTAAATTTCTTAAAGACAAATATAATATAACTTATATAGATTTTGCAGATGATTTAACATTCACTTCTAAACAACGTACGGTAGAATTAGCGGAAGCTTTAATTCCTTTAAATATTAAATGGCGATGTGAAGGTAGATTAAACTATACAGATTCAGAAATACTAAAATTGCTTAAGAAAGCAGGATGTATATTTATTAATTACGGTATAGAGAGTTTAGATGACAAAGTTCTAACTAACATAAAAAAAGATTTAACAGTATCTCAGATTATTAATGGTGTAGAAGCTACTTTAAAAGAAGGAATTAGTCCAGGTCTTAACATAATGTTTGGAAACATAGGAGATAATAAAGAAACTCTCAAGAAAGCAATAGAGTTTTTAATTAAATATGATGATGGGGCTCAGTTAAGAACTATATCACCAGTACAACCTTATCCGGGGTCAGAGTTATTTGAAACAGCAAAAGAAAAGAATTTAGTTAAAGATACTGCGAATTTTTATGAGAAAAAACTTAAAAACAGTGACTTATTAAGTATAAATTTTACAGAGTTAACTGACGAAGAATTTTATAAAGCTTTATATAGTGCTAACTTTCAGTTGTTATGTAACTACTATAAGAATAAAATATACTCAGCAGAGAAACAACTAAAGAGACTTTATATAGAGAAAGACTTAACGTGGAGAGGCTTTCGTCATAATTAAATGGAGAAAAAAATGCATTGTAGTATTTGTGGAGAAGACTTGTTTAAATCAAGAACGATAGCAAGAAAAGATGAGATTAGATTTAAGTGTTATAATACTAGAAGAAAGATAGTGGAGTGTAAGAACTGTAAAACAGTACAGTTAATACCTCAATGGAGTGATAAAGAACTGGAGAAGATATATAAAAATTATAATCAGCAGAAAGATTTCTCAAATCAGAAAACTCCTTCTGATCGTATTAGCAAATATATAAAAAGATATATTAACAGAAATTACTCTATATTAGAAGTAGGTTGTGGTTCTGGGAGTAATGTTAGATATTTGACTAAACATAAATATCATATTGTTGGCATAGATAAAGACTTCTCAGTAACTGATGAGAAAGCTAAAATTTACTGTAATGATATTTTTGATAAAGAGTTAGACAACGCTAAATATGATTTTATTTATGGACTACATATTTTAGAACATATGAAAGATCCGATTAAGTTTATAAGTAGATTGAAAGATTTACTAAAAGATAACGGAACTATATTACTGGAATTTCCTAATCTAGAAGATCCTTTATTGACTATATATAAGATTAAAGAGTTTGAGAAGTTTTATTATAGACCAGATCATCATTTCTTCTATACTATAGAAACCGTAAGTGGTTTATTATATAGAAATAAGATAATTAACTGTACCGTAGAAAGAAAACAGAATTACGGAATAGTTAATCATTTAAACTGGCTAATTAGAAAGAAACCAACAAATCTAAAGATAAATATACCAATTCTTGATAATCTATATAAATGGTACTTGTGTAGAATATTAAAGAAATCAGATACTATAGTTTTGACTATTAAAAAGGAGAAATAATGAAGACATTAATCGTCGCTGAAGCCGGGATTAATCATCTTGGAAATATAGAATTGTGTAAAAAATTGATTGACGGTGCAGTGTTCGCTGGTGCGGATGTATTTAAACTACAAAAGAGAAATGTAAATTCTACATACACCAAAGAAGAGTTAGATAAATATAGAGAGTCTCCTTTTGGATTATCAAATAGGGATTTGAAGGAGCAGTTAGAATTTAATGAAGAAGAATATGATATTATAAAGAAATATTGTGATTTACAGAAGATAGATTTGATGGTATCTTCTTGGGATTTATCAAGTTTAGAATTTATGAAGAAATACGACTGTAAATATAATAAAGTAGCCTCAGCTAGATTGGGTCATGAAGAATTATTAAGAGAAATAGCTAAAGAAGGGAAATATACTTTCATTTCTACCGGTATGTCTACGATACAAGAGATTGATTATGCTATTAATATTTTTAAAGAATATGACTGTAGTTATGAACTGATGTCTTGTAACAGTACCTATCCCTGTCCCGATGAAGATTTGAACTTACTAACTATAAATACTCTGAAAGACACTTTCAATTGTAAAGTGGGGTTTAGTAGTCATTCTCCCGGTATTATTCCTCCCGTATTAGCTGTTGTTTTGGGAGCAAGTTCTATAGAAGCCCACATAACTTTAGATAGGACAATGTATGGGAGTGACCAAGCATCTTCAATAGAAATTAATGGATTTAAAAAAATGGTCGATTATATTAAAGACGCTGAAAAGCAACTGGGAGACGGTAGAAAGGTTATAACGCCTTCGGAAATGAAGATTAGAGAAAAACTTTGGAGAACTAAAGATGTACAATAGAATTGTAATTTGCGGAGCTCGTTCAGGTAGTCAAAGAGTAAAGAACAAGAATATTAAAAATCTTGGGAAACATAAACTAATAGAATATACTCTACGAGTAGCGAGAATGCTTAGTTTGCCAGTATATGTTTCTTCAGACTCAGACGAGATACTGAAAGCTGTTAGCGATTTTTCTGATAGTTTAGTACGCTCCACTTTTATAAATATCAAGAGGCCGATAGAGTTAGCTTCAAATATTTCAACTGATTTAGATTGGATCAAACATCTCTTAGATGAATATTACATAACAAAAAGAGAATATCCAGATCAATTGATATTTTTAAGACCTACTACTCCTTTTAGAGACGCTAACATAGTAAGAAAAGCTATGAAAAAGTTTGACAGTACTAAATATTCTTCTTTAAGAAGCGTAGAAGAGATGAAGGAAAGTATATATAAAACATATTCTATTAAGAACTGCTATCTAGAGCCGTTTAATAAAGAATTAAGTAACTTGCCAAATCAACAAGTTCCTACGTCTTATAGTGCTAATGGTTATGTTGATATATTAGTTACCAAACAAATACTGGAAAACAACGAGTTGTATGGTAACTCTATAATGCCTTTTGTAACAGAAAGAACAATGGAGATAGACGATGAATTTGATTTTAAACTAGCGAAAGGATTAATGAAATGAAATATGCTAAGATAGTTACACAACTGCCTCATTTTAAAGATTTAGAACTTTTAAAAAATTTAAATAAATATGAAGCACATAGTATGCAAGGACAGATACCTGTAGTTTGGGATAAAGCTAAAGATTTTTTAGTTTGGGATAGACACGGTAACCAATTTATTGATTTTACAAGTGGCATATGTGTAGCAAACTGTGGGCACGGTAACAGAGATGTTATGAATGCTATCAGAAAGAAGATTAATAGACCGTTAGCTCACTCATATACTTTTGGAACAGAAGTGCGGTATAACTTTATAAAAGAACTAATAGAAACTTGCTATCCTAAAGGCAAAGCTTTCTTGGTAAGTGCAGGCACAGAAGCCACAGAAGTTGCTGTTAAATTAATGAAAAGTTATGGATTAAAAAAAGGAAGAAATGTTATTTATTCTGTTAAAGGAGCTATGCACGGAAGAACAATGTTAGCTGAAAGATTAAAAGGAGAAACTAAAGAAAACAGCTGGGCTTTTAATACGAATGAAGAATATAAAGATGTTGGATATATAAATCCTTTTCAAGAAAATATAGAAAGTTTTATTAATATATTTGACAATGGTAAATCTAGAGGTGTTGCTGGTATTATAATAGAAAGTTATCAAGGATGGTCTGCTAAGTTTTATCCTAAACAATATATACAATATTTAGTTAAATGGGCTAAAAATAATGATATATTAGTATGCTTTGATGAGATACAGGGGGGGTTTGGTAGAACAGGCAAGATGTTTGCTTATGAACACTATGATATAGATAGACCTGATTTAATCTGTCTAGGAAAAGGTATTAGCTCTAGTGTTTCTCTGTCTGGAGTTATAGGAAGAAAAGATATAATTGACTGTGTAGACGTAGGTAGTATGTCTTCTACACATTCAGCTAATCCTATTGCTTGTTCGGCAGGGCTAGCTAATCTTAAGTATTTAAAAAAACACAAGTTAGTAGAACGTTCTGCTAAACTAGGATATTCTATGATTAACTTTCTTACGGATTATTTAGGATTGAAAGTTGAAGGAAATGGTTTATTATGTGCTATACACACTGAGAATGAAAAAGAAGCAGATAGAATAGTTATGAAATGTTTTAAGAAAGGTCTTTTATTGATTAGAACACATAAAAATAGCGTCAAAATAGCTCCGCCGTTGACGATTACAGACGAAGCTCTCACGGAAGGATTAGAAATTATAGCTTCAGTAGTGAAAGAGAAATAAATATGCCTAAAAATATACGTCATAGTGCTATCTGTGTAAACAATTTAGAAAAAGCCAACTTCTTCTATCAGAAACTATTGGGGTTGAAATACGACAGTACTGGCAGAGAAGAGGGAGATTATATAGAGTCTCTTTTAGGGTTAAAGGTTTTAACTTGGGTAAAATTAAGAACTGACAACGGAGACATGTTAGAACTATATTGGATGCCTAATAACTCTACAGAGTCTTTCAATCACATAGCTTTTACTGTAGACAATGTGCAGTATATAAGAAATAAGTTAGTTGAATATGAGATTGTTTGTTCTCCTATAAAAACAGATAAGACTAAAACACACAAAGTAATGTTTTGTAAAGATTACGATAAAAACATGTGTGAAATAGTGGAGGAATTAAATGAGTCGAAGCAGAAAAAAGACCCCGATAGTTGGATTTACAACAGCAAAAAGCGAAAAGTTAGACAAAAGAATATTAAACAGAATACTAAGACACAAAGTGAAAAGTAGTATGAAAACTAAAGATTTAACAGAACTTGAAGAGTTCTTAGAACCTAAGAAAGACGAAATAATGAACGTTTGGAATATGCAAAAAGACGGTAAACAAAGAGTTTCTAAGAATAGCGAATACTACAAGAAAGCGATAAGAAAATGAGTAATCTAAATGGATTAAGTGTAGTGAATATAGAAATCAGTTCTGAATGTAATAAAAGCTGTTGGATGTGCGGTCGTAGACGTTTAGAAAAAGAGCATCCTGAACTTTGTAATTTTGGATATATGGATTTCGAATTGTTGGAGAAAATAACTATACAAATCCCTAAAGAAATCATTATTCAATTTCATAGTAATGGAGAACCGTTACTCTATCCTAGATTCTCAGATGCTTTGAAGTTATTTCCAAATAATATAAAATGTTTAAATACTAATGGTAAACTATTAGCAAGAACAGAAATTAGAGAAGCTATAAAAGAAAATTTAAATACGTTAACTATTTCAGTGATAGAAAATGATCCTGAAGGAGATAAACAACTTACAACAGTTTTTGAATTTTTAATGAATAAAGATTTCCAAAAATCTCCACTTGTTATATTTAGATTATTGGGTAATGTAGAAAACAAGGAAAAGTGGGAAACATTAGCAAAAGTTCACAATTGTATTATAGCTACAAGAATACTTCATAAACCCGAAGGAAGTTTTGGTTACACTAAGAAAGTAACAATCCCAGAAGTTGGTTTTTGTCAAGATTTATATACACATTTAGTTATAGATAGATTCGGTGATATATTTCCTTGTGTAAGATTTGATCCAACTAAAATAAATAAACTCGGTAATATTAAAGATATGACATTAGAAGAAGCTTGGAATAGTAATAAAAGATTAGATTTACTCAAAGAACACATAAAAGGAAACAGAAATTCTAGTGTTTTGTGTTCAAAATGTGACTTTTACGGTTGCTCAACTAGTTCATAAGAAGCGTTTTAAGACACGATCTACATATAGAAGTAGATATATACGCTTTTTAATTTTAGAGCTCAGATCGTTGAATTTTGAAGAGCCAAAACTCAAAAAACAGCTATATTTTAACAAACAAGGAGATTTGAATGAAAGCTAAAAAGAGTAACTCGAAATACACCAGTGCTATAAGAATAAGAAACAAGACTAGAAAACTCGAAAAAAGACTTAAAAACATCAAGAAAGAAGAGAGTATAGAGCACATTAAAAGAGATTGTAAAATAGATAGAGTAAAAGAGGGATATAAAAAGGAAGAATTTAAGTTTAAGACTAAATCGAGGAGAGATAAATGAGTGACATACGGATCTCAATTTGTGCGAGTGCTCTGAGGCCAAAACAATGGGAAGCTACATATAACTCTTTAAAACAGAATGATTTGAAGTGGGAGTTAATATATGTAGGTCCCAATCCTCCTTTAGTACAGTTACCGAATAACTTTAAGTATATTTCCTCAAAAACTAAGCCTAGCCAGTGCTATCAAATAGCTTTTAACGAAGCTAAAGGAGAGCTCATAAATTGGAGTGCCGATGACGCCATTTACCCTCCCAACGCTTTGGATAGAGTATATGAGTTCTTTAAGATGTTTAATAATAGAAAACTAGTAGTAGCTTTTAGAACTGTAGAAGACGGTAGAGACATAACTGAGTTTCATAGACTTAGAGGTAAAGATCCCAATGCTCCTAGAATGGCTCCTTTTGGAGTAATGAATAGAGAGTTTTTTAATGAGCTTGGAGGATATGACAGAAGATTTATATGTGGTCAATCTGAGAACGATGTAGTTATGAGAGCATATGAAGCAGGAGGACAGTTAGAAATAGCACCCGTACCTGTAATAGTCAATCATAAAGAAGCTCACACTGATACTGTATTTAGAAGTGGATTCTATAAGGAAGATAGAAAAATATTAGAAGGAAGTTGGATAAAAGAAGGAATAATTCAAAATAAGAGATTAGATAATTTTGAACCATTTTCTAAAGAAAATATATTAACCGAAACACAGTCGCAAAGAGGAGTTTGGTAATAAAATGATATTTGAACAAGGAAATATAAAAATAGATAATTGTATAGTAAGTGCATTTGTTTCGGAAAACAGCCCCTATGAACTAATACTTTCCACACAACTGCTACCTAGCTTAGATAAGTTGGGATTGAAGTATCACATAGAAGTAGTTGAGAATAGAGGTTCTTGGATAAAGAATGTAGCTCAGAAACCACTTTCTATATTAAGAACTATGGAAAAGTTCCCTTCCTATAATATAATCGTCTTGGACGCCGATTCGGAAGTTCTCTCCTATCCCAAATTGTTTAACGAAATTCCAGAAGATGTAGATATAGCTTTCCATACACTAAATTGGGACTTTTGGTATAAAAACAACTCTCATATAATGGAAGTACTTAGTGGGACTATGTTTATACGCAATAGTGAAAAGATGAGAGATTTTGTAAGAGAGTGGTATGTTCGTGCAGAAACGGCACAAGAGTGGGAGCAGAAGGTTTTAGCAAAGTTATTAGAGGAGAGAAAAGAATCTATTAAAATCTTTCCTCTTCCTCTAAATTACTGTTGGATCTCATCTCTCCCAGACGGGAAAGAACCTTATATTAAATGTGATAATATTGTAATAAAACATAACGCCGCCTCTAGAAAATATAAGAGATTAATAAAATGAGAATAAAAACTAAATGTAAACTATGTAAAAAAAGAAAATAACTAAGTAATTATACCAAATACATCTATCGCTTGAGCTATTTCAAAATTATCTAAATAAATTGTATTCGCCGCATCCGCATTTGTCGGCGTAATCGTAAAAGTATCAATAGCATTTTTATCGCTATCCGCTACTGCTGATAAATCCCAGGTCTTTGTTTCGTAGGTATCTGCTGTGATTATGGTGGGAGTAATTTCAGTAGTTGTTCCGCCTGTGTCGTGCAATCCTAATTTAACATTAGTCCCTGTCCTACTTGCCCGCATATCTAATTTGAGAGTGTTTACTCCTGACAGGTCTTGATTGCTTGAGAATGTTTTGATCAAGGTCTTATTTAGGCTGTACGTCTGCGTCGCCTGTATCTTTAACGCATAACTTCCTTGAGTTTTGATTGTGGATTCGGAAAAAGAGCCTAAATAACTTTGTGAAGAAGTTAGATAACGAATGATTACAATACCAGAACCACCTGCACCACCATTACCCATAAATCCACCATAATTAGCCTGCCCACTTCCACCACCGCCTCCTCCAGTATTGACACCTCCAGCACCACCATTGGCACTTGTATCACCATTAAAACCGTTTGCACTACCTCCAGTTCCACCTGTTCCAGCACCACCCGCATTGGCACTTCCACCGCCACCGCCTCCTCCAGTTCCACCATTTCCTGCTACCACGGCACTTGACCAAACACCACCTCCACCACCACCTGAATAATAATAACTTGTTCCCGAAATATCATTCAAATGACCTGCACCACCTGTTGGTTTTGTCCCAGTAATACCTGTTCCAGCACCACCCGCACCACCACCGCCACCACCAATTCTCTCATCTTCGCCGCCAACATTACCCATACCACCATTATAAGCATAACCAGTAGCAGAACCAAAATCGTTAGTAACAGATTGAACGCCGCTCCCTCCAGGTGGAGTTCCACTTTCACCTCGTCCACCTCCACCACCACCTCCATTGGTTGCGGAATGACCTGTGTAAGCACCACCACCACCACCACCTGAAGCAGTTTCTGTTTTTGAATCACCAGAAAATACAGAATCTGAACCATTTTGTCCCGTAGCGTCAGTCCCAGCAGTATTAGTAGGGGCACCATTCCCAACAGTTACTGTATATGCGGTAGCAGTTAAAGTAGCAACTGGAATATGGATAACTCCCCCTCCACCCCCTCCTCCACCATGTCTATTTCCACCAGCACCGCCACCAGCTACAATGAGAATTTCTGCGTTTCCAGAGTTAAAAGGCGTGAAAGTTCCGCTGGAAGTAAATGTATGGACAGTATAATTTCCGTCGGTAGTTATTGTTCCACCCGTAGCCCCAGAAGTAGCATTCGTTACATACGCCGTCTGTGCAAGTTCTGGAGTGCTATACTCCATATTATCCACCTCAAGTGTTGCCATTGTATATTCTCCTCAATGATTTATGATGCGATTCGCAATAAGTTTTTCCATTATTTATATCCCAGAAAGGTTTATAATTAACAGCTAATCGTAATAATATCTCGGTATCATCAATTGGACTAAATTGATTATATTCTTGTAAAAACTCTATAACTAATTCCGTAAATGATTTTATATGATGAACTTCTAAATTCTCTTTGGTAGCACACTCTTGACACTTAAACCAATCCCTTTTTAAACAATCCATCCGCCATACAGCATATTCTTCTAATTGTCTAAACCGATGAACAAATCTTTCTGTGGGAGAAAGTTTATAAATAGTTTGTGCTTTAACATAACATTTACGACTACAATATTTTCCCCTATCTCTCTCACTATGACACTTTCTAATCTTAAAACTATTACTACATTCTTGGCATTGATATTCCAACCAAACAGATGTTCCCTTATTATGGGGAATCTGTCCTTTTAATCTACCTTTAATAGCTCCACCATAAGGTTTATGACCTTTCTGAAATCCACTTGCATTGGCGTCGGAGGAGTATTCCATTTTATCTATTTCTAAAGTAGCCATTTATATTTCTCCTTAAAGTATTTTCATTGTATAATCGAACGTAACAATTACTCTCGTAACGGAACCAGTAACGGTTGTTGTTTTCCATCCTAAATAATTACCAGCAACTATTAATCCACCGGAACTACCACTGTCATCTATTGTACCATCGTCATCAACGTTTTGACCAGCTAAACCAATAATACTGGATGTATCTATTGAAGAACCATTTAAACCATTAGAATCATATTGCCACAATCTTCCTTCAATACTAGTTCCTCCTATACATAACACGTGTATATGAGTTATTGTTATAGACTCTGGCACTCTCCATATTGGACTGTCCGCAGATGCTGTTGGATAAGTAATAACAAAAGATTTAGAATAAATAGGTAAAATATTTCTCCAAGTAGCGTCTGCGCTATCCCAAGTCAGAACTTGACCAGTAACTAAACCGGAAGCTACAGATACATCAGTTAATTCATCTAGAGAAGAAGCACCTCCAGTAGAGTCTTGAAAAGTTGGTGCTGAACCAACCCCATTACTTGTTAATACTTGACCACTAGTTCCAATAGCTATTTGACTAAAAGAAGTTGTGGTATCAGCATAAGGAATTAAATATTGAGTCCAAGAAGATTTACCAGTTCCTCCATCTACAACAGCAACATCACCACCTATAGCAGTGGAAAGCCCAGCAGAATTAACTAAAGATGATTGAAATCCAGTATGTCCAGAGGAAGCATAATCAAGTTCTGTTAACAAAGGATGACTTGTTACTCCAGCGGGAGAAGTCATATTTCTCCATATAGAGTCTCCAGAGTCCCACGTCAACACTTGTCCATTAGTTAAACCAGAACTTACCATTACGTCTGATAGACTATCTAAAGTAGTTACTCCGCTAGTTGCGTTTATAGTGAAGTTTGGATAAGTTCCAGTTATTGTTATATTTGATCCTTCAGTTAAAACAACAGTTTGATCATATTTATTTGTAGCACCCTGAGATAAATCATCTGTATCTAAACCAGATAAATCAGTTAAATAACTACCTGTCGGTTGAAAACCTGTATGACCCGATGAAGCGTAGTCTAAATTTGATAAGAGAGCGTGATTAGTTACTCCAGCCACTGGAGTTATATTACGCCACATTGAATCTCCAGAATCCCAAGTAAGTATTTGACCGTCAATTAATCCACTAGATACCATAACATCAGATAAATTATCTAAAGTATGAGTATGTGCGGAAATAGAGTAAGTATTAGTGTCAACTGAAAGAGTTCCATCTTCTCCAGAAGTTTTTACAAATCCATTTGAAGTTAAACTTCCTAATTTTACATTTGAAATAGCATAACCACCAACACTAATATTGCCACTTAAAGCTCTTGTTCCGTCAACTAATAAATATTGAGTGTGATCGTCATCAGCAAGACCAGAAAGATTACCATGATCAGTTACTACGCTCGCTGAAAATGTAGTAGTAAAAGCTGTCTGAGTTGCTACAGGAGCATCTACTGATTGTTTTATAATTATTCTTCCCAATAAAATACCTACATTACTGATATGAGTAGGAAGATTTGAGGGAGCGGAGGTTGCTTCAGCAGACGCAGGAGTATTATATTGTGCTTGTGGATAAATAATAGCTACTTTTGGAGTATTTGCATCAAGTTCCACATATACCCAAACGTTACAGTATTTGTTAGCATCAATAGTTTGCAAAGTTGTCTGAGACACATCATTCCACTGAGTAACTGAATATTGACTAACATCAGAACTCTGCCAACCCGTTCCCGACTTATACCAATAAGCTTCTACGGTTCCAGAAACAGAAGTATCTATTCCACTAAAATTAAATTCATTTAATGCACTCCAAACTGTTCCCGCTGTTACTGAAATATTTCTTGTTCCAGTAACAGATAGCGTTAATCCTCCTAATGATTCATCTCTTCGAAGTAATCCAAAACTACGTATAACTTCTATAGTATTTGTCATTCCATCAGTTACCCACCAAGGAGAATTATAAACATACAATTTATCAGACCCGTTAATATTTTCATTAATAACTCTACCCAGAGGAAATTCACTGTCTAAATTCCAGTTGAAACTACTTCTTACGACTACTTGAGGAGTTCCTAAATTATATTCTACACCGATATAACGAGTAGAGAAGGAAGGTATTTGAATATTTGACGGAGACGGCCAATCAAAGAATAAAATATTTGTATTATCATCATCAGTGGCTTTAATAAATCCCGTTCCTGTAGTAACTGCTACATAACCACTTCCAGCGTCACTTATAACTCCTCCTGTCTTTCTACCTGCTGATCCAAATGAGTTAGCAAAATCTTTTATGGTAGAATACGTTGAAGTTCCTAAAGACATCCCGGATATTTTAATGTCTGAAAATATAGGAGTACCGATAACTGTTTGAACGGTAGATTGATCTAATAATAAAACTTCTTGATTTCTCCATATGGAATCTCCAGAATCCCATACTAACCCTTGTCCGTAAGCTAATCCAGAATCAACTCTTACGTCGCTCAAATTATCTAAAGATGTTATTTCTATAGCTAAATTACTATTAACCCAATTAGAACCATTCCAAGCAAGTACCTGATTAGTAGTTTGTCCTGATATTTGTACATCAGTTAAATTAGTAATAGAGTGTGTATGACTAGTTAAAGAATAAGCATTTGTATCTAAAGTAAAAGTATCTGCTCCAGTATATTTTACAAAGGCCGTTGCTGTATAAGTTAATCCCGCAAGAGATGTTAAACCAGAATCGAGATTCTGTTTACCGGCTAACAAAGAAGTTATCTCTGCTTCTGTATAATATCTTGCGTCATGATCTGAATTAGTCCCACCGATGTCTGGCATATCTGATAAACCAGAATGTGTCATAGTCTCTGATATAGTAGCATTTCTCCAAACTTGATCTCCAGAGTCCCAAGTTAGTACTTCTCCGTTAGTTAAACCACTATCAACAGCTACGTTATTTAAATCATCTAAATTTAAAGTTTTGTTAGTCCAAACAGCATCTCCTGCGTCCCAAACTAAAAACTGCCAATCTATTAATCCTGAATTTACTACAACATCACTTAAATCATCAAGATTAGTTATTAAATCAGTTTGTACATAAGTAGAATCTTCATAATCCGCTAAAAATTCGTGATTGTGTATAAAATAATTCTGTTTATTTACAGATGTACTAGAAGAAGTTATATAATAGTTTCCTTCATAAGCAGACTGACCGGCATTTCTTATAGTTACATATATAGAAGAACCATAACTACACCACGCCCAATCTTCATTTAAAATCTCTTCGCTAGACATTTTCAATAAAGAAATAACCGAATTAGCTGGAGTAATTATATAAGACGTAGCTGTAGTTACCGGTGTTGTTGACGTTGAAATACGAACCCAGTAAGCGGAAGCACTATTAATAGTAGTTATAGCCCAATTAGAAGGAATAGTCCAATAAATTCTTCCATCGCTTTCAAAATTAGAAGTATCGTCAGTATAAGTTGCTCCCGATATATCTAAACTAGTCCAAACACTTCCATTATAATACTCACATTCAAGAGTGTAGTTAGAACCTCTAGTATCAAACTCAAAAGAAATACCTGCAAAAGTTGAAGAAAGACCCATATATAAATAATCACTTGTATCATTCATTAGACTAAAACTAGTTCCATCTTCAGTACCAGCTTCAGTTGTATTATTTATAAATAAAGACCCGGCATCTAAATAGACATAAGTAAAAGTAGTATCTGATTCAGAATTTGCTTCTCCTCTATTTTCTAACACTACGTCATCTAAATATAATTCATTAACTGAATTGTATTTATAGTTAGTAGGAGAATATTTCCATAAAGAGTAACCACTTTCTGAGTGTAGATGAGTCCAACCAGTATAAGTACTTAAAGTATGTCCTAAAGATTGATTTCTCAGATATTTTCTATCTAAACCAAAATCTGTAGTTAACTGAGAAACATCATTCTCCGAAAATTTAGCTTGCTGAACTAAACCGAATATTTCTAGTATTTGTTCAGACAATGTAGATATTTTAGTTGTTACTGGTAGATTGTCATTCACACGAGATACACTCATTTTATTTTCCTCTTACTTTATTTATATTTTTAACTTCCTAATGATATCCAATAAACTGCCATTACACCAACACCAGAATTTACAACTTTCCAATAATCGTTCTTTTTTACAGGACAGAAAATATTACCATATATTTCGGTAGTTCCGCTATTTGTATATATTTGTCCTTTTAATGAAGTTGGATCACTACTCCCATCTGTATAGAAATAAGCATAAGTTCCAGAAGCACTAGCACGACCAAGTACAATAATAAATCCATCAGTAGTTGCTTGTTGTGCTCCATAAGAAGAAGTTTTATCCACCCAAGATCCTAGTTGAGCTATTGGTATCTTACTATTTGAATCTAAAAAAACGGGACCACTAGCTGTATTATTAGCTATAGTTGTAGCTAATCCTCCATTTGCTCTTGGTAAGATACCTGTAATGTCATTAGTAGTTAAATCTATTTGTGACAATACAATATTAGAACCATTTCCTTTTAAGACTCTATTGGCGGTTACTCCTCCAGCCAAAGCATTTAAAGCATCTTGTAATGTAGAAACTCCAGTACCTCCATTAAGAACAGGTAAGATACTAGTTATTCCAGTAGTTAGATTAATTAATCCTCCCTCAGCATTAGAAGTATGATTATGCACAGCATCTGACCAACAACTATCCCAATCTAATTGTGCTCCATCATCACTAGAACCATCATGTGTATGTGTTCTGTAAGCTCCAGAAGCGTGTTTTAAAAAATAATCTATAGATGTAACTACAGCAGAACTATCTATACCGATCTTATCTTCTAAGTATCTAACCTCGGCACTTAAAACGTTAGGATGAGTTGCTAAAACATCGTCGACATTATCAACCAACGTGTAAATTGTTAATAAATTCTGTGGATATGACATTTTATTCTCCGATTAAATATTTAAATTTGTTTGACAAACTTAATATTTCTTTTATATATTTTTCTTCTTTTATTTGCATCAATCTATTATCAATTGTGTTCCCTATTATTATTATATTATTTAAAGTAGCTTTTGTTTCATCAACATCTGAACATATTAATATTTCTATTCTATAAAAGATATGAGTTATAGTTTTTTCTAATTTATTTTTACAAAAAGAGCAACAACCTGTATTCCAAGTCCAATTCATTTTAAAATTTATGTGTTCTAAAATTTCTTTTATTATAAATACTTTATCACTAAATGTAAATTTTCTAGTATCTTCTAATTTTGTTTTCATATTTTCTTTATGATACTGTAAATGAATAAGCTCCTATATCCATTTCTCTGTCTTGCATAATAAAAGCTACTTTATAATAAGGTGGATAATTAGCTTGAGATGAACAGTTATCTATTGTAACAGTTGTTGATTGATTAGTAGCAGTAGTTAATGCGTCAGAAACTGTATGTGAGTGATTGTGTCTCATAGCAGGTGTACCGTTATTCGCATATTGATTATTTACTACTTCATCACCACTATTATTAGCTAATATTGTATGACTATGTGAATTTTGTATATGAGTGTGAGAGCTGGCAGTATGATTATGAATCGATGAACCGCCAATATTTAATAATTCACTAGAGTCATTTGCTCCTTTTATAAAATAATTTCTTAAATCTGGAGTTTCATTTTCTCCATTACATAAAACATAACCCAATGGAATATTTGCAATACTTCCCGTCCAAATTAATATTGAATATTTTGGTCTATTACTAATACCTGTATTTAATATAATTAAAAGTTTTTTAAAATTAGGTTGACCATCTTCAGAACTTATCTCAGAATTATCATTTTGATTAATAGTTGAATATAAATTAACAGTTAAACTATGTATATGCCCAGCCGGGGCTGTCCAATAAGTTGGACTAGCTGGATAATAAGGTTGATGAACAATAGTTGAGGTTGTATTTGTATTCCCACTGTGATTATGCTCATCTTGTATATGAGTGTGTGTTGTTGTATGTGAGTGTGTGTTAGAACCTCCCGTATCTCCGGGATTTTCTTCTGAGTTTATAAATTTTAAGAAACAATTTCTTAAATCCGGAGTATCTTCAGTCCCATTACAAATAGACCAACCATATGGTAAAGTAGATTGCCCCCAAAATACTATAGAATTGTTAGGATATTTACTTCCATTAATAGAAACGTCTATTATAGGAGCAACTTTATAATGACGTGGGTTGTTACTTGTCGAATCTACAATATTACTCGTCACTTGATTTGTAGCTATTGCTGAAGACGTAGTAAAAGAATGATAATGAGGACTTCCAGCATATTGTCCATAGTATATAAGAATACCGCTACGACCATCATCAGCAGTTGTATTTGTATTCCCACTATGACTGTGTGCATCTTGTGTATGAGTATGCTCAGGAGAAGTATGTGTATGTGTTTCTGAACCTCCAGTTGTTCCCGGTTCTTCACCATCTCCAACTGATAAAAGATACTTTCCCAGTAAATTAGGTGTAGAATTATTACCGTCGCATAATAACCAATCGCTTGGTATTGATGCAATAGTTCCTATCCAGTTTATAATTATACCTTTCATTTATTCCTTAGTTCTATAAGTAATTGTGGTATCCAAGCTATTGCACATCTACCTTCGGGAGTATTCTTTGTTTCTCCATTTTCTAATTTAACACTGTTATTTAAAATAACCCATTGAGGACATTTTTCTTTTAAACAATTATAAATACAATCTTTCTTTTCCCAAAACATCGCTACTCCTTTTGTTATGAAGCTTCTATTTTTATTCTTACTGTTAATTTCGCTCCCGTTATTGTACTACCTACCGCATCTATATCTATAGTTAAATAATCTCCATCTACTAAAGATGTTGTATCAAATGTACTCTTTGTACCAACATATTCAGTTGCTGCTATTGAAACTCTATTAGCCTGCGTAGTCCAAATTGTGCTACCATTCTTATTTATATCTAATATTATTGAAGCTCCAGTGGGAGCAGTGTTAACTGAAGCGTGTACTTCTTTTATTGTACCCGCAAAGTTTACATATATTCTTCCTATCTTGTCTGTATTAACAACTAAAGCCTCTTCAGGCACAACAAAGTAAATATATTTGATCATTTTTGTTAGTAAACTACCATCAACAGCAGGTATTTGTGCTGAGCTATTTAACTGTAATATTTTACTAGCCGTTGTTCCTACATCTATATTTGCAACGGGAATAATTCCCGCTTCACTTGGTATACTAGCTAAATTTACAAAATTTTCTCCACTGGATATATTAGTAAATGTTCCTGGAGTTCCACCACTTGTACACATTCTTAAATCACCATCAACACAGATGATGTCGCCAACAGTATGTGTTCCGGCAATAGGATCACTTGCTCTATTATACAAATGAATATCAGCTACATCTTGAGAAGAAACTATTGATAGAGGAGGAAAGTTAGGATTAAATAAAAAAGCAACAACACCGCTACCATAATGAGTTCCATCACCATATTTAAATCCATAACTACCTGACTCTGAAGAACCATACTTTCCTGAAGTAGAAGCTACTTGATAATAAAATCCTTCATCATCTAATCTTATTTTAGGAAATGACTCTCTATTCTCAATAATAGTACCACGAATAGTGGCTCCTTCTATTAATCCTCCCAGCAATTTAGTGGAATTAATAACAGTGTCACCTATTTTACCAGAACTAGCTTCAATTTCTCCCTTTATCTTAATAGTACCATCTATTAAAGCTTTTAAATTAGCTTCAGTTAAAGATTGATTAGCTTCACAACCATATAACCCAGTATTGTTTATTAAAATTCCAGCACTGTTTGTCGTACCATCTCCAACAGTTTCTGAAGTTCTTATAACTGCGCTAGTATCTACAGTAAATACACTACTCGTTATAACGCCACTAGAAAACGTCGGTGCGGAACCATCAGAAGGTAGATTAATAACATTGCCCAAAATAGAATCATATACTCTTAATCCGTCTTTGTCTAAAACTACACCATCATAACCACTTCCAGCATTTATTGAAGTTTTTATTGTTCCTGTTGCAGTAGCATATAATTCATTTGCTGTTATAGTCCATCCACCTATACTACCAGATAATGCGGTTAAAATCCCACCTACTAATACGTCTCCTGTTATAGAACCAGACGTAGCGTATATAGTGCCTCTGGCAGTTATATCATTAAACTCTACATCTCCATCGTCTTTAATACGAAAACCAGTATTTCCACTTACAAAATTACCGCTCTGAATAGCGTTTTTTAATACTCTAATATTACCTACTCTAGCTTCATCTGTAGTAAATTTAGCTATTTCTATACCACTATCATCATAAAAGAAGGTACCGTTTCTATTAAATTTAGCTAACGCAGTTTCATTTGTTGAAAGTAATCTTAATTCAGCACTATCCAATTCTAAAGTGCCTTGAGTATTTATAATCTTTAAATTTTCACTTAATCTAATATTTCCTATTAAATTATCTGCTAAAATTGGGGATATATTATCTCTCAATAACTCTATAGTATCTTCTTCAAAACGATCTTGATAACCGTATAATTTAAACTCTTTAAAATTAACGATATAAGCATTCCAAGATTCGTCTTTATCATCTTGAACTAAATTAGTAACTCCGGGTCTTGGAACTACTATTTTAGCTATAGTTAATTTCTTAGAATCATAAGTCTTTTCTATTTCTATACTGTCTTTATAAAGAACTATATAGAATATAGTGTTTGAACTATCAAAAGGTATTTTAAGAGTTAGTTTTTCAGAAAGTTCATATAATACTCCTCCAACTGAACCTTTACCAGCAGTAATTATCACACTATCTGAAATAGGAGTTGTTTCACTAACTTCTAATCCTTCTATAATACTAGATGGAAGAGCTTCTTCTAATAAATTTTGTATAGCAGAAACTATTTCAGCAGTGGTAGCGTCTGATGTAGCACTAGAATAAGACCCAACAAAATCTCTACTGGTTTGATTTTTGTAAGAAGAAGCGTTGTTATAAGTTACTCTCTTCTCAATTTCCTTTACTACATTACTATAGAGATTTTTATATGTAATCTTACTCACTTATTAATTTATTCCTTTTTTTCTACTTTTGATTCTTCTGTCTTTAACAAATCCTGTATTAATAGAATCTGTCCAACTAACTGTTGCATAGTATTACGAACTCTTTCTAACAAATCTTCCTTCTCTTTTAACATATTTTTTAATTCTTCTTTGTTCATTTTCTTACTCCTTTCATACTTGTGTTTCGTTATTATATTCCGCTTTTAATTTCATTCCCCAACCACGTGTAAGATTTTCAAACATCTCTATTGGGAATTTACAATTTAAACCCTCTTTAGTTCCAATACGTATTATAGCTTCACAAAATCTAGACCCAAGAAAGTTAGTATTAGCATAAGATATTTTACTCACATCAGCATTACTAAAATTACAAAATTGTGCGTCGCAACTTCTAATCCAAGAAATACCTATAAAATTAGCTCCTTCAAAATTACAATGTTGCATCTTACAATCAATAAAAGAAACCGATAATTTAACTTCTGGATCACCAAGAATAGTGTTACTGAAATTACATCCAGATATATCTCTATTTCTTATATTTAATTTCTTTATAATAGCTCTAGATAGATTGAGATTTCTTAAATCTACATCTTCTATAAGATTAGAAATATCTATTTTATTTTTAATAGCAGTTTCTATTTTAATTTTTAAATCATTTGTTAAAGGTTTCATAATAATTCCTTTCTTATGAAGAGGGATAATAACTTAACACTAAAGTGTAAAACCCGTTACTATCTTTTATACTTTCTATAAAGTAGTTACGATCTATACCTGAAAAAGAATCAATTACTCTAATAGTATCTCCTACGTTTAAATGAGGAGAATATAATACTTCGACTTGTATCTTAGTGTGATTCTTAACAAATTCTTTTAAATACTCCTTAGCTACATAATCTAATTGTGATTGACTATATAAAGTATTATCATCTACTTTATTAGCTTTATATAATCTATCTCCCAGTTTAGGTCTTAAAGTATTATAATCATAAATTGTAGTGTCACCAGCTATTTCCTGAACAACTGCATCATCTACAGAATGAGATTCAGCTAAACCAGTTACTCCAGTAAATGAAGTTGCTGTTAATCCTGTATAAGTAAAAGCATCATATGTTCCATCATCATTTAATATATAAGCTGTTTTGTATGTGTAACCAGACTCTACATCATCAAATCCAGTGGTAGAATCTACATTTACTGTAGTTGGATAACTACCAGAAACATCTCCAGATTCTATACTTATAGCTTGAGATAGTAAAGTTCTCGGTATTAATTTAGCTTCAGATTTCATTACAATGTTATCAAAGGCGGATATTTCTGTTAGAGCAACTACCCATACGCCAGACTGAATGGTTACTATTGTTCCGTTATCTGTATCACTATCTATAGTTCCATAATCTATTAATTGTTGTCTATTAGTATCACTAACAGTAACTTTAGTAGAAGAATATTCTATTTTATCTACATTTTCTAAAAGAAGTTTTAAATATCTAGCAGTAAAACCTACTCCCAAATCTTCTTCTTCAAAACTCTTAGATTCACCACCACTTAAAGAGAAAGTATTTGTTTTGTCAGAAATATCATAATAATCTGTTCCGTTTAGAGAATATTGTATAGTTGCTTTAAAATTAACATTAAATTTTCTGTTTTCATCTGGTTTAAAAAAACCAGTTAGTATATCTAAAGCCTGAATTGTTTTAACAGCTCCTAAGTCTATAATCGCATAGTTATATCCAGTCGGTGGTTCTCCATAAAATATAGTTTGAACTTGAGTATCGTATCTTCCGTCTATTACCGAGGCTACGTCTGTGAAAATAGTCACAACACTGTAATACTGATAAGTAGCTTTTACAACAGCTTGAGCTGGTACTTTTATTAATTTTTTAGCTATTTTAAATTCCGCTTTCTCATAATCAATAATTATATTATCAGTAGAATAGAATACATAATAAGTAGCTGTAGCAATACTTTCTACAGTAAGATTTTTTTCGGAACCAGGCACGTTTACAATACCCATACCGTAATCCATATATTCACTGTACGGTGCTAACGTGTAAATCTCTACTCCATAAGCGTCGTAAAAAATAATTGACTTAGAAGGATCTAAACTCGTATGAGGCATCTTTATACGATAATAATAGTAAGTGTGAGAGGATACTTCCCCCCCACCGCCTCCTCTTATTTCTCTAGGAACACCAAGTATAGGATGTTTATGTGAATGACTTAAAAGATAACTCCAAGATAACAAAGATAATAAAATAATTAAAATCATTTACCCCCCGACTTAGTTTCTGTAGTTGTAGTTATCTCTAAAACAACCGATTGCCCAGCAACTAAATGAGAAGTATTGTCTATAGCGACTTCATTTATATATACAATAGGTTTAATAGTTTCTACTGTTATAGCTCCTACACCGGAAACAGGAGAACCGTAGACATAATAGTTACCATCTTCTCTTAAATTAGTAAGTTCCGACGCTGTAGCTGTAGCTTTATAAGATTCACCAGTTCCTACAAAAGTAACTCCATCATTATACATTAAATTAGTCGGGTTTTTATTCTTCCCAAAAAACATCACTCTAGTATATAAATCTTCATCTTCCATAAAAGTCATAGATGTAGCTAATTTAAGAGTATAATCTTCGTTTACTTTCTGTGAAAAATAACTAGACCATATTTTATTATCACCTTTAGTTCTCACTAAATAGTTGGGAGCTAAATATTCACGAACCTTCTTTATAGCTTCATATCTATTCTCCACCTCTCTAGAACGAAAAACTATTCTATTTAATTCTATTCCCGAAGCTTGCAACGTTTTAAATCTATAATTAATATTACAAGTAACTGTACTTGTAGTTGACAATGCCACACTTAAAATTATTCTTCCGTATCTAGCGTCAAAATATTCAAGTGTACCTGAAGGTATTGTAAAATGACTATTCATTAAACTACTCTGAATATTACTATAAGTTAAATACCATACCTGCCCGGCAGAATAAGTATGAGTATATTCAAAATAACTGTCTTTAGTATGAGCTTTTAAAGCGTAACTTCCACTAGTAGATATTCCCGATAAAGTATTTCCAGATATTGAAGTCCAAGTAAAGATGTCTCCATTGATATTACCTTCTCCAGAATCAGGTAGTCCTTCTACGGAATCTAGTGTTATACTTGTAGTTCCCGCACTAATACTAGCAGATAATTGATGATAAATAGTTATCTCAGTTTGAGTATAGTTAGGAACCATCGTATCAGTATTAGTACCTGTTTCATCATAAAATGTTGTTGTTAGATGATTATCTATAACTGCTTGAGCGTTAGACTCATTAAAGAGATATTTACCATAGCCATCTACTTCAGTAAGTATTTCTTCTATTATGTCTTCTGCATAAACACCTTTTACATAAAAATAATATGATGTAGCTACTAAATCATAATTATCTTTAGCGTTTAAGCAACTACCTAACTTAACCTGTCCGTTTTCATACATAATTTCATAACCATCCCACTGTGGGTCTTCAACATCAGTATTTTTATTTCTAATAGTCAAAATAGGTAATGGGTTATCTGCTATTCCATCATTTGCAAAATTAAATACTTGTGCCAATGTATCGTTTGGAGAAGATAGATAATTCGGTGTTAATATTTCCTCTTCCACCTTTATTTTAGTTCCTTCAACCTCCAAATCTATATCTAAAAATTGTAAAGAAGAAATAAAATCAAGACCAACTATGCTTACATTTCTATCTGTTCCCGTTTCAACATAAGAACGTTGATTTACTTGTCCATAAAATTTTTTGAATTCTTTAGTAGAACCTTCAAAAAGTTCGTTAAATTCTATAATGTCTCCAACTTCTATTTTGCTACTGCCATTATCTCCAAATATATTTGCATCGTTATTTAACACAAAAGTTGCTGACATGGAGCCGAAATTAACATCGCTACTTACAGACCAACTTATTAAATAATTAGAATAATCTACACTATCAATCTTTAGAATAAACTTCATCTTCACATCAGCATTATTTAGTTGATTTTGTATTGTAGCTGGTAATAAATCTTCTTTAGACATATTAAGAATCAGACTCCTTGAAAGTTGCAGTTATGTCAAATTGAGAAGTATCTCCAGTAAACCAAACTCTTTTATAATCCATAAATCTACCATATATAGTTTGATTATCATGAGTAACTATTTTTATTTTTTCTCCGAAGTTAATATAACCTTCTATTTGATTTCTTAAAGTTGAAGTTGTGTCTGCCCAAAAGAAAGTTATAGTACCTTTGTTACGTCTAACCTCTGGAGTTACAAAAGCTTCACTTCCGTCAGCTAATTTAATAGTTTGAACAGTAGAAATTATGTTCTTCTCTAAATCCTGATTTGGTCTAGGAAGAGAAGTATCTGCATCCCAAGTAGAACCATCTGAGTTGATTGTATATACAGTCCAATCGTAGGTTTTGCTCATTTTATTTTTCCTTTATTCTATTGAAGCCATTCTAGAAGCTATAGAGAATTCTTCATCAAGACTAGTCTTAGAACTAAAATAAGCAGAACTTGGCAATATATATGTACGTATATCCGTTCTTAATCCTATTAAATTTCTATTAATTATCTCTAAATTCTTATTTGTTACATCTATTCTAGAAGATATTTTATTTTCAGTTGTTTTAGTTTCTGTAGAAGTTTTTTCTTCTCCACCTAATAAACTTGGTATCATTGCAGCTATCATTAACCCTACTCCCATCATAGCCCAACCAACAGGTCCCATAGAAAGACCCAATACACTAGCGGTACCAGTAGTAGCGGCAGAGGTTGCCGTAGCTGCTGTTCCTGAAGCCATCGCTATACCAGACATTACTCCAGCAAAACTCCCACCTGCTGCTAATAATCCGCTAGCAATAGACCCTCCCACTCCGAGACCACCTTGAGAAGCTGACTGATAAGCTGAATATCCAGTCAATGCAGATTGAGCTCCTCCTAAAGCCATTTGCCCTCTTTGATAAGAACCCAAACTAGATTGTTTATAACCTCTTTGCCCATAATTACTAGCAGGAACCCAGACATTTCTATTATTACCAGCTACCGGTTGATAACCTGCTCCGGTATATCCAGCCCAAAAACCTCCAGTTGTAGATAAAGCTCCAGCTATTGTACTTGAAGAAGCAGTTCCTGATACTCCCGGTAAAATAGCTTTTGTTCCAGATAAACCATCTCTATGCCCTCTAACTATTTGTCCATATACAGTTTCATGAGCAGCTTCTATCATACCTCTAACTCCACCTAATTGACCCTTTAGTTTAGACATAGCTCCACCGAACATTTCACCAATACCGGTAGACATAATGATACTAGAAACTCCTTCAGACATTGTATTTCTATAATTATCTACTATAGCCGTGTTAAAGGCGGTAAAGATATTTCCTCCCTTACCGCTCATTATATCCTTTAAAGAAGAACTAAGAGAAGTTTGTATATTTTGAGAATATTTAATTACTTCTTCATTTTCTAATTGAATTATTTTTAACTTTTGTTCGTGTACTGTTTTATCTTTTTCTGTTATATCAGTACTTTGTATAATTAAATCTAATCTTCTTCTTTCTATATCTAACTGATCTTGGCCAAGAATTTTACCTCTTTCTAACATCATAGATTGATAATCATAAAAACCAGTTATATCTTCTTCTGTATTTCTAGTTTCTTTTATAATTTTTTGAGTATCTTCGGTTGCTTTCTTTATTATTTTTATGGGTTCTAACTCAATACCTGCTATATCCTTTTTGTTTCCAAAAGTGAGATTTTCTCTATATAAACCAGGACCCATTTTACCACCCGAAGCTAGATAAGCTTTATATTGATCAGACTGAGAAGTCTTTTTAGAAGCTTTTCTTTCTTCTTCTAATTTAGAAAGTATAGTACCACCTAAAATTGCTCCTCCAACAACACCTGCTGTGACTGGAGTCTTCTTTAAGAAATTTAAAAATACTTTTGCTTCTCTTAAAGCTACCAAAGTCGATAAAAGAAGTAATAGAGGTCTTATTGCACTACCTACGGCGTTTAAAGTAGGTATCATATCATTTAATCTATCATTAATTAATTTCAATCCTTCAGCAGCGTCTTTAGTATTTGTTAAATCAATACCTATAATTCCAGCAAGAAAATTAGCTCCCATTTGTTCTCTAATCTTTTGTAATCTCTGTACTTGACGTTCTATAGTTAAAGTAGCTGTATTAAACTGATCATTAAGAATTTCCATTCTTCTTTCTGGAGATAAATTTTCAAAGTTTTTCCATTCTTTCACTACATCTTTAAATCTAACTACAAAAGCTGCAACTGACTTTTCCGCTCTTATACCAAATATATCAAAGAGTTCTTGACTTATGTCTTTACCTTGAGTAAAACGAGTGTTTAATTCTTCCATCATACTCAACATTAAATCAAACTTATCTACATTGTCAAGATTTATGGCTTTCCCTAGCAATAAGCCAGATTTTTGTGCGTTAATAGATAACTCTTTAAAAGCTCTGGCTAACTGAGTACCACCAGTAGAACCTCTTTGCATAAAGTTACTAGTTTTAGCAAGCATAAATGTCATCTGATCTAGAGTTAAATTACTAGAAGCGGCGGAAGCTGCAAATGACTTTAAACCTTCTATATATTCATTTAATTCAAATTTATTAGTTTTCTGTAGAACAGCTATGGAAGACATAATTCTTTCCATACGTTCTTGAGGAGTTCTCGCTCCCTCTATTTTATCTCCCATCAAAACATAAATATCTGTAAGAGTTTTGGCTGTTTCTTTTAAATCACCAAATAAAGCTATTGAGCCTTTAACAGATACTTTCATGCCTTCCATAGCTACTTCTGTAGATAAGCCAGCATCTTTAAATCCATAGAAAGCGTGAAGTATATCTTCTACAGAAGCTCCCGTCTCCGTGGACATTCTTCTTGCAGTAGTTCCTAATTCATCTAAAAATCCAGTCATATCAGTTACATCATCTGTAACTGTTCTAATTCTAGCTAATTCTCTATCCATATCTACAATAGATTTAGCACCAGATGTAATAGTAGTCAATACTCCCATAAAAGCTGAACGTAATGCTAACCATATAGGAATAGTAACAGCTGCACGTAATGCTAGTTTCCCTAAATCCATATCTAAACCTTTAGTTTCTTTACCTAAATCTTTCGTGTGTTTCCTACTTCTATTAAATTCTTCAGTGAGATCCTGAAATCCTGTTCTCGCTTTAGAAGTTGATTTTTCAACTTTTTCTAGAGATTCAGCAACTCCAGTAAATTCTTCTTTTCTAGCTCCTCCACCTATCACCCCTGTAGGCATAATAATCTTGGGAGAAGAAATTCCTTGCAACATTCTTTTCTGTTCTGCCGTTTGAGCAAATCCCGGAGTTCTTCTAGCAATCTCCTCAGTGGCTGATCTTCCAGAGGGAGCGATTATTGTTCTTTGAAGATTAGAAGCAGTTTTGGTTGCTTGCGCTTCTAACTGTTTCATATCTTGAATAGACTTCTGAATTCCCTGAGTCTCGGATACTATTCTAAATATATATTGTTTTTCGTCGCCCATTATTTTTTCCCTGCTTTAGGAGGATTTTTAAATATCCACCTAGAACCAGAAACAGGAACTTTCTTATTATCATTATTTTTATTCTCTTTCAGTTTATTAGTATCTGTTTTATTTTTATACATTATATAAGCATCTTCATACATAAAATCATTTAAAACTATTTCAGTAACGTCTCCTAAGGCTATATCAGTAAATATAGTGTTGTAAAAATTAAGATACTTTAAGAATGTTATCTGCAAGTCAGTAAAGTTATCTTCATTCTTAAAAATACGAAAATAACTTCTTTCTTTAGCAAGAGTATAGACGTTCTGATAATAATCAGACTTTGCTAGTTTTCGCACTGAAGATATTATATCCACAGTATTATTCCAATGAACTAATTAGTGTAACATAATAAGCTAATTTATTTCCTATAGTAGTAGAGTCGTTTTGAAAATCATCAAAACTCTTCCATACTTTTACCCAACTATCTCCTTCTTTCTTTTCAGAAACTAAATAAGTAAGATATGAATAAGTATGTATTAAAACCTGATTCTCTATTGAGAATTCTAATAAAGATGTTTTATTAATAGAGATTAATTTAATCTCTTCTTGTATTTCTTGTATTTCTGTTTTTAATTTCTTTAAATCGTCTTCTGAAGCTGAGTTTTTAACTAACTCTCCTAACTGAAGCATTAATTCATCTCGCCTTTTAATTTTCTTAGACATCTTTGAAGACATTTCATCTATATCAATACCTCTCTTTAAATACATCTTCTTTAAATCTAACTCTAAAGAATATTTTTCGTTATTTAATAACTCAGTAAATCTTTCCACTCTTTTCTGATAAACTTCTTGTTTTTCTTTATAAGTAGGTTTTCTAACTTTATAAGTAATTCCATTGTCTTCAAAAATCTTTTCATTACTTTTCACTAACTCTTCCATCTCAGTTAAATCTAAAACTTCGGTCAATTTCTTTTTAATCTCTTCTATTTTTTCTTCTTTCAATTCGTCTTTTACTATTTCGTCCATTTACCCGTTCTCCTTTTCATTCTTACTCTTAAAGTCAAAATACGACACTTCTAGCCCTTTTGAGTACGAGTCGAAAATGTCACGCATTTCCCTCGAGGATTCATATACAAGTTCTTTAATCTCTTTTTTTAGGTATTCTCTGTCTTCAAGAATTTCTACTCTTTTAAGTAGTTTTCCTACAAGCTTTGCAAATTCTTTAGTGAAGACTTGATCTAGGTAGGCTAGTAAAATTTCTTTTGTGAGATCCTTACTCATACTTTTCTCCATTCTTACGTTGTTAAATCAAGGGAGAGAATAGTCATAAGACTACTCCCCCCCCCCAGTGTTATTTTTAAGCGTTTATAGTTGCTTCAGAACTACTGATCGTGAGGTCTTCCCCTTCTAACGAAGCTCCTCTAGTTACATAATCATTCAAAGGTACACCGTTATCAAATCCAGTTGGAGATAAATTAGTCATCTTATAACCAATATTAAACGTATTCTTGAGATGACTACCATAACATTTAACTCTCAAAGTAATAGCGTCACCAAATTCTCTAGGATCTAATTTGCCGTAATTAGCAACTGCACCACGAAGAACCTCTTCAATAGTATAGGCTTCTAGAATACGACCTAAAGTAACTCTAACTGTTTTCTCACGAATACCTGTTTGTATTACCTCTTTATTACCAATTTCATAATAATCACTTCTATCAAAAGACACGTCTATACCAACGCTTTGAAGTTTATAAACATAATTATCAGAAGAAACATAAAGATATATACTAGCCGCTTCAGCTATTAATGAACCTGCGTCAGTATCGTTATTTGTAAACACAGCAGATTGTGTTTGAGTATTAAATGTTGCGGCGGTATAATAAACTTTAATAACATCTCCAGCACTAGTAGCTACGGTTAAAGTAGATGGTGCCGAAAAGGCATAATTAGTGCCTGAAGCTGTACCGGTAGTGTATGTTAAATCATCTGTAGTGCCGTCACTAACGTTAACTCTTAGAACTTTCAAGAGATATTGACCAGAATTATCTGGATCGACAACAGGGCTAGGACTGTTAACAGTAAAAGATTCTGGTGCTCCACCGGAAGCGGGGAATCTTTGATAATTAAAATACTTGTTATCTCCCTGAAAAATAATCTCATCTTCTCCAACAAAATCAAAGTTTCTTTCAATGTATGCTTGAGGATCACCTATGTTTATACCAAAACCAGAAGTTCTTAATTTAGGATACCAAACACTTCCCAAGAAAGTACCGCTATCATCTGTTTTATAACCAACTATATCTACTTTTGAAGTTTTAAAGTCATTCAAAGTAATGTCAGTATCATTACCTGCTACGTTTGCTAATTTCTGCCAAAACTCAATGTCTCCATATTCTAACTGTCTTGCAGTAACTCTAACTGAAGGAACTTTTTTTCTCCAATCTACAGTGCCGTCTCTACCTATTTCTCTAATCTTTTCTCTATTTAAAGTAACCGAAGCGGATAAATCTTGCAAACGATCAATTTGTGCCGGAGGGATGTCTCCCTTATGAGGGTAAACACGTGGTCTCCAATAAGATGTATGAATCATTTTTGCTAGTCTCCTTTACTAGTGAGTGTTTGTTGTTTTTGATCTCTCCTATAGACAAAAACCACTCAATGTAATCTTGTTTTTTTATTTTTTGAAACAATCTATCTTACTTACAACCTACTTAAATATTGTTTAATTATACTTTCAGACCATTTCTCAACATCAATACCAAATCTTGATAATAATTGTTCTCTTTTCTCTAAAGAAATAGTCTTTAAAAAAGATTCTTTCTCTGAAGATTTAGCTAATCTATTAAGTTCATTTCTATATTTCTGTTCTAATAGCGCAATTTCAATCTCAAATACTTTTGTCATTTCCTCCAAATAATGCATTGGAGTAATTGGTTTGTTTGGTTGTAACAAAGAAGGAAGTATTTCCCCTTTTTTTCTACCGGTATTGGTATGATGAAAAGCTTGTTTTTTTCCTCCCATAGCCCAAAGAGCTATAGGTTTTTCTCCAGTACCAAAATAACCATAAGTCTTAGGAGGTATATAAACTCCCCCACCAAACTTCTTCCCGTAGTTAACTACATACCAATAACGAGCATAAGTATTAAGATATTTTTTACTACCAATACCTAATCTAATTTTATTATCTTCAGTATGTTCTATTGAACTACCTTCTCTTAAAACATTAATTAAATTATTTTTTAAAGTAAATCTAAAACCCTCTTTAGCGCCATACATAGTATGTTGTTCAACTTCTCTTTGCCTATTAGCATTTATAAACATAGCTACGTGTTCTAAAACTTTATTTTTAACAACAGCTAAATCTCTTTGTATAGCTTCTTTAGAAAATTTTTGTTCTAAACTTTTTAATAAAGTTGTTGGATTAGCACCTTTAGTTTCTGTTATCCTTAATCTCAACTGTAATTCAGCCATTAAGAAGAATCCTTTTTAACCTGCAAACTTAGAAAATGACGATACAAATCGTATTTGTCAACTCCTTCTTCACCAAAATTCAACTTTGTATTAGATAAAAATCTATGTATAAATATTCTTCCAGAAGCAGTTCTAGTTAAAGTTTCTGGAGATCCCGATGTTTGAGAATGAGTATAATAAGTAAATCCATCTTTTAATTTATCAATTAAATAATCAGCTAAATCTATTCTTTGTCCATTACTTTTAGCAAAAATATCTATATTTATAATATAATCATTATATAATGAAGTAGAACCTATTTCTTTCCAATTATTCTGAGTATTAGCTAATTCTACAGAAACTACTGGCAAAGTTGCTTTATATGCATTAACAAAAGATTTTACTGTTGTTACTCCAGTCCAATCTGCGTTAAGACTTGTTTCTACAAAATAAATTGCAGAAAGTTCCACACATCTAGACTCACGAAAATAACCCATTATTTCACCTTCACTAGCATTATTTTACATAACTCGAAAGGAATCTTAGTAATTTGTAATCTATTTCCAACGTTGTCCTTATAAACCTGAAATTGATCATTGTTAATTTCAATCTTATTAGCAAGTCTAAAATATTCAGCAAATCTGTTTTCACATAACACTTCAACTGCTCCAGTTTCAGCTAAACCAACTTGTCTATATATTAAAGATTCTGGTTTTATATCAGTAACGTATCCTTTAACTGTTATTGGATTTAAATTAGAGTAGGTGTAATTCTTTTCTTCACTATCAAAATCTTCTCCTGCTGTTTTAGTAGACATATAAAGATAAATCTTAGTACAAAGATTTTTATCTCTTAAGAGTCTATTTATTTTTAAATTTCTTTTATGTATATTTATCATACTTGAGATATTATTAAAATAACCAAAGAAAATACCACTTCTTTTGTTTTGTTTTAACAATCTCCTTTGTTATTTTATCATTTATCTTTGATACTAAAATATCAGAGTTTATTGTTGGATCTATTTTAACTACTTCTTTGATTATAGTTGCTGTAATACTAGTAAAATCATACTTAACTACTCCAATATCAGTACCCCATAGAGTTCCTCCAAATCCAAAAACTCTTTTAGCTGGGACATTAATAGTAAAATGATAAATTACTTGAGCATTTTCCTCTGTTGTTGGGTTTGGATTAGTGTGTGGTTTTACAAATAAAACATATGACCCCCATAATATTAAAGCGGGAATACCCACAATAAGCATTATTTTAAAAATAAGAGACAGTATTTTTTTTATTGTAGGGAAACTAAAATCAAACACTTTTGACCATAGAAAAGGTTCCATTATTCTCCCTTTTTCTTTAAATAAACACTAGCAAAATAAGTAGTGGCTGCTATTGCGTCAATTAAGACCAAAATTGGATGAGAATAAAGTATAAAACCAGTAATTATTACTCCCGCTGTTATACTTGAATATTTTAAAATTGCACTTAATTTCATTTTTTCTCCTTAGATATTTCTCTTTTTATATTTGCACATTCTATTACTTGATTCATATCCTGAACGTCCTTTAAGAGCATACTCTTTATAGGAAGAGATTTGCCACTTATCATAGATATTAATTTACGATGATTATATAATATTGTTCTCAATTCTTTAGTTATTGACATCTTCTCTCCTTATCCTACTATATGATTAATTAAAGCAGTTATAAAAACTCCTTCTAAAATTACAAAGAAAGTTAAGACTCCCCACATCCATTTAATTTGAACTCCTTGAGATAACCATCTTTCTTCTCTTCTATCACAAGGGAGTTTAATAATTATATTAGTTAGTTTATCTAACTTAGTACAAAAACTTTTTCTCCACTCTTCCGCAACATCTAAATCCTTCTGTTGCATTACTTCCAATACAGCCAATCGTTCCATAATAGCGGGGTAATCTTTTCGTCTTTCTTCCATTGATAAAAACCTTTCTAATTATTCTTGTTCTATTAATTCAAAATACTTTTGAACTACACCCGTATTAGTACCATCACTTACCTCTATTGTTGCTATATAGTCCCCCTCTTCATCAGTTGAAACACTTTGATATACATAACTGTAAATTTTGTCAGCATCTTTAGTCATACTAACAGCGTTCACTTTGATAGTTTCAAAGGGATCATCTATAGTAATCTTTGCGGTTGTTGCTGTATTTATGTTTAAACGCACAGTTATCTTTACTGCGGTTCCCAATACAAATGTTTTTTTAGCCATTTGAAGTAGAGTCCTCTACATCAGCTACTATTGTAATTTTTTCTTCAATTATGGAGGATATTTTTATAATCTCATCTACAGTTACACTCAATATTTTAATCATATTAATATTCTCCTGTTCCTAAAATATCAAAAACACCATGACCGTCTTTTTTAAAACGACCTATGATTTTAGCTATTTTTTGATCGGTAGGGTAATCTTTTGCGTTACTAATATTTAAATCCTTTAATCTAATACTTCTATTATCAGGATCAATCAGAATACTAGTAACTAAAGCTATTAAATTTTCTTCTTTATCATCTGGAGTTGGATATATCGAATCTGTAGTCGAATCGTAATTAAAATTATAATAATTATTTATTGAAAGATGTATTAATGCAGCTTGTATATAAGCTGTTATTTCCGTGTCTGAATAATTTTGATAGCAAGTATATTCTACTTTTATACTATCTCCACTTGTAAGAGAAGAAGATATTGTTACTTTCCCAGTAGTAGAACTATACGTATGAATTACCGCACTTGAAATATCGTTTTTGTAAACATCAGTAATAGTTACAACATTATTCTCTGTTAAGGTAAAGATAGCACTGTTATCATAAGTAAATAAATCTGAAACAGTTGTTAAGTTATCATCAATTAAAACTCTGACTTTAGATATTATACTATCCATTAGATTTCCTATACTGATTATTAAGAATTAGTAAAACCTCTTTACCTCTATCACCTCTAAACTCAAATCCTTTATTCTTAAAAGTCTTAAGAAATAAAGAATCTTTTTTAATTTTTATATGAAGATATTTTCTATTATTCCACAAAAGTACTGTTAAAAGATTATTAGCTACTAACTCATTTGACGCATTTAACTTTATATAAAATCTCTCTACATTACCGAAAGATTTCCAAATACCAATAATTCCTTGTATATCACCTTTTTCTTCTATTATTAGAACAGAACGCGTTTCTTTTAAAAATTTTTTAAATGTTTTCTCATCATAAATTGTTTTTCTTTCGTTATTATCAGTAATGTAAAAATCTTCGTTTTTAAAATTCTTTAAAAATTGTAAAATATTAAATAAATACTTTGATCTATATTCTTCTACCAATTAAACCTCTCTTGTTAAAAGTTAAAAAGTTGAGAAGGGGAGTAGTTGGCTCCCCATTCTCTATATATACTAACTATTAGCTTCTAATAAATCTTGAAACAGCGTAAGGGTTAATACAAGCCGCAACGATCTCTTCAAAACCTGTAACACCAACTGCTAAATAACGAGTAGTTCCACCTGAAGCGACTATCGGGTTAGGAGATACGAAAACTAAACGTTCTGGTTTTTCACCAGAGGACTTAATTGCTCCACCTAAAAGATCAATATCGTTTAAACGTTTACGAACAAACAAGAACGGTTTTCCAACTTCAGTACTATTAGCAATTAAATATCCATAACTAGCTAACAACTGACGTACACCAGTGGCGCTATCAATTGCTAAATTACCGGTACCCATACGTATTTTTGTAATGCCTAAATCACCAAAAGCGGCGATCATAGAATGATATTTATTATCATTCCAATCCCATAACTTAATATCAGTATCAAGCTCTGACCCAACAAACAACGTATAATTATCACCGTAATCTACAACTTGCTGAACCATCGTAATTAAATCATTATAAGAGAATCTCATCTGACCTGAAGTTAAAGTATTCTGAAAACCTGAAGTGCTTGTAGCAGTAGAAGCTAAATCAAAAATATATTTGTTTTCATACATATTTAACGTTCTTTCAATCGTTTTTAACTTACGAGCTAAAGTAGACTCTTTTGAGGAGGCTAAATCAGTAATCTTAACATAATACTCAGGAGTTGCAACATCAATAAATGTAAAAGCAGTAGCAGAGTCGGGAGATACATTTGAACTAGTTACGTTTCCACCTGAAGTAATCGTATAAATTGTATCTGTTTCGTTTAACACATCAAAATAATAAACATATTCGTTTGGATCTGCATATTGTGTTTCAGCTACAGCAGCAACTACATCAGTATAGGGTTTCCTGGGATCCAGGGGTTCACCTATGACTCTAGCCATTTCGAGCTGAGAGTATTTAATTTTTGAATCTTCCATTTTTTTAAACTTCCTCCGTTTATTTCTTTGTTTCGTCTATTTTTCCAAATGCTTGATCTCGTATTGCTTCTTGTTTCTTAAAACTTTCAGAATTTGCTTCAGCCTTAATCTTAGAACCAGCTTCCATTCCTGAAGTTGTCGATCCTTTTTCTTGTTTAGCTATAGATAACTCTTTCTTCAACTTTGCATTCTCAAATTTTAAATCATTTTGTATATCTTCATCACTTAATTCTTTAGCAAACTCTTCACCGATCTCATCTCTACGAGCCTTTACAAAAGCTGCTTTTTCGGTAGAGATTCTCTTGTCTAGTTCGGTTTTAACATTAGCAAACTCCGTTTTAATCTTTTCCGTTTCTAACTTTGCGTTCTCTATAATTAACTTTGATTCCTCTACTGTTTTTGTTAATGCTTCCTTTTCAGACTTCAAGGTAGCGTTTTCTGTTTCTTTAGCAGATAGAGACGCTAAAGTTTCATCAAAAAACTTGGAGAGTTCCTCAACTGATGCTTTATTATATTTCTTTATCAATTCGTCCACTATGTTTCCTCCTTCTTTCTTTATTTCACTTTCCTTAGCATTACTATCTGTTATATTTACGTCTTTTTTTGCAGTTTCTGGTTTTTTACCTTTCTTTATAATACTAGAACTTGGTTTTAAATCATACAAAGCAATTTCGTTACATTGATAGCATTTAGTCTTCACCTTACTATTTTCAAAATCAATAGATAAAATATCATTAAATCCTTTTGCTTTACAAGTAGAACATTCCGTTTCCATCATAATTCTTCCAATAAATTCCTGATCATAATAAAAATTTAATTTAGCTTCTTCCATTTCTTCCTCTTTCATAATTTTTTCTTCTGATTTCGCATTTTCTATCAATTTAGCGAATTCTAATATCTGACCTTTTTTAGTAGAAAACTCCAAAACTTCCGCATCGGGAAAAGCTGGGATTGTATCAAATAACAAAGCTCCACCAGCAAATTCTATATTATGTAATTCATAACTTTTCTCTCCTGTAAAGGTTCTATCCCCCCAAGCTTCAAAGGAAATTTTCATAGAGCCATCCAACATTCTTTTCTTTATCTCTTCGTAATCTTCAGAAAAGTTAGATTTCCAAAAAGCTCCATAAGCTATAATGTTTCCTTCATCTAATTGAGCATCTAACCAATATCCTATAGTTGATTTTCTTAAATGATCTTTATCTACAGCTTTACCTACAAGAGTTTTTAGAGCCTTCTTAACTTCTTTTTTAGGAAGAGTACAACCGTTTCTATTCTCTTCATCTATCATAGCATAAGTACATTTAAAAATAGCTATATCTTTAGAAGGTAATTGTATTCCTCTTTTTATAGCTATTTCTTTTAATTCATCATTCTCTTTAGAAAACTCCATCAGTTCATATGTCGAGTTAAAAGTAAGGTCTTCTAAAAAGTACTTATTTCTATCATTCATTTGATTCTTCCCCTTTATGCTTAAAAAATTCTATTTGTCGGAGTCTCTTTACGGCTTGTTTACGAGTTTTATAGGGACCACCTAAATTTTTATTTGTTTTTTCAGAAATTACGTGCCAACCGTCTTTTTTCTTTACAATAACACTTTCCTCTAATTCTTCATCAGATATTTCTAATTTATTTAAAATTTCTATTTCTTCTACAGTTAAATTTTCTTCCTCTTCATTACCTTTATAATTCTTTTTTTCTATTCCTTTTTTATCAGAAGAAATATTATCATTATTTTTAGAAGGAAAATCTTCAACATTTGATTTATCTTCTATATTCTGAGTAAGATGAGGATACATAAGTTTATCTATTTTTTCAGACTTCTCTAATTTTCTTCTAGTTATTTCAATATCAAAATCAGTTTGCCCAACTACTTCAGCATAAGTCTGTTGAGAAATAACTCCTCTGTCATAACAACTACGTAAATGATCTCTTAGATTGTCATTTATAAAATCTTCTATTGGAGTATAATGAAACTGTATTTTTTCTCCAAAGAATTTAGGATGTTTTGCTTCGTTCTTCTCACGAATCATAATCATAATATCAGTTAAGAGACTTGTAAAATCTGAAATCCCAGTTTTTACTTCTCTTATAAAAGGTTTAGGATTTAAAATAGATTCACGTCTACTAGCAGATGTTCCTTCAACTATATCTATTAAACCCAAACCGGCTAAAATACGTTTTTCTATGGGCCCATATATTTCACTATTCATTACTAACTTATAATCGGGAGATATATGTTCTAACATAGTATCAAAATTAGTAACATATGTTGGAGTTCCAGATTCTGATTTATTATTGTTCACTAATGTTTTAAAATCATCTTTAACTTTTTTCAAATCTTCTTCACTGTAATTATACTCAGACCCTCCATCTACAGTTAATTTCTCAGAACCTTTCTTCAACATCAATAAATATTCTAAAGCTTTTGCTATAAACTTTTCTCCTTTTTTACTCAATAAATCAAATAATTTTAGATTCTTATACAAACCTCTTTGTATAATAAAAGGAGTCGGTTCAAGACTAGACCAAGAATTAAAAGGTTTTTGAATAAAAATATATTCATCTTTAGAAGTTGGTAGTAATTTATTATGTTTCTCATTACTATCTACTCTTAAATAATAATTCTCTTCCCCAATAATTCTAGTAGAATTGTCGTCAGTTACCTGAATATTACCTCCGTCCACAAACCACATTTTAACAGGCATATATAAAGAAGTACCGTTTATTTCAATATTATCCCAAACAGTTCTTAATAAAATAAGAGAAGAATTCTTCCATCTTTCTCTAAAATTTTCTTTCGCTAATGCTTTTATTCCTGTTGGGACTCTACCCAAAGAAGATATATTTATTCTTTTAAACCATTCACTTATAATTGCAGTAAAATTTTCGTTATCAGTTTCAATAGTATAGTCTACAGAAGCACTGTTAATAGCAAAGTCTAATACCGAGTTTACTATACCTGAGGTATCGCTAGATAAAACACTTTTTACTTGTTCTACTTGTTCTCTAAAAGTTGTAGGTATTTTTATCTCATCAGATACATAAAAACTCATCATATCCCACAGCCAAGCTAAGGTTGGATTCATCTTCTTTCTAACACTTGTATTTTTCTCTGTCATTTATGCCTCTGATTTTTTATTATCATACCCCGGATTTAAAAAATTTCTTCTTTTTAATATTTTTTACTATAGTTAAATAATTTGTCCACTCTGTTATTCCAAACACTCTAAAAGCGGCGAATAAGTGATCTTCTGCTGAAATACACGTGTATAGCGTTCTATTTCCAGACTGAGTAGCGATTACTTGATTTAATTGAGAATCAAATTTATAATCTAAAGGCAGTTCGAATTTTCCCTCTTCATATAATAAATCTCTTAATCTCTTTACAGACCAACTATCAACATATTCCTCTTTCCAAACCGGTTTACCATCCTTAAGTATAACATTATCTTTATCGTCTTTTTCTATCTCTACTCTAATCTTTTCGTTAAATCCTACCCAACAAAGATTTTCTTTAGGAAAAACTTCTTCTAATGAACGATAAATTGCTCTACCCATACCATCAGTAACGTCTAATCCAATTAAATTAGCGGATGTTTTTTCACCTATGTACTTAAAAATCTTAAATTGTTCTTTATCGCTTAGATTATATAAAGTAATGTTATATAGATAATAATATTTATTATTAACTTCCGAAACAAGAACTATTTCAGTAATCGCTTCACCAATGTCAGCACACACAAACAATCTATCTGAATTAAGAGGTCTTTCTACTATTATTATATTTTCAAAATTACCAAAGTTTTCTTTACTAACTTCTATATGTTTAATGGTTTTCTTAGTATTATAGTTCTTACGAACTCTTTCCATATCTATAGCGGATACGCCATCTTCAACTACTTCTCCTCTAACGAAGATTCTATAACCCATCGAATCTTCCCCGCCATGCTCTCTAATAGCTCTCTGTTTTTCAGCTTCACCCCATTTTGGATTTACGTACTGAGGATAGTTAATTAATAAAGATTTTCTAGTTAAATCATAAAAAGCTTTACCTGCTGGACTATATTTAGTAAAGTTAGTCATTCCAGCTATTCTATTAACACAGCCGTTTTCACTTATAGCATCTAGTCTCTTCTCATATACCTTCTGAGTTTCAAAACTAGCCTCTTCCACGTACAGTCTAGTAAGATGCTTCTGAAAGAACTGTCCTCCGGAATTTTCACCACTCAAGTTCATGTTTATAGATTCGCAACAGTATCCATTTCTTTTAAGAAAAATTCTATAAGTAGGGCTTCTATTTATTTGAGCTTCAAATATTTGAAAGAACACGTGATTCTCTAATACTTGTATTACTTTCTCTAGTATGCTTCTTATGTGCATAGCATCAAAAGAACTAAATCCACAAGATTCACCGTTATTATGAACCATTGAAAGTAATAAATCTGCTATCTCTACCAATAGTGTTTTACCAAATCTACGTCCTCCAAAACAATAAATACTGCCACTGTTCTCTTTTAACTTAAAATTCTCTTTTTCGCTAAAATGAGGTATATTATCTACTAAATACTCATAAGAAAGTAAAGGAAATTGATATAGTCTTACATTACTGAAAGTATCTTCTTCTAGTAATGTTAAATTATCTAGATTACTAAATACAGTTTCTATAAAAGATATTGGATAGTTTAATAGTTCTAAAAACTCTAATTCGGATTCTTCTATTTTTTCTAAAAGCATAATGACTTAATAGTTCTTCACACTACCAAGCTTTGCTTGGTCTCAGCAACATAAAATTCATGTTGCTTCGTAGTAAAATCTTTTTTAATAATATTTAATTACTCTAAATAGTGTTGTAATAAATCTGTTTAATTCTTTAAAGACTCCTTCACTATCTATATTAAAATTTACTCTAAAACTAGTTAGTTTTAAGATATACTAATAAACAAGCTAATTAGACTTTAGTAGTTAAATATTACACTACTGTACTCAGAATAGAGTTTTCAAGGTATAGAGCCTTACGCCTAACTAGTGAGCGACGATGCCTTGAATCCATTGATTTGTGACTAATACACGGCCGCTACTACTTTTCTTCTTGAACAATTTCTTTTTCTACATTGTTTTCTTTCTTAACTTCTGTAGCTTCTTGTTCAGAGTGTATGCCTGCTTTGGAAGGAGTGTTTACATCTACACTCCAATGATTTATCAGCCACTCTGTATAGTCTGAACTAGTACCTAAAACGGAAGCTACTTCCTCTTTAGTTAGTCTTCCTAACTTATAGAGACGTATTAGCGATTCATTACCCAGTAGTCTGTCTTTAAAAAATGTGTGTTTTTGAGCTTCCCAAGCTTCTGTACGCATCTTTAACATAATCATCTGTGAACAGTGAGGACATACTAAAGTTCGTGAAGCCTGATTGTTCTCTGCCCAAACTTTGAACTTCTTCTTCAGAAGCTCCAACGACTGATAAGCGTCGTTTGAGACTTCTTCTTTTTTTGTAAGTCCAAGCTTATCTTTAATCTCTATTATTTGATTTATATTCTTGTGAATTGCATCTAGAAGTTGCAACGGTAGGTTATCATTGCTTACGGTGAACTCGTTAGCTGTTTTTTGAAGCTTTGCTGTATGTAATACCTCTAAGTAGATTAGATAGTATAATAGATTCTTATCTGAGACTGTTTCTATGTTGTATTCAGTCAGATACTTCTTTTCTAGCTCTTTAGCTAGTTTAATTTCTTCTTTGTCTGTAAAAAGACCCTCTACACCTAATTTCAACGCTCTCTTACTTACTATATTAACATCCGCTTTATCTCTATATGGTGAGTCTTCAGTCAGAACTCTTTTCTTCGTTTTGTCTATCACGTAGTTCTCTCAATAGGTTGTGAAACTCTTCATCTGTACCCCATAACAGAATTTCTAAATTTTTGTTCATCTTTATCTCCTTTACTGTTAAATGGAGCTCAATCTCAGACATGCACTGAGCTCTGTGGTTTACAAAACCACTGCATCGCTGTCTATGCTTATCGAGCAGTTAGTTAACTAGGATTCGTATAAATTAACGCCGTACAATTAGTTAAAGTAGTTACTTCTAATCCAGTAGACCAAAAAGGAACACACGGAGGCATAGCCCCGTTAGAACCAACGTTATCTGCAAAGAAAATTGTATCTCCAGCACCATTCTTAATTGTTATAGCCCAAGTAGCATTACTAGGTAATACTAAAATACCATTAATAGATATTCTTGTATTAACTCCTATTAAAGATCCAGTAGTATCTATATACATCGGATTGATTCTGCTGTTGTTTGACATATTATTTCCTTTATTCTATTAAATTTCCGTTCGGTCTCCACAGAGGGTCTTTAAAATTAACAATTTTCTGCTTTCTAGCTCCCTTGTGAGACATATACTTAAAGTGATCTTCTACTTGTTCAGATATACTCTTAGTTTCTCTTCTAAATACTCTTTTTTTACTCATTTTATACTTAACTTGTTGTTATATATGTAGTTATATTAAAAATAAATATAGTATCAATATTCATAGCTCTCATATATATTTATATACAAAATCAATCATTTGTCAAGACTTATTTTAACTATTTTTAAAATTAATCTAAATAATCATAAATTATACAAAATAAATAAGAATATGACATAAACACTCATTAACAAGCAATTATACACACAATACGTTGTAATAAATAAGGTTAAATTCAGAGAAAGGAACAGTCGAGTCTATTTTTACTCTCGGAACGCATAGCTAAACTGTACCCGTGCATATAGATAGAGAAAAAGACTATTGACTTAGTATAAGATTTACTTAACAGCGACGAGCTTTTAAGTATTGAGTATTATCTCTTATTATTATACTATTATAGTATTATCTTGATAGTATGTTTAGTATAGTCGGCTTTTGAAGTCTTGAGAAAACAAGTTTGATTGAATTTATCTTTACATATTTTCTTATAGTGTTATAGTAAGAGAGTAAGAAGCAAGCAAGAGTAATTAGGAAATAGCACGGATCTTTGACAAGTTAAAGCACAAGAAAACTCCTAAAATTAGTTAAGTATCTAACAGCAAAAACTATTTATTAAAGAATAGTCGCAAATTAACTAATAAAAAGGGGGATTAAAATGAGTTTATTAAATGAGTTTGACGCTTTAGCAAGTGTTTCAAGAGTTAGGGTTAACAGCGTTAGCAATAAACTTCTTGATTTCTTAAGAAGTGAGAAGGCTAACAAAGCAGAGATTACTAAGATTACGGCAGAAATGCTTGATTGCGACAAGATACATATTCAGGCGTTGTATTCTGCTTTAAAGAAGTTAGGTATTGAAGTTTCAAGAGGTAAGTCTTTTGTAGTAAAGACGGTTGATACTCATTACTTTAATGAGGCAATCGTCAAGTTATAAACTAATAAAAAGAGTTTTCTTGTGTTTTATCTTGTTATACATAAATTTTTTTAAAGGTTTTTGTGAAGGAAATCACATAAAAGTTAATAAGTTTGTTAATAAGTTAGGATTAGTTATTAACAGAGTTATACACAGAAAAGAAAACGTTTTCATTAGAAAAATAGATTTAAAAAGCAATATGGAGTTAAATATGTTACTTTTGGAGCATAAGACAGAAAAAGACGAATTGTTAGAAGAATTTAACTCTTTAGGAGTTAAATCTGTTGTTTTTACTGGTTCAAGAGAAGGATTAGACAAGGAATTTGAAGAGTTGCATAAAAGAGAAGAGTTTTTACGTATTATGGAGATTAGACCGTTTAATAGTCCGAAAAGTCTTTGGATGACTATGAATTGCAAGTTTTATATGAAGAATACTAAGGAACAAGGATATGCTCATATAGATTGGGCTGGATTGACTTTAGCGAAACATAGGAGATAAATATGAATATATTACTCGGTATTATTGTGTTATTAAGTGGTAAAGTAGCGGATGAAAGCGAATACGCTAATCCAGCATAAAAGAATATGAATAACAAAAAGAAAATATATTTAGCTTTGGTTTTCTTATTAGTATTCAATAGTTCAGCTTTTGCTGCGGGGCATACTAGAAATAGAGCTATAAAGAAGATAAATGCTACAATATCGCAAATGGATCTTAGCAGAGCTGTAATACATCATTCGGCTTCTGCGGATGTAAGTGCTAAAACTATTGATACTTGGCATAAAGCACGAGGTTTTGATGGTATTGGATATCATTTTGTAATTAGAACAGATGGTAGTATTGAAAAAGGTCGTAATATCAATAAAATAGGAGCTCACTCTAAAGGTCGCAATAATTTAGTTGGAATATGTTTAACCGGTAATGATAAGTTTACGGAAGCACAAAAAAAGTCGTTAATATCTCTTTTAAATCAGTTGAGAATTAGTAATATTGAAAGGCATCACGAGGAATGTCCAGGAAAAGGATTGAATTTAGATTATATTAGAGCCAATTTAGTTGGAGTTAAAGTTATGATAGGTAAAGCTTCTTTTTATAAGGATACAATTACAGCAACAGGAGAACGCTTTAATGCTAATGAATTAACTTGTGCATTAAAGAAAGGAATTAAAACCTATGGAAAATCTTATAAAGTAACTAATATTGATAATGGAAAGTCAGTTATAGTACGTCATAATGATTGCGGTACACTAAAACCGGGTAGAGTAATAGATTTAACTCCGGAGGCATTTAAAAGAATAGGAAATATTAATGATGGATTGTTAAATGTTAGAGTTGAGGTTATAAAATAAATGCACAAAGATATAAATTATATAGTACATAAGAAAAATTCTTCGGAATATGTAATATCTAAGTTCTTAAATGGAGAGTTTTCTCAGAATTACAGATTAGTAAAAGACAAAAAACAATATGTTTGCTCTTGTTTATCTGGAATATATCGTAATTACTGCAAACATAAAGACTGGATTAGCTTGTTATTAAAACATAAAAAACTACCAGAAAACGTTGAAATAGAACAAGAAATTACTTCAGATGAAACTAATAAGTTAGTTAATTCTATATTAGGAGAATAAAAATGATAGAACCTACTTGGATTTGTGTTTGCGGTAGAGAGGTTCCTGGAGAATGCTCAAGATGTTTATGTGGCAGAACAGAGAGGCAAAGCGATAGAGAAAAAGAAGTGGATTTTATAGATAATGACTAAAAGGAGTTAAGCGTGGGAAAGACAGAAAAATGCCAAGAGTGTAATAAACCTTTAAATAAAGAAGAAGTAAAAAGATACACAATATGTAAAAAATGTAAAGGTTTATTACATAATCTTATAGATAAACTAAATGAAGGAATTGAAATATGTATAAAGTAAAAGTGCCGGGAATCTTGGATAGTTCTAAATCTGCTTTAGTGAATAGTAAAGGAAGGGCAGATGCCCCCTCTATCACTAACAGGATTCCCGGTTTTATTATAGAAAGAAGAGCTGGTGAGTATCCTAATATATCATAATATAAGAAGTGGAGAAAACCAGCTCTACTATAATAAAAGAATAGGAAATACAATGAATTAACATATTATCAACGTCCATTTTCTTAAGGAGAGAGATGGATAAACTAAAAATTAAGTTTTCTAATGACCGTCTATTCGTAACAGGAGTAGACGGTTTTTTTGTTATCTATAATGAGGAATAAGATGAAAAACAAAGAGAATTTAAGATTTTTATATTTTGAGGGAGAATTAGTTGTTAATAGTAAAGAGGAACAAGATGAATTATGTGATAAAATTGAAGAATTTATTAAAAATAAACTAAAAAGAAAAGGTAAAATAAGTATTTACAGAGTTATTGAGCAATTTTAAAGGAGGAGTGAGATGGAAAATGAAGTATTTGCAGGAATTAAGAATGCTTTGATGAGAACCAATATGTCCACTTATGAAATAGCTGAAGCGTTCAAGGTAAGTGAAAGAGAAGTATTAGATATTATGACGGAATTAGATTTTATTGTAGTATAATAGGAGAACAATATGGAAATAAGAGAAGGAAATATAATAGTTTCAGTTGATAAGATATTAACACCGGATAAGAATGAATTTCTTAGGAAAACCACAGAATTGCTTGGTAAACTAATAGAAACTGAAAACGAGTTAGTTTGGGTAGTGGCGGCAGATGGAATCTTAAAAACAGCTTTAGCAGTTAAGATGACTAAAGATATGATCGGAGAAGATAAATGAGTAGAATTGAAGAAATAAGAAAAAAGTTTTTTAGATTGGTAGATTTAGATTATATTTTTGATATGTATCAAAGTGATTTAAAAAATGGAATAACTCAACAGAATGTTAATTTTAAAGCGTATTATGAGAGTTGTAAAGAGTTAGGATGGATGATAATATGAGTAAAAAAAGTAGAAGAGAAGACTGGAAAAGATTATGTGTAATTTGCCACCAAAAATATGGCGGTAGAAAGAGAGGAAAAGATGGGAAATTTTTGGCTTCCAACTCATAAGTGGCAATATGTTCAATGGTTTGAGGATCAGAAGATATTAACTCGTGAGAAAGCTAATCGGATGTCATTAAAGCAATTAAGAGGTAAGTATTGTGAGATAAGGAGTAAAGAATGAAACTTACTAAAAAATTAAAAATAAAATTAGAAAAACTTGAAGAATTGAAAAATAAAAGGTTACATTATTGGTATGTATTTGATATGGCAAATTTTTATTTAAAAGATAAAGAAACTACAGATTTTATTAAAAACAATTTTTCTGTAAATGAGATTTGTCTTCTTTTGAAAAAAAACTTTAATAAGCTAAAAATAGGTATTATTTGGACTATTATTACTGGAGAAAATGATTGAACCAATAGAAAATAAGAGTTTCTTCCCAATGGATGAAACATATCAAGAATGAAAATTGACGAAGCAATAATTTTGGATGAATGTGTTGATTTAATTGAATTAAGAAAACAGTTAAAATCAGCTAAGGATTCTTTTTGTTTGAATTGTGGTTGTGCAGACCCACTAAATATGTGGGAAGTATGTTTTATATGTGGTAAAGTACCTTATATTAAGTCTTTAAAAGGGCTAAAAAAAGTAATTAAAGGTTGGTTAAAATGGAGTTTTAAATGAATGATTTTATGAGATGGATTAAAAGAATTAGTGTGATAGAATACTTCAAAAATGATGATAAACATAACGGAATACTCTTCTCAAGAGAAATTTCTCGTAAAGATATATCAATATGGTTAGAAAAAGAGAAAAAAGGCGAAATTACCATATTTAATTTAGTTAAATGAGGAAAATAAGATGGAAATAAAATTGGATAGAGAAAAAGCTATACAAGTTTTAGAGAATTATGTTAAAAGACAGTTAAAAAACGCTAAAGAAGTGAAAATAAAGAGTGAAAGCATTATTTATCAGGATTTACTTTTCAATATAAAGGAATAGTCTTATTTTAATTCCCTAAATAATATAATTGGAATAGAGTTATACTATATAGATTTTTTGTTATTAAAAATGAGGAATTAAAGAGGAGAATATAATGGAAGAAGATTTAAAACGTTTTATAGGAAAAACAATAAAGACTATACAAAAAAGAAAGGGTCTGTGTGGATACTATTATACTCTTGTATTTGAAGACGACACTAAATTAAGTGCAATAGATGGAGAATACGGAGACGATGCTTTTTATATAGGTGAACAAGAAGATATAATTACAGAGGAGTTAAAATGACTTTAGAAGAACAGGAAATAGAAGAATTAAAAAAAGCTAAGAAAAATGTATTAGAATGGTTTGAAATTGCTTTAAAATATGGGGAATGTGGAATAAATCTATATTATTCTCCTAATAATAAAGCTTGGGAAAGTTTAAAAAGTCAAAAAGACTTTAAAGAAGCTAAATACAAAGGTGTTTTTGTTGGTTATGAATATAAAGGATATTTATTTAATATTAAATATGGACCCGGAGACTGTGAAGAAAACTTGATTAGAGGAGAAAAATTAAAATGACACAAGAAGAACAGAAAAGAGAAGACAGAAGAAAAATATATATACCTTGTGATATATGTTTAACAGAAGGAGCAAGTGAGATAAAAGGCGGTTATTACAATATGGAACATAATATATGGTTTGTTTGTAAAGACTGTCTATGTAAAATAGAAGATAAAAGGAAAAAAGAATGAAAGAAGAGCTTAAGTTTATTGTAATTAACGTGGGTTCAGTAATTGTATATGCTGTAATAATGCAATCTTTGATTAAATAAGAGAGGGTTTAAAACTTTCTTGTAGAGATATATTGTTTTTTAAAATTAGGAATTAGAAAGGAGATAGCTATGTTTTATGAACTTAGAGCAGAACGAACGGTTGCAATTGCAGTGAAAGATATAAAGAAAATGAGACTAATTAAATTTAGAGCTAAAACTATAGAAACCAGGAAATGGGTTTATGGCTATCTTAACGTTAATTCTAAAGGCGACACTATTATTAGCAATGAATTTAGTTTTTGGTTTGTTGACCCTAAAACAGTAGGAGAATTCACCGGCTTGCTTGATAAGAATGGCAAGGAGATTTATGAAGGTGACATTATTGAGGAAAATTCTTGGGTTGGTAAACGAATCAATACAGTAATTTATAGGAATGATCTTGTTGGTTTCGGTACACCAGATGGTAGAAATTATATAAGTTTATCTGATGGCGATACTAGTCCTAAACCCAAATTTATCGTTATTGGCAATATCTATGAGAACCCGGAGTTGCTGAATGAAAGTTAAAGATTTACTTAAAGTAAGGGAAAGTGCTAAAAAGTCCTATCCGGATTTTCTTAACTGGACTATTGCTCTTGAACAACTTCCGCGGATTACGGCGGGGTTGCCGGCAGAGTATAAATATTTTAATAAAGAAGGAAAATTATTAAGAGATGAGGATTATAAGATTATAATTTATTTAGTTAATAAATTAACAGATAATTAGAAAGGAGGTGAAAGTATGTCTGTATTTAAAAAAGGAGATGTTTTAAGAGTTATAGGAAAGAGTAATGGGCAAGTCGCTGCAACTATTGGAGACATAATTGTAGTTGATTACATTGATATTTATGGTAGAGTTATCGCTACAGCAAAAACAGGAAGTTCTTATCGGTGGGATGACGAAGATTTAGAATACGTAAATAAATCGAAAGGAGAAATAAAAATGTTAAAAAGTCTGAAAAAGTATTACGAAGATCATCAGGATATTATTTTAACCGTAGGTGTTGTTGTTTTATTGGATCATTTTCTTTTTGGAGGTGCTTTGAGAGCGAAGATACAGACCACCATTGAGAAATTGTTAAGTGGTGTAGAAAAGAAGGTGGAATCAGTCAGTTAAGTTTTCTATCCACTTAGTTAAGAAAGGAGAAGACGTGGAAGATAAGAATAAAGGAAAATTCATAGCTTTCTTCTTAGGATTAGTCTTAGGAGGGAAGGTTCTTCCTTGGTTTATACATCTAATATATATTTCTATTATTATATTAGTTTGGTTAATACTTAAATAAGGTCGAAACGGAGAGTTACATTATCTCCGTCTTTTGTTTAATACAAAACTGAATGAGACCAATTAAGGAGAATAAAAATGGAAAAAGTTGGAAATATTATTAAGTTAATGAAAGAGGCTCACGTAATTTTTAAGGATTTAACAGAAGACGAGAAGATTTTATTAGAGGAAGAGATAGTTAAATTAGAAAGAGAGTTTGATAATGAGAAATAATAAAAAGAAATTAAGTAGAGATGAAATGTTTAAAATTTCAGATAATCTAAATGAAAAGGTCTCTAAATTAAAAAGAATTGACGATATTGTAGCTTTAGACGATATTGTAGCTTTAAGTGGAACAAAAATAACCGTAGATGATGAATTTTTAGCGACTTTAATTGTAATGAGAGCGTATTTAGACAATACTCTAAATAAATTTGGTTATTAAATAGGAGGAAGTAAAATGGATCAAAACGTTGTAAATAAGCTAAATAACCTGACAGAAAAGCAACAAATTGATGTGGTTTTAGCAAGAGCAAAAGAACACGCTTGGAAAATTTATATGGGAACACAGAAAATGGCAATGAGAGATAGAAAGAATTTTCATATTCTTACGGATAATAACATAATGCTACAAAGAATGGAGTATAAAAACTACTTACAACATCAGGTTGTAACTTGGTCTATTGTTAAGAAAGATACTAATGAGAGAATAGAAGGAGACTATGGAACTATAATATGTAAGTTCGTGGAAGAATATGAAAAAACACATCAAGCTATCTGTTTGTAAATAAGTTTGGTTCTTTGACAATCTAAGTAGTAGACCAAAAAAGGAGATAAGAATGAAATTTCTATTATTTGGTCTTGCAATATTGTTTTTTGTTTTAGGAACAATTCTCGGAGTTGATATTGCATATAACTACGAGGTAAAATATAAACAGTTCTTAAAATTAGCGGATGACGCTTCAACAGCTAAAGATAAACTGATGTATTTTAAGGAATACAGAGAAAAAGTTAGTAATATTAGCGAAGAACATGCTAACTATATCTTTAAAACGGAAAGAATGACTAAATCTACTCAATTAAAGATATTAGATACTTTAATAAGCAGACTAGAAACAACTTCTAGAATGAAAGAAAAATCTCTTGAATATCAACAAGCTATGTATCAAATAAGCGGTCAAGAGATGGATCATACTTTGGGAGATATAGATAGTGTGTTTCGTGGTTGTTATGGAATAGAAAGACGAGAAATAGTTATTTTGTGTTGGTTATTTTTAGGTTTTGTGTTTTTTGTTGGCGGTCTATTGACAATGGAGAGTTATTTCTAAAAAATCTACTACTTAGATTGTTCCTCTTAATGTAATTCATTAACTGATGAGGGCATTAAATAAGCCCGAAAGGAGAATAGATGATTTGGACTAATGGTTATACAAAAGAAAATATAGTAAGATTGAAAAAAGAAATTAAAGATAAAGAAATAAAAAAACTTGAAGAATGGCACAAGTGGTTTGCTTGGTTTCCTATAGTTGTAGATATTACAAAAGATAAAAGAGAAGTTAAAGCGTGGCTGTGTTTTGTAGAAAGAAAAGGTACATTTTATGTAGGAACTATAGAAGATTGGTGGAATTGGGAATATAGAATTTCACATCAAGATTCTAAAAACTAATCTAAAGAGGAGAATATAAAATGAAAGTAATATATGATACAGATAAACAAAAAGTTCCAATAAAGATGTGGTTAGATGAGATAGAAGACGGAGCTGTGAAACAATTGGTTAATTTATCCAATTTACCATTCGCTTTCAAACACATAGCGGTAATGCCGGACTGTCATCAAGGATTTGGTATGCCTATTGGTGGAGTATTAGCTACTAAGAAAGTAGTAATACCTAATGCAGTAGGTGTTGATATTGGATGTTTTACTGGTGATACAAAAGTTAAATTAACTGATGGAAGAGATTTATCATTTTTAGAATTAATTAAAGAATATAATAGAGGTAAAGAAAATTTTTGTTACTCTCTGGATAAAGAATCAAATATTGTTATATCAAAAATTAATAGTCCCAGAAAAACACGAATTGCCAACGAACTTTTAGAAATAAAATTGGATAATAATGAAATAATTAAATGCACTAAAGATCATATATTTTATGATAGAGAAAATAAAGAAATTAGAGCGAAAAAATTAAAAATTGGACAATCGTTAATGCCAATTTACATTAATAAAGCATTTGAAGTGGAAGATATTGAATTTGAGCATCAATTTAAAAAAGAAAAAATGAAAGATTATAATGTAATTTATAATCCTAAGAATAATAAGTATCGCTATATTCATATTTTAGCAGATGAGTTTAATATATTAAATGGTATTTATAAAAAAACTAAAGGAGTTAGACACCATATAGATTTTAATAAATATAACAATAACCCTACAAACATAAAACGAGTTAATTGGAAAAAACATTGGGAAATACATTATAAAAATGTTGGTAAAAACTCTAAATTAGGTATCGTTGGATTTAAAATAGCAAGAAAGAATAATCCCATTTTATTTTCTAAAATGGCATCAGAAAATATGAGAAAATTACATCAAAGAAAAGATTTCCAAGAAATTGTAAAAAAGAACGCAATACAAAATTGGATTAATTATTCAAAAACTGAAAAATTTAAAGAACAAGCTAAATTAGCTGGAGAAAGAGGAAAGAAATTTTTAATTCAATATAACAAATCTGAAAAAGGAAGAGTCAAATCTTCTGAAATTGGTAAAAAATATGGTTTTGGAGCTTATTGGAATAAAAATAGAAAAAATCATAAAATTATTTCAATTAAACTAATAAATAAAAAAGAAGATGTTTATTGTTTAACTATTGATAAATATCATAATTTTGCCTTATCTTCTGGGGTATTTGTTCATAATTGCGGTATGTGTGCGGTTAAGACTTCTTTAAAATCAGAACAATTAGATAGAGAAACTTTAAAGAAGATAATGGGAAAGATTAGAGAAGTTATTCCTGTTGGAAACGGGCGTGACGGAAGTCATAAAGAAAGACAAGATGAAAATTTAATGCCAATTAAAGCAGAAACAATTAGAGATATGTTAGAAAACTATAATGTTATTAAAAAAGAATATTTCAACGCGTTAAAACAAATCGGTACTTTAGGAGGGGGAAATCATTTTATTGAGATTCAAAAAGATACCGAGAATAATATCTGGATTATGATACATTCAGGAAGTCGGAACTTAGGATATAAAGTAGCTAACTATTATAATGAGTTAGCAAAGAACCTAAACGGTAAGTGGTATGTTTATGTTCCTAAAGAATGTGAATTGGCTTTCTTACCTATAGAAACTCAGGAAGCTAAAGACTATATGTTGGAAATGCAGTATTGTGTGGATTTTGCTTTAGCTAATAGGTTTTTAATGATGAGTAATATAGTAGAGATATTTAACAAAGAATTTAACGATGAAGGATTCTATCTAAAAGACATAAACAATCAAGAAACCGGTTGCGGTAAAGCAACAATAAATATAGCACATAATTACGCAATATGGGAAAATCACTTTGGAGAGAATGTAATAGTACATAGAAAAGGAGCAACATTAGCTCGTGAAGGAACAATAGGTATAATACCGGGATCTCAAGGAACTAAGTCTTATATAGTTAAAGGTTTAGGAAACAAAGAAAGCTTTGAAAGTTGTTCTCACGGTGCAGGTAGAGTTATGGGAAGAAAAGAGGCTTGTCGTCAATTAAATCTAAAAGAAGAAATTAAGATATTGGACGATCAAGGAATTATTCACGGTATTAGAAATGTAAATAATTTAGAAGAGGCTTCTGGAGCGTATAAGAAAATTGAAGATGTTATGAAAAATCAGTCGGATTTAGTAGAAATACTTGTGGAATTAAGCCCTTTGGCTGTAATTAAAGGAGATTAATATGGCATTTCCCAAAAATTTAAACAATGTTAAAATAAAAGGATTTAAAAGAAATATTCTAAAAGATTTAGTTAGAGCTATTGAAAACAAAGAAATTAAATGGATTAAAATAAATACATATTATATTAGCTCATGTGGAGATTTTATCTGGAAAAAGGATAAATATCATTTAGAAGAAGTTTTGGAAACTGTTGTTTCTATTGAAAAATATCATTAAAATAATGATAACAGCGTCCATGTTCTTAGGTAAAAGAAATATGAAGAGAAACTATCAGAAGGAATCTATTTTAACAGCAGATAGATTTAAGGAACCTATAGAAGACTGGGAAATAGAGAGATTCAAGTCAAAAACTTCTAATGAAATAAAGGAAGAAGAAAAACTCTTTGATTTAGCTAAAGAATTAGGTAGGACTTACAAAGCTATGATGTGGTGGTATGAATTGATGTATAGAAGTGATAAATATGAGGATAGACAACATCACGCTAAAAGTATAATAGAAAGATTTGCTAAATTTTAAAAAGAAGACTTAGATGACAAACTGTTTACATTTGGATGTTAGATTTTCGGGAGGTTTCTGGTTACGATGTCTACATTGCGGAAAGTTTATGGAATCTAAACCGTCTTGGTGGGTTGGCTTCAAAAGAATTTGGTTTATAGGAGAATAACCCATATTACACAAGTATATAAAAGGAGAATAAAATGACTTGTAATTGCACAAATTGGGTTGGAATCAAAAGAAATAAAAAAGGTAAGAATATTTGTACTGGTTGTGGTAGAGAAAAAATGAATAAAGATATGAGCATTCCTCTTGTTAAAATTCTAAAAGACATAAAAGACGATATACAACAAATAAATCAGTGGAGACAACATATTGAAGTTGATTGGGCACAAAGCGTCGCAGAATATTCAGCAAAAGCTGAGGCTCTTATTGAATTATTAGAAGCACATTTGTTTGGTTCTGTAGGCGGTTTTGGTCCCGAGCAGATAGATAAAAGTTTAGAAGGAAGATATAATTATTTAGTCATTTATATATATGAGAAGAGGAGAAAAAGAAAATGAGAGGAAAAGGGTTAAAAACTTTTATTGGTAAAATTGGTAGAGACGAGTTTGGTATAAATAGAATATATGTAAAATTAAAGAATATACCAAAAGATATGTTGAAGGAACTTAAAACAAAAATAAATTTTAAATGTTCGGATTGTGAGACTAATGTAGCAGAGTTATCTATAAATATGCAAGATTTTATAGATACTGAAAGAAGTAAAGATAGAAGAGAAACTAATACAAGTATGTATTTTGATTGTGGAAATTGTGCTGTAGGAGGATAAAAATGGCAGATTATGATTGGGTATTTAAAAAAGGATATGCAAATTTTGATAATCAGTCAGAATGTGAAGATTTTATTAGATGGGCGATAGATGAAATAAAAAGATTAAAAGATTTATCTTGGAAAAGTGTTGTAATATATATAAAATGAGCAAATTTAAGACTGGAGATAAAGTAAAGGTTGTTAAAAAAAATGATTGTTTTGTATGTGGTGATTTTTGCCCATTTGTTGGTTTAATAGGAATAGTCAGTAATCCGAAAATCTATGATTGTTATGTTTATGTATCTAATTTTGAGAAGAAAGCTGGAGGATGCTCCGGTTTTTTAGAGAGTGATTTAGAATTAGTTGAGAAAAAGAAAATAATAAGAGAATATGAAATAGTCAGATTTATGAGAGAAACAACTAAGAAAATCGCCTTTATAATATTATCTTTGTTTTTATTAAGTGGATGCAAAGATTTAGATATGGAAAATAGTTTAAAACAAATAGAAATATATGAATTAAGACAAAATAAAGTTGGTGTAAATCAAAGACGTTCGGTAGAAATATTAACTGAAAAAATACAAGAATTAACTGATAAAGTTAAAGAGTTAGATAAATCTAATGAAAAACTTTATAAAATAATTATGGAGAAGTCTAATGCGTGTACAACTCTTCAGAAAGAGTAAAGAAAATATTAATGTTTATGGTTATTTAGATGAAGAAACTATCTATATAAGAGAAGATATGAAAGGAATAGATTATATAGAAACTTTTATTCATGAATTTATACATTGGATTATATATAAAATAATTCCCACTAAACTACAGCGATTTTTTAATTGTTGGTTCGATATGCTAGATGGATTTATAAATAGTTTTAATTTTAATCTAGTAAAGAGTTATTATAGAGAATACTATGAAATTTAAAAAAGGAGACCGAGTAAAGGTAGTAATATCATACGATCTTTGGCTACCTTATGCTCAAACAGGATGGACAGGAACTATCGTAAGATACTTTTCCGTTTATGAATATATTATAATATGGGATTCAAGTTATAATCACGAAGAAAAAACGGGTGATTTAATTAAAGAATTTATGATAGAATTAATTGAAAAGAAAAAGAAAGTTATTAAACCGTTTCCCATAGTAAAATTCTTGGAGAATGTAAATGCGAGAGTTTAAAGAGGGAGATAAAATAAGAATATTGTCTGATTGTTCAGGAGCGAAGGAAGGACAGATTTACACTCTAAGATACTTATTGGTTAAAGAAAGTAAAATATTATATGCAAGTAATCAAAGAAGAATGACAGAAGTCACTCACGATTGTGGTTGTTCTTGCCTGAATAATTGGAAGTTGATAGAAAAAAATAAAGTTATCAGAGAATATCCGATAGTAGCTTTTATGAGAGGTGATTTAATTAAATCTCTTTAAAAACATATGAAAGTTAAATGTAAAGATAATTCAGGACGTGGGATTGAATTAACTATAAATAAAATCTATTATGTTTTGTCAAAATCCGACGATATGGTTTATATAATAAACAATCTTGGTAGAAAATATGGTTATATGTCTTTTAGATTTTCTCTTATAAAAGAAAAAAATACAGTTAAAGAGTTTGAAATATCTAAATTTTGTAAAAAAATGTATGATAAATGAAGGAGAATTAAATGAAAATTCTATTTCTTGACGATATGCAAACAAGACACGATTCTTTCTCTAGAAAATATGTTGGGCATAATATAACATTTGTCAAAACAGCTAAAGACGCTATTAATATTCTAAAAAGAGATTTAAATTGGGATTTAATATGTTTAGATCACGATTTAGGAAATAGAATATTTGTCAACTCAAACGATGAAAATACGGGTTATCAGGTAGCTAAATATCTTGAAGATAAAAATCTAACCTGTAAAATAATAATACATAGTTGTAATCCAATAGGTGCAAAGAATATGCAAAGATGTTTACCAAATGCGATATATAGACCTATATTTTGGTTTTAATATTGAAAGGAGGAATAAAGTGAGACACTACTAAATAAAAGTTATATATTATTAACTGTAAAGAAAAGGAGATAAAATGGATAATGATTTAGATAAATTTAGTGTTGGTGACAAGATTCTTTTAATAAAAGGAAGAAACAGTGGTACTGTTGGTTATGAAGGACAAGTTTTAATAATTACTGCGGTCTACGTTGGATATTATTCTGTAAAAAGTGACAAAAATACAACTTTTAATATATTCTATGATTATGAAGGATATAAAAAAGACGATTTCTGTCTAGCTTCTAGAAAGGAAAAAGCTAAATACTTAAAGAATTTAGTTAATGTATTAAAGAAACAAGTAGAGGAGAATGAAAGGGAGATAGAATTCTTAGAGAAATATGAAACAGAAGAAGACTATCTTGCGGAAAAGTTAATGCAGTTAATGGAAGCTAAAAATAGGTTAGGTATAGTTAAGCTTCTAAAGGAAATGAGAAAAACAGATCATCTATAAGATGATTTATTATTAACCAGTAACAAAAGAGGAGGAAGAAATGAAAGTTAAAGTTATTTATGTAACTGGAACAAGAGATTTAGCGATTGGTAAGACTTATGACGTAATTCGTCAGAAGGAAAATGGCAACTTCGTTATTATTAACGAAGCTGGAAGAGAGGTGTCTTTTAAAGCTTCAAGATTTGAGTTAGTACCGGAGATTGTTACTTTCAAAGCGGGAGACGTCTTAAAAGATTCTGATGATAGAAAATATCAGCTAATTCGTTCAGGAAAATTAGTTGCTCTTCTTGATGTTTCAATAGGAGAAGTAACTAATGGATTTCATCCTGTAGAGGATACTCAATCTATCACAGATGATGAAATGTCATTAATTGATTCTGAATGGACTTCGGAACGCTTGGTAAAAGCGTAAAATCTCTGAAGAGTTAGTGAAAATCTAACGAAACTAAAAAGGTTCTGCTCGCCTTTATCAACATCAGTTGATATAAAGCACGATAAGAACTAAAAATTGGTAGTTAGTCACCTTTTTAGTCAGATTATATATTAAGATTAGGAGAAGTTTAAGTGAAATTTAAAGTTGGAGACATAGTAAAAGTTATAAGAAGTGGTAGAGGTGTTTCTCTAGAAAATATAGGGAGAAAAACTGTAATAACAGAGATAGGACGAAGAAAATATAATAATTTTGATGCTGTAAAAACTAGAGATTTAGATAATCCAGATTTTGAAGATTGGATTAATGAAGATAGTTTTGTATTAGTAAAAAAGAAGACAATTAAACCATATAATATAGTTAATTTCTGTAAGAAATTTTATGAATAACCCCAAATTTAAGATTGGAGATAAAGTAAAATGTGTATTAACATCTAAAGGATCTGATGATGACTGTTCTTATGGAGGAGCGGGTTGGGTATTAAACAAAAAATTTAAGATAGCTTACATAACAAGAAACTGTTCTCCATATATTTATTGGGACTCACAAAATAGGTACGGTGTTTGGGAACATCATCTAGAATTAGTTAAAAGAAATATTAAACCATATGGAATCGTGAATTTTATGAATAATATAAATAAAAAATAAGGAGAGAGAAATGAGAATAACACAGATTAGATTTAGTCCAGAAATAGAGGTTGAATATCCTGACGATATTGATACTTATGATATAATAAATAATAAACGTTGGAATAGAGAACATTACTTAGAAGGATGGGAAATAACAGAAGATGGTTCGCTAGACAACGGACTTGAATATAAACCTTCATATAAAAATTATCTTTTTTACAACAAAAAATCGTTATTAGAAATCAAAAAATTATTAGAAATGATAAAAACAAACGAAGGATATATTAATAGTACTTGTGGGTTACATATTCACGTTAATATATCAAACTTTTCAGACGAAGAAATAACGAATGTAATTAAAAGATTTTTAGTTAATCAAAAAGCTATTATAACAAAATTTAAAGTACAACGGAATAGATTGTGTTCATATTGTCATCCTTTACCTGAACATCTTAAAAACTTAACGATAAATAATATTTCAGAGTTTAGAAAGTATTGCAAAGATGATTTCTGGAGAGAAGATAGAAAATATTACGCTCTTAATATTGATTGTATTAGAAACTCCAGCTATAAAACTCTTGAATTTAGATTGTTTAATGGAACTTTAAATTATGAAACTATGAAAATGTATATATTTTGGGTATTGAAATTTGTTTCTAAAGCGAAGAGTTTAAAATATGCAAATATTTAAAATAAACACTAAGGTTATTTGTGTTTCAAATCGTGGGCTTAATATTGGTGAGTTAACTATAAATAAAGAATATACTATTTTAAATAGTTATATGAGCGGAAATACTCTATTTTATCAAGTTATTTCTGACAGACTTCAAATAGAAGATTATTTCGATTGGAGATTTAAACTTGTAAATACACGAAAAAATAAAGAATATAATATTGCAAAATGGTGCAAGAAGAACTATAAATAAATGAAATATAAAATTGGAGATAAGATAAAAATAATAAAAGAAGGTAAATTTGATTGGAATAAAATTATGAACGCATTTATAGGCAAAACATTTACCATATCTAAAATATTCAACTTTCCAACTGCTCCCGGAAAAAAAGTTTACAATGTTTTGGAGAATAATTGGAGTTGGTATGAAGATTCTTTTATTCTTTCTACAAAGAAAATAATAAGAGAATATGGTATAGTTAGATTTATGCGTTCTATTGAAAAGAAATAACTAGGAAGAGACCCTCTAATATTACGGTTCTTATATCTCCCTTATCCGAATATTATGGTCTCTTCGTTAAATTTGGAGACAATACAATGATTAATAGCAAAGCTAGAATAAAAACAAGAGGAAAGTTTTGTACTCGTCCCTGTTCTTTACCTTGCGTGGGAGAAAAAGTACTTATGTTAGGAGCTCTTCATAAAGACATAGATATGGATAAAAGAGAAAATTCTATAGTGGTAAGGTTTTTCAGAGATAATACGAGATGTTCAGGTTTTTCTATAGATGATTTAGAAATGATTAATAAATATAGTAAACCATTTGGTATAGTAGAATTCTGTAAGAAATATTATTAAAAAGGAGAGAATGTATGTTTAAATTGGGAGAAATAGCAAGAATAAAAAACGAAAGTACTTTGATAAAAATACTGTCAAAAACTGAAGTAACAGAAGGAGAAACAAAGTACTTGACAAGTATTCTTAAAAATGATTTAGAAATAGAATTATATGAGTGCGGTATTGAGAAGGTAAATAAATACTATATAAATGAGATTTCTAATAAAATAAACGTTGGTGATTTAATTGCAACTAATGCGAACGACACAGAAACTATTGCGAATAAAAAATATATTTATGGAAAAGTGGGAGAAATTTTTACTAGAAATGAAAATAAATATATCTGTTTATGGAACAATACTCTTAACGGTGGTACTGGAATTAAAGAAAGACCGGGCAAGTGGAGATATTCTTGGTTAATAAATTTAGACAATACAGAAGCTCATATAATTTTTGAAAAGGAGAAAAACATGAGAAAACTCAAAACAAAGGAAATTGTAAAATGTTCATCGTGTAAAAAAAATATTGAGAAAGAAGAATGTTCTCACGAGTTTGATGGTAAAATTTGGTGTGAAGAATGTTATAATCAACAAGTTGGTTCTTGTTCGTGTTGTGAGGGAAATTTTTATATTGATGATTTGCTTACTTCGGAAGAAGGAGATCGTTATTGCGATGATTGTTACTCTGAAAATTTCGCTACTTGTTATTCTTGTGATTGTGAATTAGATTGTCATTCAGGTGAAATATTCACGGGAACGGATGATAACGTTTATTGTAGTGATTGTTTTAGTGAAAGATTTTCTGTATGCAACGCCTGTGGAGATACTTTTCGTGTTGATGATATGAGAACTAGAGAAAGTGATGGATTTCTTTTTTGTGAAGATTGTTATTCTGAAGAGGGTTCTACCGCAGAAGAAAGATTGATTCACGATTATTCATATAAACCCTCTCCAGAATTTAAAAAATTAAAATGGGAGAAGGAAAATTCAGAAGATCAGAAAGCCTCTTTATTTATGGGATTAGAATTAGAGGTACAAAGAGATTCTTCAGAAAAAGAAGCTTCTTCAAAATTAATTTCTTTTCTTAAAAAAGAAAAAGTAGAAAAACATTACTATCTCAAGCACGATGGAAGCGTTCCAAATGGTTTTGAGATAGTTACTCATCCGTTTACTCTATCTTATGCACACAGAGAAATGAAATTAAACAAGATATTAAGATGGATGAAAGAACAAGAATTTACCTCAGAAGAGAGTGGTAAATGTGGATTACATATACATCTCTCAAGAGATTTCTTTGAAGATTTAGAAATTACCAAAATGAGATTATTCTTTAAAGAAAATGAAGATAAACTTAAAGAATTGTCTAGAAGAAAGGGAGTTGGGGAAAACTATTGTAAATTTGAGACAATTAACACAAAGGATATATTAAACGATAGCTCTCAAAGTGGTCGATATTGGGCTTTAAATTTGAATAGTTCTACTAATACTGTAGAAATAAGAATGTTTAGAGGAACATTAAATCCAAAAAGAATAACTGCTATATTACAATTTATGGAAGCTCTAAGTTATTTTGTAAAAGTTGTTGGAGTTACGTCTCTAGTAATAGGAGAAAGAGAATATAGAAAAAATAGTTGGAAGTTGTTTATAGATTGGGCTAAAGACCAGGAAAAATATGGAACAATGTTAAAACATCTGAAAGGAGAAAAATTATGTGCTTAATTGCTGTTAAAGAGAAGGGAGTAGATTTTCCTAAAGAAGCTTATTTATTATACGCAGAAACTAGAAATAGTGACGGAATAGGTATTATGTACTGGAAAGTAAATTCTAATGAAGTTTGTATTAAGAAGGACTTTACTAATGCAAAACATATGATCGCTTGGTGTAAAGATAATCTCTCTAAAGAAGACGCTTTAGTAATTCATTTTAGATTCGCTACTCACGGTCTAAAAGATATAGGAAATAGGCATCCGTTTCCTATAACTAAGAATACTGAACTGTTAAGAAAACCGGAGTTAATCTGTCAAGTTGCAGTAGCTCACAATGGAGTAATTACTAACTACGGTCATCACGAAAAATTCTCAGATACACAAAAGTTTATATTAGATATTTTATCTGACGAATCAATAAAAAATAATCTTCACAGTGAAGCGGTAATTAAACTAATTAACGTATTTATTGAAGGAGATAAGTTAGCTATTATGCACAACAATGGAGAAATTCAGAAGTTTGGTGCTTGGGAAACAGAAAGTAATATATTTTATTCAAACAGTGGTTATAAATCTTGTTCTTATTTTGAAAGAGGAGCCGGTTTGTTGGGTTTTCATAATTATGAAAGAGAAGAAAACTATAATGATAATACAAACAGCTCCGTGAGAGATAAAGTAGATAACAAAGGCAAATCTGTAGTTTTTGAAGGTTTATGTGAAGGATGTAATGAGATGAAATATGTAATGACGGTAGATATTGAAACTGAAACAAAAGGAGATTTTATTTCTTTCAACTTATGTAAAAAATGTAGAAAAGCTGTGAAAAAGGGAGAAATTAAATTAGTAGAAAATAACGAAGAAGATATAGAATCTGAACAGTGTTGTGAAAGTTGTGGAGAGTTCTTTCCAACTAAAGAAATGATAGAAATTTCTCTAGAGGGAGGAACAATGATATGTAAAGATTGCAACAAAGCTTATATGGAAAGCGGTTCTCTACCACAAAAATAATATGAGATTTGTACATCCAAAAGATTTAAAAATAGGAGACATTGTTAGATATGTTAGTAGAAAATCTTGGATTTCTCCTAATTATCATGATACAGATAACTATGGAACAATCAATCAGTTATATAAAGTACATAAAATATTAAAAACTACCGCAAGACATCATATGTGCGGTGAAGATGGATTAAATAATCCTTTACTTGCTTCTGTAAGCGATGATTTTAGAGATTTTAGTGCTTGGTATGGTAGTTTTGTAATTGTTAATAGAGAAATAAAGAAAACAATCAAAGAATATGGTATTGTAAAATTTTGTAGAAGATACTATAAATGAAATTTAAGATTGGTGACTTTGTCTTTTATAAGATAAGAACTTCTCTTTATGATGATATTTTTCAAGGATACTGTACGCAAGGATACTGTGTAATTAAAGAAATTGAAGAAAACAAAGCGTACGGTTATTGGGGAAACACAATAAAAGAAGCTTTATATATGTTTAAACATAATAATGAAAAAAAATTTAGAACTTTTTATGGATATATGCCTTTTAGTACAATTAAATTAGTAAATAGAATAATTAAACCATTTGGTATAGTAGAATTCTGTAAGAAATATTATTAAAAAGGAGAGAATGTATGTTTATTTTTAGAAGAAAAGGGGGAATAACCGCTAAAAAATTAGCGATAGAATTAAATTGTAGAACAAGTAAAATTAATATTCCTTCTTTTAGAGAGTTTATAGTTAATTACGGAGGAAAATTTACTGGAGCGAATTTAAACGCAAACTGTGAATTTGATAAGTATAAAGCGTCTAAAATAATGCAAAACAATGAAATCTCTACTCCCAAAACCTTTCTTAGAGGAGAAAGAATACCAAATGATATGTTCCCTTTATTGGCAAGAAAAAGATTTCATTCTCAAGGAAGAGATGTGATTTTCGTTAGAAATCAAGAGGAATTAAATAGATTAAATAGAGATTATGATTATCTAATTCAATATATAGATAAAACAAGTGAATATAGAGTACATATTCTCGGAGATTATGATACAATAGTTAGTGTAAAAATACCTAAAGTAGAGACGGCTAACAAAGTAGTAAGAAGTAAAAGAAATGGCTGGATTCAGGTATCTTATGATAGAGAATATAAACACTCTTTAATAGATTTAGCTAAGAGAGCAGTTAAAACATTAAATTTAAATTTTGGAGCAGTTGATATTATTCGTAAAGACAATAAACTTTACGTATTAGAAATTAACTGTGCACCTGGGTTGGAAGATAGAAAACTAAAGAAATACGCTGAATATTTTAAATACGAAGAAAATAGAATTCAAACTAGAAACAATATAGCTTATTCTTCTAGAAGGAGAAGTCGTTAATGAATTGTGAATTTAAGATTGGTGATTTGATTACTTATAAATATCCTTCTAAATCTTACTGTATTATAGTTAAAATAGATAGGAATAAAATATGGGGATTTTGGGCAGATAGTATAAAAAGAGCAAAAACAATATATAAAAATCCTACTAACGAATATATGTTGACATTTATGTACGTAGATGAATGTGTGTTGATAAAAGAACATAAAAAGATAACACAACCTTATGAAATAGTTAAATTTTGTAAAAAATACTATGTATAAATTTAAAGCGGGAGATAAAGTAAGAGTAAAAAATTTCTGTAGCGGAGCGTGTCCCGATATTATATATACTCTTATTAAATATGATAAAAATATATTAAAAACATACAAGATAGGACAAGATAAAGATGAAGGATGTACTTGTGAATATAATTGGATATTAGTATCTCCTTATAAGAAGATAATAAAAGAATATCCAATAGTTGCTTTTATGAAAAATACAACTAAGAAGGAGTAAGAATGTCTAAAGACAACGCAAAAGCAGTGTTAGACGTATGGAAAGAGACAGAAACAAAATTAAGAAAAGATTCTATTGGAAGAGAACTTTTTAAAGAATTATTAAAAAGAGTTTATATAAAACTAGAAAATGTATAAATTTAAAATTGGAGACATAGTAAGAGTAAAATTTTCTCAACATAATACTTATTGTTCTAGTAATAGCAAACTATTATCGGGGAAAATAGGAAAAGTTACATATGTGGGAGACGCTTACAGATATTCTTCCCTAAGAATAGAAAAATTTGTTCATTTAGATATTGAAAAATCTCTTTTATCTGCTAGAGGTCTTTGGATTGATGAAATAGAATTGATTGAGAGAAAGAAAAGAATTGTAAGAGAATTTGGAATAGTTAAGTTTATGAGAGAAACTTCTTGACAAATATATTTTTATATGATATAATAGAAAGGAGAAGAGATGAGTAACGATATAGTAAAGTTTATTAAGAAAACAATAGTTTTACAAGGTATTTTAGATTGTTTTGTACAAAAGTGTCATTCAGAATATGCAATAGATTATTTTGGAATTAGGGATAAAACTATTCAAGAAATTGATAAATTATTTGAAAAATCAAATAAGGAGCTAAAATGACCAAATCATTGACAGATATTTTAGAGGAGTTAATTTATAAAAAGTGTTGTAAAACAATAGGTAGTAAAAAGTATGAGCCTTATGATAAAGCAATCGCCCACAGCCAAATAAGGGGGGAGGGGAATGAAAGGACAATGTAGGTGGAAAACAAGAACAGATTGCCAAGATTATTGCGTTCTTAATTATCAACTTTTAGCAGGTGGTACTTGTGAAGGTTGCCCTGATTACGAAGAACAGGAAGATTAAATCACACTCAATAAAGGAGTTGATATGTCAGATTGTGTATTTTGTGGCAAGGAATTAGGTATTTTTAATTTTGGTGCGTATCATGATTACAATGGATATTTTTGTTCGGTGCAACATTATAGAGATTATGAAAGGGAACAAGAAAACAAAAGGGAAGAGAACAAGAATAAACAAAACGCTAAAGAAATTCAAAGAGTAAGTGAATTATACAATAAACAAAAATGCATTGCACATGAAATATACCAACAAAGAATGAAAGACGGAAGACAAGGAACTCCAGAAAGTGACTGGTACGAAGCGAGGCTTGTAATCTATGGTGTAGGTGCAGTAGATCACGGGCTACCTAATAATAAAATAGATTTTAACCCAGAAGCATACGACTACTCTAATTATTTTTAATTAGAAAGAGGTAATAAAACAAATGAGAGATATTCTTAAGATTGACAGAAGTCTAAAAAATGCTTGTTTTTTGCGTTTTGGCTCTTGTAAAATAGCTTATTTCTGCTTTTTTCAAGTCTTTAGTATATATGTATTAACTAAATTTTAAGTGTCTGGAAAGTCTTGGTTTGACGTATTTTGATAGTGTTTCTGCTCTTTTTAACATAACATCTTGATAAGACTGCTACTTAGGAGAACTATGTCATTTCTAAACTGGTTGTTAAATCCTTATGTAGAAGGAGTCTGCACTTCTTCTACTTCTCAAAAGGACAAGACTAGAATTATTCTGCCATCAAAGTCTATATATAGACCGGAAACATTTGATGACTATATAGGACAAAACAAAGCTAAAAATATAATTAAAGGATATATAGAAGGAACTCAGAAGAGAGATGTTATCTTTCCTCATACTCTAATTTCAGGTTCTCCTGGTTTTGGTAAAACATCTTTGGCTTTGCTTATAGCTTTGTATTTAAAAGTAAAATATGTCTATTGTATAGGAAGTGATATAGAAAGTTATGAAGATATAATTGATAGAATAGAAAAAGTTAACGGAGGAATTATTTTCTTAGATGAAATACATTCTCTTAAAAGAGAGATGGCGGAGAAACTATATCCAATATTAGAAGATTTTAGAGGTTGTGAAAGCGTCTTTACGTTAGTTGGCGCCACTACTGAATTGGGGGAAATAATAAAAGATAGAAAACCCTTCTTTGATAGATTCAAAATAATAATAGAATTAGAAAAATATACTCTTGAAGATTTAGTTAGAATGGTTTGTCTCTATAAAAATAGATTATTTAACAAAGAAAACATTAACAATAAATGTTATAAGCTTTTAGCTGAAAATTGCAGAGGAACTCCTAGAAATTTAATTAGACTGTTAGAATCTTTAGTATATCTAGATGGAAATATAGAACGAGTCTTAAAAAACTTCTCTATTATTAAAGATGGTTATACTGCATCTGACTTAAAAATATTAGAGTATATCAAATCTAGTAAAAATGTTGTTGGGTTAAATAGCTTATCCAATTATTTAGATACTTCGGTAGAAAACTATCTCTATTATATAGAACCTTATTTGTTGCAAACCGATATAATAGTGAGAACTTCTAAAGGCAGAAGATTGACTGAAAAAGGAATGAACTTAATTGAGAGACTAAACAATGCCTAATATTGGAACAAGTTGTAGTTATAATCCTAGATCATATGTAGGAACTACATCTATAAACGACAATTTAGATAATGATTTTTTTGGTATTACTAATTCTGATATAAGAAGTTTTGTTTCTATATTAGAAAATTATACTAACGATTGCGAAACTTTAAAATCTACTTCTCTCGTAGAAAGATATAAAAAGAAGAATATTAAGAGATTTAAGTTAGTTGATTTTTTGGAGAATAAAAATGTTAAGAGCTAAGCCTGGAGATAAAATAAGACTAAGAGAAAATAAAGAACGATTTGGTATCTTAATAAAGGTCTCGAAAGATAGATTCAAAATAGACTGGGGAGATTATACTTCTGTGTCATTTAATTTGAATGGTTTGTCTGAAAGTGATTGGGAAATTATACCACAAAATAGAGAATCAAGAGTATTTGAAATAGCTAAGTGGTGTAAGAAATATTATGTTTAAAAAAAGAGACATATATATAATCAAATTTAAAGAAGAAAACTTTAAATATTTTAATAGAGAGGTGTATATTACTCAATCTTCAAAATTTCAAAATTGTTATTGGATTAAATTAATTAACAGTGAAAAATTTAGTTCATATAAATTTTCAGAGTGTTTCATAAGAAATGGGGGGAAAGAAATTCTTTGTCATAAAGATTTCTTAAAATTAAAAAAGAAAATAATAAGAGAATATGGTATAGTTAGATTTATGAGAGAAACTTCTAAAAAGGAGAATAAATGGAACAAGATATATTTAAAACCGGCGGAAGTATTTGGGGTAATAAACCAAAATCTAAACAATATAGTGAAAAAACTCGTGAACAAGAAATGAAAGAAATTAGTGAAGATGCAACTAGACAAGCAAAAGCTATTCTCGACGAAATAATTAAAAAGAGATACTATACTGAAGAAGATTTCAAGAACATAATTAATCAAGCTTGTTGGATAGAAAAAATATGATAAAAAGAAAATTTAGTGTTGGCGATAGAGTTAGACAGATTTGTTCGGGATATAATACTCATCCGAAAGACATTAATAAAGAAGCAATAGTTATACGTGTTGGAGGAAGATATATTGATACTAATGATGGAATAATTATAAAATGTTCAGATGATTGGCATCATATCGTTAGTGATTGGAGAGGTCAAGATGCTTTTGAATTAGTAGAAAGAAAGATTATTAAACCTTACGGTATTGTGAATTTTTGTAAAAACTATTACTAAGGAGAGTAATGTTTAAAATAGGAGATAAAGTTAAAATTATTGACTTATTTAAAAATAGAAAAACTGGGAGAATTAAAAAAGGAATGATAGGTACAGTAACCCGTGTATGTACAGAGACGTACACTTCTAGAGATTATGTTCATTTAGATATTGAAGGAGAAGATTATGATGGAGGATTCTGGTTTAGTGAGATTAAAAAGATTTCAAAAGAACCGAGAGTATTTGAAATAGCTAAGTGGTGTAAGAAATATTATGAAAGAAAAATAGAATGAAAAATATTGTTAAGTTAGCTTTATACATATTGGAGCATTAAAAATATGTTAGTAACTGAATTAAACTCTATAAAAAATAATTCTATAAAAGCTATAAGAAATCGTTCTTATAGTAGAACGATAAATCTATTCTGTAAATATATAGAGGAAAAATATAAAGATTATATGTACAGAGAATATGAATATAAAGATGATATTACTCTAAGTAGAATATTTGAAAACAATATTAATCTAATAAAAGAGTTTGCAACAACTAAATTGATAGAAAACTTCTCCAAATATATGAAATTTAATACGGGACTGTCTTCTTTAATAATCTTTTATAAGTATTTAAATAAAAAGAATCTTATTAGTAAAGGATATTTAAAAGCTATTGTTACAGTTATAAACTTACATAAAAAAGAAGTCCCGGTCTTAACAAAGAAAGACGAATATCTTACACACAAAATGTTATGTTCTATAACAGATAGAGCTAATTTTTGGGCTAATCATTACGATGCACTTAAATTCAAAACTATAATACATTTTGTGTATTTTACTGGTATACGCAGATATGAAATAGAAAAAATTAAAAGAGTTGATTTTGATTTAGAAAGATGTTCTGTAAAGATTGGGGAAAGAGAGTGTTTCTATAACAAAGAAGTAAAAGATATGATAACGTTCTATTTTAATAAGGAACCAGAAGTTAAAAACGCTTTTAATATTACCAATTCTATAATAGGAAGATATAACAAGATTTTATCTAGATATAAATATAAAGACAAAGCAATTACTTTTGAATCTTTAAGAGACGCTAATGCTCATATGATTATGAGAAAGACTAAGAATATAGGTATTTTAGCTAAATTGCACGGAGAAACAGATGAGTTGTATTTAAAAAAATATGCTCTAAAAAATAAATACGTAGAATCTATATATAGAAGATTTATAAAATAAAGGATTATTATATGTTTAGAGTTGGAGATAGAGTACTACATAGAAATTTTGGGTATGAAGGAAGAGTTGTTTCAGTAGAAGAAGATGGCGCTTATTTAAGAATTATATGGGATCCTAAATATAGAATTCGTGGAATTTATATGAATCCCATTGAAGATATAACTCTGTTAGAAAAGAAGAGAATTAAACCATATGGTATAGTTGAATTTATGAATAAGATTAATAGAAAGGAGTATGTATGAACAGATTTTTAAAAGACACGCTAGATTTATTATCAATAATTTTAGGAACAGCTATTTGTTTGATATTATCTGGAATGATATTAAAAATATTATATATCCCGTTTAGATTCGGTTGGAATCTATATTAAGAAGGAGAAAAATGATAGAAAAACATCGAGAGTTGTTCGAGTATGCAGAAACTATAGTTAAAAGATATTGTAGATTTTATAATAAACAATATTTAAATAATTCTATTAGTTTTGACGATTTAATGCAAGAGGCTTCTATAGTAGTGTCTCATCTTCTTAAAAAAATAGAGAGCGGATTAATCTTTAATAAAGATAAAATTAAATTGAATATATCAAATGCCGTAGAAGTGAAAAGATTTATTGGTAATGCTGTTGGAAGAAGAATGAATATTATAAGAATACATAGTAAAAGGAAAAATCTTGGCTCTATAACTGGAGATAAAGTTTGTCAATGCCCAAGAGTAACAAGAGGAGGCGATTATTCAATAGATATTGATGGATACTGCATACTTTGTGGTTTACCTATAGGAAGAAAAATGGATAATTCTATAGAAATAGAGGACGATAACTATGTAATGTCTAATAATAACGCCTTTGAAATAAAAGATGAAAAATTACAGTTAACAGTAGAAGAGATGGCGGAAATATGTTTTAGACATCCTCAAATTAAAGAAAATGACTTTAGAATGTTTTGTGAGAAATTTATTGAAGATAAAACTTATAAGGAGGTGGGAGATAGATATAATGTTAGTAGACAACGAGTTAGACAAAAAATCGAAAGAGTAATTAGTGTGTTAAAAAAGTATTATGAAAAATAACTCTTGACAAATGTGCTTTTTTATATATAAATAATAGTGAAGGGTACATAACTAAGGAGGGCTGTATGATTGTTAATCGTGATGTGCTGTTATGCTTCTTAAAGAAGCACAGTATCAGTGGTGATTTTGCAAATGACGAATTGATTTTAAATATTAGAAAAGACAAAATAGAGATACTAACTGTATCAAACGGTAAACACGTAGTGATAAATGGACAATTAAAAGGAGTATTTGAGGATATTGGTGAGATAGCTTTAGATAAGGTTTCTAATTTAATATCATTAATTTCAAACTTCTCTTCTAAAGAAATATCTATCTCTAAGAAAGACAACAAACTGATAATAGAGTCTGATGAAGATAAGACTAAAGCAACTTTTACTCTTAAAAATCCCGAATATATATTAAATAAAATAAGTGGGTCTAAACTAAAAGAACTTCTTGATAAAGCTTCTGAAAACAAAGTTACTCTCTCTAAAGAGATCGTTCTTAAAATAATCTCTACTGCAAATGCAGTTAAAGCGGATAACATATCTCTTAAACTAAAAGAGAAGTCTCTTGTTATAGAAGTAGATAATGGTTCTCAATCTATAGAAACTTATTTTGAATTAAAAGAGATCGCTAAACCAGTTAGTTTAAAACTAAATAAAGCGATAGTAGATATATTTAAACTTCTGGAAGAAGAAAGTACATTATCTGTTAATGTTGATAGTCCAGTTTTACTAACTGTTACCAATAAAGCGTTTCATATACATTATATAGTTGCTACTTTAAAAAAATAAAGGAGGTTAAAGATGAAAATAATTGTCAAGTTGCTCGCTTGTTTTATCAGCGGGGCAGTTTTTAGTACCATTATTAATTTCAATGATTTGAATACTATTTGTTTATATGTTCTCGGTTTAGTTTTGTTTGGAATTGGAGTTAAATTATAATGAAGAATGAATTAGAATCTATGGTATTTGTAGAGAAGTATAGACCGGATACTTTAAAAGATTTGATATTAGAGAACAAACAAACTATTATCAATCAATTAAAGTCTAAAAACACTATACCAAGCTTTATACTATACTCAAACAAGCCAGGCACCGGGAAGAGCTCATGTGCCAAAGCTATAGCTAAAGAATTGGATTGTGATACTCTATATCTTAATAGCAGTTTAGATAGAGGTATAGAGGTGGTGAGAGATGAAATTAGATTATTTACTCAATCTATGTCCTCTAAAGAAGAAACTAAGAGATTGGTGTTTATGGATGAAGCCGACGGTATTTCCTCTGTTGCTCAAAATAGTTTAAGAAATATAATGGAAGAATACTCTAGCAACTGTTTCTTTATTCTAACGGCGAACGACGTATCGAAAATAATTGAACCGATCAGAAGTAGATGTGTAATGATAAACTTTGAGAGACCCAACAGAAAGGAAATAGTTGATAGATTAGAATACATATGTTCTGAGGAGAAGATAGAAGCTGATATTGAAGATATAGTCAAGTTAGTAGATAAACTGTATCCCGATATTAGAAGTATGATAATGACACTACAAAGCTGTAAGTTAGATAATAAACCTTTATTAGTTGAGTACGATGAATACAATGAGTTTATTAAAGCTATTAAACTTAAAGATGTTCAAACTATATACTCTAAAGTATTTGGTAGTAGTTTTGATATATTAGGTTTTAATAGGTTTTTCTTTAATCATCTAATGGAAAACTATGATAAATATCAAGGAAAGACTAAAGAAATAGCTTTATGTTTAGCTGAAGTGGAGAAGTATTGGAATCTCGGAGCAAATCTTCCGATCATATTCATTTCGGAGATGCTAAAAGTGGCAGATATATTACAATAATGAAAATAAATTTAACTAATGAAGAAAAAATCTTAAAAAAGAAGGAATATGACAAAAATTGGAGAGAAAAAAATAGAGACTATCATAAAAAATGGGCGTTAAAAAACCCTATTAAATATAAAGAATATCATAAAAAATATAATAACAATCATAAAGATAAAAGAAAAGAATATTGGGATAAAAATAAACACGATATTAGAGAATATAGATTATTAAAAAAATATGGTATTAATAATGAACAATATAATTCTCTTATAAAAAAACAAAATAATAAATGTGCTATTTGTAATACTCAAGACAATAATTTTAGAAAAAAATTATCTGTTGATCACGATCATAAAACTGGTAAAATTAGAGGTTTATTATGTTATAAATGTAATTTAATCTTGGGAAATGCAAATGATTCTATAGAAATTTTGAATAAAGCTAAGAAATATTTGAAAAAAATAATAAATTAAGTCTAGCGAGTATTAGTCCCAGTGAGAACCACTGCAATCAAGGCTCCTCTAGATGATAAGTAAGGAATAAGGCTCTTTACCTTGTAAAACCAATTCTGGTTGACGACAGTCTACTTTACTTAGTCCTTTTATTAGTTTTAAGACAAAACTAACTAGTTTTAGTAGTATTTTGTGGATAGATAATGGTAATGCTCTAATTAAAATTATTAACTAATGAGTATAGAGACATTTAGAAAAATTTTTTGAGAAATTTTTCAGAATGTTATAGTAATGAGAATGAAAGATTATAAACTAATAGAAGAAATAGCTAAAATCTTAATTACGGAAGAGTGTAAAAACTGGGTTTGGGAAGTTATAAACCAAACATTAAGAAACAAATACTTAAAACAAGCGGAAAAAATATACGATAAGTTAATAGATTTAGGTTATAAAAAGGAGATATTATGATTAATTTAGATGAAGCGGAAAAACAATATTTAATTATTCTTATAGATAGTTCTATTGAGAGTAGAGAGCAACTTAAAGAATACTGTAAATCTACCTATAAGACCTTTAAAAACGTAGCTCATTATAGACTTATAAAAGAGACAAATAAAAGAATCAAGTGGCTAAAAGAGTTGAGAAATAAAATAAATGTTTAATATATTTACAGAAAGGAAACAATGAAAGAAGAAATTATTTGTAAAATTTGTAGTAATAAATTTATTGATTATAAAATAAAGAAAAGAAAGTTTTGTTCTAAAAAATGTTATGCCTCTTATAATAAAAGAGAAAATCATTCTAAATATATTGGTAAAAATCAATTTATAGATGGGAATTGTATAGATTGTAGTATAAAAATTTCTAATGGACAACATAAAAGATGTAGAAAATGTAATAGTGACTATCTTACTAAAAAAGTTATGTTTACTCATCATATTAGAATGGATAAAGATGATAATAATGTAATAAAATTAAGTCGTAGTAAACATTTACAATTACATAGAATAGCGTATAACTATTTATTATTAATTAATAAAGAAAAGGATTACATTAAATGGTTTATTAAAAATTATGGCACAAAATGAAAAATTAAACATCTTTCTTTTAATAAAATCTATCTATACTAAGAAAACTCTTAATATAGAAGAAGTAGAGAGCTATCACAATATAGCAATTTTGAAGTGGTTGAGCTACGACTCTTCTAATCTAGCTACTTTAGAAGAGATTAGTAAGTATTTCTTCTATCTTAGTCCCGAATTATATCTTAAGTTAATATATCTGTCTATAGATAAGAAAGAACAAGTACCTTTCTTACATAAGATAACTAAAGAAACTAAGAAAGAAAACGAACTTTATAATAAAATAAGAGATACTCTAAGATGGACTGATAGAGAGTTAAGACTATACAGTAGATTATTAGATAAGATTATAGAACCTAAATATTGGAAACAACAACTGGGAGTTTAGAAGAATGTTAAATTTATTTGATGATGATTTTTTGGAAGTTAATATGTCTTTTAGTGTAGATTTAGTAGATGAGAAAAAAGAAGCTCAGTATATAGCTGATTCTTTTGGTTTAGGTTATCAAACACAACATTTTGATGTTTATAAAGATTTTAAGTTAGATATAACTAAACAAATATACTATATAACTGGAGACAGCGGTTCTGGTAAATCTCTTTTGTTAAAGTTTATATCGGATTATTATAAAGAGAAAGTAATTAACTTCAATGAAATAACAATAGACAATGAAGAACAACTCTATACCGTTACTAATGATTTAAATACCAGTTTAAAATATCTTACTTCAATAGGTTTAGGAGACGCTTTTCTATTTCTAAATAAATATAAAAATCTATCGGATGGACAAAAAACAAGATATAAACTACTCAAATGTTTATTGTCTGATAAACAATATATAATTATAGATGAGTTTTTAGCAACGTTAGATAGAGAGTCTGCTCAAGTTGTAAGTTACAATCTACAGAAATTAATGAGAAATGAGTTTAAAGATAAGAAATTGTTTGTAGCAACTACTCACGGAGACTTATTTTATTATCTTCAAGCAGATTTAACTATTCAAAAGCTATATGGTAGCAGAGTAATAGCTATTCCTTATGAAAATTCTAAAGATATTTTTGAAAAGAACCCTTTTCTGAAACATATTGTAGTGAATTTAGATAAAGAAAACGGGCAAAAACTGTGGAATGAAGTATTTGCAGACTTTCACTATAGAAGTCATAAAATTCCTTTTCTTATTGATATAGCTTTGTTAAGATTAAGAAAAGACTCTATGCCAGTGGGAATTATAGTATATAAACACGGTAGTTATAAAGTAAATAAAAAAACACAGGATCTAGCAAGAATATCTAGAGTAGTAATATTACCAAAATTTAGAGGTTGTGGTCTCGCTCATCATTTTGTTAAGGAAGCAAATAAACTTTTCTTTGAAAAACACACTGAGTTTAATGAAGTAGATAGTGTAGCAATAATGGCTAACTTTAATCCATTCTTTGTAAAGGCAGGTATGGAAGAAGTAAATACTTTTTATCCTCAAGACGATGGGTTTAAGATAAAAGAATATTTAGATAATAAAAATATAAACTTCTTTAAATTTAGAATTAACAAAGAGTACGCTCTGTCTAATATGGATAATAATTTAAGAGAAATGCTAAAGAAATTGTATATTAAGAAAAAAAGAAGTTATACTAGTTTTAATGTAGATAGAGAGATGCCAGATATAGACACAGAAATAGAAAAGTTTCTTTTCTACTTAGAAGTATTACAGCCAAAGAAGTATCTTTTGAAGAGAGAAAAATAAATAAAATAACTCTTGACAAATGTGCTTTTTTATATATAAATAATAGTGAAGGGTACAGAGACGTTCAACTACGGATGTTAGAAAGGAGCAACCTTGGATATGACTAAGAGAATGCAAGAAACTTGCAAGTATTGTGATAAAGAATTGCAAGGAAATGAGTTTCATTATATATATAGATTATTAGTTGCTACAGATAAACAGTTGCATTATATAGGTATTCAGAAGATATTAGAAGAGATAGCTGAATATGCTATGAACAAAGGATATCATCTTTCTGCTTCGGAGATTATACTTCTGAGACCGGACGTAGTGAAGGCTTATTTGGAAGAAAGAATAAAAGGGGAGAAGATACTCTTCTATTTTCTACAAGAATCAGAAATTTGCTATGAGTGTTTCGAAACTGAGTATGTAAATATGGTACCTTTAAGATAAGGAGAATAGATGAAAAATCTTATTAAATATATTTTTATAATATGTTTAGTTATAGGAGTTGTTAAGAAAGTAGATTATATTAGTGCGACTCCTGGAGGTGGATTTATGGGTGGAGGAGGGACTTCTGCATATACAATTGTTTATCTAGAAAACGGTAATGTTGTTCCGGTTGTAGGAATGCATGAGGTAAAAATAGGCTCTATTGTAGACGTTGAAAAATATGGTATTTACACGATTGATATTAAGAACTTTAAAGTTAATGAAATATAAGGAGAGAACGTGAAATCAGAAGAATTGTATCAGTTAATAGAAAAAGAAATTCTACCACAATGTTTTGCTATAATGAAATCTAAGGGAGAAGCATACAGTGGCACTGAAGATAAACTAGGCAACTTTAAAAGATGCTCTAGTTTGGCTGGAGTTCCTGTAGAGAAAGCTTGGTATATATATTTCGTAAAACATTTTGACGCTTTGAGTAGTTATATAAGAGGAGAATATAAAGACAGTGAACCTATTAAAGGAAGAATACAAGACTTAATTAACTATCTGTTTTTACTCAGCGGTATACTAAAAGAGAAAAACGAATTATAAAATGAAATATGACGAGGAAGACATAATTGATTTTTGTAGTGAATGTAAAGAAGAGATTCTTGCTAGACAAGGTTTTGTCTATAAAGAAAACAAATACTATCATTTAGAGTGTTATCATTTGCTAATAGATGTTCCTTTGGAAGTTGAATCTAATGTTGAAGAAAACATTGAATAAAAAAATAGTATTTGTAGACAGCTCTTATCTATTCTTTAGAGCTCTCTTTGCTTGTAAAGATGTACATAAAGCACAGAGTTTATATCAAAAAATGTTGTTTAGTAGTCTACGCAGATTAAATCTAAACATATGTGATATAGTAATATTAGCTTTAGACTCTCCTAAAGGTTCGTGGAGGAAGGATCACGACAAGTTATATAAGTGTAATAGAAAAGAACAAAGAGAAGCACATAGAGATATAGATTGGACTAAAGCCTTCTCTCTTTTTGAGAATACAATAAACAGATTGTATTACGCAACCAATTTTAATATGATCTTGATAAATAAATTGGAAGCGGATGACATAATAGCTTATGGATGCAGATACTTCAAAGATAACGAAGTTATAATTGTTAGCTCGGATAGTGATTTTGAAATGCTAACTGCACTAAAAAACGTGAAACTGTTTTCCCCAGTAAGCAAATACTTTAAACAAGTATCAAACCCATACTCTGTACTTCATAGTAAAATAGTAAAAGAACAAGCCGACAATTTAGTAAGTCCTATTCTTAGCGAGAAAGATTATAATAGACGTAATTTGATAGTTAATTTGTTAACTCTACCGGAAGAAATAGAAATGAAGGTAGAGAACGCTCTGTCTAATTTAGATTACGATAAACAATATGATGTTAATCTTCTTTCTCCAGAGATGAAAAGATTATATAATAATATATATGATAGTTATATACCGCCAGAAGAAACACCTAAAAAAAGAAAAAAATATAAACAAGAAACGTTAATATAAAGGAGAAGAAAATGCAAAAATCAGTGAATGAGATAATGTGCTTACAAAAAGCAGTAAGAGAAAGATTAGCAGAATTACAGCAGTTAAGAAATCAGGTGTCAACGACAGATACATATTACGGAGCTAAAGATCGTGTTGTGGAAGCAAACTATAATGTTAAAGATGTAGATAAGAAGATAGTTGAGTTACGTAACTTCTTATTAGAGATTGATTCAAAGATTAAGCAATCAAATGCTGTAACGTTAATAAGTATTGATTATGATATTAAAGATTTGCTAACTCCGCTTCAATAACGGAGAAAGCAACGAGAGATTAGAGTAGATAACAGTCTTCACTTTGTTATTAATTTTTGTCTAGTGTGTTGATTCGGTTAAAAACTAGGATTGTTGCATAAAAATACTAGTGTTGATACCGTCAATTATCTATTAAGATTGTTATTTATTCTAACTTCTCGTAAAATATAGGAGAAATAAAATGATAGAAATAAGAAAAGCTTTTATGATTGTAATGGGTATAGTGTGGTTAATAAATTATTGTTTTACTAGAGAAAACTCTAGTGTTATAATAAGTAATATTTGGATAGCTGGTTCATTATTATAGAAAGGAGTAATGTAAAATGATCTTGTTAGCTAGAAGCAAAGGTGAAGGTAATATGTTGAAGTTTGAAGACAAGTCTACAGAGAAGGGATATGTGTGGTATTTTGTGTCTCCCAATTTAGTAGAGTTATCTAAAACTCTTCAGTATGGGTCTAATTTAGATTTAAAGATAGAAGTAAAGGACGGGAAGGAGTATATAACACAAATAGAAGTTTTAAAAACAACTAACACAAACGACTTTAATCCTTCTGGAGTATTCAAGTGTATTAGATGCGGAGCTAAACTTAAAGACGACACATATAAAACCTGTTATACTTGTAGTATGGAAATAAAAAAAGAAACAGCTAACTCACCAGAAGAGAAAGAAAAACAGGAAGTATCTAAGAGACAAACTGTAGCACATGCTGTATCAAGAGCATTAATAGCTTTACAGGGGCAAGTAGATGTTAATAATATCAATTCTATTATTGACAGTTTGGCTTCTAAATTCAAACAAATAGTTGACTAATATGCTAAAAATAAAATGTTCTAAATGTAATAAAGAACTAAAATGTCTAGGAGCTTTAATATTATCTCCTCCTATAGATAATTTAGTTCATAAGTTTCACATTTGTATATGTTGTTATGAAAAACTCTGTAATTGGTTACTAAAAAAACAAATAACGAAAGGAGAAAAAAATGATTCTGAACAGTAAAAGAAATTATCTTAAAGTTGAAGATGTAAAATCTGGAGATGTAGTTGAAATTAATAGTGAGGGAGAATGGACGGAGAGTACTAAATATAAATATGAAGACGGTACTCCTCGCAAGCAGTTTGCAATTGAAGTTATTTACGCTAAAGAACCAAGAACACTGACGCTCAACTCTACTAACAGAAGTAATCTAACCAATGTTTGGGGCAACGATACTGCTAACTGGTTAGGAAAGAAAGCTTCAGTAGAGATTATTAAAGTTAGTGTTGCTGGTAAGTTAATGAATAGTATTTTGTTGAACCCTATTAAAGAAGTAGCTGAACCAGAAGTAGAATAAGAAATTAGGAGCCAGTGCTAAAGTGTGTTCGGTTCGCCACCGACTTTAGGACATTAAAGGTCCACGCCTAACTGATGAGGCACTACGCAGAGCGAATATGCTTATGAAAACCACAAAGAGGACTAAATAAGCTATGTCGCACTAGAGTAATTCTAGTGATGGCAAACTCAACATTTCAGTTGGCTTCTATTAATTTTAGCGGCTCAATGATTGTGAGTAATCTCACGTGGACGGAGAGACTGCCAGTAAAAGTGTCTTTGGTAGAGAAATCTACCAGTCGCTCATTTGAAGAGAGTAAGGAAAGAAAGTTTTCTTGATTAGAGAACGGTACTAGAGCTAATGAGAAAACCTAAAAGGAGCATGGGAAGTCTAATATGAATGTACCCTCTTTTTAGACAGATACCGCACCTGCTCTCTTCTCTAAATGTAAAGGAAATATGAACGATCAAAAAATATTAGATAAAATATTAGATTACTTAGCAAAGAAGATAACTAACTTTAAAGTAAGAACTTCTGGTAAGTGCACATATTTTACCTGTCCTTCTTGTAGAATAGAAGGTTTTACAGCCACTATAATACCAAATACAGAGAAAGTTAGATGTGTAGCTTGTAATATAGTAATAGACGGATTTGATAACGTAGTTAAGACGGTAGAACCAGATTTATGTTCTTATGAGAAGACAGAAATAGTAGCTCATCTTAGAGATGTGTTAGATTTACCTATAAATACAGAAGATGAAACTAAAAAAGCTTTAGACTTCTATGAGAAGAATGGATTTAATTTAATACCAATTGCCAAAAATCAGAAGAATCCTATAGAATGTTTTGATAAGGAAACAGAAATACTTACTGAGAAAGGTTTTAAGTATTTTAAAGATTTAAAAAAAGAAGATAAAGTAGCTCAGAGAAATAAAGAAGGATTGTTAGAATTTGTAACTCCTTTAAACATAATTAATTACAAATATGAAGGTATTATGTACTTTGTTGAACATAAAAATCTATCTTTATGTATAACTCCTAATCATATCATACATTATCATAGTTCACATAACAAAGAACAGTCAGATACTATAGAAAATTTCTATAATAGAATCAAAAATTTCGAGAATAAATTTTATATTCCTTCTATTTTAAATTACAAAGATTGTGATGATATAAACTATTTCTATCTTCCTAAAGTTGAAAATAAATTTAATAGACATATTGAAAAAATAGATATGAATTTATGGTTAGAATTTTTAGGGTATTTTTTAAGTGAAGGATGGACAACCGGTTCTAAACAGTATAAGATTTGTATAGCACAGAAAAATTCATGGAAAAAAGATATTATTAGAAAATGTTTAAAAAAACTACCTTATAATTTTTGTGAATTAGAAGACAGATTTACAACAAATAATAAGCAACTGTACACTTATTTAAAACAATTCGGTAAAGCTCATGATAAGTTTATACCAAGAGAATTACTAAGTCTATCTAGAAAACAAACGAAAATATTATTAGATGCTTTAATGTTAGGAGACGGACATATTCCAGCAAACTGTTATTCCACTTGCTCTAAAAATTTAAAAGAAGGAGTTTATGAACTTTTTTTAAGACTTAATTATGTTGTAAATTCATACACTGCTAAAGTAATGTCGAAAGGTCGTTATTATAAAGATCATTTTATAAAATCTAATGATTCTCAGTATCTAATTAGAGGACAAAAATATAAAAGTAGAACCATTAGAAAACGTCATATTAAGAAAATTAACTATAATGATAATGTTTATTGCGTAGAAGTTCCTAGTAATGTAATATTTGTTCGAAGAAAAGGAAGAAGTTTTTGGAGTGGTAACTGTGCTTGGACTACTAAGACTCATAAAAATAGAAAAGAATGGGAAGACTGGCTTAAAGACGGTCTTAATATAGGTTTAAAGACAGGGAAATGTTCTAATGTTACAATCATTGATATAGATCAAGAAGAGATACCACCTGGAATAGACAATCTACTTCTACCTACCTTAACTTTTAAAACAAATAAAGGTTGGCATCTTGTTTTTAAGTACACAGAGGAATTAAAGAATACTAGATACGATGAGTATAAAACTGACTTGTTAAATGACGGTAAACAATCTGTAGTCTTCCCTTCTGTAGTAGATGGTAAAATAAGAGAGATTAGATATAATGAAATAGCAGAAATGCCTAAAGAGTTAATTGCTCTTCTTAAATCTAAAACTTCTGTTCCTTTGCAAACTTTTAGTGAAAGAATGATAGAAGAGATTAAATTAGGTAGCGTAAATCTGGAAGATTTAAATCTAAGACAAGTAAGCGAGGGGAACCGAAACTCTTTTCTTATTAGATTTGGTGGTATTCTTCGTAAAGAAATGAACTTAGCACAAACCGCATATACTCTAGATTTGATAAACAAGCATTTTTGTAATCCTCCTCTCTCTGCAAGAGAATTCGACGCTATTGTTAATAGTTTAGATAAATATATATCTATGGATGGTACAGAACTAGCTGTAAAAGTTCTAAATTATTTGAGAATAGTAGAAGAAGCTAACTCTATGGACATCAGAGAAGCTATAGGAGAGAAAACTTCAGAAGGAAAGCAGAGAATGGAGAAAGCTATAGCTTATCTTATAAAAGAAGGACTAGTATATAAGAAGCGTAAAGCTTTTCATCTAATTAAGAAAGCTGAGTGGAGAGAGACTTTTCTAGATGAAGGCTCCACTATAGATTTTAATATGCCATATCTTAATGACGTAGCTACTTTTCGTAATGGCGATATGATAGTAATTGGTGCAAAAAGTAAGGTGGGGAAAAGCCATATAAGTTTGAATATAATTAAACAACTTATAGATCAAGGAAAAAAACCTCACTATATTAGTCTTGAATCAGGTAATAGATTTGTATCAATTGCTAAAACGTTAGGTATAAGTGAGGGACAGTTCAAATGGTGCGTACATTTTTCTCCCGAAAATATAGAAATAGAAAAAAATGCAATAACCATAATAGATTGGGTGCTCCCAACCGATTATGCAGAAACAGATAAGTTGTTTAAACACTTTGCTGAACAGTTAGTTAAACAAGGAGGCATATTAATCTGTTTTGTTCAGTTAAAACAAGACGGTACTTTCTTCGCTCAAAATATGATTTCTTTTTTCCCAGCTTTAGTTACAAGATATATGTATGATGATGAAAAAGGAGACGGAACTTATGGTGGTTTTCATATAGACTATATTCGTGAACCTAAAATAAGACAAAAATTTATGAAAGTACCGTGTAAATATAATTGGGAGAAAAAGACTCTAGAAAAATTGGAGAATGCTATAGATGAAGACTAAATTAGTTTGGGATGTAGATGGAGTCATTAGAGATTTATATATTGCAGTTACTAAAGCTTTTAACTTCGAGATAAAAGAGTGGAACTGGAAGTTAGATGGTAAAGATATATATGATTTAGCTAGAGAGAAGCCGGAAATAGTTAGCGACGCTCCTGCAACTAAGTATTTAGATACTATAAATTCTTTTGTAAACGGGCACATAGAGCTTTGGTCTCATCAACCAGACGATTGGAAACTCTATACTAATCTATGGTTAAGACAACACCTAAAGTCGGGAATAGATATAGACATTAGATATTTAACTCCTAAAGAGAAGTATAGAGCTTTGTTAAGAGAAAAGAACGTTATATTGATAGATGACTATCCCTTTTTTGATAGTTACAAGAGAATAATTACTATAGACCAACCATATAATCAGAAAACTAAAGCTTCTGTAAGAGTTAAAACTGTAGAAGAGTTGGAAGATATATTAAAACAATATAAATGAGTAAAAACTTTTTTACCGCAGATCAACATTTCTTTCATTGGAATATGAACACTTATGCTTCTAGAGAATTTAAGACTTTAGAAGATATGAATGAGACAATGATTAGAAATCACAACGCTAGAGTCAAAGAAGAGGATAATTGTTTTCATATTGGAGACTTTATCTTTCGTAACTCTAAAGGTGGTAAGAGTGGAGAGGGAGAACCAGTTAAAGTTTTTGAGTTTAAGAAAAGATTAAATGGTAATAATATTTTTATAGGTGGTAATCATTGTCACAATAACGGTAATAAAACTCCTATAGAAAGTCTAGTTATTAGATATGCTGGGAAGAGAATTAATCTAGTTCACAACCCAGACTACGCTAATCTAAACTATGAAATTAATTTGGTTGGCCATGTCCACAATTTGTGGAAGTTTAAAAGAATAGTTAGTGGAGCAAGAATTACAGATTGTATTAACGTGGGTGTTGATGTAAACAATTTTATGCCAAGAACTTTTGAAGAACTGTACGGAGAATACTGTAAGTGGAAAAAGAAAGAAGGATTGAAATAAATACTGAAAACTTCAAATTCTTTCAACATAAACAATGTGAATTTTTTCCTTGTCACAAGATCAAAGTTTGGAAGTTTAATTGTTTATGGTGTTACTGCTCTCTTTTTAACACTAAAGAGTGTGTAAATAACAATCAATGTGAAGAATGTATCTTTCCTCACGTAAAAGATAATTATGATACTATAATAAAATCATTAAAGAGGTTATATGAGTATAGGCGACCTAAAAAAACGTAATATAGAAAAAAACGCTTGTAAAACAACTAAAGCACAAAGAAGAAAGAAGTTAGACAAGTTTAAAGACACTGCTCATAAATGTTTTGGTAATCCCTTTACTGTAGTGGGCGTGTGTCTTAAAAACTGTTCTAATAAGAATATTAAATGTGAGGAGTGTTATCGTTTCAGTGAGTTAAAGGAGATTAAATAATGTCTAATTATAATGATTTTTGTAGCCCATATATAATAAGTAATCCTAGCAAATGGGTAACTCCAGCTGGTCTTTGTAACCCATTTAACCCTATAAAACTGTTTAATAGTGAAACTAAAGAAGAAATAAAAGTTAATAATTCATTTCCTTCTTCTGAACAACCATTCTTCGCAAATACATTTGAAGCTTTTACTGGCGTATTGATATTTTTACTATTCATAATCTTTTTAAATAAATTATTAGAAAAATAATTAGGAAAAATTAATTAAAAAATGGGTTGGCAAACACTAGAAGCTTTAAAAGAGAGAAAGTTAGTTTCTTGGTTAAGAAAAGGAACTATCACTAAAGAACAGTTCTTTAAAATATGTTCTATGTGTGAAGACAAGGGATTTTGGGAAGCTCTCGGTTACGCTACTAAATGTAAATACAAAACTCATCCAGAACTAAAGAAAAGATATGAGTATAAATGGATTAACATACCAAAGAAAGAATGTAAATTATTTGATTATGTAACTACTGGTAGAGGGTTAAGTAATCAGAAAAGACATAGAATGTGGAGAAATATATTTTTTAAGTTAGATGATTCTGATAGATTGACAGAAGTAAGAAGGTTATATCCTAATTGGGAAGTATTTTTTATGAAACACAATCATTATCGTATAGGATTAAGAAAGGAGATATGATGAAAAAAATATTAATGTTATTTATTTTTTGTCTAGTTTGCAATAATTTAGTTTTTTCAGACGATAATATATCTGTTGGCGATAGTTATTTATCCAAAGCTCAAGAAGTAACTTACAATAATCGTAATTTGGCTGTAGAAATAGCTTCGGCGTTTTATTTGAGAAGCATAGCGGTCAGTTTAAGTGATAAAAACAAAAAGAATGAAGATGACAATTTTTCTTACAGTGACTATTTAGGATACAAAATGTTAGATAGATTAACACCATTCTAATAAACTCTTAAAGAAACAAGTTCACTAAAATTAAGTAGCATAGACTGCCAAATGAGCAGAGTGCCCGATAAGCATATCAAAACTATCATCGCTATGAGAAGGAGAAAACTAGCAATGGATCGGAAAGGTGTAAGAAGACTAGCTTCGTAAACGCCTCAACTCATAGTTAAGGAGAAATAAGATGGGAATAAAAAGTAGAGGAAACTATTCAATAAATTTTTGTTTAAAAATGGATTGTGTTTTTAGAGAGATAAAATGCAAAGAATGTATTAGATACAGCGAATATAAAAAGTTATTTACTAAGGAAAAATCAAATGAGTTGCACGAAAAAAAATAAAAACTGTCAATCTACTTTATTAATTAAAGGTAAAGAAGATAATTTTATCTGTGCCGGTATTAGTACAAAACCTACTAATTATAAAAAAGACAATATATGGTTGTGCTCTAAAGGAGCTGTTTGTCAATTCGCTTTGGAATTAACTGTTGAAGAAGCTCTGTATATATGTTCAGCTTTAAACTCAGCTTTAGGTTGGTTGGCTCCAGGAATTATATATAAAGAAATAAAAAAGAGGAATAAAAAATGATTCTATCTATAGATCCCGGAACTATACAAAGTGCTTATGTTATATGGGATAATAAGGAAAAGAAAATAAAGGATAAAGGAATAATTTCTAATGAGAATATGTTGAAGTTAATAGAAAATAATGAAGATATAGAACTTGTAATTGAAATGGTAGCTTGTTATGGAATGCCTGTAGGTAAAACCACCTTTGAAACTGTTTTATGGATAGGACGTTTCGTACAGCTAGCAAAAAAATCAACTCTTGTTTATAGAAAAGATATTAAAATGTTTTTCTGTAACACCACTAGAGCTAAAGATAGTAACGTTAGACAAGTATTAATTGATAAATTTGGGGAAACAGGAACTAAGAAGACTCCCGGTAAGTTATATGGCGTTTCTAAAGATATTTGGAGTGCTCTTGCTATAGCTGTATTTTTTAGTGAAACGTTTCTAAAAAAGGAGAAAAAATGAATGAGATAACTAAAGTTTATATAAGAAGCAGAATTGAAGAATTAGATTGTTATATAAAGGGAAACAAAGAACGTACTGAGCAATATAGTAAGATTCTTTCTAAAATTGAAAAAGAAACTAATGAGTATATAAAAGAAAAAAATGTATTGACGGAAGATTTAAAAGATGAACACTAGAGACATAGGAAAAAAACTTGAGTCTTTTGTAGCTGACTATCTAAAGAGTATAGATAAGAAAGCAAGACCTAGCAAGAATTCTGGAGCATCCACCGAAATAGGAGACATCCTAAATACCGAGTATAGTGTGGAATGTAAAAAGAGAAACACAGAAAATATAACAGTTAAGTCAAAAATTTGGAACAAATTGTGTTCAGATATACCGGTTTCTTCTTTAAAAACTCCTTTATATATCTTACAGAATTCTAAGAATGAAACCTTTGCAGTACTAGACCTAAAAGATTTTATTAGATTAGCTGAATTCTATTATAAAAATAATATATGATACCATTTCCTAATAAAAAATACAGTATAATATATGCCGATCCTCCCTGGCCGGAATATGGTGGCGGTAAGATTAAAAGAGGAGCCGATAGACATTATAATTTAATGAGCATAGAAGAAATAAAAAATCTTCCTGTTGAATCTATCTGTGAAAACAACGCTCATTTATATCTTTGGGTAACAAACAACTATCTTCCTGCTGGATTAGAAGTTATGAAAAAATGGGGATTTGACTACAAAACTACAATTACTTGGGTTAAAGATAGATTTGGTTTAGGACAGTATTTTAGAGGAATTACTGAACATTGTCTATTTGGTGTTAAAGGAATGATTCCTTATAAAGTAATTGATGGTAAAAGACAACAAGGTGTTACTGTAATCAATGCTTCAAGAACCGAACACAGTACTAAACCTGAAGAGATGAGAAGAATGATAGAAAAAGTTAGTACTGGAAAGAAGATAGAACTTTTTGCTAGACGTAAAGTATTAAATTGGGATAGTTGGGGCAATCAAATAGACGAAAGTTCTTTACAAATATAAGGAGAAATATGAGAAGGCCTAAAAAATTAAAAACTGTTAAAGAATATATAGAAGAACAACCTCAAGAAGTAAAAGAATTAATTGAGAAAGAAAAACTCATTTTAACTAAAGAACAAAAAGAGAAGATAGAGAAACTTCATAGAGTGATGAATGAAATTAACCGTGATAATAAATCAGTGGTGTTAAAATTTGCTAAAGATGAGCCAGATAAAGAGAGACTACCTTTTGGAGTTAAAGAAATTGATGAACTTACTGGTAATGGTGGTATAGCAGGTAACTTTATTATAATCTGGGGGTCAGAAAGTACTGGAAAGAGTAGTCTTTGTTTGTCTCAAATAGCAGAAGCACAGAAACGCAATAAAATATGTGCATATTTAGATTTGGAGCATTCATTTTCTAAAGAGAGAGCTATAATGTTTGGAGTTAATATAGAAGAACTAGTCTTGATAGAAGATGCAACTAACGCAGAAGAAGCAATGGACTGGGTTTTAAAGCTTTCTAATGAAAAAGTAGTTGATCTTATTGTTATAGATAGTATTCAAGCTATGTCTACTCAAGAAGAGAACGAAGCTAAGAGTGGTAAAGAAAGACTGATGGCAGAAAACGAAATAGCTTCTCTTGCTAAGAAAATGGGAAAGTTCCTAAGACGTTGTGCTACACCTATTTATAAAGCTAAGATAGCAGTTACTCTAGTAGGTCAAAGCAGAACTGGTGGTATAGGTACTTTTGCTGTTCACGAAGAACTTACTGGTGGTAGAGCACAGAAACATTGGTCTTTACTTACTTTATTTATGAGACAAGGAGCAGATGCCCCTACAGAAAAGATGAACACAGGAGAAGTAGATGAGAATGGTAAAGCTATTAAAGTAAATAGGAAAATAGGATTTGACTTAGTTGTAAAGATACAAAAAACCAAGACAAATTCTAAACCTGAGGGGTATGATACTCATCTTCCTTTCTTTTTCAAAACCGGTTTTCGAAAGGAATAAAATGAAAATTGGTATATTATAGAAAATAGTTAAAATAACTCTTGACAAACAGCGTTTTTTATATATAAATATATATAGAGGGTATAAATATAGCTAATATGCAATCTAATCTAAAACTAACAAATATATGTAATTACAAAAGAAATATTTATCTTTTCACTAGAGATGAATATGGAACTCTATCTATAACAGAGGATAAAAGTTTCTTCCCGTACTTCTTTGAAAAAGATAATGATAAAGGTAAGTTCAAAGCTATAGATGGCAATATGTTACGAAAAGTTTACTGTTCAGAACCCGCAGATGTACCAAAAATGCGTTCTTTGTCAAGTTATTCCTCAGATGTGCTATTTACAACTAATTACATAGTAAATAAGATAGATAACATTCTTCCCACCACTTTAAAATATCTCTTTCTAGACATAGAAATACTAGCAAAAGAACTCCCAGAAACAGCTACAGCCAAGTACCCAGTCTCTTGTATAAGTATCTACAACTCTTTTAGCAAAGAAGTCTTAACCTGGTTTCTCCCAGAGCAGAAGGGAAGTACTTTAGAAGAGCAGGAGAGAAATTTATTGAACTCTTTTGTAGACTATATTAAAAAAGAGCAACCTGATATGATTTTAGCTTGGAATATTAAGTTCGACTATCAATATCTTTTTAGACGTATTAAAGACTTTGCTAAACGTATATCTCCTATAGATTTATCTAGAAGAGGAGATGAAGAGAACATCTTCTTTCCCTGTGGTATTTCAATTTTAGACTATCTAAGTCTCTTTAAAAAAGTATATATGAGAGAAGCTAGTTATACACTCAACTACATAGCAGAGAAACATTTAGGAAAAGGGAAAGAACATAAGAGTGTAGATTTTGGCGTCTTAAACGAAACTATTAAAAAACGTAATCGTGGTGATGTAGAGATTATGGTAGAATTGGAGAAGAAGTGTAAACTAATACCCTACTACAATAAGATTAGAATATTGAGTAAATGTAACTGGGAAGATTTGTATTTTAATTCTCGTATTATGGAATTTCTTCTGTTATCAGAAGCTAAAGAAAAGAATCTTATATTACCAAATAAACCTTCTAAAGAAGACACTTCTAACGTAACAGATGAACCTGCTTTTGAAGGAGCTTTTAGAGGAGTAGAAAACACAGGTTTGTTTAGAGACGTCGCTAAGCTCGATCTTACATCAGCATACCCCTCTATGATTATAAATTTTTGTTTAGATGGGCAAAACATAAACGAAAAAGAAGGTATAGATATAAACGGTATTAAATTTAAACAGAATACAGAAGCTTTACTGCCCACCGTAGTTAAAAAAATACTTACATTAAAAGACGAATACAAAAGAATATTAAAAGAAAATCCAAGCGAAGAAAATAAAATAGCTTACGCCGCAATTAAGTCTGTAGCAAACTCGGCTTTCGGAATTTGTGGGTCTCCATATTTTCGCTTATTTAACTTAGACGTTGCTTCAAGTATTACTTTCTTGGTAAGAGATTTAATGATGTATGTCAAAGGTAGAGTGGAAAAAAGTGGGTTAAAAGTCTTGTATGCGGATACGGATGCTGTTTTTTTAAACAGCAAAGTAGATTATAGTAATATATTAAATCAGTATATTAAAGATTGGGCTAAAGAAAAGTATAATAAAGATAGTATTGATTTAAAGTTCGAATATGAGGGATATTTTACTAAGGTAGTTTTTCTTGGCTCATGTCATTATTACGGATACTTAGAAGGTAAAAAGAATCCAGAAATTAAGGGAGTAGAAGTAAAACGTTCCTCTTCAAGTAAATTTGAGGCTCAGTTTCAAGAAGCTCTTCTCAATCATATTATAAATGGAGAAACTAGAGAAGATATTATAGAGTGGATTAACTCTGAGAAAGAAAGAATTAAAGAAGCAGATTTAGAAGATATGGCGTTTCCTTGTAAACTCACTAATCAGAAGTATAAGAATTATCCTATCAATAAAAGAGCTTTCGATAACAGTAAAAAATTAAAGAAAGATTTTAAAGTCGCCGTAGGTGAATTGTTTTGGTACATATTCACAAAAGATTCTAATGAAGTATTATCATTTACTTTAGATGATAACGACTTTATTAAAAGAGAAAATTTAAACTGGAATAGAATTATAGAAAGAAACATCGAGAGTAAAGCAAGAAAAATATTCGAATGTCTGAAATGGAATTTACCAAGTAATACTAGACAAATGCAATTATTTTGAAAGGGAGGTGATTCAGATTAGTAAAGAAAAGAATAAACAGAAGAAAGAGATTAAGAAGAAAGCGAAAGGTAAAAAATGATAGATTACGATGGGGAGGATGCAAGATGATTAGTAAAACAATTTATTTTATGGTAGAGTTAATTGACTTACTTGACGGAAATCCTAATCAAGTATTGTGTAAAGAAGAAGGTTTAGCTGACTTTATTGCAAATTATGATAAGGATAAATATAAAATAGTCAACGTTTACGGTGTAACAAATTTATTTTTAGAGAGTAAAGAGTTTATTAAACAAGAAGACGCACTAGAAAAAGGAGTTGAAAAATGTTAAGCAACGAAGACTTGTATGATGAATTAGAGACAATAGAGAAAGTTCGTGAGGGGCTTAAGAGTGAGTTTGAGAAAGCTCAACTTAAGGCTTTAGTATTAGGTGTTAAACTTCTTCACAATATTCGTTCTAATATGGTCACTGTTATGAAACATCAAGGTATCGATCTTATCAAACCAAAAAACAAAGTGGAAGTTGAATAAATGAAATAGCCCTCAGGGAAACTAAAAAGTCTCTGAGGGTTTTCGTTTTTATAATAATATAAAGAGGAAATAACTTAATGCAAATATATACTTCACCGATTATAACAGAAGAATTTTTAAAAAAATATAAAGGAACAAATCCTAACTTTGGATTTAACGGACTCGGCTATGTGGTGTTTCGTAGAACATATTCGAGATTGAAGAAAGATGAGACTTACGAAGATTGGTATGAGACAGTAGCTAGATGTGTTAACGGAGCACAAGAAATAGGATCAGATTATACTCAGAAAGAAGCTGAGAGACTATATGATTATGTATTTAATCTTAAATGTTCGTTTGCAGGTAGAATGTTATGGATGTTGGGTACTGAACATATTAAAAGATGGGGCGGAAATGCACTTATCAACTGTTTTGGGATGACTATCACCGAATATGAAGATTTCTGTTTTCTATTTGAGAATTTAATGTTGGGAGGGGGAGTTGGTTTCTCCGTTAGAAGAGAAGATATTCACGAATTGCCGAAAGTAAAAGAAAATATAAAAGTTACTCATAAAAATACAAATGATGCAGACTTTATAGTACCTGACAGTAGAGAAGGATGGGTATATTTGTTAAGACAGGTATTAAAATCATATTTTAGAAGTGGTAAATCGTTTTCTTATTCTACTATATTAGTAAGAGGATATGGAGAAAAAATAAATGGACTCGGCGGCACAGCTTCGGGACCAAAAATCTTAGTAGACGGTATTGAAAATATATGTAAAATAATATCTGCTAGAGAAGGAAAGAAACTACGATCTATAGACGTTTTAGACGTCTGTCTAGGAAAAGGAACCAAGATATTAACTAACAATGGTTATGTAAATATAGAGAATATCACAAATGAAAAGATAGTAGTGCCGTTTTGTTCTGATGAAAACATAAAAGATAGTTATAGATTTCTTCCCGGAAAAATAATTAATAAAGGAATACAGAAAACTCTACGTATAGATACTCTTTCAGGAAATTCAATTATAACAACACCGAATCACAAATTTTTGATCAAAAAATCTCATAATTATATTAGAGGAAAACTTTATCAAAAATTTTCTTGGAAAAGAGCAGATGAGTTGGTTATTGGGGATGCAATTGTTAGCCCAAATAATCCAAGTATTAACACCAAACCGGAGTTCAAACAAGACTTTGGAGTATTAGGGTGGGTTGTTGGTGATGGTTATTTCACGAAAAATAAAAGAGGTAAACTAACTCTGGGAGCTATTTTCGGACCGGGGGAGGAAAAAGCGAAAAGAATGGTTTCTGATCAGTTTATGGAATGGTATAAAACTGTAAAAATTGAATCAAATAATCAACACACTAATACATTTCCAAAGATTTCCTATGAAAATAACGGAGTCGGAACACTACCCATAAATAGACAAGAAGTTTTGAAGTATTTAATGAACAAATACAAGTTAGAAACCGGTACTGCGGTATTTAAAAAGATACCTCCTTCGGTGGTTATGACACAGAATTTCTCAATTAAATCTAGTTTTTTATCTGGGCTATTTTCTGCAGATGGATGTATTCAAAAGATCGGCGGTAAAAAAAATACTTGGGCAATTTCTCTGTCTACTGTAAGTAAGGAAGTATCAGAGCAGGTGTATTTAATGCTTAAAGAGTTTGGTATACATGGTAGAATCTCAAAATTTCATAGTAAAGGTAAAAATACGTTATTTCAGATTGTTATACAGAGTAAAGATAGTCTTTTGAACTTCGCAAACTATATTGGGTTTTCTTTAAGCGAAGCAAAAAATAAAAAAACGTTAATAATGTTGCCCGAAATTAGTGATAAGAAAAATCGTGGGGCTGAAATACAAAAAGTGTCAAGAGTTACTGATGGAGAAGAAATAGAAACTTATGATATATGTCTTTCTGAAGGGCATCATTTTATTGCAAATGGTCTTGTGGTACATAACTGTAACTTAATCGCCAGTGTAGTAGTGTCTGGAAATATTCGAAGATCGGCCACTGTAGCCTTAGGAGATCCAGATGATTATTTATTTATTAGAGCAAAAAGATGGGATTTAGGAGATATTCCTAATTGGCGAGCTCTAAGTAATAATACAATTTATGTGGATGATTTTTCTCATATTCAACCAGATATATGGGAAGGATATCTAGGAAACGGGGAACCTTACGGATTTTTTAATATTAAATTAACACAAAAAGTTGGGCGTATTAGAGAATTACGCAAAGATAACGCCGAGTTGCTAAATCCTTGTGCGGAAATTCCTTTAGCTAATAAAGAGATATGTTGTTTATCAGAACTATATTTAAACAATATAAAATCCAAAGAAGAATTAATTGATTGTGCAAAGCTTCTATATAAAACTCAAAAGGCAATATGTTCTATGAAGTTCATTCACGAAGATACGAATAGAATAGTACATAAAAATATGCGTATTGGTATAGGTGTTACTGGAGTTTGTCAATCTCTCGATAAGATAGAGTGGTTAGATGAGTGTTATAATACTATAAGAGAGTACGATAAAGAATGGAGTGCTAAAAAGGGATATAATGAAAGTATTAGAATTAGTACCATAAAACCGTCAGGAACCTTGAGTTTATTAGCAGGTGCTACTCCTGGAATACATCCAGCTTATAGTCAATATTATATTAGACGCATTAGAATGTCTAGTGATGATAAATTAGTTGCTACGTGTAAAGACCTGGGCTATATTGTAGAAGCTGAGAGAAATTTTGACGATACTATTAATTATAAGACAGTAATAGTAGAGTTTCCTTGTTATGCGGGGGAAAACGTTGTTTTAGCAAAAGATATGACAGCGGTAAAACAATTAGAATTGGTAAAGAAATTAATGACTATTTGGGCAGACAACTCCATTAGCGTTACTGTATATTATAAAAAGGAAGAGTTACCTGAAATAAAACAATGGTTGAAAGAACATTATAAAGATAGTATCAAAAGTGTTAGTTTTCTGTTACACAAAGAACACGGTTTTAAGCAAGCTCCCTATGAGGAGATTACTAAAGAGCAATATGAAGAAAGGATTTCTAAGATAAAAACTTTAAAAGATATTACAGTAGAAAATAAACATATTGACTTTGAAGAGTGTAAAGGCGGGGCGTGCCCTGTTAAATAAAGGAGAAATATTATGTCAATTGAAGTTAGTAAGATGACTAAACAGGAAATATTAGCAAGGGAAAGATTCAGATGCCCAGAAAAAGGGCACGGTTCTAAGAATGGGTTTGAACATCCGGTTTGTTTTGATAGAAACACCAAAGGGTTGTTTCAAGAGAAAGTTCTATTCTTCGATATTGAAGCAGAAGACCTTTCGGCGGATTATGGTATTATGTTTAATTGGTTTGCCATAGATGAAGACGGTAATGAGTTTGAAGATTATATTACTTTAGATGACATTAAAAAATATAAATCTTCTCATAGAGATATTGAACCCAGAGAGGATACTAGAATAGTTAAAAGTTTAGTAGATTTAATGAGTAAATATACTAGAGTAGTGGGGCATTATAGCTGTGTAGATCCAGAACAAAGAATTTTGTTGGGAGATTTAACTTATAAAAAAGCTAGAGATATTAAAATAGGTGATAAATTATTAGCTTTTGAAGAAAAACAAAGAAAAGGAAAACGTAGACGATATAGACTTTCTACTGTAACGTTTTCTAAATTAGATAAAAAACAAAAAATTCGTTTTACGTTATCAGATGGAACTATTTTAGAAGTTTCTAGAGAACATCCATTTTTATATCCTTCAGGTAAAGCAAATCTAGCTAGTTGGAAATGGCAAGAAGCAAAAGATTTTGAAGTTGGAGATTGTTTAACGAGATTCGTACCTGTTTATGATAAAGAAAAAAATAACTATGATTATGGATATTTAGCCGCTTCAGTAGACGGTGAAGGTTGGTTAAGTTCAGAAGGTAGAGGAATTCGTATGGGATTTTCACAGAAAAAGAACGCTATGTATAAAGAATTTTTAGCATTAATAAAAAAATATAATTTCCCATTTTGCCATAGAGAAAAAAGAATAGATGGAGTACAAACATTTTCTTTATATAATATGTGGAATTGTGTTAAGTTTCTAGGTAGAATACAACCAAAACGTTTATTAGTCAATTTCCATAAAAAATTAAGTAAAGATTTAACCGTTCATGTTCCAGTAGAAAATAGAACTAAAATTGTAAAAATAGAAGAAATAGGCGTAGGTGATGTTATGGTTATTTCTACCACTACTCATACATATATTTCCGAAGGTTTTCCTAGTCATAACTGCGGCTATGATCTGCCTTTTGCCAGAACCCGTGCTGTTATAGATAAAGTAGATTTCCCTGGATATGGTATGTTGTTTCAAAGCGATACTTGGGTAATTCTAAAGAAGAAGTTTAAGTTGTCAAGAAATAGTTTAGAGAATGGTTGTAGAAAATTAGTTGGCGTTACACATAAAGATAAATTGTCTCTATCTATTAAACACGGTTGTCTTAGAGGTGAGAAATGGGCGATAAATGATTCAAGAAAGCATTGTCGTCAAGACGTAATTGATTTAGTCGCTCTATTTAATTTAACCAGTAAATATATGCGGCGTACGAAAAGCTCCATTTAAGATGAAAAAGTCTAAGAAAAAGATATTTTCATACAGACGTACTTGATCAGTTTCACCAATTACTAAAGTTAAAAAAAGTGAGAAGCTCTATTTAAGAGCTAAAAATAAAAGAGAAGTAGATAAACAAATAGGAGAGGAGATACAAAGTGAAAACGTTAGAATTAAAGCTTAACACAGAGCAGTTAAACCTTACAGAAGAGGATAAGAAACAAACAGTACAACAGACTATTAACAACGTTATACAGAATGTTATATTAGGTTCAGCTCAAGCACAAAGAGGGTTTGATGAGAAAGAACGCAGACAGTATTACAAGATTGCAGACGCTTTAGAGTTGGCTGTAAAAGAGAATAAAGAAACTGTTGATTTAGAAGATGATCAAGCTGGGTTTTTAAAGAAATGTTTTAGAGAAAGTAAGCTAATGCCCAATAAATTATTACGACAAATTGAGGACTTGGTAAAGAACATACAAGATCGCTAAATGAAAAGTCTATGTTTAACTTGTAAAGTTAAATGTAAAGAATGTTTTGATAAAGATACAACTGTGTACGAATGTGACTTTTATATAAAGAAAGGAAAGAATGACGATAAAAGAATTAATGAAAAAAAGCCACGCAACGGCGGTTGAAAAAGGTTTTTGGGCTAGTGAAAAGGGAATAACAGGTGATACTAATCTTTCTTCTTTCGAAAGTTTAAAAGATGTGTGCAGAATAGAGAAACGCAACGACGGAGAGTTAATAGCCTTAATGCACAGTGAACTTTCTGAAGCTCTTGAAGCTTTAAGACACGGAAATCCTAAAAGCGAACACATTCCTGAATTCAGTGCTGTTGAGGAAGAGATGTCAGATTTACTTATACGTGCGTGTGACATGGCAGAAGCTAGAGGATATAAATTGGAAGAAGCATTAGAGGCTAAACTTTTGTACAATAAGACTAGACCATATAAACATAATAAGGAGTTTTGATGGAAAAAAATTCTGATCAAAAACAATTAGAGAAAGACATTAGATTCTTACGTATTGCTAGGGAAGTAGCTAAATCTTCCAAGTGTATGTCGAGAAAGATCGGTTCGGTACTTGTGAAAAACGGTTCAATAGTTTCTGAAGGATATAACGGACCCGCTAGAGGAGTTAAACATTGTAACGAAAGAGATATAGCTTTCTTTGCTATATTGGATAGAAAGATTATAGATAGAAAGGTTTTTAAAGAAAATGTTCCGATAGATCGATGCCCAAGAAGAATATTTGATTATCAGTCGGGACAAGGAAGTCACCTTTGCCAAGCTGTGCATAGCGAACGTAACGCTATTCTTCAAGCAGCGAGAAATGGTATATCTACATTAGACACTACTCTATATCTATACTGTGAAGGAGTTTCTCTTCCTTGTAAAGATTGTTGTATAGAGTTAATTAATGCTGGAGTAAAGGAGATTGTATGTTTAGAAGGAAAGTTATATGACAAGTATGCTCAAACTATATTAGAAGAAGCTAATATTATAGTTAGAATGATAAATAAGGAGTTATTGGAGTAAATATTATATGGAGAAAAACAGTGCTGTACACTAATCATTATTCGATGCCAGATGCTTTTGTGAGAGTGATAGACTCTCTTACTAGAGATTTATCTGAATCTGATCCTAAAAGAATAGGAGTAACAACTCTTATTAATTCTCCTAGAATAAGAGCTTTAACCGTAAGACATTTTAAAGAGCTGGAGGAAGATTATAGTGATCACATATGGAGAATTCTTGGAGAAAGTATTCACTGGGTATTACTCCATGCAGAAAATCATGAAAATCTAGTAGAGCAAAAAATAGAAGAAGTTATAGATGGAATTACAGTAGTTGCTAAACCAGATTTATACGAAGATAAAATTAAATCTGTTGAGGATTGGAAGGTCACGTCTGTTTGGGCAATTAAGTTTAAAGATAGACAGGAATGGGCAGAGCAACTAAATCCCTATGCGTGGTTTCTTCGTAGAGCAGGTTTTGAGGTAAATAAATTATATATTAATGCTATATTAAAAGATTGGCGAAAAAGCGAATCTAAAAAATATGAGGATTATCCAAAAATACCTTTTCAGAGAATAGAAATAGAATTATGGTCTAATGAAAAAACAGAAAAGTTTATAAAAGATAGAATTAAAGAATATCAAATAGCTTTAGAATTAGCAGATGATGAACTTCCTTTATGTACTAAAAAGGAACGCTGGGCTAAGGACGACGTGTTTGCTATTTATAAAAACTCTAATAAAACAGCTACTAAGCTATGTGATTCTAAAGAAGAAGCAGACAAATATCTATTAGAATTAGGTAAAACAAAAGATGTATATAGAATAGATAAAAGAGAAGGAACAGATGTTAGATGTAATGATTATTGTATTTGCCGTTCATATTGTGATTATTTTTTGAAGAAATACGGAAAGAACAATGAGTAAAGACATAGTATTAGTGGGAGGAGGAAACTCTATAAGAGAACAACTTCCTCTTCTTTGGGATAAACTAAAAGAAAGCAAGGCTGAAATATGGTCAATTAACTTTGCTTTTATGTGTATGCCTTTTCTACCATCTCGTGAGATTTGGGTAGATATTAGTTTCTTTAGAAACAATATGGAAACTCTACAGAAACTTCAAGCTCAGAGCGTTAAGTGTTGTTGTAAGAAACATATGAGTTATGCTAACATATCTGAAATAACTACATATGAAGCGACTAGAGATCCTAAAGAAATGGATAGAAAGATATATATAGGAAGAATGGGTCTAGGTGGGTTTTTTGCTTTGCATTTAGCTATTAAAGAAAATTCAGAAAACATATATCTGTTGGGTTTTGATTTTGGCTCTAACAGTAGTAAAACACATTTCTATCAAGATGTAATAGAAGTTAAATCTACTGGAGTTGGTAAACCGGAATTATATAGAAACGGAACTAATATTAAAGATGAAGTATCAGATTGGCAATATTTTACTAGTCCAGATATAAAGACTAAGATATACAACGTGAGTCCGGAAAGTTCTATTACTTGCTTTGAAAAAATTAATTATGAGCGGTTCTATAGTAAATTAAATGAAAACAGAGATTAGTATTCTTTTACCTTCTTTAAGACCAGAAGCTTTAACAAAAAGCATTAGAGAGTTTGACGAAACTAATTTTTCTACAAACTACGAGTTGGTAGTTGTTAGTCCTTTTGAAGTAAAGGGAATAAAGACTAAATGGATAAAAGAAGATGTATGTAAAGGTAGTGCTCCCGCAACAAATGTGGCTTGGGAAAACTCTAGTTCTGAATATGTAGTATATTTTAGTGATGATGTAAGTCCTACAAAAGACTGTTTAAAGAATATGCTTAATTTTATGAAAGATAAGAAAGAACATTTTATAGGTGCCTTTAAGATGATGCATCCAAACGGTAAGGAAATCGGGCCCTTCGGCTGTTATGATAGATTATATGCTTGCTATGGATGTTTGAGTAGAGACACTGTATATTTCTTAGGTAATGTCTTTCATAAAGATTTTATGTATAGTTGGGGAGATATAGATGCAAGTCTCAAATGCTGGACTAATAATGGAAGCGTAGAGATATGTCAAGACGCTTGTGTTATACCAAGACAAATTGATGATGAGATATATAGAGAACACAGAAGTAAATATTGGGAACAAGATGTAGAGACTTTTCTAAATAAATGGCATCCAATTTTGGGCAAAGATTATGAACGTAATACAGATAAAATAAATAGGAGACTAAAATTAACAATTTAAACATTGTGTTGCCTACATATCACAGACGTGAAAAATTACTTCGTTGTTTGAAGTCAGTAGAAGAAGCCAGAGCTAGATTAGATTGTCATTCTTATGTTTACATATATTATAGTGATAAAGCAGACTTTCAAACAGACAGTAATATACTAAGAGAAAATAAAGGTGTCTTTACTAGACTCTTAGATTTTCCTTATGAAGCTTCTAAACTCTGGAATTATCATCTAAAAAATATGAACGCAGATATGATGGTATATATTAACGATGACGTAGAACTACATCCTGAATGTTTGTTTAGAGTTAAAACTGCTATGAATGTTTGGTTCCCAGACACAGACGGAGTAGTTTCTATAATACAAGAGAATATACCCGAAAATCAAGCTTGTAAAACAGCTTTTGGTGCTGTAGGAAATAAATTTGCCGATAGATTTCCGGAAAGAAAAGTTTTTTGTGAATCATATAAAAGACTGTATTTAGATACTGAGCTTTATGAATATGCTAGTAAACATAAAAAATTGTTCTATAAAAACGATAAAGAAATAGCTCCATTGTTAACCCACTATCATCCAGCTTTCTTTAAAAATGAGATGGACGAAACTCATACTGATGTTAGAAAACATTTAAACGCAGACAAGATAATGTATAATAGAAGAAAAGCAAAGAATTTAATATGGGGAGACTCCTTTGAGCTTATCAACTCCAAAAATTAGTGTTTTGGTTCCATCTAGAAACAGGGAACAACAGTTTAATAAACTGATAAAAAATATATATGAAACCGTCAGTGATTTAAACAATATAGAATTATTAGTAAAGTTAGATAACGATAGTTTATATACACTAAATTCAAAAGATGTTTTTTTAAAGAGTTTTGTTTCTGAAAGAAGTGAATCACTAAATCGAGATTACTATAATTTTTTAGCAAAAGAAGCTAGAGGACAGTTTCTTTTTGGTATAGGTGACGATGTAAAGTTTCTTACGAAGAACTGGGATAAAGTTTTAATAGAAAAAATAGAAGCTTTTCTTATAAATAAATCAGATAGAATAGCATATGTATCAGTGAATGAAAAAGGAAGTAAAGCTACTCATCCTTGTTTTCCATTAATAACTAGAGAAGCTTTTGAATTATTGGGAGAATATCACTGTTCCAAACTATTGTCTTGGGGAAGCGATAGAATACTTTGGGAGATATATTCACATCCCTCTATTAACAGAACGTTGCACATATCAGATATAAACATAGAACATTTAAGCTATCACGACGGTAAAGCTCCCTATGACGAAACAGCTAGAAGTATGAAAGAGAGATTTTTTAGAGACCCTAATTGTCACAATCTCATAAGTTTATATGGAGTTCCTCAATATCGAAAAAGAATAGAAAATTATATAAAGGAGTTTAATAAAAATGAGTAAAGAGTGGGATGATTGGTACAATTCGTTTAATTCTGCTAAAGGATTAACATACATAAATCACTATACCGCTATAGATAAATGGAAACTTGGTAAGAGAAACTCTCCGTTAGCTCCTATAGAAGTATCGTTAGATCCTATTAATGCTTGCCAACTTAAATGCCAACATTGCAATTATGGGAAATATCTTAAAAATGATAAAATAAATAGACTAGACGATGAACACTATTTGAATCTAATAAAGTTCTTCGCTAAGTGGGGAGTTCGTGGAATATGTCACGGGGGAGGCGGAGAGCCAACTCTTCACACTAAACTTTGGGATGCGTTATTATTGGCTAAAGAACTTGGTATGGAAAATAGTATTGCTACAAATGGCATAAATTTTAATGATGAAACTATTGATATAGCGGTTCAAACTTGCAGATGGATAGGCGTATCTGTAGATTCAGCCACTGAAGAAACTTATGGAATAGGAAGAAAAGCTAATTATTTTAACAAAGTAATAGAAAATATTCAAAAACTAACAAAACGAGCTAAAGAACTAAATACTAACTGTGATGTAGCGTTTAAATTTTTAGTGTTTAGTTATAATCAACACGAAATATACGATGCTTGCAAACTAGCTAAAGAGATTGGAGTTAAGGATTGTCACATTAGACCAGCTGACTTCAGACATCAGGGAATATCCGAAGAAGCTAAATCTAATCCTTATGATATAGAATCTATAAAAAAACAATTTGAAGAATGTCAAAAACTTAATGATAAAGATTTTCACGCATATACCATTGTTCATAAATTTAACGATGATTTTACCCCACTAAGAACTTTTTCACAGTGTTACGCAAGTCCATTGTGTTTGCAAGTAAATCCTTCTGGAAGTTGTTATCTTTGCCCAGACACTAGAGAACTGGAGTATTATAAATTAGGAGAACACTATCCAAATCCGGAAAATATATGGAAGTTTTGGGGTAGTAAAAAACATTATGATTTAGTCTTCAATAGTGGGTGTGCTAATTGTAAATCAAGATGTACCTTCAATCATTACAACATTCAATGTGAAAGATTAGCAATTAATAAAGATGATCCTATGTGCAGAAATTTTGTCTAAATGAATGAATTTAGAAAAGACTTTTATGAATATTTTTTGAAATATGTTAAAATAACTCATAATAGAGGTATTACTTTTGATTTGAGTGAAATAACAGATAAACTACTAGAAAAATATGTAATAAAGAGACGTGAGAACAGTGAAGTATCTATATAAATTCAATGACAAATTATATTGTAATAGATGTAAAAAAATGATAGATAAGTATTTAGAAACTATAGTAGTAGATGGTCAAGTTATGTGTATATACTGTGATAACTGGATTACTACTGAATTTGACGCATTTGGAATAAGAGAGGAAGAATAATATGGAAAGGGACAACGGCGATATATTAGACCGTGCATCTATAGCTAAATTAAAACACGAAAGAATTAGAGACCCTGAGAATGATAAAGAGTGGGAAGCTTTTAGTAAAGAGCTCTCTATTTTAGAGAAAAAATATTCTCAATTCTATATTGATAATTTTTTTAAAATATTATACGATATTAATTCTTTAGTTTGGGAAAAAGAATCTGATATGAGACAAGGAAAACTAGATGGTATTCTATATGAAGTAGGGATAAGAGCTATAGAAATACGTAAATTAAATAATCTTAGAATAAGTGTAAAAAATCTAGTTAATAAAATAACAGATTCTGGTTTTCAGGACATCAAGAAAAATCACCTAAGTGAATAGAAAAAAATATTTTAAACATTTTAAAGTTATTAGAAAAGGAGACGGTAATCCTTACTGGAAAGGAGGTCTCCCTTTATGTATAGATTGCAATAAATCTGTAAAAGTCTATACCGCAAAGAGATGTAGATCATGTGCCAGTAAATATATTCATACTGGTAGAAAAAGACAACAATGGGAAAAAGATAAGATAAGTGAATCAATGAAAATACTATTAAAAGATCCAACTAAAAATCCTTCTTGGAAAGGTGGATTATCTTATGAAAGATATCCTAGAGAATTCAATAGAGAATTAAAAGAAGAAATTAAAAAAAGAGATAATTATGTATGTAAAAATTGTAATATGACAGAAAAAGAACATATAATAGTTATGGGATATGGTTTAGCGTGTCATCATATAGATTACGATAAGAAAAATAATGATATTAATAATTTAATAGCTTTATGTAATTGGTGTAATATAAGAGCTAATTATAATAGAGACTACTGGAAAAATAAATTTAAATTGGAAGTGAGGATCACCTAAGTGAGTAAAATAGTAATAATAAAAAGTAACGGTAACTCACAATATTGTAAAGACTTACACGAATATAAGTCTATAGAAACTCCCGTTTGGCAGTTGGTTTTAGCCGACTACTATAAAACAGATTTAATCATAGATGCTGAAGCAGATGATTTGTCTCATAAAGAGATATTGAATAAAGCTTTAAATGATATGAAAGCGGAAACTGTAGTATTGTTAGCCACCGGTAGTCATCCTTCCGGATTTATTCAACAGAAAGACGAGATTAATAAATTAGAGAAACTGTTTGAAAAACAAGTTAAGGTTATTTCTCATAGTAGTTTGCCAGTAGATCCTTGTAAATACAAAATTAATTGGGATTTAGTAGACTTAAATAAATACAGAGCTTCTAATTGGCACAGTTTTACTAATAATTTAGAAGCTTCTCCATACGGAGTTAACTATAGTTCTATATCGTGTTATTTCAAGTGTAATTTTTGCGTGATCAAAAATTTTTACGGGAATAAGTTTAGAGAAAGAAACATAAAAAGCGTAATTAGAGATTTTGATGAGCTAGCTAAAAGAAATGTTGTAAATATAAAGATGATGGATGAGTTATTTGTATCTAGTCCTAAAAGAATAAAAGAGGTATGTCAAGCTATTATAGATAGAAATTATAATTTTAATATCTGGGCTTATGCTAGAATAGATATTATGAACGATGAAATGCTTAAACTAATGAGAAAAGCGGGTATTAGATGGCTTGCTCTCGGGATAGAAAGTGGTTCAGATGAAATCAGAAAAGGAGTTCTCAAAGGTAATTTTACTAAAGAAAAAATTAAAACTATAGTAAAGATGATAAAAGATAATGATATATGTGTGTTGGGTAATTTTATGTTCGGTTTTTGGGAAGATAAAAAAGACACTATGCAAGAAACGTTGGATTTAGCTATAGAACTAAACTGTGAATATGTAAACTTCTACTGTGTTACTTCTTTTCCAGAAACAAGTTTTTATAATGAACTTAAAGCTAAAGGAGTAATTCTACCTACAAAATGGTCTCAATATGCTCAAGTGAGTGAAGAATTCAAATCTTTACCTACTAAGTATTTAACTGCAAAAGAAGTGCTTCGGTTTAGAGATTCCGCTTTTCAACAGTTTTTTAGAAATGATAGATACTTAAATATGATAGAAAAGAAATTCGGGGGGAAAATATTATCTCATATAGATGGTATGATACATAAAAGGATAGGGAGACTGTATTTATAATGAGCGTATTTAAACAAGAACAATCTACTAATTTTAGTATAGTGTTACCTTCTTTAAGATGGGAATGGATACGCACTGTATTAAATTCAATATATGACAACGCTACTTATCCAGATACGATAGATACTCATATAGCTATAAATACTGGAGACGTTAGATTAAAAGCTATTTTAGATAAATACAAAGAAAAGAACAAGCAAGTATTTTATTATGAAATAGATCCAGTTTCTATGACTTTTCATAATCAGAACTTCCCCGGTATAGTAGCTTATGTAAATCTTCTTACTAGAGAGTACGCTAAAGGTAAATACATAATGCCAATGAATGATGACGCTGTATTTGCCTATAAAGATTGGGACAGTAAAGCATTGTCTAAACTACCCGATGATATAGTATTGGGTATAACTAAAGACAATATAGGAGCTAGAGGATTTAATGGAGAACCTATCCCAGCGTGTTCTTTTCCTGTAATATCAAGAAGAGGAATAGAACATTTTGGTCATTTATTCGATCCTTTCTTTTATCATAATACTGCTGACACGCACATAACTTCAGTATATTATAAAATGAAAAAAACTGTTGATTTAACAGATTGTATATTTATTAAACATAGAACTGAAGAATTATGCAATTTTATACCAACCGACTATCTAACGGAAGTAGAGAAATGCTAACTAAACAGGAACTTGTAGAATTTGAGAAGGAAATAGCTGAACTTTACAACAAAGGGGAAATAAAAGCTCCCGTTCATCTAGTAGATAATAATGAAGAACAACTAATACAAATATTTAAAGACAATTATAAAGACGGAGACGTAATACTGTCAACGTGGAGATCACATTTACATTGGTTGCTATCAGGACGTTCTAAAGAAGAACTTAAAAAACAGATATTAGAAGGATATTCTATGAGCGTCTTTGATAAAAACTTTATAACTTCTTCTATAGTAGCTGGTATAGCACCAATAGCCGTAGGTATAGCTATGGGGTTAAAACTAAAGAACAGTAAGAATAAAGTATTGTGCTTCTTAGGAGATATGACATCTTTAACAGGTATAGCTACAGAATCCATTAGATTTTCTTGTGGATTTCAATTACCTATCATTTTTATTATAGAAAATAATCATTATAGCGTTAATGCAAATACTTTAAATTCATGGGGATGTGAGAATTGTAAGAATAAATGCGACTTGTTTAATATTTATAAAAAAAATGTAATTATGTACGAGTATAATCGTCAATATCCTCATTCTGGGAGCACAAAATATGTTATGTTCTAATTCTGGTCAATTTAAAAAAGGAATTCATCCTTTGACTGAATTTAAAAAGGGGCAAATACCTTGGAATAAGGGATTAACTAAAGAAACTAATGAAAAAGTTTTGAAAGTCGCAGTATTAAAAATAAAACAACGAGAAGAAAGAAATTGTAGTTGTGGATGCAATAATAAATTTGAGTGTATTGTTACTTCTAAAAAGAGATTTATTAATGGTCATTATACAAAACAAAATCCTCCAATTAAAAATTTACAAAAGGGATGGTTAAGACAAAAAGAGAGGAAAATTCCTTTAGAAATAAGATATTGTATTTGTGGTTGTGGTATTAGTTTTGAATGTAAAGTTAATTCTACAAAAAGATTTATAAGTGGGCATAATAATAGAAATCTTCCATCTAAAAGAAAAATTCCAATTGAAAATAGATTCTGTAATTGTGGATGTGGAATAACTTTTGAATGTAAGATAAATTCTATACAAAAATTTATTTCTGGGCATTCTACCAGGGGTATAAAATTAACAAAAGAACATATACAAAAATTATCTAATTCGCATAAAGGACAAAAATTAAGAGAAATTCATAAAATAGATTGCCCATGTTCATGTTGTAAAGCTATGAGAGGAGAATATACTGGAGAAAATAGTCCACTTTGGAAAGAAAATAAATCTTTTAAAATATATCCATTAGGTTGGAACAAAACTTTTAAAGAACAAATTAGATTTAGAGATGGTTATAAATGCCAAATATGTGGAGTATCAGAAACAGAATGTAAACGTAAACTTTGTATTCATCATATTAATTATGATAAAATGAATATAAATGTAGATAATTTGATAAGTTTGTGTAATAGTTGCCATATAAAAACTAACACTAATAGAGAATATTGGATTGAATATTTTAAAATTTTTAATATTAGATTATTAACAATTTTAGAAAAAAGTGAAATATGACATTTAAACCTTATAGTAATTATCACAGAGCAATAGTCGAAGAGAATATTAAACTAGCAGAAAATCCTAAAGTAATATTTCTTGGGCAACAGGTTGCTAGCGAAGACCACTACTCTACTCTCAAAGACATTTCTTTGAACAGAAGAGTTGAGATGCCTGTAGCAGAGGAGCTTCAACTCTCTCTGAGTTTGGGATTATCTTTAGAGGGATTTTTACCGGTGTCCATATATCAGAGATGTGACTTCTTACCCAGAGCCATGGATGCCATAGTTAATCATCTAAACTGCTTTGAGAAGTTAAGTAGAGGGTTATATAAACCAAAAATAATATTTAGAACCACTATAGGCCTTAAGAAGGCTGGCATACAACACAGTCAAGATTTAACAGAGTTATTGAAAGTAGCTTGCAAGTTCCCTGTATTTAAATTAAATGATGTACAAGAAGTGCATTACGTATATGATTTTGCTAGAAAAACAGATACTTCAATATTAATTATAGAGAGACAGGATCTTTTCTACGATTAAATGAAAATACTATTCGTAATACAACAATTAGATTTTGCTGATCATATAGCAATATCTTATCTATCGGCGGTAGCTAAACAAAGAAAACATAGTACTTATTTTTGTTCTTTGAGAAGTCACGATTTTAGAAAAACGGTAGATACAATTAGACCAGATGTAATAGCTTATTCTGCTAATATAATGGGATTTAAAGAATTGATAGAAGCTAATAAGCAGGCTCAAGACATTCATAAATGCGTAACAATTTTGGGAGGTCCTCAAGCAACTTTCTCTCCAGAAACATATGAAGATAGTGGTATTGATGTATTTTGCAGAGGAGAGGGGGAATTAGTTTTTGAAGAGTTTTTAGATAGATTAGAACAAGATAGAAATTATGATGATGTAGAGAATCTTATTACTCCTAAAGGTATTAATCCAGTAAGAAATCTGATTAGCAACTTAGATGAAATGCCTTTTCCTGACAGAGATTTGGTATTATCTAATTCCTGGTTAAAGAATATTCCGAAGAAAACCTTTTATACTAGTCGTGGATGTTTTTTCCGGTGTAATTATTGTTGCAACGTGCATTATCACGAGCTTTATAAAAATAAAGGTACATTGTTTAGACGATTTTCAGTTGAAAGAATTATTAAAGAAATAGAATATGTGCAAGAAAGATACAAGATGGATTTTGTTAAGATGGGAGATGATTTATTCGCTATGAAAGCTGATGACTGGCTAAAAGAATTTAGTGAAAAATATTCCAAAAGAATAGGAAAACCGTTCAACTGTTATTTGCGGTTTGATAGAGTAGATGACGATATTCTAAAACTACTCAAGAAAGCGGGATGTTACTCTGTTAATTTATCTGTAGACAGTCTCTCTCAACACGTTAGAGAAAAAGTGTTGAATAGAAGTATGAGAGATGTGAATATAGAATATGAACTAAAAAGAATTAAAAGCTATGATATAAACACTTTTGTTAATTTTATGTTAGCTACACCAGAATCTACATTAGAAGACGATTTAAATACTATAGAAGTAAGTAGGAGAGCAAAAGTAACTTATGTAAACTATACTACAACTGAACCTATGAAAGGCACTAAACTTTACGATTACTGTATAGAACATAAATATATAGATAAAGATACATTTGTAGGAGATATGACTCATATGTTTCAGAAGTCTCCTCTAAACTGTTTTAGTGAGAAAGAAAAAAATATTAGATATAATATTTATGCTCTCGGTTGTTTAGTTTCTAAACTATCCGGCTTATCTCGTTACTTTGGTATGTGGATTATAAAGAATATACCAGCAAATAGATTTTTTGGTTTTATTAGACGTTGTGTATACAACTATCATATAGAAAACAAAATATTCTCTTTCCCGAAAGAGACTAAAAAAATAAGAAATGAGATAAAACAAAGAATGGATTCTTTATCCTCAAAATCAACTTTAATTATAGAAAGATAGAATTTATATAATGAAATTAATAATCTAATATCTATTTGTAGAAAATGTCATGCAAAAACTAATGGAAATAGAAAATATTGGATAGAATATTTTAGGAGTAAAAATGAAAAGTTTCTCAATTCTGATAACTACTAGAACTAGAGTAATAATGTTACACAATCTACTGAAGAGTATTTATGAAAGTACTATAAATAAGAATGAAGTAGAAATTAGAGTTATTTATGATAATGACGATGTTATAACAGATAGTTATGTAAAGAACGCTTTTATAAACGAATTTACCATAACCCCGGCGGTTGAGACGTTTTTTCATTGTAGAGAGCGTTCTCCCAATCTAGTAAAAGACTATCATAATTGGTGTTCTGTTAATTTCGCTCAGGGGAAATACATTATATTTTCTAATGATGACGCTTTGTTCGAACTGCACGGATGGGATGACAGAGCTTGGAATAAATTATCTGAATTTGAGAGAATACATCCAGACGGAATACTTTACGGAATGCCGGAAGACTTTGAAAGAGAGCCTCACAGAAACATAAACAATTGGATGGCTTGTTTTCCTCTTCTTTCTAAGAAAGCGATAGATGTATTAGGTTATGCTTTTGACCCCGAATTTGTTAGAGACGGAGCAGATTGGGCGTTAGCCGCCACATATCGAGCTATAAATAGAGTAGTTGATTTGAGAGATTGTATCATTATCAAACATTTGTCCTTTCGATCAGGTAGAAGACCAAAGGACGATTTAGATGTGTATGCTCACAGTTTAGGAATATCAGCTCCAAGAGCAGATAAATACGTAGCAAGAAACGTAGAAAAATTGAGCCAATATATAGATAAGTATCAGGAGTGTAAATTATGAACAAACAATTCTCCTTAATATGCCCAAGTATAAGACCTCAGTATTGGAAAGAGTTTTGTGATTCTTTAAAAGACAATGAACTAAATTGGGAAGTACTATTTATTGGTCCCAAATCTCCAATAGAAGAGTTACCGTCTAACGCTAGATGGATAGAAACCTCTGTAAAGCCAGCTCAGTGTACACATATAGGATTTATGGAAGCTAAGGGAGAGTATGTGTCAATAACAGCGGATGACGCAGTTTATTTTACTCCTGATCACAGGGGAGCTTTAGATAATATGTATAAGTTTATAAAAGACTTCCCAGAAAACACTAATTATAATAAATATAAAATAGCTTATGGTTTTAGAATGTTTGAAGACGCTTTTTGTGCAGAAACATCTTATACACATTATATAGTAGCTAAGGATAGAGAGATGCCACCTGAAAGACGTACTTCTCCTTTATTGTTTCCTTTCTTTGTTATAGCTAACGGTTTATATCAAGAGATGAGTGGTTACGACAATAGATTCATTACTGGACAATGTGAAAACGATTTATTATTTAGAATTAAATCTGCTAGCGGTCATACAGCAAACGCACTGTGTCCCACAGCTATGGTTTGGGCTATACACAATAAGCACAGTAATAGTGGCAGTTTTAGAAAGTATCATCAACAAGATTTTAGTACATTAAGAAATCTTTGGGTAAGTAGAAATCCAGAAGGGAAAGAAACTTTTCTGAGATTTAGAACTGATATTAACGTACAAAAATATGATAATAATGATACTTTATATACTATCAGTCAAGGGGAAAAAGGCGAATGGATTTGAGTAATAAAATATGTGCCATAGTAGCACACGGTAGTAGTCTTTCTGAACTTGAGTCTAGAATAGAAGAGTTTAGAAACTTAAATATAGTTTGGTGTGGTATGAATTACTTTAATCCAAGTGAAGAGATATTAAAGAAGATAAACAAGTCTTTTGATATAGTATTTGACTGTTCTACTGTTAAAAATAATGTAGAATATGAGAGTAGAGTTAGATTACCAAGATTAATAGAGTATCTAAACAGAGAAAACACTACTTATATTACTCTAAAACAAGGTAAAGATAATTTATATGATTTAAGAAATAGAATAGGAAGCGACTTTAATGAGAAATATAAAAATAAAATTATTTACGGAGAAAATCTTGGATTTGATTGCAACCAATTTTGTGTTAGTTTACATTTATATATTGCTTGCTTGCTCAAACTTAATGCGAAAACAATCATATTGTTTGGTGCTGACGGTGGTGGTATTTATGATAATTCAGTATCTTCTTATTACAAACCGGAACTAATATTAGAAGATAAAAAATTAGCTGATAATGTGTCTTACAATATGACTGGAGATACAAATAACATCAATAGTTCCTTTAATCCCATTATGCGTTCTATATTTGGATATATACCGAGTATAATTAATTGTTCTGACGTATCTACATATAATGTATTTCGTAAATTAACATATAATCAAACTATAGAGGAGATTAAAAATGATTCCAAAATTTAAGAAACCTGGAGAGAAAGTAATCATTACTTGTCCCGCTTGCGATGGAACTGGTAAGAACGTGACAAATGAAGAAGAGAACTGTCCTGACTGTAAAGGTACTGGAAAAATGGAAGGTGTTGTCTCCGTCAGATGAAAATTCTCTTATCTGTGCTAAATAATTCGAACTATATTCACTCATTCCCTCTAGGAGTAGCTTACCTTGCTAGTGTTCTAAGAGAAGCGGGTAATGAGATAGTGATTTATAATCAAGACGTTAATCACTATCCAAACGAGCATATAACCGAATATTTAGATAACAATCATTTTGATATAGTAGCTGTTGGGAGCATAGCTGGTTATTATACTTATAAAACATTATTATCGTTTAGTAAAGCTGTTAACGCTTCCATTAACAGAAAAAAGTTTAAGTATATTATCGGTGGTCATATGCCGTCAGCAGATCCTGAATATTTTCTTAGAAAGACTGAGGCTGACGTTTGCATAAAGGGAGAAGGAGAGTTAACTTTTCAAAATTTAACAAATGATAGAATACAAGAAGGAAAGTTAGTAGAAAATCTAGATGATTTACCGTTTCCAGCTTATGATATGTTTCCTATTTCATATTATCGTCTACAAAGATTTCCTAACATAAGTAACAATGAATTTTCAATGTCTATGCTTACTGGAAGAGGATGTTGGGGAAGATGTACATTTTGCTACAGAAATGTTCCTGGAGTAAGATTAAGAAGTGTTAAAAAAATAGTTTCTGAAATTAAATTTCTTAAAGACAAATATAATATAACTTATATAGATTTTGCAGATGATTTAACATTCACTTCTAAACAACGTACGGTAGAATTAGCGGAAGCTTTAATTCCTTTAAATATTAAATGGCGATGTGAAGGTAGATTAAACTATACAGATTCAGAAATACTAAAATTGCTTAAGAAAGCAGGATGTATATTTATTAATTACGGTATAGAGAGTTTAGATGACAAAGTTCTAACTAACATAAAAAAAGATTTAACAGTATCTCAGATTATTAATGGTGTAGAAGCTACTTTAAAAGAAGGAATTAGTCCAGGTCTTAACATAATGTTTGGAAACATAGGAGATAATAAAGAAACTCTCAAGAAAGCAATAGAGTTTTTAATTAAATATGATGATGGGGCTCAGTTAAGAACTATATCACCAGTACAACCTTATCCGGGGTCAGAGTTATTTGAAACAGCAAAAGAAAAGAATTTAGTTAAAGATACTGCGAATTTTTATGAGAAAAAACTTAAAAACAGTGACTTATTAAGTATAAATTTTACAGAGTTAACTGACGAAGAATTTTATAAAGCTTTATATAGTGCTAACTTTCAGTTGTTATGTAACTACTATAAGAATAAAATATACTCAGCAGAGAAACAACTAAAGAGACTTTATATAGAGAAAGACTTAACGTGGAGAGGCTTTCGTCATAATTAAATGGAGAAAAAAATGCATTGTAGTATTTGTGGAGAAGACTTGTTTAAATCAAGAACGATAGCAAGAAAAGATGAGATTAGATTTAAGTGTTATAATACTAGAAGAAAGATAGTGGAGTGTAAGAACTGTAAAACAGTACAGTTAATACCTCAATGGAGTGATAAAGAACTGGAGAAGATATATAAAAATTATAATCAGCAGAAAGATTTCTCAAATCAGAAAACTCCTTCTGATCGTATTAGCAAATATATAAAAAGATATATTAACAGAAATTACTCTATATTAGAAGTAGGTTGTGGTTCTGGGAGTAATGTTAGATATTTGACTAAACATAAATATCATATTGTTGGCATAGATAAAGACTTCTCAGTAACTGATGAGAAAGCTAAAATTTACTGTAATGATATTTTTGATAAAGAGTTAGACAACGCTAAATATGATTTTATTTATGGACTACATATTTTAGAACATATGAAAGATCCGATTAAGTTTATAAGTAGATTGAAAGATTTACTAAAAGATAACGGAACTATATTACTGGAATTTCCTAATCTAGAAGATCCTTTATTGACTATATATAAGATTAAAGAGTTTGAGAAGTTTTATTATAGACCAGATCATCATTTCTTCTATACTATAGAAACCGTAAGTGGTTTATTATATAGAAATAAGATAATTAACTGTACCGTAGAAAGAAAACAGAATTACGGAATAGTTAATCATTTAAACTGGCTAATTAGAAAGAAACCAACAAATCTAAAGATAAATATACCAATTCTTGATAATCTATATAAATGGTACTTGTGTAGAATATTAAAGAAATCAGATACTATAGTTTTGACTATTAAAAAGGAGAAATAATGAAGACATTAATCGTCGCTGAAGCCGGGATTAATCATCTTGGAAATATAGAATTGTGTAAAAAATTGATTGACGGTGCAGTGTTCGCTGGTGCGGATGTATTTAAACTACAAAAGAGAAATGTAAATTCTACATACACCAAAGAAGAGTTAGATAAATATAGAGAGTCTCCTTTTGGATTATCAAATAGGGATTTGAAGGAGCAGTTAGAATTTAATGAAGAAGAATATGATATTATAAAGAAATATTGTGATTTACAGAAGATAGATTTGATGGTATCTTCTTGGGATTTATCAAGTTTAGAATTTATGAAGAAATACGACTGTAAATATAATAAAGTAGCCTCAGCTAGATTGGGTCATGAAGAATTATTAAGAGAAATAGCTAAAGAAGGGAAATATACTTTCATTTCTACCGGTATGTCTACGATACAAGAGATTGATTATGCTATTAATATTTTTAAAGAATATGACTGTAGTTATGAACTGATGTCTTGTAACAGTACCTATCCCTGTCCCGATGAAGATTTGAACTTACTAACTATAAATACTCTGAAAGACACTTTCAATTGTAAAGTGGGGTTTAGTAGTCATTCTCCCGGTATTATTCCTCCCGTATTAGCTGTTGTTTTGGGAGCAAGTTCTATAGAAGCCCACATAACTTTAGATAGGACAATGTATGGGAGTGACCAAGCATCTTCAATAGAAATTAATGGATTTAAAAAAATGGTCGATTATATTAAAGACGCTGAAAAGCAACTGGGAGACGGTAGAAAGGTTATAACGCCTTCGGAAATGAAGATTAGAGAAAAACTTTGGAGAACTAAAGATGTACAATAGAATTGTAATTTGCGGAGCTCGTTCAGGTAGTCAAAGAGTAAAGAACAAGAATATTAAAAATCTTGGGAAACATAAACTAATAGAATATACTCTACGAGTAGCGAGAATGCTTAGTTTGCCAGTATATGTTTCTTCAGACTCAGACGAGATACTGAAAGCTGTTAGCGATTTTTCTGATAGTTTAGTACGCTCCACTTTTATAAATATCAAGAGGCCGATAGAGTTAGCTTCAAATATTTCAACTGATTTAGATTGGATCAAACATCTCTTAGATGAATATTACATAACAAAAAGAGAATATCCAGATCAATTGATATTTTTAAGACCTACTACTCCTTTTAGAGACGCTAACATAGTAAGAAAAGCTATGAAAAAGTTTGACAGTACTAAATATTCTTCTTTAAGAAGCGTAGAAGAGATGAAGGAAAGTATATATAAAACATATTCTATTAAGAACTGCTATCTAGAGCCGTTTAATAAAGAATTAAGTAACTTGCCAAATCAACAAGTTCCTACGTCTTATAGTGCTAATGGTTATGTTGATATATTAGTTACCAAACAAATACTGGAAAACAACGAGTTGTATGGTAACTCTATAATGCCTTTTGTAACAGAAAGAACAATGGAGATAGACGATGAATTTGATTTTAAACTAGCGAAAGGATTAATGAAATGAAATATGCTAAGATAGTTACACAACTGCCTCATTTTAAAGATTTAGAACTTTTAAAAAATTTAAATAAATATGAAGCACATAGTATGCAAGGACAGATACCTGTAGTTTGGGATAAAGCTAAAGATTTTTTAGTTTGGGATAGACACGGTAACCAATTTATTGATTTTACAAGTGGCATATGTGTAGCAAACTGTGGGCACGGTAACAGAGATGTTATGAATGCTATCAGAAAGAAGATTAATAGACCGTTAGCTCACTCATATACTTTTGGAACAGAAGTGCGGTATAACTTTATAAAAGAACTAATAGAAACTTGCTATCCTAAAGGCAAAGCTTTCTTGGTAAGTGCAGGCACAGAAGCCACAGAAGTTGCTGTTAAATTAATGAAAAGTTATGGATTAAAAAAAGGAAGAAATGTTATTTATTCTGTTAAAGGAGCTATGCACGGAAGAACAATGTTAGCTGAAAGATTAAAAGGAGAAACTAAAGAAAACAGCTGGGCTTTTAATACGAATGAAGAATATAAAGATGTTGGATATATAAATCCTTTTCAAGAAAATATAGAAAGTTTTATTAATATATTTGACAATGGTAAATCTAGAGGTGTTGCTGGTATTATAATAGAAAGTTATCAAGGATGGTCTGCTAAGTTTTATCCTAAACAATATATACAATATTTAGTTAAATGGGCTAAAAATAATGATATATTAGTATGCTTTGATGAGATACAGGGGGGGTTTGGTAGAACAGGCAAGATGTTTGCTTATGAACACTATGATATAGATAGACCTGATTTAATCTGTCTAGGAAAAGGTATTAGCTCTAGTGTTTCTCTGTCTGGAGTTATAGGAAGAAAAGATATAATTGACTGTGTAGACGTAGGTAGTATGTCTTCTACACATTCAGCTAATCCTATTGCTTGTTCGGCAGGGCTAGCTAATCTTAAGTATTTAAAAAAACACAAGTTAGTAGAACGTTCTGCTAAACTAGGATATTCTATGATTAACTTTCTTACGGATTATTTAGGATTGAAAGTTGAAGGAAATGGTTTATTATGTGCTATACACACTGAGAATGAAAAAGAAGCAGATAGAATAGTTATGAAATGTTTTAAGAAAGGTCTTTTATTGATTAGAACACATAAAAATAGCGTCAAAATAGCTCCGCCGTTGACGATTACAGACGAAGCTCTCACGGAAGGATTAGAAATTATAGCTTCAGTAGTGAAAGAGAAATAAATATGCCTAAAAATATACGTCATAGTGCTATCTGTGTAAACAATTTAGAAAAAGCCAACTTCTTCTATCAGAAACTATTGGGGTTGAAATACGACAGTACTGGCAGAGAAGAGGGAGATTATATAGAGTCTCTTTTAGGGTTAAAGGTTTTAACTTGGGTAAAATTAAGAACTGACAACGGAGACATGTTAGAACTATATTGGATGCCTAATAACTCTACAGAGTCTTTCAATCACATAGCTTTTACTGTAGACAATGTGCAGTATATAAGAAATAAGTTAGTTGAATATGAGATTGTTTGTTCTCCTATAAAAACAGATAAGACTAAAACACACAAAGTAATGTTTTGTAAAGATTACGATAAAAACATGTGTGAAATAGTGGAGGAATTAAATGAGTCGAAGCAGAAAAAAGACCCCGATAGTTGGATTTACAACAGCAAAAAGCGAAAAGTTAGACAAAAGAATATTAAACAGAATACTAAGACACAAAGTGAAAAGTAGTATGAAAACTAAAGATTTAACAGAACTTGAAGAGTTCTTAGAACCTAAGAAAGACGAAATAATGAACGTTTGGAATATGCAAAAAGACGGTAAACAAAGAGTTTCTAAGAATAGCGAATACTACAAGAAAGCGATAAGAAAATGAGTAATCTAAATGGATTAAGTGTAGTGAATATAGAAATCAGTTCTGAATGTAATAAAAGCTGTTGGATGTGCGGTCGTAGACGTTTAGAAAAAGAGCATCCTGAACTTTGTAATTTTGGATATATGGATTTCGAATTGTTGGAGAAAATAACTATACAAATCCCTAAAGAAATCATTATTCAATTTCATAGTAATGGAGAACCGTTACTCTATCCTAGATTCTCAGATGCTTTGAAGTTATTTCCAAATAATATAAAATGTTTAAATACTAATGGTAAACTATTAGCAAGAACAGAAATTAGAGAAGCTATAAAAGAAAATTTAAATACGTTAACTATTTCAGTGATAGAAAATGATCCTGAAGGAGATAAACAACTTACAACAGTTTTTGAATTTTTAATGAATAAAGATTTCCAAAAATCTCCACTTGTTATATTTAGATTATTGGGTAATGTAGAAAACAAGGAAAAGTGGGAAACATTAGCAAAAGTTCACAATTGTATTATAGCTACAAGAATACTTCATAAACCCGAAGGAAGTTTTGGTTACACTAAGAAAGTAACAATCCCAGAAGTTGGTTTTTGTCAAGATTTATATACACATTTAGTTATAGATAGATTCGGTGATATATTTCCTTGTGTAAGATTTGATCCAACTAAAATAAATAAACTCGGTAATATTAAAGATATGACATTAGAAGAAGCTTGGAATAGTAATAAAAGATTAGATTTACTCAAAGAACACATAAAAGGAAACAGAAATTCTAGTGTTTTGTGTTCAAAATGTGACTTTTACGGTTGCTCAACTAGTTCATAAGAAGCGTTTTAAGACACGATCTACATATAGAAGTAGATATATACGCTTTTTAATTTTAGAGCTCAGATCGTTGAATTTTGAAGAGCCAAAACTCAAAAAACAGCTATATTTTAACAAACAAGGAGATTTGAATGAAAGCTAAAAAGAGTAACTCGAAATACACCAGTGCTATAAGAATAAGAAACAAGACTAGAAAACTCGAAAAAAGACTTAAAAACATCAAGAAAGAAGAGAGTATAGAGCACATTAAAAGAGATTGTAAAATAGATAGAGTAAAAGAGGGATATAAAAAGGAAGAATTTAAGTTTAAGACTAAATCGAGGAGAGATAAATGAGTGACATACGGATCTCAATTTGTGCGAGTGCTCTGAGGCCAAAACAATGGGAAGCTACATATAACTCTTTAAAACAGAATGATTTGAAGTGGGAGTTAATATATGTAGGTCCCAATCCTCCTTTAGTACAGTTACCGAATAACTTTAAGTATATTTCCTCAAAAACTAAGCCTAGCCAGTGCTATCAAATAGCTTTTAACGAAGCTAAAGGAGAGCTCATAAATTGGAGTGCCGATGACGCCATTTACCCTCCCAACGCTTTGGATAGAGTATATGAGTTCTTTAAGATGTTTAATAATAGAAAACTAGTAGTAGCTTTTAGAACTGTAGAAGACGGTAGAGACATAACTGAGTTTCATAGACTTAGAGGTAAAGATCCCAATGCTCCTAGAATGGCTCCTTTTGGAGTAATGAATAGAGAGTTTTTTAATGAGCTTGGAGGATATGACAGAAGATTTATATGTGGTCAATCTGAGAACGATGTAGTTATGAGAGCATATGAAGCAGGAGGACAGTTAGAAATAGCACCCGTACCTGTAATAGTCAATCATAAAGAAGCTCACACTGATACTGTATTTAGAAGTGGATTCTATAAGGAAGATAGAAAAATATTAGAAGGAAGTTGGATAAAAGAAGGAATAATTCAAAATAAGAGATTAGATAATTTTGAACCATTTTCTAAAGAAAATATATTAACCGAAACACAGTCGCAAAGAGGAGTTTGGTAATAAAATGATATTTGAACAAGGAAATATAAAAATAGATAATTGTATAGTAAGTGCATTTGTTTCGGAAAACAGCCCCTATGAACTAATACTTTCCACACAACTGCTACCTAGCTTAGATAAGTTGGGATTGAAGTATCACATAGAAGTAGTTGAGAATAGAGGTTCTTGGATAAAGAATGTAGCTCAGAAACCACTTTCTATATTAAGAACTATGGAAAAGTTCCCTTCCTATAATATAATCGTCTTGGACGCCGATTCGGAAGTTCTCTCCTATCCCAAATTGTTTAACGAAATTCCAGAAGATGTAGATATAGCTTTCCATACACTAAATTGGGACTTTTGGTATAAAAACAACTCTCATATAATGGAAGTACTTAGTGGGACTATGTTTATACGCAATAGTGAAAAGATGAGAGATTTTGTAAGAGAGTGGTATGTTCGTGCAGAAACGGCACAAGAGTGGGAGCAGAAGGTTTTAGCAAAGTTATTAGAGGAGAGAAAAGAATCTATTAAAATCTTTCCTCTTCCTCTAAATTACTGTTGGATCTCATCTCTCCCAGACGGGAAAGAACCTTATATTAAATGTGATAATATTGTAATAAAACATAACGCCGCCTCTAGAAAATATAAGAGATTAATAAAATGAGAATAAAAACTAAATGTAAACTATGTAAAAAAAGAAAATAACTAAGTAATTATACCAAATACATCTATCGCTTGAGCTATTTCAAAATTATCTAAATAAATTGTATTCGCCGCATCCGCATTTGTCGGCGTAATCGTAAAAGTATCAATAGCATTTTTATCGCTATCCGCTACTGCTGATAAATCCCAGGTCTTTGTTTCGTAGGTATCTGCTGTGATTATGGTGGGAGTAATTTCAGTAGTTGTTCCGCCTGTGTCGTGCAATCCTAATTTAACATTAGTCCCTGTCCTACTTGCCCGCATATCTAATTTGAGAGTGTTTACTCCTGACAGGTCTTGATTGCTTGAGAATGTTTTGATCAAGGTCTTATTTAGGCTGTACGTCTGCGTCGCCTGTATCTTTAACGCATAACTTCCTTGAGTTTTGATTGTGGATTCGGAAAAAGAGCCTAAATAACTTTGTGAAGAAGTTAGATAACGAATGATTACAATACCAGAACCACCTGCACCACCATTACCCATAAATCCACCATAATTAGCCTGCCCACTTCCACCACCGCCTCCTCCAGTATTGACACCTCCAGCACCACCATTGGCACTTGTATCACCATTAAAACCGTTTGCACTACCTCCAGTTCCACCTGTTCCAGCACCACCCGCATTGGCACTTCCACCGCCACCGCCTCCTCCAGTTCCACCATTTCCTGCTACCACGGCACTTGACCAAACACCACCTCCACCACCACCTGAATAATAATAACTTGTTCCCGAAATATCATTCAAATGACCTGCACCACCTGTTGGTTTTGTCCCAGTAATACCTGTTCCAGCACCACCCGCACCACCACCGCCACCACCAATTCTCTCATCTTCGCCGCCAACATTACCCATACCACCATTATAAGCATAACCAGTAGCAGAACCAAAATCGTTAGTAACAGATTGAACGCCGCTCCCTCCAGGTGGAGTTCCACTTTCACCTCGTCCACCTCCACCACCACCTCCATTGGTTGCGGAATGACCTGTGTAAGCACCACCACCACCACCACCTGAAGCAGTTTCTGTTTTTGAATCACCAGAAAATACAGAATCTGAACCATTTTGTCCCGTAGCGTCAGTCCCAGCAGTATTAGTAGGGGCACCATTCCCAACAGTTACTGTATATGCGGTAGCAGTTAAAGTAGCAACTGGAATATGGATAACTCCCCCTCCACCCCCTCCTCCACCATGTCTATTTCCACCAGCACCGCCACCAGCTACAATGAGAATTTCTGCGTTTCCAGAGTTAAAAGGCGTGAAAGTTCCGCTGGAAGTAAATGTATGGACAGTATAATTTCCGTCGGTAGTTATTGTTCCACCCGTAGCCCCAGAAGTAGCATTCGTTACATACGCCGTCTGTGCAAGTTCTGGAGTGCTATACTCCATATTATCCACCTCAAGTGTTGCCATTGTATATTCTCCTCAATGATTTATGATGCGATTCGCAATAAGTTTTTCCATTATTTATATCCCAGAAAGGTTTATAATTAACAGCTAATCGTAATAATATCTCGGTATCATCAATTGGACTAAATTGATTATATTCTTGTAAAAACTCTATAACTAATTCCGTAAATGATTTTATATGATGAACTTCTAAATTCTCTTTGGTAGCACACTCTTGACACTTAAACCAATCCCTTTTTAAACAATCCATCCGCCATACAGCATATTCTTCTAATTGTCTAAACCGATGAACAAATCTTTCTGTGGGAGAAAGTTTATAAATAGTTTGTGCTTTAACATAACATTTACGACTACAATATTTTCCCCTATCTCTCTCACTATGACACTTTCTAATCTTAAAACTATTACTACATTCTTGGCATTGATATTCCAACCAAACAGATGTTCCCTTATTATGGGGAATCTGTCCTTTTAATCTACCTTTAATAGCTCCACCATAAGGTTTATGACCTTTCTGAAATCCACTTGCATTGGCGTCGGAGGAGTATTCCATTTTATCTATTTCTAAAGTAGCCATTTATATTTCTCCTTAAAGTATTTTCATTGTATAATCGAACGTAACAATTACTCTCGTAACGGAACCAGTAACGGTTGTTGTTTTCCATCCTAAATAATTACCAGCAACTATTAATCCACCGGAACTACCACTGTCATCTATTGTACCATCGTCATCAACGTTTTGACCAGCTAAACCAATAATACTGGATGTATCTATTGAAGAACCATTTAAACCATTAGAATCATATTGCCACAATCTTCCTTCAATACTAGTTCCTCCTATACATAACACGTGTATATGAGTTATTGTTATAGACTCTGGCACTCTCCATATTGGACTGTCCGCAGATGCTGTTGGATAAGTAATAACAAAAGATTTAGAATAAATAGGTAAAATATTTCTCCAAGTAGCGTCTGCGCTATCCCAAGTCAGAACTTGACCAGTAACTAAACCGGAAGCTACAGATACATCAGTTAATTCATCTAGAGAAGAAGCACCTCCAGTAGAGTCTTGAAAAGTTGGTGCTGAACCAACCCCATTACTTGTTAATACTTGACCACTAGTTCCAATAGCTATTTGACTAAAAGAAGTTGTGGTATCAGCATAAGGAATTAAATATTGAGTCCAAGAAGATTTACCAGTTCCTCCATCTACAACAGCAACATCACCACCTATAGCAGTGGAAAGCCCAGCAGAATTAACTAAAGATGATTGAAATCCAGTATGTCCAGAGGAAGCATAATCAAGTTCTGTTAACAAAGGATGACTTGTTACTCCAGCGGGAGAAGTCATATTTCTCCATATAGAGTCTCCAGAGTCCCACGTCAACACTTGTCCATTAGTTAAACCAGAACTTACCATTACGTCTGATAGACTATCTAAAGTAGTTACTCCGCTAGTTGCGTTTATAGTGAAGTTTGGATAAGTTCCAGTTATTGTTATATTTGATCCTTCAGTTAAAACAACAGTTTGATCATATTTATTTGTAGCACCCTGAGATAAATCATCTGTATCTAAACCAGATAAATCAGTTAAATAACTACCTGTCGGTTGAAAACCTGTATGACCCGATGAAGCGTAGTCTAAATTTGATAAGAGAGCGTGATTAGTTACTCCAGCCACTGGAGTTATATTACGCCACATTGAATCTCCAGAATCCCAAGTAAGTATTTGACCGTCAATTAATCCACTAGATACCATAACATCAGATAAATTATCTAAAGTATGAGTATGTGCGGAAATAGAGTAAGTATTAGTGTCAACTGAAAGAGTTCCATCTTCTCCAGAAGTTTTTACAAATCCATTTGAAGTTAAACTTCCTAATTTTACATTTGAAATAGCATAACCACCAACACTAATATTGCCACTTAAAGCTCTTGTTCCGTCAACTAATAAATATTGAGTGTGATCGTCATCAGCAAGACCAGAAAGATTACCATGATCAGTTACTACGCTCGCTGAAAATGTAGTAGTAAAAGCTGTCTGAGTTGCTACAGGAGCATCTACTGATTGTTTTATAATTATTCTTCCCAATAAAATACCTACATTACTGATATGAGTAGGAAGATTTGAGGGAGCGGAGGTTGCTTCAGCAGACGCAGGAGTATTATATTGTGCTTGTGGATAAATAATAGCTACTTTTGGAGTATTTGCATCAAGTTCCACATATACCCAAACGTTACAGTATTTGTTAGCATCAATAGTTTGCAAAGTTGTCTGAGACACATCATTCCACTGAGTAACTGAATATTGACTAACATCAGAACTCTGCCAACCCGTTCCCGACTTATACCAATAAGCTTCTACGGTTCCAGAAACAGAAGTATCTATTCCACTAAAATTAAATTCATTTAATGCACTCCAAACTGTTCCCGCTGTTACTGAAATATTTCTTGTTCCAGTAACAGATAGCGTTAATCCTCCTAATGATTCATCTCTTCGAAGTAATCCAAAACTACGTATAACTTCTATAGTATTTGTCATTCCATCAGTTACCCACCAAGGAGAATTATAAACATACAATTTATCAGACCCGTTAATATTTTCATTAATAACTCTACCCAGAGGAAATTCACTGTCTAAATTCCAGTTGAAACTACTTCTTACGACTACTTGAGGAGTTCCTAAATTATATTCTACACCGATATAACGAGTAGAGAAGGAAGGTATTTGAATATTTGACGGAGACGGCCAATCAAAGAATAAAATATTTGTATTATCATCATCAGTGGCTTTAATAAATCCCGTTCCTGTAGTAACTGCTACATAACCACTTCCAGCGTCACTTATAACTCCTCCTGTCTTTCTACCTGCTGATCCAAATGAGTTAGCAAAATCTTTTATGGTAGAATACGTTGAAGTTCCTAAAGACATCCCGGATATTTTAATGTCTGAAAATATAGGAGTACCGATAACTGTTTGAACGGTAGATTGATCTAATAATAAAACTTCTTGATTTCTCCATATGGAATCTCCAGAATCCCATACTAACCCTTGTCCGTAAGCTAATCCAGAATCAACTCTTACGTCGCTCAAATTATCTAAAGATGTTATTTCTATAGCTAAATTACTATTAACCCAATTAGAACCATTCCAAGCAAGTACCTGATTAGTAGTTTGTCCTGATATTTGTACATCAGTTAAATTAGTAATAGAGTGTGTATGACTAGTTAAAGAATAAGCATTTGTATCTAAAGTAAAAGTATCTGCTCCAGTATATTTTACAAAGGCCGTTGCTGTATAAGTTAATCCCGCAAGAGATGTTAAACCAGAATCGAGATTCTGTTTACCGGCTAACAAAGAAGTTATCTCTGCTTCTGTATAATATCTTGCGTCATGATCTGAATTAGTCCCACCGATGTCTGGCATATCTGATAAACCAGAATGTGTCATAGTCTCTGATATAGTAGCATTTCTCCAAACTTGATCTCCAGAGTCCCAAGTTAGTACTTCTCCGTTAGTTAAACCACTATCAACAGCTACGTTATTTAAATCATCTAAATTTAAAGTTTTGTTAGTCCAAACAGCATCTCCTGCGTCCCAAACTAAAAACTGCCAATCTATTAATCCTGAATTTACTACAACATCACTTAAATCATCAAGATTAGTTATTAAATCAGTTTGTACATAAGTAGAATCTTCATAATCCGCTAAAAATTCGTGATTGTGTATAAAATAATTCTGTTTATTTACAGATGTACTAGAAGAAGTTATATAATAGTTTCCTTCATAAGCAGACTGACCGGCATTTCTTATAGTTACATATATAGAAGAACCATAACTACACCACGCCCAATCTTCATTTAAAATCTCTTCGCTAGACATTTTCAATAAAGAAATAACCGAATTAGCTGGAGTAATTATATAAGACGTAGCTGTAGTTACCGGTGTTGTTGACGTTGAAATACGAACCCAGTAAGCGGAAGCACTATTAATAGTAGTTATAGCCCAATTAGAAGGAATAGTCCAATAAATTCTTCCATCGCTTTCAAAATTAGAAGTATCGTCAGTATAAGTTGCTCCCGATATATCTAAACTAGTCCAAACACTTCCATTATAATACTCACATTCAAGAGTGTAGTTAGAACCTCTAGTATCAAACTCAAAAGAAATACCTGCAAAAGTTGAAGAAAGACCCATATATAAATAATCACTTGTATCATTCATTAGACTAAAACTAGTTCCATCTTCAGTACCAGCTTCAGTTGTATTATTTATAAATAAAGACCCGGCATCTAAATAGACATAAGTAAAAGTAGTATCTGATTCAGAATTTGCTTCTCCTCTATTTTCTAACACTACGTCATCTAAATATAATTCATTAACTGAATTGTATTTATAGTTAGTAGGAGAATATTTCCATAAAGAGTAACCACTTTCTGAGTGTAGATGAGTCCAACCAGTATAAGTACTTAAAGTATGTCCTAAAGATTGATTTCTCAGATATTTTCTATCTAAACCAAAATCTGTAGTTAACTGAGAAACATCATTCTCCGAAAATTTAGCTTGCTGAACTAAACCGAATATTTCTAGTATTTGTTCAGACAATGTAGATATTTTAGTTGTTACTGGTAGATTGTCATTCACACGAGATACACTCATTTTATTTTCCTCTTACTTTATTTATATTTTTAACTTCCTAATGATATCCAATAAACTGCCATTACACCAACACCAGAATTTACAACTTTCCAATAATCGTTCTTTTTTACAGGACAGAAAATATTACCATATATTTCGGTAGTTCCGCTATTTGTATATATTTGTCCTTTTAATGAAGTTGGATCACTACTCCCATCTGTATAGAAATAAGCATAAGTTCCAGAAGCACTAGCACGACCAAGTACAATAATAAATCCATCAGTAGTTGCTTGTTGTGCTCCATAAGAAGAAGTTTTATCCACCCAAGATCCTAGTTGAGCTATTGGTATCTTACTATTTGAATCTAAAAAAACGGGACCACTAGCTGTATTATTAGCTATAGTTGTAGCTAATCCTCCATTTGCTCTTGGTAAGATACCTGTAATGTCATTAGTAGTTAAATCTATTTGTGACAATACAATATTAGAACCATTTCCTTTTAAGACTCTATTGGCGGTTACTCCTCCAGCCAAAGCATTTAAAGCATCTTGTAATGTAGAAACTCCAGTACCTCCATTAAGAACAGGTAAGATACTAGTTATTCCAGTAGTTAGATTAATTAATCCTCCCTCAGCATTAGAAGTATGATTATGCACAGCATCTGACCAACAACTATCCCAATCTAATTGTGCTCCATCATCACTAGAACCATCATGTGTATGTGTTCTGTAAGCTCCAGAAGCGTGTTTTAAAAAATAATCTATAGATGTAACTACAGCAGAACTATCTATACCGATCTTATCTTCTAAGTATCTAACCTCGGCACTTAAAACGTTAGGATGAGTTGCTAAAACATCGTCGACATTATCAACCAACGTGTAAATTGTTAATAAATTCTGTGGATATGACATTTTATTCTCCGATTAAATATTTAAATTTGTTTGACAAACTTAATATTTCTTTTATATATTTTTCTTCTTTTATTTGCATCAATCTATTATCAATTGTGTTCCCTATTATTATTATATTATTTAAAGTAGCTTTTGTTTCATCAACATCTGAACATATTAATATTTCTATTCTATAAAAGATATGAGTTATAGTTTTTTCTAATTTATTTTTACAAAAAGAGCAACAACCTGTATTCCAAGTCCAATTCATTTTAAAATTTATGTGTTCTAAAATTTCTTTTATTATAAATACTTTATCACTAAATGTAAATTTTCTAGTATCTTCTAATTTTGTTTTCATATTTTCTTTATGATACTGTAAATGAATAAGCTCCTATATCCATTTCTCTGTCTTGCATAATAAAAGCTACTTTATAATAAGGTGGATAATTAGCTTGAGATGAACAGTTATCTATTGTAACAGTTGTTGATTGATTAGTAGCAGTAGTTAATGCGTCAGAAACTGTATGTGAGTGATTGTGTCTCATAGCAGGTGTACCGTTATTCGCATATTGATTATTTACTACTTCATCACCACTATTATTAGCTAATATTGTATGACTATGTGAATTTTGTATATGAGTGTGAGAGCTGGCAGTATGATTATGAATCGATGAACCGCCAATATTTAATAATTCACTAGAGTCATTTGCTCCTTTTATAAAATAATTTCTTAAATCTGGAGTTTCATTTTCTCCATTACATAAAACATAACCCAATGGAATATTTGCAATACTTCCCGTCCAAATTAATATTGAATATTTTGGTCTATTACTAATACCTGTATTTAATATAATTAAAAGTTTTTTAAAATTAGGTTGACCATCTTCAGAACTTATCTCAGAATTATCATTTTGATTAATAGTTGAATATAAATTAACAGTTAAACTATGTATATGCCCAGCCGGGGCTGTCCAATAAGTTGGACTAGCTGGATAATAAGGTTGATGAACAATAGTTGAGGTTGTATTTGTATTCCCACTGTGATTATGCTCATCTTGTATATGAGTGTGTGTTGTTGTATGTGAGTGTGTGTTAGAACCTCCCGTATCTCCGGGATTTTCTTCTGAGTTTATAAATTTTAAGAAACAATTTCTTAAATCCGGAGTATCTTCAGTCCCATTACAAATAGACCAACCATATGGTAAAGTAGATTGCCCCCAAAATACTATAGAATTGTTAGGATATTTACTTCCATTAATAGAAACGTCTATTATAGGAGCAACTTTATAATGACGTGGGTTGTTACTTGTCGAATCTACAATATTACTCGTCACTTGATTTGTAGCTATTGCTGAAGACGTAGTAAAAGAATGATAATGAGGACTTCCAGCATATTGTCCATAGTATATAAGAATACCGCTACGACCATCATCAGCAGTTGTATTTGTATTCCCACTATGACTGTGTGCATCTTGTGTATGAGTATGCTCAGGAGAAGTATGTGTATGTGTTTCTGAACCTCCAGTTGTTCCCGGTTCTTCACCATCTCCAACTGATAAAAGATACTTTCCCAGTAAATTAGGTGTAGAATTATTACCGTCGCATAATAACCAATCGCTTGGTATTGATGCAATAGTTCCTATCCAGTTTATAATTATACCTTTCATTTATTCCTTAGTTCTATAAGTAATTGTGGTATCCAAGCTATTGCACATCTACCTTCGGGAGTATTCTTTGTTTCTCCATTTTCTAATTTAACACTGTTATTTAAAATAACCCATTGAGGACATTTTTCTTTTAAACAATTATAAATACAATCTTTCTTTTCCCAAAACATCGCTACTCCTTTTGTTATGAAGCTTCTATTTTTATTCTTACTGTTAATTTCGCTCCCGTTATTGTACTACCTACCGCATCTATATCTATAGTTAAATAATCTCCATCTACTAAAGATGTTGTATCAAATGTACTCTTTGTACCAACATATTCAGTTGCTGCTATTGAAACTCTATTAGCCTGCGTAGTCCAAATTGTGCTACCATTCTTATTTATATCTAATATTATTGAAGCTCCAGTGGGAGCAGTGTTAACTGAAGCGTGTACTTCTTTTATTGTACCCGCAAAGTTTACATATATTCTTCCTATCTTGTCTGTATTAACAACTAAAGCCTCTTCAGGCACAACAAAGTAAATATATTTGATCATTTTTGTTAGTAAACTACCATCAACAGCAGGTATTTGTGCTGAGCTATTTAACTGTAATATTTTACTAGCCGTTGTTCCTACATCTATATTTGCAACGGGAATAATTCCCGCTTCACTTGGTATACTAGCTAAATTTACAAAATTTTCTCCACTGGATATATTAGTAAATGTTCCTGGAGTTCCACCACTTGTACACATTCTTAAATCACCATCAACACAGATGATGTCGCCAACAGTATGTGTTCCGGCAATAGGATCACTTGCTCTATTATACAAATGAATATCAGCTACATCTTGAGAAGAAACTATTGATAGAGGAGGAAAGTTAGGATTAAATAAAAAAGCAACAACACCGCTACCATAATGAGTTCCATCACCATATTTAAATCCATAACTACCTGACTCTGAAGAACCATACTTTCCTGAAGTAGAAGCTACTTGATAATAAAATCCTTCATCATCTAATCTTATTTTAGGAAATGACTCTCTATTCTCAATAATAGTACCACGAATAGTGGCTCCTTCTATTAATCCTCCCAGCAATTTAGTGGAATTAATAACAGTGTCACCTATTTTACCAGAACTAGCTTCAATTTCTCCCTTTATCTTAATAGTACCATCTATTAAAGCTTTTAAATTAGCTTCAGTTAAAGATTGATTAGCTTCACAACCATATAACCCAGTATTGTTTATTAAAATTCCAGCACTGTTTGTCGTACCATCTCCAACAGTTTCTGAAGTTCTTATAACTGCGCTAGTATCTACAGTAAATACACTACTCGTTATAACGCCACTAGAAAACGTCGGTGCGGAACCATCAGAAGGTAGATTAATAACATTGCCCAAAATAGAATCATATACTCTTAATCCGTCTTTGTCTAAAACTACACCATCATAACCACTTCCAGCATTTATTGAAGTTTTTATTGTTCCTGTTGCAGTAGCATATAATTCATTTGCTGTTATAGTCCATCCACCTATACTACCAGATAATGCGGTTAAAATCCCACCTACTAATACGTCTCCTGTTATAGAACCAGACGTAGCGTATATAGTGCCTCTGGCAGTTATATCATTAAACTCTACATCTCCATCGTCTTTAATACGAAAACCAGTATTTCCACTTACAAAATTACCGCTCTGAATAGCGTTTTTTAATACTCTAATATTACCTACTCTAGCTTCATCTGTAGTAAATTTAGCTATTTCTATACCACTATCATCATAAAAGAAGGTACCGTTTCTATTAAATTTAGCTAACGCAGTTTCATTTGTTGAAAGTAATCTTAATTCAGCACTATCCAATTCTAAAGTGCCTTGAGTATTTATAATCTTTAAATTTTCACTTAATCTAATATTTCCTATTAAATTATCTGCTAAAATTGGGGATATATTATCTCTCAATAACTCTATAGTATCTTCTTCAAAACGATCTTGATAACCGTATAATTTAAACTCTTTAAAATTAACGATATAAGCATTCCAAGATTCGTCTTTATCATCTTGAACTAAATTAGTAACTCCGGGTCTTGGAACTACTATTTTAGCTATAGTTAATTTCTTAGAATCATAAGTCTTTTCTATTTCTATACTGTCTTTATAAAGAACTATATAGAATATAGTGTTTGAACTATCAAAAGGTATTTTAAGAGTTAGTTTTTCAGAAAGTTCATATAATACTCCTCCAACTGAACCTTTACCAGCAGTAATTATCACACTATCTGAAATAGGAGTTGTTTCACTAACTTCTAATCCTTCTATAATACTAGATGGAAGAGCTTCTTCTAATAAATTTTGTATAGCAGAAACTATTTCAGCAGTGGTAGCGTCTGATGTAGCACTAGAATAAGACCCAACAAAATCTCTACTGGTTTGATTTTTGTAAGAAGAAGCGTTGTTATAAGTTACTCTCTTCTCAATTTCCTTTACTACATTACTATAGAGATTTTTATATGTAATCTTACTCACTTATTAATTTATTCCTTTTTTTCTACTTTTGATTCTTCTGTCTTTAACAAATCCTGTATTAATAGAATCTGTCCAACTAACTGTTGCATAGTATTACGAACTCTTTCTAACAAATCTTCCTTCTCTTTTAACATATTTTTTAATTCTTCTTTGTTCATTTTCTTACTCCTTTCATACTTGTGTTTCGTTATTATATTCCGCTTTTAATTTCATTCCCCAACCACGTGTAAGATTTTCAAACATCTCTATTGGGAATTTACAATTTAAACCCTCTTTAGTTCCAATACGTATTATAGCTTCACAAAATCTAGACCCAAGAAAGTTAGTATTAGCATAAGATATTTTACTCACATCAGCATTACTAAAATTACAAAATTGTGCGTCGCAACTTCTAATCCAAGAAATACCTATAAAATTAGCTCCTTCAAAATTACAATGTTGCATCTTACAATCAATAAAAGAAACCGATAATTTAACTTCTGGATCACCAAGAATAGTGTTACTGAAATTACATCCAGATATATCTCTATTTCTTATATTTAATTTCTTTATAATAGCTCTAGATAGATTGAGATTTCTTAAATCTACATCTTCTATAAGATTAGAAATATCTATTTTATTTTTAATAGCAGTTTCTATTTTAATTTTTAAATCATTTGTTAAAGGTTTCATAATAATTCCTTTCTTATGAAGAGGGATAATAACTTAACACTAAAGTGTAAAACCCGTTACTATCTTTTATACTTTCTATAAAGTAGTTACGATCTATACCTGAAAAAGAATCAATTACTCTAATAGTATCTCCTACGTTTAAATGAGGAGAATATAATACTTCGACTTGTATCTTAGTGTGATTCTTAACAAATTCTTTTAAATACTCCTTAGCTACATAATCTAATTGTGATTGACTATATAAAGTATTATCATCTACTTTATTAGCTTTATATAATCTATCTCCCAGTTTAGGTCTTAAAGTATTATAATCATAAATTGTAGTGTCACCAGCTATTTCCTGAACAACTGCATCATCTACAGAATGAGATTCAGCTAAACCAGTTACTCCAGTAAATGAAGTTGCTGTTAATCCTGTATAAGTAAAAGCATCATATGTTCCATCATCATTTAATATATAAGCTGTTTTGTATGTGTAACCAGACTCTACATCATCAAATCCAGTGGTAGAATCTACATTTACTGTAGTTGGATAACTACCAGAAACATCTCCAGATTCTATACTTATAGCTTGAGATAGTAAAGTTCTCGGTATTAATTTAGCTTCAGATTTCATTACAATGTTATCAAAGGCGGATATTTCTGTTAGAGCAACTACCCATACGCCAGACTGAATGGTTACTATTGTTCCGTTATCTGTATCACTATCTATAGTTCCATAATCTATTAATTGTTGTCTATTAGTATCACTAACAGTAACTTTAGTAGAAGAATATTCTATTTTATCTACATTTTCTAAAAGAAGTTTTAAATATCTAGCAGTAAAACCTACTCCCAAATCTTCTTCTTCAAAACTCTTAGATTCACCACCACTTAAAGAGAAAGTATTTGTTTTGTCAGAAATATCATAATAATCTGTTCCGTTTAGAGAATATTGTATAGTTGCTTTAAAATTAACATTAAATTTTCTGTTTTCATCTGGTTTAAAAAAACCAGTTAGTATATCTAAAGCCTGAATTGTTTTAACAGCTCCTAAGTCTATAATCGCATAGTTATATCCAGTCGGTGGTTCTCCATAAAATATAGTTTGAACTTGAGTATCGTATCTTCCGTCTATTACCGAGGCTACGTCTGTGAAAATAGTCACAACACTGTAATACTGATAAGTAGCTTTTACAACAGCTTGAGCTGGTACTTTTATTAATTTTTTAGCTATTTTAAATTCCGCTTTCTCATAATCAATAATTATATTATCAGTAGAATAGAATACATAATAAGTAGCTGTAGCAATACTTTCTACAGTAAGATTTTTTTCGGAACCAGGCACGTTTACAATACCCATACCGTAATCCATATATTCACTGTACGGTGCTAACGTGTAAATCTCTACTCCATAAGCGTCGTAAAAAATAATTGACTTAGAAGGATCTAAACTCGTATGAGGCATCTTTATACGATAATAATAGTAAGTGTGAGAGGATACTTCCCCCCCACCGCCTCCTCTTATTTCTCTAGGAACACCAAGTATAGGATGTTTATGTGAATGACTTAAAAGATAACTCCAAGATAACAAAGATAATAAAATAATTAAAATCATTTACCCCCCGACTTAGTTTCTGTAGTTGTAGTTATCTCTAAAACAACCGATTGCCCAGCAACTAAATGAGAAGTATTGTCTATAGCGACTTCATTTATATATACAATAGGTTTAATAGTTTCTACTGTTATAGCTCCTACACCGGAAACAGGAGAACCGTAGACATAATAGTTACCATCTTCTCTTAAATTAGTAAGTTCCGACGCTGTAGCTGTAGCTTTATAAGATTCACCAGTTCCTACAAAAGTAACTCCATCATTATACATTAAATTAGTCGGGTTTTTATTCTTCCCAAAAAACATCACTCTAGTATATAAATCTTCATCTTCCATAAAAGTCATAGATGTAGCTAATTTAAGAGTATAATCTTCGTTTACTTTCTGTGAAAAATAACTAGACCATATTTTATTATCACCTTTAGTTCTCACTAAATAGTTGGGAGCTAAATATTCACGAACCTTCTTTATAGCTTCATATCTATTCTCCACCTCTCTAGAACGAAAAACTATTCTATTTAATTCTATTCCCGAAGCTTGCAACGTTTTAAATCTATAATTAATATTACAAGTAACTGTACTTGTAGTTGACAATGCCACACTTAAAATTATTCTTCCGTATCTAGCGTCAAAATATTCAAGTGTACCTGAAGGTATTGTAAAATGACTATTCATTAAACTACTCTGAATATTACTATAAGTTAAATACCATACCTGCCCGGCAGAATAAGTATGAGTATATTCAAAATAACTGTCTTTAGTATGAGCTTTTAAAGCGTAACTTCCACTAGTAGATATTCCCGATAAAGTATTTCCAGATATTGAAGTCCAAGTAAAGATGTCTCCATTGATATTACCTTCTCCAGAATCAGGTAGTCCTTCTACGGAATCTAGTGTTATACTTGTAGTTCCCGCACTAATACTAGCAGATAATTGATGATAAATAGTTATCTCAGTTTGAGTATAGTTAGGAACCATCGTATCAGTATTAGTACCTGTTTCATCATAAAATGTTGTTGTTAGATGATTATCTATAACTGCTTGAGCGTTAGACTCATTAAAGAGATATTTACCATAGCCATCTACTTCAGTAAGTATTTCTTCTATTATGTCTTCTGCATAAACACCTTTTACATAAAAATAATATGATGTAGCTACTAAATCATAATTATCTTTAGCGTTTAAGCAACTACCTAACTTAACCTGTCCGTTTTCATACATAATTTCATAACCATCCCACTGTGGGTCTTCAACATCAGTATTTTTATTTCTAATAGTCAAAATAGGTAATGGGTTATCTGCTATTCCATCATTTGCAAAATTAAATACTTGTGCCAATGTATCGTTTGGAGAAGATAGATAATTCGGTGTTAATATTTCCTCTTCCACCTTTATTTTAGTTCCTTCAACCTCCAAATCTATATCTAAAAATTGTAAAGAAGAAATAAAATCAAGACCAACTATGCTTACATTTCTATCTGTTCCCGTTTCAACATAAGAACGTTGATTTACTTGTCCATAAAATTTTTTGAATTCTTTAGTAGAACCTTCAAAAAGTTCGTTAAATTCTATAATGTCTCCAACTTCTATTTTGCTACTGCCATTATCTCCAAATATATTTGCATCGTTATTTAACACAAAAGTTGCTGACATGGAGCCGAAATTAACATCGCTACTTACAGACCAACTTATTAAATAATTAGAATAATCTACACTATCAATCTTTAGAATAAACTTCATCTTCACATCAGCATTATTTAGTTGATTTTGTATTGTAGCTGGTAATAAATCTTCTTTAGACATATTAAGAATCAGACTCCTTGAAAGTTGCAGTTATGTCAAATTGAGAAGTATCTCCAGTAAACCAAACTCTTTTATAATCCATAAATCTACCATATATAGTTTGATTATCATGAGTAACTATTTTTATTTTTTCTCCGAAGTTAATATAACCTTCTATTTGATTTCTTAAAGTTGAAGTTGTGTCTGCCCAAAAGAAAGTTATAGTACCTTTGTTACGTCTAACCTCTGGAGTTACAAAAGCTTCACTTCCGTCAGCTAATTTAATAGTTTGAACAGTAGAAATTATGTTCTTCTCTAAATCCTGATTTGGTCTAGGAAGAGAAGTATCTGCATCCCAAGTAGAACCATCTGAGTTGATTGTATATACAGTCCAATCGTAGGTTTTGCTCATTTTATTTTTCCTTTATTCTATTGAAGCCATTCTAGAAGCTATAGAGAATTCTTCATCAAGACTAGTCTTAGAACTAAAATAAGCAGAACTTGGCAATATATATGTACGTATATCCGTTCTTAATCCTATTAAATTTCTATTAATTATCTCTAAATTCTTATTTGTTACATCTATTCTAGAAGATATTTTATTTTCAGTTGTTTTAGTTTCTGTAGAAGTTTTTTCTTCTCCACCTAATAAACTTGGTATCATTGCAGCTATCATTAACCCTACTCCCATCATAGCCCAACCAACAGGTCCCATAGAAAGACCCAATACACTAGCGGTACCAGTAGTAGCGGCAGAGGTTGCCGTAGCTGC